>Ga0193717_1000006_pt1 | contig 414454 bp, 385 predicted proteins | sample U2c2metaG_FD_145900 | JGI IMG/M metagenome (GOLD analysis project Ga0193717, IMG submission 145900) | Soil microbial communities from a riparian zone of the East river system, Colorado, United States - U2c2 | ecosystem: Environmental > Terrestrial > Soil > Riparian zone | place: USA: East...
CGAAATGCTGATTGTTCTTTCTGCCCTGGTAGATCGAAACGATGAAAAGTATTTTTTTATATTTTTGATCAAGATCATCAAGTTTCACAATAATCTGCTCATCGTCTCCATCCCCTGCACCGGTGCGATTATCTCCTGTTAACCAAATATTGCCCGAGGGGTGCTGTAAAGAATTAAAAAAGATAACATCCCCGCCGACCAGGCCCATATTATTTCCGTTGGCCTGAACTGTTCTCCCTAGATCAGCAACTTTTTCATTTTCATCCAATAAGAATGCAATAGCATCCAGGTCATACTCTTCTTCTTTTGGAGCAAATAGTTTACCGAGAAACCCACCGCTTTCTTTTTTACGAACATCCCAACCTAAACCCATAGTGACCTTCGACAGGTTATATTCGCCTCCAGAAGCATTTTTACGTAGGTCAATGGTCTGACCTTTTTGCAGATTAATTGCCATATCTTTTATTTTATGATTTGACCTGAATAATATTTCGCTAAGAAAAAGGCAAGGTCTTCTCTGTAACCTATCCCTGATGCCTCAAATTTCCAGCCGCCTGAATGCCTATATAATCTCCCAAATTCAATAGATGTTTCGATAGAAAAATCCTCTCCAAGTTCATATTTTGCGACCTCTTCTCCATTCGAATCATCTACGATTCTAATATATGAGTTTCTAACTTGTCCAAAATTCTGTCGTCTTGCTTGACTCTCATGAATGGTGACTACAAATAAGATTTGCTCAATTTGATCGTCTACTTTTGTCAGGTCCACTTGTATGATCTCGTCATCGCCATCGGCACTGTTACCACCTGTGGGGTCATCTCCAGTATGATATAATGCTTCATCAGGAGATCTAGTATTTCCATAGAATACAAAAAATTCTTCTTTAGGAATGTATTTGTTTGTGTTAATCATAAATGCAGAGGCATCTAAATCGAAATCAAATCCGGTACCCTCTTTTGGATCCCATCCTAATCCTATACTCATTTTGGTTAATCCCAATTTGAAGTTTTGACCTTTTTGTAAATTAATTGGCATACTGCTAATAATCTTTTTTTGTTAAAATAAGTTATGTTCAATCAAACCAAGCACAGAATGTTGCTGGATAAGCAAATAGCGCGGGCATCACAACGAGAAAATTGAGGTGAGTCGAGCGTTAATAAAATCTGCCTGAACTGGTTAAAATCGTCACGACTTACCAGATCCAGCAATGCACTCCCTATGTGCATTTCATACAAGATTTGTTTGGTTATATCAAATATTAAGATAATAGTTAAGAATTACAACTATGCGGAATAAAATTTTTGCATTCAGTTTATGCATTTATATTAAATTCTGAATAATATTAATCTGATTTCACTTTTTGCTTAAATTTATTACCTTACATCCATGAATGCCACGCTCCGCTCAATTACCGTCACCCTATATCCAATCCTCATTCTGACGCTTTGCATTTCTCTATCTTCAAGAGCACAAAATCCACAGACAAACAAAACGTCCAAACCAGCTGTAGCCATTGCCGGTTTTTCGTTATGTGGTACTTCGGTAACTGAATTAAAAAAGAACTATGCTGACCTTCGCGAAGTGGCAGTAGAAGAAATGGATTTTTCGTCCCGTTGCGAGCCGCTCGACTCCAGGTATGTAGCTAAAAAGGGCTACGTCACCGCTAAACAACCCGGAATTATTTTCCAGCAGGAACAATATGGAGATCTGATTGGTAAAATAAGGCTCACAACTGATTACAAAGGTGCGTTCACAGATGGTAAGGACATCGATGTGAGCAAACTAAAAGCAAAAGACGTTTTTGAACGCTTTCCGGCTTTAAAAGGAAAGTGGGGATCCAGAGACTGCTCTGATTACTGGAGCTTTTCTAATGACACCATTTCCTTCTTCGTCAAGATTGACCCGGCAAAAAAGCCTCAGTATCCGGTTGATGAAACTTACTATTTGGAACAACCTGTTGTAGGGGTCGACCTGGTTCTTTCTTGTTATGTGCCGTCCGGAGAATCATTCAAATTGGTTGAAACTACAAATGACCCGGTATTTATTCTGGACAGCGTCCGGCTGTTTCGAGACGGAATGCAGAGCGTGAATCCAAATGACATTGCCACAGTTACAGTGTACAAAGACAAAAATGCCACTGATCGGTTCGGACCGGAGGCAAAAAATGGCCTGATCTACATAGAAACCAAGGCATTTGTTAGAAAAAGATATTGGACTTTGTTGTCAACCAAGTCTAAGGAATACCTGAAGCTGGTGTCTGCCCCTGGGAAAGAGTATGGAGTGGTATACATTTTGAATGGCAAACCGCTTTTAAAAAATCATGAAGGAGATCTTGCAGGGCTTACTGCCAAGACCTTTGAGGGCATATCTGTCATAGATGAGGCTGCACTGAAAAAAGAATATCAGGTGGAAGGTTATCTATGGGGCATTGTAATTAAGACGAGATGAAAACAGCGCTCCTATCCTATTGGCAATTTCTTAAATATCCCCGGTTACTGAGAATTTCTTCGAGCAAGAAGGACCTTAAAAACGATTTCTTAACCTTACTTGTTTTAAACTTCCTGTTTGCCTCCCTGATCATGGCGATCTACTACGCTTTGCTTAGTTTAAAATTGATCATAGAATACAACGAGCCTGACATGTTCCAATGGGGATTCTTAATGGCATTATTGTTAGGTGCCATCGTGGCTCCGATTAACGAGGAATGTATATTTCGCTGGCAATTGAGAAAACTCAAGGTCAGTATTTATTTTGTCATGCTGTCATTAATGTTTAGCATGCTTTGGTTCACAAAAGATGATTACATCCTGTTTTTCGGTGGTTTGATACTGCTGGCATTTGCTATTGTCTTTCACATCGTGATGAACCGTCTGCATGGTAAGCGGGCAAGCTTGGCATGGAGGCGCTATTTTATATTTTTATTTTATTTCACCGCAATCATATTCGGCCTGGTTCACATTAGCAATTTTAAAGGGCTAACATTCGCTGACCCCTCATTTGCATTGTACACCTCATCGCAAATATTTGGCGGCCTGACTATGGGGTACTTCAGGTTAAAATACGGACTGCCTTATTCAATACTGTTTCACTGCAGTTTTAATTTGATTGCGATACCCATATCGTGGTTTCTTAGATAGTTATGGGATATGAATTTCTCAGTCTTGGATCATTAGTACCCTTTGGATTGGCTCCATATTTATTACTTCTTACTCCTCCTTCAATAAAGAGCATTCTAATAAAATAAAACGGCATAAACATCCAGAGGCCATTCCTGCCCAAATCATGACATCTTTTTGTACTTTGAGCAAATACAAACCAAATTAGCGCTACCAAAAGCAAGACGCCTACCAAACTGGTTTCTTCACTGACGCTATTATCGATAACATATGCCAGAACGAAAACCAGCACCCAATAAATCATTACAGTGAGCCAGAACTCAGTCCTGCGGATTCTACCCTTAAAAGAAAAAGGATTTTTGAACATGATAAAGCGTTATTTTAGTTCAATAAATATTGAGATAATATTCAAGATTTACAACTGAGATGATAAATCATTTCTCTTATAGGATCCTATGCCCTCCGAAATATACTTATAAAAGAAATCCATCGCTTCCTCTTTAGACTGTGAAGCAAATATTGCCTCAGCATCCTTCCCGCGTTCGCTATAAAACACCTCCCACATTCCATAGTGTTTTAATTCGAGACACATGACATCATCGCTTTGTTGTCCGATAAGGGATCTGATATTAAAGCCATGATGGCCCTCGGCTACCAACAGGTCATGCAAAGCTTGCAATTCCGGATCCGGCTGATAGGGCACCTCCTCGGCTTCGGAATAAATTACTTCTTGTTCTGAAAAAGCCAATTGCTTTGGGTCATTTCCAAACTGATTTGCTCCAGAGTCACCTTCCTTTAGCAGCAATGCGAAATTATAAATAGGAATAAACTGACATCCCGCGTCTTTACCAAAATCGTGACTGCGTTTCGCTCCCTGTGCAAAGAGAAACCAGAGCAATACCAATAAACTCAATACATTTACAATTTCTTTCACATCACCCTCAAGTCCGGCCAATGGAAAAAGTATAGTTCCGGTACCAAGCGCAACAGTGAAAAGCATCAAGCTGAAGATGTATTCCCTCCTGCGTATCCGACCATTAAAAGAAAAAGGGTTTTTAAACATTGTAAGCATTATTCAGATTTCCATTCGTGTTCAATGTTTGTCATTAGCAAGGCATTGTCAAAAGTCACTGAACCTTGAGGGAAAAATTCTTCATCCTCGAAAAAACTGGAACTCACTTTCAATACGTCAAGCGGCCTGACTTCCCACCTATATGCCTTCAGTCTAAGACCTTCAAATTTGGCTTTGTTTGGCGAGTACCCCATGTCGCCGGCTTCAAAAAAGGCAGATGCGTTACTTAAGGTTCCAAAAATTGACTGATCATTAAACAATGTCGCTTCAGTGGCATCTATAGAGATGCTGGTGTCGTCCGAACTCTTAAAATTAATATGATAATGCCCATCTTCTTCTGACACATTAAATTTCGCCTGATAGTGTCTGCCTGGAAATACACGACCCCCGACAAGCGCGTTGAATTTCAATGACGTATCCCTGCGTGGTATATAAACTCCCGATTTGGTCTCGCCGTTCTCATCCCATTCCACAGCTATCCGGTGCGCTCCATTTTCAGAATTAATACCCAGGAAGTCTGGAAGCCCTTTCGGTTTAATGTGTTTTAATCGGATGAGACAAATCCCCACAATGGCTTGCCCTTTATAAAGCTTCGGCCTAAAAGGCAAAGGAATAATTTTCCCTACCACTTTTGGGTAAGCCCTAAAGTTGATTAGAATTCTTCTGTCTATGTATCCGTGGAGGGTTGGGATTTTCATTCAAAAGAAAAAAGATTTTTAGACATAATGAAGCGTTATTTTATTCAATAAATATTGAGATAATAGTTAGCAATAACAATTCATAGAATTAAATTTATTCAAAAATCTACTATCTTAGGCCTCAATAAAAACGCTTATCATCATGTATACTTATACGCTTTCCCTTCAGGACATCCTGACTTACAACAGATATAATCTTTCTTTAAAAAAAAGAAAGGGATTTACCATAGCTCGTTTTATTCTTTCTTTTTATTTTCTCTTGCTGGCCGGGGCAATGATTTACATTGAAAGCTATATAATTGGTGGCCTGTTTGTAGTGATTGCGATCGCCTATCCTTTCCTCGGCAAGGCCTATATGAAATGGGCTTACAGCAATGCATTTAAAAAAGCAATAGTTACTGATTGTAAGGGTATGATCGACTCGCCCATAACTTTTCAGCTTTCAGACGAAAACATAGTGATTGAAGACCAAGGCGGTCAATGCAGCTACAGGTTATCTTCTGTGGAGTCTGTTATTGAAATAGCAGGTTATTTCTTTATAAAAATCAGCAACAGCCATGTGGTCATCATTCCTAAAAATGATGAGGAACTGAACGATAGTATCAAAAAGATGATTGCAGATCATGACCTCAATCATGTAGTTAATTTAGGCTGGAAATATTAACCCAGTGCAAATAGCATGGTCATGTCTGGCTTCTGCTTAGTATCTGTAAGGCTTCCGACATGTACCTCTTGAGATCATCCCGAGGTCGCCGTGAGATGATTGAAAGGTCTTGCGGACCTACCAGGGATCATCCAACCATTATGCAACGACTATGCAATGATCATCAGGAATACCATTCAAAAAGGGAACAGATCAAATAGAAACAGTATGGAACATATACTTTTCTCAGATTATTGCACAAATTTACTAAATTGCAATATGAATATAACGCTCCGTTCGCGATGAAGCCAACGCTCTTACTCAGCCTGCTATTGCTTTTTACAATCTCACTACACGCCCAAACGCAATCTCCGGACGTTTTTCTGAAGAAAGTCAATGATGCAAAAGCAGTTTTCGTTCCTTCAGCAAATGCTGAACCTGTTCCAGTAGTAAAAAATAGACTCGCTCACTATGACTATGCCATTAAGCTTAAGGGAAAGAATGTGGAGGTACGCTATATCATTTGGCCGTTTACTGAGAAAGCTTATGCCATATACAATAATCGCGAAAAGAAAGAAGGCGATTCAGTCTTGCATCCTGATAAACTGCTAGCATCGTTGCGGCGAATTTATTTAACCGCATTGCCGGAGATACAGCCAACACGAGAAAGGTACAATTGCAGAAACTCGACGGTGGGGGTGTGAAGAAGGATTTTGGAGCAGACCATGGTGGTATGTATATGGGACCTGTTGCGCCCGAGTTCGCTAAAGATTACAAGTATGGTTTCTTTATGCTTTTCCATAAAGACAATGCGGGGGATATCTATGTGCTTTATTTGTTTACTGATCAGGAGACCATGTATAAGCAGCAGCAGGAAATAACCAGTGATCAGTCCGTCTTTAAAGCCATCAGATTTAAGTAACAATGATAGCATCGCATGCTTTGGTTCACAGAAAAAGTTATTTTTCCCGTGTTAAAAATGTTGACCTCCGGCATGATATAAGAAGCACCTGTGGAGGTCTGAAAACACTTTTATATTTTTGCAGCAGGATCGCCCCAGCGGGCGTCAATCATTGGGGTGCATAAATGTCTCTGATTAGTCATCATAGCACCGATAATGGCCGGGTTCACATTCTTCTGATCGAGAATTTCAATGGCCTTATCATATGCAGTCATTGCTAACTCATGTGCCTCTTTCGCTGTCTTGCTCCCAGCAATTGCCAGATCTATTGCATCATCTGCAGCCATAAACTGGTCCAAATGATCTTTGTAATATGTGAAGATGACATCATAACCAAAAAATGCTTTACATCCCTTTTTTATTAGGTCGATCCCTAATGAATATGCAGTAGAGCAAGCCAGGAAATGCATGATTTTGCCATTAGCTTCTTTAGCATCGTAATTGCCTGTTTCGAAGATCGGAAACTGATCGTTACCGATCAGTTCGTCTTCGTTTCCATGTCCGCTAGCTGAAAAGAAACCAATCTCGCCATTCAGTAACTCATCCTTGATGTATTTTCTGGTAGAAAGGGGGCCAGGCATCCTCTTTATTGTGCCTGCCAGTTTTGGATATAGTTTATCGATACGGTGTTTTTCAATCTGCTGAACATTGTCGTCGTAACCGCTGTCGGCACATAAAATAGCTTTAGACATAAATTATGGTTTTCGTTTGGCTTTGCTAATGATGTATTGGATAGCGTTTTGCTCGTTTTCTTCGATCACCCTCCCCAATGGACTTTCTTTTTCAATTTCAGATATAGCTGTCTGCTTATCTACATCATCAAATCCAAGGTAAGATAAAGTAGGGTAGTCTTTCTGTCTTTTGATACGTTCAATAATCAACTCCCTGCGGGAACGAGCATTGCGACTGCTAAGGCTTTGTGTAGAAACTACAGGAGTAAGCACCTCTTCCAATGTAGCAAATGAACCATCTGATTTGAAACCTGCTGGAAGTGTCCATTGTTCGTCCGATAGAAAATCCGGCTTACTCATGATTACTTCAACAGTTTTAACTCTTCTGCGGCCTTTTACAGTTACTGGTGCCTTTTTTTTCGATGGGGCTTTCATGGCTTTTTGCATTAGTTACGACCATATAAATATAAGAAATAACATAGAATTGCTTAGTTAGATTTAGGAATATCTTCTGTTTTTGTGTAAGGTGAAAACGAAGTATGAGTATTCCCGTATATCAGTTCACCCTCTGATGAGTAGATGCATACGCTCAATTCAGTCCCAGCAGTAAATCTAATCCTGGCGCTTCTCCATAGACTTTCAGATACTTTATTGCTGCCTTTAGAAGCTACAACCAACTTCATGGTATATGTTGTTGCCTCTCTAAGCTTGGTGCTAAGCCTATCCGCTCGGATGATGTTGCCGATGGGGGCCACTTTCGTTGTGGCATCTAAGGTATAAAGTAAGTTGTTAAGCTGGGTAGCTGCTGTCGTAAGTGGGGTTAACGTCGTGACAAACCCGTTACGGATTTTTAACAACGCCTCAATATTCGCTTTATATTTTTTGTTTTCAGGTTTTTCGAGTGCAGTATTGAGCGATTCAATTTGCTCATTTGCTTTTTTTATAAGATTGCTGGAAGCCTCAGCCTGCTTAAACATCTCATTCAGTTTGTTTAGGAACAAAGATTCGCTACCTGGGTTATTGATGATATTGACAGGTATCAAAGCAGGGTTATATAATTTCCAATTATTGGCACTTAAGGCATTTTGTAATGCAGCTGCTATGGTATTTTCGTTGATGGCGACCTCGGCATTTTTAAAGTCTGTAGTAATACGGAACAAGGAGACCACGTCTGCGGCACTTCTTAAAATGCCGGATGCTGCAAATCCTGCGAGAAGTGGGTCAAAAAGGTTATTTGCCGGCGTTGTCGTAAAATCGTAAGGTTGGTCCAAAACCTGTTGGATTGTCCTGTTTGCTTTACCAAGTTGGCTTGTAAGGTCACTTAGTTGTATGAACAAAGACATGTATGCTTCTACCCCCTTTATGTCTGTCTCATTATATAGCACAAAAGTAGGTGTAACGGACGGAAATTTACTGGCTTTCATTTTGTCTACCATAGCTCTCATGACCTGATTTAATGTTTGTGTAGCTAATACACGGGTTTCTATAAACACACCGTCGTTTGTGCTGATCTTACCTGTCAATGGGGTAATCTCAGGGCCTTTAAACAGGTCCCGCTTAGCGGTAATACTAGCTTTTTCAAGCTCAATAGTTGATTTTTCCAGATCAGCAAGTGCCTTTTTTGCTTCAGCTGCTGTTTTTGGATCTACAATGCTTAATGCCTCAAGATCCTTTTTGGCTTTAGCGATAGCTAGTTCATTTGCGGCCATTTCCTGTTTAAATTTCACAATAGCGGCTTCATTTGTGATTTGTTTCAGACGTGCTTCGCTGTCGTCTGTCTGTGCCTGTACGGTCATAATGCTGAGGATTAGAAAAATAGAAAATTTGATTTTTAGATTCATATAACCATTATTTAACATAAGATAATTCTAAACCTTTCCGAAGAGGGACATCTTGCCGTTATGATCGACTAGGTAAGCAAAGAACTCGACTGGATCTATATCTTGAGAAAGTGTGTGATTTGTTCTTATAAGCTCCACCAATTCCGGTTTTAGCCCCTCCTTAATGCTTAAAAACGTTGTCAGATTTTCCAGATTATCATCTAATAACCGAACTCTTCTGTAAGTGCCGTTCGATAAATAACTTAAAACAACCTGCTTCTTCTTTTCCGCAACTGTTCCAGATGTTATGTTGCCAGTTCGTTCCACGTACATTCTGGAAGAATTAATGTCAATACCATATTTTCTGAAGACATTCAGAAATTTCTCCTTATCATCAAAGTCACTTCTAGCCGTCAGGAATACGATCCTGCTTCCTTCAGAATTTGCGGTAATCGTTCTGAGAATTTTCTTTAGCTCAGAGATAACGTCGACAATAGGTTTTGAGGTTGCCAGGAAGTTCGCTGCATCGCGAAACTCACCAAAATCAAAAGTCTCACCATCTCTCAATTTATAAGTATTAAATTCCTGATTATTGAGTGACTTTATAACCTCGTTATTATACAGCACCTTAATACTGGCAAAGGTATTGAAAATGGTTTCATCGATATCAACGAAAGTGATACCATAGCCGTAGATATTTTTTGGTACTTCATATGGTTTCTTGATGCCTTTACTGAAGAGTCCGGATCCGATAAAGTCTTCCTGTGAATGTCGAGCTGGAGGGCAAAAATAGTAACCGCCATCGAGGCTCTTCAGTACTTCCTTTGCGTAAAGTGCATCGATCCCGGTACCTGGCACAGGGAAGTTGGGGTTCATCTGCCACATATTGGTCACGTGCTCGAATTGATCTTGTATACTTTTCATAAACGCGACAAAGTGTAATCCGTTAATCGAATTTCCGTTGGTATCAACTCCATCAAAGAAGGGGTACGGCCTTCTAAGAAATCTTCTGTTAAGGTCATTTTCGCCAAATAAATCAGGAAATGGCCGCCGTGGCTGTACTTTTCTAATGTGTGCGTTTAATGGCCCGTCCTTGTCATCAGTTGGATCCGGATAAACAGGAGTAAGATTTCCTTCACCTGCCTTCTGACGGGAAAGAGGAAGACTTGAATCTTTTTCTCTGCCAATGATTGCCTCTTGTGTTGGCTTGGCAAAGGCTTCCCAAACCGGCATCATCTCTCTAATCTTTTTGTAGACTAAATACGATCCATTTATGCACCAATCGGGCTCTCCACATTGTTCATCGACATATACCAGTTTCTCAAGATCTATGCTTGCCCTCAGATTGTCTATCCCATCATTGAACTTCAGAAACTCTCTGGAATCAGGTCGCCCAAATCCTTGCTGAACGGTTTTAACTATAAATACGGGATTCTGAATTTGCCGGGATACCCTTTCGGCAAACTTCTTATTAGTATATTCAGCAAAAAACCTTGCTGTTGCCACGTTAATATAAGGGTGATCACTTGCAATAAGTATAAGAATGTCAGATAGCCTATCTCTTCCTTTAAAATCATCACCTGGAAAACTAGGAATAACTTTTAGGTTTTTTGGCTTTCTAAAACTGATGCCGTATCGATCGTTGCCATCCTCGTCGATAAAGAGTGAGTAGCCATAGGCAATGGTCACCGTCACCCGCCAGGAGTTTGGAACACGGGCCAGATCAAGTGGCATCACATGTTTTAATGAGGGTTTGGCAGTCATTTCCTCATAGGCCATATCCGAAAGCAATTTTAGGAGCACGCTAAGTTCTTCAGTGGAATTTGCTGCAACATCTGCCTTAATGATCGAAAGGTATCCTTGTTTATCAACTAATCCTTTATATCGCTCGTAATCCTCGTCGTTCTCTAGCTGAATAGATGGTAAAAGCGGAAATCTTGGATCAGATATACCGCTTTGATAAACGCCTTCTATAACAGGGAGCGGTCTGGGTACATTTGAATTTCTCTCCATGCTTTTACTTATTTAAATAGTGGTCTTCTTATGTGTTGTTCCTGAAGGGCAGGAAAAAGTGATATAAAGAATTCTGTCCATCCACCCATCCTCACACGAAGCAGGTTATAGTCATCTGGGTTTTTCTTTGCCGCTTCAAAGGTTTTCGGATTGCTTACTGTTATGGTGAGCATGTTCCCAGACTTTCCAAGCGCAAAATCACGAATAACTTGTACCAACTGCTGTTCATTAAAGTCCTCCGCAATATTAAAGTCAGCTGGGGCACCATCTGATAACAGTTCGATAGATTTATCACTGTAGCTGTTCATCCCATCCATTATTTTTACCATGGGTTGCTGTGGTATTTCCTGATCAGAATGATAGGGAGAAGGTGAGAGATCAGACGCTATTGATTCAGAGGCAAAGCGGCCATCTGGTGTGGCCCCGGAAAATGATCCCGAGAAATTGTACTGCTCAAACGTTCCTACCCCAGGAGCCAGCAGAATTTCAAAACTCTGATCCGGATGTCCATATTGATCTTGAAGCCTTCTCAATGAATCAATATGAATGGGATCCTTTCTAACTGTTTGCAGCGCCTCATAGAAGTCGTTAATCAGACGATGAGCCAATTCATCCACCGCTGGATTGCCCTGTCCAAATTTTGGCTGGATAACACACAGATTCCTTATCTCCGATATGCGGTCGCTATTTATTTTCAACCCCGTTATCTCCGTTCCCTTTCCCCAGTTTGATCGCAGGCAGGATACAAGTTCCTCAAGACTAAACTGTTTCTCTGTAAAGACCAGTTGCTTGATCACATAAAGTGAATCAGCGGCTGTGCTTATGCCCGTCATCAACGGTGAGAATAAATGGTATCTTGCTCCCCCTCCGGCTAGGTCTTTACCCTTTTCAATACAACCATTAATCATTGCAGAGAGCAAAGGAGAGGGCGATACTTCCTCTTTTCCGCCATAAGCTAAAAGGATGCCATGCAAAAACTTATGGCAGCCGAGGATCAGGTGGTTGCCTAAAATCATCCAAAAATCATCAAAGGATGATATTTCCTTTGCAGGTTTAGTGCGCAGACTTGACTTACCCCCTCTGAGGTAAGTGCTTCCTGAAGATGCAAAGCCGGCACCACTATTTAACGTCTTTTCTAATATGTCCAATGCGCCGACGAAGCCAAAGCTAAACTCAGTTTCTCCTGCAAAAAGCGTCTCATAGCATCCATCACAAGCATAGTTCCTTGCGCTGCTGAGTTCCACGTAACCACCTGTTTTATACTGGAGCGCAGGAATGATCTTATCATCATTCATAAGTATTGGATGCGCACCTCCGCTAAGGATGGTCCTGGCGGCAGCTTCGAATAACTTGGTCTGACTCTCTGCATGAAGCCTGAGGTCTAGCGTTGGGCTATTCAGAGGTAGTCTCCTGGCAGATTCCAAACACATATACGTCAGTTCATTTACCCCATCAGTAGCGTCGGCGTCATTATTTGCTACAACACCTCCAATGGTAACTTGCTGCATCCATTGGTTAATCAATGCACCCTGATCGAAGTTACTAGGTCCACCAACACCGATTAGTGCACCATCAGAGGAGGTAAAACGATCCTCAATAAATCTTCTGTTAAGTACCACTTTTTCGTCAAGTTTGATCCAGAAACAGTCGAGTGCTTCTTGTGCTTCTTCCGGTGTAATTATCCCATCGCTAGTATCTTTAAGGTAATAAGGGTTTAACAATTGGTCCAGCCTTCCAATCGGAACAATCTCTCCGGAAAAATGGAGTGCACAGTGCATGATGTGTATAGACTGCAGTGCATCCATAAATGTTTCTGATGGCTTGGCCGGGTACTCTCTCAGCCTTTCTGAAATTTGCTTGAGATTAATTGCCCGCTCATCGGAAGGATGATAATGGAGGGAGATTTCTCGGGCACGGTCCGCATAAGCAGATATATAGACCAATACTCCCTCTAGTGAATAAATCACAGATCTGTAGAAAGATGTCTTATCGTGCGGGCCTTTTACCTGGCGGCTTATTTTCTCCTGGCATTCTGCTATGATTCCCAGGATGCCTTTGTCGAGGATGGCTTTGTGATCGGGAACAATATGCCCAAAAGGGGACCATTCATTATAGTAGCGAAGCTCCCAATAAAGTGTTTCCTCTTCGGTTAAGTAACGCACTAGTTCCTTCCCTTGTCCAACCGAGTAGGGAGGTAGCGTTCCAACTATGAGCTCCAATGGATTGATATCCATAGTCCCCTTGGTTTCTGCGATTTCCGGATCAGTGATAAAAGAAAAGAGTCGTTTAGTCGCCAATCCTTTTCTTTCAGCTACGGAAAGCTCGCTGACAAGCTTGAGTTCAGCTCCCGTATAACCATCGAAAAGATGTCCCATTTGTCCAAAGTTGATCCAGTTTGGTTTTGAATGCCATTTTTCAAAGGTTTCTTTTAATAGATTACATACCCTGGGTGTAAGCCGGTCAGGGTGTCCTTTTGACAAAGACTCTAAGTGCTGCCAAAAGGATAATATATTTTTATGCATATCAGGAGTTAACGGACTTTGAAATTACAGTAGCCCTTACAGTCTGGGCTTGTATAAAGCCTTCACGTATGACAAAAGTATCTACTCCATCAACTATACTAACGCTTTCCGAATCAAATGTCCATTCGAATAGTACGATTTCACCTGCAATAGTTTCCTTAACAATCGTTGAAGATGCATTTGCTTCCATGTTTTTAAAGTGATTATCATATTGGGCACGTATACCCTCTTTTCCATTTATAACTTTATCCGCATTCACGTAAACCGCATTCTCAGCAAAATCAGCAATAACCTCTTCTATGTCTGCATTAGCAAAGGCCTTACAATGGTGCTCCCACACTTCTTGTGTTGTTCTCATATCTATTCTATTGATTATTAGAAAAATATTTCCTTCTTGCTGCATTATCTGTGTTTTGATAGTATTTTTTCCACCAGTCGTCAGTTTTCAGAAATCTGTCGTGCACACTTTTAAAGCTTAAAGATTCTCTGAAGGAATGATGCTTCCAAAGACGCATGAATTCACCCAGATAAATGTCTGCCACTGTAGTATTACCTCTAATAAGCAGCATGTTCTCATCATTTTTTTTGGTAGATGCATCGCTAAAGTTTGCCGAACCCGCCACTACAATTGGATCAGGACCTAGTGGGTCCACCAGCATAAATTTATTGTGTATGTATTTCACATTACTGCTTAGCCCCGCAAGTTCCTCCAGAACCCAACCATCCAACTTATTTGTTTTGATTAAGTTGCCAATAGCGAAAATATTTGCAGGCATGTTTCTCAGGGCTTGAATGTCAGCCTCCTCTGCAATCTTGAGCGCTTCGTCCTCTTTATTAAATACTCTGGTTTTTCTTTCCATTAAGGCAAGCCGCAGATCAGCGGTACTATTTCTGTACACGTCCTTAAACAGCTTGTTAATCCCAAAGGCAAAGGTCATAAAAAACCCATTTTTAGCCTTCATGGCTAAATCACGGTACAGTTCAAGCGCGCCCAGGCCAGTTCTTGGACTAAAAATAACAGTAGTTCCCACTGGTATATTTGCAAGGTCTGGTGTTGGAAAAGTTAGCGTATTTTCTTGTTGACTACCTTTAAGTGGGTGATCGAGTTTTAGCAATTCCCAATAATCTAAGTACATTTTTGCTACCGCTGAATTTTTAACGACATGCGCGACATTTGAATGTCCGAATATGCCATTAGCAGAAAAATTAGTGCCCCCTGTCAAAATAGCTATAGGGACCCCATGCTCCAGCTTAATTATGAACTTATTGTGGGAAATGCTTACCCCATTTTTGCGCCCGGTACAAAAGTCGCTCAATTTCGTATCTTTTATCAGTAGTTCGTTAGCTTCTTTTGGTTCCTTTTTTCTGGCATCGTAGATGATTCGAACATCCACCCCACGATCAATCGTTCTACGCAGGAGTTGCGCAAACGGCTCATATTTGAATTCGTATGCGGCAATGCGTAGGGTGTGAATACCTGGAACACAACTTTCAATATAATCAGCTATCGCTTCATAGAGTCCTCTGGAAAGCCACTTAAACTTTGGGGTATTGGGTAGATCGGTCTTCTTAGGTTTGACATCTCCAAAACGCCGAACGTATTCCTGAGAGGCAGAAACACCTCTGTTGAAATATATCTCATGCTCATCGGATATCGGCGATTCTGTAGTTACCGTTACCTCCGTCTTTGCAAAGGCCGTTAGTGCCTTCGGATTTCCTGTCAATGCACAAACGGTATATGTGTAGGTGTGGTTAGGTTTTGCAGTATAATCGCTCCAGGTAAAGTCCTGCACAGGATGATCCTTAGTCGAAAACCTTGATCCATCAGGAGCTCCAGGATCAGTCGCCTGAAAGCATTTCATACCTTCAAGATAGTAACCCTCAGCCTCCGAATGATCTTGGCGGTGTAATGAAAAACCCATAAGACCAACACACTTTTTCTCGGGAAGGTCAATGCCGAGTATTACAACGTAGGTACCCGCTATAGCCTGAACTTTAAGGCCATTGCTAGTCTTAGATATTCTCATAAATGTTTTTATTAGTTTGTTTGTATCAGTGTCGGGCAATCGGTAGATGCAAGTTCGATAATCGATCTACTCTAAAAAATAGCTAGTACTAGCCATTTTACAAATAGTTAACTGAACAGCAGTAAATCAATTAGATAATACCAAAAGCCACGGCAAATTTGATCAGCTGTGACAAGCTGGTAACCTCCAGCTTATGAATGATGTTTTTTCGGTGGTTATTTACGGTATGAATCGACAGGAATAGACCATTTGCAATTTCAACACTGCTTTTACCCTCTACGATAAGTCGGATCACTTCCTTCTCCCGTAGAGTCAATAAAATAAACTTATGCAGGTTTTTGCGGATCAGTGCATCATCTTGTACCAGGTTACTTAACCTTCTGCCTGCATAGCTTAGGGTATCGGCAGGAACAGCAATATGCATCATTTTTAAACCTTCACCGAATTCATCTGAAGGGTATAATCTTGAGGTGGTAAAATACCATTTGTATTCGCTTTGTGCATCTGGCCTCACCCGCTGGAAAAATGAATGTATCTTGCCAGTATCGCTCTCCATTGCAAAATGCTGCAGTTCTGATTTCAGAATATTAATTTCTTCTGCCGGGAAAAATGTACTGAAGTAAGCTGGTCCTAATAGCGCCAGCTCTTCGGTGCTGTGTTTTAAAATATCACATCCGGTCTGATTCATATAGGTATTGGTCATGCTGCTCAAATCCTGAACCATCACGCTGCCCGGTATATAGTCACCTATATCTTCAATCCTTAAACTGTGTTGATGAATACTATTTCCCAAAGACAATAACTGAGCCTGGCAACTATGTTCCAATTCTAACTGGTTAAGAGATTTTAGTCCCATTTGAAAGCGTCTATGATGTTGTTGATACAAATACAATCAACAGGTTAATTAAACCTTACATAAAGATATAATACTTAATTGAAAACAAAAAAATTATATCAGTCCGGACTCCATCAAACGTGTGCAGTCGAAAAAACCGGAAAGAAAAGTTTCATCTGATGCCCCCGCTTTCCTGGTAAAGAAGGAATAATATGTCTGTGGGTACTTATCATGATGAAAATATTGGAAATACGCTTTTGTGCTTAACAATGGCGCCTGGGATTTTACCGATTGGGCCAGTTTGATGAGGCATTGCTCAGCGAGGAGAAGGCGATCCGGCTGGCAAGGGAAAGAAGGGAGCTGTCCAGAGAGGAGATCGCGGGTTTCAGGAAGGAAGCAGAAAAAATGAAGAACAGGTCGCTTTGATCCAAATAACAGCCGGATATTTCGCAGCATTCTGCCTAAAATAACAGACTGGGAAAACATTATTTAAAACCGGACGTTCTGATTACAGATAACAACTGTAATACGCTCTGATCATCCCAATGAAAACCAGGGCTTTACTTCTAATTTTAACAGGACTTTGCGGTCATCAGGTCAGTGGCCAGGGCGCCAATATCAGTCCTTCTATTCAGCATCAGAAATCCGTTCAGCTTAGTTTCGGGACGCAAGGGGTAGGTGCTGAATTTAATTACGGAATTACGCGCAGTCTTGCCTTGTCTGCTGGAGGAAATATTGCTGCTATAAAAGCCAGCAATATATTTGAAGTATCGGGGCTAAATTCGACCTCTAAGGTTTCAGCAGATTTTTACAAAATCCACCTGATGGCAGACTATACTCCATTTGAAAATCTGCGATGGCTGCGCCTTGTAGGGGGTGCCGCTTATTTTTTCAAAGCTAGCGGAGACGCCACCATATATCCATCCGATGATTACAAATACGGAGATCTGTTACTTAGTCCGGATCAGGTTGGCGATGTAACGCTGAATATAGACTGGAATGGCTTCGCGCCTTACTTAGGATTGGGATTCGCAAATATTTTCCCACGCAGATCATTCAATATCAACTTCGATTTTGGCACCTACTATCTGGACCGTCCGGTCGCTACTATCGTCGGGACAGGTATACTTTCAGGAAATGATTCCCAAACGAGCCAGTTGCAGCAAAATGTACGAAACTACCGGTGGTTGCCAGTTTTACAGATAAATTTCAATCTTAAGCTTTAAGGACATGAATGTTTTAAAAAAAACAGGGTTATTGATTATGGTGGTTTTGCTCGTGTCTGCCTGTAAAAAGCCAACAGAGAACATCACGCTCGTAGTCGACACGGACATTCTCAAATACACTGCGCTTGTGTATGTTACCGATGGGTCCAATGGCGGACCTGCACCCTCAGATGCAAGCATTTCTCTTAGCGGGGATGCAGCACAGGATATTTATGAATTGTCGGGAAAAAAAGCAATTGCGCTTAGTGCCGGGGTGGTCACAATTGGACTAAACCCCAATGTAGCGCCAGCAGATGGAGATCCAATCCACGTTACTTTAGAGATCAGTGCATCAGGTTATAAGAAAGAAGCCAGGGATGTGGTCTTTGAGGTCGAAAAAAAACAGCAAATTATCCAAATCCCACTAAGCAAAATCGGTTCCAGCGCGCCTCCGGTCGTCCTGCCTCCACCCACGGTTTATGACAATACAGTCTCTTTAAATTTCACAGGAACATGTCCTGACCGTAATGATTTGAAAATAAGACCCAGCGTATATGTCTTTTTCCGGGTAAACGGCTCAGCGAATGGTTTTCAATATCTTGGCTATATGGAAAAAGGCAACATCAGAACCAATTTATTATTATTGGGTAAAACCTATGATTTTCAGATTGCCTTCGGCGGAGAAGCTTATTTGGTGACTCAGGAGATTGGGCAGCTCAACTATGATCTTTCTTTAGACATGCCGGCAGCATGTAATTTTTAACTGAAGATGTATTCCCGCCTGCGGATTCTCCCTTTAAAATAAAAAACCATGGTTCATTTACATAATCTCTTACAGCCAGATAACGATAGCCTAATGAGTCTTCTTGTGAATAAAGTTCATTCGGTGGTTGAATTTTATATTCCGGGGTACCAGGAAATTGCACTGTTGCAATGCCGTGTAAATCAACCTTAGTGGTATCTGTCTGGCCATAGCATTTGGTTATAAAGAGACAAATCATCAGAATTCTTTTGAATAATAAGGAGAGGATGCCCTTTTTTATTTGGGTGATTATGTACATGGCGTTAATTGAATATTTTAAATTTAACGTTTTTTTTGATTCAGCTAATAATTAAGAAATGTAAAGGTTGTTGCGAAAAGAATCAAGGGACAGTAGTCCTGTTCAAATTGGCATTGCTGCAAACATGTGGGGCTTTGATCTGTTGATCTAAATAAAACGTATGGATATGGAAAACTCAAATGATAAGAAAAAAGATTTAGAACAGGACAATACACACCCCGCACCAAGTGCCGATCCGGGTGCTGAAATCGAAACAGTGATTCCAAGTGCCGAGAAGGGAGAGCCTTCGGCTGAAAGCTCCGCTGAGCCGAAGGAAGAGACTTCAGAACAGGGTCAGGAACGCGTAGGCGCTGGTGACAATGCCGATGATATCGACCAGAAGGATAAGCCGGAGATATCAGAAGAAGAAAAGGAGCAGCCGGAAATACCTGAGAATGAAGGCGGGGAAAGCAAACCGGGTGATCATGGAATCGAAACAATAACCCCTTAGCAGGCTTGGGTTAAGGTCTTCTGCATTGCACAGCCATCATTGACTGGTAAAGTTAATTAAATACCTTTCGGATGAGCGCCCTTTTTTTTCTATCTTAGTGCGACGGATTCACAACCTCTCCCATGGCGCTCAACATCAAAAACCTTTTCAGAACAATTGCCGGAGCTAAATTTAAAAAGCGGCGATCGGGTCTATCATTCACCGGGCCCGGAAAAAGGTCAGTTTCAATAGAATCCGAAATCGAAAGCCCCGGCCCACCCCCTGTTTTGGAAGCTGCGCTAAGGTTTTATGGTGTGGACTGGACCGCCGAAAAAGTTGAAGTGCTGCGCGATTGTTATGCAGTGTGGGAAGACAGAAACGGACCTTTGTTTCAGGTCAGGGCGGCCTATCTGCTGGGCAAATTTCAAAATGCGGATTCGGTCCGGCTTGCTGAATCTGCCAAGCTGGTATTGCTGCAAACCGGGCAGGATCCTTTAAATCTTCAGGCTTTTGCCGATGACCTGAAGGCGATGTTGAAGGAGATCAATAAAAGTTTATGAGGATCTCATTACGCGTTTTCTGATCTTCCGTGGTTTCCATAATTCCTGGCCCTCGGTGATGTCTTTGTCTGTTAATGCAGCGAATTTTCGCAGATGGTTTGCGATGATCTCATTTTTGTCTGTCATAATCGTCTTGTGTGCATTACATTCAAATTTAGGCAATTATATTTCCGGATATTTTAACTTAAGTGAAAAAAATACATTTTGGTTATATGGACATTTGGAAAAAAAACAAATCAAAATGGGATTATCAAATTTAGGCATTTTTCATACCGTAGTCGGTATCATTGCCATCATCGCAGCTTTAGTAGCTTATGCAAAGTATAGAAGAATAAATCTGGCGGGCAAAAGTGGAGGCACATATTTTTATGGGACTGTTATTACCTCGGTAACTGCTTTGGGCCTGAGCAAGCATGGGGGATTCAATCCGGGACACGTATTGTCAATACTGATATTGCTCCTGGTGATTGGCGCATTCATTCTTCACAAAAGAAAAACGGCTTTTTTCTTTCTATGATTCCTACGGTAAACGAAACCCGTACCCGTGTGCCGCTCAGCGCGCCCCTGGCTAGTGGCCCCGGCGATCCGTTGATCGGTAAAACTTTGCTGTTTATTCTTGTGCTGTTTATTGCAGGATCGGTTTACCAGTATATACGACAAAGGAAAATTAACAAAAGCACGTAAGGATCTCCTTTTGCCATTCAGAGCATGGCGAAGAATCTGCATATGATTTAATATTCCCCTAACAGATTCAAGCAGTACCTCATCTTATTTTTGGTCAACAAAATTTGAGATCAAAATGAAAAGAATGTTTATAATCATCGGTATGTTATTTTCCGGTTCTGTTTTTGGCCAGCAAAAGCTGGACGTACAGGCACATCGCGGCGGTATGGCTTTGCTGCCTGAAAATACGATCCCTGCGATGCTGAATGCTGTAAAACTGGGTGCTAAAACTCTGGAACTGGATGTAGTCATTTCAAAAGACGGAAAGGTCGTGGTATCTCATGACCCTTATATGTCTTCTGCTTTTATGAGCAAACCGGATGGCAGCGAGATCACTAAGGAAGAGGAAAAAAGCCTCAACATCTACCAAATGCCTTATGACAGCGTCCGCCTTTACAAACTTGGGGGAAAAGCTCATCCTATGTTTCCTGCGCAGCAAAAGCTGGTAACACATAAACCTTTGCTGGCCGATCTGATTGACAGTGTAGAGGCATACGTCAAGGCAAACCGGTTGAAGCCCATCTATTACAATATTGAAACCAAATGTTCGCCTATGGGTGATGGGAAATTTAACCCTTCGCCGGACGTTTTTGTGAAGACCATGATGGAGGTGATCAATCAAAAGGGCATCGGCAAAAGGGTGATGATCCAGTCTTTTGATGTCCGGACGCTTAAGATCCTCCACAAAACTGAACCTGAGCTGAAGCTTTCTTTACTGGTACAGGGCAAGATGAACCTCACTGCTGAACAGCTTAAAAAGTACGGCCTTACTGAAAAGGAAGTTGAAGATTATTTTAAACAGGTCAATGTGAGCAAGGGTGGCCTGGACTCGGAACTGGCAAACCTGGGTTTTGTACCGGCAATATATAGTCCTTATTACTCTGGTGTAGATGCGGAAATGGTCAGCAAAGTACATGCTAAGCACATGCTGATCGTTCCATGGACCGTAGATAAAGAAGATGATATGGCTGCCCTGGCTAAGCTTGGTGTTGATGGCATCATTACCAACAGCCCGGATATCCTGATCAGGTTGGTTGGCAGTTACCAGAAGAAATAAAGTGATGGGTTTTGGCAGACCCCGGATAATCAAAAATCCCGTAGATTTACGATTATGATTTTTAGACCCGCGGAACTGTCTGACATCAGGCAGGGGCTGGGTTTGTGAAATCGGCAGTCAAATCGTAGGGTTCTCTATTGTTGACCTGAGAGAGCGGAGCGTCTGGGCGTTGTTCGTTGACCCTGCTTTTGCCGAAAAGGGAATCGGAAAAGAACTGCACAGACTAATGATAAACTGGTTTTTCGGGCAAACTCAAGACAAACTGGTATTGGGTACAGCTCCTAATACACGCGCAGAACGTTTTTATAGTCTTCAAGGCTGGACGCAGACTGGCAGCTATGCCAACGGAGAACTGAAGTTTGAACTCGGGTATCAGGACTGGATTAATTTACATGTCTGAATTGCTCAGGCCTCCTTCAACACCGTTCCTACGAATACACCCACTCCGTTGGCGTTTTGCCAAACTTTTTCTTGAAGGAATGCGAGAAGTGAGAGAGGCTTTCAAATCCCAGGTCGAGGTAGATCGCAGATGGTTTCTTGTTCTTGTTTTCCAGAAGATGGCGGGCCTCCGTTAACCGTTTTTCCTGCAGCCAGTGCCGCGGAGACATGCCAAATATTTTTTGGAAGTCGCGCTTGAACCCGGCAAGGCTTCTCCCGGTGAGTTGTGCAAACTTTTCGATAGGGACATTGAAGTGAAAATTGCTGAGCATGAATTTTTCCAGGTCCATCTTATAAGATTCCGAGAAGTCGAACAGGAAATCTTTAAGGTCAGGATTGGCATGAAGCAGCAACTGCACAGCTTCTCTTACTTTTAACATGCCCAGGTCCTTCGTTAGTTGTTCATCTGAATGGCGGACATAGGGTATGATGGATTGGAAAAAGCCTTTCAGAAAAGCATTTTCCGGAATAAGAACGTTGGGCTGACCAGTATATTTTTGTCGGGTCTCTATTTGTTCTTCCAGGGCATACTGCCGGAGCAGGTCTTCTTTCAGGCAGATGATAATGGTTTCATAGTTTTCACCCTCCAGCGGTGTTTTGGTAATTTCGCCCAGTTGATTTTTTCGTATCAGCAGCATCTCGCCGCTTTTCATTGAAATTTTTTGGCTGGCGGTCTCCAGCGTGAACTGCCCCGAAACCTGCAGCACTAAGGTACTATGCTCAAAAAAACCTACTTTCTCTTTTCTCTGGGCCGAGAAATAGGAATAAAAGATTACTCCCGGGATGATTTCAGTTGGATTTGTCATGATATAAAGATATAAAATAGGCGGGGCTTTGCAGCCCTGCCTGTTATCGTTGCAGATAGGTGCCGCCAAGTATGGCACCCGGCGAAAATTGGGTGTTGAGGGTATTGAGCTCTTCTGCACTGAATTCGATCTCCATGGCCTGGATATTCTCCGGCAGTCGTGACCTGCGGCTCATGCTCACCAATGGCATGATATGATCTCCCTGGGCATTGACCCATGCGATCGCCAGTTGTGCCGGTGTGCGTCCTTTTTGCTTTGCTATGGTTTTTAACACTTCGACTTTTTCAAGGTTCCTGACCAGGTTCTCTCCCTGAAAACGTGTGAAGTGGTTGTGGTAATTATTGGCCGGAAGCGGCGCTGTCATCTCGCCGGTAAGCAAACCTTCGGCTGTATTGGCAAAGGCCACGACACCGATTCCCAGTTCTTTGGCTGCAGGAAGCAGGTCGCTTTCTATCTGGCGGTCGGCCAGTGAATACCCGATCTCCAATGCGGTTACCGGGTGTATGCTATTGGCCTGGCGCAGTTGCGCTGCAGTGATTTCGGAAACACCGAGGTGACGCACTTTTCCTTCTTTGATCAGGTCGGCAATAGTTCCGATGATGTCTTCAACAGGTACGCTGTTGTCCATTCTACATGGCTGGTAAAGGTCAATGGTGTCTATGCCCAAACGCACTAGGGAATAATTGATAAAGTTCTTGATGGCGATTGGTCGCAGGTCCAGGCCAATCCACTGACCATTGTAAAAGAGGCCGCCAAACTTGACACTAATGAAAGCATCGTCCCTTCTGTTTTTGATGGCTTTGCCTATTAGCAGTTCGTTATGGCCGCTGCCATAAAAGTCTCCTGTATTCAGGAAATTGAGGCCATTGTCCAGTGCGGAATGAATGGTAGCGATGCTTTCGCTTTCGTCATTGACCGGGCTTCCCCAAACAGAGGACATGCGCATACAGCCCAATCCAAGTTTAGACACTAGCGGTCCGTTGTTACCAAGTTTTATTTTTGTGATATGTTCCATAATTGATATTTGATCTGATATGAAACAAAGGTCGGTACTATTGCTCACCTGCCTTTTCCTATACGGCTCAATTTACTTGTCTGGGTGGCTCAAATTTTCGCAAGTCTGCAATCATGGATGAAGAATTACAGGCAACGGCCTGTGCTGAACTAGTTTTGCTTTGCAGATTTCCGTCTAACCCTCTTCAACATTTTGCAATAAAAATCAAATTATTCAATTGATATTCAATTATTTGTATCCAATAAATTTGTTTTGGAAACGTGTTTTTATTCACCAAATCTGTATAAGTTTGCTTCATAGGGGATAAGAAACTGGATATAGAAATTATGGATACACAGCTTGGTTTAAAGAAGATACTAAAAAAAGGCGTACTAACTTCAGAACTTGAATTTGAAAGGGCCTCGATCATCGATCGTAAGTTAAGACTGTACCTGATCTTAATCCATAAATTACTGGCTATTGGTATTGATCAGTTAATTCCAGCTACCTTAAATATTCAAACCATCTTCAAGGTAAGAAGTGTGATTGCTAAATTGAACAACCCAAAAATTCATCTGAATATGGAGGATTTGCTTCCAGTATAGATTTCACTGTTTAGTTCAGGTCAAATAAAATGATCTTGCCATCCGGTAAATGAATGGGAAGAAATTTTATTTTCTTACCAGATATCAGTAAATTTAGGGAACCTGCCTTCGCCCCTATGAAAATCAAAAAACGATTAAGTCCAAACGACAACAATAGCAAAATAGTAGATGCTGCTGAGGCATTTGACAAATCAGCGAAAATATACCAGGACAGATCCATGGATGTGAGCTTGTTTGCTGAGACATTCAATTTCTTCTGTGATCACATCCCATCTGATAATGCCAGCATTTTGGACATCGCCTGCGGCCCGGGAAATATCATTAAATATTTACTGGACAGGAAGCCTGGCTACAAAATATTGGGGACTGACCTGTCTCCGAAGATGCTTGAGCTTGCCCGGATCAACAACCCGACCGCTCAATTTCAGCTGATGGACTGCCGTGAGACCGGCACGATCAAACAGAAATTTGACGGCATCACTTGTGGCTTCTGCCTGCCCTATCTGACGCTGGAGGAAACCATGGAGCTAATCGCAAACGTTTCCCGCCTATTGATCCCGGGGGGTATATTTTATTTGAGTACAATGGTAGAGGATGAGATTACCAAATCGAGATACCAGATATCAAGTTCCGGCGATCAGGTGTATGTCAATTACCACCGGGAAGATGATTTAACCCGCGCACTTCTGGACAATAACTTTGAGGTTATCAGTTCAAGTCATTTTAGCTCTCCTGACAAGGAAGGCCTAATGCTTAGCGATCTGGTATTGATCGGAAAATTGAATTAATTGGTAAGCGTTCGGGGTTTTCACACCCGTCATTGGAAACTATTACGCGTCAGTTATGTTATATTTTTTATAGCTTACAATAACCAAATAATTTAAAAATACAATTATGGCAAAATTGAATTCTTATCTGAACTTCGACGGCAATGCCGAAGAAGCATTCAACTTTTACAAATCCATATTCGGCGGCGAATTTATGGGAGGTGTAATGAAAGTGGGCGGAATGCCGGGCGCTGAAAATGTTCCGGAGTCAGAAAAAAACCGGGTGATGCATGTTGCCCTCCCTATAACCGGTGGTGATTTGTTGATGGCTTCGGACATTCTGCCTTCTGCCGGACACAAACTGGTGGTAGGCAACAACATCTACATTTGTATAAGTCCTGAAAGCAAGGAAGAGGCAGATCGCCTGTTTAATGGCTTATCGGAAGGCGGCGAGGTGGAAATGCCTATGGAAGACCAGTTCTGGGGTGACTATTTTGGCAGTTTTAAGGATAAATATGAGGTCTGCTGGATGGTCAGCTATAATGCCGGTAAGGATCACCCAAATAAATAACAGGTCTGTAAAGGCTGCTATGATGAACCCGGCGAAGCGTTTAAGGGCACAGTGAAGCTTTCAGAATCCCGAAGGCTTCCGACATTTCGTTTTCACGGAGTGAGGCGAAGCCCATTCTCATTCCATTGGTGATAAAAGATTCGTTCTTATAGAAATTGCCATTGTCGATATGAAGACCTTTTTTTGAGGCCTCTTCTGACATTTTGATCAGATCGATCTTTTCATTAAAAGTCGCCCATACAGCAAGTCCGCCCTCGGGGACACTGAATGTGATCTCTTCTTTAAACTCAGATGTGAGGAGCTGACAAAACAGGTTTCTGCGCTGCTTGTAAATCTTTAAGGTCTTCCGGAAGTGCCGGTCCATCTCGCCATTGTCAAACATCACTGCAAATGCTTCCTCCAGCAGGGTGTCTCCTTGTTTGTCTATCAGCTCCCTTAATGAGGCTGAGTCTTCAATAAATGCGGAAGGTCCTGTCATAAAGCCTATTCGCAGGGCAGGTGCAAAAGTTTTGGTGATCGATCCAATATAAATCACATTTTGATGGTGGTCTATACTGGCCAATGGCAGGTAGGGTTTGTTTTCATAGTGGAAATCGAAATCATAGTCGTCTTCGATAATTGCAAAGCGATACTGTTTGGCCAGGTTCAATAGTTTTAACCTGCGCTCCATCGTCAGTGTCACTGTTGTTGGACAGTGATGGTGCGGGATGACATACACCGCTTTTATTTTTTGGCGCTGCAGGACTTCTTCGAGGTAATCTATGTCCATTCCATGCTCGTCAACAGGAATTCGCAGCAGGTTTGCTCCGGTATGTCTGAATGTTTCATCTGCTGAAAGGTAGTTTGACATTCCAACCGCGATATGGTCTGAAGGATTGAGCAGCAGCTGGGCTGCTAAATAGATCCCCATCTGGCTGCCTTTTGTAATGAGTATATTTTCAGGAGAGACATCAAGGCCCCTGGTATTGGAAAGGTAGCTGCTGATGGAGAGCCGTAGGTGTTCTGATCCCCTGGAGCCGCCGTATTTCAGAAAGTTTCGCCCGTAAAATTTCCTGGACAGGCTGCGGTATTCGCGCATGAGCAGGTCTACGGGCGCCAGGCGCACGTCGGGAAAGCCATCGTCAATGGCAAGTGCTGTTTTCTGAAGGTTCAGGCTGGGCATGGCATTCTTAAAACGATTGGTCCAGAGAAAAGCTTCCTGAGGGATGTCGTTTTTGCCTGGTGTGTTTTGCAGCACTGAAGGGTCGGGCAGCCTGGTTTTGGAAATGACGGGTAGCCTGGAAAGTACAAATATCCCCCTGCGTTCGATGGATTCTGCCCAGCCCTGACTGATCAGTTCTTCATAGGCCAGTTTTACGGTGTTTCTGTTGATGCCGATCAGGTCTGCGAGTACCCGGGAGCTTGGCAGCAGGTCTGACGGCCGCAGCGTACCATTGGTGATCAACGCGATAAAGCTATTGCAGACCTGGATGTAGAGTGTTACCGCTGCGTCCCTGTCAACCTGAATTAATGATTTGTATGGCAACATCTGGGCTGTACTGTTTATACGAATTGGTATACAAATATAATCCACCACCTCCATACTTTTGAATAAAATTATTAAAAATGAAGAAAGTATTGGTCATCAATTCAAGTGCAAGGGGCCCGGGTTCCCGGAGCAGAAAACTTACGGAGATATTTGTGGAGCACTGGAATGGCATCCACATTAATCCCCTGATCAGTTTTCGTGAACTGGGAAATACGGATGTGCCTCACGTTAGTGAAAGCTGGATTGCTGCAGCGTTTAAGCCTGAAGCGGCAAGGTCTGAGCAGGATATTGAAGTGCTGAAAATAAGTGATGCTTATATCTCTGAACTGAGGGAAGCTGATGTGATTGTGATCGGTGCGCCTATGTATAACTGGTCTGTTCCGAGCGCGCTTAAAGCTTATATCGATCAGGTACTCAGGGTGAATAAAACTTTTGAGATCAACCGGGCCAATGTGCGGCATCCGTATGTTGGCATGCTGAAAAATAAGACATTGTTTCTGTTGCTTTCCAGGGGCGATGAGGGTTATGAGAAGGGGGAATATAACGAGCATATGGACTTCCAGACCAATTATTTGAAGACTGTCTTTGGGGTGATGGGCATCAGCAATGTTCATGTGGTTGCCATTAACGGCAGGTCGTCTGATTTTGCAGAAGCAGCACACCAAAATTTAAGGGCGCTGATTGAGCAGGAACTGGTTTTAACGAAGACATACAGATGAAGAACCATATACTCAAAGGAAGCATTTTGGTCGGGCTGGGAGCCTCGAGTTACGGAATGCTGGCGACATTTGTAAAAATGGCCTATAATGAGGGGTTCAGTACTGCGGAGGTTACACTTTCGCAGTTCAGTCTTGGATTTGCGGGGCTTTTTATGTTGACCTTGTTCCGTAAACGGGAGGCGGGGCTAGTGCAGGTTTCGGTGCCGGAAATGAAGACATCGGGCGTTAAAAGTATATTTAAGCTCATCCTTGCAGGGACTTCCCTGGGGCTGACCAGCATCTTCTATTACATCTCGGTCCAGTACATCCCGGTCAGTGTGGCAATTGTGTTGTTAATGCAAACAGTGTGGATGGGTGTCGTTCTGGAAATGATCCTGCATAAAAAGGCACCCGGATGGCGCAAGATTGCTGCTGTTGTTGTGATCCTGGCCGGCACAGTTCTGGCTACAAATCTGCTCGAACAATCTGTGCGTATCAATTGGGGGGGATTTGGCTGGGGCCTCATGGCTGCGCTTTGCTATACAGCAACGATGTACACCTCGAATAACCCGGAACTTCATTTACCGCCGCTGAAGCGAAGCCTGTACCTGATCCTGGGCGGGTGGATTGTTATTGCGGTGATTTATCATTCTGCCCTGAACCGGGAGTTTTCTTATGGCATATTTACGAGCTGGAGCCTGCTCCTTTCTTTATTTGGAACGGTCCTCCCCCCTTTGCTGTTTACCCGGGGGATGCCGCTTACAGGTATGGGGCTGGGTGCCATCATTGCTTCAGTAGAAATTCCTGTTGCGATTTTGACGGCAAATGTTCTGTTAAAGGAACCTGTGAGTTTACCGCAGTGGCTGGGGGTTGTGCTGATTCTGTTTGCTGTGGTACTGATGAACATAAAAAAGCCCTCAAAAAATTGAGGGCTTTTTTATTGCTGTTTATTTTGATCTGATTAAGAAGCGGGTATCAAATTGGTCGTGATGCCAATTCTGTTCCAGATATTAATGGTGATTATCGATAAGATCACTTGTGCCAGGTAGGTTTCATCCAGCAATTCGGCGGCCGCCTCATAGGTTTCATCTTTCACATGGTTGCTGATTAAAGTAACTTCCTCGGTCAGTGCCAGTATTGCACGTTCTTCTTCTGTAAAAAACGGTGTGTCGCGCCAGGCATTGAGGGCATAGATACGCTGTTCTGTCTCTCCTGCTTTACGGGCATCTTTGGTATGCATATCAATACAAAAAGCACATCCGTTGATTTGCGATGCCCGGATTTTGATCAGGTCTTTGTGTGTTCTTGTGAGTGGTGTGCTTTCTATGAATTTTTCCATTCCCAGAACGGCTCTGTATCCTGCTGGTTCTAACTGGTCAATTTTAATTCGTGTTTTCATGTCTTAATAATTTATTTATAGTACAAATTTAAGCCAATGAAACGGGTGCGAATTATACCAGTTACCAAATAAGGGCTGGCCCAGCCGATTTACAGAAAATCCAAAATGTCGATTTTCTGCAATATCTATTTTTATAATTTTTGTAGGTTTGCCGAATCTATTTATCAAAAACATATGAAAAAACAATTTTTTAAAGCCTTGCTATTGGGCTTTTTAGTCACGGCATTTTTTGCTTGCAAAAAGGAAGATCTAAGTCCGAAGAGAATCTCAGGCGTGTATAACATCTATGAGCTTGAGAACCAGAAAACAGGTGAAGCGGAGCAATTGCCAAATGATGCCGGCCAATCTGCTAAGATCAATGTTGCGCTTTCTGAGGAGCAAAATAGTGCAGAGCTGAAGTTCTATCTTACCGAAAACGGTAAAGAAACATTGGTGACCACGGCTAATTATTCGGTTTCGAAGGATGCGGATGGCGACTATTCGTTAGTGGATCCTGACAATAAATTAATGGCCTTTTTTATTGAGGATGAGGCTGATTTTTATTTTGTGCCGGGGTATAGAATGGGTGGAAAAAAATAAAGCCTCACTTTTTCTTTATAGGACTCCCCTATTGGCAGGTATTCTTTGTTGATGACAATCCTGCCGCGTTCTACAAAATCAATATGGCTGGTATTGATGATGTAAGACTTATGGATCCTCAAAAACAGCTGCGGTGGAAGGATTAATTCGATGTGCTTCATACGTTCCAGTGAAAGTATTTTACCTGCTGGAACATGAAAACTGATATAATCTCCCAGACCTTCAATGTAAAAGATCGAAGAAAATAACACCTTCTGCAGCCGGTGTTCTACTTTAACAAAAATATGATCCGGTTCCGGAGCTTCTAAAGCTTTAGTGCTTATTCTTTCCTTTGCTTTATTAACTGCAACCAGGAATCGTTCAAAGGTGATGGGCTTCAGTAAATAATCAATTGCATCGTATTCAAAACCGCTTAAAGCATATTCCGGATAGGCTGTTGTGAGAATTACTTTTGTCTGTGTTCGACGAATAATGTTCATCACCTCGATACCCGTAAGGTCCGGCATTTGAATATCCAGGAAGATCAGGTCAACGTTACCCTGATGAATGAGGTTGATGGCTGCTGTCGGGTCAGTGGTATTTAATACCAGTTCCAGTCCATTTGTACGGATTACATAATCTGCCAGCAGCTTGACTGCATGAATCTCATCATCGAGGACTATACAGCGCAGGATGTTACCACTCTTCATTGTTCAGGTCTAGTTTAACTGTAAATTGATCTTCATTATCTCTGACATCTAATTCATACCGCCCTTTAAAAAGCAGTTCAAGTCTCTTCCTTACATTTTCTATTCCGATACCTCCGGTAAAATCCTTGTGTTTATTTGCTTTGGTATTGACACATGAAAATATCAGCTCAGTGCCCGTCATATTGATGTCTATCCATAGCCATTCTTTACTTTCCGAGACATCACCATGTTTAAAAGCATTTTCCACAAAGGGAATCAGCAATAAGGGGGGTACTTTCATTTCCTTTACATTACCAGTCACCTTCATTTTAACGGCGACAGGGTTTTCAAAACGTAATTGTTGAAGGGAAATGTATTTTTCAATGTAACTGATCTCCTGCTCCAGTTCTATTTTTTCGCTGTTGTCGTAGAGCATATACCTCAGTAATTCTGAAAGTCCGGAGATGGCCGGTAAGGCCTGCTCGGATTTATGATATACCAGGGAATAAATTGTATTGAGGTTGTTGAATAGGAAATGCGGGTTAACCTGTGAGCGAAGGAATGAAAGCTCTGATGACCGGTTCTGCAGTTCTAGTTCTTTTTGTTCCAGCTCCTTCTGCCGGGTATACCTGATGAAATAGAATACCATTGCAAAAATGGTGTTCAGAATATAGATGAGCACGTTATTTCTGAAAAAGAGGTTTAGCCTTACGGGATCCCGTGATAACGCTACGGTTGCTGCGTAGCTGGTTAAAAAACAACTGATAAAAGCAATACTTATAATAAGACCTACATGAAGTGACAGGCGTTTAAATTTCCTGTTGGGGTAATATTTATTCATCATGGCGTAGATTGCCAATACATAAAGGAAGGAGGTGCTGAGACCTGTTGACATGCTTAGGACCTGCACTGCTAAGCTGCGTTCATCTACCAGCGTCCATTTTCCGCGAAGTAAGCCCGGCAAGTGCCCGCTCAGGTGAACGAGAATGTAAAAAACAATAAAAGTACCCAGCAGAAGCCAGAGGTTTTTCTTCATACTCAAAATTACATTATTTAACGGACGGCCATATGCCTGTTTTTCCCTGTTTGTCGAGGACATTCCCGTGTTCAACGATTAGGCTCTTTGCCGGACGTCCCTAAAGGTAATTTCGACAGCAGATAACCAGAACTAGTTGCTATGAAAAAATACTTTTTGATGATGATGTGTACCCTATGCTTTACTGTAAATGCACAGGACAAGAAACAGTCGACCGACACATTAAAGAAAGACTCGGTAACGGACGAGAAACTACTGAAGGAGGTGAACATCAATACCAGAAAAAAAATGATTGAACGGAAGATAGACCGTACCATAGTAAATGTTTCGGCTTTTGTTACTGCGGCCGGTACTGATGCCATGGATTTGCTGGGCCGCTTGCCGGGCCTGAGGGTAACTGACGACGGGAACATCAACCTGATGGGTAAGGGTGCTACAATATACGTGGATGGTAAGCCTACTTATCTGTCAGGGACTGACCTTGCGGCCTATCTCAGGTCGCTGCCCACTGATCTGCTGGACAAAATTGAGTTGATGCCAAATCCGCCGGCGAAATATGATGTTGCAGGGAGTGGCGGGGTGATCAACATCATCACCAAAAAGAATAAACAGCCTGGCTACAATGCTGCAATTTCGGCGAATGCAGGTATGGGAGTATATCGCAAGGCCAATGGTTCTTTGAACATGAGCTACCGGGTGGGTAAGCTGAACCTGTTTGCCAATGCTGGTGCGGGCAGTCCTAAAGACTTCGAAAATGCCTCGGCCATCAGGCGGTTTTTGAATGCTGACGGTTCGGCTGCTGCGATACTGGATCAGGAGAGCGAAATTTCTTATACCCGCAATACCGGAAATGTGAAGCTGGGTGCGGATTACTACGTCAATAAAAAAACCACTGTTGGTTTGATATGGAATGCCAACCGCAATTCGGTGCGTGAAAGGGGTGACAATCGTAACCTGATGCGCAATAGTGCGTACCAGCTGGATTCTGTCATTTTCTCTGCGAACGACGCGAACAATAAGTTCAGGAATAATCTGTTCAACTTCAATGTAGTGCATTTGCTGGACGCTATGGGCACAGAACTGAGTATGGACCTGGATTATGGCAAGTACCATACGCAGATCGACCAAGTCTTTGGCAACCGTACGTATTCAGCGCAGGATGTGCTGTTGAACAGGGCAAGGATTAGAGGGGCGCTTCCAAGGGAAATCAACATCTATTCAGCTAAAGCAGATTTTTCCCTGCCTTTTAAAAATGGGATAAAACTGAATACCGGCCTGAAGCTGAGCAGGGTAAGTACAGACAACAGGGCTGATTATTTTACAGGCGAGGAGGTTTCTGAACTTCCTGACGATAACCGCAGCAACAGTTTTTTGTACAAGGAGACGATTGCGGCTGCTTACCTGGAGGGCTATAGGGAGTTTGGAAAATTTGGCATGAAGGCTGGGCTACGGGCTGAACAGACCCATTCTGATGGGCATCAGCTCGGCAACGCACTCGCAACTGATTCTTCGTTCAGCAAGATTTATCTGAATGTCTTTCCCACTTTATTTGTTTCTTTCAAACCGGATTCGACCAACAGGAACCAGTTTTTCTTTAGCTATGGCAGGCGCATAGGGAGGCCTGGTTATGACAAATTGAACCCTTTTCTGGCCCTGGTGCAGCGATACAACCAGATCGCCGGCAATCCGTTCCTGAGCCCTGATTTTACGAATACTTTTGAGTTTACGCATGTGTTTAAGGAGCAGTTGAATACCATTCTTTATTATTCTGATCTGTCCAATATCAGCAGCCAGGTGATCAGGCCGGTGGGCGATGTCTATGTGACGCGCCCTGAAAACACCGGCAGTCTTCAAATCGCCGGTACAATGGTCACCTACAACAGGAATGTGTTCAAATGGTGGAACGCGGACTTCTCTGTAAATACGGAACGGATACATATGGATGTGCTGCTGGGCGGGAAGCGTGTGGATACTGTTTATTTTGCACACTCATTCAACTGGTTCAACCGCTTTACATTGAGCAAAAGCTGTACGGCAGAACTGGTGATGAACTGGGGTGGCAGGTCGTTTTCCGGACAAAACACCACCAGGGGTATCGCTGCATTGCGTGCGGGGATCAAACAGCAGCTATTCAAAGGCAACGCTTCGCTCGGTTTGAGCGGCAGCGACTTGTTTTATTCGGTGCGGACACAGGGTAATATTTTGAATGTAGCAGGGTCGGATGCCAGCTACCGTAACCGAAGAGACAGCAGAACGGTGATGCTTTCCTTTAGTTACAAGATCAGCCGGAACGCGAAAGACAATAAGCGGCTAAGGGACCGGAACGGCGCAAGAGATGAGCAAAACAGGGTAAGTTTCTAATTCAATTTGAAATTAAGACGGATGCCGGACGTAATTTTTAGAGCCTTTACTCCATTGCCGTTGGCAAATATTTCTAATATATTATTCTTGATTGGGAATTGGTAACCCACTCCATAACACTGATATAAACCCGGGTTATCTTCCCATCCAGTCTCCCGTTCGTCGGCATATTGCAACTTTTTTCTTTCTGTTCCATAACCTAAGTCAGCACTTAAATAAAATCGCCGGAGATAAAATTTACCTCCGGCACTTATACTATGGTTGGCGACATTCAGCAGGTTTACTGCCCAATTGTTTGCAAAAACTGCTTGACCATTGTCGTTGGTACCGTGATTATAATTGACATTGACAGTCAATCCCCACTGTTGGGTTAACCGATATTCGTAACCCGCTCCAATACCCAATAATGTCTTTTCCTGTTCAATATCATAGCTTACCTGAGGTCCAAAATTCAGATAGTGGTTTTTAACCATGTTTGGACTTTGGGCATGGCTCCTGGTCATGAACAGGCCTAATGCGAATACTACAATCAGATTTTTTATTTTCATGAGCGTAAATTATAATTTGTCTTAAGATACAAATTCTATCTATTAAATCAAGCGGCGGTTAGATGATTTTACCTGATTCCTTTTTGTTTCATAAAATCGATCTCTTCTTTAAGGATGTGGTCGTCATCTATTGCAGGGGCTGCTTTCAAATCTGCGAGATGCAACTCGTCCATAATGTCGACAAAGTTCTTATAATTTGCTCCGCTGGTCGGTTTGATGATGATAAATTGCAGTTTATTCACCGAGCCCACTCAGGCTCGCTTTGACCATCTCTCTGTTCTGCCTGGAGATGGGTACTTTCTGCAGGTTCTCGAGCAATAGTGTGCCTCCGTCTTCTTTCAGATAGCTTTTGACATAGTGCGGATTGACCAGGTGAGATTGGTGTGTACGGATAAAATCGTGAGGTTTGAGCAGGTCTGCAAAGTCTTTCAGTGTTTTACAGACCAGTACCTGTTCCTGGTTTTGCAGGTAAAAGGTGGTATAGTTATTTGCGGCTTCACAGCGGATCACATCGGTGATCTTTACATACATGGTTTCCTTAAGGGTGGGCAGGGCAATTTTAGGACTCCCCTTCTGCCCTGCTTTCAGATAATCCAGCAAGTTGTCGATGTTCCTGCTTTGCTTGCTGAGCTTGATCCTTTGTTTCGCCTTTTCAATAGCCAGCTTGAATTCTTCAATATTGATGGGTTTGAGCAGGTAATCCAACGCTGAAAACTTGATGGCTTGTATGCCGTATTTGTCGTATGCGGTAATGAAGATCACTTCGAATTTAACTTCAGGCAGACTGGAAAGTAAATCAAAGCCGGATTTCTCCGGCATTTGAATGTCTAAAAAAACCAGGTCAGGATCGTGTTGCTGAATTAGTTTCTTACCCTCTTCGGCATTGTCTGCAGTACCTGCTATAAAGACATCGGCACTGTGCTTGTCAATGATGAGCTGCAGGTTTTCTATGTTATTGGGCTCGTCGTCAATGATTAAGGCTTTGATCTTCATGATATCCAGTTTGATAAGCGTATGGTCACCAATGTGCCGGTATGGGCCGGGCTGATGTGTAAAGATAGCTGTTGGTCTTTGTACAATTGATTTAGTAGTGTGATCCTTTCTTCACTTAGTTTTAAGCCATAGCCGGTCGTGTCTTCTTTTTTATTAAATCCCTTGCCGTTATCCTCAATGCTCAATACCAGATCCTTTTGCTCTGTCACCATTTTTATCGAAAGCCTACCTGCTTCTTTCAAGCCTGATATACCATGCTTAACCGCATTTTCTGCAAAGGGCTGCAGAAGCATTGTGGGGATTTCGATATTGGCCTGGTTGAGGCTTTCATCGACCAGGATGTCATATTTAAAATTGAACCTGAGCTGTTCCATTTGCAGGTAGTCGTTGAGAAGTTTGACTTCTTCGTCCAGGCTGATCAGGTCTTCATTGTTGCTGTCGAGTACCTGACGGGTTAAACCGGCAAATTTGGAGAGGTAAAAATTGGCGTCTTCGATGTTGTTTTTGTTGATCAGGTTTTGGATGGAACTGAGTGCATTGAACATGAAATGCGGATTGAGCTGACTGCGTATGGATTTGAGTTTCAGGCCGGCCAGTTGTTTTTCCTGCGCCGCAGTTTTCAGTTTGAGCTTATTGCGTCTGTAATAGACAAAAAACAGCAAAGCAACACCCGAGAGTGCTGCTGTAATATATGGGAGCGCTTGTTTAAGGGATACTTTCTTTTCTCCTGTGGGAGGTGGCGGTGGCTTTACTTCAAATGGTATATAAAGTGCCTGGGTCTTATCGTATTGTCCGGAAATGGCTTCGGTCCGGACAACTTTAAAACGGTATTTACCGGGTTGCCGCAGCCACTCGTGATCGGCAGGATAATAATCGTCCTGAAGGTAGTACTTCAGCATGGTGGATTCGGCTACAGAATCGCTGGTCATCTTTTCCAGGTATATATTGTAAGGAATGGTTTCGTGGTGACTGAAGTCAAAGTATATTCCCAGTAAAGAGTCGGCCGGAAACTGGAGATGCACCGGAAAACCACCGTCTGTTGACTTTTTTGAATAGTTATTACTGGTTTTAGGAGTAAGAAGTTCGTAATAGGTTCTGGAAGTATTGGCACTGAGGTTTGATAACCGGGGTTTATATTCTGCCCTCCAGTCGAATATTACACCGTCTCTGATGCTGTAGTCCTGGATATTTTTGACTTCGACGAGGATAACGTCGCCAGGAGATCTGAATGTGCCTATTGCGCCATAAGGAGCGTCAGCACCATATTTCTTTTCCAGCTTTGGGATCGGCGACCAGGGCACGAGTTCGATACTGTCGTTTTTAACCACATGATATCTGTAATTGCCGATATTGGTTTTGGTAATTCCCAAAGCTACTAGTACCGCGTCTGAACTATCGGGAATGATATAACTCGGATAGACTTTGCTGATTGATTTGACCGGCGAACCGAATATATTGGCAGCAGGATCTGATTGGGCATTTATCCTACTAAAAAGGCCTATTTCATACTTTCCGGGAAAAATCTTTTTATCTTTTATTTTTGTTTCCCGCAGAAGTTGTACCCCCTCGCGAAGTGATTTATCACTTACAGTATAATAAGAAGTCAATCTGCTGTTGTGAAATCTAAAATAGCTTTCGGGCGGCTGTTTTTGTCCTGACTCCTGTGCGGTTGCTTCCGGTGTCAGGCTCCCAGTCAAGAGCAGGTATGTGAGCGTTAATAAGATTCTTAATTTCATGATGTTTAAGTATAAGCGTTAATTATTACATCACAAAAATGTATTTCCCGGCGGGAGCCTGCAATGCAGAATGAGAATTTGGCATAGATGAGCTAGAATTTGTAAATTAGTGCTTTATCTCTCAAGCTTGCTATGTACCAATCTTCAAAATTTAAAGCCAAGACCAGGCTGATGTCCTGGAGTTCATGAATAAAATCTGTCTGGCAGCGATGATCCTGATGCGCAAAAAATTGCCGGGGCAATGAAGTAAGGCTACTTATCATTGAGCTGGTAGATCCTCACCCAATCCACGTACATTTTGACTTTTCCCGTCATTGTCTTTTTAAACGCATCGAGCTGAATGCAGAGGTGATGTGGCACTTGGGGAATCGCTTTTTTATCAGTCAGGGTGTAAACGGGCTGGCCGTCTCTATATATGATTAGAGAATCCGGCGACCATTCCATTGCAATGACATGCCACTCTTTGGCATCTGCATCGTGCTGAAAGTGATGTTGTTTGTTTGTCTTGTCGTAATGAATGAAAGTATGGAATGGCTTCCTGCTGGCATTTGTTAAGGTTTCATAAATGTCATTTTCCCCATCGACAGGCCACTGTTCTGATTCAGGCCAGGTCAGAACAACTGCACTGGTTGCTGCACTTGAATCCGGTTCTGCACGTACCTTGAACTCGAATTTTCCGTATTTGTAGTTTGCACGGTGCGCCATACCTCCCGAAACCAAATTGCCATCGATCATCTCTGCAGTGACAGTAAGCAAGCCGTTCGCTACGCTAAAAGCTCCTGGCCGGCGCAAACCGTTCCTGTCATGACCGGGGCTATTGTAAGGGTTCCACTTCGTTAAGTCCAGCTTTGTGCCGTTGAAATCTTCTTTAAATACTTCTTTCCATTTGGAGCGCAAAAGATTTTGCTGCCCAGAGGCCGATAAAGAACAAACAAGCCAAAATAAAATAACACCTCTCATATCAGTCTATTTCATTTCGCTGCAGCGGCCAGCGGATATCCTTTGCCGATCCAGTCTGTTTTTAAGTTGGTACTCAGATTCAGCAAATAGGGCTTTGAAAACTTCTGTGCTTTAAGAAGCTGGAATGCAGGCCTGATATTTGGGCATTTGTCGAAAGGGCAGCAGCCACAATACACTACGATCATTTCGCCTTTTGGACTTGTCTTAAGTGCCTGAGCGAACTTTTGCAGGCTTTCTTTTTTGCTGGCCGCACCAACATTGATCGCCCCTTTGATGTCCTGCACTACCCCAATGTTGTAAATGCGTACTTTCTGATTGGTACTGATCATCTGGGCCAGTATGCCGGGCTGCAGCAGTTCATTTGCAGTCCAGGGATTGCTTTGCAACGGACCGGGATTGACGGCCTGGGCATTTGATTTGCCTGCGAAAACACAAAATAGCATGACAGCAAATGCAATATTAAACGCTAGTTTTTTCATACGATCTAAGATACGATAATTTTGAATCCTAATCAGCTAAGGCAGTTTTATCGATAATTCCAAATGTCCTCCTAAGCCAATTTCGACTATCTTTTGCAATGTAGAAAAGCGCACTTCCTTGATACTGTTCTCAATTTTTGAGATATAAGACTTGGTCGTGCCAATCCGGTCGGCCAATTCTTGTTGTGTAAGCCCTTTCTCCAGTCTGGCTTCTTGAATCAATGCACCTATCTTGAAGTTTTCATATCCAGCTTCAAGTGTATCACGTTTTTCGGTACCCACTTTGCCGTAATGCTTGTCTTTGAATTGAGCTAACGTTTGCGTTTCACTTTTTACTGTTTTCATATTCCTGCTTTAATTTTGATGCCTTCTCTATTTCTTTTTTTGGAGTCTTTTGCGTTTTCTTCTGAAAACCATTCATAATTGCCTGATCAGTGTGGTTAAGGGGTATGAGAAGCAGCAATATAAACCCATGCTGTTCTTCCGGATCTGAATGTCAGTTTTTCTCTTTTATAGGCGTCTGTCTCATAGCCGTCTGCTGCCAGCAATTCTTCATGTGTAATTTCGAAAATTACGCCGTCGATGGTATCGGTTTCCTGTTCTGAAGGGATAGCGATCAGGTGATACTCCTGCTCGCTTTTGTGGAGTACATCTTCATCTGTGATTTTGATTGTCGACAATTTATAGCCAGCCAATGTATCTTTTGAACCTTTCAGCAATCGCCCGAATGTTTCCAGCTGTACTTTATCTTTTTGAAGTGTTCCGTAAGAGAATAGGTATTCATTCATAGTTTATAAGGGTTTAACTCAACAAATATAAAATCATTATTTTTCTCTAAAACAAAAGCCCTGAGTTTCCCCAGGGCTTTGCCAGTTTATTTTATGGAATTATGATTTTATGCTTCTCACGGTGGTATTGCCGCCTCCGTCCAGTGTCAGGTTAACCGGCTTGTTGCTGGTCCAGGAACCTTTGGTAAAATCGGGTATGTCCACACTTGATGATCGCTTGGCAACAGATTTTTCACTCAAGGGAAGAATACAGCTCCATGCTGCTGCGTCGTACACATCCTGATCTAATGGAAGTCCGTTTCTCAGGCAATCTATCAGGCGCCAGTCCATGATAAAGTCCATACCTCCATGGCCGCCGACTTTTTTAGCGATATCACCAACATGCTTGATGAGTGGTGGTGTGTGGGTTTCATATAATTTCTTTAAATCTGCTTCTTTTACCAATTCTTCACCAAAAGATATGCGTTCAGGATCAGGCCATTTGCTGGCAAAACCCTTTGTTCCGCTCAGCAGGTGTATTCTGGAATAGATCCTCGGCGAGGTAACATCGTGCTGAATCATCATCGTCTTTCCTTTGGCAGTCCTGACTGTTGTCGTATTCATATTGCCACGGTATTTTTTGCCCACAAACTGGTTGTAGAACTCATCTGTCTTTGCCCTTTCTTCGGCTTCTTTTCCCATTTGGAAATCATTGCTGGACATGGACACCAGGTAGTCCATTTTGTCTCCCCGGTTGATGTCCAAACATTGCGCAATCGGTCCCAGACCGTGCGTAGGATACAAGTTCCCGCTGCTGCCTATATTCTGTTTCAGTCTCCACATGTCGTAGTAACCTTTTTTATTAAAATTGAGATCCAGCAGGTTGTGGATGTATGCGCCTTCTGCGTGAACCAGCTCGCCAAACAAGCCCTGACGGGCCATATTTAAGGTCAGCATTTCAAAAAAGTCATAACAGCAGTTTTCTAGCATCATGCAGTGCTTGCGGGTCTTTTCTGATGTTTCCACCAGCTGCCAGCATTCATCAATGGTTAGCGCCGCAGGAACTTCTGTTGCCACATGTCTGCCGTGTTCCATGGCATAAACTGCTATCGGGGTATGCAGGTACCAGGGTGTACAGCTGTAGATCAGATCCAGGTCTTCTTTCTCGATCATTTCTTTCCAGCCGTTTTCGCCTGAATATTCCTTTGCCTTGGGCAGTCCTTTATCTGTTAAATATTTTTGTGCTTTCGTTGCCCGTTCAGGAAGCTTGTCGCAAAGTGCTTTAATTTCTACCCCTTCTATCATTGACATTCTGCTCACTGCGCCGGGGCCCCTCATCCCGAGTCCAATAATGCCGATCCTTACTTTGTCAATCTTGGGTGCAGCGTACCCGCTCATATTAAATCTTGGGGCACTGCCACGATGGTCTGCTGCTGATGGCGTTTCTTCTCTATTTATGCTTTCCGTTGCAAAAGAAGGCAGACCTACGGCCATGGCGCTTGTTCCTAAGGCAAGCTGCTGTAAAAATTTTCTGCGGTTTGGTTTCATTTTATGAGTTTTGGTTGTTAAAAATAATATTGGGGGTCTGTTTAGTTAACAGATTAAAACTATTAAATAAAAAACCATTACCCGAATGAAATGACGCACAAACGTTTGCGTGAATTTACGGCTAGCGTGTTGCCAGTATGAATAATCTTGGAAACGGCAGTAAAACACTTCCATCAGCATACACAGGATAAGCGCTTTCAATTGCGGCGGTGTAGGCATCCAGGTAGGCAGCTTGCTCGTCTGCATCTAAAGGATCAAGAAACGGACGCAGCCCGGTTGCTTTGAACCATTCTACGATTGCATTTGTGCCTCCTGCCAGCGGGTGATAATAGGTAGTCCGCCAAATGTCAAGCGAAACGGTTTCGGGCTTCAGGATTTGATAGTACCAGTCCGGGCTTTGGCGCGCAACTCTTTCTGCTGCATATTCAATTTTTTTTGCCCAGGGACCTTCTGTGGCGGTTGTACGCATTAAGCGGTGCGTCGGCTCATTGAAATTGTCAGGCATCTGCACCGCAAGGCTCCCGCCTTCAGTTAATTTTGTAATCAGTCCGGGGAACAGGTGCGCATGATCTGGCACCCATTGCAGCGCGGCATTGGCCAAAATGATGTCATACTGCGCTTCAGTTTGCCAGGTCGAAATGTCGGCAACTTCAAAAGAAATGCCGGGTATTCTTTTGCGGGCTGCGCTGATCATGTCTGGAGAACTATCGATACCAGAGATCAAGGCGTCCGGATATTGATGACGGAGCAGTTCGGTTGAGTTTCCAGGGCCGCATCCGATGTCAATTGCCTTCTTTATCTGCACTGTTGGTATATGGGCAAGCAAATCTTTGACCGGCCGGTTGCGTTCATTTTCAAATTTAGTGTATTGTTCTGCAGACCAGGTGTCGGCTTTGCTTTTCTCAGGCAGCTTCATGATGATTATATTATTACTAAATTACGCATATATTGCAGCAAAATCAATAATCATGTATACTTATAAGCTCTCACTGGACGACATCTTAAATCCACTGCTTTACGATATCTCTACCAATGAAAAGAAAATTGCGAAAAGGAAGAGGTCCTTTTGGTATATTATTGCGATGACTGCCTTAATTGGCATCGGAGGATTTGTGTTTGAGGACCTTTTTATTGGCACCACCTTCCTGGGCATTGCTGCATTATATCTGTTTTTTGGCAATTGGTATACCAGGCTTGCTTACAAAAGAGCGCTAAGAAGGTCTATCAGAAAAAACTATTCTTCATTAGCCGGCTCCCCTATACGACTGAAAATCAATGATGACCATCTATACATTGACACGGAAAGTGGTGATGCCAGTTATCTGTTCTCTTCATTTATAACAGTTACTGAGACCTACGCCTATTTCATGACCAGGCTCGATAATGACCAGGTCCTGGGCATCCCAAAATTCAGTACTGAACTGGAACGGGGCATTAAAAAAATGATCACCGATCATGACATCCCTTACCGCGAACATCCAGACTGGAAATACTGACATTTGATTCATTGCTTCAAGGGATTTCCATAACTTTAATTTTTTGTCAAAGTTGGGAACTCTCATAAAAAAACTGTTAAGACTTACGCTGAAAAGCATTTACCTAAGCTGAGAGATCACCTGGTCAAGGTTGAAAAATTGATTAAATAGAAATGCGAAGATGGATCCTGCTTAATGCCCCATCCATCACCATAACATCATAATATCACTCATTGCTTTGCTTATCAAAACCATGCCCTTATTTTTGCGCTATGAAAGTTGACATCTGGTCGGACGTGCGCTGCCCGTTCTGTTATATAGGAAAAAGGAAATTTGAAACCGCTCTTGCTCAGTTTGAGCACAAAGATCAGGTTGAAATAGAGTGGCACAGCTTTGAACTGGACCCGAATGCGGAAACCAGGCCAGATGTAAATCCAGTAGACTACCTGGCAGACCGTTATGGCAAGCCCCGGGAGTGGGCAGAAGAAATGCATGAAAATGTGACCCAGACCGCAGCAGAGGTTGGACTGAGGTTTAACCTTGGCATTTCGGTGGTGGCCAATTCTTTTGACGCACACCGTCTCATCCAGCTGGCCAAAACCGGGGGGCTTGGTGATGCGATCGAGGAACATCTTTTTGAAGCTTTTTTCACAAGGGGCAAAGACATCAGCGATCATCAGACTTTAGTGGAAATAGGTACAGCTGCCGGACTGGACAAAATCACTGTAGAAACAATGCTGCGCAGCACTGATTTTACAGATGAAGTACGTGAAGATGAGCAAACGGCACAGCAAATCGGTGTGAGGGGTGTTCCATTTTTTGTTTTCAACCAGAAACTTGCTGTATCTGGCGCACAACCGCCTGAAACATTTCTGGGTGCGATGCAGCAAGCATGGGCAGGTTAATTCCTGAACAGGCTATGTCCTTATAAAAAGGCCATAGCCTGAGGCATAGTATTTTAAGCTTGTGCGGGAATATGCAGTTTCTTGTAGCTGTAGTAAGAGGCGGCCAACAGCAGTAGAAAGACAACCGGCATGATGCGGGCTGAAACCGGATCACCTGACATCGTATGTGCAACTAAGGCAGAAACGAAAGTGATGCCGAAACCGGCATAAGCCCATTCTTTGAAACGTGATGCTACAGGCGCAAGCAATAGTAAAGCCCCTATGATTTTGGCAACTGCCAGTTCTACCCTGAAATAAGCGGGAAAGCCCAGGTGTTGAAATGCCTGGTCCATCATTGGTTCTGTCAAATAAGCGTAAGCGGAATAGATCATCATTAATGCTACGATAGCTGTACTTGCCCAATAGCTAATTTTAATTGTTTTCATTGTATAAATCTGCTTTTAATTAATCTGGAAATCCCTTGTGATTTTCCGGTACAAACCTCGCTATATTCACTATCAAAAACATACTACTATCCCAAAGGATACCAGTATCCTTTGGGATAGTTCTTATCTTTGCACCTATGGAAACTGAAGATATTGTCCATACTCCTGAAGTCTGTAACCGCCATGTTATTGCGGTAAGGGATGCTTTGTATGTATTAAACGGCAAATGGAAATTGCCACTGATCATTGCCCTGAGCGATGGCCCAAAACGCTTTAATGAAATTCAGCGTTCCCTGGTCGATATCAGCCCCAAGATCCTTTCCAAAGAGCTAAAGGAACTGGAGCTTAATGAATTTGTTGAGCGCAAGGTGTTTTCGACAACCCCGGTAACGGTTACCTATGAGCTCACCCCCTACAGCAAAACATTAGACAAAGTGATGGATGAATTGAGGAGCTGGGGTGAACTCCACCGGCAAAAAATTGTAGCCAGCAGAAAAAGTAAGTTATCATAAGGATTTTCTTATATTTATAAAGGACTAACCGCTAATACATTTATTCGATTCTTATGCGCAGAATATCAAATTACCTTCTAACAGTACTTGTGTTGGCATTTACTGCGATAATCATTATGGCTTTTACCTCAAAAAACGAGAAATGGAAAACAGGCATCGCACTGTATTCTTTTAACCGGCATCCCTTCAGTAAAGCCCTTTCTTTATCAAAAGAATCTGAGGTAAAGTTTGTAGAAGGCTTTTCATTTCACAACATGGGAGCAGATTTTGACAACAAAACAATGGGCGCCCTGGATGCAGGCGGAATTGCGTTAATGAAAAAAATGCTGACGGACAATGGCCTCTCCATGTCGTCTATATATGTTTCAGATGCAAAGAATGCTGCTGAATGGAAGAAGTTTTTTGACATGGGCCGTGAGCTCGGTGTAAAATACCTTGTTTGCGAACCGGCCAAATCGCAGTGGAATACGATAGACAGTCTGGCAGGAATCTACAACATCAAAATAGCCATTCACGAGCATAAAAAAGGAAGCAGCATCTACTGGCACCCGGACTCAGTGCTGGCAGCAATCAAAGGCCATAAAAACATCGGAGCCTGTGCTGATCTGGGTCATTGGGTAAGAAGTGGCCTTGATCCGGTAAAATGCCTCAAAATGCTGGACGGTCATGTTATCGGCCTTCACCTCAAAGACATCGACAAAGCAGATCATGAAACAGATGTGGACCTTGGAACAGGGTCGATTGACTATCCGGCTGTTGCAAAGGAACTAAGACGGCAAAAATTCTCTGGCTTTGCCCATGTAGAATGTGAGCACAATATGGAGGACAACTTGCAGATCGTAAAAGCATCTGTTCAACATTTTAACGCTGTCAAATAATATAATGGAAGACCATATACAAACAGTCCATCCTGAAAACCGTACAGAATGGCGTTCATGGCTGGAAAAGAACCACACTTTCCAAAATTCTGTTTGGCTGATCTATAACAAGGTAAATTCAGGAAGACCAATATTGTCCCATACCGATGCCATCGACGAGGCGCTTTGCTTTGGCTGGATTGACAGTAAAGGGATGAGTGTTGATGACAAAGCCTTTAAGGTTTGTTTTACCAAACGCAAACCGAAAAGCATGTGGTCCAAAATCAACAAGGAAAAGATTGAACGGCTTATTGAACAGGGTCTGATGACTGAACTGGGTTTGGCGGTTATCGAAATTGCAAAGAAGAACGGCTCCTGGAACATGCTGGACGAGGTGGAAGAACTGATCATTCCCGATGATATGCAGCGCGAACTGGATAAACATCCCAAAGCACTGGCCCACTTTAAAAGATTGAGCAAATCAAATAAAAGGGCTGTTCTGCTTGCGCTGGTCATGGCAAAAAGAGAAGAGACCAGGCAAAAGCGCATTGCCGAATTTATCGCCTCTATTTAAGCTGCCTATTATGTTTCTTTGTTCCCAACCAGACCGCATCTCATGAAAAAATGGCTTCATTATAAATACCTGATCCTGGCCGGAATTTCGGCAGCTTTTATCTTGCATAGCTATACTGTAAAGATCGAAGCTCCTGCAGATGAAAAGCAATGGTCGGAATATCTCGGCGGGCCGGACCGCAATCACTATTCTACACTTTCACAGATCAATACCGGCAATGTTGCTAAGCTTGAAAAGGCATGGGAATACAAATCCGGAGACTCCGGACAGGTACAGTGCAACCCGATCATTGTCAACAATGTGCTGTATGGTGCGACCGCTTCCAATCAGGTCTTTGCACTTGATGCTGCCACGGGAAAAGAAAAATGGAAATATATACAGCCGGGAGAAAAAACGTCCAATACCAACCGGGGGGTAACCTACTGGCAGCAGGGTTCGGATAAACGAATATTATATGCCTATAATTCTTCCCTTTATGCTTTGAACGCCGAAACCGGAGAACTTATAATGTCTTTTGGAGATCATGGAATGGTGAGCCTGAAAACTGGCCTGGAGGCCAACGCCAGGGACAGGTATGTAATATCTAACACCCCTGGGACTTTATTTGAAGACCTCCTCGTAATGCCGCTCAGGCTAGACGAAGGGGATGGCGCCGCAATGGGTTATATTCAGGCTTTTAATGTGAAAACAGGAAAACTGGCCTGGGTATTTAAAACCATTCCCGATCCGGGACAGCCGGGCGCCGGCACCTGGCCTGCAGATGTGAAAAGACGAGCTGAAGTGGGCGCCGCCAACAACTGGTCGGGTATGGCCATAGACCGCAAAAGGGAAATCCTTTTTGTACCAACAGGTTCTGCAGCTTTTGATTTTTACGGGGGCAACAGAAAAGGTAAAAACCTTTATGCCAATTGCTTGCTCGCACTAAATGCACGTACCGGCAAATACATCTGGCACTATCAGATCGTACACCACGATGTATGGGACAGGGATCTGCCTGCTCCACCCAATCTGGTACGGGTGAAACATATGGGAAAAATGACAGATGCAGTGGCGCAGGTGACTAAGCATGGTTATGTTTTTCTTTTTGAACGAACCACCGGCAAGCCACTATTTCCGATTGATGAGAAACCATTTCCGGCTTCTGATGTGCCGGGCGAAAAAACCTGGCCCACACAACCGATCCCAAGAATTCCGGCTCCGTTTGCAAGGCAGACTGTTTCCGAAAAAGACATTAGCACAATGGCTGAAAACAGGAACGAGCTGCTGGAAATGTTTCGCAAAGCAAAAAAAGGAGTTTACAAGCCTTTGAGTTTAACTGCGCCGACCATTTTACTTCCTGGTGCTGACGGTGGTGCAGAATGGGGCGGTGCGGCGGTAGACCCAAATGGGATCATGTACGTGAACTCCAATGAGATGCCCTGGCTGTTCAGCCTGAGCAGGAAGCAAAATAATACTCAGGATGGTTTAACTGCCGGGCATTTGCTGTACAACAATACCTGTATAGGCTGCCACGGTCCGCAGCTGAAGGGCAATCCAGCCAGCGGTTATCCTTCGCTTGTTAATATAAAGGCCCGCCTAAACCGAAAAGAGATCGGCAGACTCATCACCACAGGAAAGGGAATGATGCCGGGCTTCACCGCCATTTCTGCGCCACAGAAACAAGCCATTATTGATTTTCTGTACAATGAGGAAAAGACCGAGGCACCATCCGCACCAGCAGGAAGTAAAACAGCTGTTACCGGCAATCCCTACAAATTTGACGGTTACAATAAATTCCTGGACAACAATGGGTATCCTGCCATTAACCCGCCCTGGGGGACATTGACCGCCATAGACTTGAATACGGGAAAACACTTGTGGCAAAGAACCCTGGGTGAACTAAAAGAACTGACAGCAAAGGGCATTGCACCTACGGGAACTGAAAATTACGGCGGACCGGTGGTCACCTCTGGCGGACTGCTGTTCATAGCCGCCACAAAGGACGGGATGTTTCGTGCTTTTGATAAAAAGAATGGTAAGGTTCTTTGGGAAACTGAACTGCCCGCCGCAGGATACGCGACTCCAAGCACCTATGAGGTTAATGGAAAGCAATACATTGCAATTGCGTGCGGTGGAGGTAAGCTGGGCACAAAAAAAGGCGACAGCTATGTAGCGTACGCGCTAAAATAATTCATTACTGAGGTGCGCAGGGAAGTGTAAACCAGAATGTACTTCCGCTTCCAGGTTCACTTTCTACCCCGATTTGACCACCGTGCTTCTTGATGATCTCCGAACTGATGTAAAGTCCAAGTCCCAGGCCGGAATATTGTCTGCCGGCAGGATCTACGCGGTAGTATCTATCAAAAAGATGAGGGACAACCTCAGGCGGTATACCCGGTCCCTTGTCAATCACAGCTACTTTTGCCAGAGCTCCAAAGCGCTCTACATTGATCAGGATCTCTAAAGACTCACTGGCATATTTGATCGCATTGTTGATCAGATTGATGAGAACCTGCTCAATTTTGTAGGCATCGATTTCTACATTAAGGGTTTTATCCCCTCTCATTGTTATGCAATACTGATCTTCTAGTCTAAGCTCATCACAGCAACCAGCGATGAGTTCATAGAGGTTAATCTTATTTTTATTCAAATGAAGTTGTCCACCGGTAAATTTAGAAGTATTTAACAGATCTTCTATTAATACACTCACACGGTTCATGCTCTTGTTGGCCTGTTCCATTAATTTGTGAAATAGCTCAGACTCTGCTCCTGTATTTAATCTTCTCAGCAATTGAAGGGACGCCTTTAGACTGGTGATGGGTGTCTTGAGTTCATGGCTGGCCACACTGATAAATTCGTCTTTCTGCTCAAAAACCTTGCGACGGTGTGTTACATCCATAAAAGTTGCAATACCAGAGATGATCTCCCCGTTTTCGTCTCTGATAGGGGCCGCATTAATAGAGATATAAAACCGTTCACCGTTTGCGGGCTGTATGCCGATCTCATAATCATGCATCGGTTGCTCCTCGCTTAAAGTGATGGCCACAGGGTGTTTATCTGCAGGTAAAACATCCCCGTCAAGCGTCACATTGGTCCATCTGGCATCATTATAAATATTGCGGATGTTTTCCTCATCCTTCAACCCGAGAATTTTCTTTGCCATAGGGTTGGCATAGATCACATTACCTCCAAAATCAATAATGGTTACTCCTTCGGCCATAGTTTCCAGCACACGGCTCAGCTGCTCCTGATTGCTGCGCAGTTCTCTTTCTACCAGAGTTTTCTGGTAAATGCTGTTTTCCAGATCTTTTGTACGAAGTTTTACCGTCTCTTCAAGATGAAGGTTAAATTTTCTGGTGAGTGCATGAGCGGCTTCCAGTTCTATGTTTTTTTGGTACAGCAGGCGCTGACTTTCCTTTTGTTCAGTAAGGTCGGTAAGGATAATGCTCATAGACATTCCTTCATCAAGACTCAGTATATTTAAGGAAAGCTGTACAGGCACCAGATTGCCGTGAATGCCTGACAGACTCAGTTCGCCTTTGCTATTGTGCTGCCATGAACGCTCAAATAGACTTTCAAAATACGACCTGTCTGCTTCTGCTACGAAATTAACAAATGTATGACCGGTGATCTTTTCCAAAAGGGTATTGAGTAGTGTACCAAACTGAGAATTGGCATACAAGATGTTTCCGGAGGAGTTTAGTGTCACTGCGCCCTCGGTCATCTGCTCTATAAAAATACGATAGGTTTGGTCGGCACTCTTAAGGGTAAACAGCTGGTGTCCCTGACCTGATTTCATCACAAGCGCATCAACTTCACCGTTTCTGATGGCATCTATAATATCAGTGGCCTCCTCAAGTTCAATTTCTTTAGCTTGAAGTTCGGTGCTTAATTTTTGCAGCTCCGCCAATAGTTCTGTATGTGATCTCTTGTCTTTCAATCGCTAAATTTTAATATCAACTCAAGCCTAAGCCTCTTAAGACCTTCAGCCTATCGGACATATCTCCTATTAAACGTCTTTTGGGAGCCGGATACGACTTAATCAGCACGGGAACAGCTGTAACGTTTTCGCTCTTTACGAGCAGCGGCTGCTGATGGGCATCAATGATTTCCAGCTCATACCGGTCGGTCAGATATTCATTCAGAATGCTCTGGAGGTTATTGATGGCCCTTACCGATACAGCAGAAGTTCCCGTTACAAATAATCTTAATTTGTAAACTGGATTTTCCAGGCTGGCCCAGCCCGCTATTTCGTTCTCTTTATCTCCCATTATCTTCGACGGATGTCTAGTCCTACAAGCACTTTTTCCTGATCAGATAGATCGCCAATGATCTTGCGCACTGGCTCAGGTACTTTTTTTACCAGTGTGGGGATGGCCAGGATCTGATCGCCCTCGGCAAGCTGGGGATGAACAAGCAGGTCGATTACCTCTATGTGATATTCACCTTTCATGTGTTCTTCGCAATATTTCTTCAAATTGCTCAGGGCAGCTACTGATTTCTGTGTCTTCCCGGCTACGTATAGCCTCAATTCATATTTCTGTTCCAAACCGTTCTCCCTTATTTGTTTTTTTCGTTCCTTATCCTTATGGCTTCTTTGTTGCCTTTTCTAAACTCAGTCATCCGCTGACGTGTTTCGGCTGCAACGCCTTTTTTTATGTCTTCTTCGATATAAACTTTGTTGAGTTCTTCTTCAGTGGACTCAAACTCCGTTTTCAGGCTTTCTATCCGCGCTTCCAGCAGCCTGCGTTTGCGTATCAGTTCGCGGTCCTTGCGGCTGATGGCATGAGTGTGAAGCACCTGTCCGGTTTGTTCCAGCAACTTCTGTGCCTCCCTTGCAGAACCGGTAAGCACACCCTCTGGTCCAAGATATACATCTACCAGATCCAGGCCACTGTCAGTAATGACAAATTCTCTGATCTGATTGGAGTGCTGCATACCCCTGGACTTGATTACATATAGTCCACGATTGCGCTCCCCGTTCATTTCGATATCTTTGATCAGCATCCAGGCGTCAACAAGCGAGGATACACCTTCATCTGTCTGATCGCTTACCACTGTATTCAATGACAGTGCAGTAAATATTACGGTAATCTGCTCAGATTGCAGAAAATCAATCAATCTGACCAGCATAGACTTCACGTCACTCACCGACCCTACGGTGATCAGATTGGTGATCGGGTCGAGCACCACAACCTGTGGTTTAAATTTGCGGATTGCTTTATGTATGGCTACCAGGTGCATCTCAAGTCCATATAGCGTAGGTCTGGAGGCATAGAATTCCAACATACCTTTGTCGGCGTGTTTTTGCAGGTCGATGCCTATAGACCTCATATTTCTGATGATCTGGCTCGGAGATTCCTCAAAAGCAAAATACAGGCTCCTTTGTTTCTTTTCGCAGGCCTGATTGATAAAACTGGCGGCAAAACTGGTCTTGCCCGTGCCTGCTGTCCCGGAAACCAGCACGCTGCTTCCCTTATAAAAACCTCCGCGGCCAAGCATGCTGTCTAGCTGTTTAATCCCTGAAGAAACGATTTCTGTAGAAACCTTCTTATTCAGCTTCAAAGAAGTCACCGGCAAAACTGAGATGCCTTCCTCATCTATCAGGAAAGGATACTCATTCGTACCATGCATCGTGCCCCGGTATTTAATGATCCTTAAGCGCCGTGTGGAGATCTGGTTAATGATCCGGTGGTCAAGTAAAATGACACAATCAGACACATACTCTTCGAGTCCCTGCCTGGTCAGCGTTTTTTCTCCTTTTTCGCCCGTAATTATCGTGGTAACGCCTTTTTGCTTGAGCCAGCTGAACAACCTTCTTAATTCAGCCCTTATTATTCCTTCATTGGTCAAGCCAGAAAACAGGTTCTCTATCGTATCCAGCACGACGCGCTTGGCTCCAATACTGTCTATAGCATAGCCCAAACGGATGAATAAACCCTCAAGATCGTATTCCCCGGTTTCTTCTATCTCAGTTTTATCTACATGGACATAATCGATTTTTAGTTTCTTTTGTTTCTGCAGCTGTTCGAGATCAAAACCCAGAGAGGTTACATTAGCAGCCAGCTCTTCAGGTTTTTCTTCAAACGCGATAAATACCCCGGGCTCATTGTATAATTCCACACCCCTTACTATAAATTCCAGAGCAAATAAAGTTTTACCACAACCTGGTCCGCCGCAAATTAGTGTAGGCCTTCCGGTAGGGAGCCCGCCAAGTGTGACTTCATCTAGACCGGGTATCCCTGTTGGTGTTTTTTGCAGTTCAGCGTGATCAGCTATTTTTTTTGAATGCGCAATTTTCTTTGACATAAGCGTTCCAATACTTGTAATGGGTTATAGATACCCTTATAACCTGCCGATCAGCCCATTATCAGCGATCGAAACTTTTGGTTATAAATTAAGTATTGGAACAATAAGGAGTGCTAAAATGTTTTACAGTTTTGGAATAACCGGCTTTTCGGGCTTGTCAAAACTGTTGGCACCGTGTATCCTGAGCTTCCTGCGATATACTTTATCACCGCAGGAGACATACATGGTATCGAAATCGGGTCCGCCAAAACAAAGATTGGAAGGGCCGCCTCCGGGCGTAGGAATAACGGCAATCACCCGGCCTATTTCGTCCATGATCTGCACGCCGAGCCGCGATGCCACATATACCCTGGCATTCCGGTCACACTTGATGCCATCAGACCAGGCATTGTCTGCCTCATCAGGCACATGTAGCCAGCCAAAACGCTGTTTGTAAGCCAAAGTACCATCTCCTTTGACCTGGTACACCCACACCCAGTGTGAAGTCGATTCTGAAACATAAAGCTGTGTCTGGTCAGAACTTAAGGCCAGGCCGTTTGCATATCTTAGTCCTTCGTCGGCTATACTTTTTGTGCCATCCGGTTTAATGAGGTAAAGTTTACTTGGTTTCTCAGTTCCATCAGGTGCAGTTACATAGATATTTCCATTATTGGCCACTACGAGATCATTTCCGGGGATATGATCAGCGATTATTGCACGTTTTCCATTTTGATCATAACTCAGGATCTGGTTTGTTTCTGTAGCCACACTGTACCGTTTCCCATCCGCACCAAAAGAGTTTGCACTTGCTTTCTTCGCGTCGGTATCAACGATATTGAGTTTTCCTTTGACATCTATTTTATAGGTTTTAGATCCCGGGATATCCTGAAAGAAAACTTCTCCCGCAGCATTGGCAATGGTCCCTTCTGAAAAACCATAACCCTGCCCCACCAATTCCCAGTTCTGCCCGGGGATCAAAATATCGGCGATGAACTGGTTTTTAGATATTCCCGGTGCAACGGCTTTAGGATAATCCTTCCACAACCAGCGCATGGCCTGAGGAAAGATCGCGGTGGCATGGTTGCCGTTGTGACCGCCCTGCCCCCAGCTATGCTCCACTTCATATCCTGCAAAGGTCAGTGCCCTTTCCATCAGCTGTCCGGCTACCCACCAGTCACCCGCATAATTGTTGAGGTCGTTAGATCCCTCCTGCAGAAATATCCGGATTGGTTTTGGCTCGTACTTTCGGATCAGCGTAGCATACCGGTCCGCACCTCTGAAACCGACATAGGTACCGATAGCACTGAATACCCTTGAAAATGCATCTGGGCGCTCCCATGCAGCAGTAAAAGCGCAGACCGCACCGCTGCTCGAGCCACCTATAGCCCGGTCATTTGCTTTTTTTGAAAGCAGGATATTCCGCCCGTCTTTTGTTTTTTGCTGTGCTGCCTGCGGCAATATTTCTTCGAGGATAAAGCGTGCGTAGTCGTCGCCAAGGCCATCATATTCAAAACTGCGGTTGGTGCGGTCTATCGCATTTGCCCTGTTTTCTGCAGGTACACGTCCAGGCTGTATAAAAATCCCGATGGTTACCGGCATCTCTTTTTGGTGGATCAGGTTATCAAATACCGCAGGTGCTTTAAACTGAATTCCATCCTGGTTCACATATACGCATGCGGGGGTTTTACCGTCATATTGCGCTGGCACGTAGATCCAGTAATCCCGGACTGTGCCAGGGAATATTTTTGAACTTTCAAAGGTCAGTTTGATGAGCTCGCCTTTTGGCACACCGGAGTGTTCAACTGATGCGGAATCAACCGGGTATTTTTCCTCAGCATTTTGGGAAAATACGGTTAGTCCCGGTGCAAAAAACACCAGGAAAAGCAAAACTTTTACCTTGTTCATATTTGGAAGTCAATTAATTAGAACTAATTTATAAATGGCAACCAAATATATAAAATAGATCAGGAAATCACAGGAATGCCATCGGCACTGGAATTTAGCTCCAATACGATCACGGAAGCGTCTGCGTTCGGCAATACTTCAGGCAGTTCAAGCATAACTATCCCCTTATTGTCCTGACTCCATCCGGTTTTACTGCCTTTTAGAAAATAAGCCTTCCTGACCTTTACCGCAGGTAGTGCCGGTAAAATTAATGTACCTCCTTTTCGCTCAAACACATGGATATAGAGCTTATTTCCCTTGCGTGTCGCCGCATACACCTCGTTTGGTGCAAATGGCCCGCCATGAGTTCCGTAAATGCTCTCACCATACAGTTTTAACCAGTCACCCATCTCTTTAAGCCGCAGAACCTGGCGCTCTTCTATTTGTCCGTTAGCCATAGGCCCGACATTGAATAGCAAGTTCCCGTTTCCTCCGGCAGTTTTCACTAATGTCTGCAGACATTGCTTTAATGACTTCATTTTGTCATTAGGTTTCCAGGCCCACTGCTCGCAAATGGTCATGCAGGTTTCCCAGGGATTATCCATATTTAACGCCCCGATCCTTTGTTCGGGAGTGGCGTAATCGCCTATCGACCCCGGTCTTAGCAATACATGGTCATCAGCAGCATCTTTTACTTCCGAGATATTTTTTAACCTGTTGTTGATGATCACATTCGGATTCAGCTGTTTAATGAAGGTATAAACATCCATGGCATGCGTGGCAGTCCAGGGTTTTTCCCAGTTGCCGTCAAACCAAAGCATGTAAGGATCGTACCTTGTGATGATCTCTTTCAGTTCGTTTTTCATCCGCAGCACAAACTTGTTCATATCGGCATTTGGATTTTCTTTTCCGCCCGAAACGGCGATCGGATAGTCCGGATCATGCCAGTCCAGTACTGTAAAGTAAACACAGAATTTTATTCCATACTTTTTGCAGGATTTAGCAAGCTCACCAACGATGTCCTTTTTATAGGGGCTGTTCATCATGTTATAGTCCGAATATGCAGTAGGCCAGAGGCAAAAGCCATCGTGGTGCTTGGAAGTGATGGTCAGGTATTTCATACCGGCGTCCTTCGCAGTCTTCACCCAGGTATCTGCATTAAACAATACCGGATTGAATTGTTTATACAAGTTATCGTATTCCGCTGCCGGCAAAACAGAGGTCCTGCTCCACCCTATTTCTGTACCGCGAAGCGTTACAGGCCCCCAATGGATAAACATACCAAAACGCAGACCCATGAAATCGTCCATAACGGCTTTGGAAGTTTTGATAAGAGGAGCGGCGGAAGGAGTCTGCGCTGATGCGGTAAAAAAAACCGCTAAAAATAAGAGTAAATTAAAAATACGTTTCATCTTGTGTGATATCTGGTTAATAGAAAGTATTATAATACTGATGGACCAAATTCTATATCTCTGGCTCAATAATACAAATTCTGTTATAAAATTATTGGTTCCGGTCTCATGATAAAATACACGATCCAATTGTTTCAATGGATTATCTGATTTGTTGTATTTAAATCTTTTCTGTTTATCTTTCATCATTGTAAGATTTCAACTGATGCTGCTATGAAAGATCAATTTGTGTTAAAAAAATTAATATCAATAACACTTTTAACTGTAATTGTTTTATACACAGGGCGTTTATATGCCCAATCTGTCAATAAGCGGCCCGAAGGAGTGATAGAAAGAATAAGCCCGGAACTTGATGCAATAATAAATATATCAGCAAAAGTTGAAGTTATTGCCGATGGCTTTGGCTGGGTAGAGGGGCCTTTATGGATAGAAAGCCAAAAAATGCTCCTGGTTTCGGATGTCCTGAACAACAACGTCTACCAATGGACGGCTGAAAAAGGCAAAGCGCTTTATTTGGAGCATTCAGGTTATACGCAGCAAACACCCAGGACCGAGGAACTTGGCTCAAATGGCCTCGCCCTTGACCTCAAGGGCCAATTGCTGTTGTGTCAGCATGGTGACAGGCGGGTTGCGCTGATGAACGCTTCTCTGGCTCATCCTAAAGCTGATTATACGACTCTGGCAGGTGAATACAAGGGAAAAAAGTTTGACAGCCCCAACGATCTTGTGGTCAAAAAGAACGGGGATATTTATTTTACTGACCCGCCCTACGGATTGGAAAAAGGGACTAAAAATCCCTCAAAAGCAGCCCCTTATCAGGGCGTCTACAGGATCTCTAAAAAAGGAACGGTAACCTTGTTGACCGACAGCATCTCAAGGCCAAACGGCATTGCTTTTTTTTCTGATGAAAAGCGTTTATTGATCGCAAATTCAGACCCTCAAAAACCCAACATCTATATTTATGATGTGAACAAAGAAGGACTGCTCAGCAATGGCAGGATCTTTATAAAGGAAAGGTCTACGGACGGCATTAAAATAGACAAAGCAGGGAATGTTTTTGCCACCGGGCAGGGTGGTGTCTGGATCTATAATGAAAAGGGCCTCTTGCTTGGAAAGATAAAAATAGACGGCAGCACCTCAAATTGTGCCTTTACTAACGACTATAAAACACTCTTCATTACCGCCGATGATTATTTACTAAAGGTAGACCTTGCAAGGAAAACAGGTCTTTAATTATACACTATGTCCGTACTTTCTCAAATCTCAGCACATAAAATCATAGCCATTATCAGGGGTGCAAATCCTGATGATGTGATAAAGATAGCTGAGGCGTTATATGCCGGGGGAATCCGAATTCTTGAAATCACAATGAATTCTGCTGATCCCCTCAGCGTGATCAAAGAACTTAAACACAAAATGGGCGATCGGATGATCCTTGGTGCGGGTACCGTTTTAGATGTAGAATCGGCCCGAAAAGCCGTTGAAGCCGGGGCAAGCTTTCTGCTTTCTCCAATAGTTGATATTGAGGTCATTCATACAGCTAAAAACCTGGGCGTAATCAATATTCCCGGAGCATATACCGCAACCGAGATTTATCATGCTTATAAAAATGGCGCTGATATTGTCAAGGTCTTTCCCGCGACCTCTCCCTCCTATTTGAAAGACATCGCCGGGCCTTTGCCCCAGATTCCGCTTTTGCCTACCGGCGGCGTCACACTTGAAAATATCAGGGATTTTAAAAATGCAGGCGCTGTCGGATTCGGCATTGGCAGTTCCCTGGTAAATACCAAAGAAGAAATAACAGAAGAATACCTTTTACAACTGACCGCAAAAGCACAAAAGTTTGTTCAGGCAGTTCAATCCTAAATCATATCCCGATAATGAAAATCAGAAGCTACGAATTATTCCAGGTACCGCCGCGATGGCTATTCTTAAAAATTGAAACCGATGAAGGCATTGTAGGTTGGGGAGAGCCGGTAATCGAAGGTAAGGCCGCTACCGTGAAAGCCGCGGTTGTCGAACTGATGGAATACCTGGTGGGTAAGGACCCGATGCATATCGAAGACCATTGGAATGTAATGTACCGGGCAGGTTTTTATCGCGGGGGGCCAATCCTGATGAGTGCGATTGCCGGCATTGACCAGGCGTTATGGGACATTAAAGGTAAATTCTTCAATGCACCGATCCATCAGCTGCTGGGCGGAAAAGCAAGAGATAAAATGAAGGTCTATTCCTGGATCGGCGGCGATCGTCCTGCGGAAGTAGGATTGGCAGCAAAGAAAATGGCCGAACAAGGTTTCCTTGCGGTGAAAATGAATGCCACGGAGGAATTACAATATGTGGACAGTTATGACAAAATAGACCAGGCCATCGCCCGCATCGCTGCAGTCAGGGAGGCTGTGGGGCCGGCATTTGGGATTGGGATCGATTTTCATGGCCGGGTCCATAAGCCAATGGCAAAGATCCTGGCCAAGGAACTGGAGCAGTATCGTCCTATGTTTATTGAAGAACCTGTACTGCCTGAAAACAATGAAGACTTGCGGGAAATAGCCAACCATGTTTCTATTCCTATCGCTACCGGCGAAAGGATGTTTTCCAAGTGGCAGATTAAAACCACGTTGAAAGAAGGATATGTTGACATCATCCAGCCGGATGTGTCTCATGCAGGCGGAATCACGGAGTGTAAAAAAATCATCTCCATGGCCGAAGCCTTTGATGTAGCCGCAGCCCCTCACTGTCCGCTCGGCCCGATCGCACTTGCTGCCTGCCTGCAGGTTGACGCGACCTGCCATAATGCTTTTATACAGGAACAAAGCCTGGGCATACACTACAATCAGGGCAGTGACCTGCTGGATTACTTAACCGATAAAACTGTATTTGAATACGATAAAGGCTATGTGAATATCCCGGATAAACCAGGCCTGGGTATTGAAATTAATGAAGATCATGTCCGCAAAATGGCTGCAGTTGGACATAACTGGAGAAATCCGGTTTGGAGGCATGAAGACGGGAGCATAGCGGAATGGTAAAGCCAACAAAAATCCGATACCAGATCCTGTTTCTCATATTTGTGAATGTAGTGATCAATTACATGGACCGGAGCAATCTAGCTGTTGCTGCTTCTGAGATCAGCAAGGAGTTTAAATTTTCACCGGTACAGATGGGGCTGATCTTTTCTGCCTTTAGCTGGACCTATCTTTTGTTTCAAATCCCCGGGGGAATATTGGTCAATCGCTTCAGTCCGCGTGTGTTGTATGCGTTTAGCCTCATCACCTGGTCATTTGCAACAATTGCGCAGGGTTTTGCCAGAGGTTTCGTTACTTTATTTGGACTCAGGATGGCTACAGGCGCATTTGAAGCACCCGCATTTCCGATTAATAACAGGGTTGTCAGCAACTGGTTTCCGGACAATGAAAGGGCCTCTGCCATTGCAGTGTATACATCGGGGCAATTCCTTGGGCTGGCTTTTTTAATGCCCGTACTTTCGAAAATCCAGCTGCATGTCGGCTGGAAGGGTTTATTTGTCGTAACCGGTTTAATAGGCGTCTTGTGGGGAATTATATGGTACATTTTTTACCGTGATCCACTAAAACACAAAAAAGTAAATGAGGCTGAACTTAAACACATTGAAAGCGGAGGCGGCTTATTGGATGGAAAGTCAACTGAAGATACGGAAAAGAAAAAGTTTAAATGGGCAGACCTTAAAGAGGTCTTGTCTCACAGAAAGCTATGGGGCATTTACATTGGTCAGTTTGCCGTCAACTCAACTTTATGGTTTTTCCTGACCTGGTTCCCCAAATACCTGGTTGATTACCGGGGGCTGGATTTCATCAAATCAGGATATTGGGCATCGGTGCCTTATCTTGCCGCATTTACCGGTGTTTTGTGTTCGGGTTTTCTTTCAGATTACCTGATTAAAAAAGGTGTTTCTGCAGCCAAGGCCCGCAAACGTCCGATAATCATCGGACTTTTAACCTCAGTGTTCATCCTTGGTGCTAATTATGTGAATACTCCGGGACTGATCATTTTCTTTATGTCCTTGTCTTTTTTTGGGGTGGGCTTTGCTTCCATAACCTGGATCTTTGTTTCCAGCCTTGCGCCAAAACATCTCATCAACATCACAGGCGGTGTATTCAATTTTATCGGACAGCTTTCCGGGATTGTTGTACCCATAGTGATCGGCCTGCTGGCTAGCGGGGGCAACTTCGCCCCGGCATTGATCTTTGTCGCATTGCTGGGATTTCTAGGTGCCTGCTCTTATCTTTTCCTGGTGGGCAATGTGGAACGTATCGAATCAAATATTGACATGGTATCACCGGAAAAGAAGATTAATGGATAAATTTTTAAGCTGCGACTGGGGAACAAGCGCATTCAGGCTTCGCCTGATCAGTACGGATGACCTGAAAACAATTGCGGAAATAAAGAGCGAGCAGGGCATTTCAGGGACGTTTAAATCCTGGCAGGAAAGTCCGGGTTCTTCTGACCGTGTCTCCTATTTTACTGCTGTCCTCAACGACCAGATTAACCAGTTGAACCGGCAAACTGGCGTGCTTCTAAATGGCATTCCCGTGATGTTGTCGGGAATGGCCTCCTCTACCATTGGCCTTATAGATCTGCCTTATAAAGAATTGCCATTTCAGACAGATGGTTCTGACCTGGAGATAAAGCCTTTAAACTACGGGAGCCTCAATCCGCTGATTATTATATCAGGAGCCCGAACCAAAGATGATGTCATGCGGGGAGAGGAGACAAAAATAATAGGTTGCGCGCCTGATTTAGTCAATACTGAGCAGGAACAGCTGATTATTCTTCCCGGAACACATCCGAAACACATCACAATAAAAAAAAAGCAAGCCATTAGTTTCAAAACATTTATGACAGGTGAGTTTTTTGACCTGCTTTCCACAAGGAGCATATTGTCGGCATCTGTTGAAAAAGGCGGGGATTTTAAAGACCCGCTAAATCGTGAAAATTTTATAAAGGGTATCGAGGCAAGTCAACATTCAGATCTGCTCCATACCAGCTTCATGGTGCGAACCAATCAGGTTTTAAAAAACATTCCCAAACAACAGAACTTCTACTACCTGAGTGGCCTGCTGATTGGTTCGGAATTAAAGGGATTAACACCCTCCGTTCCGGTTTACCTGCTGGGCGGCACCATACACACATCCTTATATACCCTGGCTTGTGAAATCACCGGGATCAATATTATGGGATCAATGGATGCCGATGAGGCTTTAATTAAAGGGCAGCAAATCATTTTTCAGAACACATTCCGCGATACATCATTTTAATTGATGACCGTTAATCTTCACTACGCCCCTGCTGCTGTTCATTCGATTTTGCCAAAGAGATTAAACCGCCCATGGCGCCCAGATTCATAGAATCTAATGCCGAACTTGGCACAATGACCATAGATCCTTTTTCCTTCAAACCTTCAAACAGCATATTCATTCCTCTAAGGTGCAAGGCAACAGGATTATTGATGTACTGTTCGCTCGCCTTTGCAAATTTCTCTGCAATTTCTGTTTCTGCAGTCCCTAGAATTACCCTTGCCCGGCGCTCTCTTTCTGCCTGTGCTTCCTTGCTCATCGCATCAGCCAATGTTTGCGGAATAATAATGTCTTTAATCCCTACATTCTGGCAGGTGATGCCCCAGGGGCTGGTGTGTTCATCCAGCATTTTTTGAAAGACTTCCGCGACTTTATCTCTTTCCTGCAGCAATTCCGCCAGCTCATGTTTACCGATCACGTCCCTTAAACCCGTCTGTGCGATGTAGGAAATGGCCGTTTCATACTCCTGCACTTCCAGCGCAGCCTTTTCAACATCCCAGACCGTCCAGTATACTACGGCATCAACATTAACCGGTACAGTATCTTTTGTCAACGTCTGCTCTGCTTTAAATTCGGTAACCCTGACCCGCTGATCAATATAATTATCTACTTTATCGATGATGGGAATGATAAAAAATATACCAGGTCCTTTCAAACCCTTATACTTTCCCATTCTCAAAACAACAGCTTTTTCCCACTGATCTGCTATGCAAACGGCATTGGCCAGGATCAGCGAGATGACCAGTGATGAAATAAATACCAGGACATTTGTGTAGTCAAAATAATAGAGTGCAACTGATATTCCGACCAGGGCAAGAAAAACCGTTGCTGAAATGGGGTTGAACCCTAATTTTGTATTCTTTTTGGTGATCATCTTATGGTTTTTTAAGTTGGTTAATAATATCATCTATGTTAAATCCATAGCTAAATGCAATGGAGGTAAACTCATTACAGATGTCCTTTAATTTGGCATTCCGTTCCTGGTCAGTTATTTGAATTTTTATCGTGTTGATAAATGTTCCGGTTCCCTGCTGGGTTTCCAAAATTTGCTGAATTTCCAACTCCTTGTAAGCTTTAGCGACCGTATTTAAATTTACTTTTAAATCTACAGCCAATGAACGTACCGTAGGCAGTTGTTCTCCCGTTTTCAAGTTCCCTGCAGAGATGCCAAACTTGATTTGATCTATGATTTGCCGGTAAAATGGAGTGCCGGTTTTGGGATCTAATTTAAATTCGATCATATTAAAGCTCTATTGTACTATATATATAGTACAAACATACAACTAAATCTGTATTAACAAACTTTATATTAAAAATAATGTCAAAAAGGTGGTAGTTACTTCAGCTAACCCATTTTCCAATTTGGCCGTTCATAATGACAGGTATACCCGTTAGGGTTCTTCTGTAAATAATCCTGGTGCTCCGCTTCGGCATTCCAAAAATCCCCTGCAGGTACAACCTCAGTCACCACTTTACCCGGCCAGACACCGGAAGCGTCCATCTCGGCGATCAGTGCATTAGCAGTTTCGCGCTGTGTTTCATCCAAATAAAAAATAGCCGACCGGTAAGATGCGCCAATGTCGTTGCCTTGCCGGTTCCGTGTGGTCGGATCATGGATCTGAAAGAAATACTCAAGGAGTTTACGATAAGGTAATTCTGCCGGATCAAAAACGATTTCTATGCCTTCAGCATGTGTGCCATGGTTTCTATAGGTCGCATTAGGGACATCTCCGCCAGTGTACCCAACCACAGTTGAAATGACCCCGGGATAATGCCTGATCAGTTCTTCAACCCCCCAAAAGCAACCGCCTGCCAGTATGGCTTTTTCAGTATTCATATAGCTCTCCTTTTTTATAAACAAAGCTACATCTTTATCTTTTCTATCCGCCTGGGGTTTACGGATTTTTTCCTTACAACGCACATAATATGACTTTTTATTGAATCCGAAATGGTGGGTTGCTTATTGATTATACATTTTTTCAAACTGGCCTATATATTTTTGATACAGGCTGTTGGCCACCTTAATTTCATTGCCAGCGGGTTTTTCGATAAAGCGGTACTGCCCATTCTTTTGGCATCGCTTCAGGAATATAACTAATCTCAAAATCAGTAGCATGGCCTTTAACGATCCGTTTAAGGAAAGCCCTGGCTGCTTCTGGATCGGGGCCGGCATAGGCAGCAGGCGCCAGCAAAAAAAAGGACAGGAAGCCTAAAATCAGATATTTGAAGGGCGTATTATTTGTCTGGGTTAAAAATTGCAATTACCGGGCGATGATCTGAAGCATAAGTTTCAGCAATCACCTGGTATTCCAGTAAAGGCCATTTTATATTTTTGGTGGCAATAAAATCTATGGTGCGGCGTGGATTGATCTGGGGTGAGGTACCCGGACAGTTTTCTATACAGGTACGTTTGAACTGTGCATCCAGTAAATTAATCACTTCTGAACCCACAACGCTGTTTAAATCGCCACAGAGGATTACCGGGAGTGCCATATTTTCAAATTCTTTCAGGATACCCTGCATCTGAACGATGCGGTTCTCGTGTGTTTTGGTGGCATCCAGATGGGTGTTTGCAAATATAATTTTCTGCTTGCCTATTTTTAGGGTTGCATAACCGAGTACGCGTTTTTCAGCAAGGATTTGCTGTGGAAGCGGAACCAGTTTTACCTCCTGCAGCTTGTATCTGCTCAATATGGCAATGCCATAATCGCCACCATCATAATCAATGGCTTTAAAAAAATGATAATGAAGCCCTGTTTTTTCAGCAAGCGTTTTCGCCTCATTTGCCCTTCCGCTACGGTTAACCCCTGTTTCTACTTCCTGTAATGCCACGACATCTGCTTTAGATTCGGTGATTACCCGGGCAATGGCGTCCAGATCAATCAGATCTGGCCTGGAGGGTGGGTTGGCATGGTGGATGTTGTAACTCATGATGCGCAATACCTTTACATTTTTATCAGCTGTTTTGGTTTGTGCATATCCCTCTGACAGGAAGTTCAGTTGCAGAAAAAGGGCAATCAGGAAAAATGTACTTCTGGTCATTTTATGTTTTGTTGATAAAGGCGCTTCCCTGTTTTTTGGGGGAAGCACCGGGTTATAATACTGTTGTTAAATATACGGCTTACTCTACAACTTTAGTTGGGGCCAGACCTGGGGTAGTTCCGCTTGATACAGGGAATTCTTTTTCCAGCTCATCAAGTACTGAGCTGATTTCCAAATCTACCCTGTTTTGTGATCTTGCTGTTACCCAGCGTCCCAGACGTATGTTGTACACTCCGCCCAGCTTATAGAAGAAACCTGCATTTGTTGGTGCCGGACGGCTTAAACAAATGGTGTTTGAGCCTTGCTTATACAAAGGCTGCGGCGCTAAGGTAACCGGGTTGACAATATCATACCAATCTGTGTTGGCAATACGTAAGCCCGCCTCTTGCGCCAGGTTGTAAATTGCGCCGTTTGGCCCCGTAATGATCACGTCTATCGGGACTGTATTTTTGGTAACCGCAAGGCCTTCGAATACCGCAATGCCGTCTGCAAATGCGCTGGTTCCGTTTAACAACAAATCGGCATTGATGTCGCCAAGACCATCACCTGCCGAGCTTCCGGTATTTTTGGCTACCAACCACTTGCCATTTGCAATACTGGTAGAGCCTGCTCCGTTAATTAACTTATTTGAGTTTCCGCCTACATAAAAATATTGTCCCTTGGCTACCGTTCCTGTTTTTAAATCAAACTTGTAGGAACGTCTGCCACCTGTAGCCCATCCATTAACTGGTACACCGGTTGGCTGATAAGCAGAATTGGTATTATGGGTGACCACACAATATGGTGTTACTGCGAAATTGATATCTTGTGTTGCCAAAAATTGCATGTATTCGCCATTGGTAGATGGCGTACCTTCTGGCATGGCTAAAAACCCAGAAATAACAATGGCCGCCTTTGTAATGGTAGAGCTTAATACCGTGATGTCCTGCGGTCTGCGTATGCGCAAATGTGGGGTGTAGTTATCATCTGGACCTTTTGTATATTCTACTACACCAAAGAAATTGGCCATGCCGGGTAAAGATGTGTTGGCAAAGGTTGCTGCGGCTTCAGTATGTAAAGTAAAATTACCGAAACCGTCATTTACCAATTTATTGCCACTATAAGTATCGGTTGGTGCTGGTATAGGGTCAAAGCCACCTTTTACAAGGACCACTTCTGTACTTTCGTATTTATCGGGATTAGCCAGAATATAACTGCTGGGCACCCGGTTAACCGGAATAGTTTTACCTGAAGCAACTTTAACCACAGCTGAAGCGTTTACCCCTGTAACCTGCAGTAATCCGTCAATACGTTTCATAACACCATCAACCAGGTTTACAGTCACCGAATCACCGGGAACATAATTTGTGGCGTCCGAACCAATATTAATGGCAATACCTCTAAGCTCGTTTAACCTCCACTTATTTTGTACCATTAGCAAGCCAGCGGTCATATTTTTACCACTATAATCGGAAACAACCACACCAGTAACGCCTATTGAGCCAAGCATAGATTCTTTTGTAAGCGGATAATCAGCTCCTTTATAAAAGCTTCTTAAATCATATATGGCTATATGCGGATTAACCTCAGCACCGGGAAAACTTCCTGTTTTATCGCAGCCAGCTAAAAGAAACAAAGCTGAAAACAGCAATGAAATATGGAGTATTAGCTTTTTCATCGTTATAAATATTTTAAATTATATTAAATCTATTGATTAAGGTTTTTGCCACCAAACCAAGGTATTCATATCATCACCTCCCATATTAGCTACAGCTTTACTATAGTTAGTTGGGTTGGCCGATTGTATGTAAATCGGATAGTTCATCCTGGCCGGCATTTTTCCCCCGTTTTTCAGGCCTGCACCCTTAGGCAATATCGGATGCCCAGTACGACGGTGCTCAAACCATTGCTGAAAATCGGTAAGGAAAAGACTGTAGTACTTTTGGATATGGATCCGCTCCATTTTACTATCTCCGGTGCTGGCATCCAATGGCAAGCTATTGTTCCATGCAATGCCTGCATTCGTTATATAGCTGGTAAACTGAGTTCCTGAAATGTTTGTACTAAAGTTCGGCACCCAATAATTAATAGCATTTGCAATACCTGTATGATAGAATGTTTCAACAGAGCCCGAAATCCAACCTTTGGCTGCAGCCTCTGCCAGGATAAACTGTAATTCTGCGTAGGTCATAACGATACCCGTTAGCGGACTTTTCTGTAAAGAAAATTCTGAGTTTCCAAATGAATAAAAATAGGCCTGCTTAAGTTCTCCGCTGCCTGGCTCGTAACCGCTGTCGATGCCAATAAAACCACCGGAACCTGGTGCTATGCCCAGCCTGTTACGCGCGTTGGCCCCGTATGTTCCGCCTATATCTATCCTTGGATCTTTCCAGTCATCCAGCTTGAGTATAAAGAAATTACACATGGAAGGAATGGTAAAATCATTTTCACGCAAACTAATGGCGTAAGGATTTGTATAGGGATCAGTGGTGGTAGTAGTTCCATTCCATTTTAACACCGCTGATTCAGCATTTGAAGCAAATACCGGATATTTTGAGGGGTTGGTATCTACCATTTCCTTGATTTTGGCAACCATGGTCGTGGCCACTTCCTGTTTTCCGGATAAACGCAATAACAGGCGCAGGTGCAAACTGTTACAGAACTTACGCCAAAGTGCAATATCGCCCCTGTAAATCGGGTCACTTACTGCGTCAATAGCAACATTCTCTGTCAGCAAAGTATTCGCTTCTTCTAATTTGGCGAATAAAGCGGTGTAAATTTCCTGCTGAGGATCAAATGCGGGTTCTACTAAACCTGATTTCCCCTGATTTGCCTCCTTAAAGGGCACATCGCCATAGGTATCGGTAAGTAAAGAAAAGACCCAGGCCTCGCATACCAGCGAAATGCCTTTATAAGAATTGTTCTGGTACTCGGGCCTGGAAGCGATCTCATAGATATCCCTGAAGTTAGTGAGTTCGGGATACCAGATATTCCAGGTATAATCTGCTGTGTTTGGTCTGAAATTATACCTGAACACCGTAAAGTCATCTTCACTTAGTGTTACTGTAACCTGCATCAGTTCGTTGTTAAAATTGCGGTTACGCGTCAGGTTGCCTGTTAAAACGTTTACCAATGCCGGTGCCAGCAGTTTATCAGGTGAAGAGCTGATGATATTGATCGGGTCGGTATTTTCGCGGTCAAATCCCTTATCGCAGGCAAAAAAGCCCGATATAAATGTGAAAAGGGTAATGATGTATATTGTTCTTTTCATTGCTATATTAATTAATACCTATCACTAAATTAAAACCATAAGTACGGGTTGATGGAAACTGTCCAACCTCAAATCCCTGTACAATATCGGTACCGCTCAAGGTACCAAACTCCGGGTCAAACATTGGCCAGTTAGACCATATCGCCAGGTTACGTCCGTAAACACCTATAGTTGCCCTGGATACTTTTATTGATTTTAATAATGACTTAGGCAGTGTGTAATCAAACCTCGCTTCTCTGAATTTGATGAAATCTGTTTTATAGGTTGCGCCTTCGCCGTTAAGGGTTCCCATAGCCGTATTGTAGAACGATGTAATGTCTGTAGCTATCGTTGTATTTGGGCTATACGTTCCATCCCCGTTATCCACAACACCCTTGCCGGTTATGCCGCTGTAACGACCAGGCAAGGTTGCCGAAAGTTTACCAAAATCGGCCAGGCGACCATGGGTATAGGAATGCGCCACACCTCCTTTTTGTGCATCAAACAACACATTTAACCTGAACTGTTTATAGCTAAACTCGCTGCCTATGCTTGCTTTATATTTAGGAATGGTATTGCCCAGATAAACCGGAGTAGCTGACAATTGCGGGATCCCTGTAGTGGCGTTATATATGATCTGCCCATCCGGAGCACGTAAAAACCCTGTGCCATACATATCGCCCATGCTGCCACCAACCTTTGCTATAATTTGCGCACCACCCACTGCACTTGAACGCAATAATACGGTGGTATCGTTATTTGCTAATTCAATGATCTTATTTTTATTGGTTGCAAAAGTCATAAAGGTTGTCCACTTAAAACTTTTACTTTTTATAGGAGTGGCATTAATAGCCACTTCTAAGCCAGAGTTATTAATCTGTCCGGCATTAATGATCTGACGGGTATAACCTGAGGAACGGTCGACAATCCGTTCTAAAATTTGGTTTTTGGTATTTCCGGCGTAGGCAGCAATGTCAACACCTAAACGGTTTTTAAACAACTTAATGTCTGTACCTATTTCGTAGGCAGTAGTTTTTAGCGGTTGTAAATCGGGATTGGGTATCGTAACCGGATTTTGTAAGGAGCCATTTGGATAGGTTCCGTTAGCTGCCAAACCATATAAATATGCGGTACGGTACGGTACGGTACCACCGCTGCCCACCTGGGAAACAGAAAGCCTAAGCTTTGCAAAGCTGATGGCCTCAGGCAATTTAAAATAATCGGAGGCAATAAAACTCAGGTTTGCAGATGGATAAAAGAAACCGGTACTTTTCTCTCTGAATGGATTAGCCAGGGTACTGTTCCAATCCATGCGGCTGGTTACATCTAAATAAAGGTAATTTTTATAAGAGGCCGAGAACAAGCCATACACACTGTTTAAGGAGAAACGTGCAGTATCCGGCACATATACCAAGGGGTTTTCAGCATTGTCAAAGCTATAAACGTTTGGCTCCAGCAATCCATCGGCCCTGGTTTCGTTTTTGAAATAACGGTTCTTAAGCATACTGCCGCCAACGGTTGCCATGATGTTAAAATCTTTGTTTAGTTGTTTATTGTATTTCAATAAAAAATCACCACTGTATTCTTTAGAGATAATATCCTGTGTACGGTAAGAACCGGTAGCTAAGCGTGCCGCCGTCCAGGGACGTTTTTGCACCCGATCATCGCTGCTGCGGTCTAAAGTTGTCCTTACCTGCAAGCTCAGCTCTTTGGTAAAGGCATAGTTTAACTGTGCATTGCCAGTGATGCCATTACGTTTTGAGCCATTGATAAACTCGTAAGAAATGGCATAAGGGTTTTCCGGCGATGCTGTAAAAACATCTTTAAGCTCTCTGTATTCTTTGCCATTTGTCCAATAGTTACGCAACCAATTGATATCGGCATTTGGCACCCAAAACACATACCAGTACATAACAGATTGATTTCCATATCCCATGCCTGGTAGATTATCGCTTTCCCTGTTGGTATAACCTGCTTTTACAGACAAGCTTAATTTTGAGGTTATTTTACTGTTGGCCGAGAATGAAACATTGGAACGTCGATAGCCTGTATTGGGGATGATCCATTCGTTATCAGCATGTGTTGCAGAAACACGGAAAGTCGTATTCTTTTTTATGTTTCCACTGATACTGATCGCATTTGTAAAGGTTTTCCCGGTTTCAAAAAACTCCCTGACCTGGTTGGTATAAGGAACCCAGGGCGTAGCTTCGGTAGCCGCAGTTTGAGTTACCGGATCGTACTGTACAAAAGACTGGCCGTTAAACCTTGGGCCAAAAGCCAGACTGCTTGCGCTATTTACACCATATCCATAGGTATCGGCCCCACTTTGTCCCTGCCCATATTCATACTGTAAATCCGGCCAGCGGTTAGGGCTTTCAAACGCCGCATTAGAACTTAGGGTTATGCTGATCGCGTTGCGTTTTGCATTGCCCGATTTGGTAGTGATAATAACAGCACCATTAGCGCCACGCTGTCCGTATAATGCAGCGGCACCAGGGCCTTTAAGTACGGTAATGCTTTCAATATCTTCAGGATTAAGGTCGTTAATCCCACTTCCAAAATCGGTTGGCTGCATCCCGTCTGTTGGTGCAGCAGCAGATCCTCCTGTTGCAGTTCTCCTGCCGCTGCCATTATTTACGACCACTCCGTCTATTACAATCAGGGCCTCATTGTCAGCTCCTCCTGTCAGGTTGCTCTCGCCACGCAAAATAATCTTGTTTGAACCGGCCGGGCCTCCGTTTGACCTTACCATGTTTAAACCTGCTACTTTTCCCGAAAGTGCATCTATCCAGTTTCCGGATGGCGCATTGGTAATCTGATTGCTGTCTATTTTAGTAATGGCATAGCCTAATGCCCTTTCTTCTCTCTTGATACCCAAGGCAGTAACTACTACCTCATTCAGTTTGCTGTCGGCAAGCACCAGCCTGATCGTAAGCTCCCGGGTCTCTTTGGTCACTTTAAGCGCTGTTACCTGGTAACCCAAATAAGAAACCTCGAGTATCGCGTTCTCATCTATACCCTTAAGTGTAAATATACCCTCGCCATCTGTTGTTACTACTCTGCTCGTGCCCTTAACCCTTACTGTGGCCCCATACATCGGCTGACCGTTTTCGTCCAAGACCTTGCCGCGAACATCAACAGCCTGAAATCGGGCAGCTTGTTGCTCAAATAAACTTTTGTCTTTTTGCCTGATGATGACTGTTTTGCTGTCTATAGAAAAGCGCAGCGGCTGGTTCCTGAAAACCTGTTCCAGTACCTCGTCGAAGTTAAGTCCTTTAACGTTGATCGTTACAGGTATTGCTTCTTTTAAAACGCTTTCTGTGTAAATGAATTCATAACCGCTTTGTGCCCTGATCTCTTTAATTACTGCTTTTAAAGAAGCATTTGTTTTAGACAGACTGATTTTTTGAGCCAGTGTTGAGGCACTAACCTGCATAAAGGATGCTATTAATATCACGGTGGTTAATCGCATAATCAGCAAAATTTTGAAGGCATGCCATTCGGGCATGACCAGTTTCTTCGTATAAATTCTATACATTAGTACTTGTTTGGTTAAGCAGTATGCCTGTTGCCTCGAAAACAAAGGGCAGCTGCGGTTAATGGTTAATTTATTGACGTACACCGAACTTTAACCAGAGGTGCTAGTAACACTTCTGGTTTTCTGGTTTTTACGGCTACCTGGGGCTTTATCGTAAATCTTTTTTCATATGTTTAATTTTAAGTTTAACAATTTGTCTATTATTTATAGCTTATTTATTTTGATACCAGAATTTTCCGGCCCTCAATTTTAAAATGTGCCCCTCCCGTAGACTCCAATATCTTCAGCACCTGAGAAGCATGGTCAAAACGGGATACACCACCGCCAAATTTCTCGGTTGGCATTTCTCCGGTATAAACCACATCCACGTCATACCAGCGGGCGATCATGCGCATGATGTACTGTATGTCATCGTTTTCAAAAAGAAACTTACTGTTCTTCCAGGCTATTGCCCGTTCGGTATCTACCCTGGCAACTGAGATGGAATGTTGATCAAGGGACGACTGATCACCCGGTTTTAACATTTTGGATCCCGGTTTACCAGAGACTTTTACACTTCCCTGCAAAAGGGTAGTAGTCACCGTTTCCTCATCCGTATAAGCATTAACATTAAAATGTGTGCCCAATACTTCAATCTTTTGGCCTTCGGTTTCTACGATGAAAGGATGGACCTTATCTTCAGCCACCTCAAAATAAGCTTCCCCCTCAAGGTTTACCCTGCGCTGAGGTTCATGTAAGCTTGTGGCATAAGTTAAACTTGAAGCCGCATTCATCCATACCCTGGATTTATCAGGTAAGGTAACCATATAGGTTTCACCTTTAGCTGTACTCAGTTTATTGAGCTTACCGGGATCTCCTGAACCTTCACCGATCTCGTAAAGCAGTTGTCCATCTGCAGTTTTGCTTACCCTGATACCCGCTTCCCTGGCGATCTCGCCCTTTGCCGCATCAGATAACCTGATCTTTTTTCCATTGGCCAGTGTTAATGTGGCACCGATCTTTCCGGGAGCCACATCTTGCGACACGGTAAAGCCATTATTTGGTTCTGCATTTTTAGCATTAAAGAAGTAAATGCCAAGTGCTATTAAAGTAAGCATAGCGGCGATACTTGCGGCCATACGTGGCCATAAACGCATCGGGCTTTTCTTGGGTTTAGCATCAATCTTATCCGTTATCCTTGCAAAGGATTGGTTTAATATGCTCAGCAGCTCCGGTTTGTCCAGCAGCTGATCTGCAAGGGGGCTGTCTAAACTATTTTCAATCAGCAGTAAAAAAGCCGCGCTGTCAGTTCCAGATTGCAGGTGTTCAAGAAATTGGCGTGCATCCGCTTCGCCCAACTCATTGTTAAGGTATTTATAAAAAGAGGTTTTTAGTTTTTCTAAATTTTCCAAGTCTTATCCGTTTCTTGCTAATACACCTGGAAAGGGGCGAACATCTGCTCTAAAATAAAATAATTGCAAATATTTTTTAAATGTGCCTTAAACTGACGATAGGGGGTATTCAGAGATTTTTTAAGAAGAGTGAAATTACAGTTATCGTGACTGCGGCCCCAAAAGAAGAATGGCGGTCTTTCAGGAACTTTGTTGCTTTAACAATATGATCGTTAATGGTAGAGGAAGAAATGCCCAGCAGTTTGCCTACCTCTATATAACTTTTGCCTTCAATCTTGCACAACTTGTAAATCTGTTTGCGCTGCGGGGGCAGCTCTTCAATGGCATTCAAAATAAACTGGTCGTTTTCCCGGCAGGCAATGGTTTCTTCAATATGGGTGTACAGCTCAGAATTTTCATGGGCCAGGTAAGCCTTTAGCTTTTTGTCCAGGTTTACCTTACGGATGAAATTGTATACAGTGAACCTGGAAATCTGGAACAAATAAGCTTTAAAAGCCTGTTCGGGATCAATCAGTTCCCGTTTCTCCCAAACCTTAACGAACACATCCTGCAGAATTTCCTGCGCATCGTCAACAGATTTGACCATTTTTAGAATATTCAGGTAAATTCTGGGGCTATAACTATGGTAAATTTTTTCAAATGCCGAACGGTCTCCCGATTTAAGTGCAATCAGCAGCTGAATCTCCCCTGAATTATTTACCCTTTCCTGATGCATATGGATTTCCCTGTTGTTTTGCAAAAGAACACATTCAATATTAACTAAATTTTCCCGAATTATTAACAAACGGCACTTAAGTGTTTCCTGATCCAATACATTCGCTCTGGTAAGAACATTAACTATTTTAGCACAGCAGATTCAAGTGTTCAATATCTTTATTAAGGTGAACAAATATTAGTGAATTATTTCTACATTAAGTTTCCATATTGTTTATCAGAAGAATTGTTAAAAAGATCATATCGTGAGGATATCATTTGAAACCATGCAGGCAACATTTTCAGGAATCTTGCTTAAAGAAGGATTTACCGAAGCTAAAGCCCGGCAGTGTGCTGCTATTTTTGCTGAAAATAGCCGGGATGGAGTATATACACATGGCTTAAACCGTTTTCCGGGTTTTATAGAAATGATAAGGCTCAAGTTGGTCAACGGAGATGCCGAACCCACACTCGAAAGTCACAACGGCTTAATCGAGCAATGGAACGGGAATCTGGCACCCGGAATGTTAAATGCCCAATTTTGTATGAACAGGGCTATCAATTTGGCTAAAGAGAACGGCATTGGCTGTGTAGCGCTCCGCAATACAAATCACTGGATGCGGGGCGGCACTTATGGCTGGCAGGCAGTGAATGAAGGATGCATAGGAATTTGCTTCACCAATACCATTGCAAATATGCCGCCCTGGGGTGGCACTGATGCCCGTCTGGGCAATAACCCACTGGTCATTGCCGTGCCGCGCAAAGAGGGGGATGTCGTTTTAGATATGGCGATGTCGCAATATTCAGTGGGGAAATTGATGCAATATCAATCAAACAATGAAGAATTGCCGCTTCCCGGCGGATACGATGCAGAAGGAAATCTAAGTACCAGTGCTGCCGACATCATCAATTCGAAAAGGCTGCTGCCGGTTGGCTTTTGGAAAGGCTCCGGTCTGTCGCTCATGCTGGATTTATTGGTAACCATTCTCAGCCAGGGAAATCCGACTCAAAACATCAGCAACAACGAACAGGAATACGGTATATCCCAGGTGTTTATCAGTATCCGTCCGGCAAACAATGAAATCAGTAACCAGTTAGCTGACCAGATAATAGCCTATACCAAAAGTAGCGGACTGGCTAATCCTGATCAACCAATTAACTATCCCGGAGAAAATACACTAATGACCAGAAACCGTAATTTAAAAGAAGGAATTCCTGTAAATGAAAACATTTGGAATAAAGTACTTGCCATGTAACTCCATAAACATCTGCTTTATGCCTATCTTCATGTTATGCGAATGAACTAAAGCAGGCGCTTTTTCTTAAATTAAACGAACAAATGCAATACAGCTATTTTAAAAAAGGATTAATATGCGTTTTAGCGGCCTTCCTGTCATTTGGTGCAAAAAGCCAGGAGCCAAAACTGCCCGCAAGCCACTTAAAGATTATTTATTTCGGTTCCTCTGTTCCATATGGACAAGGCGCTACCAACCATAAAGGTTATACCAGCTTATTTTCAGATATCCTCAAAAATCGTATTTCTCCAGGCGGCTATGTATGGGAAACAGTCAATATAAGTATCGGAGGCGACAACACCCTAAAAGTATTGAACAGGTATAAAACCGACTTCTTACCGCAAAATGGCAAATATGTCATTTTTGCACTGGCCCTGGGTAATGAAGGCATTCATGAAAAAGGACAACCGATGTTCGATCAGTTTGAAAAGAACATCAAAATCCTGATCGGGAAAGCAAGATCCGATGGTTATACACCGGTCATTACAAATAGCTATACCCGAAACGATTACAATGAAAGGGATTACAGCTTCATAAAAAAGATGAACCTATTGATCCACAGATGGGATGTTCCAAGTATTAACCTGCTTGGTGCAATAGATGATCTCTCTGGTCACTGGGTGAACGGGTATTGGGATGACGGATTACATCCAAACGATGCCGGACATGCAGAGATGTCTTATACTATCGTTCCTTCATTGTTTGATGCCCTGGAAAACAAAAAGCCAATACCTAAAAGTGTAAAAGGGTCCTATATTAAGTCATCTAAAAACAGATCTGAAAGCAAATCATTAGCATTTACTCCAGAACACGTTGTACATCCATTTACAACGGCCATTAGTTTTAAGACAGGTGACCCCGGAACGTTGCTGCAGCTTTCCGATGCTGCAGGAAATGGAACAATCTCGGTCAATAAAGAAGGACGGCTTGTCTATTCATCGGCCAGGTCGGGAGTTGTCAGCGGAACCAGCATTGTCAATGACGATAAATGGCACAAGGTCATTGTCACGCATTATTATGCGAAAGGAGTCACCATGCTTTATTGCGACAGTACCTTACAAGGCACAATAGCCGAAAAACTAGTGACGACAGATCTCCGGATCGGGGGAACCAATATTCCTAAAAAACTGGCTTATAAAAACTGGGTATTCTACCGGTCGGCCATGAACCCGGACGAGATCAAATACCTTGCAAAAGACTCCTTATTAAAATCGAGTCTTGAATTATATGCACCGCTCGACGGAAAAAAAGTAAGTGTTTCCGATCCTCTGATTAATCTGGCACAAAGCATGAATACCATAAAGGAAGTAAAATAATCAATTTGTTTGATGCTGTTCTTCAGGCTGTACCAGAAACTTCAGGTACTCAAGCGGTGTTTTTCCGGTATAGGCTTTAAAATCTTTTAGAAAGTGGTTTGCGTCGTAGTATCCGTTTGATATCGCGATTCGCATCAGATCTACATCTCCCAATCCAACCAGGTCAAGATATGCATGAATAAAGCGCTGGAGCTGAATGTATTCTTTGGGCAAGAGTCCAATATGCTGGGCAAAACTCCTTTCCAGCCACTTATAGTTTACACCAACATCATTGATCACATTTCGTACAGTGCTTTTCCCTTTTATTTTATGGATATAATCCAATGTTTTATCTAAGATTCCGGGGGTGTCGATTCCCGTAAAAGAACACTGAACATACGATCCGACAAATGCTGCCTTTTCTTCAACAGAATTACATTCGAAAAATTCCTCTATGCTGAAGTTATTGTTCTTTGCGATGTATTCAAATGAGGTAACCGGATGATATCTAAAATATTGAGCGTTTAAACCAAACAATTGATAGAAAGCGCTTGGGTAGAAACGAACGATAAAAACCTGGTCTGTATGATTATTGTATTTTACATAAACATTCTTGATTGAGCCGGCACTTGCCCATGCCGCTTTAATTTCGAAAGCATCGCCTTCTCCTGTTACCACCACCGTATCTTCGCGACTTTGCAAAAACACCAGCACGGGAAACCCGTCATTGAAAATAAGATGTGTATTGTTCTCTGGATCCCTTGAGAAAACATAAAATCCTTCAATAATAGATTCAACCTCTTTTGAAGGGCTGATTCTATAGCCGTCCTCATTAAATTCCCCTAATTGTATCTTCTTCAGATAATTTATTGGCATGTCGCAAATTTACGGGAAATGTCAATGACGGGAGAATAATCCCATGTCTAATATTTACTATGAGCACAATTTAAATACCCCGAGCTTTGCGCAACACTGAATAACATCATTTTATGGTTATAAAAACGGAAGAAGAGCTGAAGGGAATGCAGCGCGTGAGCGAAGCTGTTGCGATTACCTTACAAGAAATGAAAGCGTATACCCGGACAGGCGTGTCGACAAAAGACATAGACGAATACGGAAGACAACTATTAGAAGCTCTTGGTGCAAAATCTGCCCCATTCGAAACCTATGGTTTCCCGGGTTATAGCTGCATCAGCGTCAACAAAGAATTTGCTCATGGTGTTCCTTCAGACAAAGTCATTCTAAAAAATGGAGATATCATTAACATTGATGTATCCGCCGAACTGGATGGCTTTTGGTCAGATAATGGATGCTCATTTGTTGTAGGAGAAGATATTCAGGGCATACAACATTTGATAGATACTTCAAAAGAAATATTATTGGAGGCGATTTCTCAAATCAGCGGAGGAGTAAAAATCTCTGATATCGGAAAACTGATAGAAACCAAAGCCAAAAAAGCAGGATATACTGTTATCCGGGATTTAGGTGGTCATGGGGTTGGACAAAGTTTACATGAAGCGCCTGACGGGGTCATGAATTATTACGACCGTTTTGACAGCAGGCGATTCAGAAAAGATTCGGTCGTTGCCATTGAAACATTTATCTCCACCCGATCTAAACACATTAAAACAATGTCAGATGGCTGGGCCTTTAAAGGAAATGAAGGCGGATTTGTAGCCCAGCATGAACACACAATACTGATCACCTCCGGCAAACCTATAATTTTGACGGCGGCGAATGGAATATAATAAATGTAAGTCTCTTTATCTCCGTTTACTTAAATTTATAGCTCTTTCTATTCGCGGACGATTATATCGTTGAAGAAAAATTGGATAAAGATTTAGTAAGACATTTAATACCAGTAGCCACACAGATTTAAGAACTCCAAATTTGAATGCCACGAAAACATTAAATCCAAGGACGATAAGTAAGATGATGAGGTGGTCTAATTCAGATTTTTTGGTTTGATAATGTAAATTCACCAAAGCTCCGGTACTTTTCCCTATGGGGAAAGATTTCCTGATCACAGCCTCCCAGCCGATCCAGACCAATATTTTCCTGAAAAAATTGATTCCAAGATGTTCGTATATTTTCCCTCTCCGCTCCCATCCCTTTTCGTTATAGTAGGAAGAAGTAAGCGGGCTTTTTAGTGCCCCGGTAAAAAAAGTCACAAAGAGCATCAACAGGAAATTCAGGATCCAGGAGAACGAAAAACCATCCATTTTGATGTAGTAGACCAAGGCACAAATTGAGCCAATTGTAATTATTGCGATTAAAGCTAAAATTAAGGTCTTTCTCATTAATTAATTCATTTGGGATGCTCAGATGCGCACAACGCTCAATATAGCAATAGATCCGGTTATAAAAAAACCGGAATCGATGTCTTCGATTCCGGTTAGTACGCTATGGCATAGTTATGTCTAAAAAGTTCTTTGATCATCTTAAAATTTTAGCGCAATTTCCATTTCAGGATTTTACAGTTGCCAATGTCATTGCGGCTCAGTCAATCCACGACCGAGCCACAAGAAAGGTTGGCAACCGTTCCTGTCATGGCTCCGGCCCGATCCGAAGCCATGAAAGCCGCCGTCTCCGCCACTTCCGAGAGAGTCGGCAAACGTTTCAACATCGTGCTTTGGGCCATTGCCGAGTCTGGTAGCCATTCTTCCACCGGTTGGCCGTCGGCAGTGTCTTTATACCAGATAAGCGTCTTGAAGAGATCCTTCGTGTAGGAACCCGCTGCTGGTGCGTCTGCAATAGCGTGGGGACGGAGGCAGATAACCCGGATGTTTCTAGGCGCCAGTTCCGCGGCCAGAACCCGCGAGAAGGATTCCTTACCGGCGCAGGTTACGCTGTACGCTAAAGCGCCGGGCGCAGCCATTTTAGAACCCGGCGTGGATAAGGTCAGGATCACACCGGAACGCTTCCCGCCCATATGACTTATTACAGCTTTGCTCGTAATGAAAAGCGTCCGCAAGAAACCCTCAATCGGCTGCATGAATTTGTCCAATGATAGGTCTACCAGCATAGTCCCCTGGTCGTGCATGACACTCACAGCGTTGAGGGCGATGTCGATACCGCCGGCTTTCGCCGCGATTGCAGCAGCATGCTTTTCGACTGCCCTCTGGTCGAAGGCGTCAACCAGGGCGGTTTCGACGGCTCCGCCTGCCGCGGTGATGTCAGCCGCCACAACGTCAAGCCTGGCCTGTGTCCGCCCGGCGATAAAGACTCTGGCGCCCTCCCTGGCAAATACTCGTGCAACGGCTCCACCGATTGCCCCTCCTCCTCCGTAAATAACGGCGTTCTTATTTTTTAATAACATAGCTGTCTTCCTTTCTTTATTTTTATTTTCTAATGATTATAAAATAATGTATATGGTCTAAGAAATTTATTCCTTCTTAATCGGTTCTCCCTGGCCCGTCGTCATCAATCTCTGTAAACTACTCTTAATATAAAAATCCCAGGCTTTTGAACAGAGCCTTTCCTTCAATGTCTCGGGTTTATTTTACATTCCATAGCACGGTTTCAATTTTATTATTCGTCAGGTTCGGTAAGTCAGAATCACTTGGCCCAACTTGCCCGGTTGTACTTGGACCAGCTCAAGTGAGTGCCGTCGCACATCCTTAAAAAGCGGCTTGCCGCTCCCGAGGATGACCGGGTGGACGATCAGCCATAGCTCGTCGATTAGGTCCGCATCCATGAGGCTGGCTATGAGGCCTGCTCCGCCGACGACGTAGATGTTCTTTCCTGGCGTGTCCTTCAGAGACCGAAGCTCGGTGAGGTTCCGGACGATTTGTGCCTTGGGGGGCCACGAGACGCTCTCGAGTGTAGTCGATAGAACAGCGTGAGGTGTCTGCGCTGCGAACCGCGCGTACTCAATCTCACTGCTCGATGGGAGCCTCCCTTGCTGCGACGGGACCTCCGGCAGCAACGGAATGCGCTGAGGATCCGCATGGATCGATTCCCAGTACTCGCCATATTCCGGATACATGTGCCCACCTAACAGAAACGTGTCAACTTCATCGATCAACTGGAGCGCATCCGCCCACGAATCAACCCAGTCCGATTTGCCGTCGAGGTCTTCGATGAAGCCATCCAACGAGACCTGCATTGCAGAGATCATTTTCCTGGACGTGTTTTCTGTCATTTTTTTCACTGGTTTATTATTAGGTATAATGTTTGTTCAACAAATGTACTGCCTGATGTTATCTGATAAAGGTGGCATAGTGGACTTTATAGCGAGGTAATTTGGACAAAAAACTTTTTTTTGATAAAAACGCATTTTAATGAAGCATCTTACTATCATCGTTCCTGATGGACAGACTACCTTGACCAGTGTATCCTGTATACTGGGGGCTTACGACATATTTACTAGTGCAAATCATTACTGGAAAGAACAGGGCAGGGAAGAATTGTTTAAAATCGAACTGGCAGGGGTTTTAAAGAAGGCGGAATTCAACAACGGCTTGCTAACATTGAGGCCACAGGTAAACATTTCAACCATCACCCAAACCCAACTTATCATTATTCCATCAGTAATTCATCAGAAGGCCATAAAAAGAAACAAGTTACTGACTGACTGGATTGTAAAACAATACAAAAACGGTGCTGAAATTTCCAGTATGTGCACCGGTGCATTTATGCTGGCTTCAACAGGTTTGCTGGATGGAAAAAATTGCTCTACGCATTGGGATGCCGTTGATGATTTCAGGACCATGTTCCCTAAAGTGGTTTTACAAGCTGATAAATTAATCACGGATGAAAATGGGATTTATACGAATGGAGGCGGTTACTCTTTCCTTAATCTTATCATCTATCTTATAGAGAAGTATTATGACCGATCAACAGCCATTTATTGTTCTAAAATATTTCAAGTTGAAATAGACAGACAAAGCCAATCACCATTTACCATATTTACCGGGCAGAAGTCCCACCTCGATGAAATTGTGAAAAAAGCACAAGCCTATATTGAATGTAAACTGAACGAAAAAATATCTGCTAAGCATTTGTCTTCCATGTTCTCTGTGGGGAGGCGAAACTTTGATAGAAGGTTTATCAAAGCAACAGGAAATACACCTGCTGAGTATTGCCAACGGGTAAAAATTGAAGCTGCAAAAAAGGCATTTGAAATCACCAGTAAAACAATTGCTGAAGTAATGTATGATTTAGGCTATTCAGATGCTAAAACGTTTCGCGAAGTATTTAGAAAGAGTACAGGAATTTTGCCATCTGAATATAGGCGTAAATACAATAAGGGCGTGGTGATTAACTGTGCATTGACGTGAAGATGAAATTACCTTCGATACGAATAGACTTTAGGACTTAATGATGGATTTGTATTCTGACGGCTATATTGAGGAAAAAAGAATATCATCGGTCGACATTTCCCGAAAAGTGGGGTGATTTTAGAAAATAATTGTCGAACCGGTAATGTCAACCTCGCAGCCTTACTTATCAACCACATTAATAAAGGGTTAGGAAAAAAAAGCCGGAGTTCGATCTAAGATTAGATCAAACTCCGGCTTGGTACCCAGCGCCGGAGTCGAACCGGCACGGTTTCCCACAGGTGTTTGAGACCAGCGCGTCTACCAATTCCGCCAGCTGGGCATTTGCTTATTCAGCGGGATGCAAATGTATCAATTGCATCCATAATTACCAAGATTTATTTGAATTATCTTCCTTTAGCTTTTTGTCTACCCAAAACGGGGCAAAGGGAATCAAAGACGCCCCTGCGATCACCACAGCCTTCTTAAAGTTCCATTTGTATTCTGTCCAGGCCATAATCATCAGCATAATATACAACACAAACAACAGACCATGTGCCCAGCCAGTATATTTAACTGCCAGTGGCATATCGGCCCAATACTTTAATGGCATGGCTATAAAAACCAATAAAACATAAGAGAAGCCTTCGGCAACGGCAATTTTTCTAAATATGGCTAGTGTATTCATCTGATGAAATTGATTTTAGAGGCTAAAATACACTAATCAAACCCACAAAAATCCTGTATTTATCTTTTTTACACTCACTTAACGGAGGAAGAATTTAGTGTGGCAATCGGTCCCTGCATAAACCATACACATAAGTCCCGGCCAGCGAACCAGTAATTACGACGATCATCACCAGGTAGCCCTGCCCGAGCAAAACAAATATAGGGCCGGGACAAGCACCGGTAAGCACCCAGCCAAACCCAAATATGATACCGCCAAACAGATACTTTCGCCAGCCTTTGTCTTTGGCAGTAAAAATAATCGGAGAACCGCCGATCGTCTTTGCGCCAAACCTTTTCACCAATGCGATCGCAACAATACCCGTGACCACAGCTGTACCAATAATGCCAAACATTTGAAAAGACTGGAACCTGAACATTTCCTGGATCCGGTACCAGGAGATCGCCTCAGATTTACTCATGACAATACCAAACACAATTCCGGCAAGTATATATTTCAGAGATTTCAGCATGGTTCTAAGCAAATAAAAGTGGAAAAATAAGATGTGTCATCACCAGCCCGCCTATAAAAAATCCAATCACCGCAATCAAAGAAGGCAATTGCAGGTTTGACAAACCACTGATCGCATGACCGGAAGTACAGCCTCCGGCATACCGTGTACCAAAACCTACCAGAAAACCGCCGCCAAGAAATATAAACAAGCCTTTAAGGGTAAATAAATATTCCCAGTTGAACAGCTGCAAAGGAACGGTTTGTCCGTCAAAATCTATACCCAGCCCTTTTAGATCAGCAACTGTAGCGTCAGACAAAGCCAAGGGCACACCAGAATCCAGCCAATGTGAGAAAATGAACCCGCCGATCACTGCACCAACCAGGAACATCAGGTTCCAGCGCTGGGCTTTCCAGTCAAAGTCAAAAAAAGGAGCACGCTTACCCGCGCCTATCATGCTGCAGATCGTACGCAGGTTAGAAGAAAACCCAAAAGATTTCCCAAAGAAAATCAGTGCCAGCATTATTGCGCTGATGGCAAGTCCTGATACATACCAGGGCCAGGGCTGTTTTAGAACCTCGATCATATCCTACTTGTTGTGGGCCAAAACCCTATTTAGATGCAGCTCTTATGCTGTCTCTTATTCTAAGTAAATACTTATTGCGATAATAAAGGTCCTTTACCGCAGCCAGCAATTTACCCTGCTCAGGTTCAGTTTGTGCATCAAAACCCGAAGTTAAAGAAATAATTTCATCTGAAATGCTTTTTTCTATCCCGGCTACCTCATCCCTTAAAGCCGCTAACTTTTCCGCATCAGGATCAAACTGCATATCCATCAAAGCTTCGTTCACCTCCATCATCTCCATCAAAAAGCCCTGGGGCAAAACATAGTTCTCTCCCGCTGTCAGTACACCTTTTAGTTCCAGGATATAATGCAGTCGTTTTTGCGGATCAGTAAGCACCTGGTAAGCCTTGTTGTTGACCGTACTCAGTTCCAGCACCTCAGCCTGTTTTTCTTCGCTTTCGTTGATGAAAAAATCAGGATGGTACTGCTTACTGAGTTCATAAAATTTCTGCTTTACAAGTGCAGGATCAGGATTAAAGCTAACCGGTAAACCATAAAATTCGAAATAATCAGTCATCTGACATCGCTAATGCATTACCGCTTTGAAAATATCGTTGCCCAGCACGAATACCATCAGCGACAGCAGCAGTACAAACCCTACGATCTGCGCGCGCTCCATAAATTTATCGCCCATAGGCTTACCTTTAATCATCTCTATGATCAGGAAAACTACGTGCCCGCCATCCAGCGCCGGAATAGGCAGTAAATTCATAAACGCAAGCGCGATGGATATAAAACCTGTAGAAAACCAGAACCTTTCCCATATCCATACACCACCGTAAACTTTACGTGCGATCTCCACAGGACCGGAAAAAGCCTTATTCGCTTTAATCTTGCCAGTTAATACTTTCCAGATTCCTTTGCCATTGTCACTAAACACCTTCCATGCCTGGTTCACCCCTACCGGGAATGATTCAAAAAAACCAAAATTGACGGTTTCCTGCTTCAGCTCATTTACATTGAAGCCAATACCGATCGTACCGGCAGTATCAACAGGAACACTATAAGACAGCCGCTCAGTACCGCGGCTTACCATAAATACAGCAGGTTTACCTTTAAATTTTTTCAGCTCGTCTTTCACATCCGCACTGTATTTAACAGGATTGTTATTGACTGCAAGAATACGGTCTCCCTTTTTTAACCCGGCTTTTTCGGCGTTGCTGTAAACACTGTCAATTGATGAAGAAATCAGCGGCATCCTGCTGATAAACTCTTCGATACCCAGATCTGAAACCTTATTCAATATATTATCAGGAACTTTAATATCCAGTGCTTTGCCCCCACGCATAATGGTCAGCGTCGTATTGCCAAGCAAAACTTTGGGACTGATCAGCTCATCAAACTGGATCACTTTTTTACCGTTAACCGCTACCACCTTATCGCCCTTTTTCAGGCCTATTTCCTTGCCAATTATACCCGGATTGATTCCTTGTACCGAACTGTTGGGAATAAAAGTCTCACCATAGGTAAAAGTAATGATCCAAAAGATGAGTATACCAACCGCAATGTTTACAATTACGCCGCCCAGCATGACGATCAGACGCTGCCAGGCCGGTTTAGACCTGAACTCCCAGGGCTGCGCCGGCTGTGCCATTTGTTCAGTATCCATAGACTCATCGATCATCCCCGCGATCTTTACATAACCACCAAGCGGCAGCCAGCCTATACCATATTCACAATCTCCTCTTTTAAAACTAAACAGCTTAACTCCCCAGGCATCAAAGAACAGGTAAAACTTCTCTACTTTAATACCAAAGGCACGTGCTGCCAAAAAATGCCCTAACTCATGTAAAATTACCAGTATCGATAATCCCAGAAGTAACTGGGCCGCCATAATCAGTCCGCTCATATATAGATTTTAATATTTTATGTTTTGATTAAGATAAACTTGTTTTGTTACCAGTTCCCCGGCAAATATACGTGTATGCCTGTCCGTTTCTAAATAATTATTAAGGCTGGCCTCTGCAATAAACTCCAGCTCTTCCATACACTGCTGGATCACATCGCTCATCTGCAAAAAACCCATCTTCTCATTCAGAAAGGCATTGACCACCACTTCATTCGCCGCATTGATAATGCAAGGCATATTTCCGCCCATGCGCAATGCTTTAAATGCCAGGTCAAGGTTTCTGAACGCCTCTCTGTCTGCCTGCGCAAAAGTAAGCTCCGGATAATCCATGAAACTGAAACGTTTGAAATTGCTTAATATTCTGTTTGGATAGGCCAGCGCATAATGAATGGGCAGTTTCATGTCCGGCAGTCCCATCTGAGCCTTCATAGAGCCATCATTAAACTGCACAATGGAATGAATAATGGATTGGGGATGTACCACCACATCGATCTGGTCTGCATCCAGGCCAAAAAGCCATTTGGCTTCGATCACTTCCAGACCCTTGTTCATCAGCGAAGCCGAATCTATTGTAATCTTGGGTCCCATGTTCCAGTTTGGATGTTTCAGCGCCGCAGCACGGCCAACACCGGCCAAAAAAGCACGGTCCTTGCCTCTGAACGGTCCTCCGGAAGCAGTCAGATAGATTTTTTCTATCGGGTTGTTTTCCTCTCCCGCCAAACACTGGAATATCGCAGAATGCTCAGAGTCCACGGGAATGATCCTGACCCCATGTTCCTTCGCAAGGGAGGTGATCAGGTCACCGGCCACCACCAGCGTTTCTTTATTGGCAAGCGCAATGTCTTTACCTGCCATAATAGCAGCTATTGTAGGTCTTAAACCCACAGATCCCATTAAAGCAGTAAGTACAAGATCAGCTTCAGCGATACCGGCCGCCTCACACAAGGCATCCTCTCCGGCCAAAACCTTTATAGTTAAACCAGATAAGGCCGATTTCACTTCAGCATACTTAGCCTCATCACAGATCACTACCGTACCCGGCTTAAAGCGAAGTGCCTGTTCGATCAGCAATTTGGCATTTGTCTGTGCTGTAAGTGCCGAAATCCGGTACAAACCGGGGTTTGCCGCCACAACCTCTAATGCCTGCGTCCCTACGGAACCGGTTGATCCTAATATTGATATATGTTTCAATCTGTAAAACTACTTAATTCGTCTGCAATCTTTCTGTCATTTGATAACCTTGGCACCTTATTTTGCCCGCCCAGCTTTCCCTGGCTACGCATATAACTCACAAAAGCGTCCTTTTTCAGTGAACGAATGACCAGAGGCTGCAGTATTTTCCCTTCAATGAGGTCAAAATAGTAAATATTCTTTTGCTGCAAGGCATCATCCACTTTTTTACTGAAAGCAGTCAAATCCGCGGGCGGGCTGGAGAATTCCACAAACCACTCATGGTAAGGCAGTTCGCCCTGTGGCGTGGCCACTTGTGGCGCCACGGTAAATTCTGTAATCCCCACACCTTCCTCATTGGCCACAGTCAGCAGTGCATGCTCTACCTCCTCACCGATCACATGCTCCCCAAATGCCGATATAAAATGCTTAATCCTTCCCGTCACCAAAATCTTATAAGGATCCTTAGACACAAATTTCACGGTATCTCCTATGCTGTAACCCCACAGACCGGCATTGGTATTCAGGATCAGCGCATAGTTCCTGTCCAGCTCCACATCAGCCAGGCTGATCCGCTGAGGATTCTCATTGTAAAAATCTTCCGCAGGAATAAACTCATAGAACATTCCTGCTTTAACCAGGAGCAGCAAACTTTTATCGGCCTGTGTATCCTGATAAGCAATAAAGCCTTCAGATGCCGGATAGGTCTCAATTGTATCTATCTTTTTGCCTATGCTGGCTTCTATTTTTGCACGGTAAGGCTCGTAATTGACCCCGCCGTAAACAAACAGGTTAAAGTTTTTAAAAATATCTTTGATCTTTTTACCGCCCGATTTATCGGAAAGCTTGTCAAAATACATCTGTACCCATGGCGGTATGCCCGAGATCAGCGTCATGTCTTCATGAAAGGTTTCGGCTACGATCGCATCCACCTTTTCCTCCCAGTCTTCAATGCAATTGGTCGCATAGGACGGCAAACGGTTCTTCTGCAAATATCCCGGCACCAGGTGCGCCACGATGCCCGATAACCGTCCCACATTAATGCCATTCTTTTTCTTCAAAACCGGGCTTCCCTGCAAAAAGATCATCTTCCCGTTCACAAACTCAGCCTTGCCGGTTTCATGGATATAGGTCAGCAATGCATTTCGCGCCGCCTTTACATGCTCAGGCATAGATTCTTTCGAGATCGGAATGTATTTCACTCCCGAAGTCGTGCCGGAGGTCTTGGCAAAATACTGGGGCTTGCCCTTCCACATCACATCAGGCTCCCCATCCACCACCCGGTCTATGTAAGGTCTTAACGCCTCATAATCCTTTACCGGGACCCGTTTCCTGAAATCTTCATAGTTACGGATGCCTGCAAAATCATGATCCCTGCCAAAAACAGTATTTTTTGCTCCGGCAACAAGTTTAGCAAGGGTTTCCTCCTGTGCCGCCACTGCATTTTTTTTCCACTTGTTGATGCCCCGTACTACAAAGGCAGCAAATGGCTTGCTCAATGCCGCTTTTAAACCCATGATTCCGTTTTAAACTATATTGTGTATAATATCCGGTTCATCCTCCCCTTTGTATTCACTCATCATCTTACGGTAAGCGATCGTAAGCGCCACACTTGATAAAGGAATGATGATGAAGGAGCTCAGGACATTTGTAAAAAAAGCCACTACCGGCCACTGTATGAACCCGAAGAAAAGGCAGAGCATATAAAAACTGCCCAAAACCAGCAGCAGCATAAATATTTTGGTAAAATTACCTTTGGTCGTAGCCAGGCTGTACTTTATAGACGCAAAAGGTCCCAGGTTCCTGTCAATGATAAAGAAAGGGAAAAACGAAATCCGCACCCAGGTGATAAATATGGCTACCAAACCCACAGGAACGGCTATATTGGTTACCTTATTGATATCGATTCCCGCATATACAAACGGAAGCCCTACCACCATTACCACGATATACACCCCGAGAATACACAGGATAAAATACACCGTGGCCACCAGGAAACGGATGATCTGCTGCCTTGTAGGTATTGTACTCACAATGCTCACATCATGTTCTTCGTCATCCAGCAGATGAAAAATATACTTGAACAGCGACAGGTTGATCGTAAAATAAAAAAGGATGAAGATGAAGGCCATCAGTATATTCAACCCCTTGCTCACATCCTTTAAAAAGAATGCCATCAGCCCCGAGGCATTGGAAGTGATGAACATCAGAAAGCAAAGCGTTGCTATCGAAAAATAATGCTTCCTCGTCACCGTCCAGGCCTTGCCAAGCACCTCATTTACAGCAAAAGTACTCTCCTTTAAAAAATCTATCATTGTTGTTTAAATACTACTCTTTTAATAAAATCCTGCATAAAACCCAACCCATAGGCAGCCAGTTGTATGAAGGCAGCAATAATGCTCAAAAATGCAACTTTTAATGACTTATTGACCTGCCAGGAGTGAAAAAATATCAACATAAAGTATACCAGTATCAAAAAGTTACACACAAATGCCAAAGGCCAGTAAAGCAGGTTGATCAAAATGGCCGCTATCAGGCCGCAGGTAAACACCGCAGGAAAGAAATGGATCAATTTCAGTTCAGACGGAAAGTGTTTATAAACATTGATCCTGGCCCTGCCGAAAAAATGCAGCTGCTTGTAAAACTGCATAAAGCTGGTCCTGCGCTTATGGTATACCTTAGCATCCGGGATCAGCCCGATCTTAAATCCGGCCTCATGGATCCTGATGCTGTACTCAATGTCCTCGCCCAGCCTGGTCAGGATAAACCCGCCTACTTTCTCCCATACTTCCCGGGACAGGCCCATATTGAAGCTGCGCGGATGAAACTGTCCGATATGTTTTTTATTGCCCCTGATCCCCCCAGTAGTAAATGGAGAGGTCATCGCATAACTGATCGCTTTTTGAACCGGGGTAAAGCTGTCATGGGCTGCATCCGGGCCGCCAAAGGCGTCCAGCTTGCGCTCATACAGATAGTCACTTACGATTTCCAGGTAATTGGCCGGAATCAGGCAATCTGAATCAAAGATCACAAAATAATCTCCTTTAGCCTTTTCAAAACCAAAATTGCGGCTGAAGCCCTGACCGGAGTTGGGTTTCACAAAATATTTCAGGTCCAGCAGGTTGACATACTTGTCTATGATGTGTTTCGCATCATTCGACGAGCCATCCTCTATCACCAGCACCTCAAACTGCAGGTAAGTTTGTTTGGTCAGCGTATACAGCAGTTCGTCTATCTCCTGCGGACGGTTATATAAGGGGATAATGATCGAAAAAAACATGGCTTAACTGATCTCCTTTTCTACCAGGTAATGGTTGCGCTCAGGCGCACTTCTGGATACCAGCTCTGCAACAAAACCCGTTAAAAACAATTGGGAACCCAGGATAATCGCTACCAAAGCAATATAAAACAAAGGCTGGTCTGTCACATCCCGCTTCAGCGGAATGCCGTTTGAAATGTGATATAACTTCACTCCGATCAGCCAAATCGCCATAAAAGTCCCGATCAGAAAGCTCAGCACGCCCATTGTACCGAAAAAGTGCATCGGGCGCTTACCAAACTTGCCCACAAAAAAGATGGACAACAGATCGAGCAGGCCATTGATAAACCGGCTCATTCCAAATTTGGTCACCCCATATTTGCGGGAACGGTGCTCCACCACCTGTTCACCGATTTTGGTGAATCCCGCCCATTTGGCGATCACCGGGATATAGCGGTGCATCTCGCCATATACTTCAATATTTTTCACCACTTCCTTACGGTAAGCCTTCAGTCCGCAGTTAAAATCATGCAGATTATGAATGCCTGACATCCGGCGGGTTGCCGCATTGTATATTTTAGTCGGAATGGTCTTACTCAGCGGATCGTACCGCTTTTTCTTCCATCCCGAGATCAGGTCAAATTTCTCTTCCTTTATCCTTCTGTACAACTCAGGAATCTCATCGGGGCTGTCCTGCAGGTCCGCATCCATAGTGATCACCACATCACCCTGAGCTGCCTCAAAAGCTACGTTCAGTCCGGCAGACTTACCATAGTTTCTTCTGAATTTTATGGCCCTCACCGCCGGGTACTGGGTTTTGAGGTCTTCTATCACCGCCCAGGAATTATCCGTACTGCCATCGTCCACAAAAACCACCTCATAAGTAAACTTATGCTCCTGCATCACCTTGGCGATCCAGGCCGTCAGTTCCGGCAACGATTCATCTTCATTATATAAAGGAATTACAACAGAAATATCCATGTGCACTTAGCAGCTTTTGTCAATGTGCAAACTTAGATAAATAAAATTAGTCCTCATACAAAGGTTTTTCCTTCTTGACCACCGCAGCACCTATCAAACTAACGATCAGTCCAAGCACAGTATACATGATCGCCCCGCCAAATGCAATGAAATAGATCATATATGACCTCATCATTTCCACACCCTTTCTTTTTTGCTCATCATCACCCGCAGCCTGCAAAGCCGTATCTATTACTTTTTGATACGCCTCCCTGTCCAGTACCATATAGTAGAGGATCAGTATAATACCAATGAAGAGTCCCGAATACGCAGCTGTCTTAAATCCCGCTGAAAATGCCTTACCAAAGGAAATGTAGCCCCCTAAAACCGTTTTATAAGTGGTTTGAACATAAATCACCGCCAGGATAAAAGGAATGTACGACAATGCCGATGAGATGATTTTTTCAGTAACCGTGCTCGCCGGATCATTCTGGTCGATGCCCAAAAACTTAAAAACGTAAATGAGTATTAAAAAATAAACAGCATACGCAACGGCACTTTTAAAGGCCAGCATATTGGGCTTGTATTCCTGTACTAAAGCATTTTCTTCCATAACTACTTTTTTTATATGAACATTAATTAATGTTAAAATTAGCAATTAAGGTGTAAACCGCAACATCAAACTCTTTATTGTTGCTGAATTCTTCCAGGTCCATTATAATTTTATCATCTGGCTTAGGCTGGTGGAAAAACACCATAAAAGGAACAAATAATTCCTCCATTTCTTCTCCAAGTTCGATCATCCCCGCATGGCTGCAAATGTCTTCTACACTGCTTTCGACCAGTTGCTGATTGCTGATCAGGTCCTCATAAATATGAAATTCGTCCTGAAACTCATCCTCTTCCACCAGCAAAAACTCTTTCAGGAAATCTCCAAGTTCAGGCTTGATCCGTTCATCATGGCATTCATTGATGTACAGCAGCAAATTGAGCAGTTCCGTACCCCGGTCTATCGTCGCTTCTTCAATATCCGCCCATTCGTCCGACTCCAGGTAGTCTTCTTCCAGCTTCTTAATGTCATTGGCGAAGAAATTGATCATCAGCAGGTCAAAGAAAACTTCCCTTAGTTCGTCAAACATAGGATGCTCATCAAACACTTCGTCAAATTCTTCTACCTTTTCCATAAAACCCAGGTCCTTGCTGAATACCTCAACCAGGGCCTCTTCCAGTTTAATGGAGTCATTACCACTTATTTTGGCAAAGTTATCCAGTGATGCGATCAGCGCGACTTTTACATGATTATCCATAAGATTGTAATTGTTTATTGTTATAAACCAGCTGTACTTTGCCAGTCAGTGTTTTATTTAGTAATGGTGAATTCGCCGATTTGGAGTAGTTATTTTCCGCACTGAACACCCATTCAGCAGCAGGGTTGTATACCGTAAAGTTCGCATCAGCACCCTCTCCGATCACAGGCACTGCCAAACCCAGCAATCTGCGCGGGTTCAGCGAAAGCTTCTCCGCAATCTGCCCGGCATCCAAACCTGCCCTGATCAGCAGCGGCAATACCGTCTGCAAAGCAATGATGCCATAAGCAGCGATTTCAAATTCCACATCTTTAAACTCTATTTCATGGGGACGGTGCTGCGAAACCACCGCATCTACAGTTCCGTCTTTTAAGCCGGCAAGTAGTGCCTTCACATCAGATTTCGCACGCAACGGGGGTTTCACCTTATAATTACTATCAAAATCATTGAGCAGCTCTTCTGTAAAGACCAGGTGATGTGCCGCGACATCGCAGCTGATCTTTATGCCGTCTTTCTTTGCTTTCCTGATCAGTGCTACCGATCCGGCAGTGGAAACCGTGCTGACGTGTACAGGAGCATCATGATAAGCCGCCAAAAATATATCCCTGCTGATGTGCATTTCTTCGGCAAGAGCCGGAATGCCCTTCATGCCCAAAAGCACACTGGTACTGCTTTCATTGACCTGCGATTTACCGGCTATCGAATTATTCTCCGGGTAAACCATCAGCAGGCCTCCAAAGCCCTGCGCATACTGCAATGCCCGGCTCATAAATCCATCATCGGCAATAGCCCTGCCAGCTTCTGAAAAAGCCACCGCACCAGCTCGCTTCATGTCAAACAGCTCTGCCAGCTCTTTGCCTTCCAGGTCGCGGCTCAGCGCACCTACCGGATAGACATCTACCAGCCCGCCCTTTGCTTTATTGATCACATACTCCACCTCAGCTTTGGAATGGATGACAGGCTTTGTATCTGGCAACACCGCCAGGCCCGTAAAACCTCCGGCACCCGCTGCCGCCATCACCGTTCTGATGTCTTCCCTGGTCTCAAAACCCGGGTCCCCTGCCGAGCAGTTCAGATCAAAAAAGCCCGGAGACAACACCGATCCGGTTCCGTCAAAAACTTCTTCACCACCTTTTGACTCTAATCTGCCACCCCCGGGAGTTGCCACAGAGACCGCAGTGATTTTTCCCTGTTCTACACGAACATCGCATTTCTTTTGATTGAACTGGCTGTTTGGATCGGCAATTGTTATGCCCGTGAGGAGAAGGTTCATGTTGCTTGTATGTGTTTTGTTTTATTAAAAAATCTGATCAGTAGTATTTCAATCGCTAAAAAAACAACACTTAAAATTATACAAAGTTTCCATAACTCCGTATTGTTATTTTTCGCGGCTATATTCAGTGACATGGCATCTTTTTTTGAATTGAATACCGATATTTTTTGTTTGCCAAACAAATTTTCCAGCTCCCCTTCTGTTGCATAATGCATATCTGATTCGCTCCTGTTGTCATTAAAAGCGACAACGGCCAATGTAGAATCGGCTTTCGTCAGTTCATAGAACCCGGATTTTTTGATCTGGTCGGCGACATAAAGCAGTGTCCTGCCAGGTGTTTGTCTGACCTCAGGGATCACCTCAAAGTCCGCCGATACCAGTTTTAGCGACTGGTTTGCCAGCAAACTGATCTTTTCAGTTCCGATCAGGTTGTCCTGACCAATGGTATAAAAAAGCGGCTGTTCCCTTGCACCGGCAAAAGCGACTTTATACATCAGCGGCACAAATACCGGGTGCCTCGGCAAATTGCCATCTTTAAGGCTCAGTGAACTGGCAGATAAATATATTTTTCCGGCGCCAACTGTATATTTGGCAAACAGTGAACGGTTTAACGGCAATTGAAGGATGCTTTCCCTGCTGGTCCGGCTCTGGTCCGCATAGCTGAAATACCTGGACACCACAGGGAGGTCCATGTTTTTTGGCACCTGATCAAACACATCTTTAAACATCTCGTTCTTCAGGTCTATAGTACTGGCTACAGGCACGCCCGTTTGGAGCTGTTGTATAACTGGCAGCGACAAGCCCGCCAGGAAAGGATTATAAACCGCGGCATTGACATCCAGATCCGGGAAGATCACTACGGAACCGCTATTTTGAACATAGCTTTTCAGTTCCTGCGCCAGGCCCGATGACGGCTCCCTGAGCCCGCTTAAAACAATCAGACTGTAGGTCGGGAATGTGGAATATTTAATATTTGATTCGGGCATTTCCACCAGTTTAAAATAGCTGTCAGCGCCAAAAAGCGCAGCAATAAATTTATCCGAAGGATTTCCGCTGATGTTCAGCACCCTTAGCTCATCACTGACGTTGAAGGTAAAGTTCAGTTCATCATCAAAAGTCAGCGGGAAATCTTTGATGGAAATGCCAGCCTTTTGCCAGCCCGGCTTTAGCCCGCTGAATGACAGGGTATCCGTCACCGTTTTACCCGCGCCGACAGCAACGTTACTAATCGCCTTTTGCTGGAGGTTCACCGTAAGTTTTAAGGGTATACTTTTAGCATCCTCCTCACCATAATTTTTTAGCTGCACGACCATCCGTTCGGTTTGTCCGGGTTTGTGTACCGGCGATAAGCTCCATACGCTGTCCACCGAAATATTGGGCAGGCTGTTGGCATTGAGCTTGACGAAATTATAACTGATGGCCTTGCCGCCGTCTATCCTTGAAAGACCGGCAAAGCTTTTTTGAAAATCTGACAGCAGGTAGCTGATCTGGTTCCTGCCTGCATTGGCATCAGACTGCATCCTGTTGATGACCTGCCGCAGGCTGCGGCTCGCCCCCGAGATCTTTATTTCATCGAGCAGCTGCACAAATTCTTCCTTGCTGACCAGCCTTTGGTGACGGCCTTCAAAATCGTTGGTGATCAGCTGAAACCGGTCATTTAAACCATAAGCGGCAGCTATTTCCTTAGCCTTGCGTTTGGCCTCGTCCAGCAAACTGCCTTCCTTGTTTACCGTTTCCATACTATAAGAATTGTCGATATACATGCTCACCGCATTTCTCAAAGCCGGACTCTCGCCGGAATCAGAAGAAATAAAAGGCCGGGCAAAAGCCAGTACCAGGAATATAACAGCCAGGATCCGGCTCAGCAAAACCAGTAAATTCTTAAGTTTTTCGCGGGACGAATTTTGTTCTTTGGCCTCCTTCAGAAACTGTACATTACTGAAATAGACCTTCTTAAATCTCCTGAAATTGAATAGATGAATTACAATAGGAATGGCTATTGCCAGCAGCGCAAAAAGAAAACCTGGGTATAGGAAATTCATTAAAAACCAAAGGTAGAACTTTTAGCTGAATTATCTACCTAAACTTTTTGATCGCATCCCAAAGCGCAGCGTCCAGGCGATATACATCAGGTCTGAACTGCAGCTTCCCGTTTTGTGTCCATGCGGTGCGGTAGTTGATCAGGATATCGACATCTTTCTTTACCCCAAACCACTTCGGCTTCAGCTTAAACACATTAAGGGTATCTGCTTTTTTGGCCAGTTTCTTTTTGTAGGCAGCCATCCGGGTAGTATCTGTAGGCGGCAGGCTCACCTCCATCCGCAGGTCATCATACTGATATTTGTCCTTCACCAGGTTCCGGGCAAAGTTCAGCGGATCCTCGACCCGCACGCAGCCATGACTGATGGCCCTGTTGGCCAACCGGAACGCACTCTTATTATTGGTATCGTGCAGATAAATGCTCGATCCGTTTTCAAACACAAATTTGAACTTACCCAAAGCATTACCACCCCCGGAACCCTGTTTGAACTGAAAAGGAAGCTTTTCCCTCGGATATTTATTCCATTGGATCGTATCCGGATCACCTACCAGTCTGCCTTTGTAATATACATTGATATTGCTGTTGGACAAATAATAAGGATCCCTCAGGGCCTGGTAATAGATCTCGCTGCGTGCTATGCTGACCGGAATGTTCCATATCGGGTTGACCTGTATCGAATTGAACTTGCTCAGCATGATCGGCGTTTCATGGTTCTTTGGCTTATCGTCCAGCTTGCCGGTCTCCATAAACAACTTGACCTGCTCCGCATAATCGTCATCCCGGGGTCCGCCCACACAAACCTTCATATGGGTCACTGTGTCTTTATCATTGAACCAGGTCAGGGAGAAATCAGGTATATTGACCTCCACATATTCCTTGCCCATATCGGGCATTTTCCAGCGCAGCCGCTCCATATTGACCAGCAGGGTTTTTGCAACCGGGCTCATTTGGATGGTATCACCCATTGCCCGCTCATCACCTATTTTTATCTTGAACTTCGCCAGCTGCTGTTTAAAGATCTGATAAGCTTCCTCCTTAGGTTGTATATCGCTCAGCAGCCCGGCAATATCCTCAGTCGCCAAAACTTTACTGATGGCAGTGCTATCAGGCCGGGCTACCGCAATGTAATACCTGCTGAATACTTTACGCGGGTTGACCACACCATAATTGACATAATTGTTGTATTTGATCAGTCCTTCTGCGGCATTCAGTTCCAGATCGGCCACCACAGGGTAAACCTCGGCGATGTTTTTAAATTTGTTTTCCCTGAGGGTTTGCAGCAATTCTTCGATCTGCCGGTAGCGGAAAGATTTGGGATTAAACCCATGCTCAGGGCTCCGGCTGATGTAACTTAAAAGTGAATCCAGCTGACCATCTGCAAAAAAGCGTGTTACCAGTACCGGCTCAAAATTATTTGCTCCATAAAAGGCCTTCGTGACCTTAGGATTTGAAAATTTACTCCCGACTGAATCCAGATGTTTTTTAAAAAGTACATTGTAGACCGCAGTGTCAAAATCTTTGTAGAGTTTATTCTTGAAATGTTTGGAAAGGACCAATCCAATCTCGGGGGTATCTTTAAACCACTTACAAGAGCTGAGCAGGATCGCAAACAGAAAAACAAGCAGTAATGATTTTTTCAAGGCAGACAGATTTGAGGCAAATTTAGATGTTATTTTTTTATATTTACTGAAATCAAATTAAGTGCCAGTTATCCTGCTGGCTTTTTCATCCACTTCTTTTCTTCGTCTGACCCGGGTATTGTATCTGTAGTATCAGAGTGGTACCTGCGTTCGCACTGAGTGCACAGTGAGTGCACCCTGAGTCCACGGTTAGTGCACCTTTTTTCAGTAAAAAGGTGCACTCATTGCGTACTCATTCCGTACTCAGAGCGTACTCAGTGTCAACACATATACTACCCGGGTAAAACACAGGAAGGAGAAAGAATGATCCGGTAAAAAAGAAATAAAATGGTCAGGCCGGGAGATGTCCAGCAACTAAAATACAGTATATTTTTAATTTAATGTTTCATTTTATATATTTGCATCTCCTCAAGAGATGCTAGTCATTGTTGATAAGGAACTTAAAATAAAAAAATGAACAATATTTTGAACCATCACTTACATTTGCACCATCGCCAACTGGCGATGTATATGTAATGTTTTGTACTTCAAAACTTGTTTCCGACCTTTTTATTTCTTGTTCATCAATAATATCATAAACAGCAAAATTGAAAACACTCAAAATAGCTATCCAGAAATCGGGTAGATTAAACGAAAAATCAGTAGAGATCCTAAAAAACTGTGGTTTATCTTTTGAAAACTACAAAAGCTCACTAATATCAACAGTTACTAACTTCCCTTTGGAAATTCTTTTCCTTCGGGATGATGACATTCCTGAGTATGTACAGGATGGTATTGCCGACCTGGGTATAGTGGGGGAAAATGTAATCGTTGAGGCGGGTGCCGAAGTGACCTATCTCCAAAAACTTGGTTTTGGCAAATGCACACTGAAAATCGCCATACCTAATGAAAGCCAGATCACTGATATTTCCCAGCTGGGCGGAAAAGCCATCGCTACTTCCTACCCTGTCATCCTTCAAAAATATCTGGACGACAACAAAGTAAACGCCGAGGTCAGGACGATCTCCGGTTCGGTAGAAATTGGTCCGGGTCTGGGCCTGAGCGATGCGATCTGCGACATCGTTTCTACAGGGGGTACTTTAAAGAGTAACGGATTGAAGCCTTTTTCGGAAGTGATGAAATCTGAAGCTGTGCTGATCGGCAAGGAAGGCTCTGACCTGCTGCCGGAAGTTCAGGAACTGCTGCAAAGGATCCGCTCAGTATTGCGTGCAAAAGAAACCAAATATGTGGTATTGAATGTGGCGAAAAGTAACCTGCAGAAAATAGTTGACCTGCTGCCAGGAGTAAAAAGCCCGACTGTAGTACCTTTGTTTGATGCCGACTGGGTGGCTGTTCACTCGGTGATCGCGGAGTATGATTTCTGGGAAAAGATCAACAGTTTAAAAGCTGCCGGTGCTGAAGGAATTGTGGTCATGCCGATCGAAAAGATCATTGCTTAATTCATAATTTCATTAAATTCATCATTAACTAATAGTTAACACAAAAAGATAAGACATTGAAAATCTACAGTTATACAGATTTATCTAAACAGGAGATTGAAGATCTTTGTTTGCGGCAGCTGGAAGACGACACGGCCATTCTGGACCGGGTAAAAAGCATTGTTGAGACGGTGAAGACCAATGGTGACGCAGCCTTGTTTGACTATGCCCTTGCTTTTGACCAGGTGGAACTGCAACGGCTGTACATTGATAAAAAGGAGATCGCTGCCATAGCGGCGTCCATACCGGATGATGCGCGCAAAGCGATTGACATTGCTTATGAGAACATCCGTACTTTTCATGCGGCGCAGGCTGTGAAAGAAAGTAAGATCGAAACCATGCAGGGTGTGATCTGCTGGCGTGAGAGCAGGCCAATTGAACGTGTAGGGCTTTATATTCCCGGTGGTTCAGCAGTGTTGCCCAGTACTTTTCTGATGCTGGGTATTCCGGCACAACTGGCCGGCTGCAAAGAGATTGTGGTGTGCTCACCTCCTCAAAAGGATGGCAAGACCAATTGCTATGTGGCTTATGTGGCGTTAAAGCTTGGGATAGAAAGGGTTTACCTGATCGGCGGGGCCCAGGCAGTTGCGGCCATGGCTTATGGTACGGAAACGGTGCCCAAGGTGTTTAAGATCTTTGGTCCGGGCAACCGGTATGTGACCCAGGCTAAGCAAATGGTGCAGTCTTTGGCGGGTACTGCTATTGACATGCCGGCCGGTCCATCAGAGGTTTTGGTCCTTGCGGATGAGACTGCCAATCCGTCATACGTGGCTTCAGACCTGCTTGCTCAGGCAGAGCATGGCGCTGATTCTCAGTCGATTTTGGTCGCTACTTCAAGAGAGATCATCACCCAGGTACTTAATGAGGTTGAGGTTCAATTGGCGGAATTACCAAGAAAAGAGGTAACCGCCAAAGCGATAGACAATTCGTATGCGGTGCTGGTAGACTGCCTGCAGCAGGGAATGGAATTTAGCAATGTGTATGCGCCCGAACATTTGATCCTGGCTACGGATCGTTTTGAACAGCTGATCCCTTTGATCAGCAATGCGGGTTCGGTGTTTTTGGGGAATTTGACTCCGGAGAGTGCGGGCGATTATGTTTCGGGAACGAACCATACTTTGCCGACCAGCGGTTTTGCAAAGGCCTATTCCGGTGTATCTCTGGATTCTTTTGTGAAAAAAATCACTTTTCAGCACATCAGCCCGCAGGGCCTGCACAACATTGGCAGCACTGTTGAGGTGCTGGCCGAGGCTGAGGGTCTGAGGGCACACAGGAATGCGATCAGTATACGATTGAAAGATTAAATAATAACACCTCCTTAACCCGTCATTGCGAGGAGGCACAGCTAGTCCCGATACATCGGGAACGAAGCAATCTCATGATATGGGTGGGATTGCCTCGGTTCCCTCGCAATGACGCAGAAATAATCGTTATTACAACATGGATATCAATAAATTACAAAGAGAAAATATCAAAAATCTGAAGCCGTATTCTACGGCAAGGGATGAATATAAAGGGCAGGCCAGTGTGTTTCTGGATGCCAATGAGAACAGTTATGGTTCCCCGCTTTTTAATGGGGATGATGCCGTGCAGCAAAACTACAACCGCTACCCTGATCCGTTACAACTGGATCTGAAAGATGCGATCAGTAAGATCAAAGGAGTCCCTATTGAGAACACTTTTCTGGGAAACGGCAGTGATGAGGCAATAGACTTGCTTTACCGTGCTTTTTGTGAGCCGGGCCGTGACAATGTGATCATCCTGCCACCTACTTATGGGATGTATGAGGTATCTGCAGGCATCAACAATGTGGAAACACGTAAAGTGAACCTGCTCCCAAATTTCCAGCTCGACCTGGAAGGCATTGCGGAAGCGATCGATGAAAATACCAAGCTGATCTTCATCTGCTCCCCCAACAACCCGACTGGAAATTCGATCATCCGCACGGATATCGAGACCATCCTGGCCAATTTTAATGGTCTGGTGGTAATTGATGAGGCTTACATCAATTATGCGAAACAGAAGACTTTTATCCAGGAACTGACTGAGTATCCAAATTTAGTGGTATTGCAGACGTTCTCTAAGGCCTGGGGGCTTGCGGCTTTGCGTCTGGGTATGGCTTTTGCGGCCCAGCCGGTGATCGATGTTTTCAATAAGGTGAAACCGCCATACAACATCAACCAGGCTACTCAGGACATCGCTTTACGGGCCTTGCAAAACATTGAGCAGGTGAATGAATGGATCAAAATTACAGTCGCAGACCGTGAGCAGCTGAGCAAAGATCTTGCTGAACTGGAGATCGTGAAGAAAGTTTACCCTTCAGATGCTAACTTTGTATTGGCCGAGGTAATTGATGCGAAGGCAACTTATGATGCGCTGGTAGACCAGGGGATCATCATCAGGGACAGGTCTAAAGTGACTTTGTGCGAAGGCTGCCTGAGGATCACGATTGGTACTGGTAAGGAAAATGAGGTTTTACTGGCGGCATTAAAAAATATTAAATCATGAAGAAAGTACTTTTTATAGATCGTGACGGTACACTGATCAAGGAACCTGAAGACGAGCAGATCGATTCTTTTGCGAAGCTGGAGTTTTATCCAAAGGCGTTGTATTATTTGTCGCGCATCGCCGCCGAACTGGACTACACACTGGTGATGGTGACCAATCAGGATGGTTTGGGCACGGATTCGCATCCGGAAGAAAACTTCTGGCCGGTGCACAATTTCATCATGGATACTTTTGCCGGTGAGGGCGTGATATTTAGCGAAGTGATCATTGACAAGACCTTTGCGCATGAAAATGCAATTACACGCAAGCCAAATACGGGCTTGCTGCAGCATTTCCTGAATGAAGGCTATGATCTTGCAAACTCTTTTGTGATCGGTGACCGGCTGAATGATGTGGTACTGGCCAAAAATCTGGGTGCTAAGGCCATCTGGCTGCGCAACAATGATGGTCTGGGTGCTGCTGAGAATTTAGGCAAGGTTGAGGAACTGAGTGAATATATTGCCCTGCAGACTTCTGACTGGGTGGACATCTACACCATGCTGAAGGCTGGTACACGTACGGTTCATCATGAGCGCAATACCAACGAAACGAAGATCAGTATTGATATTGACCTGGACGGAACCGGCAAAGCCGAGATCCATACCGGTTTGAACTTCTTTGACCATATGCTGGATCAGATTGCCCGTCACGGTAGTATCGACCTGCACATCAAAACCGACGGTGACCTGCACATTGATGAGCACCATACGATTGAGGACACGGGCATTGCTTTGGGCGAGGCTTTTGCCAAAGCGATCGGCAATAAACTTGGGTTGGAGAGATATGGCTTTTGTCTGCCGATGGACGATTGCCTGGCACAGGCGGCCATTGATTTTGGCGGCCGGGCATGGATTGTCTGGGATGCGGAGTTTAAACGTGAAAAGGTAGGTGATGTACCTACGGAGATGTTCTACCATTTCTTTAAATCGTTTAGCGATGCGGCCAAATGCAACCTAAACATTAAAGCGGAGGGCGACAATGAGCACCATAAGATCGAGGCGATCTTTAAGGCTTTTGCAAAGGCGATCAAAATGGCGATCAAAAGAGATGCAGAGAAGCTGGTCCTTCCGAGTACTAAAGGGGTGTTGTAATGATTGGAATTGTAAACTACGGAGCGGGCAACATCTTTTCGCTGACCTCAGCGCTGGACAGGCTAAAACTGCCGTATGGGATGGTCAATGAAGAAACTGACCTGGATAAATATACGCACATCATCATTCCGGGTGTGGGCCATGCTGGTGCAGCCATGAAGAAGCTGGAACAGACCGGACTGGTTGACCCGATAAAGGCATTAAAAAAACCTGTGCTTGGGATTTGTGTGGGTATGCAGCTGCTGACGGCACATTCTGAAGAGGGTGATGCGGATATGATGAACATTGTTCCGGTGCGTACCAGGCTGTTTGACAAGGATCAGGGGATTAAAATTCCGCACATGGGATGGAATAATATCGCTCATAAAAACAATTTATTGTTTGAAGGTGTTGAAAATCTAACACAATTTTACTTTGTGCATTCGTACTTTATTGAATATAACCCTACTTTTGACATCGCAACTGCGGACTATGGCATGCCATTCTCTGCGGGGGTACAAAAGGATAATTTCTATGGCGTGCAGTTCCACCCTGAGAAATCGGGCATCGCCGGAGAGCGTTTATTAAAGAATTTTTCAAATTTATAGATCAGCAGCTCAATGACTGATGGTTTTAAACTTAAAATACAACATGTACATAATTCCTGCAATTGACATATTAGATGGTAAAGTTGTCCGCCTGAGGGAGGGTGACTATGACCAGAAAACGGTTTATGATGTTTCTATCGCCGATATGATAGATACTTATAAATCTAATGGTACAGAATTTATACATATTATCGATTTAAATGGAGCAAAGGGCGATTTTAGCAATCAAAAGGAACTCTTTAATATCATAAAGAAAACAGACATGCGGGTGCAGTATGGCGGCGGGATCAGGACCATTAAACAGGTAACTGATCTGCTGGATGCGGGCATTCACCGTGTGATCGTAGGAACACAGGCGATTACCAATCCTGATTTTCTGAAAGAACTGAGCACTGAGGTGGGTAAAAAATACGATTATGCCAACAGGATCGTGATCGCAATTGATGTGCTGGACGAGGTGATCAAATACAGCGGCTGGATGGAAAGCTCACCAATAAAACTGATGGATTATGTTGATAAATGTTTGCAGCTGGGCTTTTTCAGGTTCCTGTGTACGGATATCAATAAAGATGGTAAACTGGGCGGTGCGGCTGTTGACCTGTACCGTAAGCTGCTCGACCATTCTCCTTTTATCAAGCTGATCGCCTCGGGCGGAGTGAGCGCTATGGCTGATATTGAAGAACTTGCCGAGCTGGACATCCGTTCGGTAGTAGTCGGAAAGGCCATCTATGAGAATAAGATCAGTATTGATGAGATCAAGCAATGGAACCTGAGACAAATGACATCGCTGTAGGGGGATGCTGAATAGAATGAAGACCTCATGTTGAGCAAGCGCATTATCCCCTGTCTGGATGTAAAAGATGGCAGAACGGTAAAGGGTGTAAATTTTGTAGACCTGAAGGATGCGGGTGACCCGGTAGAACTGGCCTGGCAATATGCGCAGCAGGGTGCTGATGAACTGGTATTCCTGGACATCACTGCCACCCATGAAAGAAGGGGAACAACGATAGAAATGGTAAAATCTGTTGCCCGTCAGCTCAATATTCCTTTTACCATTGGCGGCGGCATTACTTCTGTTGCGGATGCGGAAGCACTGCTCAATTCAGGTGCGGACAAGATCAGCATCAATTCGGCAGCGGTACGAAATCCTGCTTTAATCGAGGAACTGGCTAAGGCCTTTGGTGTGCAGTTCGTCGTAGTGGCGGTCGACACTAAACTGGTTGAGGGCCGTAATATGGTACACCTGAACGGCGGCCGTTTGATTACGGAACTGGAAACAGAAGACTGGATCCTGCGTGCGGAAAGCCTGGGCGCGGGTGAGATCCTGCTGACTTCTATGGACCATGATGGTACAAAAAATGGCTTTGACTGCTTGCTTTTGGATAAGATTGCAAAGTCTGTCAATATTCCTGTGATCGCTTCGGGCGGCGCGGGCAAGATGGAGCATTTTACAGAAGTCTTTTTGCAGACGGGTGTAGATGCGGCATTGGCAGCTTCGGTGTTCCACTTTGGTGAGATCCCGATCCCTGTATTAAAAAACGAATTAAAGAAACACAACATACCGGTAAGGTTATGAATATAGATTTTGAAAAAACACAGGGTTTAGTGCCTGTTATCATACAGGATGTACAGACCCTGGAGGTTTTGATGCTGGGTTATATGAACCAGGAGGCCTGGGATAAAACACAGGCTGAAGGGAAAGTTACTTTCTTCTCGCGGACCAAAAACCGTCTGTGGACAAAGGGCGAAGAAAGCGGCAATTTTCTTTTTGTAAAGGAAACGCATATCGACTGCGATAACGATACTTTACTGATCAAAGTGAGTCCTGTTGGCCCTACCTGTCATACAGGTTCCCGCAGCTGCTTTAAGACCAATTATAACCAGAACTTTATATTTGAATTGGAACAGATCATTAAAGACCGCTATGAAAACCCTTCTGAGGCTTCTTATGTGAACAAGCTCCGTGAAAAAGGGCTGAACAAGATCGCTCAAAAGGTTGGTGAAGAAGGTGTGGAAACTGTGATCGCGGCATTGGCCGAGACTGATGTTGATTTTGTCAATGAGAGTTCTGACCTGATCTTTCACCTGCTGGTTCTGTTGAGAGAGAAAGGAAAAACGCTTGCTGATATCGGACTGAACCTTGAAGGCAGGCACAAATAATGTCCAATTCATATACAATAGTATACGAAAAAATCACTTAATTTTAAAAATGCTAAAGCACTTACATACGCTCAGCGGTCATCAAAACCCGATCTATGCTTTGAGCAATACTGCTGACGGCAAAGGGTTTTATAGTGCGGGCAATGACAAGGGTGTAGTAGAATGGTCGCTGGACACCATGACTTTTGTTAAGGTTTTGGTACCAGTGCAAAGCTCAGTTTATGCACTGCACCGTTTTGGGGACTTGTTGTTTATTGCCCAAAGAAGCGGACTGATCCTGGTATTTGATACTTTGGCTGCTCAGGCAGTGGCCACCCTGAATTTCCATAAAAAAGCTGTATTTGATGTAAAAACCATCTCTTCGAAGCAGGAACTGATCAGTACTGGTGAAGATGGTACGGTGGCGGTATGGTCTTTAAATGATTATACCCTGCTCTATAGTTTTCCCGTCATCAGCGATACCGTGCGTACGATAGCGATCAGTGTTGACGAGGGCGAGGTTGCGCTTGGCAGCAAAGACAGCGTGGTACGGATTTACAATTCTTCAGATTATGGATTGACCAGAGAATTAAGGGGTCATAAAATGCCGGTTACCGCTTTACAATATTCACCAGACGGGCGCTTTCTGATCTCCGGCGGACGTGATGCACAACTGAAGGTCTGGGGCCTGCCTGATTATGAACTGGTCAATAATATCGCCGCCCATATGTTTAGTGTGTATGCGATTGCCTACCACCCTACTCAGCCTTTCTTTGCGACCTGCAGCCAGGACAAGGGCATTAAGCTTTGGGGCAGTGATGACTTCAAGCTCTACAAGATCCTGAGCCTGGAAAAGAATACGGAAGGGCATTTTCATTCGATCAATAAACTGATCTGGAGTGCGGACGGGAAGTATTTGATCTCTACGGGCGATGACAGGCAGGTCATGGTATGGAGGTTTGATCCCTAGGCTTTATTTCTTTTTGGCCTCTGTGCTGCCAAACTTTCTTGGGAAATATGCGAGCGTTACCATGAAGTACTGTTGTAATACATTTACTGTACCCCGGGTGATGCTGTTGTTATTGGCATAGTTGACTACACTGGTATTCTGGCGTAGAAGGTCAAGCGCAGAAAACTTCAGTTCCCCGTTATTTCCCTTCATAAAGCGCCAGCCCAGGTTGGCATTCCAAATGGCATAATTAACCGGTTTTGAATAGGAAGAGGTATTCTTACTGTAATTGATATTGCTGGTAATGTAGATCTTTCCCGGCAGGTTTACACCTGCTGCAAGTGTGGTAAACAGAGCTTTTGTATTAAAATCTGCTGTATTTTTACGCCGGGAACTCGATATGGTAATCCCCGGATGGGCAGTCAATTTAAAAAGGTCTTTGAAACTGTAGCCAATTTGTACTCCCTGACCGCCCTGGATATTTAGTGCATGGATTGGCTCGCCGTTAATGAACAAGGGATTGCGGTAGTAGAACAGGTTCGTTGTCAGGCTCAATTGTACCTGATGCGCTTTCATTTTAAAGACTTTACTGAGGTAATTGCTAAATTCCAGGTTCCTGTTGCCCGATGCATTGGCAAAGTAGTGGATGTTCCTGCCCAAAGCATCATAATTGCTGCTGTCTGCGATGTAGTTTCCCAGGGTACTCAGACGTAAATAAGTATTCAGGCTGAATGTATTTGTACCAACTGTAAAATGTTGGAAGCCGAAGTTAAGCTCATGTTTATAAGTTGACTCCAGGTTCGGATTGCCCAGATGAAGGTAAAAGACATTGGCACTGTCTACCAGTGGGGCCAGTTGGTCTACGCCGGGAAAGCTAGTGGAAGTCACGTATTTTAGACTGTAGGAGCTTTCGTACTCGCCCGACTGAGAGTTGGTATAGCTGATATTTGCAGACGGTAAAAATGCACTGTATGTTCTGTCTATTTTCTGGAAAGCTTTATCTGAACTATTTTTCTGCCGGAAGAACCTTCCTTCACCGGTTAAATTAATTCTTAATGTCTTGCGGTAGCGGTTGTCCAATGCCTTTTCAAAGGAGCGGCTAAATGTTAATCCTGGTCTTTCATCCAGCGTTCGGTAGCTGCTTTTGTTGGTTAGAAAATCGTTAGTAGTGTAGCGCCGTGATAATGTATCAAGGTCTGCTACATGCTCCATGATGTTAGACTGGCGCATATTCAAGGTATTCTTAAGCTCAATTCTGCTCCTGTTCATGCCGGTAGGCTTAAAAATCCGGATGAGATTGGGTGTGCTAAAATTGCTTGTATGTGTGGTATTCTCAGACTTCTGGTCATACTGCCTGTTAAAATACTGGTTTTTATCAGGATCTGTTAACGAAGTAAAGTTCGTGATCCTTTCGCTGATATTGTCGCCCTTATCGCGGTCAAATGCATAATCTATATTGAAAGTAACAGATTTGCGTTTGTTCTTTTTATAATACCAGCGGCTTGCATAAGCTGCTTTTAAGTATGTTTTGGTCTGTTTGTTATCGAACGCCTGTGACGCCCTGTTCCTGCTTTCTTCCCCGGTAGTTGAATTTAATGACCGATGGTCCTGTGTAGAGAGGCCTTCATTTCTGTTGTTTTGTAAAGTGAAATCAGCCATGAAGTCTTTTTTCTCACTTTTGTAATCAAAATTTCCTGTAGAGCGGTGGCTCAATCCGGAACTATTTGAAGTGCCCCGTTTATCCTGCAGCAATTTTTCGTCGCCGTTTAGAGAAACGACAGTAAGCAGATTTTCCAGTACTTTCTGTTCGGTATCATTAAACAGATAATCCGTCCTGAAGGTTTTAGCCCTGCTGTATTGCGGTGTCGTTATTCCCAGAAAGTCATGGCTGTATGTAAAGCCGGCAGAATGGAAGGTATTCAATCCTTGCCGGCTAAAATCAGGCTGATAATTGTGGTCAATGCCTTCGCCTTTGAAGGAGCTGTAGTTCATCAGGGTCGTAATGTCATAGGCTGCTTTGTTGACGTTATTGGCACTGCCCACCATGCTAAACTGTGTTTTTGGGCTAAAAGCACTCAACATTCCGTCGGCAGCATAGTGTTCCCTGGTTCCGTACCCTGCTCCGATTTTTCCAAACATCCCTTTATCCTTGCCCTTCTTCAGCACAATATTCATACTCATGGGAGGTTCTTCTATATCGTCAGTTTTGGCTCCCTCCTTGTATACCTGTACCTTTTCAATCGCATTTTTAGGCAGGTTTTGAAGTGCTACCTTCGGATCTGAACCAAAAAACTCCTTTCCGTTTACGGTTAGTTTTCTTATCGTCTTACCATTTACCGTGATCTTTCCGTCACCCCAAATCGTGATCCCTTTGACGGCACGGAGCAAGTCTTCTGCAACTGCATTGGTATCCAGGGTAAAGGCGTCGGCATTGATTTCAAGTGTATCGCCATTCATTTGCATGGGCGGTTTTGCCACGATCGCGACTTCCTGTAGCTCATTGTCCGCCCGCAACACCTGAAAGGGCTTAAATTCTACTTTCCGGGTATCAGCAGGTATCAGGAATTCATGCCGGTAGGATTGATAGCCGATGTAGCTAACCACCGCTTTGAGCAGGACACCTACGGGAAGTTCCGCAAAACTGAATTTTCCGAAATTGTTGGACAACTGGTAGCTGACTAAGCGGGAGTCGGAAGCGCGGTAAATAGAAACGGTTGCCGATTGCAATACGTAGTTATGCACAGAATCTCTCACCAGCCCATTTGCCAGACCTACATAGGTGGAATCTTTCTTTTGGGCAGTGCCGGTGAAGACCGGGCCGCATAGAAGGGCAACTAAAAAAAGTAAACTATAATATCTGGTCAAGAGCGGTTATCGTTAGGGGTTTATCAATTTTGTCGTGGTTTTAGCTGGATAATCACCGGATTATCCTTTTTTGTGCCCAGGGTAAAATAGTCGTTCAGCGCCTTAGGATAAGTGATTTTCCTGTCTTTATTGGCCTCATGGGCCTGAAACATAATGATCGATGGGAAATCAGTATACAAAAAAGTGCCGTCGCTTGTGAATCCGTTATTTGCAAAATCCATGCTGTCCCATAAGGGTAAAAAGGAATTATTTTCGTCAGGCAAGACACGTTCATAAGATACGAGCGTTCCGGATTCGGTATTATAGATGAGATATTCATCCTTATTAGAAGCATCCCTTGTACTTGCTTTAAAGAAAAGGTTGTTGCCCAGCTCATGGTAGTTACTCAGTACGAAGATCACCTTTTTATGATCGTCTAAGTATTTTATGCGCTTTTCTATAAAAGCCGGATCGTATATAAAATTTGGTGGCAGGTTTTGTTGAAGCGGAAAGATGAACTGATACTTAAGCTTAACCTGGTTTGGCGACAGCTGATAGATCCTGTAGTCATGGTCCTTAGCGAATAAAAAAGAAGTGTCGCTTCGGGAGCTGTACAACGGACCGTTGCCGCTGGCACCGAGAATGTCGCCGCTGCTTTTCAGGCCAACAGTGGTATAAGGCAGCGCGCTGGTTAATTTTTTCTGCATCAGATCTTCAGCATACCCCATCAGATAATTGATTTTGGTACTGTCTGCCGGACGGTCATCGTTAAAGTTTGACACCTCAAGGATTGCGTCCTTGCTGACGAAACGATAATTATTCCGATAGACATGTTTATCTCTTTCTATGACTACTTCCCTTAGTTTTTTACCATTAAAATCATAATAGATGTAGCTGTTCATTTTCGACGTTTGAACAACGATCTGCGCTGTCCATTTATTTACCTTAAAATCTCTTAGCCTTTTAAAGTAGTCGAGATGATAACTCCCGCCGTCAATCTTTGCATGAAATTTTCCGGTTTTTGTAAAGAAGAGGATGCAGTTGGTGGTTTCGTCGAGAATAATGTAATAATCATCAGTCACTTCCAGCTGGTCTATTTTTCCAAAAGTACTTTCTTTGGTGCTTTCCAGAGGAATGTAAGTAATTTTTTCAAAGAAATCTGACGCGTTGCCACCATTGGCATCCGCCGGATCTATACGCAGTTCTATGGTTTTAGAAGTATCTGTCGGGAGTATTTTCTGGGCATTTCCAATAAGGGGAAGTACTAATATTAAAATAACAGGCAAACTTAAACGAAAGATGAACTTTGAGCGCATAATTATATATTTCCTTAACAATATAGGAAATTTCTAGTTAAGAAGTTTCCCTGAGCTGGCGGATTTTCTCTAACGCTATGACATCAATTTCCTTCTTCATTGGATTTTTGCATCTATACAAATTCACTCAAAATATAACTCGGCAACAAAGCAGAAGAGGTTTGTTTTGTTAATTAATGGCTACTTTCTTCATTCCTTCCCTGCCATAAAATACAGGAAAATACATCATTTCTGCTTTAGCAGGATTGAGGTTATAACTTCCTGAGTATCTTGGCATCAGCTGGATGCTGAATGTATATTTTCCTTGTTTCAGCTTGGTGCAGAATATAGAGGTCTTATGTTTGAAGTACTCCCGGTGCGTCTCTACGCCCCAGTAGCTTTGTGGCTTGTTTTCATAAGAACAGCCTGCCGGAATGGGTACCTCTATCATCACATAGTCCGCATCTGCACGAGCCTCCACCTCCACTTTTAAATAAGCTGTTGTTCCGCCTTTAAGATTTTTAACTTCAGTATTGTTCTGGATAAAGCTGGATTTAACAGTAAAGTCTTTACTGACTTTCTCCGGATTGGAATTCTGGAATTGCTGGTAGGCCGTAAAATAGACCGGGGCATTGCCTTTTTTGTCTACACTGAGCTTGCCGGGCTCAATAACCTTACTAAATGGAAAAGTTTTGACCGTTTCGGTCTTGTTGAGTACTAGATTTGGCGGCTCTGGTTTCCTGCCTTCTGTGATCAGTTCCGGAAGTATGGTTTCCAGAATGAGTGAAGACTCATAAGTATTGCGCCATTGCCCGTCTTTTCGCTGTTCGAGGAAGTACCTGGTAATACGGTCCAGTTCCGCTTTGTATCCGCCTTTATCTCTTAGGATCTGATAAGCCAAAAGGGTATTCTGAATGCTGTTGTCCCAAAATCTCCGGTTGGTCTCCCCCCAATAGCTGCTGCCGAACATGGTTTGTTTCTTTTGGCTGATCAGCCAGTTCAGGTCGACGGCTAAGCCGGCCTGCTGCCGGAGCAATAATATCTGCAGCTTTTCGTACAGCGTTTCCCCGGCTTTTAGTTGTTCTACCCAGTCTTTGATAAAATAAGTACTGCTTAATGTCCCGATCAATTTAATCGCATAGATTTCGTTTTGTCCCTTTTTTCCTGCCAACTGGTCAGTCAGGTAACGGTAAAGCCGCTCTTTGTCGAGCTGAATGGAATAGCCTTGTTTTTCAGCTTGTAATAATGCTTCCACCACATGAAGACTGATCCACATTTCTTCCGGACTGTTCTGCCACCATCCCCAGGTTCCTTCTGCACGCCGGCTGTTCATCAGCTTCTTCAGGATCTCCCTGACCTGCTTATCTTGCTTAAAGTCCTGACCCAGTTGTTTACGAACGGTTTTCTCCAGCAGCAGCCCCTTGAGTTTTGAAGCCAGCTGTTCATTGCATAAATACTCATACCTGCTCAGTTTGCCGATCTCATCCAGCAAAACCGGGAAGACAGATGCTTCTGCATGCAGGGTCACCTTCCCCAGAGATGCATCAAAGTCATAGCTAACGGTGGTATCCCTAATGAAAGCATCGAAATAGCCTTTTGTTTCCGTAACTCCTGTTTGGAGCAGGGGAATTTTTCGCAGTTCCCCGTCAAAGTAGCCGTTGTCCTGAAGCATACTGTATTCAAAGGAAAGACTATCAGATTTGCCGGCATCTGACGTAGCTTTGTCCGCTGCCACAATGCTTATGGTGTCCAGATGGGCATTTTTGAAGGAGACTATCGAATTCTTTACTTCCTTCCCGTTGTAGATGAATTTGCGTGCAGCACTTTCTGAGTTATTGGTATAATTCATGAGTTTACCGATGACACGGATCTCATCGCCGGACAGGGCAAACTGCGGAGACACGAAATTGGCACTCAATGACTTGAACGATTTGATGAGGGTGTTGCTCCTCCCGCTTTGCCTGCGGCCGTTCATGGCGACGAGGTTTGCGGACCAGCTGGTAATGTCGTCAGGAAATTTAACCGTAAATGAGGCCCTGCCATCCAAATCCGTAAAAAGTCTCGGCTGCCATATGGCATAATCAGAAAAGTTTTTACGCATGCTGTTTTCGCTGGCGCCTATGCTTCCCTCAGGATTCAATTGTGTATTGCCTTTTAGCGTTTTTATCAGTATCACCCCATTTTTTCCCATCGAGCCGTAAAGTGCAGCGGCTTCAGCATCCTTCAATACTCTGATCTCAGCGATGCTCGTTTGGTCCAGGGATTCCATCGCTCCGGAAAAAGGTAATCCGTCTATGATCACCAGGGGTTTGCCGCTTAGGGGAGTGCCGGCCCCTGTAGTACTTATAGTACTTAGCCCCCTGATGTTTACAGAGCCCCGCAAACCCGGTGCGCCGGTGTTGTTCTGAATGTTGAGCCCGGCTACTTTGCCCTGCAACAGCTGTTCGACATTGGATACTGGCACATCTCCTGCTAAATACCCGGAGACGGAGAGCACGTCTTTTTCCCTGGCACGTTTCTTATAGTCTCTGAGGATGGTTTCTCCAGCGGAAGGTTCCCGTCTGGTCATCAGCAGACCGGGCTTGTAGTTGAGTACATTCATTGTTTTCACATCATACCCTGCCACTGAAAACACCAGGGTACTTCTTGCCGGCACAGTGAGGCTGTAAGTCCCTGACTTGTCTGTTCTGGTACTGATGCGCTTGTATCCTTTCAGGTTTACGGTTACCCCACCCAGCGGCAATAAGCTTTTCTCGTCCCTTACTACACCGCTGATCTTTTGCTTCAAAGCAGACCTGTTGAAAAATCTCGCATTTAAGATCTCGAGGATTTCATCCCTGGCGCCGTCAGCGTCTCCGATAAGATATCTTCCGCCTGCAGACTTGATCCACCTGTCAATTTCCACACTCATGCTGTCCGGCTCATTGAGCCCAGGGTCTTTCATATGGTAATAGTTGGTGCCGTTTCGCCGGACTATGGCGTCGTGTTTAATGAAGTAACTGTTGTTTTTGAAGAGGTACATGATGCTGTAGGTCCCTTCGGCTACCCTGGGACGGAGGCCTGCGGAACCCGGAAAGACATATACCAGGTCCGGCTGATCACTTCTGTAGATCAGCATATTCTTGACCGGAACTGCCTTTTCGGCTTTGCTGAAGGTTACAGAGGAAGTGATTGCACCGCCTGGTCCTGCAAATGAAAGCAGGTTATTGAACAAAGTTGTGGTCATACTTCTTCTGTCCAGATGATCGGTCCAGATGCTGTCGATCGCTGCCCTGGTCAGCGGGATGTCCCTGTAGTCCTGTGCCCGTAAAGGATTATTCCTGCCCAGGCGGATATCGAAACCATATTTCTCGGGAAAGGATTTCTGCCTGATCAGGTTAGGCAAAAAGGTATAGGTATAGCCGGGCTCCTTTACAAAAGCGTGGTGCACATGGGGTGTGGTCAGATACAGTATATTTTCCTTGTAGGGTCCTATCAGCAGGCTTTGCTTGTTATTGTAATCAGCCGGCGGGCTTAGCAAAGTCTCCGATTTTTCAGCAAGCAGTATGGCCTTTTGTCCCTGAAAGCTATTCTCTATACGGATCATGTAGTTGCTTACCTGATCTGCTTCCTCCGCCGACAAGCTGGGTTGCGCAGTGGATACTTTAGCCTTTTTGTTCAGCAGATCTGCAGCGACGCTGATGACCGTCTTTTTTCCCTTTAAAAAATTCTGGTCTGCGATAGTAACCTGGTGATTTGCACTGCGCAGGGTAATTTGGTGCATGCCTGGATCTACCCTGAAAGCATAACGCTGCAACTGGTCGGCCTGACTGAAATAGACCGGAATATCATCGATGTAAACGATATGTATGGGTTCAATTGCTCCGTCCTTCATTAAAAAAGGTGCGATCAGGGCCATAGAATCCCTGCAGTCCTCATCTATACGGTACAGGTCTTTGGTCTGTGTAAACTTGTAATATTCGATGGTGTCGAGTCCGAGTTTCCTGCCCCATTTTTCCCAGTTCAGCCTCAGCTCACCCGAGGCTTCCGTTAAAATATTACGGTCATTTACGAAGGCTTTTAACTTTCTGCCGATGAACCTATTTCCAAAAACAGGCAGATAAACCTCCGGGCCTCCGGAAAATTTAGAAGTAGCGGCAAAGGCAGTGACATCTGTAGCGGATACCGGCTTGTCGTTGATATCGGTTACTTTCACTGCTATGTTTACGGTCTGTCCCGGATAAACCACTTCAGGGCCTTCCATCGATACTTTCAGGTTGTTGTCATTGTAATACGCGCTCACTTCTTCGGTCTGCATCATCCCGGCCCATACGTATTTTAGTTCGATATGCGCTGTTCTGGACACCGTATGTTTCATTACAGTATCCAGCTTGCGGGTATATCCGCGCTTTAGTATTTCATCACCGGAAAATATGCTGTACCAGAAAGCGGTTTTGTTTTTGTTTTCTACCATTATGTGTAAAGAATCCTTTCCCTGTTCGGCATAAGGGATGATCCGCTGCTGTAGCTGTTGCATATACACCACATTGCTGAATCCGTCTTCTGTTTGGACACGATAATTTTGGACCATGGGATTAATCGGTATCGATGCAGGCAGCCTGAGCTTTATCGAATCCTTCACCTCATATTCGTCTGCATATACGGTAAAAACTGTGGCCGTCTGCGTGATGGAAATGTTGTTCTTCAGATAATCCAGTCTTAGGCTGTCTCCTTTTATTTCAGACTTAAGGCGCTGGTCAACATGCCTGAACTGTAATGATTTATAAGTGCTAAGGTTTTCGTTATTGCTGTTCAGGAAGTTAAAGTTCAGGTTGGCCTGCAGGTCTGCATTGGGAAAAATACTGTCTGGTAAAACCAGTTTTGTCTCGCCAACCGGATCCATGACCAGTGTGGTTTTCCATAAGGTATCTTTTACAAATACTTTATCCGCATAGTATCTGGACACATAACCGGTGGTTACGATCAGCACAGTTCTGCCATCGGGCACAGAAAGCCCGTTCTCGTCGGTGGCTTTCAGATATATTGTCGCCGGATTATTTCTGGAGGCTTCGTTCTTATCCATGCGGACAGAAAGACTCAGCTGCTTGAGTTCGTAATCTTCATACTTGAACTCCTGGCTGAAAGCCTTTACCCATTTCCCCCCGACTTTCTCTCTGAGTACAAGGGCATAGTTCCTGTCGAGTTCCAGTTTGAGGCTGTCCTGCAAGATAACCTGTGATTCGTAACCGCCTTCGCGATAGGGTTGCAGGGTGTCGAGAACAATGCCGTTCAATTCTATTCGCATTGATTTACCATTTATGGAATTCCCCTTACTTGTGATCAGATAAGCTTTGAATTTTACCGTATCCAGGGGTTTGTATTTGGGCTTGCTGAATACCAGATAACCCAGGTATCTGTTGCGCTCGCTTTGTTGTATTTCGTAATTGCGTTCAGGTTTGCGCTTAAACATTTTGCTCAGGAAAAAAGGTTTGGGTTCAGGCTTATAGACCTTATAATTATAGAAACTGCTGATTCCCTCATATTTCACTGTTACCTTTGCGGGTTTACGGATGAATTTTGTGGTATACAGCCGGGTCGAAGGATCATTGTTTACCTTTCTGTTCCCCACCCAAACATCCGCATTGCTGACAGGACTCCCTTTTAGGTCGGTGACGAGTCCCTGAAAGTCCTTGCCATTGCTGATCGGCCTGAAATGGACATTGGAAACCGGAAGCATTTCATATTCGAGTTTTCCATACTTAGCAGAGACCAGCAAGTAATTTCCAAATGGCAGCTTTTCCCGCCTGGCCTCCAGATTCTCTGATGTCGCAGAATCGATCAGCGTATGCATATAGCTGTCATCGATAAGGGGCAAAGCCAGGGTTTCTTTGTCTGTCAGCTTATAGATATAAGTATATTTACCGGAAGTAGCGCTGGCAGTTAGTTTTTTTTGGGCCTGAAGAAAACCGCCGCATGACAAAAATAAGCACAGAGAGAGTAAGAGTCGTTTCATACACTGGTTTATTGCATGATGCAATAATTACCAAATTACATAAAACTTTTTAACTATATCTTTTTATGATCCTCAATTTATGGGTATACCGGCCGAGTTCCGGATTGTATATTCCCTGGTTGTCAATGGGGTCTATATGTACTCTCCCTGATGAATGGATAATTTCTGTCGGACTGAGCATGATGCCCACATGGGTGATCCGGCCTTCGGCATTGTCAAAGAAGGCAACATCACCAGGCTGTACTTCCTGCAAAAAGTCAACTGTTGTTCCCTGTTCCGCCTGCTGCCAGGCATCACGTTTCAGGCTGAAACCATTGAGTTTAAAAACAGTCTGGACAAATCCGGAACAGTCAAGGCCGAAGAAATTACGCCCGCCCCAGAGATAGGAGACATTCTCAAAAAACAGGGCATCTTTGATGATATTTTCAGGATCTTCAGCAACTACATGGCGGGGTTCAAAAAGCACTTCATACTTTGCTTCACCCAGGTAACAAAATCCCTTATCGTACAAAGGCAGGATACTGGCCGGTGAAAGGTAATATTTGCCGCCGTCTGAATCGACAGCTATATTGACTGGTGCTGGCGGCACGAGGTACTGGTTATATTGACTGGCTGCAAATTGTTCCCTGGTCAGTCCGGCAAGTTGCCTGAAATCCATCCAGCCCTGGTAGTCATCATATCCGTTGCGGACCTGCCACCAGCGTTCTGTCTTTTGGAGAATTTCTACGTGATCGCCAAACAACAATTGTGAACTGATCTCGGCTTTGTCGGAAGGTTCGGCACGCAAAGGCGCAACTGCTACCCTGCATATTGCATAATGTTGTTCCATACTATAATTGAAGATATAAAATTAAACTTTTCATTGGTTAAATTGTTATATTAATGGTACAAACCTTAATCTAAAGACGATGAACCTCAAGAAAATTTTGATTGCCGTAGACAACAGCACCTGTTCTGAAAAGGCTGCCAGGGTGGGTTATGAAGTGGCAAGGACCTTTGGCGCAGAGGTAGCCCTTGTGAATATCATAGAACCGGTACCTGCCAATGTGAATCCGGACCTTACACTTGCACCCGTATTTTTAGAAGCCTATGACAATAGCGAAGAAAACAGTCACATGTTGTTGAAGGAAATAGAAAACAAATATGGCAATGGGATCACCACAACTTATCTGAGTGTGATAGACAGCGCCGCGCACGGGATCATCCAGCAATCAGACGAATATGGCTCTGACCTGATCGTTATCGGTACCTATGGAAGAACGGGACTCTATCATTTTCTAATGGGGAGTGTTGCAGAGCACGTAGCCCGCAAGTCGGCCTGCCCGGTGCTGATCGTGCCTAATAAATACGAAGAAAAAGACTGATCATTATTTTGATAAATAAAAAAGGGCGCTTATTTTCATAAGCGCCCTGTATATTTTGTATAATTCATCCTAATTTTCCTGATGAAGCCAGGCTTTTTTAGCCAGAAGCTCGTCTTCAGTTTCACGAACATCTTCATCATCTACGCAGCAATCAACAGGACATACTGCAGCACATTGTGGTTCATCATGAAAACCCTTACATTCAGTACACTTATCTGATACGATATAATATACCTCGTCAGACTTTGCTTCCTGGGCAGATTCAGCGTCGATCTGCTGATCACCAAAATCGATGATCCCGTTTAAATTCGTACCATCAGAAAATCTCCAGGCTGTGCCTGCATCATAAATTGCATTATTGGGGCATTCAGGCTCACATGCTCCGCAGTTAATACATTCGTCTGTTATTTTAATAGCCATGTCTTCGTCTAAGTCTATAGGTAAAGTTACCTTTGCAACGCAAATATAACACTTAAACTTTAATTTTGTTGAAATTTATGCCAATGCTTACTGCTGAAAAACTAATTATTGCATTTAAAAAACTTAGTGACTTTATCGCTAATCCGGATGAGAACTTCAAAAATCTGGTTTCTTCAGCACAAAACAGTAATAGTTGGTTTACTGTCGAAGAGGTCAAAAAAGCACTTCAGGCCCTGCAAACTATGCTGAATGCCGAAGATCTGGAAGCCTGGTTTAAGAACATCACCGTAACTGCCACACCCAAAAAAGTCGGGCTTATACTGGCCGGGAATATCCCTATGGTGGGTTTTCATGATGTGCTGTGTGTACTCGCTACCGGCAACATTGCACTGATCAAGCTTTCCTCATCTGATGACAAGCTGCTCCCTGCCCTGCTGGCTGAATTGATAAAAATTGAGCCTTTACTCGAAAAACAAATCATCTATACAGAACGCCTTAAAGATTTTGACGCCATCATTGCAACAGGCAGTAACAATACATCAAGATATTTTGATTATTATTTTGGGAAGGGTCCAAACATCATTCGCAAGAACAGAAACAGTGTAGCTGTGCTGACAGGAAATGAAACCGCAGATGAAATTGCCCTGCTCGGCCATGATGTATTTGACTATTTCGGTCTGGGCTGCAGGAACGTTTCCAAGCTATACATTCCGGAAGGGTATGACATTAAGAACTTTTTTGAGCCGGTAGAACCCTTCAAAGACATTGCCAACCATTTCAAGTACAACAACAATTACGATTACAATAAGTCCATTTACCTGGTCAACCTCGCTGAACATTTTGACAATGGTTTTCTATTGCTCAGGGAGGACAAGAGCTTGTCATCACCCTTGGCAGTTCTTTATTTTGAGCGATACAGCGGCCTTCATGAGGTGGAGGAAATTCTTGCCGCGCAGGCTGAAAATATCCAGTGTGTGGTGAGTACAGCTGAGTTGAAAGCGGGAGTGTCAGTTTTGGGTTTTGGACAAAGCCAGAACCCTAAGCTTTGGGACTATGCGGACAATGTGGATACGATTGGGTTTCTGAACAGCCTTTAGCCGCTCTCCCGCTGCGATAATTGTGCAATATTTTATTTGATGTCACATTTTACAGGTATATTGAACTGTAAAATTTGATAGGTGATATCCCATAAGCTAAATCTTCATACGCTCCTGCTGATCCTGGCATTGGCTTTTATTGCCGGGCCGGTAAGCGCGCAAGAACCCACATTCTGTACAGGGTCGCTGGGAGATCCGGTCGTGAACATTGATTTTGGGAGGGGATTCGCCGATATTGGCCCAAATCCCGGCTTGCCGACAACATACAGATATGTCAACCCCAATTCAGAATTTGTCAGCGACGGCAGTTTTACCATTGCGAAATCAACACTTGGTTTCAATAATGGATGGTATAACGTGCGCAATCATACTCCCGGGGATTTCAACGGCTATATGATGGTTGTCAATGCCGATTATAATCCAGGTGTCTTTTATGAATCAGCAGCCTCCATAGATCTGTGTCCTAACACCACTTATGAATTTGCTGCATGGGTCATAAATATATTAACGTATTCCGGAAATAAGCCCAATATCACATTTTTTATCCTTTCTACAGATAACGATGTTTTAGGAACTTACAATACAGGTGACATTCCCGATGCAGACCCGAACTGGAAACAATATGGTTTTCTTTTCCGAACTACGGAGGCGGGCCGTATAAAGATCAGGATGGTAAACAACGGCCCTGGTGGTGACGGCAATGACATCGCACTGGATGACATTACCTTCAGGGCATGCGGGCCCAGAATGACCGTCGGGGTGAACAATACGGACGAATCTACAGCAAATGTCTGTGAAGGAAATGATGCCACTATTAAGCTTTGTGTGGATGTAGATGGTCCTGCTACGCTAAGGTACCAGTGGCAAATATACAACGGAAGTACCTGGCTGGACATTGCCGGGCAGACAGGCACGACAATAGACGTTCCATTTGACAGAAATGCCGCGCTTGGCAGATATGATTACCGGCTGGCAGTAGCAGAGGGAAATAATTTTAATTCACCAAGGTGCCGGACAATGTCTCCTACACTTACCATAAATGTAAACCCCTATCCTCAGCCGCAGGCATTGAGTAACGGGCCGGTCTGTCTGGGTGATGCGATCGTTCTCGATGTTGCAGACATTGCAGATTCCTATGAGTGGCGAAATCCTGCGGGAGAACTCATCGGGACAACAAAGTCGGTTCCCATTCAAAATGCTACTTACGCCATGGCCGGTACTTACACGGTAAAAGTGAACAGCCGGGGTTGTGAAGCAGGCGCTTCGGTTGACATCACCATTATCCCTCCGCCTGAACCTGTTGTTGGCAATCCCGCTCCGGAAATCTGTGAAGGCAAATCTGTTGAACTCAGTGCATCCGGTGGCACCTATTACAGCTGGTCGCCAGCTGAAGGCCTGTCCGATCCGGAAATAGCAAATCCAATAGCCTCCCCGCTCAAAACCACATTATATACGGTCAAGGTGATGAGCGGCTCCTGCTTCCGGACGACCACGGTAAATGTAATTGTCAACAAAATACCCAAAGCGGATGCTGGTCCTGACAAAAAGGTCCTGCTGAGCTACGATACCAAACTTGAAGGGAAAGTGGCCGGCGATGAAATTGACTTCTTCTGGACTCCTGCAACAGATCTCGATGATCCAAGATCGCTGAACCCTGTGGCCTCACCTACCCGGAATACCAATTATACGCTAAATGTGGTCTCCAGGCTGGGTTGCATTACTGCGGTCGATGAGGTCTTTGTAAAGGTTTATGAAAAGCTGATCGTACCCAATGTTTTCAGTCCGAATGGCGATGGTATAAATGACCTTTGGAACATCACGGCAATAGACGCTTTTGACACCCCGAATGTCAAGGTCATGAACCGGTATGGAGAAATGGTTTTCGAAAGCTCAGGATATACCAAAGCCTGGGACGGAAAATATAAAAACAATGACCTTCCCGCTGGCGTTTACTATTATGTGATCAAATTGAGGGGTAACATTAAACCGGTCAGCGGTTCGGTTACCCTCATCAGATAAATAAACTGCATGCTTTATTCTCATTTTGAAATACTATTTTTGACCTGATGTATGTTATTAAAGTAAAGGGCATAGCCAAAATACCAGACTACGTTCAATTGAGGGATGACAAATTTACTTTATTGGCGTATTTTAGGGTCGATAGGCCTGATAAGTCGCTGGACAAGCTTGGCCTTGGTGATAAGTTGCCCTACATTATGAGTTTTGTAAATGATCTTCCTTTTGGACAGATCGCTAAAATTGATATTTAAAAATGAGTGGAAACGCAGTTATAAATTTAAGAAAAGTCGATGTATTTCAGCAGAAGCATTTGGTTTTATCAGATGTGAACCTGAATATTGACAAGGATGAGTTTGTTTTTTTAATTGGCCAGACCGGATCCGGAAAAAGCAGTCTGCTTAAGATCATATACGGCGATCTTCATATTGGTAATGGTGATGGCCTGGTGGCGGGCTTTGATTTAAAAAACCTGGCCATAAAGGATGTACCTTATTTGCGCAGAAAGCTGGGGATCGTTTTTCAGGATTTTCAGTTGCTAACCGACAGGACCGTTGAAAAGAACCTTGAATTTGTATTGAAATCGACTGGCTGGAACGATAAAAACCTAATCCAGGAACGCATCAAAGACGTTCTGGAAAAAGTTGGATTAAGATCCAAGATCAGGAAAATGCCGCATGAGCTTTCCGGCGGAGAACAGCAGCGTGTGGTGATTTCACGTGCATTGCTAAATAATCCTGAGATCATCCTGGCAGATGAGCCTACAGGGAATCTTGATCCTGATACTTCAGAAGAAATCGTGCTGCTGTTAAAACAGATCAGCCAAAGCGGAACTGCCGTACTTATGGCCACTCACGATTATCACATCATCCGTACCATGCCTTCCAGAATTATAAAATGTGAAGGTGGCATAGTGCATGAAGATGCACAGATCGTTTAACCCAAAAATCTGACAAAACATTCTTTTTCAGTCATTCTGGTCAGTATATTTTAACTAAAACTGACAGCATGACTGAAAAATACTATTGGCAAAACTTTTGAACCTTCATCCAAAAATTCTACTATACCATGTTTAGCAAGAAGAAAAACATTACAAAGGAAGACCCTACTGTGGAGAATAATAACGAAGTGAAAACAGAAGAGCGTGCAGAGAACGTGGAAAACGCAGAGCGTGCAGAAGATGCAGCGGCAGAAGAAACTGTCCCCGAACTTTCTGTGGAAGAGAAACTGCAGCGGGAAAATGCTGCTCTGAACGACAAATATTTACGTTTGTTCGCCGAATTTGACAATTTTAAACGCCGCACCCAAAAAGAACGCACAGAACTGTTACAGACTGCCGGAAAAGATGTGATCGTTTCCCTGCTGCCGGTTTTAGACGATTTTGACCGTGCAAATAAAGCCATTGAAAGCGCTACCGACATCAATCCGATACGTGAAGGGATTTCACTGGTACACAGCAAGCTGAAAAACCTCCTGGCTCAAAAGGGTTTAAAGGAAATGGAGAGTATCAATACACCATTTGATACTGATCATCATGAGGCCATCACTAAAATCCCTGCTCCTAATGAGGAGATGAAAGGGAAAGTAATCGACGAGCTGGAAAAAGGCTATACATTAAATGATAAAGTGATCCGCTTTGCTAAAGTTGTAGTGGGTAGTTAATATTATATGAGTAAAAGAGATTATTACGATGTGCTTGGTGTAGCCAAAAACGCATCTGCCGATGAGATTAAAAAAGCTTATCGCAAACTTGCTATAAAATATCATCCTGATAAAAATCCGGGAGATAAAGCAGCTGAGGATAACTTCAAGGAAGCGGCAGAAGCTTACGAAGTACTGAGCAATGCTGAAAAGAAACAGCGGTATGATCATTATGGTCATGCTGGTGTTGGCGGTGCTTCTGGCGGATATGGTGGCGGCGGTATGAACATGGAAGATATCTTCAGCCAGTTTGGCGATATCTTTGGTGGCGGGGGCAGTCCGTTTGAGAGCTTCTTTGGAGGAGGTGGTCAGCAATCTCGCGGCGGCCGCCGGGTAGCTAAGGGTACAAACCTGCGCATTAAGGTAAAACTCTCTCTCGAAGAAATTGCCAATGGCACTGAAAAGAAAATAAAAGTAAATAAACAGATCACCTGTAAAACCTGTGATGGTACGGGCGCCAAAGACCGTTCATCGGTGAGTACCTGTAAAACCTGCGGCGGAAGCGGTGCAGTACGCAGGGTGACCAATACGATACTGGGCCAGATGCAAACTACATCTACCTGCCCTACCTGTAACGGAAGCGGCCAGCAGATCACTGCAAAATGTAATTCCTGTCATGGTGAAGGTACGGTAAGAGGTGAGGAAACCATTACCATTAACATACCTGCCGGCGTGAGCGACGGGATGCAATTGAGCATGAGCGGCAAAGGTAACGCTGCCCCTAACGGCGGCATTCCGGGAGATCTGATCATTCTGATTGAAGAAATGCCTCACGAAACACTAAAACGCGAAGGAAATAATATCGTTTATGACCTGCATGTTTCTATAATAGACGCAGCGCTTGGTTATAGTGCAGAGGTGCCTACCATTGACGGTAAGGCGAAGATCAAAATAGAGCCCGGAACACAAAGCGGAAAACTGCTTCGTTTAAAAGGTAAAGGTATCCCTGAAATCAATTCTTACCATCGCGGGGATGAGATCATCCACGTAAATATATGGACCCCTAAAGCCTTAAGTTCTGAGGAAAGGGCTATGCTGGAAAAATTAAGGGAATCTCCTAACTTCAAACCGCAGCCCGGTAAAAACGACAAGAGCTTCTTTGAGAAAATGAAAGAGTATTTTGAATAAATAAGCAAAAAATACAAAAAAGGCCGTCTGTTTGACGGCCTTTTTTGTGCAAAAAACTTTATTCCTGTGTTGTTGTTGTACGATAAAGAGTCTTATGGAAAAACTTCAGCGCAGTGTTTATACCCTTTTGTTTTTCTTCATCTCTTTTGCGGGCTTATATTTTGCGGCAAGCTTTTTAATCCCGGTTACTCTTGCTGCTGTGTTTTCCATGCTGTTCATCAGACTTTCCAGCTGGTTTGAAAGTAAAAAGATCAGCAGGCCCGTTTCCTCCCTGCTTTGTACACTTATTTTCCTGTGCGCTATTGGCCTCATTGTTTTTCTGCTCTCCTGGCAATTGCAGGGCCTCGCTGAAAATATGGAAACGATGAAACAACGACTAACCACAACATTTTCTAATTTCCAGCAATGGCTCCAGGAACAAATAGGAATTAACAAAACCACCCAGAAAGAGATCGTCAAATCACAAAGTGAGGGCTCAGGAGGTATAATGACCGGCTTCGCAAACAGCATTTTTGGCATTCTGGTCAATGCTGTTCTTGTCATCGTATATATGTTCCTTTTTCTATGTTACAGAAGTCACATCAAAAAGTTCATACTGAAAATTGTACCCGGCGATGAAAAGACAAAGGCAGACAATGTTGTTCATAAGGCCGGGAAAGTTGCCCAGCAATATTTAAGTGGGTTGGGTGCAATGATTGGCGTATTATGGATCATGTACGGAATAGGATTTTCCGTGGTGGGGGTGGAAAGCGCAATTTTCTTTGCTATCCTTTGCGGCATCCTGGAGATCATTCCTTTTGTCGGCAACCTTACCGGTACCGCTATCACTATTCTGGCGGTACTCGCGCAGGGCGGAGACAGTAAAATGATCATTGGGGTGATCATTGTTTACGGACTGGTTCAATTTATACAGACGTATATCCTCGAACCGCTTATTGTCGGTGAACAAGTCAATATTAATCCGTTGTTCACCATTATGGTAATTGTGCTGGGTGAGACACTTTGGGGTGTTGCCGGGATGATCTTAGCCATTCCCTTATTGGGCATGGTGAAAATTGTATGTGATCATGTCCCAGATCTTCAGCCCTATGGCTTTCTAATCGGAACAGCGCATCAGCGGAGTAAAAAAACCGGGTTAATTGATAAAATAAAAAGAACTTTTAAACATCATGACTGACTGGAGAATTGGCTGTTCGGGTTTTTATTATAAAGAATGGAAAGATATTTTCTATCCTCCGGGATTACCGCAAAAACAATGGTTTAAATATTATTGCCAGCATTTCAATACGATAGAGATCAATTCATCTTTTTACAGACAACCGTCTCCAAAGAGCTTTCAAACCTGGTACAATGACAGCCCGGACGATTTTTTGTTTAGCATAAAAGCTCCGCGTACCATTACACACTACAAGAGGTTCATTGACGTAAAAGACGAGCTGAACAGTTTTTATGAAGTAATAAATGAGGGACTCAAGGAGAAGCTGGGCTGTGTGCTATTTCAGGTACCCCCTGGTTTTTTATATACTGAAGAACGCATGGAGCTGGTACTGAACAGCATGAAAAAAGGGTTTAACAACGTATTTGAAGGCAGGCAGATGAGCTGGTGGAATACAGCTGTTTTACAGGAATTTAAAAAGCACCACATCATTTTCAGTGGAATAAGTTATCCCTCAGCGCTCCCGGACGACGTCATCCAGGATATTGACCCCGTATACTACCGTTTTCACGGTAAACCGGAATTGTATAAATCTGAATATTCTAAAGCCCGGCTTAAGGATTTTGCAGAGGACATCAAAGATTCACACAAACAGGTTTACGTATATTTCAACAATACCTGGGGCGGTTCAGCGCTAAAAAACTCCAGACAGCTGATCGAAATAACAGCAAACAAATAAGTATAAATTAATAGCTTTACAGTCAGCAAAAGACCCTGAATGAAAGCCGCCGTTATAGACCTTGGAACCAATACTTTTCACCTGATCATTGCAGAATGCTCTGGTTCTGATGTGGAGGTACTTTACAAAACAAATGTTCCTGTCCGGCTCGGACAAGGACGCATCAATGAAAACATCATCATTCCTGAAGCTTTTGAAAGAGGGATCCGGACCCTAAAAGATTTTAAGCCCGAAATCGATAAGCACCATGTAAATGTGACCCGTGCTATTGCCACATCTGCCCTGAGAAGTGCTGATAACGGCCAGGATTTTGTCGATGCAGCAAAACTGGCCGGTCTTGAAATAGAAGTGATCAGCGGTGATCAGGAGGCAGCATATATCTTTGAAGGCGTAAAGGCGACCGGAACAATCGATGGAACTTCTTTGATCATGGATATAGGCGGCGGAAGTACGGAATTTATCATTTGCGATGAGAAAGGACTGATCTGGAAAAAAAGCTATAACCTCGGAGCGGCCCGCCTGATGCAGGCCTATTTCAAGACGGATCCGATCAGCAATGAAAACCAGGCCGCGATCATCGCTCACATCAGCAGGGAATTAAAAGACTTGAAAGAGGCTTGTAAACAGCACAATCCACAGCGTTTAATTGGTTCTGCAGGTGCATTTGAAACCTTTGCAGTATTGTTAAATGAAGCTATAGATTTGCAAAACACCATTTCTGCAGAACTTGATCCTGAAGCTTATAAACAACTGGCCGGTCAATTGATCAGATCCACCCATGAAGAAAGAAAGCATATCAAAGGGCTGATCCCTCTGAGGGTTGACATGATCGTAATTGCATCTATACTTACCAATTATGTAATTAAAGAGCTTGACCTTAATTCCCTGCACCTGTCTGCCTACGATCTGAAAATGGGGGTGCTGTACTCGATCTGTCAATCAAATGGCCAGTAATGCCTGATAAAGCTTTTCAGTAGGTAAGCCCATGACATTGGTATAAGAGCCTTCGATCTTTTCAACGGCTACCATGCCAATCCAATCCTGTATACCATATGCCCCGGCTTTATCCAGAGCATTGTAGTTCTCCACATAATAATGGATCTGTTCATCTGATAATGCCCTGAAGTAAACCTCGGTAAGGTCATAAAAAGATACGGTATTGCCTCTGCAACTCAGGCTCACTCCGGTATATACCTGGTGTTTTGAGCCGGATAATTTTTTGAGCATTGCAATCGCATCATGTTCATCTGCAGGCTTACCTAATATTTCGCTGTTATAAGCCACAATCGTATCAGCCGTGATGACAATGGCAGCTTCGCTGTCATTTAAAAAAGCTGCGGCCTTCTTTTCAGCGATATGAACCGCTATTTCGGAAGGCTGCAGGTCATCAGGATAGCTTTCATCCACGTCTTTAAGCATTACTTTAAAATCAAGATCCATTGATTTCATTAACTCTTGTCTGCGCGGGGATTTTGAGGCGAGGATGATCGGAAGGTTTTGCTTATACATGCTGAAAATTTCTGCTAAAATAATAAAAGCGACCCGGAGTCGCTTTTATTATTTTTATATCATCCGGCTTATTGGCCGCCACCGTTTGCCTCTTGTCTTTTTTTCATGGCTTCCTTACGTTCTGCAACCCAGGTAGCAAATGCTTTTTTCTGATCATCATTCAATACTGCAGTGATTTTTGCATCCGCTTGCTCATTTGCTTTTACCATCACTCCTCTCCACGCAGTTCTGTCATCGCCCAGTGAATCACGCAGCTTCCTCATTTTCGCACCTTGTTCCAAATAGATTGCTGAAACCTTTGCTTTTTGATCATCACTTAGTTTTAGCTTCTCGGCTAAAGTTTCAGTTTGTCTTTTAGCCCTTTCTTCAGGAGTACCGCCACGGCGGCCCTGGCCGTCCTGTGCATTTGCGAAAGTTATTACACTGAATAACAATCCACAGATCATCAATAATTTCTTCATGTCGTTTTATCGTTTTGTAGGGATTAGAGGGCTAATGCGGGCAGAAGTTTAATCGTCCGCAGTAACATACTTGTTGCAATTGCAGCGATTGAAATCATTTGCCTGAATCGGCTGCTGAAGGATGCTCATCAAACCATTTGTGCTGCACCCTGAGTACCTTTTCAATGATATCCCTGACAGCCATCCTTCCCCCGTCATACGGAGAAATGTATTGGGAAAGCGCTTTAATCTCCGGCATTGCATCGGCGGGGCAAGTTGGCAGACCCACTACCTGCATTATTTTAAGGTCGGGAATATCATCTCCCATATATAAGATCCGGTCTGCGGTAACCTGGTATTTTTGCAGCAGACTATCCAGTATTTTTACTTTGTCAGAAACACCGAGAAAGATCTCCCGGATTCCCAGCCCTTCAAAGCGCTTCTGCATGGCCTGTCCTCTGCCTCCGGATATTACACAAACCAAATAGCCTCTCTTTACCGCAAGCTGCAACGCATAACCATCTTTAATGTTAAAAGTACGGAGAAACTCACCACTATCAGATGCGATGATGTCACCATTGGTCAGCACACCATCTACGTCAAAAATGAACGTAGTGATCTCTTTAAGCTTCTGCAGAAACATTAGTCCTGATTGTCACGCCACTCATATACCCAGGCAGACTGGATTTGCTCCAGGTGGCCTTCATTACTTTCTTCACGGGTACCCCTAAAATTAGGCAGTTCAAGCACCCAGTTGATCAGTTCAGTAAATCTTATCCTGTATATTTTGGATTCATTAAACTCATCACCAAATTTTTCGTAAAGCTCCTGGGCAATATCTTCATGGTCATTCCAGTATATTGGCAAAGCAAATTTATCCTGCATATTATTTTTTATTTATTCATTAATGACCTAAAAACTCGGACTGGTCCGGTATTTTAACCTCTATATCTCCATTGATCACCACACACTGACAACCCAATCTGGAAGTGATCCTTGGGCGCACCGCCCTGTCAATGAAGTCTTCTTCCTTTTCAGAGATCTCCTGAATATTGTCCATGCCTTTTAATACATAAACATGACAGGTACTGCAGCCACATACACCACCACAGTTGTGCTGTAATTCTATTCCGTTATCCAAACAGGCATCCAAAACCGATTCACCGCCAGCTATTGGCAATTCTATTGGTTCCTTTCCGGCCTCTTCAAAATTTATTTTTAATTTAAAAATACTCATAATCGTGTTCAAAAATAAGCACCAAAAACCGCAATTTAACTATTAACGTGTTTTTTTAATGCTTTTGCTTAATGCCTGATAGATTTCCTGCAAATGTGGCTTACCCTCAAGCAATTCCATGTGCTTTAATATGGTCTGCTGATCATCACGCACCGCCGGTCCGGTTTGAACATTCAAAGGCAGATCATGCCGGACCTTTTCTGCGGTCTCCAATATCAGCGGTCTTAACATTTCAAAGTCAAGACCATTATCCTCGAGAAGCTGATTGCCCAATGCATAAAGGTGGTTGACAAAATTACAGGCAAAAACAGCAGATAAATGCAAGATCTTGCGCTGGTCACTTGTTGCTTCATATATCAGGGGGCTCAATTTAGATGCTATACTTTTCAATTTATTCAGCGCCTCCCCATTGCCCGCTTCAATAAACAGGGGAACCTTCACGAAATCAATTGGCCTGCTTTTAGAAAAAGTCTGCAGAGGATACAGCACACCATAGTTTTCAAAAGAGGAAAGGACATGAAGATCAGTAGCGCCTGAGGTATGGACGACTAAAGCCCGTACACCTTTCAGGGCCTTACAGACTTCTGCAATTGCATCATCTTTTACTGCTATCACCAGTAAACCGGCATTGGTATCAACTTCAGACAGGGCAGAAACAGGCCTGGCTCCTACCAGAGTTGCCAAAGCGGCAGCATGCTCAATATTTCTGCTCCAAATCTGATCAATATGGGCTCCCGCCGTCTTTAATGCAAGAGCCATATGTGTTGCCACATTTCCCGAACCGATAAAAGTTACCTTCATTAAACCGTTCCAATTTCTTTCTGTCTTCTGAAAATAGACAACAGGAAGCCGATCACCATGATAATAGTACCTACCCAGTATAAATTGATATATGGAAACTCGATAGATTTAAAAACAACCCAGTCCTTTGCTTGCTGAGGCTTTTCATACACCTGCAATTCCACTTTACCCTGATCTGGAAGCACTTTTGTGAATCGTACCCTCAGTCCGAGTTCATCAATGTTTCGTGCAAAGTCAAAGACATTATTCCCTTTAACTAAAAAGATCGGCTCCGTTTTATAAACTTTACCACTTACTTCAACTTCCAGCGGCAAGCCCACAGCCAGATCTCCTTTGGCAAGCACCAGGTTTTTTGCCTCCGGTTTAGGATTTATTGCTTTAACGGTTAATACTCCGCTGCTGGTATGTAAAGTATCCCCCACACTTACATTAACTATCCTTGGCGCCTTATAATTTTCTTCCTCACTATGTCCCTCGTGGGCCTCGTGGTCCTGCTCCTCTTTTAAGGGAGCGCTTGTAATATGGGTATAGATATCATAAGTGAGGTAATGCTTGGTATCAGGTGAAGCGATCAGGCCCATCTTTTCGTTGGACTGGATGTGCGGATTAAGATCGAAATCTTCTTTCAGTGAACCATCCTTTTCATTAAAGACCTTGAAGTTCAGTTTGTAGAAAGTATTAGGGGCTACAGTGGTATCGCTGGTATAGGTTACCGTGTAGCGGCCCATTTTCTTAGGTTCATTTTTATAAAGCACGATGTTCTCGCCTGGCTTTTCAGCTTTTTCAAAATCCTTTACCGGAATAAAATTAGAAGCATTTAATGAAATCGGCTTGTTGGTAGCCGCGGCGACCAAAGCACCCAAAAGCAGTAGCGCAAAACCTATGTGTGCTACTGCAGCTCCGACAAGTTTCTTTTTACCGCCAAATGCCAGGCCAAGCACCTTTACATTAGACATGATTGCGAATACACAGCTAAAGGTAAGCAGGATGAACATGAGGTTTTGGTAGACATTGGTGATGTAAACAAATCCTGCTGTGATCGCCATAGAGAATACCACAGTTGCAATCAGACCGCTATAGAATTTGCGCGGATCTGTACGCTTGTATTTCATGAACTGCGAAAAGCCGGATATGATGGTCACTAAAATAGCAAATGGCGCCTGCCACTGGTTATAATACTTGACAGCATCTATCGGAGGTGCGAAGTTAGTGCCGAAAGCGGCGTTAAACACAGGCACAGAGGTCACGAAAATAACCTGTATGCAAGCGATGGTGACTACCAAAGAACCGATAAACATCCAGAACTCCCTGGAGTAGGTCTCCTCGTCCTTATTGGTAATCGGAAGCTCTTTCCAGCGGAAGATCAATAAAAATACAGGGATAAGCAGGAAAACAACGTTATATAAGATCAGGTGGCCAAACATTCCCAGATCTGTAAAAGAGTGGACAGAGGTCGACCCCAAAATACCGCTTCTGGTCAGGAAAGAAGCATACAGCACTAAAATAAAGCTTAAAAACACCAGTACAATTGCTGTAAAATAAGCGTGTCCGGTATTTTTAAAGGCGATCATCACATGTATTCCGGCGATAAGTGTCAGCCAGGGTATGATCGAAGCATTTTCCACCGGGTCCCATGCCCAAAAGCCCCCAAAGTTCAGCGCTTCATAGGCCCAGAAAGAACCCATGATAATGCCCGTACCCAATATCATTACTGCAAACAAAGCCCAGGGCATTGCAGGCTTGATCCATTCTTTATATTTCTTTAACCATACCCCGGTAACGGCATAAGCAAAAGGCACCACCATACTTGCAAAACCCAGGAATAAAGTCGGCGGATGGATCACCATCCAGTAATTTTGCAATAAAGGATTTAAACCTCTGCCATCAGTAATGAACTTCAGGTAATTCCTGAAGTTCTCAGGATCAGCAAACACAACCGGCGCCATTGATTTTAAGTCCAGGGCATCTCTCATCAGTATGAACGGAGAGCTTCCGATTCTTTCCCCAAAGATCTCTACACCCAAGAGCATGGAAGTCAGAAATACCTGCGAAAAAGCAACCACAGTCATTACTCCGTTTTCCCAGGTCTTTGCCTTCCACATCAAGACCATTCCCAGCAGCGATTGCCAGAATGCCCAAAGCCAGAAACTTCCTTCCTGCCCTTCCCAAAAAGCAGAAACAATATAATAAACAGGAAGTTCTTTGGAAGAATGGGAATAAACGTAATAATATTCGTTATAATGATTCAGTATCAGGAAAAATAAAGTGGAGCCAATCCCGATGATGCTCAGCCAGTTTATAAAAAAAGCAATGCGGCCAAGGCGGGTCCAGGACTGATCTGAGAGGTCCTTATTTTTTGCTGCGAAGAAATAAGAGATCGTCGATAACAGGGAAGCCCCAAATGCCAAAACAATAAAGAACTGCCCGATTTTACCCGGAAGGAGGTTTTCTCCAATAAATTGTATATCCATTAAGATTAATTGTATTTTTCTACTTTACCGTCCTGCTTCACTTCTACAAGATCATTGTTGTATTTAGATGGACATTTCATTAATATCTTGGAGGCATAGAAAGTCCCTGCCTTCATTTCCCCTATCAGCACCAACTTCTCAGAGCGTTCAAAATCCTGTGGCTTAGTGCCCTTGTAAACAACCTTGTTTACCATGCCGTTCTGGTCTTTCATAAAAAAAGAAAAATGATTGGCATCCTTTTGAGGGTCGTAATGAGTACCCTTTGACTTTTCCCAATACCCCATCACATGAAATTCTCTCGAATCTTTTGCAGCTTCAGTAAAATTTGAATAGCTGCTGGTGTCTGCATTCAGACTCACCAAAAAGCACACACAAATAGCTATTGTAATTAAACCAATAATTGCACTTTTCTTCATGTTTGTAATTAAGCTTAAAAAGAATGGTACAAAGATAAAAAATATAAGTACCTAAAGTCTTTTAGGTCTGTCCAATTGAGTTAGATGACAGTTTATTGATAGTTCTCTGACAAAAACAAGGTCAACTTAGCCGTTATGAATGATTGTCCCGAAAAAAATACACTAATCTTTGTATTCTGATTTAATCAGTTCCGGCATCGTTTTTCTCAACTTTAACACCTTAGGCCTGGAGACATTCCTGATGTAGTAATCCCATGAATTCCTCCTGTAATAATCCTGATGATGGGTTTCCGCAGGAAAAAAAATCTTAAAGGCGGTAACCTCCGTAGCTACAGGAGTTACATATCCGTTTAAGGAATCCAGCTCACTGATCTTGCTGCGTATGATGATCTCTTCCGCTTTTGAGCGGTAAAAGGCGATGGAGCGGTAGTCGGTTCCGACATCCGGCCCCTGTCTGTTCACCTGTTTAGGGTCATGAGAATTAAAGAACGCAGCGGTCAATCTTTCAAAACTGATCACTTTGGGATCATAATACACCTGCACAGACTCTGCATGACCGGTTTTTCCGGAAACTACCTGTTCATAGGAAGGGTTCGCTGTGGTACCACCGGCATACCCGCTGATGACCTTGTTCACACCTTTTAATTCTACCAGACATTCCTGCATTGCCCAAAAACATCCCCCCGCATAGGTCGCCACAGCTTCCCCTGGTTTTGCCGGAACGACCACGGCAAACCCATTTTTGCTTTCCAGATGCTGCCCCTCATTGCAGGCAGCTATCAACACGATAAATACAGCCAAAAGATGCGTACATTTCATAATCGTAACTTTAGTACAATATACGTCAAAGCCGGTCCCCGGATTTCAGGGGAATGTTTTAATAGCAAAATTCTGACAAAAAAAGGGTGCCTGAGCAATAAAGCCCTGACACCCCTCTTAATACCTGTTATAAAGACCTATGGCCAGATACCAAGGCTCATATAAGAAACCGCAATTTTATCAATAGAGCCCACAAAAGCAGCCGTCCTTAGCGTTTGGACACCTGGCTTGGTGATCAGGTTCTCCCTGATCTCGTGGTAAGAATGGATCATGGTGTCCTCAAGTCCGGAATTGACCAGTTCCAGTTCAGAAGCGCCTTTAACGATCATCATCCGGTTCTCGGCAGGAATCTTCTTTCCGGTCAGGGCTTCCATGGTATTGATCAGGTTGGCATTGGAATTTTCGGCATACCTGTTTTCCATACGGCCAAAGGCCACATGAGAAAGGTTTTTCAGCCATTCAAAATAGGATACCGTAACGCCGCCGGCATTACAATACATGTCCGGAATGATGATCCCGCCCATCTCCGTAAATATGACCTCAGCTTCCGGTGTACACGGTCCGTTTGCACCTTCGGCAATGATACGGGCTTTGATGTTGCGGATGTTATTTTCGGTGATCTGGTTTTCCAAAGCGGCAGGGACTAAAATGTCACATGGCTGCTCCAGACCTTCCATAGAATTTTTAAAGTCAGTAGCGCCGGGAAATCCTAAGATCGAACCTGTATTTTTACGGTGTGCAAACACCTCGTCAATATTAAGCCCTTTAGCATTGTAGATGGCCCCTTCAAATTCGCACAGACCCACAATGGTCGCACCAAATTCCGAAAGGAATTTCGCAGAATGGTAACCCACATTTCCAAGGCCCTGAACAATGACCCTTTTGTCTCCAAGACCCGCCTTAAAGCCAATCCTGGCCATATCTTCGGCTATATTCACACATTCTTTTACCGCATAGGCAACACCACGGCCTGTAGCTTCCTTACGACCGCGGATACCATGCAATGCAATAGGTTTTCCGGTCACACAGCCCAGCGCATCCAGTTGTCCCGGGTGCATGGTCATATAGGTATCGGCTATCCAGCTCATTTCGCGTTCTCCAGATCCATAATCAGGAGCCGGTACATCAATGCCGGGGCCAATAAAGTTCTTTTTGATGAGCTCCGTAGTATACCTGCGGGTAATGGTCTCCAGCTCAGCTACCGAATAATTTTTAGGATTGATGCAAATACCACCCTTTGCGCCCCCGAAAGGAACATTCACAATCGCACATTTGTAAGTCATCAGTGCAGCCAGCGCCATCACCTCATCCTCATTGACCATATCAGAATAACGGATACCGCCTTTGGTCGGGTTCATGTGCTGAGAGTGTTCCACACGCCATGCATCAATCACTTCAAAACCATTTCCCCTGCGAATGGGAAACTGGAAGCGATACACACTGTTACAAGCTTTGATCTGATTTAATAGTCCTTCCGGATGGGAAGTAAATTTTGCCGCACTGTCAAAATTTTTGCATACGTCTGCAAAAAATTTTGTCTCGTTTGCTGAATTAGCCATTTTAGTTTTTTATGAATTTGAAATAAGTTGTTAGTCTTATGGTGCAAAATTGCATTAAAAAAAACGATTATTACAAACACAGACTCCCTTAGTGTATGCGACACACTACGGCCACTGGAGCCCAAAAACAACGATTAAACGATTTAAAATTAGTTTTTAGCCTAAGATTTTTTCTCGATTTTTTTTAATCTTTTATCTAAGGAGAATAGATAAATAAGCAGCCCTGCCAGAATTATAACAATACAGATCACCACAACGTAAATTTTACCATTGCTTCTCATGGTATCAGCCATCTCTATCTGCCCCTCCTGGGCAAACAATTGTACCGAACTTAGCAGCATCATTAATGCAAATATGACCTTCTTCATCTTATGAATTTTGTTTGTTTTCTAATAAACGGATCCTGAACCTGATGGTATATACCCAATACCCTATCAATATCCATCCAAGGCATGCAGGATAAAAGACCAAACGCATGTTCCTGTCCAGATCATAACTGTTGAACCCCGGGTTCCCGCCATTTCCCGGGTGCAGTGAATCCTGCAGCCGCGGCAAAACGAACAACAGCACCACCATCATCGGAAAAGCGAAAATATTGTAGATCGCCGAGATCTTAGCCCTTTTCTGTTCTTCATCTATGGCATTACGAAGCACTGAATAGGCAAAGTATAACAAAATGGAAATGGCCGCGAAATTCTGTTTTGGATCAAAACTCCAGAATTGCCCCCAGGTATACTTGGCCCAGATCGCTCCGGTCAGCAGTCCCAGTAAACCAAAAATGATACCGGCATTCACGCTTTCTACGGCCCTGATGTCATCATTTCTATCCTGCGTGAGCAGCGATCTGACACTATAAAAAACAGATATAGAAAACAATACGATCATGGCGAACCACATCGGAACATGAAAATACAGGTTCCTTATCGTTTCATTCAATATGGCCAGATGCGGCACTTTAAGCAAAAGGCCTGCAACCGCAGTATATACTACCAGTACAGATGCCAGAATTTTCCACCAGGTTTTATTCATATGTTGATTAGCATTTAATCAGATCAAAGTTAGCAATACATTTTTTTATTCTCATCAGCCCATCCAGCAAACTAGTCCCTCCATAAGTAAGGAAACAAAAGCAGAGAAACCGAAACGACCAGTACATTGACCACCAGCACCATTCCGATATCGTCCCAGCTATTTTCCCATGGCAGCCCGTCGACTGCATTTTTTGCAAGCTTGATCAAAAGTATCAGCACAGGAATGATGATCGGAAAGCTCAAAATGGCCATCAGCATGCCGCCGTTCCCCGCTTTGCTGGCAATTGCCGAAACCATAGTAAATACCGTTGAAAAACTGATACTGCCCAATATCACCGCAACATAATACATCAGCAGGTCCGGAGGAGAAAAGGTATCAAAGACCAATAAATAAAAACCCAGTGCGATGGTCGTCAGCATCAGCATCAGTAAGACATTGTAAATGGTTTTAGAGATCAGTATAGCTGAAGGGCTTGCCAGAATATAACTATACAGCTGCCTGCCCTTCGTCTCCTGCAAAAAACTCTTGGATACACCGTTAATCGAAGCAAACAGCATGATGATCCAGAACAGGGCATTCCACGCAAGCTTGTCATTGAGGCTGATGAAAGATAAATAACAGGTAAAAATGGTGGATACTACGTATAACAAAACACCATTAATGGCATATTTTGAACGCCATTCCAACAGCAATTCTTTCCTTATTAAATATTTTACCTGGTGTAACAGTTGCATGCAAGGACAAATATAATTTAAATCGGGTATTTTTTCCGGTGCCGAACCAATATCAGTGGAAATTTCAATAATATTGTATTGCCATGATAAATAATTACACCGCCGGCAGATGAACGAATACCTGGAAATTATACTCAGAAGTCTGGCTGTATATGCCTTTATGCTGATCGCCATCAGACTAACCGGAAAGAAGGAACTCTCCCAGTTAAACACCACCGATGTGGTGCTGATCCTGCTGATCAGCAACGCGGTTCAAAATGCCATGGTCGGCACCAACACCAGTTTAGCAGGCGGACTTATTGCAGCAGCGGTACTGTTTGCGTTAAACTATCTCCTGAAGAAGCTCATGTTCAAAAGCACATGGTTCAGAAACCTGATCTCACAGCAACCAGAGATCCTTATCCACAACGGTAATCTTGATTTTACAAAACTCAGCAGGCTGGGCATTACCAACGATGAACTACAGGAAGCCATGCGGGAACACGGGGTAGAACACTATAAAGATGTAAAACTGGGAATCCTGGAAGTCGATGGAAATATCAGTATCATCAGCGGAGACGAGCAGCTCAGGCACACCAAATACCTGCGTAAAAGAAAGCACAAATCACTCGGCAACCTGAACTAAACCTGCTCAGCTAAGGTTCCTTCCTGGGGTGCTACTTTAACGACTTTTGGCTTCCTTACCGTCGCTAATATAAATGCTCCTGCCACGATCACATACCAGCCCCACTTATACTTAACCATACCGGCAGCAAAATTCACCAGTTTTTTGAAATGCAGAAAACTGAAGGAGTCATGTGCTTTAAAATAAATACCTGCGAGCGTGATCAGCACCAAAACCACTGCAGCCAGCCCCGAAAACCTGACCAGACCTGATTTCTTCGCAAAGGCGCCAATAAAGCCTAACAAAACCAATGCGTAAAAAGCAACCGCCAGCCGCATGTCAATATCAAAATAGTTCCAGTTGCCGATGATCGGTAAGTGCATCAGCGGACTCAGCCCCCCTATTGCCATCAGTGCCGAACCTATAATTCCCTGCCTTCTCATCTCCTGTTACCCCTGGGTATTGATGCCCATTTTATCCGCAAAATGCGCGCAGTAATCACGCAGGTCTTCTACAATCAGCTTTTCACCGGTAGCTTTCAAAAAGCTGTCGCCCATGGTCTGCAGCGTTTCATAAAAAAATCTTTTCATTTCATCTACAGGCATGTCTTTGGTCCAAAGATCGATACGCATAGAATTTTTATAATTGTGGTCCCACAATGCCAGCATCATTGATTTCACAGGCACTTTTTCCTGGCTCTGCGCATCGGTTGATTCCCATAGAATGTTATCAGGTACATTATTATCGTCTAATTCTACCGTGATTTTGATTTCTGCTTGCTTCATTAACTTATACTGGATTTTATAATAAATACTAAAATGACAATGAAAATAACCAATACCCCTTCTATTATCCAAAGCTTTTTCAAGCTGGTGATAAATTTTCTGAAGATCAGGTCAGATACAAAAAATACCACCGCCGAAAGCAAACTGAATCCGGCAAGTGTATAGGTCATATCAATTTGCCCTGGGCGCTGTACCGGCTGCTTATTCCACAACAGCAATACGCCAATAACCAGGCAGATCGAAGAAACAATGTTAAGCGGCGTCAGTTTCATTTTTCAAGGCAAATTTATTTTTTGAATTTTCTTCTCTTCCATGCCGGCTCCTTAGACGGCTTTTTCCTGGCGGCCGCCGCTATTGCCGCAGCATGTTTCTTTTCGTGGAATGCCCCTTTAAAATCCGGATCGTCCTTACGCTTCTGATCATCAATAGCCTTTGCGATGGCCTGTTTTTCATCATAAGGCGTTTCATCCACAAAAACCTCCCCGGGCAAAGGTACAACAGTAATTTCCTGCCTGATCAGTTTTTGTATTTTCTCAATGTAATATTTTTCAGCAGGAGTGCAAAAAGTCAGGGCATCACCCTTGGCATACGCCCGGCCTGTCCGGCCAATCCTGTGCACATAATCTTCGATGATGATCGGAACATCAAAATTGATCACATGACTCACTTCTGTCACATCTATCCCCCTGGCCGCCACATCTGTAGCTACCAGTACCCTGATATTACCTTCTTTAAAACTATTGATCGAATTGATCCTGGTATTTTGTCCTTTATTGGCATGAATCACCCTTACTGCATCCGCGCCAAACCTGCGTTCAATAAAGCTGAAAATATTATCAGCAACGGTCTTGGTCTTGCAAAAAATGATCAGCCGTTTAAACTCCTCATCATTCTTCATCAGGTGCTGCAGCAAATTGATCTTGGTCTTGAAGTTGGGCACCTCGTATAAGATCTGTGTCACGGTCTGCGCCGGAGTGGCCTGTTCCCCTACTTCAACTATAGTTGGATGCTTCAGAAAATCTCCTGCTATTTTTTGCACCAGATCGCTCATCGTAGCAGAAAACAACAGGTTTTGTCTTTTGCGGGGCACAATTTCCAGAATCCGGTGAATAGACCTGATGAAGCCCATGTCCATCATCTTATCGGCCTCGTCCAGCACCAAAAATTTCAGGTATTGCGTGTTGATATGCCCGGCCAGATAGATGTCCAGAAACCTGCCCGGCGTAGCTACAATAATGTCCACACCCGCTTTGACCTGCTCGATTTGGGTTTTAGGGCCCAGCCCCCCGTACATCACAACGGTACGTAAGTCGGTGTACTTTGAAAAAATCTGTACATGCTCGGTGATCTGCATAGCCAGTTCCCTGGTCGGCGCCAGTATGAGCGCCCTGGCATGCTCACCCTGGGCATATTTCAGCTGCATCAAAATGGGCAGCACATAGGCAGCAGTCTTACCTGTCCCTGTTTCGGCTATGCCAAAAAGGTCCTGACCTGATAGAACAGGCCCTATCGCTTTTTCTTGTATCGGCGTGGCAACCGTAAATCCTGCGTCTTCCACAGCATTTAAGATCTGTCGATTGAGGTTAAACTCTTCAAACTTTTTGGGCATTTTGCAAAAATAGGCAAAATTTATTTAGCAGCCCGACGTCTCGTCCAGTCGTTCCATCTAATCATCCAACATCCTGACACAATCGTCGAAACCATGTCATTGCGAGAAGCTTTTCGCGACGCGGCAATCTCAATTGCGCAGCTTAAAAAACTATTTTAACGCATCCCGCCGATCATTTATTTTTTCTAATTTTGAAACATGAATACCATCCTGATCAAAGCAGCGTCCATTGTAAATGAGGGCAAAATAATTGTGGCCGATGTACTTATCAAAGCCGGATTTATAGAAAAAATAGCCAGCAGTATAAATGAAACTGCCGATCTCGAAATCAATGCAGAAGGCCTTCACCTTCTCCCCGGAATGATTGACGACCAGGTACATTTCAGAGAACCCGGACTGACCCACAAAGCTGACATCTTTTCAGAAAGCATGGCCGCAGTGGCCGGAGGCATTACCTCCTTTATGGAGATGCCCAATACCGTTCCCAACACACTAACCCAGGAATTGCTGGCAGACAAATACCGGATCGCATCAGAAATGTCACTGGCCAATTATTCATTTTTCATGGGCGCATCCAATACCAATATTGATGAAGTTCTGAAAACGGACCCGAAAAATGTGTGCGGCATCAAAGTATTTATGGGCTCTTCTACCGGCAATATGCTGGTCGACAATGAAAAGGTACTTGAAAACATCTTCAAAGAGGCGCCTATGCTGGTGGCTACACACTGCGAAGACGAACACACGATACAGGCAAACTTAGCATTATATAAAGAAAAGTACGGGGACAACATCACCATAGAAATGCATCCGCTGATCCGGAGCACAGAAGCCTGCTACCTATCCTCTTCGCTGGCCCTAAGCCTCGCCAAAAAATACAATACCAGGCTCCACATCCTGCACATCTCCACCGCTATAGAAGTCGGTCTTTTTGACAACATCACCCCATTAAAAGACAAGCGGATCACCGCAGAAGCCTGTGTACATCACCTCTGGTTTGATGATAGGGATTATGCCACAAAGGGCAACTGGATCAAATGGAATCCCGCTGTAAAAACAGAAAACGACAAAATTGGTATACTGAAAGGGGTTCTCGATGGCCATATAGATATCATTGCCACAGACCATGCCCCGCATACCATCGCCGAAAAAGAACAGCCTTATTTGCAGGCACCCTCTGGCGGGCCATTGGTACAGCACGCCTTGTCCGCCCTGCTGGAAATGTACCATCAAAACAAGATCAGCCTCCAGCAGATCGCCGAAAAGACCGCACACAATGTAGCTACCTGTTTCAATATCGACAAGCGGGGCTTCATCAGAGAAGGTTACTGGGCAGACCTGGTGCTGGTAAATTTAAATGATCCCGTCAAAGTTACCCGTGCCAATATCCTTTACAAATGCGGCTGGTCTCCTTTTGAGGGGCAAACATTCCAGTCAGAGATTACCCATACTTTCGTATCAGGAAACCTGGCCTATCAAAAAGGGAAGTTCATGACCAATGAAACCGGCAAAAGATTAGCTTTCAAAAGGTAATGAACAGCGAATACAGGTCCGCCGTAAACAAGTTCCTTCTGCTTTCTGTACTTTCCCTGATCGTATTTATCATTGGTTACAGCGACATTACGGTCGAAATCATTTATTCCGGCGGGCTTTATCAGCTCAGTTCAGTCATCCAGCGTTTCCTTACCGGATCCATCCCATTTGCAACAGGTGATTTCCTCTACCTGCTCCTGATCCTGTACATCATCAGAAGTCTTTTTCTTTTCTACAGAAAAGCTGCCCGCAAACAGTTAAAGCAAAGCGACCGCATTAAGATCCCGCTGCAATGCGTCAATTTCCTGTTTATCCTCTACCTGCTGTTCAAAATCCTGTGGGGCCTCAATTATTCCCGTCCAACAGTTTCAACACAGCTGGGCATCAGCAATGAAAGATACACCACACCGGAACTCGTATTACTGGGCAGGTTTTACATCCGCAAACTCAATGCGCTTCAAAATGTCAGCAGGACCAGGTACAGCATTACTGAGCTCAGGCGCATCGCAAAAGCAGGTTATGACCAGATGGAAAAGAAACATCCATTTTTCAGGTATGCCAACCCATCGGTAAAACCGGTACTCAACGGCTGGATCATCACCAAAATAGGCATTGAAGGCTACTATAATCCGCTTTCCGGAGAGGCCAATGTAAACATGAGACTGCCGGCTACTGAGCTTCCCTTTGTCACCTGCCACGAAATCGCACATCAATTGGGTGTGGGCCGTGAAGATGAAGCCAACCTGATCGGCTACCTCGTGGCCAGCAATAGCCCCAACAAAGACTTTCAGTATTCCGCTGCCTACGCCATGTTGAAAAGCATTCTCTTTGAGATCAGGATCAAATCCTCTGATGATTATGACCTGCTGTACAATACCATCAATACCAGGACCATACAGGACTTTAAGCGCGACCGCGACTTTTGGCGCAAATACAACAACCAGATGTTTGGCTATCTTGACATCGCCTTTGACCGGTTCCTGAAGCTCAATAACCAGAGCCGGGGCACCGACAGCTACCAGGATATAGTACTTTGGCTTTACAATATCCATAAAAAAGATTTGTAAATTTGCCCCACTATGGCAAAAATATCCATCAACCTGGCAACAGGTTCATTTCAGCAGGAAGAAATCATCGTCGGTATTGACCTGGGAACCACCAACAGTTTAGTCGCCTTCATCAATCCCGATAAAAACCCGCAGGTCATCAATGATACCGGGAAAGGACTTCTGGTTCCCTCAGTCGTACACTTCAACGCACACGGAGACGCCCTTGTAGGAAATGATGCCAAAGAATTCCTGATCACTGACCCTGCCAATACCATATTTTCAGTAAAACGGTTACTGGGCAGATCTTATAAAGATGTTGCTGCACACCAGGATACTTTTTCTTACAAGATCATAGACGACGAAAGTGATTCACTGGTCAAGATCAAAGCGGGTGATAAATTTTACACCCCTATAGAACTCTCCGCAGAGATCCTGAAAGAACTCAAAGCGAGAGCAGAACACGCCCTGAAAACCCCCGTAAACAGAGCCGTAATAACCGTGCCCGCATATTTCAATGACAGTCAGCGCCAGGCCACCCGCGATGCCGGCAAACTCGCCGGGCTCGACGTACTTCGGATCGTAAATGAACCTACCGCCGCAAGTCTGGCTTACGGATTAGGCCTTGACCCTGCACAACAAAAAACAATTGCAGTATACGACCTGGGCGGGGGAACATTTGATGTGTCCGTGCTCTCCATACAAAATGGAATATTTGAAGTCCTGTCTACCAATGGCAATACTTTTTTAGGCGGTGATGATTTTGACCGCGCCATCGTCCATTACTGGATAGACAGCAATAAGCTGGATAAAGAAGCCCTTGCTAAGGACTCCGGTTTAATGCAGTCCTTGAGACTAAAGGCCGAGGAAGCAAAGAAAGCACTAAGTACCCAAAGCCTGTACAATGAGAAATTGGGCGAAATCCGGTGCACACTCGATAAGCAGACCTTTGAAAACCTTATCGCCGGCAAAGTAGCAGAAACTATAGCTTCCTGTAAACTGGCTTTATCAGATGCCAAACTGACCGTAGCAGAAATAGATGAAGTGGTCCTCGTTGGAGGTTCTACCCGCACACCCTATGTGAAGCAGCAGGTTGCAGGATTTTTTCAGCGTGAGCCGCACGATCAGATCAACCCGGATGAGGTGGTGGCCCTTGGTGCAGCCATACAAGCCGATATCCTGGCGGGCAACCGTTCAGATATTTTATTACTTGATGTCACTCCCCTTTCGCTGGGTATAGAAACCATGGGCGGGCTGATGGATGTGATCATCCCGCGAAATGCTAAAGTGCCTACAAAAGCCGGAAGACAATACACCACTTCGCTGGACGGACAGGTCAACATGAAGATCTCTGTTTATCAGGGAGAAAGAGACCTGGTACAGGAAAACAGGAAACTGGCAGAATTTGACCTCAAAGGAATTCCTCCAATGCCCGCCGGTCTGCCTAAAGTAGACATCAACTTCATCCTCAATGCCGATGGCATACTGACTGTACAAGCCATTGAACTCAGGTCCGGAGTAAAGCAGGAAATAGACATTACCCCAAGTTACGGGCTTACGGATGACACCGTAGAAAAAATGCTGATCGACAGCATTACCCACGCAAAAAGCGATGTGGAGCAGCGTATGCTGATCGAAGCCAGAAGCGAAGGCGAACAATTGGTCTATACCGCCGAACGCTTCGTAGAAAAGCACGGAACCTATTTAACCGCCGAAGAAATCACCAATACCAAAACACGCATTGAAGCACTGCAATCGGCACTCAAAAAAGCAGAAAAAGATGAGATCTTAAAGAAAGCCGACGAGCTCAATGAGTTTACCCGTCCTTTTGCAGAACGTGTAATGGATGTTGCTGTTTCTGCAGCAATGAAAGGCAAAAGTATCGACAATTAACACCATATAGATTTCCTGATCTAATTTAGCGGATGAAACACACGTTTTTATCCGCTAAACTGACACTTGTCTGCTGCACTGCACTACTGCTCTTAAGCTCCTGGGGTTTCTTTGCCCACATGGAGATCAACCGGCTTGCCGTATTTACACTGCCTAAAGACATCAGCAGGTTTTACAAAACAAACCTCAAATACCTGTCAGATCACGCAGTAGACCCTGATAAGCGCAGATATGCAGATACAACAGAAGCCCCCAGGCATTATCTGGATGTTGAGCTTTATGAAAATTGCATAGACAGCATTCCCAGAAAATGGGATGACGCTGTGAGCAGATATGGCTTAAACAGACTCCATCAAAACGGTATACTTCCCTGGCAGATACAAAAAAGCTATTACAAACTGGTCAGTGCATTTAAAGAACGGGACTCCGCCAAAATACTCATTTACTCCGCTTATCTCGGGCATTACATAGCAGACGCCCATGTGCCCCTGCACACCACACAAAACCACAACGGGCAACTGACCGATCAAATTGGGATCCATGCATTTTGGGAAAGCAGGTTGCCAGAACTGTTCAGCAAAAATTACAATTACCTGGTTGGGAAAGCACAGTATATAGAAAACCCCTTAACTGAAGCCTGGAAGATCGTTACACAAACACACAGCCTGGTCGATTCCGTTTTACAGTGTGAAGCAGATCTTCATCGGGCATTCCCGAAGTACAGAAAATACAGTTATTCGGAAAGAAAAGACCAGGTATTGAAACAATACTCCAGGGCTTATTCCAAAGCGTATCACGATAAAATGAACAACATGGTGGAACGGCAAATGCGTTCAGCTATATACAAAACAGGTTCATTCTGGTATTCTGCCTGGATAGATGCCGGCCAGCCGCGTCTTGAAGATTAAACTTCCACATCCTCTTTGACCACCTCTTTCTTTTTGAACTTCGACCTCAGCGCAGCAAATATCGCCGGGAAAAAGGTCACTACCGCGATCAGCACGATCACCACATCAAAATTGGCCTTTACCACAGGGATCTGCCCCAGAAGGTATCCGGCCATCAGCAAACTGGTGATCCATGCAACACCGCCAATCACATTGAAAAAAGTAAATCTGCTAAATGGCATTTTGGCCACACCGGCAACAAAAGGAGCAATGGTCCTGAATATAGGCAGGAAACGGCTGAATATAATGGCCTTGCCCCCGTGCTTTTCAAAAAATTGGTGAGACTGATTGTAATATTCCAGCTTTAAGATCCGGTTCTTTTCATTAAAGACCTTGACGCCCAGGTAAGTACCGAGCTTATAATTCAGGGAATTGCCTAATATTGCCGCAATGATCAGCAAAAACAGCATCACCCAGATACTTAACCCGGTGTTTTCGCCTGCAATTAAAGTACCTATAGCAAACAGCAAAGAATCTCCCGGTAAAAAAGGGGTAACGACAAAACCCGTTTCGGCAAAAATAATAAGGAACAGAATGGCATAAGTCCAGTTCTGATAATCTCTGATGATTTCCTCCAGGTGTTTATCAATGTGCAGGATGAAATCAAGTAAAAAAGTGAAAAATTCCAAGTTTTATAAATTAAGCCCAAAAGTAAAAATATCATGGCAATAACCATGATATTTTTAAACCTTATAATGTCATAATTAGTTCTGAATGATCACATGCTGCTCCAGAACCTTTTCAGAGGCCCCGTCTATCCATATGGTATAATTTTTACCGGCCTGCAGATTTGCGTCAATAATGAGCGGATCCGTTACACCGGTCGCATTCGCTTTAATCTTTGAGCCCGGATTTACACTAAAATAAGTGGAGGAATAGGCAAAGGCAATACCCGTAGTCAGGATCTCCCCGTCAACAACAGAAAAATTGATGTAGTTTTCCAAAAAGCTGTTTAAATGTACAAATCTAACCCTGGCCTTGCCGGGTACTACAACATTATCATCATCTTTTACCCCCGCAGCCAAATTTCCGCCAAGTCGAATCAGGCCCTTGAAATAGAATACGGTCACTTCCGCCCCAATCTCAAACTTTCCGCCGATACCTGCATTACCTGTACCTTCAGTAGTACCCATATCCGCGAAAGCAAAAGCATTATCGCCTGAAGTACTGGTATAGTAAGGTGAGAATTGCCCATAGATCAGTGCAACAGAATTTGGCGCTTTGACCCCTCTGATGAACATATCCTGCGGATTGGAACTTTTTACCGCATTTACAAACCTCACTTTAATCTCGCCTACAGGCTCCGGCGGGTCTTGTTTTACACAAGAAGCGAACAGTACTATTAAACCCAAATAGAGTAGTCTTTTTTTCATCGGATAATATTTTAGATATAAACGTAACAAAACCGGTATTCGCTACATATTGCGTCACTATTTTTACGCTCCATCACAAATATACCAAAAACAACAATGGCCCGGCATATTACCGGGCCATTTCACATATTTTAACAAATGCTAGTTATAATTGTTCAGCATGACCGGCATGACGAGCATCAAAACATCCTCATTCTCATCATTGGTCTGAGGGATCAGTAAGCCGGCCCGGTTTGGCGTAGAAAGCTCCAAAGTAACTTCTTCACCGCTCAGGTTGCTTAGCATTTCAATCAGGAATTTGGCGTTAAATCCGATTTCAAGGTCTTCTCCTTCATACTGACAGCTCAAACGCTCATGTGCTTCATTGGCAAAATCCAGGTCTTCAGATGAGATGTTCAGCTCACTGCCATTGATCTTCAGGCGTACCTGGTGGGTAGTTTTATTGGCAAAAATAACAACCCTGCGCAAGGTATTCAGGAAAAGCGCCCTGTCAATCACCAGTTTATTGGGGTTATTGGCAGGAATAACTGCCTCATAGTCAGGATAACGCTCATCAATCAAGCGGCAAACCAGGTTAATGTTCTCAAACTTAAAGAAAGCACTCGTCGCATTGTAATCTACAGATACATTGACATCGGTAGACGGCAATGCTGCCTTCAATAAGGTCAAAGCCTTTTTAGGCAGGATAAAAGACGATGATTTATCAGCTTTGCTGTCGGTACGTCTGTACCTGACGAGCTTATGCGCATCGGTCGCTACAAAAGTAATGTGCTGATCTGAAAGCTGGCAAAAAACACCGGTCATTGCGGGGCGAAGCTCATCATTACTCACGGCAAAAATGGTCTTTGTGATCGCTTCAGTTAAAACTGAGGCAGGTAAATTTACCGAGGATGCATTTTCAACCACAGGGATCTTAGGAAAATCATCTCCGTTCTCACCACTCAGCTTATATTTACCATCACCCGCACTGATCTCAATAGAAAAAGTGCTGTCATCGATATTAAATGAAATGGGCTGATCCGGTAAAGTCTTTAAAGTATCCAGTAATATTCTCGCAGGAACAGCAACTTTTCCTCCTTCTTTAGATTCAACAGGCAAAGAAGTGGTCATACTGGTCTGCAGATCCGTAGCAGATATGGTTAAACTTCCATCTTTAATTTCAAAAAGGAAATTTTCGAGTATAGGCAATACAGTACTGCTGCTTGATGCACCGTTTACTGTTTGCAAATGTTTTAATAACGTTGATGTGGATACAATAAATCTCATAATATGATTTAGTCAGTTCTCAAAAATATAAAAATTACCTTGTATACTTATGCTTGCGGTAATAATGTTGAAAAATTGCAAACAATATTAACAATAGTAACGGCACGCCGACATTGATCAGCTGCCACTGCAATTTTTCTGTACGCAAACGTGTCCTATCCAATAACCTGATCCTGACCTCTTTATTGCGCAGCGAGATCAAATTATTGTCATTGCAAAGATAATCAGCAATATTCAGCAACAGCGCCTTATTTCCATAATTGCGTCCTGTATACCTGTCAAAACCCAAAGGAAATGCAGATCCGTCCCTGCTGCTCACCTGATTTTTGAACACATCCCCATCCCCGATCACGATCATTTTATTTGCTTTGCTCTGCAGGGATGCTCCATAATTTTCAGAAATGCCCGGGGGCAATGGCCTGTTCAAAAATACAGAAGGAAAAATACCTTCAACCAGCACTCCTGCCGAAGCCGGAACACTGGCATACGCTTTCGGATCAGGCTGTTCGGCCACCATTTGCAAAGTAAGGAGCTTTGGCGTGCTGTGTACCTTATTGAAAGCTGAACTCTTCAATATCACCTGTTTGCTCAGCCCTTTCACTGCTATAGTATCTACCGTACTTACAAACTCAGCCAATACCCCATCTATGTTCCTTACCAGGTTATGCGTAGTATCCGGCATCAGCAAAGGATAATATACCCATGGCGCCATCTGGATCTGTCCCTGTTGTCCGCCGCCCGTACTCAGCGGAATTTCCGCACAATTGGCATCTGCGATCAGGTTATAATTTATACGCGTCCCGTACATGAACAGCATATCGTCGAGGTTCAGTTTTCTATTGAAAGCGAGCTGTTCACCCGAGCGCCCCATGCTGTCCAGTTCTGCTCCTACCTGGTCAATACACCAGACCACCCGGCCGCCATTCATCACAAAATAGTTGATCTTATATTTTTCTGCTTCCGTAAATTCTTTTTGGGGCTTGACGACCATCAGCATTTTCAGCTTGTCCAAACCTTGCTTATCAATCACATTCAGGTCAACCCTGCCCACTTCGTAATTATCGGACAAGCTTTTGATCGCATCGTGCAGCAGCAGATCTGACAGTTCCCCATTCCCTTCGGTAATTCCGATCCTTGGATGCTGACCGCCCAGTACCTGCTGAATGGCCGATGTGAACAGATATTCCAGGTTCTGTATAGAATTGTTGATGTTCTCTTCATAATCTCCCATCGCATCCAGGTTCTGGAGCAATTTTACGGGCTGCTGCTTTCCGTCACCCTCCACTATAGCCATCGGAAAAACGGTCTTTTGTGCAAAGCCAGCATCATTTTTAATGTTGAGCGTAGTGGGCTCAATTCCCAGCTGATAGAGGTTATTGATCACAGTATCCTGATCGCCGGCACTTAATCCGCCTATGGGATCAACAAATACAACTTTAAAAGATGCACCTGAATACGCGCGGTAATCCGCAAGCAGGTCTTTGGTCGCATTGCGCAGCCGCTTGAAAGCTGCAGGCAGGTCGCCATCTAAAAAAACGGTAACGACTATTTCTTTATCCAGGTTTTTTAAAACAGACTTTGACTGAGCTGTTAGTGTAAATCTTTTTTCTTTGGTAAAGTCGACACGGGTATAAACATACTGTGCAATGATGTTCAGCATGACCAGCGCGGCGACAAAAGCCAGTGCCCAAAAAAACTTCCTCTTTCCAGTCTTTACCATTTTCTGCCTCCCAGTACGAGCCTGGTCAGCCCCAAAAACAAGCAGACCACCGTGATAAAATAAACCAGATCGCGCGTATCCAAAACACCCCTGCTGATGGACTGATAATGTTCATTTACACTCAATCCCAAAAACAGGCTCTCCAGATCACGCAGTGCAAAGACCTTGCTCATGGCATCAAAGCCAAGATAGGCAATGAAGCAGATGAAGACTGAAACCGCAAAGGCAATCACCTGGTTGCTGGTCAGCGAAGATGCAAATATGCCAATGGCAATAAAGGCCGCACTCAGGAGCAGCAATCCTACATAAGAACCGGTTACCGCACCGGTGTCCACATTGCCGGCCGGAAGGCCCAGCTGGTATACAGTATAGTAATAAATTAAAGTAGGCAGCAGAGAAAAGGCAACAAGAACAAAACCCGAAAGATACTTTGCCAGGATAATCTGCCAGTCCGTGAGTGGTTTGGTCGCGAGCAGTATATAGGTTCCCTCTTTCCGCTCTTCAGCGAATGACCGCATGGTAATGGCAGGAACAAGGAACATGAACAGAAAAGGCGCCAGGCTAAAAAAGCCGGTCAGTTCCGCATACCCATATTCCAGGATAGAAGTCTCCGGAAAAAACCACAGCAGCAGGCCGGATGCCAGCAGGAATATACCAATGGTGATATACGCCATCAGTGAATGAAGTGAGCTAAATAATTCCCGTTTGAAAACCGCGTACATGCAGGGAAAAATTAAAAATTTAACCCGGCTCGCAGGCCCGCAAACGAGCGCGTGCCATTACTTCTGGACCAGCCTTCATACCTCACACCAAAGTCCAGCGATTGCCTTTTTCCAACAGGAAATGCTGTCCCGATGCCCGGCGAATAAGCAAGTGCAGTTCCGGTCCCTGAGCCATTAGCGGTAGATATCGCCACACCAGCCTCAGCGGCTCCATAAATGTAATCCGTAAAAAAATACTTCAACCCGGCCTTGATGGGCACATATCCCTCTCTGAACTTAACCCCGACAAAGACTTCCTTCCCGTTGAACCTCAGGTAGCCTGCACTCACAGTCAATCTCAGGCTTTCTGCCAGCGGGTGCTGATAAAGTAACGAACCACCGACGCCATAATTGGCAGCATCTGCATAAGCGCCAACAGGAAAAGCGAAGTCCACACCAATGCCCAGCTTAGGCCCATTGTCATCAGATTGCGCATTGACTTTTGAAAAACAAACAAAGCCAATAAAGGCCGTCATTAAAATTATCTTCTTCATGGAAATTCTAAAAATTCAAATCTACAAAAAAAGCCCCGATGTTAAATCGGGGCCTTCGATATCGTTTAAGTAATAACTAGCTTACAAACCGAAGTTCCAGGCTAATCTCAGACCGATGAAAGAAGAAGTTCCATCATTTGACCATCCTTCATAGCGACCCCCAAGTTCAATAGTAGATTTATCAGCTACAGGAAATTCAACACCAACACCCGGAGCATAAGCAAACGCTGTACCACCGTCGCCATCGCCGGTTGAAAAAACAGCGCCAAGTTCTCCACCTACATAGATGTTTTCAGCAAGAAAATACCTCAAACCGGCTTTTACGGGGATAAAACCAGAATTAATCTTGCCAAGTCCCGGGATGTCCTTAGATTGAAAGTTTAAGTAACCTGCATTACCGGTCAAATTCAATTTGCTGGCAATTGGATGTTGATAAGTCAAAGAACCACCATAGCCTAAATTATAACCATCACCGAAATCTCCCATTGGGAATCCGAATTCCACACCAATGCCTAATTTAGGTCCTGACATTGCTGCGTCCTGAGCTTTTACACTTGAAAATGCAAAAATACCTGCGATTGCTGTTAGTAAAATTAATTTTTTCATGCTTGTTTAATTTAAATGTGTTTAAATAATTAAAGTCCTTGGATGCAAAAACGTTGCCAATCGTTACAAAGAGTTATTAACATTTAAACAAAATTCAGACGAAACCGACCCTGTGTTTAAGCAGAGCTCAATAAATCAATTACTTGACTTTTATCTTCAAGAAGTCAGTGCGATGAAATTCTTTACAGACCATATCCGGCAAATGTTCTTTTTTTAATTCAGCAGTGTCGGATTTTCAGCCAATTCTAGAAAGAAAAACCAAGGCCAACAGAAAATACCCTGTTCTTGATCTCACCTTCATCAGAGCGGACGATATTGGCCAGACCAAGACCATATCCGGCATGGATATTAAGTCCGTTTCCAAGCTGATAACCGGCCAGGGCATTGATTCCATAATCAACACGTTTATAAGTTGAATCAAAATCGATATCTTCAGATTCTGATTCGCTCTGGGTCTGACCCTCAAAAGTTAAACTCGCTTTAACTTTTGATTTTCCGCTTAGCGCGTATCCAAAATACGGACCTGCGCCAAAGAAAATTTTACCATCACCAGCCGGGATATTTATTACCGCATTGACCGGCACCTCCAGGTACATCAGACTTTGCTTGATCGCCAGACTGATATTGTTTCCATCCTCATCTTCCATTTTGCCGTCTATTTTGGCCCCTTTACCCGATAAAGTCAGGCCGGCCTGCACAGAAAACATGTCACTTACCGGAATATCTGCAAGACCTCCGATATAAAATGACAGATCAGATTTTAAAGATCCTTCATCATCTTCAGAAATGGACCACGTTGGTAGCGTAACGCCTGCTTTAACACCAAATTTCACAGGACTTTGGGCCGATGCAGTCAGCGCAGCACCAGCAATTACCATTGAGAGTAATAATTTTTTCATTTACGTTATATTTAGATTGGTATCAGGCCCCCTATAGGCCAGATACCATAAATATAGTTTTATTTACCCACATATCGCATTAATCATCTACATAGTTAATTTTCTGAATATTTCATCAAGCGAATCAGACTCATGCTGAAGCTTGAGTTCATTAATTCCAGAATTTGCTGCTATTCTGCCTTTATTGATAATGATGATGTCATCACACAACGCCTCCACTTCCTGCATGATGTGTGTGGACAGGATCACCGTTTTATCTTTACCCAATTTTCTGATCAGATCTCTGATCTCTGCAAGCTGGTTGGGATCAAGCCCTGATGTAGGTTCATCCAGGATCAGCACTTTCGGATCGTGAATAATGGCCTGCGCAAGACCCACACGCTGCCTGTACCCCTTAGACAGCACACTGATCTTTTTATGTGCCTCATCTTTCAGCCCAACCTGTTCTATCGCCAGTTCGACTTTACGCTCTGGCTGATCCAGCCCGTAGGCATTGGCTGCAAACATCAAAAACTCTTTGACATACATGTCAGTATATAATGGTGTGTTTTCCGGAAGGTAGCCAATGATCCGCCGTACCTCCATACTTTGCAACTGGGTATCAAAACCGCAAAGGTCAGCCGTTCCGGAGTCGGGTTTCAGATATCCGGTGAGCATGCGCATGGTTGTCGATTTCCCGGCACCATTCGGCCCCAAAAACCCAAGTATCCTACCTGGAACAGCCTCAAAGCTAATCCCATCAACTGCTTTTTGCAGGCCGTACTGTTTAGAAAGTTGTGTTACTTTAATACTCAATGTCTTCGTTCTTTATATTGGATACCGTGCGTTCAATTTATGTGATTTGCGATCGTCATTGCGAGGCATGAAGCAATCTCCCCCACCTTGAGATTGCTTCGTGCCTCGCAATGACGAACAAGGTGAAGTCATTCCGCCATACTCAAAAGTAGAAAAATCACTCCTGCATTCATGAAAACGATTGACATATTTTTTCTAAGTTTGCATCACTATGGCAAAAAACACTAACGACGAGCAATTTAAGAATGTAATATCACATGCTAAGGAATATGGTTTTGTATTTCAGAGCAGCGAAATATATGATGGACTTAGCGCTGTATATGATTACGGGCAGTTGGGTGCAGAACTAAAAAACAACATCAAAACATACTGGTGGAAGGCCATGGTACAAATGCATGAAAACATTGTGGGTATCGATTCCGCCATTTTTATGCATCCAAAAGTATGGAAGGCCAGCGGTCACGTAGACGGATTCAATGATCCGATGATCGATAACAAGGATTCAAAAAAGCGCTACCGTGCCGATCAGTTATTAGAAGATAAAATAGCCCGTTATGAAAAAGACGGAAAAACCGATAAAGCAGCAAAACTGCAGGCCGATATGGACGAGGCCTTAAAAGCTGAAAACCTGCAGGAGCTGAAAGCCCTGATCGAGCAGCATGAGATTGCCTGCCCGGTCAGCGGCACCAAAAACTGGACAGAGGTACGCCAGTTCAACCTCATGTTCAGCACCCAGTTTGGCGCTATGGCAGAAGGATCTGAAGAAGTTTACCTGAGACCAGAAACCGCACAGGGCATTTTTGTAAACTTCCTGAACGTGCAGAAATCAGGAAGAATGAAGATCCCGTTTGGTATCGCGCAGATTGGCAAGGCCTTCAGAAATGAAGTGATCGCCCGTCAGTTCATTATGCGCATGCGCGAGTTTGAGCAAATGGAGATGCAGTTCTTTGTTCGCCCCGGCGAAGACCAGAAGTGGTTTGCTTACTGGAAAGAAGCCCGTCTGAAATGGCACAAGGCATTGGGTACACCGGCCGAAAAATACCGTTTCCATGACCATGTCAAACTGGCCCATTATGCCAATGCTGCTACAGATATCGAATTTGAATTCCCATTTGGGTTTAAAGAAGTAGAAGGCATTCACAGCCGTACAGACTTTGACCTTTCGCAGCACCAGGAGTATTCAGGTAAGAAAATGCAGTATTTTGACAACGACCTGGACGAAGCGGGCAAGCCCTATGGCAATTACATACCTTACGTAATCGAAACTTCCATAGGTCTGGACCGCATGTTCTTACTGACCATGATCAATGCTTTTGAAGAAGAAGACCTGAGCACGGAAGACAAACAGGACAGCAGGACTTTACTGCGCCTGCATCCTTGTCTGGCCCCGATTAAAGTAGCCATTTTCCCGCTGACCAAAAAAGACGGCCTGCCGGAAAAAGCAAGAGCGATCATGAACAGTCTGAAGCTGGACTTCAACTGTATTTATGAAGAAAAAGATGCCATAGGTAAACGCTACCGCCGTCAGGATGCCATAGGTACACCGTTCTGTCTGACCATTGACCACCAGACTTTGGAAGACGATACGGTGACCATCCGTCACCGCGATACCATGGAGCAACAGCGCATCGAGATCAAAGATTTGTTTGACATCATTGGCAACAAAGTAAGCTGGAAGAATTTACTGAGGTAAGCTGAATTGCATTGAAATAAGCTAAATTCCAAAACAGCCGCATACAGAAACATATTTTAACGATGAGCCGATTAGCCAACCTAATCGGCTCATTTTTGTTTTTATCGCTTTAGCAGCATTACAATTTCAGGTCATAAGACACACTGCGCCCCGCTCCGGTCGCCAGCAGCACGCCCATCTCCGCCAGTTCCTGCAGATCACGGGTTGCGGTTGCTTTAGAGGTCCTGGTTATTGAGATGTATTTCTTGGCCGTCATCCCACCTTTAAACCCATCGAAACCCGCATCAAGCATTTTATTAACTGCTTTCAGCTGCCGTTCATTTAACCGGCCTGCGTACTGATCAAAAAACCTAGTCCTTATCAGCGTAAAATTCACAAGGGACTTCGCCTCACGCTGAGCCGCCAGCGCTGTGGATACAAAATACTCCAGCCATTCAGAAATCTCGTTGTCCTGTTGCGCCATTTCCAATGCTTTATAATAACTGCTTTTATTGGCCTCGATGCTCTTAGAAAGACTCAGCATAACTGGTCTGCCCAGTGTCTGCGACAATGCCTTTTCTGCGATGGCCCTTCCGATACGTCCGTTCCCATCTTCAAAAGGATGAATGGATTCGAAATATAAATGGGCAATAGCCGCCCTCACGGGCGCACTGCTGATTTCCTGGCCACCACCGGGAGCCGTCGCATTGAACCAATTAATAAACTGTTTCATCTCTTGCGGAACAACCGAAGAGGGAGGTGCCTGAAAGTGGATCTTTTCGCGGCCAATGCTCCCCGATATGACCTGCATAGGTTCATCGCCTGTGCGCCATTGCCCTGTTTTAATGCCTTTCATTGCATCCAGCAGCAAAATGTGCCATTCCCATAGCTTTTCTTTAGTGAGCTCCTCTTTATATGAATTTCTGAGGTCAACCATCAGCTTCCCGATGCCGGCAGCTTTTTGATCATGTACGATCTCCGGAACTGCCATCAGGCCAAGGTTATTTTTTATCGAAGACATGACATCCTGCCTGCTCAAAAACTCTCCTTCTATTTCAGAGGTTTTAATTGCTTCCGAAATCATCGTTTGTAGCAAGGCCTCTTGCTGCACATCATCAGGAAGCGCCTTTAATATTCCCCTGACTTCACCTGTTTCCAGTGCAAAATCGTATAACATACCTTCAATACCTTTGAAAGAATATCTAAAATTTGGCCAGTTCTGAAGTTCCCAATTGTATTTCATTAGCCGATTAAATTTACTAATCGGCTCAAATATAAGCAAAAAATGAGCCGATTAGTAAATTTAATCGGCTCACCATTCATATTTCTTACCAAACTCTATAATGCTATTCATGATTTACCCTGACATTCGTTTTTAAGCATTTCCTCAAACCGGCTTTGACTTATAGAATAAGGCTTCATCTTTTCGTCTGAATAATCTACAGCAGTATCAATCACAAAATACTGAGGGTCGTGTCCATCAGGTTGACCCATAGTATCGAGTGGGTGCTGTATAATATAAATGTGATTGCTGCATTTCAAATAAGCAATCACGTCTTCTTTAATCACCGAAAACATGAGGTTGTTGTCATCCAAATAAATCAAACACAAATCATTTGTATCAAATGACGACAGTAAGAAATGATTGTCTATTTTAACCTGGCGCTTACATCCGGAAAACAGTATCAATAACAGTACTAAACTTATGTAACCTTTCATATTAGCAAAATATACTACCCTGGCACACTGAATCTCCCCAAATACTGACTATCAGACTGCCTGCTCCTATCCGCTGCGACAAAACCAATATAAACATCCAGTTCCTTGCCTTTAAAGTAATTGGGCAGATCAATAGTCAGCGTACCATCCTTGCGGAATGGGCCATCAAGTATCAACGATTTACTTTTATACTCCACCGTATCGTAGATTAGCAGCATGAGCTGATCTGACTTGATCTGATAAGGCAGGTCAGCCGCATTCCAGTCGATACGCATTTGGAGCGGCTCAACAAGCGTAACTGCCGGATCGACCGCAACCGGCAGATCACCGCCACTGAACCTGAACAAAGCAGGATCGATATAAAAACCTGCATCATCAGAAACCAGCGCCATTTTACGGGTGTAGGCCACGGCAGCTCTGAATCCTCCCGTTTTAGTATAGTAGTTCTTGAAACCAACCCTCAGCAGGTCTTTTAAATCTTCCAGGTAATCCTGTACAAGTTTAAATTTCTTCTGGTTCAGCCGCTCCGCATCCGTATATGTTTTTTTACGGGGCAAACCCCGCATGTACGCTTCATCACCAATCATATAGCCCACCACGGCTCCCGCCTTACCACTAAATGCGCCTAAGATTCCATTTTTTATTCTTGCCATTTTTTGTAATTTTATTGCTGACTTCCTGCCACTCCCCTGACTGGCACCTCTTCAATCATTGCCATATAAAAATACGGAAAACAGATAATTAATATGTCATTATAAGATAATAATTATATCAATGACCCTGTTATCACCCTGTTAAGACCCTGTTACTACCTTGTCCAAATATGGTTACCCGTAAACTATATAGCTAGCTGACCTTATCAGTCTACCGCTCTGGCCAGGCTTTTGCATACCCAGAAACATGAAGCATTTTATTTTCAGTATTGTATTTTCCCTTTCTTCTTTTTTGCTTTCGGCAATGAGCAGCAGCACCACTAAGGTCAGCGATAAAAATCATGCTGCGCTGCCTAACCGTGAAGGCTGGTCCAAAGAAGAACTGACACTGGCCAACACCGCCGGCGATAAAAAATACCTGACGGCTGAAGAGCGTGATTTTATCATGTATACCAATCTGATCCGGATGGACGGAGAGAAGTTCTTCAATACTTTTTTCCAGGATTATGTTGATGTGCACAACAAACGAATGGCCCAGTATGCCAATTACAATTCACTAAAGATCAGCCGGACGGACAAATACTACAAAAGCCTGGAAAAGGATTTGAAGGACGTCAAAGAATTACCGGTATTCTGGCCGGATGAAGCCCTGAGCTGGGTAGCCAGACAGCATGCGAAGGATATGAACAGGTACAACTACGCCGAACACCAGTCGCGCGACGGACGCTCTGCCAAAGACCGGATCAGCCAGATGTACCCAAGACGGGCAATGGGCGAAAACCTGTCATTTGGTTTTGCTACGGGCCTTGGCAATGCCTGTATGCTGCTGCTGGACAAGGGTGTTTCTAATCTCGGACATAGAAAGCTGATACTGGATACTTCTTATGAGCTCAATTTCGTAGGCGTAAGCATACAGCCCCACAAGGGTTACAAATACTGCGCAGTAATGGATTTTGTAGCCCTGCCAAAATAACATCTATAAGCAGATATCCGGCTAATCGCCGGTATACCACTGATGTTTGTCGATCCTTGTAATTTCCGGTTTTCCGATATTGTTCAAAAAACGCCTGGCACCAACGATAGTGGGCACTTGTAAACGGTCATAATTTGCGGCTTCGGGAAGCAGGCTGCTGATCATCACCATACCGGCCGACTGGATGAATTCCCCCTTGCCCATATAAATTGCCGTGTGGGTAACCCTTCCGCCGCTGATCCCTCTTCTCCTTGACGCCGAAAAGAACAGCAGGTCTCCGGGCTGCAGGTTTTTTATGCATTTTTCGGTACTGAGCTGATCATTGTCCATAATGTCTACTGCCGTACCTGCCAGGACTTGCTGCGACGCATCTCTTGGGATAATAATTCCATTCAGAAAGAAACTGGTCTTGGTAAATCCGCTGCAGTCCACCCCTTTTACAGAGGTGCCGCCCCAGAGGTAAGGTACGCCGATCATGGTTTTGGCTGTTGCCAGGATGTCATTTGCTTTCGGATCAGGCTTGCCTGTCCATTTTTTATAGGGCTGCAGCTGGTCTTTCTCTATATACCCAAGCCGGCCATCGGGAAACACCACCTGGTAAAATCTGTCTTGCTTTGTTTTTACCTCCAATATATTTCCAGCCACCAGATCAGATATCCTCGGCGATTTTACAGAACCTTCGCTGTAAGCATGGCCTGCGTCGGCTGTAAATATGACCTTCTCCGCGGTCTGCCATCTTTTGAAATGCTCCAGGTCCATGAGCGCAATTGCCTGCCTGTCCGTATAGGACAAATAGCCATCAGGACTGCGTACCAGGTAAAACGGTCCTTCTTTTTTCAGGACCTGCACGGGTGTGCCGAGGACCATCTGCGTGACCATCTCCGCGGAGTTGCGCGGATTGCTCCTGTTGTTGGTGACAGACAGTGTGGCAACCCCATAGGTCTGCCTGCCCAGTGAACTGTCGGGCAGCAGGTTTTGGATCACTTTCAATCCTTTAAGTGTTTTGGCCGATTGAGCATACTCCTTTAATGCTGCTTCAGAAGTACTTTCAACGATCAAGGAGTCTGATTTTATGCTTGCTTTAAAAAAAACGGAACGCTTGTCGGGCGCATATTTCTGCTGTACTTCTGCAGCCAGGTTCTTGTAAACAGCGGTATCTGTTTGTCCATCAGCTGTAACTGCTGCCAGCATACCCCACATCCATAAAGCCAAAAACATCCTGTTCATTTATTTTAATCTTTTTGAATGACTAAGATAGCCATCTGCCGGGCTTGCTTTGAAAAATAACAATTAATTTACCTTGAGATGAGCCATTAATGTTAATTTAATATTAACACATCATTACCATTACTTAAATTTGCGCCCTTAATTACAGGCAAATTGAAAACAACAGCGAGCACAGCGTTAAATCTTTATATTTCACTGGCATACCGTTTCCTGATCATACTGGTCATCTATACTTTGTGCAGGATCGGTTTTTATCTGTTCAATTCAGATCTTTTTCAGCACATTTCATTTGCCAAATACCTGCGGATCCTTTATGGCGGTGTAAAATTTGACCTCTCCGCCCTGCTTTACATCAATTCCGTCTTCATTCTGCTCCATGTGATCCCGGTCCCTTTTAAGTATGGTGAAACTTATCAAAAATTTTGCAAATGGCTGTTCATCATCAGCAACAGCATCGGCATTGCGGCCAACCTGGCTGATTTTGCTTATTATAAATATACTTTAAAACGCACCACCGCCACCGTTTACAGCCAGTTCAAAAATGAGCAGAACAAGCTCAAACTGACGGGGGATTTTTTGGCAGATTACTGGTACCTGCTCCTGCTTTTTGCTTTGCTCGTCTGGCTGCTGATCAAGGCCTATGATGTAGTTAAAGTTAAAAAAGTCCGGCAGTTCGGCTGGCCGGCCTACCTGTTTCAGACTGTTTTGATGCTGGCGATTGCGCTGGCCTGCCTCACGGGCATCAGGGGTGGCTGGGGCTTTGGCACCCGGCCCATTACACTGAGCAATGCCGGCGAATATGTGGACACGCCCGACCAGATGAGCCTGGTGCTGAACACACCTTTTTGCATCTTCAGGACACTCAAAGCGTCTAAACTCAGGCATTTGGATTTTTATGACGAAAAAAACCTGGCTTCCGTTTACAATCCGGTACACCTGCCTGCGGATACCGGCCGTTTCAGGAAACTCAATGTGGTTTTTCTGATCATTGAAAGTCTGGGAAAAGAACATGTGGGCAGTCTCAACAAAGATCTGGCGGGCGGCAGGTACAAGGGCTACACGCCTTTTATCGACTCACTGGTTGCACAGAGCTATACTTTTACACATACTTATGCCAATGGCCGCAAGTCCATTGACGCCATTCCCTCGGTCATTACCGGCATTCCCTCTATCCGGGAACCCTTTGTATTGTCTATTTACTCGGGCAATAAAACGACCAGCATTGCCAAACTACTGGGTGATGAAGGGTACGAAACCGCGTTCTTTCACGGGGCGCCCAACGGCTCCATGGGTTTTTCATCTTACACGCACCTTGCCGGCATCAAACATTATTTCGGGCAAAATGAATATAAAAAAACGGGTGATTCTGATGGCACCTGGGGGATCTGGGACGATCCCTTCATGCAGTATATGGCGCAGACCATGAATACTTTAAAACAGCCTTTCTTTTCCAGCTTCTTTTCTTTGTCTTCACACCATCCGTTCAGACTGCCCGATGAATATAAAGGCAAGTTTCCTAAAGGACCGCTTCCTGTACAGGAAGTGATCGGTTACACAGACATGGCCCTCAGGAATTTTTTCAGAACGGCTTCTGCCATGCCCTGGTATAAGAATACCCTTTTTGTACTTTGTGCAGATCACGCGACCGTTTCCTATTTCCCTGAGTACCAAACTACTCCGGGTTATTTTTCCATACCTATTCTCTTTTATTACCCTGGCGGGGACCTGAAAGGAAAGACCGACAAACTGGTGCAGCAGATCGACATCATGCCTACTGTCTTAAATTATTTACATTACGACAAGCCATATTTTGCATTGGGCTTTGATGCTTTTGCAAAAGGTAATGATAACTTTGTAGTGAACAACAACGACGGTAATTTCAGCTTTTACCAGGGAGATTATATGCTGACCAACGACGGAAAGGAAAATACCGCGCTGTACGATTTGAAGACAGACCGCCTGACCCGCAACAACATATTGCAAAAAGAACCGTTAGTAGCTGATAAAATGGGGAAATACCTGAAGGCCTTTGAGCAGCAATACAACAACAGAATGATAAACAACACTTTAACGGCAAAATAAAGGATGCGTAAAGCCTTATTGAGAATCATAGACTTCTTCTATCCTCCTTTTTCGCGCTGGTTATCTTTACATACTTTCAGGTATCTTGTTTCGGGCGGTACTACAGCTGCATCATCAATCGTTTCTTATTATATTGCCTATAACTGGATCCTGCATCAGAAAAGCATTTATATCAATTTTCCTTTTCTGCCAAAAATGATCACTGCCCACGTAGCAGCCCTGGTCATCAATACAGCCTGTACCTTCCTCGTTGGGTTTGTACTCAATAAATACCTGATCTTTACAGAATCCAATCTAAAAGGGAGGATCCAGATCTTCCGGTATGCAGTGGTGTTCTTTCTCAATTTTATGATCAACTACGGCATGATCAAATACATGGTGGAAGGCCTGCATTTCTACCCTTCCATTTCACAAGCTCTTATCACCGTTTTCTTGTCTTTGATGAGCTATTTTCTGCAAAAATACTTTACTTTCAAGGTAAAAAAAGTTTAATTTCTCGTTTTTGGGTAAACAAGACGCATTTATTTGTTATCCTTTGGTGATAGGCTTAACTTAGCCGCATTATCAATTTGATCAGGCGATGAGCGATTTTAATGACTTTAACAATCCACAGGTAGCCAAACTGCCAAGGCACCTGCGGCAGTTTATTGTAGAGCAGCACTATGAAAAGTATACTCCTGCAGATCAGGCAGTATGGCGTTATGTGATGCGTCAGAACTATAGTTATTTAAAACATGTTGCTTATTATCCTTACATCAAAGGCTTGCAGCGTGCGGGTCTGAGCATTGAACACATTCCTGATCTGCAAACCATGAACGACAACCTGGGCAAAATAGGCTGGGGTGCCGTCACGGTAGACGGATTTATTCCGCCTGCGGCTTTTATGGAATATCAGGCCTGCCGGGTGCTGGTCATTGCAGCTGATATCCGGCAGATCAATCACATCGAGTATACACCGGCTCCTGATATTATTCATGAATCGGCGGGTCATGCACCAATCATCGCAGATACAGACTACAACAATTACCTGAGTTACTTTGGTTCAATAGGCGCTAAGGCGATGTTCTCCTCCAAAGATTTTGAGCTCTATGAGGCCATCCGTCACTTGTCTATTTTAAAAGAGGCGGCAGATGCCCGGGAGGAGGAAATCGCCAGGGCAGAGAAACAACTGGAATTGATTTCGGAGAACATGGGTGAGCCTTCTGAAATGGCATTATTGGGCCGTTTGCACTGGTGGACAGTGGAATACGGACTGATCGGCACATTAGAAAACCCCAAGATCTACGGGGCCGGCCTGCTCTCTTCCATTGGCGAGAGTTCTTCCTGTATGAAGCCTGAAGTGGAAAAATTGTGGTACAATATAGACACCGTCAATTATGCTTATGACATCACCAAACCGCAGCCCCAGCTCTTTGTAACGGAAACTTTCCAGAACCTGATCGATGTTTTGGAGGCCTTTGCAGATACTATGGCCTTCAGGCGCGGCGGTTCCGAGGGTATTGTGAAGGCGATAGAATGCAAAAACCCTGCAACGGCTGTTTACAGTTCGGGATTGCAGGTCACGGGTGTATTTACAGACCTGGGCCTGAACCGGCAGGATGAGCTTACTTTCCTGAGGACATCCGGGCCTTCGGCATTGGCCTATGAGGGCAGGCAGCTGGAAGGGCATGGTAAATCTTACCATAAGGATGGTTTTTCATCGCCTGTGGGCAAACTCAGGGGTATTGACAAGGCGATTGAGGATATGGACATTCGCGAATTGATGAACTGTGGAATCAGGCCAAACCACATTGCGGCACTGGAATTTGAGAGCGGCATTACGGTAAAAGGCCTGGTCACCATCATTCATCAGCAAAGGGACGGGCGTACCTTTATGGTCACTCTGGAAGATTGTACCGTAAAAGAAAGCAATGGCAACATTTTATTTCAGCCGGATTGGGGGGTATACGATATGGCTGTAGGCGAAAAGATCGTTTCTGTATTTAACGGCGCAGCCGACAAGGATGCCTACGAGGAGATCACCCACCTGAGCGACAAGCAGACGCATAAAATTGTATACGACGAAAAAACGGCTAAACTGCACCAGATCTATAAAAAGGTAAGGTCAATAAGAGAAGAACAGGCTGGGTTTGAAGAATTGCCGGATCTTTTTGATGCGCTGAGAAAAAACAACCGTGACGATTGGCTTTCTGCGCTGGAAATATTGGAGATCCTGCACCATAAAAGGTTGTTTCCCGAACTGGAAAAAGAGATTCGTGTGTACCTGGAACTGAAATCCTCTGGTGAGCCTGATCACAGCAAGCTGATCAATGATGGTCTCCATGTCATAGAAAGCCCGGTAACGCAACTGATCACTGAAGAAGATATTTAAAAAAATGAATATAGTATTAACAGGCGCCAGCAGCGGAATTGGCTTTGAAGCCGCTTTAGAATTTACACTCAGCAAAGAGAACAAAGTGGTCTGCATTGCCAGATCGGCTGATAAGCTGCGCAAGCTGCTGGAGATCGCAAAGGGGATTAATCCGGATTGTGTACTGCTGCCCGTCGAATTTGACATTGTAAATGACGACTATGCTGCCCTGGTTCCCTTTTTAAAAGAACGCCTGGGCAATGTCGATATTCTGATCAACAATGCCGGTGCTTTAGTCAATAAACCTTTTTTGGAAACCTCAGCCGCCGATATGTACCAGATGTTTGAAAGTAATGTAATGGGGCACTTTAACATGATCCAAAATATCCTGCCTTTAATGGGCGCAGGCGGTCATATTGTAAACATCGGCAGTATGGGCGGTTTCCAGGGCAGCGTTAAATTTCCCGGGCTTTCTGCTTATTCCTCTTCCAAATCTGCGCTGCATACGCTGACGGAGTGTCTGGCTTACGAACTGGCCGAAACAGGAATAAAAGTAAACTGCCTGGCACTGGGATCAGCGCAAACCGAGATGCTGGAACAGGCATTTCCGGGTTATGAATCTCCGGTTATGGCATTTGAAATGGGTAAGTATATCGCCGATTTTGCGAGAACAGGGCACAAGTTTTTCAACGGAAAAACTCTTCCTGTAGCTGTAACAACACCATAATCACCATTTTATCAACATTTATTAGGGTTAAATAATATTTTTAATACCTTTAGCGCCGTGGGTGTGTTGTATAAACCGGAATTAAACAAATCATATTGATGAGAAAAACCGCTATCCTGTTTTGTGTTTTATTGGTTAGTGTGTTCGCGGCAAAATCGCAGACCACTATTCCGGCAGAATACCAGGAAATGGTGGACAAACTTTCTAAACAATTGGCCAGCCCGCCTGAAAAAGTCCAGGAAACCACATCCACCAGCCGGATCATGGAATTTGCTAAATCTATGATCGGCATCAGGTACCGGGCAGCGTCAAGCAGCCCAAGCAGGGGCTTTGACTGTTCAGGTTTCGTTAATTATGTATTCAGCAATTTTGGTTTTAAGGTACCCCGTTCTTCAAGAGACTTCGCCGCAAGCGGTGATGCGGTAAAGCTGGAAGATGCCAAGATCGGAGATGTCATTCTTTTTACCGGGACCAACAGCAGATCGCGCAGACCGGGACATGTAGGCATTGTTTATGCTATAGATGGTGATGAGATTAAATTTATACATTCTTCTTCCGGCAGCGCCAGAGGGGTAACCATTACCAGTTTAAATGAGGGGTTTTATAAAAGACGCTTTTTAAAGGTGATCAGTATTTTTTAGATTGCTTTATTGACGTAACGGTGTCAGTTACTTTATTGCGGGGGCTTCATTGCAACAACAAAACCTTCAGTGCTTCATTTACTTTTCCTTCATTCAGCAGTTGTCTGGCCAGCTCATGAAGCTCACGCTCACGGTCGCCGGAATCACCTATGGTAGCATCCAGTATTTCTTTTACCTGTGGCCAGGTGCTGACAGCATCTATCTCCTCATCCGAAGGAAATTGTTCTGTATTGCCCAGCATACCCAGGTCATTACCGGTCAGCACTTTAGAGTTGCGCACCGCTTTTGGCAACGCATCAACCCCCAGTCCCAGTGTGGTCAGGGGCTTAGTTACTTTAAATAAGTTTTCAGGCGTCACCCGGCAATACCAGTCGCCCCCGAGGCGGGCCACAAGGTCTATTTTTGCCTGGTCTATTTTACCTTCTGCGTCCAGTATCTCCTCCCTGATGTGGATCAGTTTCACTTCGGCAAGGATCAGGTTGCCTGCACCCGGATTGTCACCCAGATGGATGATCTCTTTTACGATACATTCCATCTGTACGGGTGCTTCCGCTACACGGGGAGGCCTGACCAGCTGCGAAGGCAGCATCGTAAACCCTGCCTTTTCAAATTCATTGGTACCCTTTGCGTATTCTGTGCTGGCCAGGCTGGTTTGCTGTACCATCGCATAGTTGACAATATTGATGACACATTCTTTCACTTCCAGTACATTTTCCAGTGTATGCTTGGTGGTGTTGTCCCGCACGCGCCTTGCAGGTGAAAAGATGCATAGCGGCGGGTTGGTGCTGAACATGTTGAAAAAACTGAAGGGACTCAGGTTGATGTTGCCGGCCGCATCTGTGGTAGAGGCAAAGCAAATGGGCCTGGGCGCAATGGCATACTGCATGTAATTCTGCAGCTGCACAGGGGAAAGCTCTGAGGTGTTGAGGGTCAGCATGGTTTTCAATATATCACTTAATTGTGACGAATAGCTAATTATTTCTTCAATGCGAGAATTGAAAAATCTGTATCAACTGCTTTGATCGTATTGCTCAGATGGCCAAGCCCTGTAATTTCCATCTCTACTACATCCCCGTCCTGCAGCCACTGCGGTTTGAAATCAGGATCATTGAGCAGGCCGGTGCCATTGAGTTCAAGAAAACAACCTGTACCCACGGTGCCGGAACCAATGACATCACCGGGCAGCACATCAGCACCATAAGCACAGCGTTCGATGATCTCTGCAAAGGTCCAGTCCATATCGGCCATACTGCCCCGGGATACCTGTACCCCATTGACAGTGCAGGTCATTTTCAGATCGTAGGAGTTGCCGGTATGACCTGGCTTTGTGCTGATTTTATATTGCTCCAGCTCATCAGGGGTGACCAGCCAGGGGCCGATCACGGTGGAGAAGTCCTTTCCTTTGGCCGGACCAAGATTCAGCAGCATTTCTTCTGCCTGAAGTGTCCTGGCGCTCATGTCATTCATGATCATATAGCCTGCAATATAGCTATCAGCCTCTGCGGCGGTAATGTTTCTTCCTTTTTTCCCGATCACTACAGCAACTTCAAGTTCAAAATCAAGCTTCTGAAAATGGTCCGGCATGCATTCAATTTCACCAGGCCCCTGTATCGCATTATGATTGGTAAAATAAAAGATGGGATATTTGTCAAATTCAGGAATCATTTCTACCCTGCGGTTCCTGCGTGCTGCTGCTACATGCTGACGAAATGCATAGCCGTCTCTGCATGATGCAGGATGAGGTACGGGAGCCAGCAATTCGAAAAAGGCTTCCTGTTTTGGTTCGATCGCTCCTGATCTGATTTGTGCATCAATCTTTTCTGCGCGTTCCATCAACACCTCTCCGCCTTCCAGAAAGCCATTCATTTGATCGGGGAGCTGTTTGTCGCAGGAGTTCAGGTTATAAATGTGTCCGTTTACAAAAACACCCAGGTGTTCTCTGTCTTCTGTTTTATAGGATACCAGTTTCATATAGTTAGTTTATGTCGTTGTCCAAAGCTATATAAAAATACAGCAAACCTGATACTAAAATAAATACTGATGAGATAATTGCTTTAGGTTTTGTGGTTTATGCTAATAAATACTTAATTTAGCCAACGCAACAAAAATAATGGTAAAAAGCAATTACATCGCTCAGGATCAAATAGCCAGACAAGTACTGGCTTCGTTTAGGTATGCCATGCTGTCCAAGCTTATTTTTGCACAATATTCTCTGTAAGATTTCCTGATCAGATACACCAGCTTGCTGTGCTGTAAATGCGCTTAACAACCGCTCATTAAAAACGTTTTGAACGTTTAAACGTTATCATTTAAATCAATTTCACCATTTTAAACTTATGTTATGCCTGTATACCATACGTTAGGAACTGTACCAGCTAAACGCCACACTGTTTTCAGGAAACCGGATGGACAGCTTTATGCTGAGGAACTGGTATCTACTGAAGGGTTTTCGAGTTTATATTCACTTGTTTACCATTGTCATCCTCCTACTATTGTAAAATCCCTGGGCGAACCGTATTCGGTAGAGCCAAAGATCGCCCGGGAGAAACACCTGAAGCATACCAGTCTGATTGGCTTCAATATTAAACCAGAAGATGATTACCTGCAGAGCAGGAAGCCGGTACTGGTCAACAATGACCTGCACATTTCACTGGCTGCTCCGCGCAAATCGATGACGGATTATTTTTACAAGAACAGTCAGGCCGATGAGGTGATCTTTATCCACGAAGGAACAGGCACATTGAAAACCGGCTTTGGAAAGATCCGCTTTGGCTACGGGGATTATTTGGTGGTGCCGCGGGGCACGATCTGCCAGATGGAATTTGATACTGAACAAAACCGCCTTTTCATTGTAGAAAGTTTTAGCCCGATCCGCACACCAAAGCGCTACCGGAATGAGTACGGGCAGCTGATGGAGCACGCCCCGTATTGTGAACGCGATATCAGAAGGCCTTCAGACCTGGAAACCATTGATGAGTTTGGCGATTTTAAGGTGCTGATCAAAAAGCAGGGATTGATGTACCCTTATACCTATGGCACACATCCTTTTGATTTCGCGGGCTGGGACGGTTTTCATTATCCTTATGCTTTTTCTATTCATGATTTTGAGCCGATCACCGGCCGCTTGCACCAGCCGCCTCCGGTACATCAGACCTTTGAAGGACATAATTTTGTGATCTGCTCTTTTGTGCCGCGCAAATATGATTATCATCCTTTGTCTATTCCTGCGCCGTACAACCACAGTAACGTAGACAGCGACGAGGTGCTTTACTATGTAGATGGTGATTTTATGAGCAGGAAGAGTGTGGTAAAGGGTCAGATCACCCTTCATCCCGGCGGCATTCCTCATGGGCCGCATCCGGGTATGGTGGAGAAATCGATTGGAAAGGAAAGCACTGATGAGCTGGCTGTGATGATTGATCCTTTCCGGCCGCTCATGCTTACCGAGGAAGCGGTAGCGATTGAGGATGAGGGGTATTATAAGAGCTGGCAGGGGGGTTAAAATTCAATACACCTCGCTGACTCGAAATCCTGAAGGAGGGGGGTTAAAATTCAATACACCTCGCTGACTCGAAATCCTGAAGGAGGATTTCCATGTCAGTTCGGTGTACAGAATTTTAAGGGGAAAGCAGGGAGTATAAAAAGTAAGGAATGAGAAATAAAAAAACTGAAACTGATTTATTATTCATAAAAAAACTAAGATGTCAACACAAACATTTGCAGAAAAGATAGCTGAGGCTCCGGATTTTCTCCCGATAAACGGGACGGATCACATTGAGTTTTATGTGGGAAATGCGAAACAGGCTGCGCATTATTACAAAACGGCTTTTGGCTTTCAGTCACTGGCTTATGCTGGTCCGGAGACTGGATTGCGGGACAGGGCTTCTTATGTACTGCAGCAGGGGAAGGTCAGACTGGTGTTTACGACAGCACTGAAATCGGATAGTCTTATTGCCGGGCACGTCCGGAAACATGGTGATGGGGTAAAGATCCTGTCACTATGGGTAGATGATGCTTACAGCGCATTTGAGGAAACGGTCAAACGCGGTGCAAAACCTTATCTGGAGCCGGTAACCCAGTCGGACGAACATGGGGAGGTACGCCTATCGGGGATTTACACTTATGGCGAAACTGTACACCTTTTTGTGGAACGGAAGAACTATAAAGGGGCTTTTCTGCCGGGCTACCGGGAATGGAACAGCGACTACAATCCCGCGGATGCCGGCCTGCTTTATATAGACCATTGCGTGGGCAATGTGGGCTGGAACAGGATGAATGAGACGGTCAAATGGTATGAGGAGGTGATGGGATTTGTCAATATCCTTTCATTTGACGACAAACAGATCAATACGGAATACAGTGCACTGATGAGCAAGGTAATGAGCAACGGAAACGGTTATTCCAAATTTCCGATCAACGAGCCGGCTGAGGGGCAGAAAAAATCACAGATCGAAGAGTACCTGGAATATTATGAAGGTGAGGGGGTGCAGCACATTGCGGTAGCAACAAAAGATATTCTGGCTACCGTGAGGCAATTAAAGGCCCGGGGGGTTGAGTTTTTAAGTGCACCCCCTGAAGCCTATTACAATATGATGCCGGAGCGCGTCGGGGAGATTGACGAGGAGATCGCGCAGTTGAAGGAACTGGGCATCCTGGTGGATTGTGATGAGGAAGGCTACCTGCTCCAGATATTTACGAAACCTGTGGAGGACAGGCCTACCTTATTTTTTGAAATTATACAGCGAAAAGGTGCCCAGTCATTTGGCGCAGGCAACTTTAAGGCATTATTTGAGGCCTTAGAGCGCGAACAAGAGCTAAGAGGAAATTTATAAAAACCTCTTATTCATTTAAAAACGGGGAGGGCATTCATGATATGGATGTCCTCTTTTTTTATTACTTTCGGGCTTCAAGGCATTAATGAGGGGTATGGAATTTAACCTGATCAAGAGAACAACATTATTTTTTATGCGGCTTAGGCTGGCATTCAAGCTCTTCAGCAAGAATGATCCTTTAAGGCTGGCCGGTGCCACCGCATTCTTCACAAATTTTGCATTGCCTCCTATTTTATTGATCCTCATCAGATTATTTGGTTTTTTTATTGACCGCAAGATCCTGGCATCACGTTTATTTGAGCGGCTGGCAAGTATCCTGGATGACAGCAGCACCCTGCAGATCAGGCAGACCCTGAGAAATATAAGAGGGATAGATCATAAATGGTATGCGACCTTACTGAGCTTCATATTTTTTTTATTTGTAGCCACCACTTTATTTAGTGTGATCAAAAATTCTATGGACCAGATCTGGTCCATAGCAAATAAAGCGCACTCGGGATTTTTGTTTAAACTGAAACTGAGGGCCAGGTCTATAGTGATCATCCTGCTCGCAGGTGTCTTGTTCCTGCTGGGATTTTTAACAGACAGTATCCAGGCTTACATCGGCGAATACATCAATACAGCTTCTCCTACATTTGGCCGGCTGTTCTTGTATGTACTCAATCAATTGGTCTTCATTGGCATAGTCATGATCTGGTTTACGGTGCTGTTCCGCTTTCTGACCAACGGCAGGCCGACATGGAAAGCTGCGCTCAGGGGCGGCCTGCTTACTGCCGTGCTGTTCACTTTTGGAAAATATATACTGAGGATCATGCTCCCTCTAAGCGGCATAGGAAATATCTACGGTACTTCAGGCTCTATTGTCCTGATCATGCTTTTTGTATTCTACTCTTCCTTCATATTCTATTTCGGGGCATGTTATGTAAAAGTATTGAGTGATGACAGGGAAACCCCTATACGTCCGATCAAAGGGGCGTTCAATTATGAAATAAAAGAGATTTTAAAGGATACTTAACAAGCCACCGGCTTGGATACCTGCTCAAAACCCTGCATTTCAAACACAGCCAGCTTATTGAGTAAGTTGTAATGTAAGGTACCAAAGAAATTGATAATTCCACCCTCCTTGTTCTTCCCTTCGATACAAATACTTTCTTTTACAATTTCCCGGTGTTCTAAATTCTGATCATTCAGGATCACATCTTCGTCCTGTATTTTCACGTCGCTGGCATCAATTGAGAACTGTTTCAGCAGATCAGAAAAGCTTTGGCCGTTTAGCAATAATTCTTTGATATTCATAGTAGTATTCATTAGGTTAGGGATGAAAGCAATATCAATTTTAAAGCCAAAAAAAAGGGTAAACCCTGAAAGTTTACCCCTTTTACAAAATTATGTTTATCCGATGTTTTTTAGAACAGTTTATAGGCAAGTCCCAGCGTAAAAAGCCCAAGTTTTTGGCCTTCATAATCACCTTCGCCAACCTTAGAAAGTCCGGCTTCATATCTCAGGTCTACACCCAGGTTTTTAATGTCCAGGCCGGCACCAAACTGCCATGCAATGTTCTGACCTTTGAAGTTTCCTTTAAATGCCTGGCCTGCTGCATCTCCAAATGATTGTTCATCATCCAGGATAAAGGAAACCACGGGTCCTGTATTTAACCGGACACCAATTCCCGCAGCGCCGATCTTGGTGCCTACTAATATTGGAACATCAAGACTGGTAAATTTTACTTTGTTCTCCTGACCTTCACTGTTTTTAAGCGTCGTGTTCTTGCCGCTCAAATAGAGCTCTGGCTGCAAATGAATGCCAGCTGCTCCTATGCGGGCCCATAGGCCAGCGTAATAACCCGCCCGGTTGTCACTGCTAAAAGTGTTTTCAGTACTCAATTTGGACAGGTTCGTTCCTGCTTTAATACCTAACTGAAAGCTTGGGAGCACCTGGCTGAAGGCTGCAAGGTTGAAACCTGCGAACAGCACTGCTAAGAATATTTTTTTCATGTTTTTATGGTTTTGTTTTAATAATACTGAAACAATCAATGTATGGGATAGTTTCAATACATCATATTTGGTGTGTTATTTAATCTTTAAGCGTAAAAATAAGAATATTTTTAATTTGGAACTAAAATACGTAGTTTTATCGTAAAAGTGCGATACTCACCCTTATTGTTAGATAGTACTCCTTCAAACTATACTTAGGATGCCCTTTTAATGGACTTTACGTTTAATTTTTATTCCCTCATTCTAATTTTTTGCGGGTCGGTTACGTTATTTTTATCTCACTACGTCTATAGAAAGGAAGGTGAAGCTGTTCGGTTCTTTGGCATCATGATGCTTGCCAATGCCATCTGGTCACTGGCCTATGGATTTGAACTGGCCAGCACCACGCTCAGTCAGGCTAAGGCCTTCATAAATATTGAGTATCTGGGCATCACAGCATTGCCGCTTACCTGGTTTTTGTTCTGTCTGAAATTATCAGGTAAGGAAGACTGGTATAAGAACCGGTCCATACTTTTTCTGCTGATCGCTGTTCCGGTTATTACTGTTTTTCTGGTATGGACCAATCATTTTCACCACCTCCACTATAAAAATTACTATTTGGATCTGACAGGTGATTTTCCAACAGTCACTGTAGAACCTGGTATATCCTACATCTTGTTCACCATTTATTTCTATATACTCCTGGCTGCCGGCAGTTACCTGCTGATCGTTAAGTTCCGAAAGGCAGATCCTATATATAAGCGTCAGAATTATAGTGTCATCATAGCAGCCATGATCCCCTGGCTCACCAATATCAGTTACCTGGCCGGCTTCAGGCCGATGAAGAACCTCGACCTCACTCCGTTTGCTTTCATTGCCACAATATTCCTGATCTCGCTGGCGATCTACCGCTTTAAACTTTTCGACATTTTGCCGGTGGCCCGGGAAAAGGTACTGGACCTGATGCAGGATGGTTTCCTGGTACTGGACAACAAGCACCGTATCATCGATTATAATAAGACTTTCAGTAAATATTTGCCTGCAAACAGCAAAAATAAGATCATAGGAACCCCACTGGAAGTGCTGATCCCGGGGCAAACGGAACTGCTTGAATTCTTAAAAGCGCACCGTGCAGGAAAAATAGAACTGAAAATTGGAACGGACAAGGGTTTGTTTGACCTGGAGGCGGACATTGGGTATCTCGATGACAATCAACTGAATAACGAGGCTATTTTCATCAAGCTGCAGGACCTTACTATACTCCGTGCAGAATCATTAAGATCAAAAATACAAGCTGAAGAACTGCAAAAGCTCAACCAGCTTAAAGACAGGATATTTTCTATTATAGCCCATGATTTAAGGGCACCACTGGTAAATTTATCTGAGGTGCTGAAAATGATCTCTGATGATCAGATCAGCAGTGAAGAATTTAAAGCCCTTTCCCCAACACTAAACAAAGACATTGTATACACCACTGATCTGCTTGAAAACATTCTGCACTGGTCCAGAAGCCAGCTAAAGGGGTATGGGATCAACAAAGAATTCTTTGACCTCAAGGGCCTGATTGTAAGTGAGGTAGACCACCACCTGTCATCTGCCAAAGCAAAGAATATTGAGATCATACAGGACGTATTTCCGGGGGAAATGGTCTATGCGGATGTGCTGATGGTACAGATCATTATCAGGAATCTTCTGAACAATGCCATCAAGTTCTGCCATGTAAATTGTGTCATCCACATTACTGCTGTTTATTCCGGTGATCACAACATCCAGCTTTGTATAAAAGACAATGGCGTGGGCATACCTAAAGAAACTCTGGACAAACTATTCCTGGGAGAAAACAAATCTACCCGGGGCACCATGAATGAAAAGGGTACCGGGCTTGGCCTGATGGTCTGTAAAGAATTTGCGGAAAAGAATGACGGAAGATTAGTCGCTGAAAGCGAAATTGGAAAAGGCTCAAGCTTTTCGGTCTACCTTCCTGTAGACGATAAAAGCTTGAGCCTTTGATTGTTTTTAAATTAATTGTTCCCGGTTGCCTGATTAATGGCCTGTTGTTCTTTTAAAGCATCAACATTGTTTTTATCCCCAAAGTTTTGGGTCTTATCGGCAAAATATTCCAATATGCCAACTATCGTATCCAGATTGTCAGAAACCCGCTGGTGCATGTCCGGCAGGTCTTTTTCCAGTCTTTTATCGCCAAGTTCAATATTGTCTACTTCAATTTTTCCTATCTTTTGAATGATGGCTTGCTGGGAGTGCTGTAAATCTTCAAGTTCCCTAACTATCTTCTGCATCAATTCAAACTTCTTTAAGGTATCCATATTATATTTTAATTAAGATTAACATTCGTTTTATGCTATATTCAACGATCCAACCTATGAATATGTTTTAAAAAGTTACAGTCATTGACTTGCTTTGGCCATGAAATTGCTACTTTAGCCAGATTGACCATGTTTATTTATGAAAAGGATCCTCTTCTTATTTATTATATTCCTATCTGTTGAAACGAGCCGGGCACAGGACTCTCTGAAATTTGACAAAGGAAAACTATTAGAGTACTACCAGGCTCAGCAGTACGCAGAAGCATCAGCTTACCTGAAAGGGATATACAGGGAAAACACCGAAAATAAAAAAGAACTCTCAGAATTGGGATACGCCTTTTTATTGGCAGGAAAACTTCCTGAAGCTGAAAAAACCTATTTAAAGCTCTATGCAAAGGATTCTGCAAGTATACCGGTGCTGTACAGTCTGGCGGATATCAACATCAGGAGGGGAAATAATTCACAAGCCAGGAAATATTACCTGAGGGCACTTCAGGCAGACAGCACGAGTTACATTACCTATAAGCAATTGTCGAAACTGAGCAAGGCGGATCTGGATATCAACAGAATAGAATACCTGCGCAAAGCAAATGACCTGAACCCCGAAGATGCGGAGGTGGCATTTGATCTGGCAGAGCTTTATTTTAAGATGAATTTCATGGACAGGGCAGCTGCGGTGATTGCCCCTGCCTTAAAAGCAGACAGCGCCAATCTGCAATTGCTGAAAATGAGAATGCCGATAAACACTGCCGAAAGCAAGTATAAGGAAAGTATTGAAACAGGGCAGAAACTATTGAGCTACGGTGACAGCTCGACTTTCGTTCTGAATAATCTGGGGAAGGCCTATTATCTTACACTGGATTATAAAAATGCGCTTAAATATTTTCTGCTGATCAAAGAAAATATGATTGACAAGGAGGCCTTGTATTTTAACATTGCCAGAAGCTACAGAGGCGTGAGGGATTACAATAATGCGGTTGTTTATCTGCAAAAAGCAGTTCAGGAGGGTGTGTCTCCCCTGGTTGCCAGTTATTATGGTTTGCTTGGCGATTCATTTGAAAAGCTGAGCAAAAATGAAGATGCCAATAAGGCTTACAAAAAGGGCCTGGATTTTGAAAATGACGGCAGTTTACTCTACAATATAGCCCTGGTGTACGAAACCAAATTAAATGACAAAAAGAATGCGATCAGCTATTATGAACAATATCTGAAAACCATAGATAAAGGCAAACAGCCTAAGCTTGTTAAGTTCATAAATACTAAAATTGAAGATCTGAAACGATAGCTATCTGTTGATCAGCCGGGCCACATATTTGCCGATGATGTCAAATTCGATATTCACTGTATCGCCCTCATATACTTCGTGAAGGTTTGTATGTTCAAATGTATAGGGTATGATGAATACGGAGAATTCGTTGTCAGCAGAGCCTACAACAGTTAAACTGATCCCGTTTATACATACAGATCCTTTTTCTACGGTCACATTTCCAATGGCCTGATCATATTTAAAGCGGTATTCCCAGCTTCCGTCGAGTTCTGCACGTTTTATGCAGACCGCGGTCTGATCTACATGCCCCTGTACGATATGGCCATCCAGCCGGCCGTTCATCTGCATACAGCGTTCCAGGTTAACTTTGCTGCCTTGTTTTAAATGAGCGAGATTTGTTTTCCTGAGGGTTTCATCGATGGCTGTAACGGTATGGGTATCCTCCTTCAGTTCAACTACGGTGAGGCAGACACCGTTGTGGGCCACACTCTGATCTATCTTTAAGGCCGCACTGATTTCAGAATGAATGGTGTAGTGAACATTAGTCCCTTCTGTTCTGATTTCCGTGACCGTGCCAAGTGTTTCTATTATTCCTGTAAACATTTTTATGAATTAAACTTTACCCTGTTTTTTCTCCAGCTGCTGGCCATGTCCCCCGTCCGCTGACTTTCCAGAATAGCTTCCGGTTGTTTTTTCAGTAAAATTACTGCTGCAATCGCTGCCAGCAGCGCCTCTTCTTCAGTTTCGGTTTTGGCCTGTCCGGTATTGAAGTATTTACTCACAAAGTGCGTATCAAACTTCCCTGTTCTGAAAGCCTCATGCTGCATTACAAATTTCCCAAAGTTAAGCGTAGTTTTTATACCGGTAATGTCATATTCATTGATGGCCCTGATCATTTTTTCAATGGCTTCCTGTCTGTCCCTGCCGAAGGTGATCAGTTTGGCGATCATGGGATCGTAATATACCGGAATCTCCATTCCTTGTTCAAAGCCATCGTCAACGCGTACCCCGTTTCCTTTTGGGGTATGGTAAGTTTGAAGTACACCTATATCTGGCAGGAAGTTATTTTCAGGATCTTCAGCATACACCCTTAGCTCCAGCGCATGGCCGTTTATTTTCAGATCATCTTGTGTATAAGCCAGTTTTTCTCCCATGGCAATCCTGATCTGTTCCTTGACCAGGTCCAGGCCGGTGATCATTTCCGTAACCGGATGCTCGACCTGTAAACGGGTATTCATTTCGAGAAAGAAAAAATCCAGATGCTCATCGAGGATAAATTCCACCGTACCTGCTCCTGTATAATTGACCGAACGGGCCACATCAACTGCGCACTTGCCCATCCTATGACGGATATCGTCTGTTAAGATACTGGAAGGGGCTTCTTCTATTATTTTCTGATGACGGCGTTGTACAGAACATTCACGCTCAAACAGGTGAACGATATTTCCATGGGTATCACCCAGGATCTGGATTTCGATATGGCGGGGCGAAGAAACATAACGTTCTATAAAAACAGATCCGTCACCAAATGCAGATGTAGCCTCACTTACTGCCAGCTGCATTTGTTGTTCAAAATCGGACACTTGCTCTACTACCCTCATGCCTTTGCCTCCACCTCCTGCGGCGGCTTTGATCAGAACAGGAAATCCGACTTCTACTGCCCTGTTTCTTGCTTCTCCAATATCAGTTATCGCCGTGTCCGTACCGGGGACCATCGGAATGTTATATTTTAAGGCCGCGGCCTTCGCTGAAAGTTTGTTCCCCATAACTTCCATAGCTTCAGGTGTTGGCCCGATCAGAATCAGTCCTGCTTCCCTGACCATTCTGGCAAAAGCTGCATTTTCCGATAAAAACCCGTAACCGGGATGGATTGCTGCTGCTCCTGTTGTTCTGCACGCTTCAATTATTTTTTCACCAAGCAGGTAAGATTGATTTGAGGCCGCGGGTCCGATACAAACGGCTTCATCAGCATACCTGACATGTAAAGCTGTTCTGTCTGCCTCAGAATATACAGCAACAGTTTTTATCCCCATTTCCCGGGCGGAGCGCATAATGCGTAATGCGATTTCGCCTCTGTTTGCTACAAGAATTTTCTTCATTTACCGGCTTTTTATTTATGGACTGACGGATGCAAATGTATTATGTTTTCAATTGCCATATCTATCATTTCCGAAGAAATATCCAAATGTGTGACCATTCTTATCGTTTTCGGGCCTGTAGTGTTGCAGGCTATCCCCTTTTCTGCCAGCTGACGGACAATGCTGCCGGCCTTAAATCCTTCTGCCACTTCAAAAAGTACGATATTGGTATCAACAGGCATTACTGAAAAAACATAACTCACTTTACCCAATGCGCCGGCCAGGGCCTGTGCATGGTGGTGGTCAGCAGACAGGCGATCGATATGATGGTCTAAGGCGTAAATTCCTGCTGCAGCTAAAAACCCTGCCTGACGCATACCACCACCGAAGGCCTTCCTGATCTTAACTGCCTTCGTTATGGTTTCTGCCGATCCAAGCAATACAGATCCGACAGGTGCACCAAGACCCTTCGACAGACAGACAGAGATGCCGTCAAAATATTTGCCGTAATCTCTTGCAGCATCTCCGGTCCTGATCAGGGCGTTAAAGATCCGCGCACCGTCCAGATGCAATTTAAGTCCTTTTATATTACACAGGGTATGGATCGGTTCGATCTGGGCAAGGCTGTAACAAGCGCCGCCGCCTTTGTTTACTGTATTCTCCAGAACCACCAGGCTGGAATTGGGGTAGTGAATGTTGGCCTCGTTGATCTCGGGTTCGATAAGTTCAGGCGTGAGTATTCCCCGTGAGCCATTCAGCAGACGCACGGACGCCATGGAATGGTAGGCAATGCCGCCGCCTTCGTAACGGTAGACATGTGCCGTCTGGTCGCAGATCACTTCATCCATGGGCTGGGTAAAACACTTTATGGCAATCTGGTTGCTCATCGTCCCCGAGGGGCAAAACAGACCTGCTTCCATATTGAACAATGCAGCCAGCTTATGCTCGAGCCTGTTTACCGTTTCATCTTCGCCAAACACATCGTCCCCCACTTTCGCACTCATCATTGCCTCCAGCATCCCTGCTGTTGGCTTGGTTACCGTATCACTTCTAAAGTCAATTTGTATGGCCATAATTTTATCTTTTTTTGACAAAGTAAGTTTACGAAAATGTACGTTAATTTCAATTATAGAGGGATTTAAGATTGGTATTTAAAATGTTGTCAGAAGGGAGATAATTTTAAAATTTGGATTTTAAAATACTAAGTGTATTTTAGGCTTAGTGTTTTTTTAACAATATGGTAACTTTAGAATTGCGAGCTAAACACAATTAAAGTCCATTTAAAGACAATAGAAGGCACAAAACTTAAACTGAAACCAAAAGATATAAATTAAATTTATGAAAAAAAAATCTACCAAAGTGTTAGGATTATTTACTTTTATCCCCAAAAATTCAAATTAAGATGATAGTTATTGCAGATGGTGGTTCAACCAAAACCAATTGGTGTTTAATTAATGAGGCAGGTAGAAAAATCCTTTTCAATACAGAGGGTTACAATCCGTATTTTTCAAGTACAGAATATATTGTTGAATCTTTAAGAAATTCTTTACCTGACCATTTAGAAGCGGACAAACTTACAGAAGTAAACTATTACGGAGCGGGGTGTTCTACAGATTCCAAAAGAAAGATCGTTGCTGATGCAATGAAGCAGATCTTTGTAAATGCAGAGATCAATATTGGCCATGACCTTTTGGCTTCGTGCAGGGCGCTTCTTGGAGATGAGGCTGGTTTTGCCGCTATTTTAGGGACCGGAACCAATTCTTGTCTCTATGATGGAAAAGACATCTCACTGAACATTGATTCTCTGGGTTATTTTCTGGGTGATGAGGGAAGCGGCTGCTTCATTGGCAAAAGAATTCTTTCAGATTATATGAAAGGTTATATGCCTAAAGGACTAAGAGAGAGTTTCTACGATAACTTCGCACTGACCAACGAAGATATTTTTGATAACATTTACAATAAACCGTTACCAAATCGCTTTTGTGCAAGCTTTAGTAAGTTTTTATATGACTTCAAAGACAATTATGAAGACTATACTTATGCCACAGTCGACTATGCGTTCACCGCATTCTTTGAAAACCTGGTGGTCCACTACCCTAACTATAAAGATTATACATTAAACTGCGTTGGCTCTGTTGGCTATAGCTTCAGAGACATCCTCAGTGTTGTTGCAGACCGTTACGAAATGGGAATCGGAAAGATCATCCGCTCACCTATAGACGATCTTGTTGACTACCACCTGAATGTAGCTGCCAAATAGTTTACATGATACCTAAAAAGCTGCTGATCATCAGATCAGCAGCTTTTTTATGCTGTTGAGCTTTATCAGAAAGAGATCTCTTTCCCAAAAAGTTTGGCGTATTTTCTCTTGTCAAATTTGTACAGCGTAGCTGCTCTGAAGGAAACACCCTGTTGTTTCTCGTCAAGATCTCTCAGGACACCAAAACTCAGCATTTTCTTTCTGAAGTTCCGCTTGTCGAGCTTTTTATTGAGGATAACTTCGTATACATTCTGCAGCTGGGTAAGTGTAAACTTCTCCGGCAAAAGTTCAAAAGCAATGGGCTGATGTTTGATCCTTCTTTTGATTTTCTCCAAACCCTTTTCAAAGATTTTCTGATGGTCAAATGCAAGTTTGGGAAGATCTTTTACATTTCGCCAGTAAGCCTGTTTAGCATAAGTACTTAGCGGTTTAACAGATTTCTCTCCGCCTAGTCTAAGTAATGCATAGTAAGCAATACTTACCACCCTGCCCTGGGGATGCCGGTTGACATCACCGAAAGTGTAATATTGCTCCATGTATATGTTTGTAAGGCCTGTAAGCTCATTCAATATCCTTGATGCGGATTGGTCTAAACTTTCATCTTCACCTACAATATTGCCGGGCAGTGCCCACCAATCTTTAAAGGGCTCTTCATTACGCTCTATTAAAAGAATTTTTAATTCTCCTTCATCGAATCCGAACACCACACAATCAATCGAGAAAGTGGAATCAAACTTTGGTAAAACTTCTTTCAAAACATTAAATTTTTAAATATTAAAGCAAATAAATATACTTGTTTCCTAATTACATAGGAAATTACAAAATAAATTACTTAGTGTAAAATTTACACGCTATATTCGTATAAATAAATCATGAAACCAAATATCAAAAATATTGCTGTATTAACCTCTGGAGGAGATGCCCCGGGAATGAACGCCTGCATAAGAGCAGTAGTAAGAACCGGGATATACAATGGTATAAATATGTTTGGAGTTTTGCAAGGATATCAGGGATTAATTAACAATAACATTATCCCTATGGATGCAAGATCCGTAAGTAACATAATCCATCAGGGAGGTACAATACTAAAAACAGCCCGCTGTTTAGAATTTAAAACTGAAGAAGGTCAGGATATCGCTTTTGAGAACTTAAAAGCAAGAGAGATAGACGGCCTTGTAGTCATAGGTGGTGACGGAACATTTACCGGAGCGCAGCGCTTTGCCAAAAAGCACGGCGTAAGGGTGATCGGTATACCCGGAACTATCGACAATGATCTTTACGGCTCAGATTTTACCCTGGGTTACGATACCGCGATCAACACGGTTATTGAAGCTATAGATAAAATCAGGGACACAGCTGACTCTCACGACAGGCTCTTCTTCATAGAGGTAATGGGCAGGGATTCAGGCTGTATTGCATTGAGAAGTGCTATTGCCAGCGGTGCTGAGGCTGTACTGCTGCCTGAAAAACAAACCAGTCTGGACGAACTGATCCTTACGCTCGAAGCGGGGGCTACTACCAAAAAATCTTCAAGTATCGTCATCGTTTCTGAAGGTCATAAAGCTGGTGGCGCTTATGATATTGCAAAAAAAGTTAAGGACCGTTTTGATCATTATGATACAAAAGTAACTATCTTAGGCCACCTTCAGCGCGGAGGCAGTCCAAGCAGCTTTGACAGGATTCTGGCCAGCAGACTTGGTTTTGCAGCGGTAAATGAATTGCTGAAGGGAAATACGATGGAAATGGTCGGTTTACGGGGAAATGACATCAGGACTACGAGTATAGAAGAGGCGCTGAACAAGCATAGCTTTAAACTGGAAAGCGATTTATTAGAAATGACTAAAGTTTTGTCCATATAAAATGATAGCGGTAGTATACAGCGGATCGAAGACAGCTTTCTGGAAAATAGCCAGGGATGGCAAGACCATTGCCGAATGCAGTATGCCCGGCATTAACCCCTGCTTTAATGACCAGAAGTCCATCCTTCAGTTCCTGAACAAAAAAGCTACCCTGATCAATCATGCGGAAAGCATTAAAAAGATCTATGTCTTTGCTGCGGGCGCATCTTCTGCCGAAAGAAGGAATGAACTGGCCGAAACTCTGGGTATATTCTTTAAATACAGCAAGATCTCTGTAAAAGATGACCTGTACGGCGCAGCCATATCCGCATGCTATAACAATACGGGTATTGTAGGGATTTTAGGAAGCGGCGCAAACTGTGCTTACTTTGATGGCAAGAGCGCTGAAAAGAACAATTTCGGACTGGGTTTTATACTTGGTGATGAAGGTTCGGCCAACTACCTGGGCAAAATTCTTTTGAAAAGTTTCATGCAGGCGAAGTTACCTGCGGATCTTCAGCAGAAATTCGAGACCAAGTATAACCTGGACAGGCCGCAGATATTGGAAAGGGTCTACAGAAAGCCTTTGGCCCAGCAATTTCTGAGTTCGTTTTTTGACTTTTTTTTAGAGAACCGTGACCATAAATTTATACTGGAACTGATTACCGTGGCGTTTGAAAGTTATTTCAAAACTTATATGCTGCCAACCGTAAAGCTGCATCCGGGAAAGGAGATCCATTTTGTAGGCATTGTGGCGGGAAACTTCCAGGACCAGCTGCGGGAAACAGCCAGAAGGCATGGTCTTGAAATTACATCAATTACTAAAGAACCGATTTATAATTTACTAAACTACTATTCGAATTAATACAAATTAAAATGAGCAAAATTGGAATAAACGGCTTTGGCCGTATCGGCAGACTGGTTTTTAGAGCTGCTTTAAAAAGAGGATTAGATGTTGTAGCAATCAATGATCTTGTAGAGCCGGATTATATGGCTTATATGTTAAGATATGACTCAACACATGGCAGATTTGATGGCACAATAGAGGTTGTTGGTGGAAACCTTGTAGTAAATGGCAAAACTATTCGTATCACTGCAGAGAGAGATCCCGCAAACCTGAAATGGGATGAAGCCGGCGTAGAAACTGTAATTGAATCTACAGGTCTTTTCTTAACTCATGCAGACGGACAAAAACACATTACTGCAGGTGCAAAAAGGGTTGTATTCTCTGCTCCGGCAAAAGACGATACTCCTACTTATGTAATGGGTGTAAACCATCACAAACTGACTGCTGATCAAACGATCGTTTCAAATGCATCTTGTACCACAAACTGTTTAGCACCTATTGCTAAAGTATTGAACGATAACTTTGGTATCGTAGAAGGTTTAATGAGCACGATCCATGCGGTAACTGCAACACAAAAAACTGTTGATGGTCCTTCAGCTAAAGACTGGAGAGGTGGACGTGGTGGTTTCTCAAACATCATCCCTTCTTCAACCGGTGCTGCAAAAGCGGTAGGTTTGGTTCTTCCTGAACTGAAAGGAAAATTAACTGGCATGTCTTTCCGCGTTCCTGTAGCCGACGTTTCTGTAGTCGATCTTACTGTACGTTTGGAAAAACCTGCTACTTATGAAGACGTTAAAAAAGCCATGAAAGCTGCCTCTGAAGGCGAGTTGAAAGGCGTATTGGCATATACTGAAGATGAGGTTGTTTCATCTGACTTTATCGGCGACCCACACGCATCAATTTTTGATGCAAAAGCTGGTATTTCATTGAATGACAACTTTGTTAAAGTGGTTTCCTGGTATGACAACGAATGGGGCTATTCTAATGCATTAGCTAAATTCGTAGAGTACTACGGAACGTTAAAGTAAAACCCGTTCATACAGGTTTATATTTGGTTAGAAAAGGGATGACGTGGATGCGTTCATCCCTTTCTTTATTGCAGTTTGCAGAGCTTCTCCGGCCACCCTGCGGAATCAGATCTTGGTGAAAAAATTCAAGAATTCCTGTTTTTTTGTACGGCTCAGGTTAATAGATGCATTATTGGTCATGATCACTTCTCCCCCCTCACCCCGGATGTAATGTTTGATAAATTCCAGGTTGATGATGAAAGATTTATGTGCCCTGAAAAAAGAATGTTCATTCAGCGCCTCTTCAAAAGAACACAATGTTTTACTGACGAGATGGACCTGGCCATCGTTCATCACGATATTGGTATAACAACTGGTCGCTTCCAGGTATAATATGTCCTTGATCTTAACAAAGTGGAGGCCCTTACTGCTGGAAAGTGCAAGTGTATCCATAATTCCCGACTGCGTAAACTGCTTGGCCATCTGGAACTGTTTTTTTGAAGCAATGGTCTCCTTACGGTTAAACCTGTCAATTGCCTCCCTTAACTCTTCCCTGTCAATTGGCTTCAGAAGATAATCCAGCGCGTTCAGTCTCAATGCCGCTATGGCATACTGGTCATAGGCTGTAGTAAAGATCGTCTGGAAATTAAATTCATCAAACTGGCTGAGCACATCAAACCCGCTTAATACAGGCATTTCAATATCCATGAAGACGATATCCGGCTGATTGTCTTCGATGATCCGTTTGGCGTCGGTGCTTTTCTGGCATGTTGCAACCACTTCAACCATTTCACAATACTGGCCGATCAAGTGCTGAAGTGTTATGATACCGTGTTTTTCATCATCAATAATGACTGCTTTGATTAGACTCATAGGGAGTGAATTTAGATGTATAAGTATGTTATCAAATCAGCTAAATTTAATTTAATATTCCTTAAAATATCAAAATTATTTAGTGAATGGTGAGTTTGAGCCATTGAATGGTAAATGCTGATCTTTAATTCTTTAGGTCCAGGTTTAAATAAATATGGACAGCTGTCCCGGCAGGCTCGTGATGCCTGTCATACAAATCTTCAATAGCAATGCTGCTTTCACTGCTCAGGAGCCTCAGCCGGCTCGAGGTAATGTCCACTCCGTAAGACTTGTGTTTAAACTGACTGACCATAAACAGGGCAGCAGCTTTTCTGCCTATCCCGTTATCTTTAATGATGATATGAAGCATATTTTCATCTTCGAGGGAAATGAGAATTTCCAGCAGCCCTTTCCCTTCTTTATTTCTGAGTCCATGCCAGATGGCATTCTCCGCAAATGGCTGTAAGATCAGCGGGGGGACTTTCAATGTTTCCTGCGAAACATTTTTGCTCACTTTAATGTGATAGTCAAAAGTATGTTCCAGTCGTGTGGCTTCCAGGCTTAAATAGAGTTTTAGCGTCTGCAGTTCTTTATAAAGCGGAATGCTGGTGTGTTTGGAATTGTCCAGAATATCCCGCATGAGTCTGGAAAAAGTGGTCAGGTATTCACTTGCCTCGTCGGTTTTATGTTCTATAATGAAACTGTTTATAGAGTTGAGCGTATTGAACATAAAATGCGGGTTCATTTGTGAGCGCAGTGCCTGCATCTCCGCTTCTTTTAGCTTCCTTTTATATTGCTCTTCCACCTTATGCTGATGAAGCAAATAGCGGTATACATAAATGATCACCAATACAATGGCAACAAAAATCAGGAGCGTGAACCATTGTGTTTTATAAAAGGGAGCTGGCAGATAAAGGGATATTTGTAAGTCTTTGGTCTGCCAGTTTTCCAGGTTATCCCCCGCCTCGATCCTGATGTTATAATTTCCTGGCGCCAGATGCCTTAGCGACAGCTCAGGTTTATTTCCCAGATAATTCCATTCTTTCTCTTCCGAAAATCTGTACCTGTAAATGATCTTTCGTTTGTCTATATAAGTTAATGAAGAAAACAACAGTTCCAGTTCCGTTTCGCCTTCCCTGAGCCGGATGTCAGTGTTGTTGGTATTGATGACTTTCCCATTGATCTTTAAGGCACACAGCTCCAGTTTGTTTACCAGTTGCGATCTGACGATCATGTTGACATCTACAATTGACAGTCCGTTTTCAAATCCAAGGGCAAGATTTCCATTGTTCAGCTTTCTAAATCCATGGATCAGATCATCGGCCGGCAATCCATCGATCTGCGAAATCCTGATCACTTTATCGGTATTGTTATTGTAAATATGCAATCCCTCTTCTGTTGCAAACCAGATTTTCCCGTTTTTATCTTCCGCTATCCCCTCTACTCTGTCATTAGCTACTTCATATTTTTTTGTATTCAGCTGCTTTTTAATCACTCCATCCGGGTTTAGCAGATTCCAGCCTCCATAGGCAGAGATCAAAATGTCACCATCACTTGTTTTGGTGATCCGGTTATAATAATCACCTACAAATAAGGACTGGTCTGCGTTTGCCTTTAGTTTGCTTATTTCTTTAAAGTAACTTTTTGAACGGTCATAGATCGCAATTCCAAAACTTTTTGGGGTCCATCCGGCGAGCCATATTTTTCCGTCATCATTGCAAAAAATATCATTCCAGACATTGTCCTCCCAAAACGCTTTGTTATTGATGGCCATTTCAGATTTTGGCTTTAAACCAGGCCATGAATACACCTTTGCAGCCCGTCCGGACGGCAATACCCAGAGGTTACTATCCAGATCAACGATGCATTTTTTAATGGCCACGTTGTCAGCATCCGCAGGCAGTTCAAGCTTTTTGATTCTATTCCCATTTAATATATAAACACCCCGGTTTGTTGAAATCAATATCTCATTAGCTAACGGATACAGGCTTTCTGTTTTCACCAGCTTATCTGCGATCGCCAGCTTTTGCCAGCCCGCAGCTTTATTGTAGATCCAGATCAGGTTATTATTGGTAATGCAATAGGTATTCCCGTTTGAAAGCTCCACAATATCTGTGATCATGTTTCCGGGCTTTCTGTCCTGGGCGGGAAGCATTAAATTGCGTACAGATGAATAAGGATAAAATAATTTGATCAGCCCTTTATTGGTGGCTATCCAGGTGATGTTTGTCTGGTGATTGACGATCACTTTATTGATAGACTGATCTTTTGTCTGGTAAAAAAGTGTCGTACGCTGATCTGCGTCATTCCTCAGGTAGATGTTTTCACTGGAATACAATAAAAGGCCGGACTGACCAGCCAAATTTATTTTTTCAAAACCCATGACCATTTCATTGCCAGGCAGGGAAGGCAAGGCCTCCAGCTTCGAATTGGAGATATTGTATTTCAAAATGCCCCCCTGCTTTGTTCCGAGCAATACCTGGTCTTTATTGAGCAAGGCAACGGCTGAAAAATTATGCTCCAGTCCGGCATCCGGCTGTTTAATGATCCTGTTGGTTTGCTCGGACCATATAAATATGCCTTTTTGGCTAAAGATCAGAACCTTCCCTTTTTCAGGTTCCATAAAAGTAGTAAAGCGACCGCCGCCATCTGTGTTTTTATCAATTAAAAAAGTCTTGTTTCTGCCTCCCTTAGTTGTAAAATACTTCACATTATTCATGTCGCTGCACCATATGCGGCCGCCTGAATCGACAAAGATGTCGTCAAAATGATCGTTATTAGGATCTGCATCATGATACTTATTGGCAGCAATAATTTTGGGGACACTATAAAAATTCCTGAGCATACACAGGCCATTGTAAACATCATGATAATAAATGGCATCGTCTTTAACGGCCAGACTGCTGATGTTGGCAGAAGCATCAGTATGATCCAAAAAACGGTAGCCATCATACAGAGATAAGCCACGTCTGGTAGCCAGGATCAGGCATCCTCTGTCATTAAGCGACAACTCCTTTACAAAATCTGATGGCAGGCCTTCGCTGAATCTGATGATTTCATCCTTTAGCTGAGCATTTGTCTCTATAGCAAGCAAATGAAGACAGACAACCAGGCTCAGGAAATGTTTAATCATGATCTGTTTATTTTGAAACCGGAGGCTTCACCTCGGTGGTATCTTTAGCTAATGTAGGCACAATATAACCACCAAATTCCAGATTCACTTTATGGAACAGCTTTTTTAATCGTTCTGTATCTTTTTTATTTACAGCAGTTTGGTACAGATAAATGCTGTTCAATTCCTTAAGTTCCTTAAGCTGCTCAACACCGTCAGCAGTTACTTTTGTCGCCACAAGATTAATATATTGCAGATGTTTCAGCCCTTTCAGGGATGCCATTCCCTGATCTGTCACGGAGGTATTGCTCAGGTTGACACGGACCAACGCAGCTAAGCCTGACAGCATTTTTAGTCCATTGTCATCAAGTCCGGTACCAGCCATATTCAGCCAGACCAATTGTTTTTTTAATCCAGACAGCAGCTTCAAAACTTCGGGTGTTGCTTTTGCAGTGACAAAACTGGCAGACAGGTAATTGCTATTGCCCTTTACAGGAATCACCACCACGCCGGCCTGTTTCAATTGTGCGATCAGGGCTGCATCGGCTTTTGTGACCTCTTCAGCAGGGACATCGCTCAGGGCTTCGGCGGCTTTGGCCGCTCCTGTCTGAAAGCTCAGCAATACTGGCTTTATCTTTTCTGATTGCTTCAGTTCGGTTACTTTTTTATTAAAATCAGCTCCTTCCATTACCCACCAGGTGAGCAGCTGTATTTCCTCCTGTGTAAGCTGCGGTTTTTCTTTAGGCGGCATGTGGTCCTCGTTGGACGAAGGCAGCAGCAATCTTTTGATCAGCTCGCTTTCTTCAGCACTGCCCGGTATTATCGCTTTGCCATCCTCGCCTCCTTTTAACATAAACTCCCTGGTGTCAAGGCGGAGTTTTCCTTTCTGTTTATCAGCTCCGTGGCAGCTGTAGCAGCGATTTTTGAGCAATGGCTGGATCATGTGCGTGTAAGCAAGGGCCTGCTGTACATTCGGTACAGGCGGAACAGCGGCTTTCCCCTTCCCGTCATCATTTAATGCTGATGTGAGGTAGTCTGAGCCATGTGTCAGGGAGCCGCCGTAATGGCCCGTCAGCGTAATCAGAACAATTAAAACCACAGCGGTCAAATTGAGTAAAGCTTCTCTTACCCCTTTCCGGTATAGGATATAGACCACCAGTGAAATAACGGACACACTAATGCCCAGCCACTGATGTATTCCAACCATGTTTCCATCATAATCTCCGCTTTGGGAAAGCAGGTAACCGCTTACTGAAGAAACAACAGCTCCAAGTCCGCCCAGCAGGTAAATAAAAGGTACAGCAGCACGCAGTGCCGAAAACCTGCTTTTAATGGTCATCAGCTGAAAAAGACAGCCCAGCAACAAAATGCCAATCGGCAAATGCACCAAAACGGGGTGGAACCGGCCAATAAAATCTGGTATTGATAACAACGTCATTCCTTACAATTGATAACGCTTGCGCAGCAGGTTCATCATATAAACATTTATGGCCCATTGGTCTGCTACCGGCTGACGTGTATAAGGCAGGGTTTGCAGGTAGTCCGGCGGACCAAATTCTGTCAAAATGGTCATCCGCTCTCCTTTCAATTTTTTCCGTTCAATTACTTTATCCCACCAGGCAAGGTGTGCTTTAACTGCAGGTTCCCATTCGGGGGCCCGGGGGTCATTGACCTGGGCGCCTTGCTGGTGGCCTATTCTGGAGTGGATATGACCAACCCTTTCCAGCGCAAGATCAACTGTTTCTTTTTGGTCAGCCAGCAGGCTTTCATGGACTACACACCAGTGAGAGATATCCAAAGTCAGCCGCAAAGCCGGGTTTTTCTCTATGAATTGCCTCGACACAGCCGCTGAATAAAGCATCCTTCCGCGATGGGTCTCATGATAAATTGGAATACCTGTTTCCTGGTTTTTCCTGGTCGTATAATCTATAAAAAGCTTGTTCTCCTCGTAGGTAAAGTAATCCTTACCAGAATGGCAGTTGATGTAAAGCGGCTTTTGAATAGCATTTCCGGTCGCAGCATCCAGGTTTTTCTTAAAGGTGTCCAGGTGTGCTGCTGCCTCAGTCTGGCTGCCCGCGCAAAGAAAACCCACCTGCAGCCCATGTTTCTTTAAAGCGGCAAACAGACTCTCCTGTGCTTTAGGGTTTCCGGCCGGCCACCAGGCCTCGATACCCTCATACCCCTCCTTTTTTGCGGCAGCACAGAAATCATCCGGCGTACCCTTAAAACCCCAGTCGGTAAATAACAATTCATAACCTGCTTTTACGCTTACAGGCTTTAGTCCCTGTGCGGCTATTCCGCCAAGGGGCGCCAATAGTCCGGTCGCGGCTGCGCCGGCTGTAGTTTTTAAAAAATGTCTTCTGTTTTGGTGCATTTATAATTGCGGTAAATTCCCGGTGTTAAAATTAATTAGGCAACAATATCATGAATTACTTTTCCTGCAACATCAGTGAGGCGGAATGGCCTTCCCTGAAAAGGATAAGTAAACTGTTCATGGTCAAAACCAAGCTGGTTTAATATAGTAGCCTGAACATCAAAAGCATCAACTTTGCCGCTAATGCCTGAATAGCCGATCTCATCAGTCTCACCGTGTGTATATCCTTTTTTGATGCCGCCTCCGGCCATCCAGATGGTAAAGGCATCGGTATGGTGGTCCCGTCCGTTATAAGGATTTTGCACACCATTCCTGTTTTCCATCATTGGGGTACGGCCAAATTCACCGCCCCAGACGACCAGTGTCTCCTCCAGCAAACCGCGCTGTTTAAGGTCCAGCAATAAAGCGGTTATCGGTTTATCGATGCTCCTGCATTTATTTTTCAGGCCGATATTAAGGGAATTGTTGGGTCCATCTCCATGGGCATCCCATCCCCAGTCAAACAACTGCACATACCGCACTCCTTTTTCGACCAGTTTACGGGCAAGTAAAACGTTGTTGGCAAAACAGGCTTTGCCAGGCTGCGTCCCATACATTTCATGTATATACTGGGGTTCATCATTGATGTTCATGACCTCCGGTGCGGAAATCTGCATGCGGTAGGCCATTTCATATTGTGCTACGCGCGATAAGATCTCAGGATCGTTATAATTGGCATATTCCTGTTCGTTGGAAGCATTTATGGCATCGATAGACGCTTTACGCAGGTCACGACTCATGCCGTTCGGATCTTTGATGAACAGAACCGGGTCTCCCTCACTTCTGCATTGTACGCCCTGGTACACAGAGGGCAGAAACCCGCTGCCCCAGATGCTCTTTCCGGCATCCGGAAAACTGCCGCCGCTGGTCAGCACTACAAATCCCGGCAGGTTCTGGTTTTCAGTACCCAGGCCATAAGTTGCCCAGCTGCCCATGCTGGGCCGTCCCAAACGGGGGCTGCCCGTATGGATCAGCAATTGTGCCGGTGCATGATTGAACTGGTCAGTTGACACCGCTTTCAAAAAGCTCACGTCATCCACCATAGTCGAAAAGTGGGGCAAATTTTCACTGACCCAGGCCCTGCTCTGTCCATATTGAGCAAAACTGGCTTGTGGCCCAAGCATTTTAGGTACACCCGTAATGAAAGCAAATTTCTTTCCTGCAAGCAACGATTGCGGGCAGTCCTGTCCGTCCATCTTCATCAGTTCCGGCTTGTAGTCAAACAGCTCCAGCTGAGAGGGCGCACCCGCCATATGCAGGTAAATCACACTTTTGGCTTTCCCTAAAAAAGGAGGTGACTTGGGCAGCAGCGGGTGAGCAGGATCATAAAGTACGGGGTTACTGCTTTTAGAACCGAAATTACAGCCGCCAAGCAATGAACCCATTGCCAGTGCGCCGAGTCCCATGGCACTCTCTTTTAAAAAATGTCTGCGCGTAAATGACCTCAATTGTGTTTCCTGAGCTTCTTTTATCAGTCGGTGTGCATTTAATTCGTCTCTGGTCATCTCAATTAATTTTTCGTAATTACTTCATCCAGGTTCATCATGGCATTGGCCACGATCACCATTGCAGCGGCCTCCGCATTCCTTGTACTATCCCCTGGAAGGATTTCCGTGATTTTGGCCGGATTGGTCTTATAGTCTTTCAAAGCCGTCAGGTACAGCTTGTTCAGGATCTTCAATTTTGGACCGGCAATAGGCTTATACATCATCAGCTCATAACCCTTAGCGATCTGCGCGTTCACCTGCTTACCACCCTCTTTCTGCATCCGCCGGGCAAAATGCCGGGCCATGTCGATATAGGCTTCGTCATTTAGGGTGACCAGTGCCTGCAGCGGTGTATTCGTACGGATTCTCCTGGCGCTGCAGACGACACGCTGTGCACCATCAAAAGCAACCATGGAAGGATAAGGAGCAGTTCTTTTCCAATACGTATAGACAGCCCTGCGGTATTGATCTTCACCGGCAGAAGTATTCCATCTCGCTCCATTATACGGAGAATTCCAGATGCCTTCAGGCTGCCATGGCATTACACCCGCTCCATACATTTTAGGGCTGAGCATACCGCATGCAGAAAGATGCTGGTCACGCAGCTGCTCAGCACTTAGCCTGATCCTTGGGGCCCTCGCATAAAACTTGTTAAACAGGTCTTTCTTTTTCATTTCTTCCGAAACTTTTGAATCCTGCCGGTAGGTCGCACTCATTACCATCTCTTTGACCAGTCTTTTGAGGCTCCATTTATAATCATTCATCAGTTGCCATGACAGGTGGTCGAGCAATTGCTGATGTGTAGGGTTCATGCCCTGTGTGCCCATATCTTCGAGGGTTTCTACGATTCCTGTTCCAAAAAGCTGCTCCCAAAGACGGTTCACTATGGTTCTCGACAGTAGCGGGTTACGTTTATCGGTGAGCCACATGGCCAGTCCCAGACGGTTCTTCGGCGCACCTGCAGGCATCGCATACGCCAGCGACTTTGGTACCCCGGCCCCTACCTCAGCACCCGGAGTTATCCATGCACCGCGCTTGAATACAAACGTTTTACGGGACCTGTTTGCCGGATTTTCCACCATGACCGGCACTGCCTGCGGGTTACTGTTCAGCAAGGTCCAGAAACGTTCTTTGTTTTCTTCATAACCAGGTTTACCAGCCCCGGGAAACTGCGTTCCAAAGCGGAACCAGTCAAAATAGACCACGACCTCATCTTTGTTTGTTGCAGCCGGATTCTGGTACCTCAGGTAAACATCGTGGATGCCCTGCTGCATTTTCAGCTCAATTGGCAGATTCCGGTACCCCGGTCCCTCCGGCACTTTCCAGCTGGCCAATAGAGGCCCGTCAGGCTTGTCCATGTGCAACTGCATCATTCCACCTGCTTTGCCTGTAGAATACCTGTAGATCAGCTGATCCACATGATTGAGGTCAACCCGGGAAATCCTTGCGACCGCATTGTTCTTAAAAAATAAGGCGATGTTGTTATTTCCAATGACTGCATTGCTCAGGCTATCCGTGGTGGTGGAGTTAATGACAGGCTGGCCCGTTTTCAGGAATTTATAGATCTCTTTGGATTGCTTCAGGGAAACATTTTCCTTCAGCCAGGTAGTTAAAGAGTCGAGTTTTTTAGCAGAGGCCTCATCGTATTGCCTCAGCAATGGGTATTCCGACTGGATATCTTCATCCCGGGTATTGTTGAAATAAGCCATGAACTTATAGAATTCATCGTGCTTAAATGGATCGTAAGGATGGCTATGGCATTGCACGCAGGCAAATGTGGTACTCAGCAGTCCTTCCCAGGTAGTATTTACCCGGTCCAGCACTGCAGCTACTCTGAATTCTTCGTTATTTGTCCCGCCTTCATCATTGCTCATTGCATTGCGGTGAAAGGCCGTTGCAATGTACTGCTGATCTGTAGCATCAGGCAAAAAATCTCCCGCTATCTGTTCAGTAATGAAACGGTTGTAAGGCATATCCGCATTAAATGCCCTGATCACCCAATCCCTGTATTGCCATATGTTTCTGCCCCCGTCGGATTCATAACCCTTTGTATCTGCATAGCGGGCAATGTCCAGCCACATCGACGCCCATTTTTCCCCGAAACGCGGAGAGGCCAGCAAAGCATCCACCAAAACTTCATAGGCTTTGTCATTGTCTTTCGCTGTCAGGTATTGTCTGGACAATTTTTCCGGCGCTGACATTCCGATCAGGTCCAGACTGGCCCTTCGCAGTAAGGTAGCCCTATCTGCCATACCTGAAGGTTTCAGTTCATTCTCCTCCAGTTTTTCATAGATAAAATGGTCTATGTCATTTTTGATCCATTCATCGCCTTCATCAGGCACCTCAACTTCCTTTACCGGAAGATAAGCCCAGTGATCGCCCCATTTGGCGCCCTGTTTTATCCAGCGTTTAAAAATATCGATTTCCTCACTGCCCAGCGCATCATGCTTGTAGGGCATACGCTCTTCCGGATCTTTACTTTCCAATCGCTTGATGAGCTCACTTCTCTCGGGGTCACCCGGAATGATTGCCGGCTTCCCACTTTTGTTTACGGCAAGCGCTTCATCGTGAAAAAGTAAGCTAAAACCCGCCTGTTTCTTCACGCCGCCATGCCAGGAAATACATTTCTTGTTGATGATCGGTTTGACCTCTGTGTTAAAATCTACAGCTTTGTCATAAGACATCAGCAGTGAGCACAGAATGACCACCAAAAAAAGGACAAGCAAAACAACTAGTTTCTTGTTGCGAAAAAATTTCATAAGGACATTACTATATCTGGCTTCAATGTGTTCATGTAACTTACTAAGTTTTTATATAAAAACCTAAGGATCAACTCAAAAGTTTTTAACACCGGGCACCCAAAATAGTAAAAAAACCCCTTTAAGAGACAAAGCAAACCTTTGCGTGATTTTTCGTTATCAAGCGCTGTATATTTAAAAAAACTTTGAAAATCAACAATTATAAGCTCATAAACTGAACCGTTGAATACGCACAGCATTCAAAATGGCAAGCAGCGCTACGCCTACATCAGCGATCACGGCTTCCCAAAGGTTGGCCACGCCAAATGCGCCAAAGAAAAGTACGGCAACTTTTACTGCCATGGCTAAAACAATGTTTTGCCAGACTATATTTCGGGTCAGTTTCCCGATCTTCACTGCTGCAACGATCTTCAAAATCTGGTCGTTCTGTATCACGATATCGGCTGTCTCTATAGCCGCATCACTTCCCAGTCCACCCATCGCGATTCCTGCGTCAGCCAATGCGATAACCGGTGCATCATTCACCCCGTCCCCAACAAAGGCGATACGCCTTCCTTCCTTGAGCAGGGCCTCCACCTTTTCAACTTTTCCTTCCGGCAACAAATCCCCGAAAGCATTATCGATTCCCAGTTTCCTGGCTACATAATCGACCACGGCCTGTTTATCCCCGGAAAGCATCACCGTCCTGATGTTCAGGTCATGCATCTGTTTGATCGCTTCCGCTGCATCTTCCTTGATCTCATCTGCAATGGTGATATAACCCGCATATTTTTTGTCTACGGCGATAACCACAATCGTATCCGTGATCTCCTCTACTTCCTTTGGATAATCTACCTTATATTTCTTCAATAGTTTAAGATTTCCGGCCAGCAAGTCCTTTCCGTCCACCTTTCCTTTCAGCCCATGCCCCGAAATTTCTTCTACTGCTGTTGCCTTTTCACCATCAGCAGATTTGCCTGCATATTCAATAATGGCCTGGCCTACGGGATGGGTAGAGTTCTTTTCCAGGATAGCGGCAAGTTTTATGAGTTCTTTTTCCGTAAGACCCTCCGGCACTACCTTTTGCACTTTAAAAACGCCTTTAGTCAGGGTTCCGGTCTTATCCATCACGATGGTGTTGATCCTGGTCATTACATCCAGAAAATTCCCGCCCTTGAAAAGGATTCCGTTTTTAGAAGCGAGTCCGATACCTCCAAAGTAACCTAGCGGAATGGAAACTACCAGTGCACAGGGGCAGCTGATCACCAGGAATACCAGTGCCCTGTACAGCCAATCATTGAACACATAGTTCTCTACCACAAAATAGGGAACCAGCGCCAGGGCCAGGGCCAGAAAGAATACAATCGGAGTATAGATTTTTGCAAACCTGGAAATGAACAGCTGTGTCTGCGATTTTCGGGAAGAAGCATCCTGTACCATTTCCAGGATCTTACTGAGTTTACTATCCTTAAACAATGCCTTAACCACAATCTCCGATACCGTGTTCAAATTGATCATTCCGGCAAGCACGACCTCTCCCTTGTATTTACTATCGGGACGGCTTTCACCCGTCAGGGCCGCGGTATTGAAAGAACCTTTATCGGAAAATAATTCACCGTCCAGCGCCACCCTTTCTCCGGCCTTTACCTGTATGGTTTCTCCCAGGTTCACTTCTGCAGAGGGAATGACTGCAGTTTTTCCATCCCTGATTACTGTTACCTTGTCTGGTCTGATGTCCAGCAAAGCCTTGATGCTTGCCTTGGCACGGTCAACCGCAGAATCCTGGAACCATTCACCTATGGTATAGAACACCATCACTGCCACACCTTCAGCATATTCCCCAATATAAAACGCACCCAGGGTGGCTACACTCATTAGTACAAATTCGTTGAAAATATCACCCCTTAAGGTTTTACGGGCTGCAAGCTCCAATACTCCCCATCCTGCAAGGAGGTAGGCCAAACCATTAACAGCAAGAGACACCCATTTGGTAAGCCTGATGCCGAAACCATAATCCAAAACCAGTACACAAACTAAAATAGCAAGCCCTGCCAACAGACCAAGGTGCTGTTTCCATCCTGGCTGATCAGCATCACCGTGTTCATGGTTTTGTACGTTGTCATTAGTGTCTTGCGCGCTATCAGCTTTCTCTTTTTGAGGTTTATCATCGCTACTGCAGCAATCTTTCATAATAATTTCTATTTATGATCATAAATCTATGCTCGTATTGTCTTTAAGTTCTTTCATTTGACGGCTTGTCGTATTAATGCCCATGGCCCTCTTCTTCAGCATTCTTAACTTTGCTCAACAGGTCATAAGCACCTTTAACCACAATTTTGATGCCCGCATCCTGGCCCGGGAAAGAAACCTGGGTGTACCCGTTTTCGCTAACCCCGGTATTTACTTCTGCCATTTTGAACTGGTAAGCTGTTTCTTTATTCTTACCTTCAGCTGGCTGTTCGACAAATACGTACTTTTTGCCTTCAAACTCGACGATGGACTGTTCCGGCAATGCACTGACCTTGCTCATACCGCTTTCTACATAGGCCTTAAGGTACATGCCCGGGATGAGCTGCGTATCCTCTTTGTCCAGGTGACAATGGATCTGGACGGTCCGCTCTTTACTGATCTCCCTTCCGATCAGGAATACGGTCGCTATCCGCTCATGCGCTTCATTTGCCAGGGTAAAACGAACCTTTTGACCGATCTTGAGTTTGGGAACGTCCTTTTCAAATACAGTAAGCTCAGCATGCAGGTGCTCAGTATCTGCAATTTTGAAAAGCATGTCGCTCGTGCTTGCAAAAGCGCCGGTATTGGTATTGACCTGGGTCACATAACCTGTAATCGGGGCATACAAATTGAAAGTCCTGAGAATTTGTCCTTTCTCAAGTACCGGAAAACTGATGTCGAGTAAAGACAACCTGGTCTTTTGTCCGAGGAAGCGGGCACTCATGCTATGATATTCACTTTTTGCCTTTTGAAGTGCTTTTTTTGAATTTACATTCTCCCTGGCCAGTTCCTCTTGACGGTCGAGTTCCTGTTTTAGAAACTGAAGCTGGCTTTTGTAATCCAGATAATCCTGCTGCATCTGAATGAATTCCGGATTCTGGATCACTGCCACAACAGTTCCTTTTTTTACCCGCATACCCTGAAGCATCTCTGTACTTGTTACGATACCTTCCAGGGGAGTGGAGATAGAAACCAGGTTTTTTGGAGGCAGGTCCAAAACACCGTTCACCTTGATTGTTCCGCTCAGCGCTTTCATCTCGACCGTTCCAAGGGTGATTCCGGTTAGCTCGTACTGCTCTGGCGTTAAGGACACCAGGCCATTTTCTTCATGATGTTCTTCTTCCTGAACCGGCTCTTCTTCAGCCTTAGGATTTCCACAGGCAGCCATAAACAAGGCCATCAGCAGCAGGGAAAAATATTTATATGTAAATTTCATGGTATTCTATTTAAAATGATTTCGTATTACCGGTTAAATATTCAATTTGGTTGATGCTTTGGTTCACCTGAAGCAGGGCCAGGAGGTGGTTTTCCTGGATCGTACTTACTTGTTTAAGGTTTAGCAAATACTCCGAATATCCAATCTCCCCGTTTTGATAAGCGATGCGGCTGTTCTTTAAAATCAATGCCGCATTTACCAGGGCGGAAGTCACAAAATAATGATGGCGTTCCTTATTTTTCAGGTATTCCTGTAATGCCTGCTGGTACTGGCTGGCAAAACTTCTCTGCTGCTGATTCAGCTCATTCTGCGCAATCGATTTGCTGACTGAGGCTGCTTTTGTCTTTGCAGCGTAAGCACCATAAAACAGCGGGATGGCCAAGCCAAACTGAAAACCCTGAAAACGCTTGCTCCTGTCATAATATACCTCGCTTCCGCTTACATTTTGAAAACCGGTCAGTGATTGGTTAAAATAGCCCAGGGTAAAATCCGGAAGTGCTTTTGCGCGTTCTACACTGCGCTGCTTATCGGCAACTACGATCTGCTGCCGCAGGTAAAAAAGTGAAGGATTTCCGCCAACTGCACCGGTATCCGCCAGCAGTCCGGCCGGATTTTCTCTGAGGTACTTGTCAGCAATTTCTACCCGCTGATTACTTCCAAGCAGCGTGGACAGCTGGCTGCTGTAGATTTCAATGTCAGTTTTATTCTGGCTCAGCAGATTCTGCAAATCTTTTAGCTGGGTCTCAGCAGCAACCTGCTCCAGCAGATTTCCTTCACCCGTCTTGTATTTAAGCGTAGCAGACTTCACAAAACCCTGGTTCAGACTATCCTGCTTTAGCAGTAGCTGCTCACGGGAATAGAGGTATTGAATATTGGTATAAACCGACTTTATCTGGTATATGAGTTCATTTTTGGTGGCAGCCGCTTGTAACCGGCTGGCTTTGATTCTTTCGTTACCCAAGGCCCCGTTGGCCGAGAATAGCGTAGGAAAAGGGATGGTTTGAGAAATCGTAAAGTTATTGTCGTTTTTGATGATGCTGTTGTACTGGCCATACAATAAGGAGACATCGGTCTTAGGCATTTCAAAAGCAGTTTTTTTGAGTTGCTGCTGAAGATCGACAGCGAGCCGGGCTCCATTTACCGAGGGACTATTCTTCATGGCGGCATCGATGGCTTGCTCCAGACTGATTTTCGTGTCCTGCGCCTTTGCTGCCGGAACACCTATGCCGAATATAACTAATAGCGAGGCTCCGGCAACAGGAGCAATCCTGATTTTAATTTTCCCTATTTTCTCTATCCATATGTAAAGTACCGGCAGCACCAGCAAGGTAAGCAGCGTCGCTGAAAGTAATCCGCCAATCACCACTGTAGCTAAGGGCCGCTGCACTTCCGCGCCGCTGCCGCCTGAAATGGCCATGGGCAGAAAGCCAAGTGAGGCGACCAGGGCGGTCAAAATAACAGGACGCAGCCTTACCGAGGTACCTGTTCGGATGATTTCTAAAATATTTGTCATTCCTTCTTTTTTTAACCTGTTGAATTCACTGATCAGTACAATACCATTTAAAACGGCAACCCCGAAGAGCGCAATGAAACCGATGCCTGCGGAAATACTGAAAGGCATTCCCCTGGCCCATAGGGCAAGCACCCCGCCTATGGCCGATAAAGGGATTGCTGTGAAGATCAAGAGCGCGTGCTTTAAAGAGCTAAAAGTCAGGTAGAGCAGGAGCAGGATCAGCAAAAGTGCCAGCGGAACTGCGACAGCCAGCCTTTTGTTGGCTGCCTGAAGGTTTTCAAAAGTTCCGCCATAGGTGGGATAATATCCAGGCTCAAATTTGATCTGGGTATCTATTTTTTGCTGAATTTCTTTTACAATACTTTTCACATCACGGCCCCTGATGTTGAAGCCTACTAAGATGCGCCTTTTGGCATCATCGCGCTGGATCTGGTTTGGCCCTTCTCTGTAAGCGATATCTGCCAGCTGTTCTAAAGGCACCTGGTTTCCATTGGGCGCAGTTACAAACAAGCTTTTCACGTCTTCCAGGGACTGTCTGTTTTCTTTTTCCAGTCGTACCACCATATCAAAGCGTTTTTCACCCTCGAATACCAATCCGGCAACTTCACCCGCGAATCCCGTCCGGATAGCGGTATTTACATCTTCGATGTTGAGGCCAAACTGGGCGATCTTGTCCCTGTGAAATTTAATGATCACTTGCGGCAGACCGGAAGCCTGCTCGACGTACACGTCCTGAGCACCTTCGATCTTGCTGGCTATGGCACCAATTTTGGAGGCGTAGCTGCCGAGTTTGGCAAAATCCTCCCCATATATCTTGATCACCACGTCTTGCCTGGCTCCGGTCATCAGCTCGTTGAAGCGCATTTGAATCGGCTGCTGAAATCCGAAGGTCACCCCCGGAATGTATTGTTCCAGCTTAGCCTGCATTTTCCCCGCGAGTTCCTCCCGGTCAGAGGCGCTTGTCCAATCATCCTTGTCCTTGAGAATGATCATCAGATCACAGGCCTCTACCGGCATCGGATCAGTTGGTATTTCAGAGGAACCGATCTTTCCGATCACTTCCTTAACTTCAGGGAAATTTGCTTTCAAAACCTTTGCTGCTCTTGTTGCGGCCTCGATGGTTTGCGACAGACTGCTTCCGGTCAGCACTCTGGTCTCTACAGCGAAATCCCCTTCTTCCAGTGTCGGAATAAATTCTGCACCCAATTGGTTGAAGATCACAAGACTAACAGCGAACAGCCCTAAAGCGATGCCTACAACAGCCACCCTCGCCCGCAGCGCGAAATTTAGCATTGGTGTATACATGCGCTGAAATCCGGACATGATCCGGTCTGAAATATTTCTTTTGGTACTGATCTTCTTATTAAGGAACAGCGCGCTCATCATTGGTACATAGGTAAGAGAAAGTATAAAGGCCCCCAGGATGGCAAATGCTACTGTTTGCGCCATTGGCCGGAACATTTTCCCTTCAATTCCAACAAGGGCCAGAATAGGCAGGTAAACGATCAGGATGATAATTTCACCGAAGGCCGCACTGTTTCGGATCTTTGAGGCAGAGGCGTAAATCTCCTCATCCATTTCCTGCTGGTTAAGCGGGTTCTTGTTTTTTCTCAGTCCCAGATGGTGAAGCGATGCTTCCACAATTATGACAGCGCCGTCGACAATGAGTCCGAAATCAATGGCACCAAGGCTCATCAGGTTGCCGCTTACGCCGAACAGGTTCATCAGGCAAACCGCAAAAAGCATGGCCAGCGGTATGACCGAGGCAACAATCAGGCCCGCCCGAAGGTTTCCCAGCAGCAGGACCAATACAAAAATTACAATCAGCGCACCTTCAGCCAGATTTTTAGTCACTGTTCCAATCGAGTTGTCCACCAGTTTGGTCCTGTCCAGAAAAGGCTCGATGACCACGCCCTCGGGCAGGTTTTTGGAGATTTGTGCCATCCTGGCTTTTACATTGGCGATGACTTTTGAGGAATTGGCCCCTTTCAGCATCATTACAACTGCGCCCACGACCTCTCCCTGTTCATTTCGCGTCATGGCCCCATACCGGGTGGCCGCACCGATTCTTACCTCCGCAACATTTCGGATCAGTACCGGAATGCTGTTCTGGTTGGTACGCACAACAATGTTTTCTATGTCTTCAGTGCTGCCGATAAGCCCCTCACTTCTGATAAAATAAGCATTGGGTTTTTTATCAATATAAGCACCCCCGGTATTTTGATTGTTTTTTTCCAGCGCTGTGAAGACATCACCGATGGAAATATCCATGCTCCTGAGCTTGTCGGGATTGATGGCGATCTCATACTGCTTCAGGTACCCACCGAAGCTGCTTACATCAGCAATTCCTTCTACGCCCAGTAGCTGCCGTCTTACGATCCAGTCCTGGATGGTTCTCAGTTCTGTGGCATCGTATTTTTTTTCATATCCTTTTTTGGGGTGAATCACATACTGGTAGATTTCCCCAAGTCCGGTGGTGAGTGGTGCGACTTCCGGCGTTCCGATTCCTTTGGGAATGTTTCTTTCGACTTCAGCCAGACGCTCACTCACCTGCTGGCGTGCCCAGTAGATTTCTACATCTTCCTTAAACACCACTGTTACTACCGAAAGCCCGAACCTGCTAAAGGAACGGATTTCCTCAATTCCCGGGATGGTGGCCATGGTCTGTTCAACCGGATAGGTCACAAAGCGTTCTATATCTTCAGCCCCGTTACTCGGAGAACTGGTAATGATCTGAACCTGGTTATTGGTAATGTCGGGAAGGGCATCTATGGGCAACTGTCTGAGGGAGTAAATGCCCCAGGCAATGAGGGCCAGCACCATTATACCAACCGCCAGTTTATTCTTTATTGAGAATTTTATGATTTTATCTAACATATCACCTGTTAAAAATGAAATAATACTGTTTATAGAATAAAAAAGTATTAGATCACCTTTGGCGGCTGAAAGATTGGAAGGCTAATGTCCATGAAATTACCCTCAAAATGAGGGATATAAGCAGATGTACTTATTTTAAATGGAACTGCAGGCGATGCCGTCAGTTTTACCACGACCGTACTCGCACAACAGGAACAGTGACAAAAAGGGGTACAGTCATCCGCGTGTGACGGGAGCTCCTGCTGTCCCGCAGTACTGATTACAGTCTGAGTTTCCTCCGTTTCATGCGCATCAGCACAAGGCACAGAATTCAGCACCAGCACTATTATGACACATATGAAAGAAAGAAACTTCATCCTTATCTATTTATAATCATCATTCACCTCCAGCCAGTGGCCATCAGGATCTTTGAAATATACTTGTTTTACGCCATCCTTTCTATTGGTAACAGCTTGTTTTTCACCGGCCCAATTTTCAAAGTCGATTTTCATCGCCTTTAGTTTTGTGATAAACTCATCTACCGAAGCTACGCTAAAGCAAAGGTGTTCGTTCTTATCGTGTACCGCTGCAGTCTTAGCCCCCGATATGATGTGGAGGTGACCGGCAGCTCCGATCGAAAACCAGGTATGTCTGCCGTCATGGAAGGGTTCAGGGATGATCTCCAGGTCAAATACATTCTTATAAAAATCAGTTGCTACTTTCAGATCCACCACATATACTGCAATATGGTTAAGCAAAACAGCAGGTTTCTTTTTTTCGGTTTGGGCCATAGCTTTCTGAAACGGGCTTAAAGTCATTCCCAGCAACGCAACCAGAACAAGTATTTTTACCGCCAAATGTTTTTGTTCTTTGTTATTCATCCTGGTTGAGGTATTGCTGTACATCATTGCGTTATGTTTATTTTTTCCTGAGCAAGATGGTTAAAATTCTTGGAATATCACTTCTGTTGTTGTCATCAAAATACTCATCGAGTTCTACCAGAGACAAGCCATGCTTCTTACCTGCGTGAATAAAGTCAGATACATTATGGTTGAAACAATCTACCACCTGCTGATTCCCTTCTGCCGTGTCGAACCTCGCTTTGGTGCCGCTGTATTGTTTAAATGGATGCAACTCACCGATGTACACATAACCTCCTGGGTTTAGTGATTTGGCGACTTCATTGAACACATAATCCAGGTTATCGATATGCTCCAGCACCAGGCTAAAAGTAACCAGATCGTACAAACCGTCTCTAAAATTCCAGCGGGAGGTAATATCGGCCTGTTTAAACTGTACCCTGTTGGAAGTGATCTTGTCCTTAGCCCTGGCCAGCATCTGGTCGGAGAGGTCTACCGCAGTGATCAGTGCGGCTCTGCCGATCAGCCACTCGGTATTCTTCCCTGTTCCGCAGCCAATCTCCAATACCTTATTGAAAGGAATGCTCGCCAGGGAAATTCTCAGTGCCAATCCCTCAAGATCACGGGTTTTGTTATCGTTGGTATCGTATTGCGCAGCCCAAATGTTATAAGCCTGTTTCGTGTTCATGCCGCAAAAATAATAAAAAATGCGGTGCTTTTTACAAAGGATTTGGCACCGGAGACAAGCTTACTGCTCCGTAATTAACGTTACTCAGTACCAACAAGCTTCAATCTGTACAGATAAAAAGAAACCCGGATGTCTTCAACTTCCGGGTTTTTATGTCAGCAGGATTAAGCGGACGATTTAATAGGAGTACTATAAGAATATTATTTTTGAGGTGGTCTGGTAGTCGTATCTCGTTTGAGCGTATCCTGTTTAGACTTATCCTTATTCTTTTTTTTGTCATGGTCTTTTTTGTCCTTGTGTTTTTTTGTAGTGTCCTGCTTTGTTTTTGTGGTATCCTGCCAGAAACCATCATTTGCGGAAGCTGTCAGGCAGAAAGCGCCCAACGCCAGCATCATCATTAACTTTTTCATAGTATAAAATTTTATTAAACAATAAGTGATTACTATTCCTAAAACAGGCAAAAAGCATAACTGTTTTCCTTACTGATAAAATCACGTATAAATACTGGTTTTTCCAGCAAAGGCAAAGATAATGACTGGGTATTGACCTCTTCTTGCTATTATATCCCTCCGATCCTCTCATAATCCTCTCGAGATGGTTGCAACGTGGTTGGATGGTCCGGCGGATTGAGCAACCATGCCGTGCCATTGCAGGAACTTTCTAATTAGAGTTACAGCGTAACAGCTCCATATCAGTAGCAATATGAGACCACGCGCTGAGATTACAGGATGCGTGGTCAGCTCAACTCAAAGTTCAAGATTTCCATTACATTTGTCAAATTAACTCTTAACCCATGCTCAAATATTATCGCCTTCCATTCTCAATCATCTTCTGCATCAATTCTTACCCTATTTTCAAAATTCTTACCCTATTTTCAATAGAAGGTTTTTTGGATATAACTTTTCCGTCAGGCATTTTTCCAGATACATATAAAAAACAACATAGACATGGATAAATTGGAAATTACGGGGGGAGCAAGAATTGGAATGGCAAATGCGACCTGGCCATTCGCAACATTGAAAGTAAGTAAAGACAAACTGGAATTAAATGCTTCAATCATTGGAAATCTCGTGTTCCAACCAAAAGACGTCATTTCAATTGAAGCTTATACCATGATTCCCCTACTCGGTCAGGGAATAAAAATAAATCATAGGATTGCAGATTATAACATCAAAGTGATCTTCTGGACATTCAGGAACCCTTCCGCTGTGATAGATCAAATTAATCAAACGGGTTTTTTGGAAAATACTAACAGCAGAATCTCTGAGAGTGACCTGCACATTATTCAGCATCAAAAGGCAGGTGGTTTTCCGCTAAAAAAACCTTTTCTCATAGGAGCAGTTATTTTATGGAACATTTTAATTCTGTCAGACTTCATAAAATTTCTGAAATCAGATAAAAAAGGAATACCGCTAGGAAACGGGGCCACAATTGCACTTGCAACAGTCCTCCTTACTTCCGTTCTATTGTTAGTTTCCAAAGACTTCAGTAAGCTAATATTGAAAGAGGGGAAATCAATAAAGGACATCAATAAATTTCTTTACCTGCTAATTTTTATCAGTGGTTTCATGCTGTTGGGGATATTGACCTTTCCAGGCGCTTGACAAAAACTATTTGTATAATGATGGATTAATTGATAGTGTCCTCCACCGCAGCTTCAGCTTTTTGCTTTATAACCCTGTTGCGGTGTTCAATGAGGTTCTGCATATATTTCCTAAGGAACAGCATGTCTGCAAGTTTGCCAAGTAAACCCAGGGGAGACTCATAAATAAATTCATCAGTCATTAAGGTATATCCTTTTTTCTGTTCAAATACATGTTTGTGTTTCATCATCTTAAAAGGTCCGGCTACCATTTCATCAGTAAACAATACAGGAATTTCGCATGCGGTGATCCTGCTGGTTAATTTCATCGTCACTCCGAAATGCCTGGCTTTCCAGGTAACAGTTTCATTAAGACCAATCAAACCAGTTGTGATTCCGGCAATGGCTTTTTCACCTGTATGCTTCATGGTATCCAGATGAAGATTAATGCTTCGTGCAAGGTTGAAGCAAACATCGGCGGTAGCGTAGATTTTTGTATTTAGTATAAATTTGGGCATGGTTACATTATTTCAGATTTCATGATTTTTATTTTATGGTGATGCCCGAAAGTGGCCATATCACACTACTAATAAATTGTGTATGAAAAAGTAAAGGCGTTGGTATCACTACCCAAAAGAACACCCATATCCTGGCGAGTTGCCTGTGCTGCAAAAAGCCAATTTTATATTTAATTAATGCTTTTTCTGCAATCACAGCGATCCCTTGAATGATAAAGTACAAAAGAGGAAAACCATATCCGCTGTTTACGGGAACACTCAGGGCGAGCTCATGCAGCAGGCCGGAAAACACAAAGGCGATCATCAATGCAGCGGCGGCCCCTATTTTATCTTTCAATGGCCTGAATATCGTAACTGAAGTCATTTCACTGAAAGCCAGGTTCCAGCGCTTACTCCAGAATTCATTCAGGGTTTTTGCTTTTGCGGGAGTTTTGAACAGATAATAAGTACCAACTCCTGAAAGGCGCCACATACCGGCACTGATACTTAATAAGCCAAAATGCAATATCAAGCTAAAGGCCAGTAATAAGATGGCAGTTATCATAAGATAAAGTACGTAAGGGTTGATTGACAACGTCACCAGTTGATGTGCCACAAGAATTAATACCAACCCGGCCAATACCCTGCTAATGCCAAACCTTATTTTTGGCCAGGCATCCGGCAATGCCGGATCACCTAAAGTTTCGAAAGGCTGTGCCCTCATTCCGGCCCATCCAATTGCAAATACCGTCCATTGCCGGAAAGAAAGGCTTGATAACTTGCCTTTATAACTCTCTGCCGCAGCGATCACTTTCATTGCAGTAAAAGTTGTGGCGATTAGCGCCAGCATCCGGATTATTGCAGATTCGTTTAGGAAAATCATATGGATGGTGTATATACTAAATGCCAGTAGTACCCAGCTTTGCCAGACCATGGCATTTCGCACAAACCAGTAGCCGGCAAGAACGACTGCCAGGTTCAATAAAGCAAAGTAAGTCAGGTATAGCATTATTGGTTCCATGATCAGAGTTGCTGATAATTATAAAAGAATGCCATACTGTAAACTATGCTCAGGAAAAGAAACAGGATAATCAGAATTACTTCGGCTACTCTATGCCATATGCCCATTGGGAATTCCCTTCTGTCAAAGTATAAGAACTGAATAAATATTCTTGAAATCCAGTAAACCGCAATAAAACCACATACCAGCAAGGACATCAATGATCCGTTTAAAAGTTCGGCAACAGCAAAAACAGAAAGTAAGCCAAAACAAAGATTAATCACTAAAATATAGGCTGCGTACGTCCAGAACATCTGCTTTATCAATACCTCAACTTTTGCAAGTTCTGTTTTCCACTTTAAGACTTTAGGAATGGCGATGCTGCCAAAGACTAAAACCACTTGAAAGATCCCGGCCAGCAGAATCAGCAAAAAAATAAGACCTTGATTGATTTCCATAATTATAACCTAAGACTTAAAATATCATGTATGGCGTGTCTGGCTTCTGCAAAATAAAACTTAAATCCGGAATCCAGCAGACGGCCGGGTGCAACCCACCTGCTTTTGAGTACCAGTTCTGTTTCAGATCCAATCAGCAGCATGCCGATTTCCAGTAGCCATTGCGGACTGGGCAAACCAAACGGAATGCCCCAGGCTTGCCTGAGCGTTTTCATAAACAACTCGTTTTTGATGGCGACTGGTGCGGTGCAATTGACCACTCCATCCAGATGATCATGATCTAAAATCCACTCGGTACTTCTGGCTACATCCTGTTCATGTATCCAGGACATATATTGCTCTCCATCGCCCTGCCTGCCACCCAAACCACATTTGACCAGGTTCAGCAACCGTGGAAATACACTGTCATGTCTGCCCAGCACAATCCCGATTCTTAGCGCAACCTTCCTGGTCTGCGGAGTCTCAGTTTCAAAAAAAGCAGCCTCCCATTGTTTACAGACATCGATAGAAAATCCGTAGCCGATTTCTCCAGTGTATTCGTCCTGCGCATGGTCTTCGGCATGGCGGTAAATGGTAGCAGAAGTGGCGTTGATCCAGAGTTTGGGAGGATGTTCCATTTTACTGACTACCTGGTTGAGCAGCCGCGTCGGCACATTCCTGGAGGCAAAAATCTCTCGCTGGTTCTTGGCAGTGTATCTGCAATTGACATTTTTACCACAGAGATTGACCAACAAGTCAGCACCATCGAGTGCTCCAGTCCAGCTTCCTTCTGTCTTTCCATCCCACAGCACAGTTCGCACATTGGCCTTTGGTTCTGCTGGTTTTCTGCTCAGGATAATCACCTCATGTGCGAGATCTTTGTAATATTCAGCTAAAATTCCACCGAGGTAACCATTTCCTCCCGCCAAAATAATTTTATGATATTTCATGTCTATGCGCTTAAAAGTACAATTAAAAGAATTGCAATACGGTACAATACCCAGGTGATGCTGAGTGTCCAGTCTATTTTTAAAAGGTTACTTCTCCTGATGTGTTCCAGTAGCATCAGACCGGCAACAGCCATAAACCAGGCAACATAAAAAATCGGGTCCAGCTGAAACCAAATGGCCAGCAAAAATGGTGGCAACAACAGCAATGCCCCGGCAAATGAAATGGTCATCATATTACCAAGATAGGCCCAGGTTTTCTGCTTGTTGAGCAATGTAATGATGATGCCCTGAAAAACAATCTGTCCTCCGCAAATAAAGTACTCCCGATAAGTATGGCCCACAGGGAGAAGCCCTTTCATCAGGCCAGTATAGTGAGAAAGAATATAAGCAGTCACCAGCCAGGTAAAAACAAGATAAGCAATGCGGTAGTGCAACTTAAACGCAGGTTGAAACTGATAAGCTTCATCTTTAACCGGCGGTACAATCACCCGCCGGTTATAAGCGATAAAAGCATACACTTTACTCATCAGCCAAACAAATGGTTTGAACCTCAAAAGCGGACCAAAGAAAGGCAGCACCAGGGCAAAGATCTTAAACAGGCTTTCGATTCCGTAAGTGACCTCACCTGTTTCCTGGTTTACCAGTGCAATCTCATTGGCCGCACGCTGCCGGTCTACCATGGGGCAGGCCTGAACAGGAAGTTCCTGATAAGCGGCCCTCCCTCCTTTCTCCAAAAGACCTGTACTGACAAATGCACTGGTATACATGCGGCACATCGGGCATTCTTCGTCAAACAGGATCAGGTGATTTTTTAGCGTTTTCATAACCAGTGAATTAATGAAGAAATGCTTCGCTAATTCATGATCAAATATAAATACAAATTATTAAACTTTCAAAACTTATTGAAAGTTTATTTCTATCCACCTCCCGTCATACCCTTATTCGTCCGCCTGACTGCAATTAGAATCGGAGAACTGTGATGATCATTCTTCTCAACCTCTTCATGACCTCATCTGGGGGGCTGCACAACCCTTGCATGACCCCCCGGGCCTTCGATGGGTTTAGAAAGGGCAATTGAAGACGTGCCTTGAGGTCACCGTGCCAGCTGTCCGCAGCGAATTTAAACCAGACTTATATAGAGATCAGTTTATTTAGTAGCTTTAAATCATGGCACATAAACACATCCCTACACTGCTGCTCCTGCTGCTCTGCTGCGTCTCTTCTCTTAGAGCCCAGTTTGCGGAAGTAAGTCAAAAACAAGGTGCCTTAAAGCTCATAAAAACGGGCAAAGGCAAACCTAGAAACATTGTCTTCATTCTCGCCGATGACCATCGTTTTGATGCAATGGGCTTTCTAAAAGCCCAGGAATTTATCAGGACGCCCAATATGGACCGCCTGGCAAAGGAAGGTGCTTATTTGCAAAATGCATTTGTGACCACCTCACTCTGCTCCCCTTCAAGGGCTTCTATATTAACGGGCTTGTATGCGCACAAGCATAAAGTGGTGGATAACAACAACCCGGTTTCCAAAGAGATCGTATTTTATCCGCAGTACCTGCAGCAAGCCGGCTACCAGACAGCGATGATCGGAAAATGGCATATGGGTGGGGAACATGATGATCCGCAGCGCGGCTTCAACTACTGGGTTTCGTTTAAAGGTCAGGGCACTTATCTGCCAAATCCAAACGGCTTAAATGTCAATGGTAAGCATGTTCCTCAAAAGGGATACATCACCGATGAACTGACAGACTATGCACTTGACTTTTTAAAATCCCGTAAAAAGGAAAAGCCTTTTATGCTTTACCTGTCTCATAAGGGCGTACATGCTGAATTTATGCCGGCAGAGCGTGACAAGGGCATGGCTGAAAAATACAAGTTTGTGCCCCCGGCAAATATGGAAGCAAGCCTGCACAAGGATGCACCCATGTGGCTAAAAAACCAGCGCAACTCCTGGCATGGCGTAGAGTTCCCGTACCACAGCAGCCTCGATATTGGTGAATATTACAAGCGCTATGCGGAAACTCTGCACAGTGTGGACCAGTCTATAGGAAAGGTTATGGCTTATTTGCAGGAACAAGGTTTGCTGGAATCAACACTGATTGTTTACATGGGAGATAATGGCTTCCAGTTCGGTGAGCACGGCCTGATCGACAAACGGGTAGCCTATGAGGCCTCCATGCGTGTCCCTATGCTGGCCTATTGTCCGGAACTTATTAAACCTGGAACCGTAATCAAAGAAGTGGTGGCAAATATCGACATCGCCCCTACTTTCCTGGAGGCAGCTGGCTTAAAAGCACCTTCATATATGGACGGCATGAGTTTCTTCTCGTTGCTGGAAGGTAAGAAACCGGAAAACTGGCGCACAGGCCTGCTGTATGAATACTATTGGGAGCGTAATTTTCCGCAAACACCGACCATGCACGCACTGAGGGGAGACAGGTACAAATACATACATTACAACGGCATCTGGGACACGGATGAGTTGTATGATTTGCAGGAAGATTCACTGGAACTCAACAACCTGGTCCGCAGTACGGAACATCTCGCAATAGTGAAACAGATGAACAAGCAGTTGTTTGAGATCATGGGCAGTACCGGCGGGATGTACATTCCGTTATTTCCCGATGCAGGGGGTAAGAATGACCTGCGGTATGAATATGGTTCCGGTGCTGCAGAATTTCCATCCTACCTGAAAAGAGGTGGTACGGGAACGGAAAAGAAATGAGGCTGGCGCCGCTACACCAACCCCATAATTGATTACATGACCACTGTCGCGCCAACATATACAGATGTACTCACACGCTTCCCATCTTCACTTACAAAAGCCATATATACATGTACGTTATCGCCTGAAAACTCAGCTGGCAATTCCATATCAAACGAAAGCGTCGCTCTGGTCACCGCACCTATCGACATGACAAACAACTGTTTTGACGGATTGTAGACAATAAAAGCCGCATCATCAGTCGTTGCCCCTTTCCAGGTGCCGATGTTTGCCGGCCATGAAAAATCCAGCTGCGCATCTACCGTAGTGGCCATGACCAATTGGTTGGCGGGTGCCAGCCTGCCCCGGCTCAGCAATACCTTCGGATAATCTATCGCGTAAGCAGGTGCTGTGCCTGCCACCGCTTTATCCAGGTTGTACTTCACCGCCGCATTCATCGGCGACATCTCACTGGCATAATTCTGATATCCGATCTCGATAAAATCAGACGCCCAGCCCAGCCATTCGACCATCATCGTAAACCTGATGATGTTGTAGGTCTGTAAAAGTGACGGCTCACGGCTAGCTGTAGCCCTTACAGCCGCCATCACCCATTTCCCAAACTTTCGATAGCCCACCAGTGATCCGGTCCGGCCAGTAAATCCAGAAAATGGTCCATTTTTTAGGTATCCCATAATCTTTGTGTTTAAATGATTCAAAAATTCTGTTAACTGCTGCCGGTTTTAGCGGACCGGCAACACAAACGTAACAGGCAAAAAAACAAAAGGCAATCTGTACGTACAGATTGCCTTTTAATATGAAGTACCTTATTCATAAGCAAATACAAACATAATATTTCACTACCGCCTCAATATACTTAGCGTAGTCGGGTCCATTGCCAAGTAGCTCGCTATGGCCTTCAGCTCAAAATACTGCTCTATTTTTGCACCAAAATGATCAAGAAACGAATCATACCTTTCATCGGAAGGCATCTTGAGAAATTCCGTCCGCTCAGCAACCTTTGTATAATCGTTGGCGAGGATCTTAGCGATCAGTTCATTCGTTTCAACCGTCTTAAGCTTCATTACCTGAAGGGCATCATAAGAAATGCTGCGCAGCACCGTACCCGCAGCATATTCCAGATGGTGAAATGAAGGCTTTTGCAAAAAAAAGCTGTCCTTGATCACCGACAACTCTCCCGCTTTCCAAAACCCAATCGTTACCTGCCTTGTCTCCCAGGGCTCTTTGCCCGGCACTAGGGTATAAGCCTGGGTATTTCGCCAAAAGTGGCCACTCGTTCCGCGTTTAAACTGACACCCTGTTTCGCTCCAAACTGACGCCTTATTTCGGGGCAAAGTGGCCGTTTTTAGGTCTGAAGTGCATATTTCTAATCAAAATTTCTGTATTTATTTTTGTCAGATGGGGCAAAATAGAAGCCTTAAAAAGCTTTTCTCCCCTTAGGCTTGGGTCATGGTTGGTTTGGACTCTTGGAGCATTTATATCGCCTTATTTGAGGTCAAGGCATGGATGTGTCGAAGGAATGCGGTCTGGAGCGCCATTTCCCAGGGAAATATAATCTGAAGTGTGATTGGATGAGCTTTTGCAGCTATGGACGATAAGTCCGGGGTGTTGGTTATATTGGTTCAGAGGGAAAGGAACTTTTTAACTCACTCGGCAATCTAATTTGCGGCCACTTTGCACCGAAATGGAGGGGTCACTTTCACTGAAATGTGCAGTTTAGCCATGAAAACAGTTAGTTATCCCTTTTTTAAAATTAGTGATATTTATGGTAAATGTGAATAATATTTGGATGTAAAATATAAAACCAGTGTATTAAGCTTCTGTTAATTTCTTAGAAACTCCAAAAACTGCACATCTGAATGTGCAGTTTTCAACTAATTTTGCACATTCGGATATGCAATTTCCTTTCATCCGTATTTATTTCAGTAGCCCTTCAGCAGCCTAATCATAGTCTCATCGTAGTGTTTGCTTAGTCCCCAGCCTATCGGGAGACTAAGTTAGATCTTCTGTATGCTTGTGCAATCTGTCTGCGCAGATTGGTGGCAGCTGGTTTGATGTGTAAGTTTAACTCCCGACAGGAAAGAATTTAAACCTAAATAAAAATGGCAAGATTACCTAAAGGACTATTTGGGGGTTTCTCGGGCAAACTGGGTGACCTCGTAGGCTACAACCGCAATGGAAAAGATTTGGTACGCACAAAGGGTAAAAGCACTAAACCTGCCAGCGTAAAGCAATTGGCGGTAAGACAAAAGATTTCTTTGCTAAACACCACACTGGGTGCCATGCTTACTGTGATCAATGTGGGCTTTAAACTGGTGGTGAAGGGGACAGATAAAAACCCTTTCAATGAAGCCGTGTCTTACAATTTTAAGCATGCCTGCCTGGGTGCCTATCCGGAAATCAGTATTGATTATAGTCAACTACTGGTCAGTCAGGGTTCATTGCCGCCTGCATTTGAACCAAATGTCAATGTTGTTCCCGGAGGCCTGGAATTTACCTGGGGCCTTGATCCGCTTGTTCATGACAATATACTGAACGACCGCGCCATGCTGCTCATCTACTATCCTGACCCTGATCATCTGCCTGCGTCGAATGAGAATGTGGTCTGCGTTTTAATAGGGGCGCAAAGAAAGGCACTCAAAGATTTTATTGAACTGCCCCCTGCTTACCTGACCGCTCCTATGCACTGTTACATCACTTTTGTAGCAGAGGATGGCAACAGCATAAGCAATAGTGTGTTTATATAAACACTTCTGCCATCAGCTCATAAGATCGCAGCCTGGCCCGATGGTCATAAATATGCGAACTGGCCATGATCTCGTCGACTTGTGTCTGATCTATAAAGCGTTGCAGGTCGGCCTTGATGGTATCCTTGCTGCCCACAAAGGTGCAGGCAAGCATCTGGCTGGCCTGTGCTTCTTCAAACTCATCCCATATGTCTTCCATACTATCAACCGGGGGTTGCAGCAGCATTCTTTTGCCGGTGACTATTCCTCTAAACAATTGATAGAGTGAGGTCACCAGTTTTTCTGCTTCTGCATCGGTATCAGCGGCCACCACATTGACGCAAGCTAAAATATAAGGTTTGTCCAGGTATTGCGATGGTTTGAACTCTTCTCTGTAGATTTTGATGGCGTTCAAAAGCTGCGCAGGGGCAAAATGGCTGGCAAAGGCATAAGGCAAGCCCATAGCCGCAGCGAGGTGTGCACTGTCCGTACTCGAGCCCAATATCCAGATGGGAATATCAAGACCTTCGCCGGGAATGGCCCTTACAGCACTGGTGCTGTTTTCGGCAGAAAAATATCTTTGCAGTCTTAATATATCTTTAGGGAAATCATTGACTCCGCTGAAGCGCTCGCCCCTGATGGCCATTGCCGTAACCTGATCTGTACCGGGTGCCCTGCCCAGACCAAGGTCTATGCGGCCGGGAAATAAAGATTCCAAAGTACCAAATTGCTCGGCAATGATTAGTGGGGAGTGATTGGGCAGCATGATGCCTCCTGAGCCTACCCTGATGGTTTTGGTATGATTGGCGATGTGCCCGATCACGACCGAAGTAGCTGAACTGGCCACGCTGATCATGTTGTGGTGTTCGGCAAGCCAATAGCGGTGAAAACCCCATTTTTCTACATGCTGAGCAAGGTCAACACTGTTTTTAAACGTATCGGCGGGTGTTTTTCCTTCTATTACAGTAGCGAGGTCTAATATGGAATACGGGAGATCTGCAAGCAGTTTTTTCATAGTTATGTACAATGAGCTGCAAAATTACTACCTGTCCCACCTAAACTGAACTCATTGTGAGTGATATGACTTTAATTCTACAAGGGCCGCTTTTTAAGTTCTGCAAGGGCTATTTTTTAAGTTCAGCGATCAGCTCTTGTGCTTTTGCATAGTTGGCATTTTCCTGCGGAATCTTTTGGAGCCATTCAACAGCTTCTGCCTTTTTATCTTCTTTTACCAGGCTGAGTGCTGCGTAAAAAGCAGCATCGTACTTAAATACGGACTGGCCTTCATACAAGTGTTTCAACAGTGTCCTGGCTTCGTAAGTCTGCTTCGTCTCTATCAGCGTGATGGCAAAGTAATAAGTCAGCAATGGACTCTGAGGGTTGAACATGTATTCTTTTCCCAGTATTTTCCTGGCCTCTGCATAGTCCCCTTTATTGTAGAGTTCCGCTGCTTTGGAGAGCTGCGCCTGGTTATCTGCACCACGCTCTGTCACTGACATTTGTTTGCTGAAACTGTATTTTTCGTACAGGCCAGATGACCAGGGCGCCCAGATGAAAAGCCCGATCAGCAGCACTGCTGCTGCACTGATCCATTTGAGATAAGGTTTTAAAGAAAGGGTTTTGGTTTCTTTTGTCTGGGCCGCACTGAAGGAAGCCTTATCGGCAGGGGCCTCATTTACAGCAGGCTCATTTTTGAAATACTGCCGGTTCAGGTCTTTCAGCGTGCTTTCTACCTGCTTGTCCTGCTCGTCCGGAGCAATTCTCAACTTTAAGCTCTGGTGAATGTCTTTATACTGAGCGACGAGTTCCTGCAGCGCTGCATCTGATTGAAGGGACATTTCAAACCCTGCTTTTTCTCCGGCTTCCATATCGCCCTCAAGGTATCGGGCCACGGCTAATATTTTATCTTCGTTCATTGTCCTTCTGTTTTTATCGATTGAACCATTTTTATCAGAGAAGCCATACATTCAGATTTCTTTTTCCGCAGGTAGCCATAAGTAACACCCAGGGTCTCGGCTACTTTTTCCTGTGCCTCGCCTTTCATGCTCCACGAAATGATCTCTTTACAGCGCTCGCCCAATTTCTCAAAAGCGCTGTAAAACAATTTCGATTGTTGCTCCTGCTTTTCAAGTTCATCTGCATGGGCAAATGTATCTTCTCCGATATGTAATAAATCTTCCTCGCTATTTGTTACCTGTATTATGGATCTTTTTTTAATCTGGTTGAGCCACTTGCGTTTGCAGATCAGCAGCAGGTAGGGTTCAAAAGGACAGGTCAGTTCCAGTGATTTGTATTTGCCCTGGCGGTAGACATCCATTAATGCTTCCTGAAAAATATCTGCTGCGTCGTCTTCGCTCCCGTTATTAAACGTGATCCAGGACTTGACCTTGCTGGCGCAATGCTTATAAATTTCGTTGATGACCGATGTATCATTATTGACCAGGCCGGTAATGTACCGCTGGTCGGCATGTATGTTTTTAGCCATTGGCAGATTTATAATGGAGCATATCGCCACTAATTTAAAATTTCTTTTGATAAGGGGGGTAACAAAATTTTATTGCCGTTGATATCTATTCGAATCACATTTAAAAAACACGAACATGAAAACTTTAAACTTAACATCAGTACTATTCATCGCAATGATTGCTTTAACCATTGGATGTAAAAAAGAAAACCATTCGGTAGGAGACAATACGGTAAATACTGCCAAAGAATTTATGGCAAAGTTTGGCTCGCAAAAACAGGTAAAGGAAATCAACGCTTCGGCCCTGCCGCAAACGCTGACCTTTCTGGACGGCACAAAAATAATCTTCCCGGTAGGTTCTTTGACCAAAGGCGGCGTGCCGGTGACCGGTAATGTCAGCGTCGAAGTATTTGAAGTGTTGAGAAGAAGTGCTGTACTTTTGAGCGGCACCAATACCAATCACGCTTCTGGCGCTCCGCTGGCTTCAGACGGGTTCATCTTTGTGGATGTCAAATCTGATGGTTCCAGTGTGGACCAGAACCTGGCTGTGCCGATCAAAATCTCTATTCCTACTAAGAAAACTTCGGGCTTTACGCAGCTTTGGGTGGGTGTGGATCAGGCAGACAAACCCATTGTAGCTGCAGCGGGCGCACAGATGGGCTGGGCTGCGCCAAGGGCGGCAAATGGCGTAGGCGGTAAAGAGGTAGGGGTAACTGCTTCAAACTTCACCTTCGATTTTGGCAACCTGGGCTGGATCAACTGTGATGTATTTTACAGCTATGCCAATCCTAAAACTACGGTGACTGTTGATGTGGCCAATAACCCGGGTACTTTTGCCTCCTTCCGCGGATTTAGCGGCGAGACCTTTGTCTTCTTTTGTGCAAAGGGCAGTAATGTGGCGGCGCAGTTGTACACGGCAAATGGCAGCGGAGTAAAAAGCTATGACAATATGATGCCGATAGGTGCTGAAGGCCGGATGCTTGCTTTCTCTATTAAAGACGGAAGGTTCTATTACGCAGCTGTGGAAACTACAATCTCTGCCAGTCAAAACATTACACTGACTTTAGCTGAAACCACTGAAGCCGCAGTTCAGGCTGCGATCAATAGCTTGGATAGTTATTAAGGTCTTTGATCCGGAATATGCTGACTGCATCACGTTTTGATCTGCATCACGTCATTGCGAGGTACGAAGCAATCCCACATCTGAGATTGCTTCGTACCTCGCAATGACGTTCAAAAATTTATTGTACTTTTAATCATAGATGGCCTCCTTGCTATCTACCAAATGGATACTGATGAAAACACGTCTACGCATATGGCTGCCGATTGTCACAGGGGCTGCTCTTCTGCTTACCGCTATACAGCCTGCTGTTGCCCAACACAAGGCCAAAAGAACGCAGGGCGAAGCTGAAAAAACAAAAGGCCTGCAGGCAGCAAAACCATTGCCGCTTCAGACACTCCCCGAAGACACAGTACCTGCTATTATCAATTACAAAGAGGAGAACGGCGTGGTAAAGTTCAGTTCTGTGCTGAGGCCTTTAAGGCCAATAGCTGGCGCACCTGAACCCTTTTATACTTATTTCTGGGAATTTGGAGATGGTTCTTTTTCTTTTGACAAGGAACCTGAACATGTGTTTCCTGATTCACTATTGCGCAATGTGCGCTTGTTTGCGACCAATAGCTATGACGATGGCAAACGCCCCCCTACCCGGCCAAAACCCTTAAAGCCGGGGAGCAGCAGGCCGGTGCTGGCTTCGAGCGCTTCCGGTGTATCAGGTACCTCCGGTGCTGATTCGGCATTCTTCAAATCGGGCGGTTCCATTGAGATGAGGAGCAATTGTATGCCCAAACCCGGGGAGGACATGATGCTGATATTCGGGTATAAAAATAAAAGGGAAAACGGACTGGCCAGTTTAGGAGGGACTCTGACGATTTTGTATAACGACAGGGAATTTAACAGGGACAATTTTGAGCTGACTGAAACCAGGGTTTATCATAAGGAGCAGAAAAGCCGGTTTGACAAAACTGGTGCTGTCTCAATATTGAAACCAGGCAGTGCCCCTGATGTTTTTTACGGCTTTGTGCCAGGGCCCAACGATCTTCATGGGCTTTCCGGAATGATTGATGGCGGTGTGAATGTTGCTGTACTGGATCCGGAAGGCATTGCACTGATCAAAGAAAAAATGGCTGCCTTCAAAACGGGAGAGAGCTGGAAGTTTGACAACCTGAAAGCGGGTGAGGAGAGGTTCCTGTTCATGCAGTTCAAAACCACACCCGACATGATCAAAGATACCAACGCCGTAGTCCGGCTGACGGGTCTGTTTACACCCAGTGATCCGTTAGTACCGGCTGAAACTTTCACTATGGAACTGCAGATCGTCGCTTCTCATGATCCCAATAAGATGATGATGAAAAACAGCAGGATGAATTTTCGCCTGACGGGTAAAAAAAGAAAGCTGACCTACAAAGTGAGGTTCCAGAACACGGGTAAGGGTCCGGCTAAAAAAGTAGATGTGGGTGTGGCGATCGCTGAGGTGCTCGACATGGCTTCCATAGAGATCCTGGATTCCAAACCCAAACTGATGATGAGTGATTCTTCTGGCTACGCCAGTCAAAGCAGCCTGGATACGATAAGGACAGCTGATAGTGTTCATTTTGTTTTTAAGAACATTTACCTGCCGGGCATGCAGCAAAAAGGGGTTAAAGATGCCGATTCGACCATGGGTTTTATTGAATATAATATCGGGTTTAAAGAGAGGCCTAAAAAGCTTCCCTTTAAGAGCGGGGCGGCCATTGTATTTGACAAGAATGACCCGATCTATACCAACCGCTCTGTTGGCAAATACAAAATGGGTTTATCGCCGGGTGTCATCGCCGGTTACGGCTTTCCTTTTGAAAATGGCAATTCTCCTTTTTCCGGCCAAAAGAACATCAGTTTTGGGGCGAGTATTGCGCCCTATGCACCGCACAGGTATTTTCTACAGGCTGAACTGTACATGAGCTCGTACGCGGAAAAAGAATACCTGATCAAGCGCACTCCGGGCGATGGCAGGATTGTAGCGATAGAGAATGCCAATGGTAAACGGGAAGAAGCACGGGTCAATTATATAGACAGCAGCGCGGTGATTAAAGTGGTCACTATCAATGTGGTGCCCTTGCAACTGAGGCGCAACTTCAACAAGTACTTCGGGGCAGGTGTGGGGACATTGGTCTCTTTTAACCTGGACAAGCAGGCTTTGCCGTCACGGACCGGAGTGCTGGAGTTCATACAGTCGCCCGGCACTACGACCACCATCAGCAAGACCTATGATAAGATAAAGAGCAGCTTCAACGACTTTCAGAACACCCTGTTTGCCGATGTGCAATTGGGTAAGGTCCATGTGGGGCCATCTATTGGGTTCCGGTACTTATTTACTCTTCAAAATACAAGCAACAGGATGGTCACGTACCTGACCTGGAAGTTTTAAGCTAAAAAAGGTTATTTTAGCTGAAATGATGTGGAATGAGGTCAGCTAAATTAGGATACTGCATTTTTCTTTGCTTGTCAGTATGGGTTGCGTCTGCAATGGCCCAAACCATCATCATTCCTTCTTCGCTCTTAAAAAAACTGGATTCCTTAAAGAAAACAAATAACCTTGCGGAGTGGCTGTACGCAAGAGTGGATTACAGTTACAATGCACCCAGGCAAACCCTGCCGTTTTTAATGGCTACTGAAAAGGAAATCTGGCGAAAGCCGGTGTCTGCTCCTGAAAAAGAAGCATGGCTCATTATGCTGAGCAATCTGGGCTACAATCAACTGTATGCAGGCGAGATCCTGGCTTCCATAAATTCTTATGAAAGAGCCTATAATTTCTGGACAGACAACAAGCTCAATACGGAGATTACGGATTATGTGCTGAAGCCCTGGGCAAATAACTACACCCGGCTGGGAGATTATGAAAAGGCACTTTTTATCCAGCAAAATATCTTGGATTTTGCCCTGCGGGACCACGACAATGAACAAGCTGCCAGTGCTTATAACAATATGGCGATCTCATACCGTTCTGTCGGAGATTATGAAAAAGCGGAAGCATCTATTAACCTTGGATTGAAAAAGACGACTGCGCTCAATACCACTATCCTGCTGAACAATACGCTTGCCGATATCTATAAAGACAGGAATGAACTGGACCTCGCGGCAAGGGTCATCACAGCCAACATAGTCAGGCAACAGCAACGAATACCGGATTTTGACACGGCCTACTGGTTGTTGAGCAGCTACACGACGGCGGGTGATGTGGAACTGGCCAAACATCACTATGCTGCAGCGGCAAAATACTACCATTTGGGCTTGAAGATCAACGATCAGCATTATAATGGAAACCGGCTCAGGGAGAAAGCATACCTCATCACCCAGCTGGGCCGGATAAAGCTGGCTGAACATAAAGCTATGGAAGCCCTCGTCTATTTTAACCAAAACCTGAACGCCTTTGGCCTGCTGAATAGCGATCAGACTGTAAATAAGGAAAAAATATTTGGCGACAACAGGATCATCGATGTTTTTTATCAAAAGGCCCTGGCTTATGTCATGCTCAGCAAAGAAAGGGAGGCATTGGAAAACGTCATGTTCTCCCTTCTGGCAGCGGACAGAATCAGGTTTGAACTTGCTGATGTAAAGACCAGGCAGCGCTTTCAGTCGGAGACGAAACAAAGGGCCGAAATGGCAATCGGGCTGGCATTTAGCCTGCTGGAGAAAACTAATGCCTATCATTATGCCGAAGTGATCACAGACATTGCTGAACAGAGTAAAGCACGTACTTTGCTGGATGAGATCAGACGAAACCAGCAGCAAATGACACTGCAAACCGGCGATGCCCTGTTCGCTCACAGACAGCTGCTGGAAAGGGAGATCTCCTATTACGAAAAAGAGATGCTCCAGAATCCTGAAGCGTTGAAATCTCAGGGTAGTAAAATTGCCGAACTCAAATTTAAACTGGAAACTGCCGAAAAGAAACTGGAGGAAAAATATCCTGCTCTGAACCGGGTATGGGACAATGATCCTGTTTCATCGGGGCTGCTGAACCGGCTGCCGGCCAGCGCACACCTGATCGAGTATTTCCTGGGCATCCATGATATTTATGTCATTGAGGTAAAAAACCGCCGGATCATTCACATCAACAAAATCACCGGGGCAGCTTCAATAAAAAAGAGCATCGCAGATTTTTCACAAACCTATTATCATAAAGGTCCTGAGGCCATGATGAATGACCCGCAAAAATTCTTTAAAGCTTCAAACGCCGTCTATAAAAGCCTGGTGTCTCCCTTTAAGATCGTTAAGGATGATCAGCTCATCATCATACCAGATGAGCTGACCGGATATTTGTCTTTTGACGGACTGATCACTGACAGCACTTATGTCTCTTCTATACCGGCATGGCCGTTTTTGATAAAGAAAGCTTCGTTATCCTATGCTTTCTCCATTCAAACCCTCGTCAATCAGTCTTTCCGCAAAAATAGCAGCAAGGGGTTCACTGGACTGTTCATTGCCCATCAGGGTACAGCCAGGCAATACATTCCTGCTGTAGAAAAAGAAGCAGAGGCGATAAAGGACATCGTATCAGGGAAATTTCTGATGGATAAAGACGCGAGTGTGAAACATTTCTTTGAGGCGTTTGACCGGTCTGCAGTGCTGCATATTGGCACCCATGCTTATTTATCCAGTACGCAAAAGGAACCAGCACTTGTGCTGGACGATGATCAGGTCTTTTTATTTGAACTGTCGGCCCGGCAAAATGCACCTGCATTGGTCATGCTCAGTGCCTGCAGAACTGCGGATGGCATGTTGGCTGCCGGAGAAGGAATAATTAGTCTGAGCCGCGGGTTTGCAGCCATAGGAACTCAAGGTACCATAGCCGGGTTATGGAATGTGAATGATGATGCTGCGTCCGCAATTACTGCGGATTGTTACCGGTATATGCTCGAAGGAAAAAAAATAGCTGCCGCACTGCACCAGTCCAAGTTAAACTGGTTATCCCTTAAGCACAATTCTGAACTGGAATACCTTCCCTACTACTGGGATGCACTGGTCTATATGGGCCATGATCAAAACATTGTACTTCAGCCTGCAAGTAGCTGTTTTATCCCATATATCCTGTCAGGCTTAGCAATGATCCTGCTTATTTTCCTTGTTTTAAAACTAAGGCGGCCAAAGGCGGTACGTCCATTACGATAGAATGTTCCCTGCCATTGCATTCCTGTTCTTCCGGAAGCAAGAGGCCGTCATTTGATTTGCCGCTGCCGAAAAACTCTTCTGCATCGGTATTGAAGATTTCCTTCCATTTGGCCTTGAATGGCAGACCAAGGCGGTACCCTTCCCTGTATACCGGCGTAAGGTTTAAGATCACGATCAGGGTATCTTTTGCTTTGGTCCCTTTTCTGATGTAGATATAAATGGAATTTTGGGAATCGTCTGCATTGAGCCACTCAAATCCTTCAGGAGAAAAACTGTATTCGTACAGTGCTGGTTCGGACCTGTACAGCTTGTTGATGGCCCTTACCGTTTTCTGCATCCCAATATGGGGCGGGTGTTTGAGCAGGTGCCAGTCCAGGGAACTCTTAAAGTCCCATTCATGGGTCTGTGCAAATTCATTGCCCATAAACAGCAGTTTGGTACCGGGCTGGGTAAACATGTAAGCATAGAGCACGCGCAGGTTGGCAAACTTCTGCCATTCATCTCCCGGCATTTTATAGATCATGGAAGACTTGCCATGCACCACTTCATCATGGGAGAAAGGCAGCATGAAGTTCTCACTAAAAGCGTAAGTAACGCTAAAGGTCAGCTGATGGTGATGAAATTTCCTGTTGATGGGATCATTCTTGAAGAATTTCAATGTATCGTTCATCCAGCCCATCATCCATTTCATGCCGAAGCCTAAACCGCCCGCAAATACCGGATGGGTAACACCGGGATAGGTACTGCTTTCTTCGGCAATGGTATGCACGCCTTCGTAATTGCCATAAATGGCTTCATTCATATCTTTGAGAAACAAGATGGCACCCAGGTTTTCGCTGCCTCCGTATTCATTTGTAGCCGCTTCTTCTGCTTTCCTGGAAAAGTCGAAATAAAGCATAGAAGCCACTGCATCGACCCTCAGTCCATCTGCATGAAACTTGTCGACCCAATACATGGCGTTGCTGATCAGGAAGGACCTGACCTCGTTCCTGTCGTAATTGAAGATGTAAGACTTCCAATCCGGATGAAATCCTTTGCGCATATCGGCATGTTCATAAAGATGGGTTCCATCAAAATGATAAAGCCCGTGTGCATCTCCCGGAAAATGAGAGGGTACCCAGTCCAGGATGACGGCGATATCGTTCTTGTGCAGTTCTTCTATCAGATACATCAGTTCCTGTGGTGTGCCATGCCTGGAACTTGCGGCAAAGTATCCGGTGATCTGGTACCCCCATGAAGGATAATAGGGGTATTCCATGATCGGCATGAGCTCTACATGCGTAAAGCCCATATCCAGGATATAAGGAACCAGCGATGCCGCTATTTCCTTGTAGGTCAGAATCCGCTTTGGCTCTGAAGGATCACGCTGCCATGAGCCCAGGTGCAGTTCATAGACCGACATGGGTTTGTTTAAAGCATTTACTTTGGGGCGTTTGCTGATCCAGGATTTATCTGTCCATTTGTAGTCCATGTCCCAGATGATGGAAGTGGTTCTGGGGGGACGTTCCCACCTGATGGCATAAGGATCGCCTTTTTCAATGTCTGCTCCGTCAGCACCTTTGATGGCATATTTATAGACCTCGCCTTTGCCGACATCAGGAACAAAGCCTTCCCAGATACCTGAAGAGTCCCATCTCGGGTTTAAGGGATGGGCGGTGCGGTTCCACTGGTTAAAATCGCCCATGACCCCAACGGCCTGGGCATTGGGCGCCCAGACTGCAAAATAGGTTCCCTGGATGTCATTGACCGTAGTGATGTGTGCACCAAATTTTTCATACAACCGAAAGTGCTTGCCGGAAATGAATAATGATATATCAAAATCGCTGAATAAGCTGTGGGCAAGCACTTCCATTAGTTGTATATTTTTATGGTGGTGAAATTCTTATTTGATTTGAAATGAAGGCAATTCAGCTCATCTAAACTAAAGTCGGTGACCTCTTTGTCGTCTACCGTAACCTTGCTCACCTTGAAAGGCAGACCAACTACATTGTATTTGTACCATTCGTAGTTTGGCGTATACAGGCCTGTTCTGCTTTGTTCGATCACCAGGGTTGCAGCGGTTCCTTTAACACTAAATTTCTTCTCTGAATAGATATCTTGCTCATAGGCAAAAGTATCGCCGTGATCCTCATACAGGAAGGAATTTACTTCATAATCTGCAAAGTAAACATTTAACAGCACTTCTTCCACTTCTTTCTCCCCTACATACTGCATTACCGGATATTCCGGTATGACAGAACCGGCCCTGACAAACAGCGGCATATGGTCTAGTGGTGTTAAAATGCTGTGCTCGCTTTCTCCCGTGAGCACTTCAAGTGTCCAGAAGTTGTACCATTTGCCTTTTGGCAGGTAAACCATCCTGGAAGCTGCTCCTTGTTCCAAGACTGGGCAAACCAGGATCTTGTCCCCAAAGGTGAACTCATCCTGACGGAAGCTGGTGCTTGGGTTTTCCTGTTCGAGCATCACCAGTGGCCTCAGAATCGGGAAGCCATAACGGTGATGTTCCCAGAATACGGAATACAAATAAGGAAGCAGGCGGTACCTGAGCTCGATATAAGTCCGGTTAATGCTGGTATAAGGTTCTCCAAAGCTCCATGGTTCTCTTTCAGCTGTATCACCCGCAGAGTGTGCGCGCATGAATGGTGAAAATGTACCGAGCTGGATCCAGCGGGTGAACAATTCCGGATCAGGCTCTCCGCTAAAGCCGCCGATGTCGGTTCCGCAGAAAGGTACACCGGATATCGACATGCGCTGACACTGGATATTGCCGATTTTCAGGTGCTCCCAGGTGGCCACGTTGTCTCCGGTCCAGACACAGCCATAACGCTGCATTCCGGAATAACCGGCTCTTGTAATCGTAAACGGCCGCTTGTTGCGCATTAGTTTTTTCAGCCCGTCATAGGTAGAACGAACCATCTGCATGCCATAAATGTTATGGGCTTTACGGTGAGAACCCCGGTAGCCGTCATAATTGTGTCTTACGTCATTTGGCATGGTGCCCGAACCAAAAACTGCGGGTTCGTTCATATCGTTCCAGACTCCGGCCACACCGATGTCTACCAGTTCTTTGTAGAGGCCACCCCACCATTCCCTCACTGCGGGATTGGTAAAATCGGGAAACTGGCAACGGCCTGGCCATACATGGCCCTCCATAAAGTAATCGTCACTGCGGCGGCAGAAGAAGTTATTTTCTTTGCCTTCTTTAAACACCCAGTAATTGTCATCAACCTTGATTCCGGGGTCTATCATCACCACGGTTTTGAATCCGTCATTGGCCAGTTCCTTGATCATTCTTTTCGGATCAGGAAAGTGGCTTTTGTTCCAGGTAAAGCAACGGTAGCCATCCATATAATCGATGTCCAGGTAGATGGCATCGCAAGGGATGCTCCTAGACCTGAATCCGTCGGCTATCTCTTTGACCTTCTTTTCAGGATAATAGCTCCACCTGCACTGGTGATAGCCTAACGCCCATTTTGGAGGCATTGGATGTGTACCTGTGAGTGTCTGGTATCTTTTTACCACGTCCATTAAATGCGGGCCGTGGATGTAGTAGTATTGCAGCTCGCCGCCATCGGCCCAAAAGCTGGTCTTTGTATTGTCTTCCCTGCCGAAATCGAAATAAGAACGGAAGGTATTGTCAAAAAATATCCCGTAAGCTGCCTGCTGGTGCACACCGATATAGAACGGAATGGTGCGGTAAAGGGGGTCCTGATCCCATCCAAATGAGTAGGCATCGGTATTCCAGTTTTGGAATTTGCGCCCTCTGAGGTTCATGTTGCCGGACTTATCGCCCAGACCGAAAAAGTTTTCCTCTGGCAGACAGTTCTTTGTCGCATAGACATAGTAACCTCCGTATTCGGTATTCTCTTCCCAGTGCATCGGAGTTGCATCTTCGCTCATCACCATCTGGTTTTGATTTTCGACGAAGGAGATAAAGAAATCGCTTTTCCTTATTTTACAGGTAATGGTATTGGTAGATACAGCGTAATTGTCCTCGTGTTCTTCCATTTTAAAGGTAGTCACCTTTTGATCTACTACGGGTACCGCATAAGAGAAGTCGTCGAGAAAAACTCCATGCGGCGCAAGTCGCACACGGATGATCTCATCACTCACTACCCTTACCTCTACCCTTGCACTTCCGTCAGCAAAAAAGAATTTGTTTCCTTCTGCCGTTACCTTCTGTACCTCGCTAAGGTATTTCTTTACAATAGGCCTTAAATCGGTAACCGGGTTATTTAAATGCTGTATGAGTTCTTCTGTATCTTCTGTATCTATATTGGTGATGATACCCTTGTCTGGTTCATTTATCTCTTCCATGAAAAATCGGTTTAGTATATTTTAGCTGCTCAATGCCCCTGTGTAATTTATACACTAAAAGTGTTAAAATTTCTATTAAATGGCAAGGATTATTATCAGATAAACCAAAGTCTAAAAAAAGGGTCCTGACGTTATCGCCAGGACCAGTTAATTTAGAAGCGGGTATTTATTTACAGGTATTTGTTTAAGGATTGTAAGTAAACCCTACATAGTACAATGCACCAATGGAAGGATTACCGTATGAAGTATAATAGTATTTATTCAGGATATTGCTGCCCCCAACTTTGATCATGGATTTTACCGAAGGGATCTTCAGGTTTACCTGTGCATCAACTGTACCGAATGCTGCAACGTCTCCTGAAGCGAATGATGAGTTCCAGTAGAAGGCATCCTGCCAGCGGTAATTTACATTGAATCCTACATTTTTAATGATCTCTCTGTTTCCCAGTCCAAGGTTGTAGCGGATTTCGGGTGTGTTGAAATCATTGATATAGTTCAAAGGAAGGTCTTTCAGTTTATTGTAAGATACGTTACCGCTCAAATTATAGTTGGCGATTAAATAATCTATACCCAGGGCACCGCCATAAGTAGTCACCTTGCCTTCAGCGTTTACAGGTACACCAAATTTAGAGAAAGAGCCGTTATTTTGCTGGAACACATCCACAGCGGTGATAAAGTTCTTATAGGTATTGTAATAAGCATAAGCATCGATCAGGAATTTGGGGCCAAGCAGGCCTTTATAACCAATTTCATAGGCTTTAACGCTTTCAGGAACTACCCCTTTTGGATCAAATTCATATTGCTGCAGCAGTGTCGGGTCTGGAGTTCCTCCGGCGACTGATGCCAAAAATGCACGATAGCTTACGTCAGTGTATGGTTTATTGCTGGTCAGCATATTGTATTTGTTCAGCATGCTTGGGATACCACCGATCAGGCGCTGTAAACCGCCTGCAACTGATAAATCGATGTATTGATTTTGAGTAGTAGGATTGCGGTAGCCGGTCTGGTAAGATACCCTGATGTTATTGTCCTTGGCTACGGTATATACGCCTGAGATTCTTGGGGTGAACCTGCCGTCAAAATTGGTGCTCTTATCGTATCTTCCTGATAAGGAAAGCTTGAATTTGTCATCGAACATTTTTTTGCCCAGTTGTGCGAATGCCCCGTACTCATTGATGTCAATATCTTCAGTCAGATCGTCGAAGATTGTTCCTCCGGAACGCAACTGATAAATCCTGTAGGATCCGCCAACTTGCAGCTCAACGACATTATTCAGTGCATTTGAGAAATTATACATGCCTTCATAGTGATATAAATTTGTTTTGTCATCAAATTTAGCCCCTGTTCCGGAAGCAATGGTATTATTGGCAATGTTACTTTTGGCAGCTTCAAATTGCGGCGTACCCGGTATCAGCCGGCCCTGATCTGCTGCGCCTCTTGCTGCAGTATGTGCCTGCGCATCAGTCACTGCGGGATTGGAAAGTTTTGCCCCGATATAGGTACCAATATATTGTGGGTACCAGTCGGTTGATTTCTTACCGGCTTCATTGATAAATGCACCTAAAATGGAAGAGATATAGGAATCACCTGAGCGCTCCTGGGTAGTATAGCCTCTTAAAAAGAAATCCTGTCCTTTTAATTCAAGTTTATACTGACCTATACTGAAATTACGCAGTGAATAGCGGTCTGATCCTGTATAGACTGAAGTACCTGTTCCCCAGTTGAGCTGGGCAATGGCCTCAATGGTCGGGGTAAATCTGTAATGCAATGATCCGGAAGTTTTTAAGGATTGTGTATTGTAGTCTACAAGTGTATTTTCGTTATATCCGGTTCTGGTAACGTTCTGATTGGGGAGAATTCCCGGATTTTTTAATCCGAAATAGAATGGCAGGTATTGGCTGCTCATCGCGGTCTTCAATTGCTGAGGCAAGCCGGGAATACCTGCAATTGCTCCTAAATAAGTTGCGTAACTGGCTCCTGCGGGAATGCCGTCAAGCGCTGTTTTGGGATTGAATGCTCCGCCGGTAGCTGCCAGAATGGTCGCACGAATTGTAGGCTCTATGCTTTGCTGAACCACACTCCTCATGTTTTGGGCGCTCTCATCGCCATATACGTTTATGCCGTCATATCCCGGATCGGATGCCCGGTCTCCGGTTTTAAAGGTACGGGCATTGCGGTCAAAGTTGGAATAGTTGTCTGCCTGCCAGTCTTTTGCCTGGAGGAATGAAAAAGAGGCTTTAACCGCAAACTTATTGTTCCATGCTTTGGCTAAGCGCACATCCAGCTGTTTATATTCCTGGTTGCCTGTGTTGTTATCGTCAATGTGGTTGATACCGGTTTTCAGCTGGAAACTGGCACCCTGGTAATCAAACGGGTTTTTTGACGTCATCAGCATGGTACCGCTGATACCGCCGGCACCGTACAGGGCCGAGGAAGCACCTGGCAATAACTCAACATTGTCCAGATCCAGGTCATTGATACCAATGATATTTCCTACTGAGAAGTTCAGACCCGGCGCTTGATTGTCCATTCCGTCTACAAACTGATTGAAACGGGTATTGCCATTGGAATTGAAGCCCCTGGTATTGATCGATTTAAAAGTCAAACTCTGTGTACTGGTTTCCACTCCTTTCAAATTGCTCAAGGCGTCATAAAAAGAAGGTGCTGATATTTCTCTTAGTGCGGCGGTACCCATTCTCTCGACCGAAACCGGAGATTCCAGGATACGTTCCGGTGTCCTTGAAGCAGAAATCACCACCTCCTGACCTAAGATAACGCCAGATTCCAGTTCAAAATCAAGATTAGAGGTATTGCCAGTGACTTCTTTTTCTACAGGATTGAAACCTATATAAGAAATTACCACCGTAAACGGCGGTTTTTGTGTTGTAGTCAAAGTATACCTGCCATTTGCATTGGTAGCGGTAGCAGAGGTGGTACCTTTGACTGTGATGCCTGCACCGGGTATCGGTTCTCTTGTCGTCTTGTCGACGACAGTGCCGCTTATAACTACACTTTGCGCATATGCTGATACGCATATAACGCATAAAATAATTAGTGTAACGATGGTTTTGGTAAAAGTTCTGCTCATACGAAAAAGATTTATATCTGGTTAATGCCTATATAAATCTAATACAAATTTTTATTTATCCAAACTGAATTTTGGTTAATAATTAATTACCAAAATCTAATTTTCATTGCAATTGATTTAAGTTTTATGTTAAATTGCAAATGCAAAAAAAGAGCCCGTCAAAATCTAATGGGTTCGCTGATTAAATGAGTTATGATGAATAAAACAAAGGCCCTTATTTGTGTCATTATCCCTATATTGTTAGCCTATGCACTGAATACAAAATTTGGAGATACTCCACCGCTTTTGAAGTTTCTGAACCCGTTCACAGGTTTTTGGCAGAACGCTGAAGCCACTGCAGTAAAACTGAATAAAAAAATAATTCTGAAAGGCGCACATCAAAATGTTGACATCGCTTTTGATGACCGCATGATCCCTCATATTTTTGCGCAGAATGACCATGATGCTTATTATGCACAGGGTTATGTAACAGCCATGCACCGGCTGTGGCAAATGGATTTTCAAACCCGGTTTGCTGCAGGAAGGTTGTGTGAGGTAGTTGGCAGGAAGGCAATAGAACTGGACAGGTACCAGCGCAGAATGGGCATGGTGTACGGTGCGGAAAAGTCTCTCGAGGGGATGATGGCAGATCCTCAGTCGAAAATAATGATCCTTGCCTATACGGAAGGCATAAACGACTATATCCATTCTTTATCTGCAGCAAAGATCCCGCTTGAGTATAAACTGCTGGATTTTAAACCTGAGAACTGGACACCCATAAAGTGTGCATTGTTGCTGAAACAGATGTCTGCTGTTCTGGCAATGGGCTCTGACGAATTTTACATGACCAACATCAGGAATAAATTTGGGACGGAAGTGGTCAAAGACCTGTTCCCGGATTATCCGTTTAAGGAAGATCCGATCATTCCGGCAGGCACCAAATGGAATTTTAATGCATTGCCTGTTCCCCCGGTTCCTGCTCCGGACTCTTCGCTACTCACTGAGAATATCCGCACCAAAGAAAAAGAGGAAGGAATAGGAAGTAACAACTGGGCGCTGAGCGGCAGCAAGACCGCTTCCGGATTTCCGATCCTGGCCAATGACCCCCATCTTGACCTGTCACTTCCTTCGATATGGTACCAGATCCAGCTGCATGCACCGGGACTGAATGCTTATGGTGTTTCACTTCCCGGGGCACCGGGCATCATTATAGGATTCAATCAAAAAATTGCCTGGGGTGTGACAAATGTTGCGGCTGATGTCCTTGATTTCTATCAGATCAGGTTTAAAGACAATACACATACCAGTTACTGGTATGACAACCAGTGGAAGAAAACGACTTACCAGATAGAGAAAATTAAAATAAGAGGTGGGGCTACAGAGATTGATACGGTTTTCTATACGCATCACGGACCGGTGGTTTACCTGCAAAAACCCAAAGACTTCTCCAGGTCCAATAATATTCCTGTTGGAAATGCACTTCGCTGGATCGCACATGAAAAATCAAACGAATTAAAGACATTCTACCTGCTGAACCGCGGAAACAACTATAATGATTACCGCAAAGCGCTTAGTTACTACACTGCTCCTGCCCAAAATTTTATATTCGCATCTGCCGATAATGATATTGCCATCACCGCCAACGGTAAGTTTCCATTAAAATGGAAAGATCAGGGCAAGTTCATCCTCGATGGCTCTGATCCTAAAAATGACTGGCGTGGCTGGATCCCGGCGGAGCAAAACCCGACAGTCAAAAACCCGGAACGGGGCTTTGTAAGCTCGGCCAATCAGTCTTCAACTGATCAGTCTTATCCATATTACATCAATTGGGAGTTTAGTCCGTATGAACGGGGAAAAAGGATAAATGACCGGCTCACCGTAATGACCCGCGCAACGGCGGACAGCATCAGAAGGATGCAAACGGACAGTTATAGCATTCATGCCCAGAATATATTGCCTGCGGTGCTTAAAATGGTTGATGAGAGCAAACTCAATGCGACTCAAAAAGAAGGACTGACGATTGTCAGCAAATGGGATAAATATTACAACGCAAACGCGGTTGGTGCCAGCATATTTGACTTCTGGACCAAAAGACTTCAGGAAAACATCTGGTATGATGAATTTACAGTGGCCAATATTCCGATGAAGTATCCGTCAAGGGACAGAACGGTCCAGCTGATCCTGAATGAGCCAAATTCCAAATGGATAGACAATATAAATACCCCCGCTAAGGAAACTTTAAATGACCTTGTGATGGAGTCCTTTAAATTTGCATGTGATACGCTGGAAAGACGATTTGGACCTATTGGAAAAGATTGGGAATGGGCAAATGTGAAACACACGAATGTGCCGCACCTGGCTAAGATACCCGGTTTTGGTTCTAAACCTTTAATGATAGGGGGCGGAAAAATGACCATTAATGCGTTGAGTGAAAGTAACGGGCCGTCCTGGAGGATGGTAGTGGAGCTGGGAAAATCACCTAAAGGACACGGCGTATTCCCCGGCGGACAATCTGGCAATCCGGGCAGCAAATTTTACGACAACATGATTGATACCTGGGCCAATGGACAGCTTTATGATCTTTTCTTCATGCAGTCTGCGGACGATCCGTCGGCAAAAATAATCTCCAGGCTAAAAATCTCCAAAAAATAACCTATGGTATTCCTGATAATTTTAATCGCGTCTTTTTTACTGCAAATGATTTTACCCTGGTGGATAGTTGTGGTCATTTCATTTGCCGCCTGCGGATTGGTAGGTAAAACCGGAAAGATAGCTTTTTGGTCGCCATTTTTGGCAATACTGGTCCTGTGGACGGGAGTGGCATTGTTTAAAAGCCTGCCCAACAATAATATATTGGCGATGCGGGTCGCAGAAATGTTTGGGGTCAGGCTGTGGTGGCTGATCCTCGCGATAAGCGCCCTGCTGGGTGCAATTGCTTCTGGTATAAGCGGGTATTGCGGTTATCACTTCAGAAAAGCCCTGCTCCACAAGAAAGCTCAGGTCTAATTAAAGATTTGTATGTATTTTTGTACCTGTGAAGCATTTAATCAGGCAAATTTTCTCTATAAATAATTCAGGATCTTTTGAGGATCTGGCCTTGCAAGTATTCCGTCACCAGGCTGAAAACTGCCGCATCTATAAACAATTTATCGGTCATTTGGGCATCAACCCTGATGATGTAAAACATTTGAAACAAATACCTTACCTGCCAATTGCCTTTTTCAAGACACATGATGTACTGAATTCCTCAGATCAGGTCGAGACCGTGTTTAGCAGCTCGGGAACTACTGGAATGGCGCAGAGCAGACATCTGGTAACCGATGCAGGTATTTACGATCAAAGTTTCAACCGCACATTTGAGCTGTTTTACGGCAGCGTTGAAGACACTTGTTTTCTGGCTTTACTTCCTTCCTACCTGGAAAGAGAGGGTTCTTCTTTAATCTATATGGTAGATGCGCTGATCCGGCAGAGTAAGCATCCTGACAGCGGATACTTTCTGCACAATCATGATGAACTTTATTTTAAACTAAAAGGACTTCAGCTGACCGGTCAAAAAACAATTTTGATAGGGGTTACTTATGCTTTACTGGATTTTATTGAAAAATACAGGATGGAGTTTCCTGAGCTCATTGTGATGGAAACAGGGGGCATGAAAGGCAAGCGCAAGGAAATGGTCAGAGAAGAACTTCATGAAGAACTTCGAAATGGTTTTGGGATAAATACAATTCACAGCGAATATGGAATGACCGAATTGTTATCTCAAGCTTATTCTAAAGGCAACGGGATATTTAATTGCCCGCCCTGGATGAGGATAATGCTCAGGGATACCAACGATCCCTTAAGTTTGCTTGCTGTCAATAAAACGGGCGGAATCAATGTGATTGACCTGGCCAACATCAATTCCTGTGCATTTATAGCTACCCAGGATCTCGGGCGTGTGTTTCCTGACGGTTCTTTTGAAGTTCTTGGACGTTTTGACAATGCAGATATCAGAGGCTGTAACCTGCTTGTTGATTAAACCGGAACTGCCCGATTAATTTTGCAGGATAAGTTATGCCGGTTACTTTGCGATGAGCAGAAAATAGTTCTTCTTGCCTTTTTGGACAATAATAAACTGGTTATTTAAAAGACCGGCGCCGGTAATCCGCTGTGCGGGATCATTTAACTTTTCTTTATTTACAGATACTCCACCGCCCTGGATCAGCTTCTTTGCCTCTCCCTTGGATGCAAACACAGCTGATTTTTCTGCAAGCAGTGTTGCCGCATCTATGCCTGGCTCGAGTTCTGTTCTGGAAATGGTAAACTGAGGAATACCCTCAAATATTTCCAGGATCTGTTCTTCATTTAAAGTTTTGAAGAATTCTAATGAGCCGTTTCCAAAAAGGAATTCAGATGTTTTGATGGCGGTTTCTAAAGCTTCAGCTGAATGTGTCCTTACGGTGATGTCTTCAGCCAGCGCTTTTTGTAATGTCCTCAAATGAGGAGCAGCGTCATGCTGAGTTTCCAAAGCCTCTATTTCCTGACGCGTCTTTAGTGTAAATATCCTGATCCATTTTTTGGTATCATCATCGGATGCGTTCAGCCAGAACTGGTAAAATTTATAAGGTGAGGTTTTAGCTGCGTCAAGCCAAACTGCTCCGCTTTCCGTTTTACCGAATTTGGTGCCGTCGCTTTTTTTAATGAGTTGTGTAGTAATGGCAAAAGCTGTACCTGCGTCTTTTCTTCTGATGAGTTCCGTCCCGGTAACAATATTTCCCCACTGATCTGAACCGCCCATCTGTACCAAACAGTTGTGGTGCTTCCATAAGTAATAGAAATCGTAACCCTGTATCAGCTGGTAACAAAACTCCGTGAAGGAAAGACCGGAATCCCCTTCAAGGCGTCTTTTGACACTATCTTTGGCCATCATATAGTTGACCGTGATGTGTTTACCAATGTCCCTGATAAAGGTAAAAAGGCTCATATCTTTAAACCAATCCGCGTTGTTTATCATTACGGCACCATTACCGCTGTCATCAAATACTAAAAATCTGGCCAGTTGCTTTTTGAGCTCATTGAGGTTATGCTCCACCATCTCCTCTGTCTGAAGATTTCGTTCTGCGGATTTGCCGGACGGATCTCCGACCATACCTGTAGCACCTCCAACAAGGGCATAAGGCTTGTGGCCTGCACGCTGAAAGTGAATAAGGGTCATGATCTGGGTTAAATGTCCAACATGTAAAGAATCTGCAGTAGGGTCGAATCCAATATACCCTGAGGTCATTCCTTCATTCAGCTTTTCTTCAGTACCCGGCATGATGTCTTGCAGCATACCTCTCCAGCGTAATTCTTCAACAAAATTGGTCATTCTAATATCCTTTTGGCGCAAATATAGGAAAAGGTACGGTATCCGTTAAATTGAATAGTACTGAAAAACTGTTGAACCGAACTAAAATGGTTACTTTTAAAGCAATGAACTTTTTGTCGCATTTTTATTTTGAGAAGGACAACCCAGATGAAAACATGGTAATGGGCGTTGTTTTGCCTGATTTAGTAAAAAATGCACAAAAAGATGGCAATCTCTATCCCCTTAAGGATAAACAGCGCTTTGAGGAAGACCCAAATCAGCTTTCCATACTTAAAGGCTGGGAAAGACATATACAGGTAGATGCCATTTTCCATTCTTCCGACTTTTTTAAATTGCAGACAAATACATTAAAGCAGATCCTGCTTCCTGTTTTTGAAAATAGTCCTGTGAAACCTTTTTTCCTGGCACACATAGGCCTGGAACTGCTTTTGGATCACCTCTTGATTACTGATGGGATTGTCAGCATCAATGCATTTTATGAGCACCTGGCTAAAGCTGATCAGGAATCGCTGGACGCTTTTCTGCAAAATTGTGCGGTTGCGGATACAGCGGTCTTTTTCAACTTTCTGAACAGCTTTATTTCCGGTAAATACTTGCTTAGTTATCAAAAGATCGAAAACATATCGTATGCGCTGAACCGTATTTGTATGCGGCTATGGGACAATCCTTTTACCGACCGGCAACTGGTTTTGCTAACTGACGGATTGAATGTTTTTAAAGATGCGATTGCCGGGAACTATCATTCAATATTCGATAAAATTGAATTGCAAATAAATCAACTAAATCTCCATAAGCTGCAATAGCTAATTTGTATCTTCGCTAAATGCCACTATTTGATGTAAAAGACAAAATGGATGCCCTGGTTAGGGACCTTAACCAGCATACTTACAATTATTATGTTCTGGCGATGCCAACCATTGCTGATTATGAATTTGATAAAAAACTGGAGGAACTCCATAAACTGGAGCTGGAAAACCCGCAATTTGCAGATCCAAATTCTCCTACTCAGAAAGTTGGCGGCGATATTACAAAAACCTTTACTACGGTAAAACACAGATGGCCCATGCTTTCTTTGGGAAACACCTATAATGAGCAGGATCTAAGAGATTTTGATGAGCGGGTAAAAAAGGCAATTGGCGACAACTTCGAGTATGTCTGTGAACTCAAGTTTGATGGTTTGTCCATAAGCCTGACCTATGAAGATGCCAGGCTTATAAGGGCAGTTACACGCGGAGACGGGTCAAAAGGCGATGACGTAACCACAAACATTAAAACGATCAACAACATCCCGCACAAGCTGGACGATGCAGAGGTTCCCCAGCTTTTTGAGATCAGAGGTGAAATATTTATGCACAGGGCCGCTTTCGAACGCCTGAATAAAGAGCGTGAAGAGCTCGGCGAAGTGCCTTATGCCAATCCCAGAAATTTTGCTGCCGGAACGGTTAAAATGCAGGATTCAAAAGAAGTCGCCAAACGGCCGCTTGATTGCTTTTTGTACTCATTAAATACAGATAAAAATTATTTTAAAAACCACTGGGAAAGTCTCCAAAATTTAAAGCAATGGGGATTTAATGTCTGCGAACACACACAGATAAGCGATGGTATAGAAGATGTGCTGTCTTTCATCAAACACTGGGAAAACGCAAGGTTCAAATTGTCGTATGACATAGATGGGATAGTGATCAAGGTCAACAGTTATGCGCAGCAGCAGGAACTGGGTTTTACGGCTAAATCTCCGCGCTGGGCGATATCTTATAAATACAAAGCTCAGGAGGTAGAAACCATTCTCGAAAGGGTAACTTACCAGGTTGGGCGCACGGGAGCGGTAACGCCTGTTGCAAATTTAAAACCGGTACAGCTGGCAGGTACTACTGTAAAAAGAGCGACGCTGCACAATGCAAATGAAATAGAGCGCCTGGACCTGCATATAGGTGACAGCGTTTTTGTGGAGAAAGGCGGAGAGATCATTCCAAAAATCATCAATGTAAACCTGGATAAAAGGGAAGCCGGGGCAACCCGGGTCATTTATCCGTCCCTTTGCCCGGAATGTGACAGCAAGCTCCTTAGAAAAGAAGGAGAAGTCGCATTCTACTGCCCAAATGATGAAGGATGCCCTCCGCAAATAGTAGGAAAGATCCAGCATTTCATCAGCAGAAAAGCAATGAATATCGACGGCCTTGGTGATGAGACCATCGAAACTTTCTATCAGAAGGACCTGGTCCGGCACATCAGCGATCTGTATACACTTCATGAAAAAGCAGATCAGCTCAAAACTTTAGAGCGTTTTGGTGAACGCTCTATCGAAAATATGCTGGCAGGCATTGAATTGTCTAAACAAATGCCTTTTGAGAAGGTCCTCTTTGGGCTTGGAATAAGGTATGTAGGGGAAACAGTGGCCAGGAAACTGGCGATCGGCACAAGAAACATTGATAATCTGATAACATCAAGCCTTGAGGAACTCACAGCTATTGACGAAATAGGCCAGCGAATCGCAGAAAGCATTATCGAATATTTTGGGAAACCTGAGCATCTGGACCAAATTGACCGTCTGAAATCGTACGGATTGCAGTTTGAAGTATCAGAAATTGAAATAGCACTACAAAGTGATAAATTAACTGGAAAAACATTTGTAATTTCGGGCGTTTTTGAAAATTACAGCAGAGAAGAACTCAGGGAACTGATCGAAAGCAATGGAGGTAAAATATTAAGCGGCATATCTGCTAAACTTAATTATCTTTTGGCAGGAGACAACATGGGACCTTCTAAGCTTGATAAAGCTAAAAAACTAAATGTACCACTAATTTCAGAGGGTGATTTATTAGAGATGTTGAAATAAAACAATTTTTTACAGATGAAAAAATTTCATGGAACGGGCGTGGCGTTAGTTACGCCATTTAACGCAGAAGGGTCAGTAGATTATGAAGGGCTAAAAAACCTGATTAATTACCTGATAGAAGGCAAGGTAGAATATCTGGTGTCACTGGGCACCACTGGTGAAGCTTCAACACTCAATAAGGACGAAAAGAAAAAAATCTGGGAATTTACTGCGGAAATCAATAACAGCCGTTTGCCCCTGGTTGCCGGTATTGGCGGTAATGACACCAGGGAGATTGCAAACAGTGTTAAAACATTTGAAATAAATGGTTATGATGCGATTTTATCGGCCAGTCCCTACTATAACAAGCCTACTCAGGAGGGCATATATCAGCACTATAAGGCGATAAGCGAAAGCAGTTCGCTGCCGGTTTTCTTATATAACGTACCAGGACGTACAGCAAGCAATGTAAGCCCTGAAACTACATGCAGACTGGCTGTCGATTTTAAAAATATAATTGGCACTAAGGAAGCTTCGGGTAATTTTGATCAGTTTAATCAAATCATGAGAGATAAACCTGAAGGTTTCCTGTTAATCTCCGGAGACGATCCCGTTGCTTTACCGATGATTTCCCTCGGTGCAGTTGGTGTAATTTCTGTTATTGGAAATGCGTTACCGCGACAACTTTCTGATATGGTAAGGTTGTGTTTGAATGGCGATTTCAAAGCTGCCTTACCATTGCATTTAAACCTTATCGAATTTACGCGGTTAATGTTTAATGAGGGTAATCCTGCTGGCGTAAAAGCTGCATTAAAACACTTTGGAGTCTGTGATGACAACCTGAGGTTACCTTTGGTGAAAGTTTCATCAGATCTTCGGAAAGCGATAATCGCTGAATCCAAAAAATAGCATCATAAAAAAGGCGTCCCATAATCGGGGCGCCTTTTTATCAAAACAAAAATAAAAATTATTCTAACCTTTATTTTTTGTTTCCTGAACCTCCAGACGAATTGCTTGAGCTAAATTTTTAAGGTCTTGCATGCCTTTACGTACACGTGTTCCTGCAGCGCTGTTGGCTTTGTTGTAAAATTTATCAGCGTCAGCTTCTAAAGATGCAACAAGTTCTTTTACTTCGTTAAATTTTTTCATCGTTAATTTACTCCTTTTAGGTTTTTAAGGTTTTGATTAATACTCTCTTACTAAAGTAAGATGTTTATTTTAATAATGAAACTTTTAGAATAAGAAATAAATGCCCTAAATCCTGTTTTTTTCCACATAATAACGTTTTATAAACAATCTATCTGATGCTTTAACACACATATTACTGATAATTAAACCATTACAAAACACGAAGTATAAAAAAAGCCCCTCAATTATGCATTGAGGGGCTTTCTCCCATATGGACTGTTAATCAGCTACAAACTGATTAACTTTATAATATCCATTTTGTAATTTATCAGAAACTTCACTAAAGGCATCCAAGGTACGCTGTACGTCCTCCAAAGAATGTACTGCCGTTGGTATCAGCCTCAGCTCAATTAATCCTTTAGGGATAACAGGATAGACAACTATCGAACAAAATATACCATAGTTCTCACGAAGGTCCATGGTTAAAGCGGTTGCCTCGAGCAGTTCCCCTTTTAAAAACACTGGTGTGACCATTGTATCTGTTACACCCAAATCGAATCCGCGCGCCCTCAATCCATTCTGAAGGGTGGTTGCAATTTTCCACAATCTTTCCCTAAGCTCCGGGTTATTTTTCAGCAGCTCAAGCCGTTTTAACAATCCGATAACCATGGGCATCGGCAAGGCTTTTGCAAATGTCTGTGAGCGCATATTATATCGGAAGAAATTGGTCATTTCCTCTGTAGATGCAACAAAAGCTCCAATGCCGGCCATTGATTTGGCAAAGGTCCCAAAATACACATCAACGCCGTCTATGCAGTTTTGCGCTTCATGGGTACCCGCTCCAGTCGGCCCCATTGTACCGAACCCATGGGCATCGTCTATCAACAAACGGAAATTGAACTCCTTTTTCAAATCCACCAACTCTTTTAATTTTCCTTGTGCGCCGGACATGCCAAAGACGCCTTCAGTAATTACAAGAATTCCCCCACCACTTTGCTCAACCAATTTAGTCGCCCGCTCCAATTGCTTGCGCGCACTTTCAATATCATTGTGCTTGTATACAAAACGTTTACCCATGTGTAAACGCAGACCATCGATTATACATGCATGTGACTCACCATCATAAACAATTACATCATTTCGATCCACAAGGCTATCTATAATAGAAACCATGCCCTGATATCCATAATTTAAAAGAAATGCATCAGGCTTGCCAACAAATGCGGCAAGTTGCTGCTCCAGCTGCTCATGGTATTTCGAATTTCCAGACATCATCCTGGCCCCCATAGGATAAGCCATTCCAAAATCTGCCGCACCCTGCTGGTCTGCCTTTCTAACTTCAGGATGATTTGCCAATCCAAGATAATTGTTTAAACTCCATACCAAATGTTCTTTACCCCGAAAATTCATGTGAGGCGCAATATCACCCTCTAGTTTAGGAAATGAAAAATATCCGTGAGACCATTTCTGATGCTGCCCGATCGGGCCCATATGCTTCGCTATCTTTTCAAAAATATCCAATGTTATACGTATTTAGTTTTTTTATTTTTTTGCAAATTTAGGTTTTATAGAACGGATAAACAATTGTTGTTAATTGCCTCTTCTACAGAAAGTTCAATAAGATAAATAAAACTAAGGCCCTAGCAATTTTTTGCTAAGGCCTTAGTTTTATTTTGATTTGAAATTAGTCGACATTATCATGTAAAAACGAATTATTCGGTTTGATCTCTGTAGATCCGTCCTCATCGTTGCTCAAAGTAAACCTTGATACCTGTGACTCAGAAGAATGCTGAACCTGCTGCAATTGCATTTGCTTACGCTTGTAAGCAGGTTCATTTTCCAGTTCCTGTAAACCATTGCTTGTCCTTAATTTCATGCTAAGGTCTTTTAACCTTAAAATTCTTTCCTTGGACTTTTTAAGCTGATCTTCTATTGAATCATCACTTTTATCATCATCTGCACCAGGTTCGATGATATCTTCTGCCTGAGGCTCAGCATCATTATTAAACACTTCGGCCGGTGTTTCAAATACAAAATCAGTTTCAGCAACCTTAATTTCAAACTCAAATCCAGATTCCTGGTTACTTTCCTGAACAGGAGCTTCCTCTTCTACCAACGTATGCCTGACTACTGAATTCTCAGGTCCCTGCCCGGATTTATTCTTATTCCCATTAAAAAGATCACCAAAAAGGTCTGATTGTTTTGTCTCCTCTTTAGTTTTCAAAACAGGCTCATGAGCATTAACTTCAGCTTTTTGTTCTATAAATGAATTGACCGCCTCAACAGGTTTTATCAAGGGCGCCTCTTCAGGGGTAAGCAGGGATATTTTTTTGACATTTTTCTTATCCTCTTCACGCTGCTCTTTAGTCTGAAATCCGGTAGCAATGATAGTCACTGATAATTTATCACCGAGATTTTCATCAATGCAGTTACCCCAGATCAAATCAGCAGATAATCCCGCTTTGTCCTGGATATAGTCAGTAATTATGGTGACCTCGTCCATCGTAACTTCCCGCAGTCCGGAACTGATATTCAACAGGATGTATCTTGCGCCTTCAATTTCATTGTCTTTTAACAAAGGTGAAGCCAAAGCCCCTTCAACAGCATTTAAAGCTCTGCTTTCGCCCTCACATGCGAAACTGCCCATTATGGAAACTCCGCTTTCTTTCATCACCGTACGCACATCTTTAAAATCAACATTGATATAGCCCGGTACAGTTATGATTTCTGCTATTCCTTTGGCGGCAGTGGTCAATATATCGTCTGCCTGCGCAAATGCGGAACCCAAAGTCAGGTTACCAAAGATCTCACGCAATCTGTCATTAGAAATGACAAGATAGGAATCCACATACTTCTTTAGTTCCTCCAGACCATCATTTGCCTGCATCTTACGTCTCTTACCTTCAAAGGCAAAAGGCGTTGTAATTATAGCAACAGTAAGTATATCAAGTTCTTTAGCAGCTTTAGCGATAATCGGACTGGCACCTGTTCCGGTACCACCACCCATTCCGGCCGTTATGAACAGCATCTTGGTAGTGCTGCCCAGCATTTGTTTAATATCGTCAATATTCTCGATCGCTGAATTCTTGCCTACCTCGGGAATTGATCCTGCACCCATCCCTTCAGTTAAACTGGCTCCCAGCTGCACTTTATTAGGTATTGGACTTGACTCCAGAGCCTGGGCATCTGTATTACAGATGATGAAATCGACACCTGTAATTCCCTGACGGTACATATGGTTCACCGCATTACCACCACCGCCACCAACACCAATTACCTTGATGATTGATGACTTATCTTTTAACATTTCGAACTGCATATCTTTATGAATCAGTTATTTAAAAATTCGTTTTACCTGTTCATCTCTCTATGTAATATTAAGAATTTTTAACAGGCGTTTTCCACAAATGTTAATAATGTGGAAAAATCATAATTTGTTGAAAAATATTAAGGTTTTATATAATCTTCATCGCTTACATTCATGTCATCTTTGATGAAATCCTTAGTTTTAGCTAAGAGCTTATCAAACAAGCCGCCTCCTGACCGCTTTGATTTTTCTTTATCTTTAGGCCGTTCTACAAAAACACCCGGCTGTTTCATCTCTTCAAGCAATTCCTCCGCTTTCTGAATCCCCTTGATCAACAGACCAACACTAGTTGCGTACATTGGACTTTTCAGATCGTCATAAACTGTTTTAGGCATCTCATCGTACTTAGATAAATGCTCATTTGGATATCCTACACGGCAATCTAATCCTGTAACATATTCTACCAATTGAGAGAGGTGTTTTAACAAGGCACCCCCGCCGGTGATCACTACCCCGCCAATCAATTTCTTTTCATACCCTGAGGATTTGATCTCATAATATACATGCTCAATGATTTCTTCCATGCGAGCCTGAATCACATAAGCAAGGTTTTTTACGGAGATCTCCTTAGGTTCACGTCCTCTTAAACCAGGTACACAAATGATTTCATTTTCTTTATTCTCTTCAGCAAGGGCAGACCCAAACCGGGTCTTTAACAGCTCCGCCTGATTCCTCATTACCGAACAACCTTCCCTGATGTCCTCGGTAACACTATTGCCACCGAAAGGAATTACTGCAGTATGACGAATGATTCCCTCATGAAATATTGCTATATCTGTTGTACCACCCCCTATATCAACCAAAGCTACTCCAGCTTCTTTTTCTTCGTCACTCAACACCGATTCAGAAGAAGCCAGAGGTTCAAGTATCAATTCCTGAGTTTGTAACCCGGCATTGGTTACACATCTCATGATATTTTTAACAGCGGTCACCTGACCTGAAATGATATGGAAGTTGGCTTCTAAACGAACACCGGCCATACCTATCGGATCTTTAATGCCCGGCTCGTTGTCTATTGTAAATTCCTGCGGCAAAACATGGATGATCTCTTCACCGGGGGGCATTACCAGTTTAAACATATCATCTATTAATTTGTCAATGTCTTTTTTGCCAATCTCATTATTTAATTCTCTTCTGGTCAAAATGCCTCTATGCTGCAAGCTTTTGATATGCTGTCCGGCAATTCCTACATTAACAACGCGGATTTCAACGTTGGATTGTCCACTGGCAAGTTCTACTGCCTGTGAAATTCCCTGAACCGTTTTTTGAATGTTGGATACTACACCCCTTGTTACACCGGCAGATTCAGCTTTACCAATGCCCAATACTTCTATTTTCCCATGCTGTGTTCTGCGGCCCACAATCACACAAATTTTGGTGGTACCAATGTCCAATCCTACAACTATTGGAGACTGAGTGGTTAATTTTTCTTTGCCCATGATTATATTGATTTGTTGAGTTTATTATTATTTGTTTTTCCAGATATCCCGTTAGTCAGAGAATCCTGTCCTATTTCCTTTGTTTCATTGCTGTCCTTTACAGGCATCTCTTTTTTAACACCCGAGGACAGCGTATCTACCCTGGCCTTCTCGCAGACAATTTGATTGGTGTATTTGATATTTATTGTTTTGTAAGTGTCCCATCCAACTTTAGGCATCGCCTGTTTATAAAAAGCAAGCAAATTCCTCATCTTAACATCAAGGGAATCAGCATTACCTAATATGATCCGCTGATTTCCTACCCTGGGGATCAATTCTATATCATTCTTATCATTTACAAACACCTGCTCGATCTGCGCTTCCCACAAAGTGTCTTGTTTAATGTAAAATGCCGTCTTATACAGATCTTTTGCGATTCCAGTTATCAATGTGTCAACCTTGCCGCTAAAATGTTCCAGTATCTTGCCGTTAGCCACCAGAACATTCGCTGTAAAATTGGACGACACAGGCATTTTCAAACCGTTCATATCAATATAGAAATCCTGATCATTTGCATTGACTACCCTTAAAATTGGCTGCCGCTGCTGAATTTCAATATGAACGGCTCCGTCCATATCCGCATAAACTTTAGCAAAAGCAATAAAAGGATTGCTTTTAATAGTTCTTTCTATTTTCTCAAAATTTATATCATTTAAACGCCGCCCTATTAATGATCCCTGGCCTTGCTTTAAAATGGCATCAATTTCTTCTCTTTCTATAAAATTATCGGCTCCTGGAATGAGTACTTTAACATCAGTACACAAGATATTTTTCTTTTTGATGCCTATGAAACTCATGAGCGCAACAAGACCGGCCAGACAGACCACCCAGCCAAAACATTTAAATACCAGTTTCCAATTAATCCTTTTAAGCATCTGTCAACAAAGTTTTAAGTGGTTGTATCAATGTATCAATATCTCCAGCCCCAACAGTCAAAAGTAAGGCGGGTTTGTTCAGCAGTATCTTTTCAAGCACTGCCTCTTTTTCAAAAATCTCTTTCTTTTCCAATTTGATCTTACCCAGCAGAAATTGTGCGTCGACACCCGGTAATGGCAATTCGCGGGCAGGGTAAATTTCCAGAAGCATCAGCTCATCCACTGTACCCAATACTGCAGCAAATTCATCTGCAAAATCCTTTGTTCTTGAGAATAAATGCGGTTGAAAAATCACGGTTAGCTTCCTGCCCGGGTACAACTGTCTCACCGCATGAAAACATGCCTCCAGTTCTTTAGGGTGGTGCGCGTAATCATCTATATATATATGCTGATCCGTTTTTACAATATATTCAAATCTTCTTTTGACTCCTTTAAAATTAGAGATAGCTTGTTTTATTTTATCACTGTCTATTCCTATTCCAACGGCAACAGCTATAGCTGCCACTGTATTTTCAACATTATGCCTCCCCGGCAACATCAGTTGTATACCGTCGATATTCACTTTATCATCAGCGTAGTCAAATAAAAAGTTTGAGCCCTCAATCCTGATATTATCACCTCTAACAGGCGAATTACCTCCTGCGCTATAATTTATACCATCAATAGGCAAACCTTCTTTAACGAATAATGTTCCATCGGACTTTAATTGCGACGCAAACAAACGAAATGACTCATTGAGCTGGGCAGCATCACCATAAATATCCAAATGATCCGCATCCATTGACGTGATCACCGCGATATCCGGGTGTAAAGTTAAAAAAGAACGATCATATTCATCGGCTTCGACTACAACAACATTATTATCACCAATCAAAAAATTACTATTATAATTAGTGGCTATTCCACCTAAAAATGCGGTACATCCATATCCCGTATCAGTCAGGATATGAGCAATGATACTTGAAGTTGTAGTTTTCCCATGCGTTCCGGCTACTGCGATACAGAATTGTCCTTTACTGATAATACCCAGAACTTCAGACCGCTTCCACATTTTAATGCCGTTTTCTTTAAAACAACCTATGATTTCAGAATTTCCAGGGATAGCTGGAGTATAAACGATCAGATTTTTATTACTGTTAAGAAGGAAATCAGCGGGTATTGTCGTCCCGTCATCATCATAAGTAACGGAAACCCCTTCCACTTCCAAAGCAATTGTCAGATTAGTACACGTTTTATCATAGCCGAAAACTGTGCAATTCCTGCTCAGGAAATAACGGGCGATCGCACTCATACCAATACCACCTATTCCAATAAAATAAACCCTTTGAATGTTTTTCAATTCCATTATCCCCTGCCCTCCTTCCTGGTTAAATTAAAAATCTCTTTTGCAATAATGCTGTCAGCATCCGGAAGCGCCATTTTGCCAATATTTTCAGAAAGCGTTTTGCTTCTATTTTCATCTCTTAAGAGATTCAGGGCCTCTACAATAAGTGCATCCTCAGCAGAACGGTCTGTAATTAAAATTGCCGCATTGTTTTTAACTAAAGCCAATGCATTCTTGGTTTGATGATCTTCCGCTACATTCGGGGAAGGGACCAAAATAACCGGCTTTTTAATGATGCAAAGTTCGGCGATTGTTCCGGCACCCGCCCTTGAAATGATCACATCCGCAGCAGCATAAGCCATATCCATTTTATTCAAAAATTCCAGAATACGAACATTTGGATGAAAATTCGGGCCTAATCTTTCGATGATCCCTTTATAATAATATTTCCCTGTCTGCCACACCAGCTGCACATCTTCCCTAATCAATTTGGAAATATGTTTTTCGACGCTTTTATTCAATGTGCCCGCACCCAGACTTCCGCCGGTGACCAATATTGTTTTTTTAAGAGGATCAAGCTTAAGCAACTCCGCTCCGGCATAATGCTTATTAAAGATGTCAACAACATCCTTTCTTACAGGATTTCCCGTTTTCAGCAAAGTAGCCGATGGAAAAAAAACATGCATTCCATCAAAAGCAACACAAACCTTTGCCGCCTTTTTTCCTAACCATTTATTAGTTATACCAGCATAAGAGTTTTGTTCCTGTATTAAATAAGGAATACCCTTTAATGAGGCTGCAAATAACATGGGAGCAGAAGCATATCCACCCACGCCGACAACAACCTCAGGTTTGAAATCATCAATAAGCTGCATGGCTTTCCTAAGGCTGCCAAGCATCTTAAACGGAAGAGTCAGGTTTTTGGCTATAGAACCTCTTTGGATTCCGCTGATATTTAACCCGACGATTTTATAACCGGCGGCCGGAACTTTTTCCATTTCCATTCTGCCGGTTGCCCCAACAAATAAAATATCACATCCAGGCTCGATGCGTCTGAGCGCATTAGCAATGGATATGGCCGGAAATATATGTCCGCCTGTCCCTCCACCTGAAATTATTATCCTTGTTGGTTCCATTATTTTCTTAATTATGCCATTGCCGGTATTTCACCAATGATTATTTTTTTATTGTTGTCATGTTCTTCCACATCTTTACTCACGCTTAATATGATCCCAAATGCTATACTTGTAAATAACAGTGATGTTCCTCCCATACTGACCAAGGGCAGCGGAACACCTGTGACAGGACCCAGCCCAACCGCAACGGCCATGTTCGCAAACGCCTGTATAGTGAGACTAAAGCTTAAGCCTGCAGCCAACAAAGCCCCAAAAGCTTTAGGAGCTTTGGTCACAATTTTTATACATCTGTAAAGCAATATCACGTACAGTATCATCACAACAACGCCTCCAATAGTGCCATATTCTTCGATGATCATTGCAAAAACAAAATCTGAATATGGATGGGGCAGGAAATTCTTCTCAATACTGTTACCGGGCCCTTTACCAAAAAAGCCACCGGAAGCCAAAGCGATTTTTGAATGATCAGACTGAAATGTCTTGTCAGAATTTTGCAGCTCAGGATGCAGGTATGTATTGATACGGGATTTGTAAACCTCTCTTCTGGGTCCTAAAAAAGCTACAAATAGCAACAGTACAAATCCACCGGCACATACCAGTAAAATCTGCTTAATACTGATTCTCCCGATGATAAGCAGTAAAATACTTACTCCAAACAGCATCAATGCTGTAGATAGATTAGCCCACGCTATTAAAACAAATACAGCACAAACAGAACCCATTATCGGGACAAATGCTTCTTTTACATTCTTTATATTCTCCTGTTTTTTTGTGAGCATTCTGGCCAGAAAAGTAATCAAAGCCAGTTTTGCCAAATCTGAGGTTTGAAATGTCAAACCTATTACCGGTATTTTTACCCAGCGGGAGGCTTCATTTACATTAGCTCCAAAAATCAGGGTATACACCAACAAGGGAATAGTAATGATCATTAATATTTTAGAGATCCCGGCGTAATACCGGTAGTCCAGTAAATGCGCAATGTATATCATAGCAATACCGATCAGTACAAAAATAACATGCTTGGTAAGCAATAACTTCTCCACGCCCACACCTCTTTTAAAGGCCAGTGTACTGGTGGAACTATACACGACCATAATAGAAATTATAGACAACAAAATAATGATCAGCCAGATCCAGCGATCACCTTTTGTCTTATCCAGAAGTGTATTTATTGCGATCATAATTCTATAATTCTTTAACAGCGGTCTTAAACTGGTTACCCCTGTCTTCGTAGTTCTTAAATAAATCAAAACTTGCACAGGCAGGTGACAACAAGACGGTATCTCCTTTTTTTGCAAGGTGATATGCTACCTGAACTGCTTCATGCGCTGAAAATGTATTGACAATAATCTCCACGTCGTCTTCAAAAGCTTCATGAATTTGCTTATTGTCCTTTCCCAAACATATAATGGCCTTGACCTTCTGATGGACCATATCTTTCAACATGCTATAATCATTACCTTTATCAACACCGCCCATGATCAGAATAACATCGGTCCCGACACTTTCCAGAGCATACCACGTAGAATTTACATTTGTAGCCTTTGAATCATTGATGTAATCCACACCAGAAATCTTGGCAACATGTTCCAGTCTGTGTTCAATATTTTTGAAATCGCCCATACTCTCACGGATGGTAGTATTGCGGATATCTAATACTTTAGCTACTATGCCAGAAGCCATAGAGTTGTAAATATTATGCTTACCCTGTAGGGCTAACTCTGTTATGGACATGGTCAATTGATCGTTAAGGTTTATATTTATATGTATGTTGTTGTTCTCCAGGTATGCACCATTTTCAATCTTTCTTCTGATTGAAAATGGGTACTTCTTTGATTTTATTTTATCAGGATTCAGAACTTTTAATGTTTCCTCATCATCAGCACAAAAAATGAAAGTATCTTCTGCAGTTTGATTTCTTGTTACCCGCATTTTTGATGCAGCGTAATTGTCAATTTTATACTCGTACCTGTCTAAGTGATCAGGCGTGATATTTAGCAGAACAGCTATGTCTGCTCTAAAATCGAACATGTCATCCAGCATAAAACTCGATAGTTCCAGTACAAACCAGTCAAATTCTTCAGTCGCCACCAAAGCCGCAAAGCTATTTCCAATATTACCCGCAAGTCCTACCTTTAATCCCGCCCGCTTCAAAATGTGATACGTCAGCATTGTAGTCGTCGTCTTGCCGTTTGACCCGGTTATACAGATGGTTTTAGCATCTGTGTACCTTTTGGCAAACTCAATTTCCGAAATAACAGGAATGCCCTTTTTCTTTATTTCTTTAACTATTGCTGCCGTATCCGGAATACCGGGACTTTTAATAACCTCTGCTGCATCTAAAATCTGATCAGACGTATGTTGGTTTTCCTCAAACAGGATCTTTAAATCTTTTAAACTTTCTTTATACTGATTGCCTATCGTCCCGAAATCAGACACAAAGACATCAAATCCTTTCTTTCGCGCTAAAATTGCCGCCCCTACACCGCTTTCACCGGCACCTAAAACCACTATTTTTTGCCTTTCCATCATCTTAATTTTAAAGTAACAATGGTGATAATAGCCAGCAGTATCCCAATGATCCAGAACCGCGTTACGATCTTTGCTTCGTGATATCCTTTTTTCTGGTAGTGGTGATGCAGTGGTGCCATCAGGAAAACCCTGCGCCCTTCCCCATATTTTCTCTTGGTATATTTAAACCATCCTACCTGCAGCATAACGGATATGTTTTGAATAAGAAATATTCCGCAGAGTACCGGGATCAGCAGCTCTTTGCGGATCATGATTGCAAAAGCTGCAATTATTCCACCTATTGCCAGACTGCCTGTATCGCCCATAAATACCTGTGCAGGGTAAGAATTATACCACAGAAATCCAACACACGCACCTACAAATGCCCCTGCAAAAATCATTAGCTCTCCCGAATTGGGGATGTACATAATATTCAGATAATCAGCAATGACAGTGTTACCCGATACATACGCAAGTAAACCCAGCGTAATCCCAATTATGGCAGAAGTACCCGTCGCCAGGCCATCTATCCCATCGGTAATATTAGCCCCGTTAGAAACAGCCGTCACGATGATGATCACAACCAATAAGAAGACAAAAACAGCATACTTCTCATATCCGGGGCCCAAAAACTTCAGCACCTTGGCGTAGTCAAATTCATTGTTCTTATAAAAAGGCACATTGGTTATGGTTGATTTTACATCCTGAGTATAATAAAACCCATCCCCTTTGGGCCTCAGCACCAGGGGTGCCTTGTCCGTTAAAATACCCGATTCGGGGACAGTTTGCCTAACTACGATGTTTGGATTGAAATACATGGTCCAGCCGATAATAACAGCAAGCCCAACCTGGCCAACGATCTTGAATCTACCAGCCAAACCCTCCTTATTTTTCCTAAACACCTTAATATAATCGTCAACAAAACCGATTACACCCATCCATATCGTGGTTACGATCATGAGTATGACATAAATATTTGAAAGATTTGCCAATAACAAGGTCGGGACTAAGATCCCTAGCAAAATCATGATTCCTCCCATAGTCGGGGTACCCTGCTTTTGCATTTGTCCTTCAAGGCCCAGATTCCTCACTGTTTCACCAACCTGCATTTTCTGCAGGTAGTTGATAATTCTTCTTCCGTAAACCGTCGTGATGATTAAAGAGATGATAACAGCTAAAGAGGTACGAAAAGTAATGTATTGAAACAACCTCAGTCCCGGAAAATCGTAATGACGATTCAGATATTCAAATAAATAATACAACATTAGCTGATTAGGTTAAATTGTTCGGTTAATATCTCCTTATCGTCAAAATGGTTTCTAACTCCATTGATCTCCTGGTACTTTTCATGACCTTTTCCCGCCAGGAGAATAATGTCTCCCGGATTAGCCAGATGACAAGCAGTTTTAATGGCCTCTTTTCTGTCCAGTATGACCAAAGTCTTGCGCTTGTTTGTAGGTGACACTCCCACTTCCATGTCATTCACAATTGCCTGCGGATCTTCAGTTCTTGGATTGTCAGATGTCAGAATAACTTTATCACTCCAATCACAGGCCACCTGCGCCATGATCGGCCTTTTAGTTTTATCTCTGTCACCGCCACAACCAATTACAGTAATCACCTTCTCATTTCCTTTTCTTATATTTTGAATAGTGCTTAAGACATTCTGAACAGCATCAGGAGTATGCGCGTAATCGACTATCCCTATGATTTTCTGAGGTGACAAGATATAGTCAAACCGCCCCTCTGCACCGTCAAGATTACTCAATATGGTTAACACATCAAGCTGATCCTGTTCGAGCAGCATCGCCGTACCGTAAGCCGCAAGCAAATTATAAGCATTGAAAGAACCAACCAGTTTAAAGAAAACATCAGCACCATTAACGTCCAGATGCAATCCTCTGAAACTATTTTCTATAATCTTAGCCTTGAAATCAGCCAGTTGCTTCAAGGCATAGGTCTTTTTTGACGCCTTAGTATTTTGCAGCATTACCATACCATTTTTATCATCGGCATTCGTCAGCGCAAACGCTGATTTTGGCAATAAATCAAAAAATTCTTTCTTAGCCTTAAGGTAATTGTCAAAAGTTAAATGAAAATCTAAATGGTCGTGAGTGATATTAGAAAACACACCCCCTGAAAAACTTAAGCCCGCAATTCTGTGCTGAACTATTGCATGAGAGCTGACCTCCATAAAGCAATAACTGCAGCCGGCATCCACCATATCTTTCAATAACTTATTCAAAGCTATCGGATTGGGAGTAGTATGCGTAGCCGGAATAACCTTATCATTAATGTGATTCTGTACCGTAGATATTAACCCGCTCTTATACCCTAATCCACGAAAAAGCTTAAACAATAAAGTAGCAATGGTCGTCTTACCATTTGTCCCCGTAATTCCTATTAATTGTAATTTTGAAGCAGGATTTTCACAAAAATTAGCAGCCATGATCCCTAAAGCGACGGCACTTTCTGCAACAGCAATATAAGTAACCGGCGACTTGAGGTCCTGAGGGACTTGCTCACAAATCACGACAGACGCTCCTTTTTCAATCGTTGAAGAAATATAATCATGCCCATCAGACAATGTTCCCCTGATGGCAAAGAAAACATCGCCTTTCCGCACCTGTCGAGAATCAAAAACCAGCTCAGTGACTTCCCTGTTGGTTGTGCCAATAAGATTGGTTATTGCTATTCCATATAATAATTCCTGCAGCTGCATCTTATTGTAATTCTATTTGCACTAACAATCCCTTTCCAATTTTGCTCCCGGCCAGTATAGACTGCCCCATCACTTTTCCGCTTCCCTTTACCCTTGTCTTTAAACCGGCGTTTCCGAGAAGATACAATGCATCTTTAAGTCCCATTCCCTTTACATTAGGCATGACACCCTTTAACATACTCAGATCTTCATATACTACACCGTTATTGGTATCAACAGCATTGAAATAATCGGATTTAGCAGCATAAAGTGCTTTAATTCCAAAGGCATTGTATACTTTTTTGACGGCCTTACTTTGTCCGGCCTTCGCCTCCGGATTTTGGGTGTTGCCAACCAAATGTTCATCAACAGCATTGTACATTTGAGCGTCTCTCGCGTAAATTCGATCTGCAATCTCCCTAAAAGGCGGGCCGGCAACTAAAGCTGCATAATACGCGCCCTTCGGTTCATTGATCACTACAATTAATGAATACTTTGGATTATCAGCCGGAAAATAGCCGCAAAAAGAACTCTGGTACTGTTTTTTAGTATAGCCGTATTTTCCATCTGCCACCTGGGCAGTGCCCGTCTTGCCAGCAATCTTATAAAACTTTGATGCCAGGCTTTTGCCCGTTCCCTCAGTAAATACCCCTTCAAGCATTGCTCTCAATTTTCCCAAAGTTGCGTCCGAACAGATCTTATCGTTGATCACACGCGCTTTAAATTGTTCGATCGGGTTCCCGAGTTTTCTGATTTCTTTTACAAAGATCGGTGCCACATATTTACCATTATTGGCAACGGCGTTGTAAAACGAAAGCATTTTTAATGGAGTCAGCTGCATCTCATAGCCATAGGCCATCTGCGGGAGTGTCATGTTTTTATTCCAGCTTTTGTTGTTTGGGTTTTTCACAACCGGCTGAGCCTCACCAGGAATTTGCAGACCAAGTTTTTCATTCAAATGCCACCTGTACAAATGATCTGTAAATGCGGATTGATCATTTCTATAATGTGTGTTGACCATTTGTGCAATTGCCGCATTTGAAGATTCCGTAAATGCTTTTTTCACGGTTACAACACCAATACTCCCGTGCGAGTCTTTAATCAGCTTCCCAGGGACCTGGTAGTTGCCGGTTCCAATCATAGAATTGGTATCAACCTTTTCGTCTTCTAGTAAAGCCATATAAGATGCCAGCTTAAAGGTCGATCCAGGGTCCTGATTTCCGGCAATCGCATAATTAAAAGTTTCCTTATATTCGCCCTTAGCCACCCTTGTATAATTTGCAATTGCCCTGATTTCCCCGGTCGCTACCTCCATCAGGATAACAGCACCATGATGTGCATCACTAAGTTTTAATTGTTTTTCCAGCGCATTTTGCGCCAAATCCTGCATATTAATATCTATTGTAGAAATGATGTCCGCCCCTTCTTTTGGGGCAATTTCAGCTTCGTCATTAACAGGCATCCAGACACCTCCAGATATTCTTTGCACCAGCCTTTTTCCGCTTTCCCCGTTAATATACTCACCAAATGCCCCCTCAAGTCCCACGCCATTGCTTACATTTTCATTTTTATAGCCTATTGTTCTTGCGGCAAGGTATTTAAACGGCAAAATCCTTTTGTTCTGCTGAACAGCGATCAGACCGCCCGTATATTTTCCCACATTAAAAAGCGGAAATGTCCGGATCGTCTTTAGGTCCTGGTAGCCAACCTTTCTTCTGATCAATAAATAACGGGCACTATCCCGCCTCGCAGCCCTCAGATAGCGGGAATATTCTTTTGAAGATTTATCTTTGAAAAACCTGGAAAGACTAAATGCCAAAGAGTCAACCTTACTGTCAAACAATTCTTTATCACTTATACCTCCGGCATAGGTATCCATCCTCAGTTCATACTCTGGTATTGAAGTAGCGAGCAAGCTCCCGTCTACAGAATAGATATTACCCCTTGCAGCTTCCACGGAGACATACTTTGTAGAGAGACTATCGGCCATGGCACGCCATTTCTGTCCCTCTACAAATTGTACATCACAAAGCCTGACCAGTACTGCCACGGCAAACAGCACGATCAGCCCAAAAGACAAATAAACACGCAATAATATGTTTGCTCTGATACTCATTATTGGTTGCTGTTAACTAGTATTTTTTTTGGCGGCTCAGTCAATTCTTTAATTCCCAGGGTATCTACTTTTTTAGCCACCTCAGTAAGCTTACTTTTAAACATCAGATCAGCTTTAAGCGACTTATATTCCCAGCTCAATTCCTTAACTTCTTTATTTAACTGATCGATCTTTCTGATATTTTTAATAGCCATATGACTATTGGCGATGTACAGCATGCACAACATGGATAAAAATATGATGTAGGGAAGCATTTGTGTAGCAGCCTCCTTACTTACGACCCCCTCAGCAAATAGCTTCTTAAAGAATAAATTTTCACCTTCCGGCGCATTTTTCTTCACCTTCAGTTCAATTTCCTCTTCCATTTCAGGCTCATCGTCGATATGTTCTCTGAACCGGTTATTCATATCTTTTCCCCAATCCTTAATTTTGCACTTCTAGCCCTGCTGTTGCGTTCCAGTTCGGCAGCATCTGCCATCACCGCTTTTCTGGTGATCACTTTAAACGGTTTTTGCTCATTTCCAAAAAAATCCTTTTCCACTTCCCCTCTAAATTTGCCTTTAGCCAAAAAACTCTTTACAGGCCTGTCTTCTAAAGAATGATAGGACATGATTACCAAACGGCCCCCGCTTTTCAAAACATCTGCAGTTTGCAATAAAAATTCTTCCAGCATTTTAATCTCCGCATTCACCTCGATTCTTAGCGCCTGAAATACCTGCGCCATATATTTATGCTCTTTACCTTTTGGAATGTGCGCACCTGCAGCCTTTTTGAAATCGGAAAGTGTCAGTATAGCCTGATCAACGCGACCAGAGACAATGGCCCTGGCCAATGATTTTGCATTTTTCACTTCCCCATATATTCCAAAGATCTTGTGAAGCTGATCCTCCGGATAAGTGTTTAGTACATCAGCGGCGGTTAACGCACCCTGCTTATCCATACGCATATCCAGAGCAGATTCGAATCTTGTTGAAAATCCCCTTTCAGGCTCATTAAACTGATGCGAAGAAACACCCAGGTCCGCCAAAATGCCATCAACAGATCTATAGCCCAACAGGCGAAGATTATTTTTAAGAAAGGCGAAATTTTGATCTACAAAATGAAAGCGCGGATCATCTATCTTATTCCTCTGGGCATCGGGATCCTGATCAAAAGCAATCAAAACACCATCTTTGCCTAAATTCTTAAGGATTTCTCTCGAATGTCCCCCACCTCCAAAAGTAACATCGACATAAACACCGTCAGGCTTCAGGTTTAGCCCGTCGATACATTCTTTTAACAGAACAGGAACATGATAGCTATTCTCCATCTTCCCTCCTGTTCTTACCGCCCATAACTTCAGCCGCCAGCAACGCAAAATCAGCAGGATCTTTATCAAATAAAGAATCGTATGCTTTTTTGGACCAAACTTCTATTTTATCAATCTGACAAGCCAATACCAGTTCGGCATTTACCTCAATCCCGGCAGACTCCATTAAAGTTTTAGGCAAGTTCACCCTGCCGGTGGCATCCAAAACCAATTCGGTAGCACCCCTGGTAAATAAACGGATAAATTCTCTTGTCTTTGGCTCGTACGGATTCAGCTTACTCAAATCCTCCACTATCTTTTCCCATACTTTTTTAGGGTAGATCACCAGGTGCTTTTCAAAACCACGATTGATCACAAGTCCCTCCTGCTCAACATTAGGCAATTGTCTTTTCAGACTCGAAGGCACCATCAAGCGGCCTTTCGCATCCAATTTACAATCAAACTCTCCTAACAACTGAACCATTTTAATATGTGCATTTTTATGTAGTGTAAAAATAGGTACTTCTACCACTTTTTACCACATCCTACCACAAAAAGTTTTCCACATATTAAAATACGACCACTTTGCCCCATTTTCGACCCAAAAACTCCCTAAACAGCAGTGGGAGAAGGTGGTAAAAAAACAGGCGTTTCGTAAAAAACGAAACGCCTGTCCTTAAAACTAATCAAATTGATTAATCATTTATTGCTTTAACACCAGGCAATTCTTTACCTTCCATGTACTCCAGTAATGCGCCGCCACCGGTAGATACGTAACTCACCTGGTCTTCTAAATTGAACTTGGCAATTGCCGCAGCAGAATCGCCGCCGCCGATCAGGGAAAATGCTCCATTGTTTTGAGTAGCGGCTACTACGGCATCAGCTATAGCGCGTGTTCCCTGCTCAAAATTGGCCATTTCAAATACACCCATCGGGCCATTCCACAACAAAGTTTTAGATTCTCCGACTACTTTAGAAAACAGCGCTATTGTTTTCGGGCCAATATCGAGACCCATCCAGTCAGCAGGGATCTTACCTGAATCTACTGTATCTTTTTTAGCTTCATTATCAAACTTATCTGCGATCACGGTATCAACAGGCAGGATTAAATTTACACCTTTAGCTTTAGCTTTTTCCAGCAGCTCAAGGCACAATTCCATCCTGTCTGCCTCAAGCAGCGAAGTACCTATTTCGCCTCCCTGGGCCTTAGCGAAAGTATATGCCATACCGCCACCAATGATCAGGTTATCTACCTTATCCAGCAGGCTTTCTATTAGCAAAATTTTATCTGATACTTTGGCACCGCCCATAATTGCAGTGAAAGGTTTATCAGCGCCATGATTTACTTTCTCTGCATTTTTCAATTCTTCAGCCATCAGGTAGCAAAAGTATTTATCCCTGGGAAAAAATTCAGCCACGATCGCTGTAGACGCATGCGCCCTGTGCGCAGTACCAAAAGCATCGTTCACATAAACATTTCCAAGCGCTGCCAATTTCTGAGCAAAATCCTTATCCCCTTTTTCTTCCTCTTTGTAAAAACGCAGGTTTTCAAGCAGCAAGACCTGACCAGGGCTTAGATTTTTTGATTTTTCAACCGCATCCCTGCCAATGCAGTCATCGGCAAACTTCACTTCCAGATCAAGCATCCTTGACAAATCGCCAAGTATGTGTCTCAAAGAGTATTTATCTTCAGGACCGCCTTTCGGCCTTCCCAAATGAGACATCAATATCACGCTTCCGCCATCATTAAGAATCTTATTAATTGTCGGCAGTGCTGCACGCATTCTTTTGTCATCAGTAATATTAAACTCTTTATCCAAAGGGACATTAAAGTCTACTCTGACTAAAGCCTTTTTATCGGCAAAATTGCATTGATCTATTGTTCTCATTCTTTAATTGTTGTTTTTGTATCGATTGGTTCTAAATTCTGCGCGTCTATACCGGCAATCTAATTCCAGGCAAATCACTTCAGGCCCGGTCTTTTGCAAAATGCAGCGACCGGAACTCCCGGCACCGCACCAAATATAAGAAGCATTGGCGGATGTCAATGCCGAAAAGCAAAATTTATCTAACCTTTGCTTTTAATGATCTTTTCAACCACATCAACAAGACGGGCTGAATAACCCGACTCATTGTCATACCAGCCCACGACTTTTACCAGATCGCCCACTATAGAGGTAAGCTGGCTGTCAAAGATACAGGAATGGGGATTGTCCAAAATATCGACCGACACTATCGGATCCTCAGTATACTCCAGAATTTGGCTCATCTCATTCTCTGAAGCTCTTTTAAAAGCTTCATTGATTTTTTCTATGGTGGTTTCAGTTTTAAGGATACAGGTAAAATCTGTTAAGGATCCGTTCAATACCGGAACCCTGATCCCCGCACCTCCCAGTTTCCCCTCTAAATGAGGAAATATATTGGTAATGGCCTTTGCTGCTCCTGTACTTGTTGGGATGATGGAGGCTGAAGCCGCCCTTGCCCGGCGCAAATCCTTATGCGGGGCATCGTGAAGGTTCTGGTCTCCGGTCATCGAATGTACCGTAGTAATGTATCCGTCCAGGATACCCCAGTTATCGTCCAGTATTTTCACCATGGGCGCCACATTATTTGTGGTACAGGATGCATTGGACAGTATCTCAGAACTAAGATCTATCTCATCATCATTTACCCCAAGTACAACCATCTGTACCGCCTTATCGTTACAAGGTGCAGACAACAGTACTTGTTTAGCGCCGGCCTTCAAATGAAGATCCGCTCCCGACTTGCTTGCAAATTTACCCGTCGACTCCAGTACCAGGTCGACTTTCAATTCTTTCCAGGGCAGATTTTCAGGGTTAGGCTCAGCATAAACAAGAATCTTTTTGCCATTAATGATCAGACTGTCCTTTTCGGCCCTGACTGTACCCTTGAAACCTCTGTGGACCGTATCGTACTTAAAGAGATGGGCCAAAGCAGCCGGATCACCCAGATCGTTTATAGCAATAATATGGAGATTTTTTTCAAGAGCAGTACGCAAAAATATGCGTCCTATCCTGCCAAAACCATTAATAGCAATGTTCATTTTCCTCGTTTTGTTCTGGGGGCAAAAGTACCGATATTATAGCTATCAGCGTTAATTTTCCCCGAGGAAATGACATTTCTTAAAGTATTAGCCGGAACCGCTTCAACTGCCCTTACCCCAAACCTGCAGCACACCCATACCCGACACGGGACTTAACCGGAGTTGACAGGTCCAAGACCCTGTCAACCCCGAATGCGATGCGTATCGGGTACGGGCGTGTTGCGTTTGTGAGGTTAAGGCAGATACAACACAGCATTTACGCAGGCATATCAGCAACAATCACAAACGCCGGCGGCAGATGCTCATCTGTAGTTTGTAATATCCAATTGGAATCTTTAGTTTTAAAGTAACCAATATACCGGATAACCATGAAATCTAAATTAACGCTCGCCTTCTTCACCGTTTTACTGGTGATGTGCATCACAAACCTATTTGCACAAAAAAACCTTTTCACAGGCAGATGGCAACTCGCTGGCATTGCACCCGATGCAGGCTATAGCTATCATAAAACCTTTGATGAAAAAGGCAATTTTTTTGTCACCAGAACAGTTGGAACCAACACGGTTAAAACGCACCAGGGTAAATATGTAGTCAAAGACGGCTCCATATACCTGGAGATCATGAGTAATGAGACTGACCCTACCAGGTCGCATGTTGCTGGTCAAACCACGACTATTGAATATAAGTTCAGTGAAGATCAAAAGACCATGACAGTAAAAGGGCTTGCTGTAAACGGCAACTCAGACTGGCATGAGGAATGGAAAAAAATAGACGCCCCCTCAGTATAAGACAATTCAGAACCCGGGCGATATCCTGAATTGCCTTAATTTTCGGATTTTTTTTTGAAGAACTGCACACAGCGGTGCGGGAACTTCATGATTGGCTAGGATTCTGTAATCATATACCCACGACATGAAAACATTCAGGAGCGGCCCGTTACTCATACCGCCCTTCCTCATGTGCACCATTATTTTATCGATACACACTGCCTTGATTTGCTTCCTGTATAGTAAATTTAATATAAAATCGTAATCTCCGCAGGTACCATAATTCAGCGCATAAAAAGTATCGCCGTCAAGGGCGCTTTTTTTGACATAAAAGGTGGGATGCGGCGGCATCCAGCCATTTTCAAGACAACTGCGAAAATAAGGCCTTGATTTCCATTTTCTTCTTATGATGCCCCTCCCATCTCTGGGAACAAAATCAAGATGACCGTAAACAGCATCGCAGTCACCAGATTTAATCCGATCAACGATGGCTGATAAAACATCATTGCCTGCAAGCCTGTCATCAGCGCTTAATATCCCTAATATATCTCCCCTTGCAATTGCAATCCCTTTATTTAAAGCATCATATATTCCGAAATCGGCCTCACTCAACAAAAAAGTTGTAAAATCTTTATGTTTTTCTATAACGTCAAGAGTTCCATCTACCGAACCTCCGTCAATAATAATGTGCTCTAAATTTTTATAACCCTGACTCTGTACGGAGATCATACAATCTTCTATATATCCAACACAATTTAAAACAGCAGTTATTATTGTGACTTTCATATTAATATATATATTTGCCACAATAATAGTAAAATCATTCAAATATAACAATAATAAATATTTTGAAGTAATTATCAATATTTTAAAAGAAAAATCAGGATTTTGTTTTTCTTCATTAAATTTTGATAAAACTGCAGAAAACTGATTGTTAAAATAAATAGAAACCGAATGCAAAAAGAAATGGCCAGAGGTAATTATTTTCAAATGCCAGGAAACATTAGCTACAGAAAAATAGCGACGATCGTTCTAAGCAGATGGTACTGGCCAGCTGGATCTTTGCTTCTTGGCCTGATTGCAGGAACCATTTACATCCATTATCAGCAACCGTCATATTCGGCTTCTGCATCTGTAAAAGTTGAAGAAAAACGTTCGGAACTGTCTGAACTGATAAATGTCAGGAACATCTATGACCGGACAAATAAAGCAGAGTCAGAACGATTTATACTTAAATCAAGAAATGTTCTGCAAAAAGCTTTGGCCTCGATTCATTACGATATAGCTTATTTCAAAAAGGAGAGATTTCGCCTCATAGATGTCTATCCTGAAAAACCCATATTCATCCGCATCATTAAGGACAATAAAGAACCAAATGCAAATTCCGATTTTGAATTTGAATACGTTAATAAAGACACCTATCGATTGACCTTTTTAAACGGAAGTAAGAAATACTCAAAATATTTCGAATATGGCAAAAAAGTTTGTGCAGGCAATTTCGAATTCAAAATTGAAAGGTCCTCAGGTACTTTAAAAGAAAAGACATACATTTTCAGGATTAACGCTGCTGAAAGATCATTGCGAAAGCTTGTAAATGAGCTCAGTATCGATGAGACAGAAAACACCAATATTATAAATCTAAAGATTACCGCACCAAACCCTTATTTCGCCAGGGACATATTGAATGCAATACTAGACCAGTACCTCAAATTTGACAAATTACAACGGGCGGCTTCTGTAATTCAAACCGAAACTTTTATTGGGTCTTTACTCGATACCATGTCTGAAGCAGTAAAGGTATCTGGGCAAGCGATCCAGGAATTTAAAAGAAATAACGGCTTATTAAATCTTTCTTCGGCTTTAAACACAACCTCCAATCTTTTAACGGCGCTTGAAACCCAGAAACATGCCTTGGATATTCAGACCATAATGATTGCCGAATTTGAAAAACGCCTGCATAAACCCGGGGAGCCGGACAATTTAACCTACGGCCCGCAAGACATTTCAGATCCACAATTGAATGCATTAATATCCAAATGCAACGACCTGATTATTAAGAAACAGCAACTGCTAAATTTTTATACCCCAAATTCTCCAGAAGTAAAAAGGATTAGCGGAGAGATCAGCACATTTATGCAGACCATTGGCAATAACATATCCTCAAAACTTAAGAACAACAGCAAGACACGTGCGATACTAAATATACAAATTGACAGCATCCGCAAAAATCTTATTGAGCTGCCAAAGACAGAGCGGGGGCTCATTAATTTACAATCCAGATTTGATGTTGATCAAAAAATATACAATTATCTTTCTGAAAAACAGTTGGAGGCGCAGATTTCCAGAGCCGCAGTAACCTCAGGGGCTGTTATTATTGACAAGGCAATTCTACCAACAGAAGCAATATCACCAATTCCTTTAAAAGTTTACACTTCATCTGTCCTCATCAGCCTTTTTCTTGGAGTAAGTCTGATCTTTTTCCTCCGGATATTAGATCCCTGCATCTATACAAGACAAGGAATTGAAGAATATACTGACGTACCCATAATCGGGATTATCAGAAAATATTCCTCTGCAGAAAGCGGGGAAAAAATACCTGTACTAAACGATTTGAGATCAATCTTTGCAGAATCAGTAAGATCGGTCAGAAGCAACTTAAGTTTCCTTGCATCAGGAAAAAAGAGCAAGATCATATGCATTACTTCCGAGATCTCCGGGGAAGGCAAGTCATTTGTATCATTAAATATTGCAGCATCACTGACGCTGATTAAAAAGAGCGTCCTGTTAATTGCAACAGATATGAGGAAGTCAAGACTCCACAATGCTTTCCATCTCAGTAACAATATCGGGTTAAGCCAGTACCTGTCTGATCAAAATGATTTGGACAGCATCATTAAACAAACCGCCCTGCCCAATCTTGACTTCATAACATCTGGTCCAATTCCTCCGAATCCTGCAGAACTTCTGCACAGTACGAAGATGGAACAACTGTTAAAGAAAATGGAGGCCAGATACGATTTTATCATCCTTGACTCAGCGCCGGTCGGCCTGGTTACCGACGGAAAATCCCTGATTAAAATGGCTGACATCAACCTGTTTATTTTACGTTATGGGGTTTCCCGGCATTATTTTGCATTAAGCCCCAAAATCCTGGAAAAAGAATTTAATCTCTCCAATTTCGCCATCATTTTAAATGATTACAAAGAAGACGGTTATCGCGGTAGTTTCTACAAGGAAAAACAAACAACAGGGTCCTATTACTATCCAAATCAAACCTATGGCGCATATCATAAAGAATACCTTAAATCATGAATAAAACAGCAAAAGTTTTGTTTCTGGCGTTAAATACATTTGACAGCACTGGTGGCGTTCAAAAAGTCTGCAGAACATTGTGTTATTGTTTTAAGGATATTCTGGGCGGTAACTTCAGGGCATTCTGTCTCCACGGTGAAAAACCCGATCCAAAATACATCAACAGTCTGCAATTCAAAGCTTTTAAAGGCAGTAAAATCACATTTGCTTTCAGTTCCCTGATTCGCGGAGCAACCAGCCCAGCCATCATTATCAGTCATATCAATTTGATTTCAATCGCATTGCTCATCAGGGTTTTCAACAAAAGATCTAAAATTGTCTTGCTTGCTCATGGCACTGAGGTCTGGAGAAATTTACCAATATGGAAAAAGTGGTTTATTAAAAACCATGTACACATCTGGTCCGTGAGCAACTATACAAAACAGGTACTTGAGAAGCGGCACTGCATTCGAAAATCCAGTTATGTAGTCAGCAATTGCCTGGATCCTTTTCTGCAGCCCCCGGCCAAATTTGACAAGCCTGCGTACCTCATCGAGCGGTATGCCTTATCTGAAGACCAGCCGGTATTACTGACCATATGCAGGCTTAGTGAACACGAACATTTCAAGGGATATGATCAGGTGATCCATTTGATGAAAAGCTTATCAAACAATTTTCCGGATGTCCGTTACCTACTCTGCGGCGAGTCAGACCAACAGGAATTTGACCGGCTGAACCACCTCATCCTAAAGAATAACCTTGAGCAAATGGTTTCCCTTCCCGGTTTTATCCCTGATGAAGAACTTACGGATCATTATCTGCTGGCTGATCTTTTTATACTTCCCAGTCAAAAAGAAGGATTTGGACTGGTGCTTATAGAGGCTGCAGTATGCGGTTGCCGCATCATTTCCGGAAATGCAGATGGCAGTCCCGATGCAATGCTCAAGGGAAAACTCGGGACCTTGATTAACCCCGCAGATCAAAATGAACTGTATCTGGCTATACAGGAAAATTTAACCTTTCAAAACGATGCACAAATGAAAAAAACAATGCAAACATTAACACTAAAGCATTTTGGCTACCCCCGATACCGAAGAAAAATTAAACGCATGCTGTTTCGTTAGTCCGTCAAAATTAAAATGAAACCATCATGATGACAATAGCTTCATTACCGATGAAAAAAAATATAAACAGATGAAAAACAACAATAGTCAATCCTGGATTATTCAATCAAAAAGATCAGCTACTGACTTTAAGCTAAAACAAATATTGAATTACAGATACCTGATATACTGCCTGGTGCACAGAGACATAACCGCATTATACAAACAGACCATACTCGGTCCGCTATGGCTTCTGGTTCAGCCCTTGCTCACTACTGCAGTATTTACGCTCATTTTCGGGACGCTGTCAAAAATACCGACAGACGGGATTTTCCGGCCGCTATTCTATCTGTCAGGTATCATCATGTGGAACTACTTCGCCGAGTGCCTGAACAGGACATCAACCGTCTTTAAAGACAACAGTATGCTTTTTGAAAAAGTGTATTTCCCAAGACTGATCATCCCAATAAGTATCGCACTTTCCCTTCTCTTCAGATTTTCGATCCAATTAGTGCTGCTGTGCACCGGCATTTTCATTTTTCATTGCCAGGGCACCCATTTTCAAGGCAACCGCACAATTGTTTTGCTTCCGGTGATTACACTCTTAATGGCCTTTCAGGGTCTGGGAATTGGGGTTTTGATTGCCGCATTGACAGCAAAGTACCGCGATCTCACTTTTTTGCTGGCCTTTGCCATACAACTATTAATGTACGCAACGCCAGTGATCTATCCGCTGTCTGCTGCTCCCGTCAACCTGAAATGGCTCATACTGGCGAACCCGATGACAGCAGTTGTAGAAACTTTCCGGTTTTCTTTTTTTGGAAGTGGCAGTTTCAACTGGATAAACCTGCTCGGGTCAGCTGTGACCACATTGGTACTGCTCTTTGCCGGACTCCTCGCCTTTCATAAGGCTGAAAAAAACTTTATAGATACGCTTTAATGCCATGACGAAAATTGCCATTAAAGCAGAAAAAATCACCAAAGCTTATTTTACGGATAAAATCGGCACAGGAACGATCACCCGTGACTTTGAGCGCTGGCTTGCCGGGATATGCGGAAAAGCTGACCCGTATTTACCGGCAGAACCGAATCCTGAAAATAACTTCAATGTCTCCCAAAAAATTTTCTGGGCGCTTAAGAACATTAGTTTTGAAATTAACCAGGGTGAGGTTGTCGGTCTGGCGGGGCATAACGGCGCCGGAAAAAGCACATTATTGAAGATACTTAGCAGGATTACTACGCCTACATCAGGTAAAATCATAGGAACAGGACGTATCATAAGTTTGCTGGAAATCGGTTCCGGCTTTCACCCGGAACTGACCGGAAGAGAAAACATACATTTAAACGGAGCTATGCTAGGCATGCGTAAATCGGAAATTAAACGGGAAATGGATGCTATACTTTTTTTCGCAGAGGTGGAAAAATATATAGACATTCCTGTAAAGAGATATTCATCGGGGATGTACACCCGGCTGGCCTTCTCGATTGCAAGTCATCTCTATTCCGATGTCCTGATCGTTGATGAAGTACTTGCCGTTGGCGATCATGCATTTCAGTTAAAATGTATAGATAAACTAAAATCACTAAGCCGCGATGAAGGCAAAACAATTATTCTGGTCAGTCACAATTCAGAAAACATCAAGTCTTTCTGCCATAAAGAGATCAAACTCATTAACGGACAACTGTCATGTCAATAAAAACCAGGCTCGCAATAATTTGCACCCACCCGATCCAATATTATGTCCCGGTTTTTAAACAACTGGCAGAGGTAACTGAATTAAAAGTATTTTACACTGCAGGAAAAAAAATCAGTTTTGACAAGGGTTTTCGACTAAATATTCAATGGGACATTCCATTGCTGGAAGGCTACGATTTTCAATTTCTGATCAACAATGCAAAAAAACATAGCACAAGCCGTTTTTTTGGAACAATAAATCCGGATGCGACAAGCATTATCCGGCAGTTTGACCCCAGTCACATCCTTATCTACGGGTGGGCACATTACAGTCATTTTAAGATCTTAAATTATTTTAGCGGAAAAGTCAGGATATTATTTCGCGGGGATTCCACAGCGCTCCGGCAGCAGCACCCGCTAAAATCCCTGACAAAGAAAATAATATTGAAATACATATACAGCCGTGTAAATCATGCCCTTTATACCGGCATCAACAATAAGTACTATTTCAAAAACTACGGGCTCAAAAACAATCAGCTCATTTTTGCCCCTCATGCAGTAGACAATGGACGGTTTGCCTGTACCAGGGCCACACTTCAGATCAGAGAAATGCTTCAGATCAAAAACAGCGAAATAGTCATCTTATTTGCGGGAAAATTTACAGCAGTTAAAAACCCCGAAATGCTCCTCAAAGCTTTTGCGGGTCTTCAACTCACAAACACGCACCTTTTGATGGTGGGAGACGGGCCCTTAGCCGCCAATCTGAGAAGTATATACCAGCATGAAAAAATTCATTTTCTCCCTTTCCAAAATCAATCCAATATGCCTGCAGTTTACCAATCCTGTGATCTGTTTTGTATGCCTTCAAAAAGCGATTCCTGGGGCCTGGCCATAAATGAAGCAATGGCGGCAGGCAAAGCCATACTGGCCTCAGACATGGTTGGTTGCTGTGCAGACCTTGTGAAACCTGCTAACGGAATGATCTTTCAGAGCAACAACATCTCAGACCTTAAACAAAGACTTGTCAAATTAACGCACAGTAAAGCTAAACTCACACAACAGGGACAATCATCCAAAGTCATCATACAGAAATGGAATTTTGAAACACAAGTAAAAGGTATATTAAGTGCATTATCCATATAATTTATCCAAAAAGCTAATTGTCCTTTTATACATTCCCTGGATCATATCAGAGTTGATCAGTTATCACCCTGTGCTGTCCTATTTTGTTGCCTGGCTGGGTTCTTTTTTTATCTTCTATTTAACCATTGCCTCTCCGTTGAATCAATTTAGTGCAGATCTTCCTAAGCAGCAGCAGTCCATGAGGCCGATTGTACTGATCCAGCTCATTTTTGCAGGATTCATGTGCAGTACTTCTATTTTTTACTTTTTTGACCATCTCGGATACGAATACCTGACAGACATCAATGCGCAATCCTTTCAGATCAGCGAACAAACGGCAAGAATTGCCAAATGCCAGCGTTTGGCCCTGCTCGGTCACACCGCTCTTTCGACCGGAATTCTGTCAATGACCAAATACTTCCCTCCTGTGAAATACGGAATTGCTGCAGCGCAAATTCCGCTGCTCATAAAACTTTGCATACTGACCTACCTGGCCGCATCCTCCCTGGTCCTTATCCCTGAACTCATTCAGTTTAAACAGCCGCTGTTAAATATAGCACTCAGCTGCAGCGCATATCTTTTTATACTTGGCATCACAGGCAAACACCGACTTTGCGTACTCTTCGGAATCACCACATTTGGCTTAAATATTATTTCCGCCGCACTTAGCGGTTTTAAAGAAGCGGTTATCCTGAATGTAATCCTGACCACATTCCTTGCTTATCCATATTTCAAAAGGACTGTCCTTGTACTCTCAGTCCCGGGTATTTATATTTTGTTATATGTTTTACCCACGTTTACTGCCGTGATCCGCAATCAATCGTGGATAAAAAAAAAGACCAGGGAGCAGGCTGGCGTCGAAGCCTACCAGACTTTTTTTGGCGAACACAATGAATACCAGATCATCAGCAACAACTGGGAATTTCTGACCAATCGTTTCAGTGAAATCGGGATGTTTACAGTATATGTAAAGCAGGTGCCATCTCACTATCCATACTATGGGTTACAAATCATTGAAAATTCAATTGCTGCCCTGGTTCCGAGGGCATTATGGCATGAAAAACCAAACACAGAACGTCTTGCCATGGAAAGGGTGTATAAAGCCGGCGTCGCCAACAGAGCTTCGTCGGTGTCGGCCAAAACAAGGCCCGTGGTCGATGCCTATCTAACAGCCGGCCCCATTGGTGTTTTCATTGCGATGCTCATTTATGGAATTCTGACACAATCCATTTGCAACAAAGCAGAACAATTATTTGGCGGATATGATCTGGGTTGCATTATTATTTTCAATAGCCTGTTCCAGTCATTGTGGCGTGGAAATACATTTGAATTCCTGCTGAACAATATCCTTTATAGTTATATACTGATGATGATCATTCACTGGATCTTAAGAAGAACAAAGATACTAATACCCTTATACTGATGAAACCATGAAAATAATACACATTACCCCTTCCTACAAGCCTGCGTTTATCTACGGCGGCACCATTTCGGCGATTGCTCAATTGTGTGAGGCCTTAACCAAATCCAATCAGGATGTGGAAGTGATCACTACAACAGCCAACGGAAAAGAGAGGCTTTCTTTCCAGACTGCAAAAACTCATACCATTGATGGTGTCAGCATCACGCATTTTAAAAGGTATACCAAAGACCACACGCATTTTTCACCATCATTACTATGGCATATGCTCCATACCATCAAAAAGAACCAAAAAGAACTGATCATCCATATCCATTCCTGGTGGAACCTTACCTCATTATTTTCCTGCCTGATCGCAAAGCATAAAAATATACCCGTAGTACTTTCGCCACGGGGTATGCTCAGCCCGTACACGCTAAGCAATAGAAATAAGCTGTTCAAGGCCCTTATACATCTTCTGATTGGAAAAAAACTTGTCAACTATTGCAGGATTCATGCCACCAGTGAAAAAGAGCGCAAAGACCTTTTAAAGATTCAAAATCAGACAAATATTGCAGTAATACCTAATTTGGTGCATTTCCCTCCCGCCGTAAGCTTTTCAGCGGACAATCATACCCGCAGCAAAGATAAATTCAACCTGCTGTTTCTTTCCAGAATTGAAGAAAAAAAAGGACTCGAACTCCTGTTCAAAGCACTTCACAAAGCAGACTTCCAGTGGCAGCTCACTATAGCGGGGGCCGGAGAGGAAGGATATCTAAAAAAACTGAAGTTCCTTGCCCTGGAATTAAAAATCTGTGATTCCATAACCTGGACGGGTCATATCAACGACTGTGATAAATATCAAGTGATCGCTAAAAATGACCTTTTAGTACTCTTCTCCTACAATGAGAACTTCGCAAACGTCATTGCAGAAAGCCTGACAGTAGGCACACCCGTTGCCATTTCCAGGGAAGTAGGGCTTGCGCCATTTATTCTCAAACACGATTTAGGCTGGGTGTCAGAATTGAACCCTGACGCTATCGCCGCCACACTAAGTCAGGCTTTTAATGATACGGGGAAAAGAAAAAAAATAAACCGGGTTGCCCCTGCTTTAGTCCGGGCGCACTTCTCAACAAAAGGGATAATTGAACAGTACTTAAACTTATACAGGCATTCATCATGATCAATCCTCATTTAACATTTATCATATTGACATTCAACGAGGAACTGAACATCAGGCGTCTGCTGGACTCCATAACTCCGCTAAACGCCCAAACCTGCGTGCTTGATTCAGGAAGCAAAGATAAAACACTGGACATTTGTCAGGAATATGGAGTAAATACAAAGTATCACCCGTTTATCAATCATCCCAGGCAATGGGATGCGGCATTAAAATTATTTGAGATCAGCACACCCTGGGTAGTCTGCCTCGATGCCGATCAGATCATTTCTCCCGAACTGCTCATGCGGCTGCAGGAATTTAAAGCAGAAAACCATCCTGACCTTGACGGCATTTATTTCAACCGTAAAAACTACTTCAAAGGCAAATGGATCAGGTATGGTGGCTACTATCCCAAGTTTCTGCTGAAAATGTTCAGATATGATACCGGATACTCTGACCTGACCGAAAATATGGACCATCGTTTTCAGGTCCCCGGCAAAACAGTCCTTTGGAAAACGGCTTATCTCATTGAAGAAAACTTAAAGGAAAACCAGATCAGCTTCTGGATAGAAAAGCACAACAGGTACAGTGACCTGCTTGCAGATGAGGACCTTGCGAGAAGAAGCAGGCAAATAAACAGTCTTGTCAGACCTAAACTGTGGGGTTCGCCAAATGAACACAATGCCTGGTTAAAAAAGATATGGCTTCAATTGCCTGTTTACCTCAGACCTTTTTTGTATTTCTTTTACCGGATAATTTTTCAATTGGGAATTCTCGACGGCAAGACCGGAATTATATTTCATTTTTTGCAGGCTTTCTGGTTTAGACTGGTAGTCGACATAAAAATAGAAGAGAGAAATTCGATAGATAAAATCTACAAACAAAGTCCTCTTAAATTTTTAATTGTCTTTATCGGTCTCTTCTCCATTTTTTATATGTTTAATATTATTCATATCGCCATCACCACACCCGCCGGGTACTATTCCGCATTCGTTGACCTGCACTTAAATTACATCTCCTTTTGGAGAAAATTCAGCATCAGCTCAACAGCCGGGATCTTAAAATCTTTGGGATATTTAGTGCACACTACCCCTTACGGACTTACGGTCAAAGACCATTCAGGCTTCAAACTCGTCTATTCCTGTCTTGGATATGGCGTGATGAGCTGTTTTGCCGCCTTTGTAATTTCCTTCCCCGCAGTTTTAATGTCCCGGATCAAATTTCTGCTGATTGGACTTGCCGGAATTCAGGCACTTAATACTTTAAGATTTGTGCTCATAGCTATTTTTTATACCCATAAAAGAACAGTCATAGATCATCATGACCTTTTTAATTACTCCCTATACCTTATCCTCGCCATTTCTGTTTATACCTGGACAAACCACCATGCACACCACCCGGCTAAAAAAGAATTTTGATAAGAAAGACTTTCAAACAGGGGCCTCCATATTTAAACAGGCGTCCTGGTATTTGATCAGTTTATTGCTATTCCGCAGCGGCGTGATTCCATTTAGCAGTTTACTGGTTATCCTGTTGAGGTGCTTTGGCGCTCAAATAGGAAAAAATGTAAGGATCAAACCCCATATCTATATAAAATACCCCTGGAAACTAACCATTGGAGACCATTCCTGGCTAGCCGATTGCTACATAGAGAACCTCAATCATGTTCATATAGGAGCTCACGTCTGCATCTCTCAGCGAGCCATGCTTTTAACCGGCAACCATGATTACCGATCGCCGGAATTCGACCTCATCACAAAACCCATTCTTATTGAAAACGGTGCCTGGATATGCGCCAACTCGACAGTAGGACCCGGCGTACGGGCAGGAACCGGGTCTGTTTTGATCGCCGGCTCAGTAGCCACGACCGATTTGGCATCAAATGCCATTTATCGGGGCAATCCGGCCCGGGTAAAACGCAAGCGATATTAAAATTTCAGAAGGTAAAGCAAAAGTTTTACCTTGCGTTCCGGTAAACATTTTATTTTTTATATGGCAGCTCCCCGTAAAGCCGCGTTAGGCTTCATCTTTATCACTCTACTCATCGACGTAATGGGCTGGGGCCTGATCATTCCCGTAATGGCAGACCTGATCGCCCAGTTAAAAGGCATACCCGTCAACCAGGCCAGCACCTACGGTGCCCTGTTGCTTTCTGTCTTTGCGATCACCCAGTTCCTGTTTTCGTCGGTGATCGGAAATCTGAGTGATAAATTTGGCCGCAGGCCGGTATTGCTGTCCTCGCTGCTCGGTTTTGGGATTGATTACATCATACTGGCCCTGGCCCCAACCTACGGCTGGCTGTTTATAGGAAGAATTATTGCCGGCATTACCGGCGCCAGTTTTACGACAGCAACAGCCTACATCGCCGATGTCAGCACGGACGAAACAACCAGGGCCAAAAACTTTGGATTGATCGGCGCAGCTTTCGGGCTTGGCTTCGTACTCGGTCCCGCGCTGGGTGCATTACTTGCTACCTGGGGCATCAGGGCACCCTTTTATGCTGCTGCTGCACTTTGTCTGCTCAACTGCATTTTCGGATATTTCTTTTTACCCGAGTCTTTAAGCAAAGAAAATCGCCGGTCATTCGAATGGAAGCGTGCAAATCCCTTTGGTTCCCTCAAATTCCTGACCCGTCACCCGGAAATCGGCGGGCTTGCCCTTGGTTTTTTCCTGATCTATCTTGGGGCACAGGCCGTACAAGGCAACTGGAATTTCTTTACGATCTACCGCTTTAACTGGAGTGAGAAAATGGTCGGCATTTCCCTTGCGGTTGTCGGCGTACTGGTGGGTGCCGTGCAGGCAGGGCTGACCCGGGTCATCAACCCGAAAATCGGAAATGAAAAAAGTATTTATTTAGGTCTGTCCCTATATGCACTTGGCTTAATCCTGTTTGCATTCGCCACCGAAGGCTGGATGATGTTTGCATTTTTGATCCCCTATTGCCTGGGTGGTATATGTGGCCCTTCGCTGCAGTCCATTATATCCGGACATGTCCCTTCAAATCAACAGGGCGAACTGCAGGGCGCACTCACGAGTTTGATGAGCCTCACCACAATCATAGGCCCGCTGATCATGAACAGCACATTTGCATATTTCACCTCTGATAAGGCCCCGTTTTACCTGCCGGGAATACATTTTCTGATCGGCGCGGCATGCATGCTGATGAGCATTTTCATTACCTACAGAGTATTGAGCCAGGAAAAAAAGACATTGTAAATCTGTTCCATGGGCTTAAGAAGAATTTTAAAAAACATTCAGGATCACAAAAAACACAATTCAGATTACCTGAACATTTCCTATTCCCAGGAAGGCGAGGATTTAATTCTCAGCAGAATTTTTGAAGATAAGAAATATGGTTTTTTTGTTGATGTAGGCGCACTTCATCCGCAGCGCTTTTCAAATACCTATAAGTTCTACCAAGCGGGCTGGAAAGGAATCAACATCGACGCGATGCCGGGGAGCATGAAACTGTTTAAAGAAATCCGGCCCTTAGATATCAATCTGGAAATTCCAATAGCTGACCATGCCGGATTATTGGATTATTACATATTTAACGAGCCCGCATTAAATACTTTATCCAAAGAAGTCGCCGTTGAGCACAGCCAGGTGGAAGGATATTTCATTAAGGAGGTCATCCGTATAGAAACCAACACACTCGAAGCGATACTGGATCAGTATCTGCCCGATGGTCAGGTGATAGATTTTTTAACCATTGATGCAGAAGGGCTTGATTTTCAAATCCTGAAATCAAATAACTGGTCAAAATACAAACCAGACATTGTCTTAATTGAAAACTACCTGACCCTCAAAAAAATGACGGGTTCAGAGATAGACAGCTATTTGAATAGCAAAGGATATGAGATGTGTGCAAAAACAGTAAATACTTATTTTTACAACCGCATCGAAGACGTACAGCCTTAAACTGGCGCGTTAATCGCTAACCACAGCATATCTTTGAGTTCGACCATGCCCTTTTGGGCAACAGATGAAATAAAGATGGACGGGATATTTGCAGGAAGCTCTTTTTTCATTTCAGCCACCAGTTCCTCATCCAGCAGATCAGATTTGGTAATGGCCAGTAAATGCGGTTTCTGCATAAGCTCGGAGTTGTAATCTTTCAGCTCAGCCTTCAATATTTCGTATTCTTCAGTAACACTCCGGTGGGTATCCGCAGGTACCATAAACAGCAGTACAGAATTGCGCTCTATATGCCTCAAAAACCTGAATCCTAATCCTTTGCCCTTAGAGGCGCCCTCAATAATTCCCGGAATGTCGGCCATTACAAACGACTTGCTGTCGCGATAGGAAACAATGCCCAGGTTAGGAACTAACGTAGTGAAAGGATAATCAGCGATTTCGGGTTTCGCGGCAGAAAGTACAGACAGCAATGTGGATTTACCGGCATTTGGAAAACCGACCAGCCCGACATCAGCAAGTACTTTTAATTCCAGCACCATCCATTCTTCCTTACCCAGCTCACCCGGCTGCGCAAATCGTGGTGTCTGCAATGTTGGAGTTTTAAAATGCCAGTTGCCCAGCCCGCCCCTGCCGCCAGGAGTCAGTATCTTCGTTTCCCCATCCTTAGTGATTTCAAACAGGACATTGCCTGTTTCAGCGTCCTTTGCAATGGTGCCCAAAGGCACATCCAGGATCTCATCTTTACCTGACTTACCGGTAGAGGTTCCGCTGGAACCCGGCAGGCCGTCCGGCGCTATAATGTGCTTGCGGTATTTCAGATGCAGTAAGGTCCAGAACTGCGCATTACCCCTCAGGATAATGTGTCCGCCCCTGCCGCCATCACCACCGTCAGGGCCGCCTGTAGCAGTCCTGATGTCACGGTGCAAATGCGCCGATCCTGCCCCTCCTTTACCGGAGCGGCAGCAAATTTTAACATAATCAACAAAATTTGAACCCTGCGACATAATCTGATTAGTACTGGTCTACAACAGCACACAGATCAGTAAAAATATCTTCTATCTTACCGATACCGTTTACCTTACTCAACTTGCCCTGACCTTCATAGTATGGCAAAACATGAACAGTTTTGCTAAAATATTCCTCAATTCTTTTTTGCAGCTTATCTGCCTGATCGTCCATGCGGCCTGTTTCCAGCTGACGCTGGGCAATCCGCTTGGTCAGTTCATCCTGATCGACATCCAGTGCAATTACACCGGCTATCGAAGTACCTTTGCCTTCCAGGAATTCATCCAGCGCCTCAGCCTGAGGTACAGTCCTTGGAAATCCGTCAAAGATAAAACCTTTAGCCTGCGGGTTCTTATCCACTTCTTCTTCCAGCATCTCAATGGTTATTCCATCAGGTACCAATTGTCCCTCAGCAATTAAAGCACTTACTTTTTGACCCAATGGAGATTGATTTTTGATATGGGCCCTGAAAAGGTCGCCGGTTGATATGTGAACCAATTGATACTTATCAATCAATTTCTCTGATTGGGTGCCTTTGCCTGCACCCGGTGGGCCAAAGAGAACAAAATTCAGCATTCGGGTTATCTTTAAGTGTAAAAGATCCTGTGTCATCTGACCAGGATCCAAATCTAATTCGAGGCAGCAAATATAGGATTTTAATTGAGCATTTAAAGCACCAGCGGATTAATTGCCGAAGCCGCAGGTTCTCCAACCGGCGTATTCATCAGCCAGCGTTCGCGGTCATTTACCTGCCAGGTATTTTTAGGATCGGCCACATTTGCGCCGTCAGCCATATAAATGACGGTCATTACCTCCCGCATCACACCGGATTTATTGCCCGGGGCACTGTGAATGGTATTGCCATAATGCCAGGTGGCATCACCTGCCTTCATCGTAGCAGAACGAGCTATCGGGAAATTGTTTCCCTTCACATAGCTTTCATATTCCTGTTCAGACTCATCAGATATTTCATAGTCAAATACCACCCCTTTTTTATGAGATCCTGTGGCAAAGGTCAGCATCCCCATGTCCACATCGATATCCACCAAAGGCATCCACATGGTTACTGTATTGGCAGTATCCAGCGGCCAGTAATACTGGTCCTGGTGCCATGGAGTCGGACCTCCGTAAGGTTCCTTAAATAAAGCCTGATCATGGTAGATCCGGACATTCTCCACACCAAGCAGATCAGCGGCGATACCGCCCATCCGTTTCGCCAGCGTATATTGCTTTACCGCTTCGTCTACCTCCCATAAATTCATGACCTGCAAAAAAGCTTTTCCATAGGTGTCCCGTTCCTCCAGATCCCGCTTTTCGGTGTTGAATTGCCGGGCAGCCGTGTTGATCACTTCGCGATAAATCATCATTTCTTCCGCATCAAGTACACCGGGGGTGAGTATATGACCATTTTCACGGAATGCCGCACATTGTGCTGGAGTGATTGGATAACGTGTGTTCAGTTCAGGTAATTTGATTGTTGACATAGCTAAACGTTTAGGGTTTATAATCGGTTAAGCGAAATAAGGATTAAAAGGCAATTCTCAAAAGGAAGAAATTGGTATTTTAATGGCTTTTTTTATCCATTTATCAGCCACAAGGATTAACTTTATGAAAATATGAACTAATCAGCATGGCAAAAGCATCATTCGAGGCACTCAATCCCTACACCACCCATTCTTTTTTGCTTCGCCAATTCAGCGAATTTACAGCACCATATCACTTTCATCCGGAATATGAACTTACCCTGATTGTAAAAGGCAAAGGTAACCGGTATGTAGGCAATCATATGGCAGCATACGATGATAGCGACTTGGTGTTGCTCGGTTCCAATTTGCCGCATTGCTGGAAAAACGAACCATTAACAGCGGAGGACGATAACGTGTCAGCTGTGGTGATCCAGTTTGCTCCCGATTTCCTGGGCAATGATTTCCTGGGCAAACCTGAACTTTCACTGATTGCCCACCTCCTTCAAAAAAGCATGCACGGCATTCAGTTCACCGGGAAAACAGCAGGAGCCATCCACGAACGGATGCTCGCGCTGACACTTGAAGAAAATTCCTTTAAAAGATTATTGGGTCTTCTGGATATACTTTATGCGCTGGCCACATCAAAAGACTATACACTGCTGGATCAGCAGGGCCTGAGTTCCCAGGCTTCCGGCGCCAGATCGGAAAGGATCAATACCGTGCTTGGCTATATTATAGACAACTATAAGAACGAGATCTTGCTGGATGAAGCCGCGGCACTGGTCAGCATGACCCCAAATGCTTTTTGCAAATATTATAAAAAGACGACCAAAAAGACCTTCATAGAAACAGTTACCGACTACCGGGTCAATTATGCCATACAACAGCTCATTTATTCCGACAGGTCCATCTCCGACATTTGTTTTGATAACGGATTTGGAGATCTCTCCCATTTCTATAAACTATTCAAAAGGAAAATGAAACTAAGCCCTTTAAAATACAGGAAAGAATTCAGAAAAGACCTCTGAACACTATTTCCTGATCACTTTGACATTGAATATTACCGGTGTCAATGGCACATCGTCCTTGTTGGCGGCCACTGAATTGATGGCATCGGCAACCTCCATCCCTTCCACGATCTCGCCGAATATGGTATAGTCCTGGTCCAGATAAGGAATGCCACCTATGGTCTTATATACTTCGCGCTGCGCTGCCGGAATCTTCCTGTTCTTTTTCTTTTCGGCTGCATCCAGCTGCGCATCTGTCTGTACTTTACCGGCTACCAGGTAGATCTGGGAAAAATAGGAGCTCTTGTCCGGATTGTCATCCCTCCCGGCACCCAGAGCTCCTTTTTTATGGAAAAGTGTTGGTTTCAACTCTGCAGGGAAGCGCTTCACACCCAGTTCCGGATGCCGTTTTTCCCTGTTCAGAATGGTATCATCGAGTTCTCCGCCCTGGCTCACAAAATCTTTGATGACCCGGTTGAACTCCGCATTTTTATAAACTCCCTTTTTTACAGCCTTCAGAAACATATCCCTGTGCTTTGGGGTTTCGTCATACAGCATCACCTTAATATTGCCTTTGCCGGTTTCGAAAAGGACATGTATAGATTGTGCACCCAGCACAAGCGTACAAAACAACAGGTAAAGCAACAGCAAGGCTTTTTTCATCTCAGGTTTTTTTCCGTACTAAGATAAAAAAACAGGTTTACTTTTTCTCTGCAAGTTCCTTAACTATTTCCATAGACCGTGGCCAGGTCTTATCAAAATAATCTGCAAATTCTTCTGTAATATCCAGCTCTGTCAGCCATTCGGTCTTACCGTCTTTTTCTGTCAGCGTATAGTTTTCAGTGGATCCGGCCCATTCTTTGACCCTGTCACTGGTCGTATCTTCTTTGCCATTTATGATTTCACCGAGATGTCTGATCGACAAAAACTCATACGGGATATTCTCCGCAATTTCGGCTACCATACCTGAGCCTTTTCCATCTCCGAATATTGCCCGGCTTCCTTTCTTCCAATCGGTCTCTACATTTGAACCTTCTGCAAAGACAGCAGTCCAGATTGGATAGGTATCTTCACCGATAATTACATTCCATACTCTTTCACGGGGAGCATCAATGGTGATTCTGAATTCTTTCTTTTTCATGGCTTTAGGATTTAATGATTAAATAAACATTCGTCTATACAAATATGGGTATCCTAATTAAGACAAAACAGGTGCCAGTACGACAAATTAAGGGGCTGTACACGTCAAGCTCTGTTTGTGCAAGGCTGCTGCTCCCTTATTGATACTATCTTCTTAAGCCAATATTCAGATGGTTTTAAAATGGTAAAGTAATGCTTGAAAGGTCATTTGGGCCTATCAAGGGTTATGCAACCCCTATGCAAGGGTTGAGGGAAGGTTATGAAGATAAGGAAGCAAAAGGGTATCAAAACGAAAACAGGTAAGATTTAGATCCTGCTGTCAATTAAGCAGCTACAAACATTTTCCTAAGTGCAAGCAATGCGGATTTAACCCTGGATTTAACAGTTCCAAGTGACATTCCCAATTCATCTGCTGCTTCCACGTGGGTATAGCCCTTGAAATAAACTCTGTCAAGGACCAGCTTTTGTGATTCAGTAAGGGATTCGGTCAATTCCCTGAGACCGATTGTATCCGGGTTAAAATGATACATCAATTTAGTTTCCGTTCCTTCAAAAACGATTGCCAGCTCTTTATTTTGAGTACTCCTGATCTCGCCCTTAAGCCTGAGGTGGTCAATCGCAGTATTTGTAGCCATTCTTGCCATCCAGGTGTATGGTCTTCCCTTAACTTCCTCATATTTAAGGGAAGATTTCCAGATTTTGACAAAGGTTTCCTGCAATACATCCTGGGCTATTTCATCGCGTTTTACAATTTTTAAAATGAGTCGCATTAGCGCCGGCGCATAGTCCTTATACAAAACAGCAACAGAAGGCAGCCGACTTACGCGGTCATCATGCCGCTGTTCCAGCCAGCGGGCAGGATTTGCCACCTTATCGTTTGAAAAAGCAGCCGTGCAGAAAGGAAACGCGTTAGCCCTCATGTCAGATCAATAATACACAGGAATTCTGATGTCTAGTCCCTGCTCCTATAACACTTTACGTTTGTTTTTGTGTTGAGGTTGCGTCTCGTCGTATGTTTAATTTATCTGATGATAGTTCACACCGGCAATGCGCCCTGACAGATGATTTATAAATTCGATCAACACTACCAAAGTTTTTTAACTTTACGAACATGGCGAAACAAAGGAACATCAATACGATTCCTAACGATGACATTTCATTTAGAGCGCGCATCTCAGCTTTAAGTAATCTTCCGGCGCTTTTTAAGCTGGTATGGCAAAGTAGCCCGCAAAAGACGACCTTTAGTTTTCTCCTGCGCATTCTCCGTTCTGCTATGCCGGTCACCCTGCTCTATGTGGGGAAACTGATCATTGATGAAGTTGTGCACCTGACCCATCAGGGTGCCGGCGGCGATCAGCAGCTGTTATGGGAACTGGTGGCACTGGAATTCGGTCTCGCTGTGGTTACCGACGGACTGAACCGTCTCATCAATTTGCTGGACAGCCTGCTGGGCGATCTTTTTTCAAACCATACTTCCATGCAGATCATGCGCCACGCAGCCACGCTTGACCTGGAGCAGTTTGAAGATTCTGTCTTTTACGACAAACTGGAGCGGGCAAGGCAGCAGACCGTCGGACGGAGCATTTTATTGTCCCAGGTCATGAGCCAGGTACAGGACTTCATTTCTATGGGTTTCCTGGTCACCGGCCTCTTCGCCTTCAATCCATGGCTGATCCTGCTTTTACTGGCGGCAATCATCCCTTCTTTCTTAGGAGAATCCTATTTTAACAGTAAAAATTATGCTTTAACAAGAAGCCAGACACCCGAAAGACGTGAACTGGATTATTTGCGGTATCTGGGGGCCAGCGATGCCACAGCAAAAGAGGTAAAAATATTTGGACTATCAGATTTCATCATCAACAGGTTCAGGACCCTGTCCGGAAAATTTTATAAAGACAACAGCAAACTGGCAGTTCGCAGGTCAGCATGGGGCACACTCTTGTCGGTTTTAGGTACTGTTGGTTATTACGCTGCTTATGCGGTCATCATTTATCAGACCATCAGCGGTAAGGCGTCGGTAGGCAGTCTGACCTTTTTGGCCGGTTCCTTCAGACAGCTGAGCAATCTTATGGAAAACATGCTCAGCCGTTTTACATCCGTATCGCAGGGAGCCATTTATTTAAATGACTTCCTGGAATTCTTTGAGATCAAACCCAAAATAAAAATCGAAGCCAATGCACTTCCTTTTCCCAACCCGATCAAACTGGGATTTACTTTTGAAAATGTGGGCTTTCAATACCACAATTCGGAAAGATGGGCAAACCGGCATTTGAACTTTACACTGAACCCGCGCGAAAAACTGGCATTGGTGGGTGAAAACGGAGCGGGAAAAACCACCCTGGTCAAGCTTTTGGCGAGGTTATATGATCCCACAGAAGGCCGGATCCTGCTGGATGGAATAGACCTGAAACTGTATAATCTGGAAGACGTCCGTTTGAACCTGGGCATCATTTTTCAGGATTACCTCAAATACCAGATGACCTTTTCCCAAAACATCGCAGTCGGGAAAATCAGTGAGGCAGATAACATTGAGCTGATCAAAAAAGCAGCCCGGGAGAGCCTGGCAGATACGCTGGCCAAAAAACTGCCCAATGAATATGACCAGTGGCTGGGCAAGAGATTTAATGACGGAGTAGAACTGTCCGGCGGAGAATGGCAAAAAGTGGCACTCGCACGGGCCTACATGAAAGATGCACAGGTGCTGATCCTGGACGAACCCACCGCCGCTTTAGATGCAAGAGCGGAATACGAGGTATTTCAGCGTTTTGCTGAGCTGACCAAAGGAAAATCTGCAGTGCTGATCTCCCACCGTTTTTCCACAGCAAGATTAGCCGACAGGATCCTGGTACTCGATAATGGGATGATCCTGGAAAGTGGCACGCACAGCGAATTGCTGAAAAGTGAAGGCAGATATGCAGAGCTGTTTAAACTGCAGGCAAAGGGATACCAGTAATTCTATTTTTGATAAACACGCACATAGTCTACTTCAAACCGGTTTGGAAACCTGGTCTTGCTCACATCGCCCCCGTTTGCCCCGCCCATAGCCAGGTTCAGCAGCATATAGTGCGGCTGGGTGAAAGGATTGAAACCGCTGTCATCTTTGTTATACAATTTATCCACGCTGACTTTCAGGAATTCTTCATCATCGACGAATAAGGTAATCTCTTTTTCCGTCCAGTCCATGCGCCAGATGTGAAACTTTGCGGCCCACTCCTTTCCGCCCAGTTTGGCAACGGGTGTTTTTTTGCTGTACCACATGGCCTTATAGCGCTCAGCAGTACCGGTTGCAATATTGGCCAGAAGGGTGTCCCTGTAATATTCCATGATGTCGATCTCTCCATTGGATGGCCATTGTTTTGATACACCCAGCGTCCACCAGGCCGGCCACAAGCCCGCACTGATGTCAATTTTCCCCCGCATGACGAAGCGTCCGTACTTCCAGCTATGCAGACCAGAGGTATTGATGCTTGAAGAAGTGTATTCAATATTTTCGGGACTGCTTTTCCAGTCCCTGCTGCCTTTTTCAAAGTGCGGATTTGCCTTGGTTTCTTTCCTGCCTTCAATGATCAGTACGCCATTTTCGCACCAGGCATTGTCAGTTTGGTACCATTGCAGTTCCTGGTTTCGTACAAAGCCCTGTTCAAATTTCCAGTTTGCAGGATCTGGTTTATCTTTTTTATTAAATTCTTCGGCCCAGACCAGTTTATAGTCACCCTGCTTACTGCTTTGGGCCAGTACCCCCGACGGGATGATCCAAAATGCAAAAATTAAAGCAACAGGAATGGTACAGATTAATTTTATCATAAGTCGTATTTTACTGGCACAGCAAGATAAGAAACAGACATTTAACATCATAATGCGTAATAATTTCATATTGTTTCCTTTTACTTTCGAAAACGATTGCTTATACTTACGTTTTATTACACATCACTCCAAATATAAACTATGAGTAAGTATATTTTATCCTTTGACCAGGGAACCACAAGTTCGAGGGCAATTGTATTTAACAGAGAGGGAACCATTGTATCCATCGCTCAAAGAGAATTTGAACAGATCTATCCGCAACCGGGATGGGTGGAGCACAACGCCGCTGAAATCTGGTCAACACAGGTTAGCGTAGCTACTGAAGCCATTGTAAAAGCCGGAATCACGCCAACAGACATCGCCGCCATAGGCATCACCAATCAACGGGAAACCACAGTATTGTGGGACAGAAAGACCGGGGAGCCACTGCACAATGCCATTGTCTGGCAGGACAGAAGGACTTCTGCTTATTGCGATGAGCTTAAAGCCAAAGGTCTGGCCAAAAATATACAGGAAAAAACAGGGCTGATCGTTGATGCTTATTTCTCCGCCACCAAGATCAGGTGGATGCTGGACAATGTACCGGGAGCAAGAGAAAAAGCCCTGGCAGGAGAAATTGCTTTTGGCACTATAGATTCCTGGCTGATCTGGAAACTTACCGATGGAAGAGTTCATGTTACGGATGTGACCAATGCATCCAGGACCATGATCTACAACATTCACACTTTGGAATGGGATCAGGAGTTGCTGGACTTGTTTGACATCCCTGCCGCTATCCTCCCTGAAGTAAAATCTTCGAGTGAGGTTTACGGGGAAACTACCGGAAATGTACTTGCCGCTAAAATACCGATTGCGGGGATTGCCGGAGATCAGCAGGCCGCACTTTTTGGACAAATGTGTACTGAGGTAGGCATGGTTAAGAACACCTATGGTACTGGCTGTTTTATGCTGATGAACATTGGGGATAAGCCTATCATTTCACAAAACAATCTGGTCACCACTATTGCCTGGAAAATCAATGGCAAAGTGCAATACGCACTGGAAGGCAGCATTTTCATAGGCGGAGCCGTCGTTCAGTGGCTCAGGGATGGTCTGGGCATCATCAGCTCCTCTGCCGAAGTAGAGGTGCTTGCCCAAAAAGTACCCGATACCGGGGGTGTTTATTTGGTGCCTGCTTTTGCCGGACTGGGTGCTCCCCATTGGGATCAGGATGCAAGGGGAACCATTACCGGAATCACCAGGGGGACCAATGCCTCGCACATCGCAAGAGCCGCTGTTGAGAGCATTGCATTTCAGACCATGGAAGTGTTAAAGGCAATGGAAGCGGATTCAGGGCACCGCATTAAAGAATTAAGAGTAGATGGCGGGGCGACCGCAAACGATATGCTGATGCAGTTTCAGGCAGACCTGCTGGACACAACGGTCATTCGTCCGAAAGTTACCGAGGTAACTGCATTGGGAGCCGGCTACCTGGCTGGTCTGGCTGTTGGTTACTGGAGCAGCATGGACGAAATCAGCGGTCAGTGGCAAATTGACAAGAACTTTAATGCAGGCAATACAGAAAACATTGCAGAACGGATAAAAGGCTGGAACAGGGCTGTTAACGCAGCTAAGGCTTGTACCATAAAATAATTTCATACACACCTAATTCAATTAAATATGTCACCATTTTCAGCCGAAATTATCGGCACCATGTTTATGATCCTCCTAGGCAACGGCGTAGTTGCCAACGTAGTTTTAAATGGCACCAAGGGCAATAATGGCGGCTGGATGGTCATTACCACCGCATGGGCCTTTGCCGTTTTTGTTGGCGTTGTCATTGCAGGACCCTATAGCGGAGCCCACCTTAACCCTGCAGTTACCATTGGTCTTGCTCTTGCAGATCGGTTTGAATGGACACTGGTCCCCACTTATATCGCCGGGCAGTTCATCGGCGCTATGGCCGGTGCTTTCCTGGTATGGTTGCTTTACAAAGATTTCTATGCAGGCACGCCTGACCAGGGAGCCAAGCAAGCGACTTTTTGCACGGCTCCGGCCATTCCCAATAAAGTTTCCAACCTGATCAGCGAGATCATCGGTACTTTTGTGCTGATCTTTGTGATCTATTATTTTACAGATGCAAAAATGGGCTCTGATAAAATCCCCATTGGCTTAGGTTCAATTGGAGCCTTACCGGTAACGCTACTGGTTTGGGTCATCGGTTTATCTCTTGGCGGTACTACCGGTTATGCCATCAATCCCGCAAGAGACCTTGGTCCCCGGATCATGCATGCCATATTACCTGTAGCCGGTAAAGGAGGAAACAACTGGGGATATGCCTGGGTTCCGGTAGCCGGCCCGCTGGTTGGCTGTGCTATTGCCGCACTGCTGCTCCACACAATGAAGTAATATTCTATACAAAACAAAAAAAGCAGACGGTAAGACCGTCTGCTTTTTTTGTGGTATTGATTTTACCTGTTAAATACTTACTTCTTTTGCTGTGACAAGAAAGTGATCAGTGAAGCAAATTCTTCGTAAGACAATGAGTTGGCAAGGCCACTTGGCATCATCGATGTTTCCAGTTCTTTTCTGCTCAGTACATCAGCAGTTTTCACTGTAGTCACTTGTCCGGCAATGTCCCTCATCGTAATTTTGTCCGCGGTTTCCGCAGTCACAAATCCCATATAGGTTTTATCTCCTTTTGCGCTGATCATTACGGTAGAAAAGCCCTGAGAGATCGAAGCATTAGGTTTTAAGATCGACTCAGCGATGTGCTCCCGGTTCATGATCGAACCGATCTGCCCCATAAATGGCCCTTTCAAAGGCTCCCCTTTATTGAGACTATGGCAGGCGATACATCCCTGTTTAGCAAAGATTCCCTTACCCAAAGTCGGATTGCCCTTGATTTTTGCCATTGCCAGCATCACGTCTTCGATAGAAGATTCGCCGATCTGTCCTTTCTTGTTTTTGATCTTTTCCAGGTCTACTTTTACTTCCTCTTTGGCTGTCTGGTTTTCTTCTCCCCCAAATTCACTGATGCCCATTTGGTTCTTGGCATTCAGATCAGTGATGAATTGTTTTCCCGCTGTATTGGCCTTGCTCCATTCTTCTGTCAGGAAGGTTTTGATGGCCGGTGACCCTGCCCAGTCCACCGCAACATAATATGGACCATGCCCGTCAGGTCTGGTCGTCCACCAGGTCAGCCCTTTATATTCATCTTCTTTTTTATAAAGACGGGATATGATGGTCATGATCTGGCTTTTTAACTCCGGGTCTGTTGCCTTTTTATAGGCTGCGATCAATCCGCCTACTGCATTCTGGTCGTGCATGTAGCGCAATGCCCAAAGTGCAATGGTAGAATTCTCAGTTCCGATGGCTTTCACACAGGCATCCGCAGCGTTGAGGTTCAGCAATGAATGTACGGCCAGGTGCGCCGGTATGATCTCCGAATTAGGGGTTGCATGAGGTCCTTCAGTACCCTTTGCCGGAGCGACAAATGAAGCCGGCACTTTTACTTTTAACAAGGCTGAGATGGCCTCCTCACGACCTAAACGGCCCAGACCGATAATCGCCACAGCACGCACACGCTGGTCTGCATCATTGATTCCCTTAAGAAAAGGATCAAGCGGCACTGTTTTAACTGCAGTTTTCCGGTCGGCAAGCGCACGCAGGGCAAACTCTTTTACTTTCTGATCTGAGGTCAGTTTGACCAGGTTGGCAATACCCTCTTCTCCTGCTGCCTGGGCATAGGTGAAAATTCCTGCCGCACGGGCATACAATGGCAGGCTTCCATCAGCTGCTATACCCCATGAGGCTTTAGCCGCATCCTTGCCGGAACGGCGCAACAGTTCTTGCTGGGCTTCAAGCCTTGCTACCGCACTGTTTGATTTTAACAAATTCGTCAATCCTTTTACTGATTCTTTTTTAAGATCAGGAAAGGCTTTGTATTTCCAGTCTTTAGGAATTGCCCTTACAATAAACCCTTTGCTCGGGCTTCCCGAATACCCTGCTCCGTCCCATGCCGCAAGATAAAGACGACCGGAACCATCGACATCAAGGTCAGTGATCTGGTTCAGCTTAATGAACTCTTCGTCTTTTTGTTTAAAGCTCGCACCATCCGGGGTAACCCTGTGAATATACAGAAAGCTGTTGCCCCAGTCCGCCATCATAGGTACATGGTTATATTTTTCAGGCCAGGTCGGTTCATCCATAAAAAGGGAGCCGGTTCCCGATCCGCCGCCTACATCGACAAGGCCCGGAATGATCTCTTCTGTAAAGTTTTTGAAAAGCAATGGATAGCCGTATTCTCCGGACTGGATGTGATGGCTAAAGCGGATGTTCCAGCCGCCGCCGTCATTGGTATTGTCACGGGTAAAGATGTTCATATACGGGTCAATTGCCACGTCGTAGATGTTACGCGTACCATGCGTATACAGCTCCATCTCCCTGCCATCGGGCCTTACCCTTACGATTCCCCCTCCATGAAGCGTCATTTTGGTCCCGTCACGGTCTACAGCATTGTAAAACCCGAAATCACCGGCAGCAATATAAATCCAGCCATCGATGCCCATACGCAAACCATTGGTGGCATGGTCGGTACCACGGCTCTGAACAAATTTCGGGGAACTGATGTTTTCGATCAATGGCTGTGAAGGGCCGTCGGCAACGCCGTCCTGGTTTTTGTCTTCAAATACAACCAGCGCCATACCTGTGGCTATTCCGTTTTCTTTGGAAAAGGTCGTATGGAGCACATAGACTTTATCACCCTGGGCAATGATACCCCGGGGATTGTCTACTGCTGCAAATTCTGTGTGTTTGTCCACTTTCCCGTCATTGTTGCTGTCGATAAGCTTGACGATACTTCCCTTGCCGGGATCTTTGCCCAGTGAGCCGATCTTATCGACCCCTACAAAGACTTCTCCGGTAGCGGCAACTGCCAGACAGGCCGGACTGGGTGTCAGATCAGCGCTCGCAAAATTGGTCAGGTTAAGCTCTCCGGGCCATCTGGAGGCATTGCGCAGCGTGTCCTGCGGTTGGCGGTTCTTAGTCCGGTCTGAGGACCCTGGGATCTTTTCGTTAAACTTATATCCAAAAAGGATCAGAAAAGCATAAATTAGAATTAACTGGATTTTAAACATAGTTGTGTGTTACTTACCCAAACTTAGAAAAAATTGTGCTAAAAATAAGAATGCTGTAAAAATGTAAAGACTTAATTGCGATGAAGCTGTGCAAAATCACAGCACTTTTCTGACTTCAGGGGCGACTTTAGTGCCAAACAACTCAATGGCTTTCATCATCTCTTTGTGCGACGGATCGCCTACATCCATATGGCCAATAAACCGGGTAATGCCAAATAACTCATGCATGTACAGAATTTTATCGGTCACCTGAGCCGCTTCGCCCATAAATAATGCGCCTTCTTTTGAACGCCCGCCGTCATACTGCTCCCTGCCATACGGTGCCCAGCCCCGCGATGCACCAACCCTGTCCATTTGTGCCGCGTAATTGTAGTAATACTGATCTATACTGGCTTCATTATCACTTACAAAGCTATGCGAATGGATCCCGATCTGAATTTTGCTGACATCATGACCATTCTTTATATATTCCTGCTTGTAGAACTCAATTAAAGGCTGGAACTGTTTAGGCATGCCGCCTATAATGGCAACCACCAGTGGCAATCCCAGCACCGCGGCCCGCAGCACCGACTGCGGCGTTCCGCCTACGGCAATCCATATCGGCAGCTTTCCGTTATTGGTAGCCCTGGGCAGCACCATCTGATCTCTAAGCGGTGCGCGCAATTTGCCTTCCCAGTTCACCACTTCATTGTTGTTGATGTTTAACAAAAGGTCCAGCTTTTCCTCAAACAAGCGGTCATAATCACTCAAATTGTAACCAAATAAAGGAAAGGATTCTATAAAACTGCCACGGCCCACTCCTATTTCAGCACGTCCGTTAGATATCAGGTCGATTGTCGAAAAATCCTGGTATACCTTTACCGGTTCGGCCGAACTCAGGACGGTAACGGTGCTCATCAGCTTAATTTTCTTAGTAATGCTCGCCGCTGCAGCAAGCACAATCTCAGGAGCAGACACCGCATAATCCGGCCTGTGGTGTTCGCCCAGACCAAAAACGTCAAGTCCAACCTCGTCAGCTAATTTTATCTGTTCCAGAATTTCGCGGAGTTTCAATCCTGCTTCACGTGGTTTCCCTGTTTGCGGATCAAATGACAAATCGCCAAACATTCCTATTCCTAATTCCATTATAGTTCTCCTTTTTTTATAAGTCAAAATTATGGAACTCTGCGTTATCCGGCCTTGATGTAGGATAAGAATTTTTGATACTGTGAAAGTATTTAACAGGGCAAGGTACTGGTTGTGGGCCAGTTCTGCTTTGCCGCAAAGCTGCAGTCGGAAAAAGTCCTGGGTATGAGTTCAGGACCACCATTTCGTTGCCTATCGTATTGACTTCTATAGCGGGAACGGCAATCATTGCACTTCTGACGGTCAGTTTTCAAGCTTATAAGGCCGCCAGGGCCAACCCCGTGGAAGCCCTGAAGTACGAATAAAATGCATTGAAAAATCCTGCAGAATTTAAATGAATATTCCAGCGCTATTAATGGTATATTTGCTCATAATCTCCTTCTTTATTCATTTGAGGATTGTTAATCCTGACCGATGGCTAAAATTGACTACAATCAGTATGTTATTGCCATTGGCGCTTCCGCCGGTGGGATAGAAGCTATATCCAATTTTTTCGATCATACACCAGCTGATGCGGTTTCGTATATTTTAATCCAGCACCTTTCTGCCGATTTTAAAAGCCATATGGCACAAATACTTGCGCCTCACAGTAAGCTGCAGATCATAGAGGTAACGGACAATACCCTGATAGAAACCAACAGGGTATACCTGATTCCCAGTGCCAAATTTATGACGGTCAAAAATGGCCGCCTGATCCTGACCGACAAAAAAGACAAAATTCCCCCGCATTTGACCATTGACCATTTCTTTTCCTCACTGGCAGAGGACTGCGGAGAAAAGGCCATCGGTGTGATCTTATCGGGGACCGGGCATGATGGCTCGATGGGAATTCAGGCAATTAAAAATTCCGGGGGCTTAGTCATTGTTCAGGATCCTGAAACGGCGACTTTTAACGAAATGCCATTATCAGCAATCGGTACCAGCTGCGCCGACCTTGTGCTTAAGCCCAGGGATATGCCACAGGCCATTGAAGATTATGTCAATGACGGAATGCAGGGAATCCTTTTAGGTAGTGAAAATGACCAGATCAGCGAAGATAAACTGTTAGGTATCTTTAACCTGATCAAAGCCAATTCGGCTTTTGATTTTACAGATTATAAACGTCCTACCATTTTAAGAAGGATAAAAAGACGTTTGCTGCAGCTCAATTTCAGCAATGCCAACACTTATTACGAATTTTTACAGAATACACCTTCAGAGGTCACACTGCTGGCCAACGATTTTTTAATTAGCGTAACATCCTTCTTCCGGGATCCCGAGGCATTTAAAGTGATTGATAATGTAGTCATCCCCATGATTATTGCACAAAACCCGGATAACGAAACCATAAAAATCTGGGTCGCGGGCTGCGCAACGGGAGAAGAAGCTTTTTCACTAGCGATTTTGATAAAGGAATATCTGAATAAGATCGGTCAGAACAGGATGATTAAGATATATGCAACAGACATCAATAAATCTGCACTGGCTATCGCCAAAAAAGGGATGTATCCTGATAGTATAGCAGAAACCATGGATAAGGTAAGACTGAAAAGTTTTTTTACTAAAGCGGGAACAACCTATAAAGTCAACCATGAGATCAGGAAGATGATCGTATTTGCAGAACATGACCTGGTTAGAAATGTGCCTTATTGCAACATTGACCTGATCAGCTGCCGGAACCTGCTGATTTATATGAACTTTGAGCTGCAGGAGAGGGCATTTTCCATGATGCATTTTGGCCTCCGGAAAAATGGATACCTGTTTCTTGGGCCCAGCGAAAACACTGAAGCATTAAAAAATGACTTCACAGAGATCAGTACTAAATGGAATATATACCAAAATAACAAGATCGGCAAGCCGGTAAAATTCAACACCTTTTCATCGCCCGTTATGGGAAATGTAACCGCAACAATGGAAGTAGTCAAAAAAACGGCAAGCCCGGTAATCAAATTAGCCTCAAGTGATGAGCTCAGTCTGGCAATTTTGCAGGAATCTGGATTTAACGGTGTCTGTACAGATGAAAATTTAATGGTCATCCGCTCTTTCGGAAATACAACCGGTTATCTTAAAAATGAAAACTTCAATTTTAACCTGAACGACCTGATGCCGGATCACATTTCCATTACTTTTAAGGCTGCGGCTCATAAAGCCCTGAAGCTGAATGAAAGGATTGAATTAAGTGGTTTAAAATTTGAAAATGCGGTTACGTCCAAAATACGCCTGGTTGATATCGTGATCAGGCCCTTTTTGATGGGTAAACCGGGCGGGAAATTTTTACTGATCTTGTTTGTAGAGAATAAGAGCAAGGCCAATGGCATACATATAATTCAAAACGGGGGTTTTGACCAGCTTGCCAAAGAGCATTTGGTCAACCTTGAACAGGAGCTTGCCGAATCAAGGCTGAACCTGGAAGCTGCAAATGAACGTTCAGCCTCATCCGATGAAAATATGCAGTCCTATAATGAGGAACAGCAATCTGCCAATGAAGAAATGCAATCTGCCAATGAAGAACTTCAGTCTGTTAATGAGGAGCTGCATACCATCAACAAAGAATACCAGGCAACGAATACCCAGTTAACCGAGTTGAACGATGACCTGAACAATTATTTCCGGAGTAATTTAAACGGGCAGCTGTTTGTGGACCGTGACCTGCTGCTGAAAAAATATTCACCTGGTGCGGTAAAGCACATCAATATCCGGGAAAGTGATATTGGCCGTCCTTTGAGCAACATCACTACAAATATTAAGTTTGAAACTTTGATTGACGACATTAAACAAGTCATGCTCGATGAGGAAACCATTACCCGGGAGGCGGAAGCATCAAACGGGAAGATCTACCAGGTCATGACCATGCCCTACATCAGAAAGCACAGTAAAAAATCTGATGGAGCGGTGATTAGCTTTTATGACATTACTGAATTAAAAAAAATATCACACGAACTGGATGTCACCAACAAAAAACTAAACAAGACAAATGGTGAAATAACGGTTGTAAACACAGAATTGAATGACCGTAATGAACAGCTCAACAATTCCAAAAAGTATATAGAAGAGATATTTAATACCATACACGATCCGCTGGTTATCCTGGATAAAGACATGAAGGTGATCCGTGCCACCGATGGTTTTTATCAGACCTTTAAAGTGACTGAAGCAGAAACAGAGGGTAACTTTTTATATAACCTGGGCAATAAACAATGGGATATTCCGGTATTGCGGCACCAGTTAGGGAATATTTTACCTGAACAGGGTTTTTTTAAAGCTTTTGAAGTGAACCATGTGTTCAATGTTATCGGGCATAAGATCATGCGCTTAACCGCAAGACAATTTGACACTTACACCAACGAAACCTTAACCCTGCTGGCCATACACGATTTAACAGATAAACGTAAAGTAGAAGAAGGTCTTGCCGAAGTGGAGCGCTTACTGGCCGAGAGTAAAGAAAGGTTACATTTTGCAATAGAATCTGCAGGAATCGGTTCATGGGATTTTAATGTATACACAAAAGAACTGATCTGGGACAACCGCTGCAAGGAATTATATGGCCTTAATTCCGGAGACCCTGTCGATTACAGCGTTTTTCTGAACCAGATCCATCCGGATGACCGGGATCCCACAGATGATGCCGTGAACAAAGCCTTAAAGGGCGTAAACAATGGAGAATTTAATATCGAATACCGTTCAATAGGTTTACATGATAAAAAATTGCGCTGGATAAAGTCCAAAGGCAAAGCTTATTTTAACGAAGGAAAGAAAGCCACACGTTTTATCGGTACCGTTCTGGATATCTCCATAGAAAAATCACTGGAGTTGAGTACCAGGGAGCTGTTGCTGAAAAAGGATGAATTCATCAGCATCGCCAGCCATGAATTAAAAACCCCCATTACCAGTCTTAAATTATCTCTGCAATTGCTGAGCAGACTGAAGGAAAACCCTTCAGCAGCGATGTTGTCCAGGCTCATAGACCAATCCAACAGGAGCATGGAAAAAATTACCAACCTGATTGATGACCTGCTTAATGTAACCCGGATGAGTGAGGGGCAACTGGCCCTCAATAAAGTTCCATTTGTTATTTCAACTATGCTAAGCCAGTGCTGCTCGCACATCAGGGAGCAAGATAAGCATGAGCTAATTGTACAGGGTGATAAAAAATTGCAAATTGATGCAGATGAGCACCGGATAGAGCAGGTTGTGGTCAATTTTGTAAACAATGCGGTCAAATATGCCCCGGATTCGAAGGTGATTTACCTGATCGTAGAGAAAGAAGGTAAGCATGCTAAAATATCCGTTAAAGATGCCGGCCCGGGTATTCCTGAAGATAGGCTGGGCCATCTTTTTGACCGGTATTACAGATCAGATTATGAAGGGAAACAATATTCTGGTTTAGGCCTGGGGCTTTACATCAGTTCCGAGATCATAAAGCGCCATGGCGGAGAAATTGGTGTGGACAGTGAATTGGGTAAAGGCTCAACTTTTTGGTTTAAAATTCCGGTTGATTAGCGCCTTATCACGAGAATATCATTCCAGTACCTGGTAAATCGTCACCGGTTTGGCTTTATTTTTTAGGGTTACCTCTCCGATCCTTTCACAGCGAAACGATTCTTTGGCTTTGTGGTAGGTTTCTTCGGATATGATGATCTGCCCTGCTTTGGCAGCCGACTGAAGACGCTGCGCCAGGTTAACGGCATCACCTATCACGGTATAATCCAGTCTCCTGAGCGATTCTGAACCAATATTACCCGATACCATTTCACCTGAATTGATGCCTACTGCGATCTGGGGTTTGTAGGACTGATCTCCGGCTGTTATTTCTTCAATATTGTTGAGCTGGGCATTCGTGGCGAGCGCGGCATCTATAGCGCGGTCAAGGTGAAAATCACCCCTGAATACGGCCATCACTGCATCCCCCATAAATTTATCGACATGGCCGCCCTGTGCGACGATCTCTGTGACGATTTTATCAAATAGCCTGTTGATCAGGTTGACCACCGTATTGGCCGGTACGTTTTCTGTGATCGAGGTAAAGCCGCATACATCAACAAACAGCACTGTGGCATCAACGACTTCGTTTTTCAGCAGGCTGTTCTCAAATTCTTTGTGGGTCATAAAATTGAGTACGTTTTCGTCCACATACATCTTCAGGATGTTGTTCTCCTTTATGGCTTTTATGGTGTCTTGCAGCTGTTTTACATAGAGAATGGTCTTTTCCATGGTTAGGTCCAGGTCATCAAAATCTACGGGCTTGACCACAAAATCAAAAGCGCCCCTGTTCATCGCCGTACGGATGTTCTGCATATCGCCATAGGCAGATACCACTACCGCCTTTAACATCGGGTTGGCCTCCGGTAAGCGGCTCAGCAGGGTGAGCCCGTCCATCACAGGCATGTTGATGTCACTCAGTATAATATCAAGATCGGGATGCTCTTTTACCTTTAACAGGGCTTCTTCCCCGTTTTGCGCAAACACAAATTCATAAACGTTCTCGCGTATTTTCCTGCGGAACTTTTGTTTTATAAGCAGCTCCAGATCCGCTTCATCGTCAACTACTAGTATCTTGGCCATTGTGTTCAGTAAAGAATTTAAGTTTCTCTTTTAAGAGGTTAAAATCGAGTGGTTTTGTTAAAAAGTCATTGGCACCTTTTTCCATTGCCTGACGGTGATTTTCTTCATCGCCATAAGCAGTAATCATAAATACTGTTGGGGGCGGAGCATCGTATTCGTTCCTGATGCGTGACAGGAGTTCGATACCACTCATGCCGGGCATATTGATATCGGAAAGGATCAGCACTACTTCTGAATGTCTGGTTTCCAGATAGTCAAGCGCCTCTTCTCCGGAAAGTGCAAAATCGAGTTCTATTTCATGGCTGCGTATTTCTTTGCGAAAGCGCTGTAAAAAAAGCGGTTGCACATCCGCTTCATCGTCTACTACCAATATCTTCATATGCCCCATAAATATACTGTTTAAATTTTAGCCGGAATAGAAATGACAAATTCCGTGTATTCGCCTTCTGTACTGTTGATCTCTATTTTGCCGCCATGGGCCTTCACAACGATATCATAACTCAGCGACAGGCCCAGACCTGTTCCTTCACCGGTCGGTTTGGTGGTAAAAAAGGGCTGCAATATTTTGTCTTTGATCTCATCTGGGATACCGGTGCCGTTATCTTTTACTTTGATCTCCAGTTCATCTTTTTTCCTGGCTGTACTGACTTCAACAATTGGCTTGTATCCTTCAATACCCAGTTTCTGCTTTTTTTGCACAGCGTAAAAGGCATTATTGAACAAGTTGAGCAAAACCCGGCCTATGTCTTGCGGTACCATGTTCACTGCAGCAAGTCCTTCTTCAAAATGGGTGACCAGATCTGCATTAAAGCTTTTATCCTTGGCGCGCAAGCCGTGATAGGCCAGTCTCAGGTATTCATCCGCTAAATTGTTGATATCTGTAGGCTCCATGGTACTGCTGCTGGCCCGGCTATGCTGCAGCATTCCTTTTACAATGCCATCGGCTCGTTTTCCGTGATGGCGGATCTTTTCCAGATTTTGTTTAATGTCTGTAGCTATGGCAATGACTTCTTTGTTGTTGCCATTTGCCAGCTCTTCTCCCATTTCATCGATCAGCTCCATACTGACTTCGGAGAAGTTATTCACAAAATTCAGCGGGTTCTGTATTTCATGTGCGATACCGGCTGTCAGTTCGCCAAGGGAGGCTAGTTTTTCTGATTGTATCAGTTGCTGCTGTGTGGTCTGCAGCAATTTAACAGCTTCCTGCAGTTCATCTTTTTGCTTAGTCAGTTCAGCAGTCCGCTCTTCAACGAGTCTGTCCAGCTCTGCATTGCGAAGGCTGACCCGCTGAAGTTCGTCTTGCTGTTTCTTTGAAGATGCCCAGCGGGCAAATATCCAGGCGAAGCCGAGAAGTATGGCACACTGAAAATAATAATCGTAATCTTCATAAAATTTTTTGAAGGTCAGTTCGGCAAGACCGCTGATCACTGCGATTGAAATTAAAGGATAATGTGCTTCAAGAAAAGGCCGTATCGGCTTAAAATCGGGGGTTCTTCTGATGTATTCGACGAGGGCAAGCAAAAAAATGCCGCTCAGTAAAATATTAGTAACATCACCAAAGACACTCTCAGCTCCGAGCCAAATGATCCAGACCAGCACACTGCTGATATTTAAGATCTTGCCCCACTTTTCATAAAGCGGAGTGAATTTTATGGTTTTAATTAAGCGCCTTAACAGTAAAAAAGCCGCCAGGTAAACAAATATTTGCATGCTTTAAAAATAGCTGAGTTTGGGAATAAATGTAATTATTTAAATTTTAATATATTAGTTTGATAATGGCAGTTGATTATGCAGTTTAAAGAGGCCTGTGAATTTATTCTTGACAAGTTACGGGATGAGCTGCCATCGCATCTTACTTACCATAGCATATATCATACCCTTGATGTGTGCGGAGCCGCAAAACGCATTGGCCGTCTTGAAAACATCACTGCGACCGAAATGAAGCTGCTGCTAACCGCCGCCTGCTATCACGACTGCGGTTATTTGACCACTACCACCGGCCACGAAGAACAATCCTGTAATTTTGCCGAGGAGTTTTTGCCGGGCTTTGGGTACAGCAATGATGCAATAGCAGAGATCTGCGTAATGATCAGGGCTACCCGCATACCGCAGGCCCCGCAAACTCCGCTGGCGCAGATTTTAGCCGATGCCGACCTGGATTATCTTGGGCGGGAAGATTTTTTTACCATCAGTGAGCAGTTATTTTTAGAGTTTATTGCCCTCGGTCTGATCACCGGTAAAGAAGAATGGAACAGGGTACAGATAAAATTTTTTGAGAACCATCGTTATTTTACCGCAACTGCTATAAATTTGCGGCAGGTATATAAAGAAAAAAACCTGCAGCAAATTAAAGCCGCCATAAAAAAGGATATTGAATGAAGAACACCAGCATCCCCCAGTGGGTAACCGATACTGCTTACACCCTGATAGGAATTTTATTTTGCGCGTTTGCTTTAAAAAGCTTCCTGATACCTAATAAATTCTTTGACGGCGGGGTAACAGGCATATCGCTGCTGATCCATGAACTTTATCATTTAGACATCAGCTATATCATTGTGCTTGCCAATATCCCTTTCATCATCATGGGGGCTTTTCATGTAAATAAGACATTCGCGGTGAAAACATTTGCGGCCGTAATCGTACTCGGGCTTTGCCTGCAATTTCTTCCTTATCCCCAAATCACATCTGATAAATTGCTGGTTTCTATATTTGGCGGAGTGTTTATGGGAATAGGTGTCGGGCTGGCCATACGTGGCGGATGCGCGCTGGATGGCATTGAAGTGCTGGCACTTTATACCGGCAAACGCATCAGTTTTACCATCAGCGAGATCATTCTGGGCATTAACATTATCATTTTCCTGATCGCGGCAATTGATCTGGGACTGCCTACCGCCTTATATTCTATCATGACTTATTATACAGCGTCGAAAACCATAAGTTTTGTAATAGAGGGACTTGAAGAGTACACCGGGGTAACAATTATATCCGGCGAGAGCCAACAGGTAAAAGAACGCCTGGTGATGGAGCTTGGCCGCGGTATAACGATCTACAAGGGCGAACGAGGCTTCCTTCGTGAAAGCTTTGACGTCAGCCAGCCGGTAGATATTGTCTTTACGGTGATCACCCGGCTGGAAGTCAGGCGCCTGCGCAACCTGGTCTACAAGATAGACCCTAAAGCTTTCATTTTCACCAGCACGATCAAAGAAGCGGCGGGGGGTGTGCTGAAGAAGCGGGCCAGGCATTAATTCTGCTTTTGTACGGCTTTAATGTGTTAATTGATACCCTTGCCGCTTAAATATTCTAAGGCCCTGTCCAGCGTGAGGTCTTTGTTTTGCAGGACAGCTTCAAGTGTTTGTTTGACCGGTATGTCGATCTTCACTCCACTCTGCTGGGTGCCGGAACGGTCCGGATAATAAATGCCGTATCCGGAATAGGAAATGGTCAGGTTTCCCCCCATCGGAATCAGGGTAACTATGCCATCGGCACCGGCGGTTTGCCTGCCTATAGTAACCGCTCCGGGAATGGTCTGGAGTGTCATAACAGAATACTCGCCCTGACTCTGACTGCGTTCATCGGCAAGGATCAGCACTTTACCTTGATAAATATTCTTATTGATGTCGCCAAGTTTGGGTGATAATTCCCATTTAAAGTACCCCGGATGCTCTGGACTAAAAACCAGCGAGTAATTGATCGGCCGGCCCTCGGGCAGGAACATGTCAAAAATACTGTAGAAATCATCATTGTTCGGGTAATTTCTCACGTCAAAGATCACGGCTTGTTTGCTTTTGATCAGCGTCTTGATTTGCTCCAGGTTGCCTTTCCAGATCTGTGCCGCATAGACATAGGCAATGGAGCTTCCAATGGTCTTGTAACCCGTCTCATTTCCCATATAATTTGCTATATCCTGCCACTTCTTCTCTGTTATTAAAATACAGGTGGTATTGGTGCTATGGGACTGCCCCGCTCTTTTGAGTGTCAGCTGCTGGTTTTGGTCTGGCGTATCAAAAAACACCCAGTTCAGGTAATGGTCTCTGGAGTTTTCATTTGATGCTGAAACATAAGGTTTGAGCCGTTTTATCCGTTCGGATACTGATTCTTTATCCACGGCTGTTACGATATCCCCTACCCTGATATTGGCTTTGCGGCACAAGGTATCATTGGCCAGCTTGGTGATGACTACATTTCCATCTACAATGGCCGTATGAAACGGCGCGGTATATTTTCCAAATACATTGTCTTTGATGATGCTATGATTCCTGGATGAAGACACCTGGGAATGTCCGTCATTCAGTGCAACTGCTAATTTTAGCAGTGTTTTATAATAACTTGTGGTATCATTTGCAGCGATCATTTCAGGTACAAACCTGCTTAGCATGCTGTCCCATTCCTTTCCGATCAGGTATTTATAGGGCGCGAAGTAGTTGATCGCATTGTAAAAACGGGCCAGAAATAACAAACGGTGTTGTATATCAGGAAATCCAATATTCTCATATGGGTTTTCGCCACTGTAATCTGCTGTCATATTCTGCAGCTTAATATACCGGTTTGGTCCCTGGTTGCGATAGTCATAAATTTCCCTCAGCCGGGTCTTTAATGTAGCATTGAGAAACGATGATTTCGTCCAGCCGTCACTAAAATTTCCAGTAAACAGCTCATCCGCCGGTTTTACGGCAACCCGTTTTTCCACCGGGCCTAAAGCTTCAATTATCGAAAGTAATTGCCGGTTGAACTGTTCTTTGCTGTCGGTTTTACGGATGTCTTCTATATTGGCCATAAAAACGGAATCCCAATCGGACTTTCCAGCGGCCACATTTATATGGTGGTATTTTAAGAAACCCCAGAGCCTGGTGAAAATTTCAATCTTTTGAGTTGAAGTTTGAGCAGAGGTCTGAAGGGAAAAGGATAAGACCAGGAGCATCAGCATTAAAAAGCGTTTCATACCATTGTGTTTACTACGGTCAAAATACAGTTTAATTTTAAAGCTGTCAAGAGCGCTTAAATTATTAACTTAGATTTGATTTCATAAATGCAGGTTAAATCCAATTCGTATGCTTACAGATATCAATCCGAAACTACCCATGCGTGACAAAGCTGTCACCAGGGACTTTTACCTAAACAAACTGGGTTTTCAGGAATTTGGCACCGTGGATTACGACGGCTATCTCATGATAGAAAAAGACCGCATTCAGATTCACTTTTTTGAGTTTAAAGAACTTGATCCAAAGGAAAACTATGGACAGGTATATATCCGCACTGATGACATTGACAAGTTGTTCCAGTTTATGAAAAACCAGGATGTGAACTGTACCAGGCTGGAGCATAAGCCCTGGATGCAGAGTGAATTTTCAGTTCTTGACCCTGACAGCAATTTGCTTACTTTCGGGCAGAGTTTGTTCTAAATGTGACCGTCATGCGATCACCTGATAATCATTACACTGCCTGAAATAATTTGTTTATAATCCAGGTTAATGATATAATAGAAAACTGAGGGGTCACAAATCTTGCCATTATAATCGCCTTCCCAGGCTTTCTTATACCCTATAGATTTAAACACCTCAGTTCCATAGCTGTTAAAGATCTGAACCACGCAATTGGGAAAAGATGAAATACCCGTAATTTGCCAATGGTCATTTATTCCGTCTCCATTGGGACTAAATGCTGTCGGGGGCAATATTTTAGTCAGTGTAATTACTTTTACAAAAATGCTGTTCGAGACAGCTAAAGCGTTGTGAGTGCAAACTAAATCTGCAATCATATTACAGCTTACTTCATCGCCGTCTGTAAGATCTGTAGTAGTAAAAACAGGTTGGCTTACACCAACTGACCTTCCATTAATCTGCCAGTCAAACACAGGATTTACTCCACCGTTAACAACATTGGCCTGGAATGTGACTGCCAGACCTTTATAGATCTTCGTCAGGTCCTGAACAATAGTCAATCCGGGCGTCAGGTTCGGATTTATCCTTACGACAAAGCGGTCACTGGTAACATTTGACAATTGCTGACAATAGGAAGCGTCGCTCTTAACGGTACAGGAGATTTCGTCAAGATCATGCAGCTCATCCGTTTCGTACACAGCACCATCGGGACCATCCGGTACAGCGCTGCCATTGACTTTCCATACATATGAGGGGCTTGTTCCCGTATTCTCAACCTGAGCGGTGAAAGTGATGCGTGTACCAGAACAGACCAGGTTCTGATCAGCCGAAATCGTGACCAAAGGATTCAAAGATTGTTCAGGGGCCAGCATGGTTATCGGGTTACTCCAAACAATTGCATTCTGTACGCAGACTTCATTGCTCGTCAGCCCACAAGTCACGACATCACCTGCGACCAAACCTGTCCCGGAAAAAGTACTGCTGTTTGTACCTCCGTTTGCATCAGATCCATTTACCTTCCATTTAAAAACAGGACTTGTTCCGCCATTAGTCACTGTTGCGGTGAATGCAGGCTGGAAGGAAATGCAGGCTGTATTTGAACTGGAGCTGATGGAGATGTCTGCAATTTTATTCTCCGCAACTACGATTGGATTCGAAACGGTTTCACAACCTGTTTTAGTGATAATTTTAGCAGTATAGGTTCCGGGCAGGACCGTTGTAAACGTTCCGGTATAGATGTTACCGAACTTAATTACCCGGTTACTGGAGAAATCGCTAACGTAAAGGTTGTTGTGTGCATCCATCCAAACCCCCGCCGGCGTAATCTGATTTGGATTTGTTCCCTGTCCGTTACCGCCTGCAATGATAGTACCGGTAAATAAAGGTGTCCATTTTTGCACACTGAACCCCGTTTGATCGCTAACGTATATATTTCCCATACCATCTACAAAAACGGCCAGTGGGTTATTGAGGAAAATACTGCCGTTACTAATGGCTACTGTAATCCCGTTCGTAGCGCCGCGGGCCCATTTTTGCACCCTGCCATTATCTGTGTCGCATATATAAATATTTTCAGCGGCATCAACAAAGATTCCCGTTGGACTAGCCAGCTGATTTGGCGCACTACCATAACCGTTTCCTCCGGCAACCAAAATTCCCGTTCCTCCGCCTGCGGGAAATTTAAGAATACTTTGATCATTTTGCTGAGAAACAAACAAGTTGCCATTTGGGTCAATAAACAATCCTGTTGGCAGGCTTAATGATGCAGCTACTGTAACTCCTGATGTTGCGCCGGGCGCCCATTTCTGTATCCTGCCGTTATTTTGATCGGCTACGTATATATTGCCTGCCGCATCAACGGCAACGGCGGTTGGCCGGTTAAATTGATTGGCCTGGCTGCCTGCTCCGTTACCTCCCGCAACTGTAACGCCAGAAGCCGCACCGGGAGCCCACTTCTGAACACGGTTATTTCCCATATCTGGAATGTAAAGATTGCCTTCAGCATCAACAAACAAACGATTTGGGCTATTTAGCTGGCTTGTGCCTGCGCCTGCGCCATTTCCTCCGGCAACCACTACTCCATTATTTTGCTGAGCAATGTCCTGGTCAAGAATTGATGCACCGTTCAACTGCCATGATATCGACGCAACAGGTTCACTGCTCGAAACTGTTAATACACTTCCAACACAGGTGTTTCCTGATAAAGTTGCAGTGCAGCCAGCCCTTTTTTTTCCGGGGTGTTTATTAAAAGTAATTTTTCCTTTATCCGGAGAAACAGCGTACAAACGGACTATTAAAAGGTAAATGCACAATAATAACAGGATGAGCGCCTTGGATTTCATTTGAGTCGTTTTATATCAGTCCACAAATTAAAGCTTAATTCCTTTACTTTTAAGCAACCGGCGGTATAGATATCTCCGCATACAATGGATTAATTGATTTGTAAAACCGTATTTTGCTTAAATCTAAATTATAGAACCGACATTATATCAATGAAAACAGTTTTTGCTTGCATAATCTTAGTCCTGCTTACTCCCGATATCATTTTTAGCAAACCACCGGAGTCACGACCTGAAAAACTTAAATGCGAATATCTCGCAGACCCGATTGCAATAGAAAACCAGCACCCGTTGCTAAGCTGGCAATTGGTTTCCCCGTATAAAAATAAAAGGCAAAAGGCATATCGCATCATAGCAGCAAGCAGCAGTGCTTTATTAGCACAAAATAAAGGAGACTATTGGAATAGCGGTAAAATATATTCCCCTAATTCCACCCAAATTACCTACCGTGGCAAACCGTTAACTTCCAGAAAGAAGGTGTATTGGAAAGTGATGATCTGGGATGAAAAAAACAGCCCTTCTAATTGGAGCCAAGCCGCTTCCTGGTCTATGGGCCTGCTGCAGCCCGGCGACTGGAAGGCGAAATGGATCGGGTCTTTCGAAAATCCGTATCCGGATTCAGCAATAACTTATCCCGCTCCTTTTTTTCGTAAAGAAATTACAGTCCGAAAAACCGTAAAAAAAGCAACAGTTTATGTCAGTGGCCTGGGTTTTTATGAACTGTTTTTCAACGGCAGGAAAATTGGTGACCAGGTACTGGCTCCGGCAGTGACCAATTATGATATAAGGCCGCTTAAGAAACTGCTTTATCCTTATGACGATCGATCCACTCAAAGAGTGCTTTACAATAGTTTTGATGTCACCAGTAACATCACTCAAAAAGTTAATGCGATTGGAATTCTGCTGGGTAATGGCTGGTACAATCAACGGGACCGAAGGGTTGAAGGTGACATGTGGTATGACATTCCAAAGTTGATTTTCCAGCTTGAAATAGAATATACCGACGGAACCCACAGCATTACCGGTTCTGACAGCACCTGGAAAACAACAACCGGCCCATTATTGAAGGATGGTATTTTTACCGGCGAAAAATATGATGCGCGAATGGAATTAGGTGCATGGAATAAAATCGGGTACAATGACAGTCACTGGAAAAAGGCAATTTTTGTTCGTCCGCCAACTGGTATTTTACGTCCGCAAACAGCACCTTTTGATAAAGTTACCCGGATTTTAAAACCAACTTTTGAGGGTAAAATAAAAGATTCTGTTTATGTATATCATTTAAAGGAAACTGTTTCAGGCTGGGCGGCGATAAGTGTAAAAGGTAAAGCGGGGAGTCGCCTTAAAATCAGGTATATCAGCGAGGAGGGCGAAGATTATGGTCAGTATGACAGCTATATTTTAAAGGGTTCAGGTGTGGAAAACTGGGAGCCAAAGTTTACCTGGCATGCTTTCAGAAAAATCGAGGTCACTTCTTCAGATGTAATCCTTAATCCGGAAAGTTTACAAATAAAAGATGTACATACGGACGTAGCATCAAATGGGAGTTTTGAATGTTCAAACCCGTTTCTGAATAAAATAAATGCAGCCTACATAAAAACACAAAACGCAAATTTTCATGGGAGTCTGAGCAGCGATTGTCCACACAGAGAAAGGCTTGGTTATACCGGTGACGGGCAGGCAATTGTGGTGAGCTCGATATACTCCTATGATATGCTTCAGTTTTATCGAAAATGGTTTGATGATATGGACGATGCCAGGAATAAAAAAACTGGCTTTGTGACACATACGGCACCTTTTGGCGGCGGTGGCGGCGGTCCTGCATGGGGATCGGCCTATGTGATTATGCCGTGGTCGTACTTTTCTTACTATGGCGATACCACGATATTAGAGCAGCATTATTCCGGCATGAAACAATGGATTGAGTACCTGGAAACCAGAACCGATAAAAATGGATTGGTGTCCAGGGAAGAACCTAAAGGCTGGTGTTTAGGAGAATGGTGTACCCCCACCCAGGTCCAAATTCCGGAGCCTTTGGTAAATACTGCCTACTTTTACTATGTTACGGATATTCTGACCGAAGCTGCAAAGACATTAGGCAAAAATGATGATTATTTAAGGTTCACAAATCTTGCCAAAGGGATAAAAACAAATTTTAACAAAGCCTATTATAACACCGCAAAACAAACATATTGGGAAGGCAGGCAGGGGGCTGATGTATTTGCTTTAGCTTTTGGCCTTGTACCAAAGGAAAATTACGTGCCGGTTTTCAATTCTTTATTAAATCATCTAAAAGAAATCAATTACCATTTTGACACCGGTATCCTGGGAACTCCCCTCTTATTAAAAGTACTCTCCCAAAACGGCAGGGATGATATTGCCTATCAAATCATGAATCAAAAAGATTTTCCAGGTTTTGGTTATTTACTGGATGACAAAAACAGCACGCTATGGGAATCATGGAATGGAGACGGCTCACATTGCCATCCTATGTTCGGCAGTGTTGTGGAGTGGCTCTATTCCGGTATTGCGGGCATAAAAGCTGACCCTGCAAGTGCCGGCATGAGGCATTTTATTATTGAGCCACAACCTCTTGCGGATTTAAGTTATTGTAAATCGTCTTATAACAGCTTATTTGGGAAAATACGCTCTGAGTGGAAAAAAGATAAAGAAAAAAATCTGGAGGTCCTGATTGAGATCCCTGAAAATACCTCAGCAACCTTTGTTTTGCCAGATAATAAAATGAAAGTAAAGGATGATTCCGGTCGAAATATTTTAGCAAAAAAAGTGAACAGCAAATATGAGATTGAATTTCAATCCGGAGTATACAGATTTGAAGTCTTATAAAACGAATGGGTTTTATAAGACTTCAAATGAACATCAGAAGATGGCGTTTCTATTTTACGAAAACTCTTTTTATCGCTTCCAGATAACCATACCCGTATACATTGTCTGGCTGGAGATAGCTTGTTTCCGTCCATTCATTCCAGCTGTTAATGGTGATTAATGGCACTTGTTTCGGATGAGCATCCACATAATCTTTAGCCATTTGCAGGCCCTTTGCAAAGTTTTCCGGCGTATTGTTCTTCATCACGGCACTCTTTTCTGTGCGCGGACTGTTGTCCCATCCCACGCTAATATGCGGATAATACGTAAGCTCAAATGTCTTATCTATTCTGGCCCATTCTCTTTTCACCTGTTCAAGGATATCGGTATAGTCTTTATTAACATCTGTGAAATGCACAAACTGATAGTGAGTGGCACTGGTAAAACCAAGTTTTTTAACGAAATCATTCTCAGGTGCCTTGCCCTTGCTGCCATCAACACCGCTATAATTGGTGTTTTGCGACCACATCGTCAGTTGCAATTCCAACCCTGGAAAACCCGCTTTCTGAGTCTCCGTCTTGAACCATTTTAGTGCATCTATTGTTTTTTCCAGACCGCCAAGACCCTGTATCAACTGTGGAACATCATAGATCATAAATACGGGTTTGCCATCTATTTTATAATATTGCGGAAGCTTAAAATATTTCTCGATATTGCGTTTACAGATCTTTTCAAATTCATCACGGTCTACTTTTCCTGTCCATATGACATTGTCTTCATGTACCTTATTCAAACGGGTATCCCAAACATTTACCACCTCATGATTTGCCCACATCAGGTAAAACTTCATCTTATCTTTATTCTCAGCTTTTAAAAAACCATTGTTTAATGTGGTCTCCATAAAGGGGCGGCCGTCATACCAGTACCAGTCAAAAATAAAAACATTTACTCCATGCTTTGTAGCCTCGTTTATTTCCATGCTCATGATAGCCGGGTCAGCTTCATTGACAGTACCCCAGACTGGTTTTCTGTTCCAATAGTGCCCTGGAAATCTTTCCTGTACATTCATAACCGTTTCCCATTCTCCGATGCCTGAAGGCCAGAAGGGCCGCAAACGCGGATCGTCATTTGCATAGGCCGGATATAAAAATGCAGCTATGTCGTATTTTTTGGGGGCAGCGGGTTTATTTTGAGCCGTAACAACCACACTGGACAATAGCAAAATGAGTACAGCAATTGCGCTTAAAAATGAACTACCGGATTTTTTCATGTTATAATTATTGATCTGAGTAAATTTATTTAAATTATATTATTTCGTTGTTTGATCTGCTAACGGACTAATCTTTACTGATTTAAACTTTACAGCTCCATGTTTGGCAAAAAACCATAAGAAATTTCCCTTTTGTTCCGGGGTACGGTTAACAATGCATCGTTTGCCATCTACAGACATGTCTATGATATCTCCCGTCATAATCAGGTCGATCTTAATTTTTTTTTCAAGGTCAAGAACTGCCTTGATAGCTGTATTGCCCAGCCACACCGTCTGATTAATGGCAGAGAAGCTGGTTTTGTAACCATTCGCTGCATGCTCATCGGATCTTAAATAAAATCCAAATTCATCATTTGGACCGAAGGGTTCGATCTCCATGGTGATCCTCGCATTCAGCGGAACGTTTTCAATATGGGCCGCTCCGATGCCGTTGGGCGCATCAATAAGGAGCGTGTTTTCAGCTTCAACTTTTGAAAATGAATCCTTGACAAAACTGATATTTACAGGTGTACCCTGTACTGGTATCATCTCTTCAGGAAACTTTGTTTCCAGAGTGCCGTCTGGACGCTGTATTACTTCCCGGAAAAGTGCATTTCCACCAAACAATTCACCGTGATTGTCTTTATTTTCATGTCTTGTTGGTATCCATGAAGCTGCTATCCTCCTGTCATTTTTAAAAGAAGCTGTTTTCAGTACATTAGACCAGGATTCGTTAAATGCCTGAAATTTTGGCTCCTCCCATGGGCCATACGGATTTTTAGATTTCACATAATAAGTATCCCCACCATCTCCGTAAACCAAATAGTACCATCCCTTCCATAAAAAATAATCCGGGCATTCCGGTACGGAAGCCTGTCCTGTCAGAACAGGTTCTTTGAGGTCCCAGCTTTTCAGGTCTTTCGAGACCAGGTGCACCAGACTGCCGCCCGCATGTTTTAATGCAGGGCTCTCCTGCCAGCTGGAAACAAAGAGGTGAAATTCTCCGCTCTTTTCATCAATAAAGACCTTTGGATCGCGGAAATCTCTTTTGCTGTAACCCGGGGCTGAGGTGTAAAAAGGGTTGGGTTTCTGTTTATCAAAATGAACACCGTCCTTACTGGTGGCATAACTCAGCTGCTCATTTACTTTTCCGTCCTTGTCAATTAGCCTGGTGGCATAAAATGCATAATAGGTATTGTGATAATAGGCTATTGAACCTGTACAGATGGATTTCTCCCATTCTTCATCGATTCCAAGTACCACTGGTTCCTGTTTCCATGTTTTGAGATCTGTACTTGTGCTCAGCGCCCATTGATGGCCGCCAAGCCCCTTCAGACTGGCATGATGTGCTGAATCCAGGAGCCAGTAGAAAGAAAACTTTCCATCACGGAAATAAGGCATACAATCGCCAACAAACAGGTTTCCTTTTGGCCGCCAGTACTGCAGATTTCCGGTGGACTGGATAGTGGGATCATATTTGACGCCAAGCTGCGCATAGCCAGCTGAGCTCAGGAACAGAGATAGACTCAGTGCAATTAAAAGTTTAGAGGCTAATTTTTTCATATATTTTTTTTAATAATTTTATAGACTACATAAATTACAAGTATCAGTAACGCTAAGGCGGCGATTGGCCAGATTGTAGACATCAAGTTCATGGATAAAAATTTAGTGTAAGATAGATGTTAGATTAAACATTTTAACGAGATTTATGAAGAGAATAACAATATTCCACCGGACAATCTCTCACAATCTTTTGCCGCTTGTTCGGCAAATAAAATATTCCCATTAACGGGAATATTTTATATATTTGAATCTGCCCACTTAAATCATGCCCAGGAAAACCTATCAGGGATCAACAAACGATAAGGAGCGCTCAACTCAAAAGCTCATCAATGCCGTTGGGACGGTTATTCAATCCAGGGGTTACACCGGATTAAATGCGACCAACATTGCCAGTGCTGCCGGAATGAGCAGACGGTTGATTACTTTTTATTTCGGCACGGTTGACAACCTGGTACAAACTTATGTACGTGGCAAAGATTATTGGCTCGCTGCTTCAGGGGATGCGGTCGGGCTGATCAAGGAGAACAAAGGCGAAAACACAAAACAGATACTGGATTGCCTGCTGCGAAATCAGGTGGATTATTTTTTCAGCAATGAAGAAATGCAAAAAATAATCCTGTGGCAGATTAGTGAAGGCACCAAAATCATGAAAGAAGTTTGTGAGGAAAGAGAACTGCTAAGCAAAATCTTTTTTAGGCTTTCTGATAAAGAACTTGAAGGAAAAGATATTGATCTCAGGGCGGTATCAGCCCTGATGGTTGCAGGTATTTATTACCTGGTGCTTCACGCGAAATCAACCGACACACTCTTTTGCGAAATAGACCTTAATACGCCGGAGGGGATGGCCAGAATCAAAAATGCCATTACCAGGATATTAGAAAACACTTATGATCAATAATAGACATAAGACGAATACAATAAATAAACATACAGACAAAGTAAATATGAAATATCGAAACATACGACTGTCACTGCTGATCGTTCTCATTTTCACCTTTAATATCGCCAATGCGCAAACCAAATTCGGTATCAGGTCGGGACTGAACATTTCGAATGTTACAGACAAATCGGAGAATGGAGATAAGCAGAATACAAAATCACTGTCCGGTTTGCTTATTGGTCTGACCGCGGATGTGCACCTGGCTGATAATTTTTATATCCAGCCTGCATTGCAGTATGCCCGTAAAGGATTCAAACAGGAACGTGGCGGTTTCGGATCAGCTACCAATTTGAGGGTAAAAGCGGACTATTTAGAGTTGCCGGTTAATTTCCTGTACAAGCCGAAGTTGGGGATGGGGCGTTTATTATTGGGTGCAGGGCCATACGTTGCCTATGGAACTGGAGGAAGCTGGAAGTCAGACACAGATATAATCATCGGGGATATTGTCAGCAAGGGAAATGGTAATGTGGCTTTCAGGAACGATGCTTCTGTTCGCAATGATTCCGAATATAACTATGGAAGACCATTTGATTATGGCTTTAATGCTACAGTTGGTTATGAGTTCCGGGAATGTCTGTCCCTGCAAATTACAGGAACAGCGGGTATAGCTAATCTTGTCCCCCACTTCAATGGGTATCAGCCAGGTGGCAGTTTGAGGAACAGGGGTCTGGGTATCTCTATTGGATATAAATTATAAGATAAAATATGAAGAATTCGTTCAAATACTTTTTGGATTAACAGCACTATGCATTATGGCAGCATGTAAAAAGTCTTTCGCCTGCAGATTTTTAATTTTCCATAATAATTTAGGTTGGCTTATTAAAGATAGCAATTATTTAATAAAAAAAGCCCATTTCGTTACGGTTCTAAGATCAGGATTTAACCCTTACAAACTAAACATCCACATTTGCCAATAGTTACCGTAATCTCCTTTATCTATTGTGATTGTATTTTTGGCTACCCAATAATGGTACTGGTCTTTAACGGGTGAATAATCGTACTTGTTGATGTTTTCTGTCTTTTGAGCTGTATAAATAATCATTGCTTTTTTTGCATTAAATGGGCTGACCCATGACGTGACCACTTGATAATCATCACCCATTAGTATTTTGTCGGTTAGCACCCGGTCTTTTAAAATCGTCACGGGAAGACGGTCGATATATTTCTTCAGAAACGTATTGCCTTCTGGCGTTCCAAAGATAATGAGGTCACTATTATTTAATGGCATTTTTAGGGCTTCCTCGTCAGTGATGATAACGCTGCTCGTTGAGATCATATTGCGGTATTTTATAACGAATGCCTTCAAAGATGCCTGAGCGTCTTTGTTCGCTTCATGGGTACCCATGATAAAATAGGTAGTACTGTCACGAGCGAAATCATAAGGCTTGGGAATTTTATCGACATTAGGCTTTCGGAACTCTTCTACCTTTTCCTGCAATCTGTGAATTGTATCTTTATTGATGACGTCAAACGCAGTTAGCAATACAGGGACAAAGCTTTTAAACGTTGGATATTCTTCACGATGCTTTTCGTAGTAAGCTAATTTAGCTATTATAGCATCTATATAAATAAACCGTTTCCCAAATTCCGGCTTATAAAAATTAGTAAAGGCAAATGCATTACCATAAATTTGTGATGCTATTCTTGTTACTACAGCCCTAACGACGTGCTCATTTACTGTTACACCCCATTGCCAGTAACCCTGGCTTTTCATCGATTTTTCAATAGGCAGGTACAAAGAATCCACTTGTTTCAATTTGTCTGAAAATTGGTCTACATAAGGGTTAACGAAACTATGGCTAAATTCATGTATGATAAGTTTGACTGTAGGAATAGAGGGTTGAAATACCGGAACGTTACCAATAACGCTGTTGGTTTCTATCACGGCATACAGTGAATTTTTGCCATTCCTTGTAATTGGCCGCCCAAAGTTACCATAGCCACCCAAAAGGTTAAGTATAAAATTGTAATCGTTTGCTTCTTCTCCATAGTAGTTCTCAAGCAAAAGGACTGCCTTAAAGTCTTTAAAGTTGTATTTTGTATTTTCAACTACCTGTTGATAAAATGGCTGTTGTATCTCATTGAAGTAGGTATAAAATCTAGATTTATTCGCGAAATCTTTGAAAAGAAAAGCAAGTCGCTTCAATCTGTCTATCCCACCCCCTCTTTCAATCAATCCAGAAGACAGCCCTGACTTCAAATCAAATTTACTATCTAGGCAGAGCATAAAAAAAACAGGATCGTCAACGCCCCAACCTGCTTTAAAGCTATTCAATAGTGAATCAACTACCGGGTGCTGTTTGTAAGATGCAAAATAAGTAAGTGTTTCTTGTTTATAAGATATGTTTGATAATGTCATACCATTGTGGCCAAAAAGCATAGCTACACTATTGAACAGTTCAATCCTCGGGTCCACGCTATAAATAATACCGTTTACCTTTGCTTCATATTTCCGGAAACTTTTCGCATTTGATTTAATGACATTAAAAGACAGTAGGATGCCGAAAGCTAAAAGGGCTTTAAATAGATTTTTCATAAAAATTTGTTTTTATAGGACAAGTATTAAAATGGCTGATTTGCTTTTCTGGATAAATAGAAATAGGATATAAATCCAAATGAGAGAAATACAGCTTCTACTCCATAGGGCAGCAGCGAATCGGTTGGGTAAGGTATATAGTTGAGCAAAATTAAGCCTAAGCCTCCAAATAGCAAGATTAGCCCCCATTTTAGCGGATCTAATTTAAATACATAATTAATTCTATTTAATTCTTTAATCGCGCTTTCCTCCATTACCCCTAATCGGACCATTCTGCTTTTTAAGCGATGATTTAATAAGGCAATGATGATGATTGTAAGTGCAATCACAGAGACGATAAACATAAGTGCTACGGCAAGATTCTGTTCCATTTTTAATACTTTTAATATTTGTCTGGTTAGACAAGGATATGCAAATGAATGTTGCAAATATTTTTCTGCAACATTTACAGGTTACTGGCTGTCTAACCCATCGAATGCAAAATGAAAAAGAAACCATTGAGCGAATACTTAACGGAGACCTAAATTCTTTTAAGATCATAGTCAGCCAACATGAAACGCTTGTAATTGGTATGATTAGGAGGATAATCAAGGATCAAAACGATATTGATGATCTATGTCAGGAAGTATTTATTAAGGTTTTTAAAAGTCTGCACAGTTTCAAGTACCAATCTAAGATTTCTACCTGGATAGGGCAGATCGCTTTTAATACGGCTGTTAATCATGTAAAAAAGGTTTCAGGCAAAAAACATGTAATAATTGATCTTAACGCATTTGAAAATAGCTATCAGGCAAGTGATAACCCCGAAAGCTTATTGGTACAAAAGAGTACCTCAGCATACATACAAGAAGAAGTAGCAAAGCTTCCGCTACCTTATCGGACAATACTGACTTTGTACCACCTACAGGAATTATCTTACATTGAAATTGGTGAGATTACAGGTCTCCCAGACGGTACGGTCAAAAGCTATTTGTTCAGGGCAAGAAAATTATTGAAAGACAAACTGGCAAAACATTTAAAAGCATTATAATGAAAAACAAAGATGAGGAGCTGATTCAACAATTAGTAGAAGACCAGCTAAAAGGTATAAAAGATATTGACTGGTCGCAAGGCAGTCAGGAAGATATTGGTGCTTACCGGATACTGTTCCAGGAACTTTCTAATGAAACCTATGTTGCTATTGACTTTAATATAGCAGAAAAAATTATCCGGCAGATTAGCAGAAAACAGCATAAAGCAGAATCGATCAAATATGCTTTCGTTATTCTTACAATTAGCGCCTTCTTTATTTTACTTACCAGCTTGTCCATTATGTTCGTAGACCCTGGATTTATCGAAATAATTTTTAGCATACTCACCACACATTATGAAGTTTTCTTATTTATAATTTTAAGTCTAACAGTGATCCAAGTTCTGGATAAAGTCTTTGTTAAAAAAAATGCACAGTCAATATATGTATAACCTCTTTAAAGAATTGTGCCAGTGAAGAATCAAGCCTTATGAATGTTGTGATGTTTCCTATCATTTAGACGGTGGAATAATGATTATAAGTTATACGGAAACCTTCGTTTTGTGTAATGCAGTATTCATGTCAACTGGGTTTTATCAGACAAATACCAAGAAACAATAAAAGCCTTTAGATAATCTCTAAAGGCTTTTATTAATATATTTTTCAAAAATCTTTCCCACATGGGAAACTTATTTGTGCACTTTACAGGACTGTACTCGAACCTGTTTTTGGATGATTTGAAGAAAATTGCAAACTTGGATGCACTATTTCATAGTGAGCCCCTTAGTAGAGATTTCAAGCTCCGTTACAAACGATATTATACAAGTCAGGAAGGAAAAACAAGCCTTTAACGCAAGTATGGGCAGAAAATGGTTTTACAAAACACCAGACCGATTAATTTACAAAATTTAAATTTTGTCTAAATGGGATGATTTTGCTAGTGATGAAACTGCAAGATCATCCCTACTAGAGATGTTGTAAAATGAACTTTTCTCTAGTAGGGTCTTTATAACGGAAAAGCAACGGTTTTTTGCACTTAAGGGATAAATTAAGTATTTTTACATTGGTAAATTTATAGTTTAATAAAAGAAATAATTATGTCCGCAGTTGTTGAATTCGAAATCAAGAAGGAACATTATCTGAGTACTATAAAGGCACTCCGTACGAAGAACTTCAGCAAAAACCTTCCATTTTTAATCCTTTCCGATAAATTGCCTGACGGTCAAGTTTACAGGGAATTTGCCGACGGTCACATTGAACTTCAAGAAGTTAGCTCAAAAGGTGAAATATTCCAATACCGTATTATAAAAACCTTGTCTAACATCGAAGCAAATCAGGTCAGGATTTAACGGCATTTGGTCATTTGATAGAGATAATACCCGTATTGAATTCGAAAAGCAACTAACTAAGACCGGAGTAAATATTACAGAGCTACTACCAAAAGCGACCAGAATGATGGAAGATAAGCTGGTAGAAGAAATGAAAAGGGCCATTAGGGAGCGTAGACATTTTGTTCTAGAAACGCCACTATCACATCCAGACTATTGGAGATACATTGACTTGTTTGAAAATAATAGCTACCAAGTTCAACTAAATTATCTATGCCTGGACAAGGTCAGTGATTGCGTGGCAAGGGTCGGCCAAAGAGTAATGGAAGGCGGGCACTACGTAGAGCCTTCAACTATTAAAGGTGTTTATGAACAAAATCTACGTTTCATCAACGATTTCACATCATCTTTTAAAGTCATTGAACTTTATGACGGAACAAAAATACCAACTCTCCTTGCAAAACTGGAAAATAGTAAAGTTCAATTTGCGTTAAAAGGTGCTTTAAAGAAAAACTGGATCAAATCAGGGCTACCGAGTTTATCAGCCTTAATTAAACAGTATACAGCCAACGTGAAAAAATCAGATTCCTAATACTCATTGTATTTTGAATTAAGATCGATTATATTGGATTCTTAAAGTAATGCTCATGATCCTACAAAACAGAATCCAAAATCCAACAGAACTTGACCGTCAGCTAATCGAACAACAGATCAAATCAGGTTGGGAGGTCATCGTACAATTTTCTGATAAACTTTATACGGACAAGCTACTCAATGAGATTAATAACCTGTGTCAGCACTATGATTCTCATTTTGGAGTCAGGTTCTATGGACATACCTTCGACTGTAAAAACCTGGACAGGATACCTGAAGTAAAATATTTGTCTCTGGACTGCATGTTGGAAGTTAAAAACTTGGAGGTTGTTACTAAACTTTTGCACCTTGAAAGATTTGGGCTCGGTATTTTTGAAATGAAAGAAACCGAAATATTGGGGGCGGAAAATCTCCATAAGATTAAATACCTAATGCTAACAAACACCAGAACAAAGGCATTTAATTTAGACCACCTAAGAAACTATTACAACTTAACCACACTAATGGTCTGTGGACATACCAAAAACATTGATTCCATAGGAGAACTAAGTCAATTGAATCAGCTAAATCTTAATTCAATTTCCAAAGCTCCACTACACTTTATCAATAAACTCAAAGAACTTAAGACATTAAAAATTATCCTTGGTGGGCGAAGCAATATAGAGGAAATAGAAAAAAACGATATTGAAAACTTAGAAATTGTTTGGGTACTAGGCTTTAACAGTTTCAATAATATCTCAAACTTTAGTAAGTTAAAGACTTTGCAAATTGAGGACAATATACAATTAAAGGAACTACACTTACGAAGCTTATAAGCAGATTGAATATAAAAAACCCATGAAACCTGCCATTCGTTACAGGATTTTCAATAACGCTATTCTGATCCCTCCTCTGTGATATTCTTTTTATCCTCGTGCAGAAATTCGTTACAGCTTTGGCAGTTTCATTCATTTGTACCTTCAGTAAGGCGGTTTTTTCCTTCAACACTTTGGATTTGGCCAAAAGTTCCTGTCTTATTTGGGTGCCATCGGGCTGCTGGCTACTTTCAGTTTCTTCTGCCATCTTGGGATTTATTCTAAAATAAAGATTTAATTACTCACAACAAAACACTTGCACGCGAACTGAATTAATGCTTTGAAACACTTGTCTCTTTATCATCCGAAATCAGGATTGCGCGGATGCGGTCAATATGAACCTGGGAAAGTTTAGCACGTTCAGCTGCCGAACGTGCGGAGGCTGTATTTGATATACCAGCCATCGTAGTCAGCAGGTTCCGTCTTTCTTCAAACATCCGAAGGGCAGTCCACATCGTTTCCTCTATCTTTTTGGTCTGCTCGGCAAGCAGTACTTTTGCTGTATAGGCATGGCCGGTATGGCATCGGTAGCGCAGCGCAGCCCCTGACCCCACTTTCCATAGCACGCCACCACAGCCAGGACAGTTAAAGGGTACCTGATCCCCCAGGGAGTTGACCGCACCCAGGTCACTAAGCACACGCTCGGCAATCTCAGATTCTCTGATGACGTCTTTGGGTACCGGTTTTCGCTTGCCAATCTTCCTGTAAACCAGTTGAGAAAGCAGTGCACCCATTTCCGAAAGTGCAACGCAATAATCCGCCTTTACCTGATTCAAGGCATTGGTAGGCATATCAGGATACTCCGCATCAGCAGGCTGTTGAATAACACAAATTCCGCCGCATCTTTTTAGTGCGATTAACCCGGCGGTGCCATCATCCAGGTAACCGGTCAAGATAATACCTGTCGCGCCATTGCCATAGGCCACAGCCGCCGAGCGGAAAAGCGGATCAATGGCCGGACGTGACCGGTTTTCCTGCGCGCCCTTAGTAACCATAAGTACGCCGCCTTTTTCTACCATCAGGTGGTGGTCAGAAGGGGCAAGATAAACTTTTCCCCCAATTGCTTTTTTACCGTGGATTGCATGTGCGCAATTTAATTGCCCATACTTATTGAGCACATCAAGAACCACATTTCCAGTTGTATCAGCTGAGATATGCATCACTACCAATATTGGAACCGGAAAGTCTTGAGGCAGCTGTTCAATAACTTGTCTCAGCGCCTGAAGCCCGCCTGCAGAAGTACCAATCACAATAATCTGGTCTGGATTGATTGCCTTATTTATTTTTGACTTCATTCTCATCTGAATTTAATGATTGCCTTATCAAGATACTGAAAATTTATGGGGTAGATATTGTGATGGCATCAAGAGGCCGGAGTCTATTAGTTCGTACACGCTGCGTCATCTGCATCAATGATGCCAATTTTCTGAGCTTATTTTTCTTTAGTATTTTTCTTTATAGAATCTTCTTATAAACAGCGTAATTGCTCCAGTAGACCCTGATTAACAAATCATTAAATTTTTATACGAGCGATTTTTGCCGAATTTGGTATAGTCATTGTAATAATCACAGTTCCTAACGAAAAACTAAAAAACATCCTCTTCCTATGGAAAACATGACTTTGAACAATGAAATTTGTAACCACCGCGCATGCCTGGAAGCTTTCGCCATGAAATTCACCAATGATTTAGAAGACACCAACGACTTAGTGCAGGACACCATCATCAAAGCTATCCGCTACCATAAAATGTATAGACAGGGCACCAATCTCCGGGGCTGGCTGTATACCATCATGAGGAATACGTTCATTAATGATTACCGCAGGCGCAGCAAAAGAAATGCGCTGATCCAAACCTCAGAAGATCTGTCTTCATTCCAGCTTTTGGGTAGTGCACAAAGCAATCAGGGGGAGAACAAATTTGTGATGGAAGATATCAACAAAGCCCTGGACAAACTTCAGCCAGAATACTCCCGTCCTTTTCTAAGGTATTTCGAAGGTTATAAATACCACGAAATCGCCGGGGAACTGAATATCCCGATCGGAACGGTAAAGACCCGGATCCATATTGCAAGACAAATCCTGAAAGAGCAGTTGAAAATGTATCGCGGTTCCTACAAATTATCCGCATTATAAGACAGGTACGCTTGGTGCTTAATGAGATAGAGATTTATTTATGAGAGATTATGGACAATAACAATATTAATCCAAAACTAAAAGAGCTAACCGAGCGTTTGAGCGGTAAATGGCAGGTCAAAGGACAAGAAATAGATGGTGAGGCTGAATATAAATCCATGAAAGGAGGCTTTCTCCTGGTTATGAATGTCGATTTTGTCGTCGATGGTAAGAAAATAAAAAATATTCAGCATGTGGCCTACGATCAAGACACCGACACACTTCGGGCTCACTACATGGACACTAAGGGCGATGACTCCACCTACACTTGGGTACTGGAGGGCCAAAAAATCCGCGTCAGCCTTGGTGGCAAAGATTCAGACACGTACTTTGAAGCTACACTCAATGACGATGACTCTGAGTATACCGGCACGTGGCACTATCCGGATGGTGGCGATCAGGACGCAGGAGAGGCACGGATTGTATATAAGCGAATAAAGTAAGGAGGGGAAATACCTGATGCGCAGTCTGATTTACAAATGCTCGTCAAATTGGTTAAGGAAATGCAGGGAGATCTGAAAGTTATAAAAAACAGGAGTTATTCGATGTCGCGAACATATCTACCCTGTTGTTGTTTAGTAAATATCTTTACGATATCCATATACTTTAAAATGAATAACATGAGAAAATTAAAGTTACAGATGCACATAAGTCTGGATGGCTTTGTCTCTGGCCCCGAAGGCCAACTGGATTGGATTGTTACGATTGGTTCAGACCAAGCACTTGGTGACTTTATAAATGCCCAACTTGATAGTACTGACACCATGATCCTGGGCCGAAAAACGGCCGAAGTGATTGTCGACGTTTGGGAAGACATAGCCAATAATCAGCAGGACAGTCCTGAATACCCTACTGCCCAAAGAATTGTCCGGATGCGTAAGATTGCTTTCAGCAAGCAAGGTTCAGCAATCGATGGTAAAAATATTGAGGTGGAAAACGGCGACCTTGTGGCTGTAGTGCAAGCCCTCAAAAATGGACCTGGCAAAGATATTATTGTATATGGCGGCGTCCAATTTGTAAGCGAGCTGATCCGGCATGATTTAATAGATGAATACCATTTTTTAGTAAACCCAGTTGCCATAGGCCATGGTCTTGAAATTTTTTCAGAGAAAAAATCTTTAAAACTTGAAAATTCAGTTTCGTACAAAAACGGGCTTGTCGTGAATTCATATAACATTGGCTAATACAGTACTAAGATATCTGACACCTGTGATGGGAGGAGTGTTTATGGTGGGCATCAGTGCAGAACACCGCGCTGCTGGCGAAGGGAAATGGGCTTGAAATGTAGCCGGAGCAGTTTTTGGGACTTTATCCGTAATCTCGGCTATTGTGACAAAATACGTGTTCCAAAATTTAAAGATGAAGCAGCACAGCTGGTAGATGGTCAACATGAACCTCTGATTTCTGAAAGCTTGTTTTACAAAGTTCAGGATATACTAGACGGCAGAAAGCGGCAATTTAACACAAAAAAAGGCGCAAAGGCGGTTTTGTCGCGTTCACTTGCATTACGGGGATTTCTGATCTGTCCTAAATGCAACGAGTTACTTACCGGAAGTGCGTCAAAAGGCCGCAAGAATTATTATCACTATTACCATTGTAAATCAGCCTGCGGAATCAGATTTAAGACCGAGCCGACCAATATCTTGTTTGAGCGTATGTTGAAACAATTTGTTCCAAAGCCTGGAATGGCTGAATTGTTCCAAGCAGTAGTTTGTGATTCGTATTATGAGCTGAAAACAACAAGGTCGGACTGTAGTCGAACCGTAGAAATCGTTACTGAGCAAAACAACAGGATTACCAAAGCCAGGGAACTCCTGTTAACGGACATCATCAGTGGTCAGGAATACCAGAATATTAAGGCTGAGTGCGAAAATCTGATCGTAAGGGCTGAAGCAGAACTAAAAAGATTGAATGAAGAAACGTCTGAAGATTTGGACATAGAAGGCTTGGCAACCTTAGCGACATCAAACCTTCAAAAACTGCCCCAGTTTTACGCATAGGCCGATTCTGATATAAAAAGGCTGATTATCGGTTCTATTTTCCCTCAAAAATGGGTGTTTGACGGCGAAATTCATCGAACCGAAAAAACCAATCAAGCTGCCGAGATCATCTACCAGGTTAACAACAAGTTAAGACATAAAAAACCGGAGAAAATTCTTTGAAAGAATCTCACTCCGGCCTTGTGCCCCCAGATATACTCCGCACACACCAATTCCTTGATGATTTGAAGGTAGTCGCCGATATGAGGAAGTATATTGATGATATGAGAAATACGTGTTTAACATTCCCTCAACGCTGATTCTTGTTTAATCAATTTGGAAGTAAATGACGTAAAAATGGCATCCCATGTGGGAAATCGCTAAGGTTGCTCATTCCCATATGGGATAACCGAAATACAGTTATAAATAAATGCCGATCCATGCCTTGTAGCCCAACGTTAAGGACAACTATTGCAGGACAAGACATTCCAGTTTTCACAAATTAAGTAACAAATGATGCTTTAGTTGATCATAACCTAAAATCTAATTTGCTTAGCCTAACAAACATCAACAAGAAATACGGTATTCATGAGGTACTAAGCTTCAGTGAGTGGAATGTCAATAAAGGAATTTACTGGTTAAAAGGAGGAAATGGCACAGGCAAGTCAACCTTATTCCGAATCATTTCTGGGCAAATACCGTTTAAAGGTGAAGTGCAATTGAATGGGGTTAATTTAAGAAAAGAACCGGTAAAGTTTCGCTCTAAAATTAGTTTTGCCGAGGCTGAGCCACAGTATCCCTTATTTATTAAAGGAAAAGAACTGATTGATTTTTACACCGAAACCCGAAAGGCGGATAGAAAACAAGCTAAAGAGCTTGCTGATCATTTCGAAATGACGCCTTTTCTCGACAATGTAGTTGCCAGTTATTCTAGCGGCATGCTAAAAAAACTTTCATTGATTTGTGCACTTGTCGGCGATGCTGATTTATACATTTTAGATGAACCGCTAATAACAATTGATATTCAATCAGCAGATAAGCTTAATAAACTGATTACTGAGAAGGCCTCACAAGGAAAAAGTTTTCTTATTTCCTCACATCAGGAAGTTAGCAATGATCAACTAAAATTAGATAAAGTATATCAAATCATCAATAAACAAATTATTCAACTTTAAATGTTGAGGTTATTAATAAACAGTTTAGCCAAAGAGTTCTATCAGCAGCATGCGGGCTTTTTCCTTATGGGATTTTATGTTTTATTTGGAGTAGTGGAACCCTCACAATTAATCGGTTACCATAAAGCTTTATTATTGGCCGGGGTTTCATCTCCAGTTGGAATTGTGATAGTATTTGTTTCCTGGGTATTATATTGTGTTAAAGTTCATTACTTTATCAAACAAAAATTAGCCTTAGCTCAGTATAATTTTATTAACGAAGTAGGCACACTGGACAGGAGTCCTCAGTTAAAACTATGGCTGGCCTTATATTGTATAATTCTTTTACCCATCATTATATATGTTCTTGCGCTGATTGGCATAAGTGTTTATAACCGCTTTTTTCTCTGCCTGATTTGTATTTTGGTCGTTTTTGCTGCGCTGGCTATTGGCTTATCATTCCTTTCTTATCGATCAGTAACGTTTGGTTTTTTAAAGGAAGAAAGACACCGAATCAATCCATATATTAAAATTAAAAGGCCATTCTTCAGCTGGCCGTTATTTTATTTACTGAATGAACAGCCATTGATGCTATTGATGTGCAAAGCTTTGTCGCTGATTTTCTTTAAATGCATCCTCTGGATCTTCGCAGATATTGGCCATGACACGCGAGTGTTATTAGTGGCTTTATTGGCATCTGTTTTATGCCATGCTGTATTGGTCTTCACATTGTTGAAATTCGAAATAGCGTATCTGAACTTCAGCAAAAGTCTGCCAATATCAACTTATAAAAGATTACTCGGCTGGTTATTGACTTTAGCAATCATTCTGTTACCCGAATGGATGTTTTTGATTATATCATCGGAGTACGACGTATATGCAATTATTAATGGATTTTTATTTGGTCTGGCTGGATTGCTTTTCCTGTTAACCTTGTTATATTTCGTAAAGTTAAACATGGATATTTATCTCAGGTGGCTGCTGTTTTTCTTCTTTATTTCGATGTGGCCAATTCTTGCGCACTATTATTTGTTATTCAGTTTAGTCTTGTTGGGCAGTTGCGCACTATATTATTTGATGAATTTTGATAGGACAGATTTAAAAGTTGAGGAATAGTAAGTTGGTGGCATCATCAGGCGATTATCAAGAAACGGCGGAATAATGATAATGGGTTACACGAATACCTTCGTTTTTGTGTAATACCAAAGCCAGAAGTGAAATTCATCAGGCGATAAACGCCACGATGGGATTATCAAACTTAATATCACTCATATATTGATCATTGGAATCGTAATTTCTTACAAATATGACACCTCACTTTGAACAAAGAAAATTACGGTTTGACTCCGGTAGAGTCCTCATTATTTATAGACCTAACATTCTTTTTTATGGAATTGTCACTTCTTCCAAACTTGTAATTTATGCTAAATGCTACACCGCGGAAATAATTCACAGAAGTGTTTATTTGGGTAAAATCATTTCCTTGGGTTACACTATACGCAAAAGAGCCTTTAGATATTCTCCAAAGGCTCTTATAAACATATTTTTCAAGAATCTTTCCCATATGGGAAACTTTTTTGTGCCCCCAGATATACTCCGCACACACCAATTCTTTGGAGATTTGAAGGTAGTTGCAGACATGAAAAAGTATATTGACGACATGAGAAATACGCGTTTGACATTCTCTCAACGCTGATCCTTGTTTAATCGATTGGAAGTAAATAGCGTAAAAAATGCCATCCCATGTGGGAAATCGACAGGGTTCCTTATTCCCATATGGGATACCTGAAATGCACTTATAAATGGATTGACAAGTTATTGCAGGACAAGACCAAACGACAAGTAAATCCAGAACTGGACAGTTATAAAATAGATGCCGATCCATGCCTTGTAGCCAGACGTTAATGACGAGTTATATCAGGAGAAGACGTCTATTTAAATCTGGTTATCGTCAGTCGGCGAAAGTTGCTGGTAAGAAAGCATCCGGTCTAAATTATCAATGATGAGAAAATAGCGGATTTAGGGACGAACTATATTAATCCTAGGACTAAATCACTTATTTCTTATATTAAACGAAATTCGCCTGTTAATTTTTTGTCATTTTAAGCGCATAGAATGACGCTGTGCGCCAAAAAAAGCACAGCAGGCCACCTAACGCACGAAACGCACAGCAGCAGGCTTCTGATCATTATATTCGGTTATGAAAACCAGAAACCCAAAAACTCACTCCTATGCCAAGCCTGGGAAAAGCCCTGCTACGGTTAAGGAGAACTTAGTGTTTTCCAGGTGTATTATAGGTGTCTGGCAGGTGTCTGCAGGTGTACAGACCTATAAATGAGCAACAATGCACCAATACAAGCCGAAGAACAGCCACATGTCTGTATAGCAGTTGTAAGTAAATATCAATTACCGGCTTTAGCCGACAATACTTATACTGTGACTTGTAAGCATCAATTTTGCGTGAGCGCCCTTTAAAATTGACTATATTTTTTGATTAGTCTTCGCAAATAAGAATTTAAGCTTCCATTCTCTACCTTTAGTTCGTCTCGAAAAATCTCCTTCAGGGAGGTATAAGACATCAATCGTCTGAGACCTTGAATTCCATCTTTTTCATAAATAACCTGACAAACTAATCCTCTAATGGCGCTACCTGGATTTGTATGAGAGTCAGGGTACCAGAAATCTTCAATGTTATTAAGGTCTGCTTCCGGATGTTCTTTTAAATAAGCATCTACTCTTTTAAGGTGCCACTTTACGCTATGACCCATACTGCCGCCATAAAAGGCAGCAAGCCCTTCCTTTAGCGGGGATTTAGGGTAAAGGCGGTTTAAATAGACATGCGCAACTTCATGAAAGTAATTTTCACCCAAACCGGCGCAAAACACTTGATTATCCGTGTCATCTGAAATACCTGAGGGCTTATCCCGGTTACCCATAGGCAATGCAAAATCAAAACCCTTTAAGATTTGCAGTTCATCCGAAGTCTTAGCAAAGTAATACCGGATATTAATTGGTTTTAAATTCCATTCACCTTCGAGCTTTACGACTTGCCGTATTAAACTATCTGCCTTTCTAGCATTGAACTTATGCTGCGGCTGATAAAAGAAAGTAACATTTCTAACTTTTTTGTTGCGCCAGGCAACTAAGTTTCTTGTAAATGGATTAATAAACTTTGGGCCGTCTTTCCCATTTACGTCTACATAATGATTTGTTACTGCTAAAGTCATAATATTTCCAACAGCATCATTAATGGCAGAGAATTGTGTTTTTAAATGGACGTGGCCACTCATTGGCTTTATATACAGTATTGTGGCTTTATATCCTTGCGAGTATAATGTATTATCATTAATAGCGTAAATTTGTTGATCAGGAATAGTCCGGAGCACAAGTTCGTCGGCCGACCAAAACTTAGAGAAATCCGGTAGATCTTTACTATTAAAGCTACCTAGATATTTATTATAAAACTTCAACGCATTCTGAACGTCTTTGCCGGAGGTATCAACACCTGGATTTATATAAGTTTGAGCATCACAGCAAAATACAATCCCTGAAAATAGAAGACAAAGTAGAAGTTTTTTCATAGTGATTATTTGGCTATCTCAAATTTAATCAAATGTCACAGTATTCAAAGCGATGAGCCAGGTAACATAGAATCCTACAAGTAAGCTATCATTGCGTCAAAAGTGTTTGTATCAGGCAAAGAGCCATGAAGCAAAAGAGCCTTTGGATAGTTCCAAAGGCTCTTAATAGATTTTTTAACAATCTTTCCCATATGGGAAACTTTCTGTGCTCCTGGAAAAACTAAAGCTTAGAAAATTTTATGATGATTTGAAGAAAATAGCTCGAATTAGCACTTGGGTTTTAGAGGAACCCCTTAGTAGTGACTTTCTGGTTAAACATAGACGACCGTGGAAGAAGAAAAAGAATGCCCAGTGACTTGTAAAGCCGAAAATATAGGAAACTCGTGTTAAGTAGATAGAATTTAAATACACATTTGCTTTCCCGAGTGGAATATTTACATGTGTATAACCTGCGTATTAATCTCTACTAGAGATGGCACTTACAAAGTTCATCTCTAGTAGAGATTAATACTTCACGAATTAAAGAATAGAAGATCCATATCCAGGAAGCACAGGTTTATAACGGTGATCAGTAAGGCGGTAAACATACTTTTCAAAGATGTGATCTTTCAACGGTAGCAAGCGCCTAGTCGTATCCAAGGAATAAGGGCCAGATGCAGTCTAAAATTAGACTCGCCTTTCGTATTTATATACCAGACCTTCCGATCAAGTGCAGCGTTAGCGAACCGGGCATGTGTTTTTTTAAAACGTCGATCAAATGGAAATCTATACATTTTTTCCCGGATCAGGATAAGCGCAGCGGCCGATGGTTTTATTGGCACGAACGTTAAAATACATTATAAATTTATCTACAAATTAACATCCCCTTAATACCTATCACACAAACACCGTCAATATATTGATTTATAGATGTATGCATAAGAAAAATATTTTCACAAAATACACAAGAGATTGAAATATTATATATATTTATAAAAACGTTTCTCATGGAAGAATCTAAAGATCCAACCACCAAAAACATTGCCCTGGTCTTACTTTGGGGCTTCATTGGCGTGCTTGCACTCCTGATCGTCGTCAATCTCTTTGTCTTTAAACTCAACATTGGAAAAAATCCAGATCTTACCAAAGGCTGGTTCGAATTGTTAAAGAACTACCTTATACTTTTAGGTACAGCTTTGACTACAGTAATTGGTTATTATTTTGGTCAGAGGGAGGGCGCAATTAAAGCAGAAAAGGCCAGTGAAGAGATCAGGCAGACGGAACAGAAGGCAGGAGCTGTTGTTTCAGAAGCGATAAAACAAAGGGATGAAGCGATAAAGAACAATTCTGGAAAAGACAACGATGCAGCAGACACAGACGACGCTCCGGCTGATGAAACAGATTCTTCCATTCAACTTCCAGGATAATGGCTTTTATAGATACATACGAAGAGTTCAAAAGAAAACAGAATAACTTTGTGATCAAAGTTGAACGGGATCAGTTCATCCCGCCCAAAAGATTCAAGAACGGAAAACATTTGAATTATTATATTCGGATCTACATCGCATATGGCGAAGGAGAGTATTCCAACGCTTATCAGCTCAGCGACATTACACTAGTAAAATATGAACTGCACAGCAGCTACCGCGAACGATTCCGCACCTCGGATTCCCGTGCTTCAGGTTTCGACATTAAAGTCTGGTCCTATGGCTACTACCCCATCCAAGCAACTATTTATCTGCGACTCGGTGACCCTCTTAAGATCAATGGAATGGTACAATTTCCGGTAACCGAAGCGGAACGAAACATGTAGGACACTAAAAATTAAACGCTTCCTCAATAACCAACTATAACCCATCTAAATTATGCCACTCAAACTTAATCTTGAAAAGGAGGACATTGATCTTCTGGTGCAGACTATAGAGAACGCAATAACAAATGAAGCTTTGGAGAAAACCAGGCTGAAAAAGATCCTTGACACGATAAAGTTATTAGCCTCTCTGGATGATGACATCCTACAGGCGGTGATCAACTTTCTTAAACCGCAGCTTCCGGCTCCGGGAATCGAAATAAAACCGGATTCAAACCTGGAATTCGGATTAGGAATTAACACGCAGTGGATCAAAAATTCTCTCCACACCAAATGCAACAATACCGTTCGGGCACTCCTTACAGCCACAGGTTCCACAAAAACACCTGCAAAGATCACCTCCGCGGAAGCTGTCGCCTGCCTAACCGTCAAAGATATTGTTAACCTGATCAAAAAAACTTATGAAAACGCTGCTTAATCTCCTTATTATCATTTCTTTTCTCTTGTTAAGCGATGAAAGCATGGCACAGGTCGGGTCAGAAAAAAAGGTAAAATTAGGTATTTCCCTGGCACAGGCATCCGACAACAAAATTACACAGGCAGAAGCGGCTAAATTTGCTGCTACCTTTCAAAAGGATGGTGAAAGCAAGGACAGCTACCTGGTGAATGGTTATTTCAGTCTCGACCTTGAATTCGATTCGTTGAATACTTTATCTGCAACTAGTGAGCTTCAGAGAAATAATCTAGTCTCAAAAAAGCAAAGCGTTCAGCAGTATGGCCTTAAATTCTTCCATGGTTTCGTCCTCAGCGAGAAAGACAGTGAGATCCACGGCAAGATAGATCTGGATGTCTCAGCAAAGCATACCCGGGACCTCATTAAAGATACCAGGGGCTTTCAGTTTATAGCTGCAGGCAGCCTCAATTTTGCTCAGCCTTTTGAATGCACATTCCTAAATTATATTAAACCTAATCAGGTCATTCCCGCTGCTGCAGCCGGTGGTTTTGCCAACTGGCTGCAGTACCGTCATTCACACAGTGTAGGACTGGAATATATCGGTTATGAAAGACTGGCCATGGTCAGCGGAACTTTTAATCTAGAAGTTTATCCGTTAAGCGGGTTTCTGTATAAAGCCTTTGAAAAATACAATCTGCTGCAGTTAAAATGGACCATCACTGATCGTGCAAAAATCACTAGTGACCATACCGACCTGTATGTCGGGACATCTCAGACGCTTGGAGCGGCCCTTAATATCAAATTCACAGGTGTCAATGCCATTACGATTGGTTATGAGCATGTAAAGGGTGGCAATCCCATGAAAGGGCTAGACGATCAAAAGTATGGACAGCTGGCTCTGGGAGCAAGAATTAAATTATAGTAAACTTCTTAATAATCATAATCAATCTTATATGAAAGCTTTTGAAAAGTTCCTGGAGCAGATCAGCCTTACCGAGGCCAGACAAACCTCCGGCACAGCACCAGATCTGCCGGAATTTGCAGATCTGACAAATCGTACAGGCAAAATGGAATTCACAGAATTCGCAGACAATCCCTTTGTAGCCAAACAGCAGCGAGGCATCCTTGCCGAAAAAATAAACTTTCGGCGATTCACCGAGCAGCCCGAAAACAAAGTGGTCAGTCCAAAGCAGTTTGGCTCCTATATCCAGCAGAACGACATTAGTTTAAAGCAAATTATTAATGACAAGCGCCAGTTAGAGCGGATCATTGATGGAGATGACATGCTGGAGGTGAACTACCTTATCAAAGGAGCATTAGCGGCAAAATCGGTCTGCAGAGTAACAGTGATCTCCGAAAGCGGTGATGATGACTCGGCCGGAACAGGTTTTCTTATTGCACCCAACATCATGATCACCAATAACCATGTGCTTTCTAATAAAGGGACTGCAGGCTTATCCTACGCAGAATTCAATTATGAACTAGGAGCGGACAATCTTCCGACGGTGTCCAGGGTATTCCGATTCAATCCCGAAAAACTATTTTATACCAACCAGCCATATGACTATACCATCATTTGGCTGGAAGAAACATCTGCCGACGGCGCGGCAAAAATAAACGAATTTGGTTTTCTGAAATTAAACCCCAGTCTTGGGAAAACAAAAGAAGGAAACTTTGTCTCAGTTATTCAGCATCCAGACGGGAAGAAGAAAAAGGTCGCCATACGTGGGAACAGGGTTACTAGCCTGGATCTGCCTGTTTTCATCAGGTATGAAACCGATACTAAAAACGGTGCATCCGGCGCGCCTGTTTTCAATGACAAATGGGAAGTAGTGGCCTTACACCACTCCGGCGTTCCCAATCGGGACAATCAACTGCGTATCCTGAACCTGAAGGGTGAGGTCTGGGAGGAAGCTCAGGGAGAATCTCAGATCAATTGGCTGGAAAATGAAGGGGTACGGGTAAGCAGCATTATCATTGATATTACCACAAAGGCTGCTATCGAGTTCCCTTTCCTGCTTAATCATTTCAGTCCCGTTACCGACCCGAATATCCTGATCAAATCTGTAGGTAAAACATCAGAGCAACTTGAAAAGGAGGTCTATTATCCTCAGGAAAAGGATGAGGAGAATGCAAAACAGTATTACCGGGAAATTCCGGACATATCCGCTTCTTCATTTGATCAGCTGCATAACCTGCTGAAAAAAACACACACTAAACATCACAATTACAGTCCTTCTGAATTTGTATATCCAAAGGTGGATCTCTATCATGATGGAAAACTCAGAAGTATCTATTCTACAATGGAATTCAGCCCCGAAGAATTGATCTTGGCTGACAAAAAAGTAGATATCGACCGTGAACTCAAATTTATAGAGATCAGCAAACATGAAAAGATGGTGAGCAAAGAGGCGTTTACGGAATCGGTTATTGCACTAGAAGCACTCCTGCCCTACAATTGTGAGCATGTAGTATGCCAGTCCTGGTTTAGAAAACAGGAACCGATGAAAGGTGATCTGCATCATCTGTTCGCCTGCGAATCAGGCTGCAACAGTTTCCGGAATGATCATGCTTACACTGAGTTCGAACACTATAAGCCAGTTCCGGCAGATCAGGAGAAAGAAAGACTGAAATGCGGCAATATGGAAAATGACAAATTTGAACCGGAAAACAATAAAGGCGTTGTGGCAAGAGCCGTTCTTTATTTCCTGGTGCGGTATCCAAAAACCATCACAAAATACGAATCAGAAGACATCACCATGCTGAAAAACTGGTCGTCTGAGCAAAAGATCACACTATATGAGAAACATCGGAACCACGAAATATTCCAGCTTCAGGGAAACCGAAATCCTTTTATAGATTTTCCGGGACTTGAACAAAAATTTGATTTCAGTAACGCAATCTAAGCTTAACAGCAGTGCACGACGGTAGTTTTACCGAATAAGGCCAGTCTATTTTACTCTGTCCAGTTTTGATGGTCCGTCCAGATAGATTCCTGTATTTCGAATTAACACTGACCTTGTTCTTTGAAAATTTCCTACAGTTCCCAAGCAGGTAGAATCGGCTAAACTTCCAAAGATATTGTTACTAGGATCAGCAAGGACGCACATGAGCGTGTTGATTAAAAAGCTCATTAAGATCAACAAATACCTTTTCAAATTTGCCCGAATTAATATTAGCATTAAATTTTTACCTTTAAGAGAAAGTCAGCACTATGCAACCTTTGATTTACTATCCTTCTTTTGAGCCACCTGATGACATTTGGCTAAAATTTGCACTCCTGTATTTTGAAGAATACCGCCCCATTATCCCCCAAACAAGATCTCATTTGGTAAGTGCTAGGTTTGATCAAATTCGGAAAGAAACTGATTTAATCAATCCAATAAGCCCCAGATATAGTGACGACTTTGAGGCAACAAGAAGAGCGATAAATGATACAGAGCGATATTTTAAAGACTCTTATCGTGAAAGTTATCTTTTTAATAGAGTGAATATTGTAAGGCGATGGTAAGATATGAGTCGTTGGGACTTCCTCATTTATTCAGACAAATTTTCAATGGAATGGGTTGATTATTGTAAGGACAAAAACATAGGACAACCCATCGAAAATGGAATCCTGGTCTCGGAGGAATTAGCATTTCTATTCATGTCTTATCTGGCAAATGAAATGGCCCATTCTGAAAATACAGCAATTGTCACTGATAATCCTAGATTTGATAATTTCACCAATGTTAGACGTCTAACAAAAGTAGTGGGTATTTCAGCGAAAGTGGTTCTTCCCCACTTTTGGTGGTTGGTAGCATTTTAATTTTGGTATCTATGGTTAGAGCTACCTTTTGGGAATTTCTTAAAAGAATTTCATGCGGGACATGTACTGACTAATAAGAGTTAGGAGGAAGCAGTTTAGATGGGGACTTTCCACTTATATTTCTACAAATTCTATATTTGATACATGACTAGATATCTTCTTTTTTCAATTGCTATTTGCTTAAGCTTTTTAAACCATGCGACTGCGCAGCAACCATCATATGCCTATAGATTTAAGTTGATAGATGCAAATGGCAAATTTATTACTGATGCTGACTCATCATTCAGTATAACATCGATTAGGCCAGATGGATCAAGGTATGCTTCCCTTAATTATGGCGAGCGCAATACTCAAATTGAGGCAGCATTTTATGAAAGCTGGTTGCTGTATGAGTATTACACTCATATCAGGGAGTTTCATCTCATCCAAATTTCGAACAATAAAACAAGAGATACGATGACCATCTTTCAGAAAAAATATTCCAGATACCGACTATACGCTGCTGAAGACAGACATCCTCTCGACGTAATTAGATTTACGAAAGGATATTTTGTCTTACATAATAGACCATCACTGAAAGACTGGGATATGAAGGGAACATCGAAAAAGATCATTCAATCTCTTAACCAAACAGGTTTTCAAAATTATATTACAAAGGATAGTAGTCTTATGAGATTCCATAATCATTGGCTTTTTGCCAAATTTTACCAAGACACTGAACCTCCCATTCCAATAGATTTGTCAAGATTTACTGGTTTGGCTTACCCGATATATCGTGGGGAGAAAACCGGGAACATTGTTTTTTTTTTTATTGTTGAAAAAGATGGACGGATTACTAATGTTATCCCTGGCGTAAAAGGAACAACACTAGGTGACGAAGATCTAAATCAAAAGTGTAAAGAGGCAGTGATGAAATCACGCTTGGTACAATCAGATAAGACCATACAATCCGGCACTGTTGTATTCAATTTTAAATTAAAAGAATAATCTATACCATGTTTCAAGGTATGTGGCTTTCTCTAATTTATGATGGCTAAGTTGACGCCAGCACTAATCTTTTTCTGAGCAATTCGAAGCTAGCCCTGCCGTACATTTGTCGTTTGATTGTTTTTAGCTTATTTACATTACCTTCTACGGGGCCATTGCTCCAGGGCATGCTGATTGCATTTTCTATAGATTGGTAATCGCTCAATAGACCTTTTGCAAAGGCGGTAATCTCTCTGATACCTGAATGCTGCACATTCGCTATCCAAGCGCTAAGCCTGTTTCCAAGTTTGTTTTCCATGAGATTGCGGAAATCTCTTACCAGTAGCAGGCGCATTTCAGGTCGGAAGATGATTTGCATAATTTATCTATTAACTCCTTCTGCGTAATGTTTAGCTTGTATTCTGGAGTTAGGAATAACATTGCAGCATTAGAAGGCTTAAAGAATGAACCTGACTGTTCTGGCGATTTTGGATTCTTTGTTTTCTTTCCAATGCGAATGCCGTAGTAAGCCATGGCTTCAGAAAGCGTGCTGTATCCTCCGGGATATCCCATAAGCCGTAATTCACTCCATAATGTTTTCAGGTAAAGGTTTGCATCTTCTTCTATGCGTTTTCTAATATGGTTGAAATAATTCTCTATCATGCCCCTATTTTTGTAGGATTTACGAACCAAGGTTTCTGTCGACATATATTTTCTAACCGTTTGCCTACTCATGCCAAGCCGACCTGCAATCTTCGTTATTGGCAGGCCTTCTGCCTGTAATTTCTTCATCTCATCAAACCGCTGTTTTATAATTCCCGTAGTGGCCACTTCTTTTTCTCTAACAGGCAACGCACCGGGTACTTCCACCGGGCTTTCATCAATCTTAGGCGTTAATGATCGATTTAATCCGGCATATTCACGGTTCATCATTTTAGTGAGGGCCTCGCTGAGGTTTTTTAGTAAATGCCAGCGATCAGTCACCTGTATAGCCTGGGGAGCCCCTTTAGTTGCCGCACGTCTGTATTTACCATAACGATCTCTGGTTATTATTTCAAGTTTTGGCTGTTTCCTTAACCAGGTGATTAAGCTCTTTTCTTCTCTGTCTGGCAATAGATCTACTACTTTTCTTGTTGTTAAATCCACCAGGATACTGCCGTATCTTTCCCGCTTTTTATATGCCCAGTCATCAACCCCTATCGCTGTAAAAACCCTGGAGTCGGGTAGCGACGCATTGTTGATGAGCCTTAGTAACGTAGTATCGCTTACCGGTATTGAAAAATGGTGGCAAATGCGCTCTGCCGCTTTCCCTCCCAGCTCCACAACTGTATTAAAGAGCTTACCTTCTAGGCGACTGGTTGTTCGCTTGCGTGGCCTGAAATGATCTTCGTAACATTCCGTGAAAATCTTAAGGGGACATTCCTCAGTAAGACAATAATATTTACGTGATCGCAAAAAAATCCTGCAAGCCTTTCCAAAAGTAGGCAGGTCATTGAATCTCCGTGTGTAATAGCTATGTAACTTAGTGGAGGGCTCGCAACAATTCGGACATCTACAAGCCTTTTGCCCACTTTGAACGTAAATACTTATTAGATCGGTTTGGTTATCTACCGAAATGACCTTAAATATGTCATTGGCAGGGAAAATCAGATTTGCAAGGTTCATGAACCTCTAACGACGGAGTCGTCAAGATATCATGCTACCACCAAAATTGGGGAAGAACCAGTTTCGCTGAATGCCCAAATTATGTGTATGCGCTGACCGGGGACGGTAAATTAATTTCAAAGGCAAACAAGGCATTTAGATATTGTTCTTGAGACAAAAAATCCTAAAATCAATATCTAATCGCCTGTTATTAACCATTTTTTATTAAATAGACAATTTACTCTACTAGGGATATATTCCCCAGGTTCGACTCTCTTTAACTTACCCTTCCGGACATCGAACCATTTTTTTTGATTTTTAATAAAAAACAAAGTAAATAACTATATATCAATACATTAAAAAAAGCATACTCAAAAATTTCGAAAAACACTAAGATTTTAGAGTTCAAAAATCAACCAATCCGAAAAAATTCAAGTGTCTGAATATCAGATATATAAATAAAAAAAGAGGAAATCTCATTGCTGCAATTTCCTCTTTCTGTGGTGCACTCGAAGGGAGTCGAACCCCTAACCTCCTGATCCGTAGTCAGGTGCTCTATCCAATTAAGCTACGAATGCATTTCCGTTTCGTTAACGGACTGCAAAAGTAATGCTTGGAATCCAAATTCGCAATTTTTTTAAGCAATTTATTCCTAAGCCTGCCTTAACAAACTGAAAATTAATAGCGTATTTCGTTCCCGGCTTCAACAATGCTGCGTTCATTAGCATCTGCTCAACATCACTATCCATTGCATTCCTCGTGTATCCCTGACCTCAAAATGCTTCACAGATAAGTGCTGACTCACACTTTCTTCACACCTTGTTCACACCAAAGCCACAAACAGGTACCTTTTTGTGAAGAAAGTGTGAATGAGGTGTGTTTCATGTGAGGACTTGACATTAGCCTGCCCCTGACCAATATGCAGCTTACCCATAACCTCAACCTTAAATTTTAAAAAAATTTCATCTGATTTATAGCTGTAACGTTAAAATTAATGATTTTAGCAAACAACAATAACAAACGTATTCATAAATAACAAAGTTATGGCCAGAATTACCAACGGAATCCTCGGCGCTTTCTCAGGAAAAGTCGGAGCTGTGGTGGGCGCATCATGGAGAGGAATTGACTACATGAGGGGGCTACCCGAACCCAGCAATAAACCTGCAACCCCACCGCAACTGGCTCAGCGACTGAAAATGGTGCTTTTCAGAGGATTTTTATTGGGTGTAGATCAGATTATTGAAAACTGCTTTCAGAATTACGATAAGAAAACCCCTATGAATTCGGCCCTTTCCTATAACATGCAGTATGCGGTAACCGGCGGTTATCCGGACCTGAATATTGATTTCCCGAATCTCCTGTACAGTAAAGGCGACCTGCTGAGCGTATGGTCGCCGGCAGCCCTCTCCAGCGAGCCCAATACCATCGACTTTAGCTGGCAAAACGGCGCTTTTAGCAATTATCGCAGCGCCGAAGACAAGGTGACCCTGGTAGCGTACAGCCAGGAAAATATGGAATTTGTGACACTGACCGATGCCGGTCTGAGGACAGATGAAGGCAGCAGATTGATTTTTCCCGGAAATTTTAGCGGGCAGCAAGTCCACTGCTACCTGAGCCTGTATTCAAAAGCCTTTAATATCGCTTCGACCAATGAGTATTTAGGCCTGGTTACCGTGGTTTGATCTGACGGTCAAAAAGCTGAAGCCCTTCTTCAAAACTATGGGGTGCATAACCCAGATCCCTTATGGCCTTGTCCAGTATAAACCCGGTCTTCACAGGTCTTCTGGCTTTTTGGTTTAAAGAAGCAGAACTAATTTCCCTGATCAGGGATTTGTCCAGATGCCAGTAGTCAGCCACCCTGCCCACCAGTTCGGCGATACTCATCATGTCTTTGCCAGAAATGTGATAAATGCCCTGTGCTTCCTTCTCCACGGCAAGCAGACAGGCATCGGCCAGATCTTCGGCCAGAGTCGGCATGCGCGACTGGTCATTTACTACATTGATCGGCTCTCCTTTTTCCAGCGCATTCTTGGCCCAAAGCACAATATTACTTCTGCTCATATCACTCACGATACCATATACCAATATCGTCCGGATAATAACCCAGTCGCTTGACGAAGCTTTAAGTTCGTCTTCTGCCTGTACTTTGGTTACACCGTAATAACTTAAGGGACTTGGGGCAGCCATTTCGTCGTAGGGACCATTGGCGCCGTCAAATATAAAATCGGTAGAGAGGTGGATCAATTGTATATGGTTTTGACTGCAAAAGGCTGCCAGTGTTTTGACTGCCTCTACATTTAAGCGATATGCCAGCTCCGGCTGCGCCTCGCATGTGTCTACATTGGTCATGGCCGCGGTGTGAATGACCGCGTCCGGCTGGTAGTGGTGGAGTACGTTCCTGACATTCAGCGGATCCAGGATATCCATTTCCGCATAAGTATAACCCTCCGGTACCGGATAGCGGTTCGCACCTTTAGACGTGGCGATCAAATCAAATTGTCGTGTTTGCAGGATCCGCTCTGTGATCTTCTGGCCTAAAAGTCCATTGCTGCCTGTTACTAATATTCTCTTCATCGATTTACTTGATAAAATTCATAATTTCAAAAGTGCTAAATGGTTTTATAATAGCTTCAATGAATTATGTTAAAGACCCTTTTTCAGCAACCAAATTACCGAATAAAAAACTGTGGAAAAATTTTTTATTTATATATGCAATTCTTGTTTTAAAATTTTAACTTTGCAAACCGAATTGTGAGCTTATAAAAGCGCCTTTAACAAATTGATATTTATAATTTTACCCAAAACAATATATGCCTAACATTGGAAAAATAGCGCAGATTATAGGACCGGTAGTTGACGTGAGTTTTGCTGACGCTGCTCATTTACCTCAAATCTTCTCTGCCTTAGAGATCGAAAAAGAAAACGGACAGAAGATCATTTTAGAAGTTCAGCAACATCTTGGTGAAGACCGTGTACGTGCAATTGCAATGGACTCGACTGACGGTTTGGTTCGCGGAATGAATGCACTGGACACCGGCGCTCCTATTAAAATGCCAATAGGTGACCAAATTAAAGGTCGTTTGTTCAATGTTGTTGGTGAAGCTATTGATGGTATCAATGCGGTTGACAAAACCGGTGGCCGCCCTATTCACAATGCCCCTCCAAGATTTGATGAGCTGTCTACTGAAACTGAAGTACTCTTTACCGGTATTAAAGTGATTGACTTACTTGAGCCTTATGCAAAAGGTGGTAAGATCGGTTTGTTTGGTGGCGCAGGTGTTGGTAAGACTGTATTGATCATGGAATTGGTGAACAACATCGCTAAAGCCTATGCAGGTCTTTCTGTATTTGCCGGTGTAGGTGAGCGTACACGTGAAGGTAATGACCTTTTGCGCGAGTTTATCGAATCTGGTGTAATCAATTATGGTGAAGAGTTTCTTCATTCAATGGAAAAAGGCGGATGGGACCTGAAAACAGTTGATACTGAAAAATTAAAAGAATCAAAAGCAACACTGGTATTTGGTCAGATGAACGAGCCTCCTGGTGCACGTGCACGTGTGGCTTTATCAGGATTAACTGTTGCTGAATATTTCCGTGACGGCGATGGTCAGGGTGCAGGAAAAGATATCCTTTTCTTCGTTGACAACATCTTCCGTTTCACCCAGGCAGGTTCTGAGGTATCGGCACTATTGGGTCGTATGCCTTCAGCGGTAGGTTACCAGCCAACACTGGCTACTGAGATGGGTCTGATGCAGGAACGTATTACTTCAACTAAACGCGGTTCAATTACATCTGTACAAGCAGTGTATGTACCTGCGGATGATTTAACTGACCCTGCTCCGGCTACTACCTTTGCCCACTTAGACGCAACTACTGTATTGTCACGTAAAATTGCTGAGCTCGGTATTTACCCTGCTGTGGATCCTCTGGATTCTACTTCAAGGATTTTATCCCGTTCAATTTTGGGTGACGAGCATTATGATACTGCTCAGCGCGTAAAAGAAACTTTGCAGCGCTATAAAGAACTTCAGGATATCATCGCCATTTTAGGTATGGACGAGTTATCTGAGGAAGATAAGCTGATCGTATCACGTGCGCGCCGTGTGCAGCGTTTCTTGTCTCAGCCTTTCCACGTAGCAGAGCAATTTACAGGCTTAAAAGGTGTTTTGGTTGACATCAAAGACACCATCAAAGGATTTAACATGATCATGGATGGTGAGGTTGACGAATATCCTGAAGCAGCATTTAACCTTGTAGGAAGCATTGAAGAAGCCATTGAAAAAGGCAAAAAACTATTAGCTGAAGCAAATTAACAGGTATCAGGATTTGAGTATCAAGTATCAAGACTGGACACAGATCTAGTAAGGCTCTCTGTCTTGATACTTAATACTAGCTACTTAATACTAAAATATAACAATGACACTAGAAATATTAACCCCAGACAAGAAAGTTTTTGAAGGCGAAGTAACCGCTGTTACAGTGCCCGGCACTATGGGTTCTTTCCAGATTTTGAGAGACCACGCGCCCATTATCTCCACTTTGGAAGATGGCCCTGTAATTGTAAAAAGCAAAACCGGTGAGGATACTTTTAATATCAAAGGTGGTGTAGTAGAAGTTTTAAAAAACAAAATTATTGTGCTGGCCGAAGGGGTAGCTTAATATTTAATTTATACCATATTGAAAAGCCCTTTGAAAATCTCAAAGGGCTTTTTTTATGGTTGCGTTTTACAAGCCCCGGCCTCGCACGACAGGCCTGATAAAAACATGATTTTTATCAACTTTTGTTAAGACTTTGGGTATTTTAGGAAGAAAACGGTACAATTTATAATGCTTGCATAAAACCTATACTAAATACCGATTCCATATTTGGTATAGAGACGTCCACTTTAAGAAAGGTTAAATAGGAATATAAAGATATTTAATTTGCCATATAACTATAATATAAGAATTATATTTTTTTTCAATTATTTTCAATCACCTATTGATAGTTTAAACTTCAAACGGTAAATTGGATTCTATAAAGCAACGATAATAATTATTAACATGAGCAATTCAGTTAGCACCTTGTTTACAGTCATCACCAATGTGATTCTCCTGCTGATTATTCGGAAGGACATGGCGCTATAGTTGAATATTTAATACAAAATATACAAAGCGCCACCCAAAAGTGGCGCTTTTTTAATGAAACACTTAATATAAATTTAATACCCTATACACCCAAATAAAAATGCAGTACTTCAATTCAAATACCGTACTTTATTTAAATGGCAGGTTTGAAAAAGCCAGTGATACAACCACCAGTTTATACGGGCAGTCGCTGCATTACGGGTATGCGGTATTTGACGGTTTAAGGGCATACCATACGCACAACGGTACACGAATTTTCAAAGCCAGAGAGCATTTTGAAAGATTGAGGCGTTCTGCTGAACTGGTACATATCCCATTTAAATGGAACATTGACGAACTGATCAAGAAGACTTATAAATTACTGGAGTACAATAATTTAAAGAATGCATATATCCGACCGCTGATCTACTGCGCGCCCAATATGTCACTGATTGCGGCAAAGGATGTATCGATCATGATTTGTGCTTTTGAATGGGATGCCTATCTGGGCCATAAATTATTGAAAGTCATGGTATCCAGCTATGAGCGGCCAAGTCCCAAGTCAACACCCATAGAAGCTAAAGTAAGCGGTAATTATGTAAATTCCATACTGGCTACTACTGAGGCCAAAAGCAAAGGATTTGACGAGGCCTTACTTTTGGACAGCTACGGGAATGTTGCTGAGGCACCGGGCGCTAATATATTTATAGAGAAGAACGGCCGTTTATATACCCCTCCTCTTGGAAACATCCTGCCGGGGATAACCCGGGCGACCGTGATAGAATTGTGTCACGTACTTGATATTGAACTGATTGAAAAACACCTGACCATAAAGGATTTAAAACATGCCGACAGTGCATTTTTCTGTGGCACTGCTACAGAAATAGCCGGAATCGGATCTGTCGATGAGTATAAATTTCCGCTCAGGTGGCCGGACAGCGTGGGGGCAACGATACAACGCACCTACAAATCACTGGCATTAGAAAAACAAAACTACGAAGTAATCATATAACACACCTACAGACCTATATATGTCACAAACACCAGAAATCAACCGTTACAGTAAAACATTTACCCAAGATCCTACCCAGCCTGCCGCACAAGCTATGCTTTACGGGATTGGATTGACCAAAGAAGACATGGACAAAGCCCAGGTCGGGATTGCCAGCATGGGCTATGACGGAAACACCTGCAATATGCATTTGAACGATCTGGCACAGATCGTAAAAGAAGGTGTCTGGAAAAATGATATGGTCGGTTTGACTTTCGGTACTATTGGTGTGAGTGATGGTATGTCCAACGGAACTGATGGTATGCGCTATTCTTTGGTTTCCAGGGATGTCATTGCGGATTCAATCGAAACCATCTGTGGTGGCCAGTATTATGACGGCCTCATAACCATACCTGGCTGCGATAAAAATATGCCCGGCTCTATCATGGCAATGGGCAGGCTTAACCGTCCGGCCATCATGGTTTATGGTGGAAGTATCCACTCCGGTAAGTATAAAGGCGCATCATTAAATATTGTATCCGCGTTTGAAGCCTTAGGACAAAAACTGGCCGGCAACTTAGAAGAAGAAGATTTCCAGGGTGTAATCAGAAACGCATGTCCTGGAGCGGGTGCATGCGGTGGTATGTATACCGCGAATACCATGGCTTCGGCAATCGAGGCTTTGGGTATGAGTTTACCTTATAGTTCCTCCTACCCTGCAGTAAGCGAAGAGAAAAAGAAAGAGTGCATTGAGGCGGGCAAGTACATCCGCATCCTGCTCGAAAAGAACATCCTGCCTTCAGACATTATGACTGAGAAGGCGTTTCGCAATGCGATTGTCATTGTGATGGTATTGGGTGGGTCTACCAATGCGGTATTGCACCTGATTGCCATGGCTAAATCAGTAGGACTGAACCTGAAACTGGAGGATTTTCAAAACATCAGCGACAGTACCCCGGTATTGGGCGACTTAAAACCAAGCGGGACTTACCTGATGGAAGATTTGCACGGGATAGGTGGTGTTCCTGCGGTAATGAAGTATTTACTGAAAGTAGGGTTAATTGATGGCGACTGCCTGACGGTAACGGGGAAAACCATTGCTGAAAACGTTGCTGATGCTGCAGATCTTGACTTTGAGGCTCAGAAGATCATCTTCCCTGTAGAAAACCCGATCAAAGAAACCGGCCACTTACAAATGCTGTATGGTAATCTGGCAACAAAAGGTGCAGTTGCAAAGATCAGCGGTAAAGAGGGTGAGAAATTTACAGGCCCTGCGCGTGTTTTTGACGGAGAAAAATCTCTGATGGCAGGTATCCAGAGTGGCAGAGTGAAAAGCGGAGATGTAGTCGTGATCAGACAGGTTGGCCCTAAAGGCGCTCCGGGTATGCCGGAGATGCTGAAACCTACTTCATTGATTATTGGCGCAGGTTTAGGTAAATCTGTAGCCCTGATCACCGATGGTCGTTTTTCAGGTGGGACACATGGTTTCGTGGTCGGACACATTACTCCGGAGGCATGGGACGGCGGAAATATTGCTTTGGTACATGACGAAGACATCATTACAATAGATGCCGTCAACAACTCCATTGATGTTCATTTAACAGAAGAGCAACTGGCTACACGCCGTGCGGTCTGGAAACAGCTGCCTCCGCCCGTCAAAAGCGGGGTCCTTTATAAATACCTGAAACAGGTAAGTAATGCCAGCGAAGGCTGCGTTACCGATTCTTATACTCATTAACAATTGGAAACCCCTATAAAACACTATACAATGGATACAGTACAAGCAGAAGCAAATACTTTAACGGAACCTAAAAAGACTGTAACGGTTTCGGGATCTGTAGCTTTGTTGGAAGGATTAATAGCTGAGGGTACCGATACAATTTTCGGTTATCCGGGCGGTGCCATCATGCCGATCTATGATGCACTTTACGATTATAGCGATAAATTAAAACATATTTTAGTACGGCACGAACAGGGCGGCACTCATGCTGCACAGGGTTATGCACGTACATCAGGCAAGGTCGGTGTGGCATTTGCCACCAGTGGCCCGGGCGCAACCAACCTGGTAACAGGCCTGGCTGATGCCCAGATCGACAGTACACCTATGGTTTGCATAACCGGGCAGGTTTTTGCTCACTTGCTGGGAACTGATGCTTTCCAGGAAACCGATGTGATCAACATCACTACGCCAGTTACCAAATGGAACTATCAGATTACTGATGCCACTGAAATCCCAGGTGTACTGGCTAAGGCTTTTTACATTGCCCGCAGCGGCAGACCAGGACCTGTATTGATCGATATTACCAAGAATGCGCAGCTGCAAATGTTTGAATACGAAGGTTATGTTCCGTGTGAGCACATCCGCAGTTACCGTCCGAGACCGCTGGTAAGAAAAGAATATATAGAAGCGGCAGCGGCGATGATCAATTCTGCGAAGAAACCTTTCATTTTATTTGGCCAGGGAGTTTTGCTGGGCAGTGCAGAAGCAGAGTTTAAGGCGTTCGTAGAAAAAAGCGGGATTCCTGCTGCCTGGACCATACTGGGTGCCGGTGCAATTCCTACTGATCATCCGCTGAACGTAGGTATGTTGGGTATGCATGGCAATTATGGGCCTAATGTTCAAACCAACGCCTGTGACGTAATGATCGCCATAGGTATGCGTTTTGATGACCGGGTAACCGGCCGTCTGGATAAATATGCAAAACAGGCAAAGGTCATCCATCTGGACATTGACCCTGCTGAGATCGATAAGAATGTAAAAGCAGATGTTCCGGTATGGGGTGATTGTAAAGAAACACTTCCTATGCTGACCGCACTGATCGAAGCAAAAACCCACGATGCCTGGGTGGCCGAGTTTAGAGCATACGACAAAACAGAATACGAAACCGTCATTCACGATGAGCTGAACCCTGTAAGTGGTGAAATGACTATGGGTGAGGTTGTTAATAAGCTGAATGACCTGACTAAAGGGGAAGCGGTGATTGTAACCGATGTAGGCCAGCACCAAATGGTGGCCTGCCGCTACGCACATTTCCAGCAGACCAGGAGCAACATCACCAGTGGTGGTCTGGGTACGATGGGATTTGGATTACCTGCCGCAATAGGCGCTAAGTTTGGCGCTCCGGACCGGACTGTAGTAGCCATTATTGGCGACGGTGGTTTCCAGATGACCTGCCAGGAATTGGGTACGATCATGCAAAGCGGCATTGACGTTAAGATCATGATCCTCAACAACAGGTTCCTTGGAATGGTACGTCAATGGCAGCAGCTGTTTCACGACAAGCGCTACTCTTTTGTAGACATCACCAGCCCTGATTTTGTCAAACTGGCGGATGCCTACAATATCGCAGGTAAAAAGGTATCCGAACGCGAAGACCTGGAAGCAGCACTTGCAGAGATGCTCAACCACAAAGGCTCCTATTTGCTGGAAGTGATGGTAGCCAAAGAGAACAACGTGTTCCCGATGGTCCCTCAGGGCAGCAGTGTTAGTGAAATCAGACTTAAATAATTAGCAGATCATGAGCAATTCAAACGATATAGAATTAAACAGCAAACAGGAGTTTACGATCACTGTATATACGGAGAACCGTATAGGCATCCTGAACCGTATAGCCATTATCTTTTCCAGAAGAAAGATCAATATAGAAAGCCTGAATACATCACCATCTGAGATTGAGCACATTCACCGCTTCAATATCCTGATCCATGAAACTGAAGAGGTAGTGCGCAAGCTTGCCCGTCAGATTGAAAAACAGGTGGAGGTATTGAAGGTATATTACAATACCAACGAAGACATCATCTGGCAGGAAATGGCCTTGTATAAAGTACCGACAGACACCATTGCCGAACTGGTTTCAGTAGAACGTCTGCTCCGTGAAAATGGTGCGAGAGCGGTAGTGATCCGTAAGGATTATACTGTATTTGAAACCACTGGACACAGAGAAGAAACGGACAAGCTGATCGAAGTACTGCAACCTTATGGACTGATCGAATTTGTCAGGAGTGCAAGGGTAGCGATCATTAAAGACAGTGATGGTTTTAACCGCAAGCTGAGGGAATTTGAACGCAGAGAACCTGGTGAAGATGTTGTTGAAAATGAATATCTGGACAAGGCGAAGAATGTTTTTAGTATGTAACACAAACCTTCATCGATATAAACAAAAGAAATAAATAATAAATTAAAACGAACCTTAATCAAAAAACAATAAAAAAATGTCAAATTATTTTAACACACTGCCTCTTAGAGAAAAATTAAACCAATTGGGTGTTTGCGATTTCATGGACAGTTCAGAATTCGTGGATGGCGTAAATGCGCTGAAAGGAAAAAAACTGGTAATCGTTGGTTGTGGCGCACAAGGCCTTAACCAGGGTTTAAACTTGAGAGATAGTGGTTTAAATGTTTCTTATACTTTGCGCAAAGAAGCCATTGAAGGCAAAAGGGATTCCTGGAAAAATGCTACAGAAAACAATTTTACTGTAGGTACTTACGAAGAATTGATTCCTTCTGCAGATGTAGTGATCAACCTCACTCCGGACAAACAACACACTGCGGTAGTGAATGCCATCATGCCGTTGATGAAACAAGGCGCTACTTTGTTGTACTCACACGGGTTTAACATCGTAGAGGAAGGCATGCAGATCCGTAAAGACATTACAGTGATCATGGTGGCTCCAAAATGTCCGGGCAGTGAAGTAAGAGCAGAATATGTAAGAGGTTTTGGTGTACCTACCTTAATTGCGGTGCACCCTGAAAACGATCCGGAAGGAAAAGGCTTGTTACAGGCTAAAGCTTATTGCGTTGGGACGGGTGGTCACAGAGCGGGTGTATTGAAATCTTCTTTTGTAGCTGAGGTAAAATCTGACTTAATGGGCGAGCAGACGATCCTTTGTGGTTTGCTGCAGACTGGTTCTATTCTTTCCTTCGACAAAATGATTGAAAAAGGAATCGACGCAGGTTATGCTTCTAAACTGGTTCAATATGGTGTAGAGGTGATCACTGAAGCGTTAAAGCAAGGTGGGATCACTGCCATGATGGACAGGCTGAGCAATGTGGCCAAGATCAAAGCATTTGAAGTTTCTGAGGAATTGAAAACTATCATGCGTCCGTTGTTCCAGAAACATCAGGACGACATCATGAGTGGTGAATTTAGCCGGATCATGATGGAAGACTGGGCCAATGGTGATAAAAACCTGCTGGCATGGCGCGCAGAAACAGGTGAAACTGCTTTTGAAAAAACTCCGGCTGGTGATGTAAAGATCGGCGAACAGGAATATTTTGACAACTATACACTAATGGTCGCTTTTGTAAGGGCTGGTGTGGAGCTTGCTTTTGAAACTATGGTTCAGGCTGGTATCAAACCAGAGTCTGCTTACTACGAATCATTGCACGAAACACCACTTATTGCAAATACCATTGCCCGTAAAAAATTGTTTGAAATGAACCGTGTGATCTCTGATACGGCTGAATATGGCTGTTATTTGTTTGACCAGGCTTGTAAACCTTTATTGGCTGATTTCATGAAAAAAGTTGATACTAACCTTGTTGGTAAAAACTTTAATGATGGCAAGGATGGCGCTGTAGACAACCGCGCATTGATCGAAGTGAACGAGGCGATCCGTACTCACGAGGTAGAGCAGATCGGTTCAGTATTGAGAAAAGCGATGACTGCAATGAAAGCCATCAAAACTGCATAAAAAATGTCAGAGCCCGTCGTCCATATCACCAACCTTAACCTTTGGTACCGCCAGAAAGCCGTGCTGCAGGACCTCAACTGGATTATAAATCCGGGGGAAAACTGGTTGGTAGGCGGACAAAGCGGAACTGGTAAAACTTCACTGGCCAAAGCCATAGCGGGTTTAAACCCTGTAAATGGTCAGGTTGAAGTTAATTTTGATACCACATCAACACTGGTACCTGTTGTGCACTACGTGGCCAACTGGTACCAGTTTAAAGACCTTGAAGGTCAGTCTAATTTTTATTATCAGCAGCGCTATAATAAACAGGCTACAGAAGTGACGGCAACGGTAAGGGCCGAACTGATGAGTTACGCTGCGAAACAGCAGCTCGGCTGGAGCAGTGTAGAGCCCATATTGACTGCCCTTGGCTATGCTGAACTCCTGGACTCAACCCTGATCCAGCTGTCCAGCGGAGAACACAAGAAACTGCAACTGGTCAAAGCCTTATGGCTAAGGCCTCAATTGCTGATCCTGGACCAACCTTATAATGGACTTGACAAACGTTCGAGACAAAACCTGAATACTTTATTGGACCAGCTTGCAGAAAGCGGTACGCAACTGATCCTGATCAGCAATGATCTGGAGCTGCCCTCCTGTATTGACCGCTTCGCGGAAATCAGGGCCGGCAAACTGGTGGAGATTTCTGCTGCTGAGCGTGATGCAGATCTGCTGGAAGAGGAAATCCTAAAACCTGTCCCCTACTTTCTAAGCCAAAGCCCCGCTCCTACTTTTCCAGGCAGCGTGATCAATATGACAAATGTAAACATCAGCTATGGCGACAAGCAGGTATTGAAAAACATCAACTGGCATGTGGAACCCGGTGAAAAATGGTTGCTGCAGGGCCCTAATGGTTCAGGCAAGTCGACTTTATTGAGTTTGATATGCGGTGACCACCCTCAGGCTTATGCCAACAATTTTTATTTGTTTGGCCATAAAAGAGGAAGCGGTGAAAGTATCTGGGACATTAAGAAACGAATTGGCCTGATCTCGCCTGAGCTGCATTGGTATTTTGATCCCTCAGCTACGGTTTGGCAAAGTATTGCCTCAGGATTTTATGACAGCTCCGGTTTGTTTTGCGAACCGGGTTCTACCAAACACGGACAGGTAAATGAACTGGTAGACTATTTTGGGCTCAGCGAATACAAAAATGTGCTGATGACGGAGCTTCCGCTGGGCAAACAGCGTCTGGCCCTGCTGGGGCGTACGATCATCAAAAATCCGGAACTGCTGATTCTGGATGAACCCTGTCAGGGTCTGGACCAGCAGCAAACGGCACACTTTAACAAACTGGTAGATCGGCTTTGCAAGAATGGCACTACGCTGATTTACGTAGGACATTTTGAATCCCAATTGCCGGCTTGTATAGAAAAAAGAATTTTATTAGAAAACGGAGCGGTAGAATCCGTTGAAAACATATTGGAATATATTAACTAAACACTAAGAATTATGTTACACGATCCGAATAGAGTTTATGTGTTTGACACCACCTTGCGTGATGGTGAACAAGTGCCGGGTTGCCAATTGACAACCCCAGAAAAAATTGAAATTGCCAGGGAATTGGAAGCTCTCGGCGTGGATATTATTGAAGCAGGCTTTCCTATTTCGAGTCCAGGTGATTTCCAAAGTGTGGTAGAGCTTTCCAAAGCGGTATCGGAACCCATCATATGCGCGCTTACCCGTGCAAATAAAGGTGATATTGATTCCGCAGTCGCAGCATTGAAATATGCCAAACGCCCGCGGATCCATACCGGGATCGGTTCATCTGATATGCACATTAAACACAAATTTAACAGTACCAGAGAAGACATTCTGGCCCGTGCCGTTGAAGCGGTCAGATACGCCAAACAATTTGTAGAGGATATTGAATTCTATGCAGAGGATGCCGGCCGTGCTGATGTACACTTTCTTGCCCAAATGGTAGAGGCGGTGATCGCAGCCGGTGCAACAGTTGTAAATATACCTGACACCAATGGTTATTGCCTGCCGGACCAGTACGGCAGTAAGATCAAATTTTTAAAGGAAAATGTAAAAAATATTGATCAGGCCATTATTTCTGTGCATTGTCACAATGATTTGGGCCTTGCTACTGCAAACTCCATTGCCGGTCTGCAAAATGGCGCACGCCAGATTGAAGGTACCATTAACGGCATTGGCGAACGCGCAGGCAATACTTCTGTGGAAGAAGTCGTCATGATCCTGAAAACGCACCAGATATTGGGCTTGCATACCAATATCAATACAAAGAATTTTTACGAGATCAGCCGCATGGTAAGTTCGCAGATGCGCATGCCGGTACAGGCCAATAAGGCGATAGTTGGCAGCAATGCTTTTGCGCACAGTTCAGGTATCCATCAGGATGGCTTTTTGAAAAACCGCGAGAATTACGAAATTATACGGCCTGAAGATGTCGGCTTTCCGGATGCTAGTATTGTGCTCACTGCACGCAGCGGCAGGCATGCGTTAAAATTCCATTTGGAACGCCTGGGCTTTAACCTGAGCAAAGAGGAATTGGGTGAGGTATACCACCGCTTCCTGACTGTTGCCGATAGTAAATTAGATATTAATGACCAAGATCTTTTGTTGATGATGGGCAAGCAGCAATTGGCTTAACCCCCCTCAGCAGGAAAATTATAAAAATAAAAGAAATGAGCAAGACATTATTTGATAAGGTGTGGGACACTCACGTGGTACGTAAGATTGAAGGTGGCCCTGATGTGCTTTTTATTGACCGCCATCTTATTCACGAAGTGACCAGTCCGGTTGCCTTTTTAGGCTTAAAAAGCAGGGGCATTACAGTTTTATATCCAGAGCGTACATTTGCTACCGCAGATCACAATACGCCAACCATTAACCAGCACCTGCCGGTCGCAGATCCGCTTTCTGCCAATCAGTTAAAGGCATTGGAATCGAACTCTAATGAGTATGGCATCAGCCACTGGGGCCTCGGTCACCAAAAAAATGGTATCGTCCATGTGGTAGGGCCGGAATATGGCATTACCCAACCAGGTGCTACCATTGTTTGCGGTGATTCACATACTTCTACTCATGGTGCCTTTGGGGCCATCGCTTTTGGTATTGGCACTTCTGAGGTGGAAATGGTACTTTCTACGCAATGCATCATGCAGCCTAAGCCTAAAAAAATGCGCATTAACGTGAACGGCAAGCTGGGTATAGGTGTGACGCCAAAAGATGTGGCGTTGTTCATCATTTCGCAGCTTTCTACTTCAGGAGCTACCGGATATTTCGTGGAATACGCCGGTGATGTTTTTGAGAACATGAGCATGGAAGGCCGTATGACGGTTTGTAATTTAAGTATTGAAATGGGTGCCCGCGGCGGGATGATCGCTCCGGATGAAACCACCATCAATTATGTAAAAGGACGTGAATTTAGTCCTAAAGGTGAAGCATGGGATAAAGCACTGGCTTACTACAGAACATTGAAGACCGATCCTGATGCTGTTTTTGATAAAGAACTGACTTTTGACGGTTCTTCTATTGAACCAATGATCACTTATGGCACAAATCCGGGAATGGGAATGGGAATTTCTCATGATATCCCTGATGCCGCTCATGTAGAAGGTGGCGCTGCAACCTATGCCAAATCATTAGGTTATATGGGTTTCTCTGAAGGCGACTCCATGATCGGCAAGAAAGTAGATTTTGTATTTGTTGGCAGCTGTACCAACGGCAGGATCGAAGATTTCAGAGCGTTTACTTCGATTGTAAAAGGAAGGCACAAGGCGGACGATGTTACGGTTTGGCTGGTTCCGGGTTCTCATATCGTGGAGGCACAGATTAAAGAAGAAGGATTACTGGACATTTTAACAGAAGCCGGCTTTACTTTGCGTCAGCCTGGCTGCTCGGCCTGTTTAGCGATGAACGACGATAAGATACCTGCCGGAAAATATGCAGTAAGTACTTCCAACAGGAATTTTGAAGGAAGACAGGGTCCCGGATCAAGAACCATGCTGGCGAGTCCGCTGGTTGCTGCTGCTGCTGCTGTTACGGGTGTGGTTACAGACCCAAGAACGTTAATTGAAGAACTTGTCTAACACAAATAAAAGATTAAAATGGCCTACGATAAATTTAATATATTAAAAAGCACAGCAGTTCCGCTTCCAATCGAAAACGTGGATACGGATCAGCTGATCCCTGCCCGCTTTTTAAAAGCTACAGAACGCGTTGGATTTGGTGACAACCTTTTTCGCGACTGGAGATACAATACTGACAACACACCTAAAAAAGATTTTGTACTTAATAATCCTGTCTACACAGGTAAAATCCTGGTTGGCGGCAAGAACTTTGGCTCCGGATCATCAAGAGAACATGCCGCATGGGCAGTGTATGATTATGGGTTCAGGTGTGTGGTATCCAGCTTTTTTGCGGATATTTTCAGAAACAACTGTCTGAACATTGGTGTATTGCCGGTGCAGATTAGTCCTGAATTTTCTGAGAAGATTTTTTCCGCAATTTTTGCTGATCCTAATACAGAACTGGAAGTCAGCCTAGAGGCGCAAACCATTACCCTTTTGGCAACTGGTGAAAAAGAATTATTTGAAATCAGCCCATATAAAAAAGACAATATGCTGAACGGCTTTGATGACATCGATTACCTGCAAAGCATCAAGCCAGAAATTGAGGAGTTTGCAAAGCAACTTCCTTTATAATATTATTGCCTATACACAGTCGCTGTCATCCGGGGGGACCGGGATCTCTTGGTTAAACTAATTTGCTTCGCAGCTACTGCTTGGTCAAGAGAACCTCTCCTATCGTCGGGATGATGGCGCAAAAAATTCAAATCCTGTACATGGAAAGAAGGAAAATAGAAATAATGGATACCACACTCCGCGATGGGGAACAAACATCGGGCGTGTCGTTTTCCATTTCAGAAAAGTTGACAATAACCCAGTTACTATTGGAAGAACTCCTTGTAGACAGGATTGAAATTGCTTCAGCACGTGTGTCTGACGGAGAATTTCAGTCGGTAAAAGCGGTTTTAAGCTGGGCGGAAGCAAATGGATATGCAGATCGCATTGAAGTATTGTCTTTTGTAGACAATGGTGTTTCCATTGACTGGATGCTGAATGCAGGAGTAAAAGTTCAGAATCTGCTGACCAAAGGATCACTAAATCATCTGACTCATCAGCTTAAGAAAACACCGGAGCAGCATTTTTCGGAAATTAAGCATGTCATTGAACTGGCAGCCAGCAATAATATTGCTACCAATGTTTATTTAGAGGACTGGAGCAATGGCATGCGCAACTCGCCTGAATATGTTTTTCAATTTCTGGATTTTCTGTCTGTACAGAAAATAAAAAGAATATTACTGCCCGATACACTTGGGATTTTGACACCCGGGGAAACCTCCAGGTTCATTACTGCCCTGATTTCAAGATATCCGCATATACATTTTGATTTCCACGCTCATAATGACTATGACCTGGGAACAGCAAACGTTCTGGAAGCCGTTAAGGCTGGGATAAACGGTTTACATTTAACGGTAAACGGCATGGGTGAAAGGGCGGGAAATGCCGCAATGGCCAGTGCTGTTGCGGTAATTAAGGATTTTGTACCTGAAGTAGAGATCCAGATCAAGGAATCTTCGATTTATAAAGTGAGCAAATTGGTTGAGACATTTTCAGGGGTTAGAATTCCTTCAAATAAACCCATTGTTGGCGAAAATGTATTTACCCAGACTGCCGGTATCCATGCTGACGGGGACAACAAGAACAATCTCTATTTTAATGACCTCCTCCCTGAGCGCTTTGGAAGAAAACGGCAATATGCACTGGGAAAAACATCAGGTAAGGCCAATATTGAAAAGAACCTGCAAGAATTGGGTTTAAAACTAAATGACGCAGACCTAAAAAAAGTCACCCAGCGCGTGATTGAACTGGGTGATAAAAAAGAAACGGTAACAAAAGAAGACCTGCCTTATATCATTTCTGATGTGCTGGACAGCAGTCTTTACGAAGAAAAGGTAATTGTGGAGTCTTATGTACTGATGAATGCCATGGGCCTTCGTCCTTCAGCAACCATCTCCGTTGTGATCGATGGAGAAAAATTTGAAGAGAATGCACAGGGTGACGGTCAGTTTGATGCTTTTATGAATGCGCTTACCAGTGTCTACGACAAGAAAAAACGAAGTTTGCCAAAATTGATCGACTATGCAGTGAGGATAGCCCCGGGCAGTAATTCCGATGCTTTATGTGAGACCATTATTACATGGGAAACTGAGCAGAGGGTATTTATCACCAGAGGGCTGGATTCAGACCAGACGGTCTGCGCAATTAAGGCTACCCAGAAAATGTTAAACATCATTTAAGGCCACCGACAAAACAGCAACAACAAATTGTATAATTAAAACAAACATTAAAATACAACCAAAAATATATGAAACTTAACATTGCGCTTTTAGCAGGAGACGGAATCGGGCCAGAGGTTATTGACCAGGCTGTAAAGGTATCGGACGCTATAGCAAAGAAATTTAATCACGAAATTGTCTGGACATCCGCATTAACAGGCGCTGCTGCAATAGATGCAGTTGGTGAGCCTTATCCGGATTCAACACACGACATCTGTATGGCTGCTGATGCAGTGCTGTTTGGTGCGATTGGACATCCCCGTTTTGATAACGACCCAAAAGCTGCAGTTCGTCCGGAACAAGGTCTGCTGAAAATGCGTAAAAAATTGGGCTTGTTTGCAAATGTACGCCCGACATTTACTTTTCCTTCTCTGATTGACAATTCACCATTAAAAAGAGAACGCATAGAAGGTACCGACCTGATCATTTTGCGTGAGCTGACCGGTGGTATCTATTTTGGCGAAAGAGGCAGAAAAGACGATGGCAATACAGCTTTTGATACTTGTACTTACACCAGAGCAGAAGTTCAGCGTCTGGCCAAATTAGGTTTTGAGATGGCAATGACCCGCAGTAAAAAACTGTGCTGTGTGGATAAAGCAAATGTGCTGGAAACTTCACGCTTATGGAGAGAAACCGTACAGGACATGGAAAAAGACTACCCTGAAGTAACAGTTAGTTACGAGTTTGTGGATGCGGTTGCCATGCGCCTGGTGCAATGGCCAAGTACTTATGATGTGCTGATCACTGAAAACCTTTTTGGCGATATCCTGACTGATGAGGCTTCTGTAATTTCCGGTTCAATGGGACTGATGCCTTCTTCGTCGATCGGTATCCATACCTCTTTATTTGAGCCTATCCATGGTTCGTATCCACAGGCTGCAGGAAAAGACATCGCCAATCCTCTTGCAACCGTATTGTCTGCAGCCATGATGTTTGAAGATGCTTTCGGATTAAAAGAAGAAGCAGAGCTGATCAGATCAGTTGTCAACAAATCGCTGGCAGAAGGAATCGTAACCGAAGACCTGTCTGGAAAGAACAAAGCCTACAAGACAAGTGAAGTAGGCGATTGGCTGGCAAAAAACATCTAATGGAACTGGATTCCAAAGCGGCATCATTAAGATTAGCGGAGGTGGTCAGACACACTCCGCTAATTTACAATTCAAAACTATCTGAAAAATACCAGGCTGAGATTTACCTTAAACGGGAAGACCTGCAAGTGGTGCGTTCTTATAAATTGCGCGGCGCCTACAACATGATCAGCCAGCTGAGCGCGGAAGAATTGAGCAGGGGGATTGTCTGTGCAAGCGCTGGCAACCATGCCCAGGGCGTTGCTTTTTCCTGTGATAAGCTGGGTACAAAAGGAGTCATATTTATGCCTGAAATAACGCCAAGGCAAAAAGTAAAACAAACAGAGATGTTTGGCAATAATAGTGTGGAACTGGTATTGACAGGCGATACTTTTGACGACTGCCTGATGGAAGCCCTGGCTTACACAGCGGCAAATAACATGACCTTTATCCCGCCTTTTGACAATTACAGCATCATCGAGGGACAGGGTACCGTTGGCGTGGAGATCCTGGAAGATCTGCCTGATGTTGACGTGGTCATTATGCCCGTTGGCGGTGGCGGCCTTGCGGCGGGGGTGGGAAGCTATCTGAAAAACAAAAAACCAGGTATATTGCTTGCGGGTGTCGAGCCGGAAGGTGCACCTTCTATGATGAAAGCTTTTGAACATGGCGGCCCGGTCACCTTACCGGAAATCAACCGATTTGTAGATGGTGCTTCAGTAAAGCGTGTGGGTGAACTTACCTATGACCTTTGCACCCAGGTATTGGACGATATCCTGCTGGTTGCTGAAGGAAAGATCTGTACCACGATATTAAAACTGTATAACGAAGATGCTATTGTTGTCGAGCCCGCAGGGGCTTTATCTGTAGCTGCACTTGATGCTTATAAAGATAAAATAAAAGGCAAAAAAGTAGTTTGCGTCATCAGCGGCGGAAACAATGATATAGAGCGCATGCAGGAGATCAAGGAAAAATCTCTGCTGTATGAAGGCCTGAAGCATTATTTCATTGTACGTTTCCCGCAAAGACCCGGCGCATTAAAATTATTTGTGAACAATGTCCTTGGCCCTCATGATGACATCACCAGATTTGAGTTTATCAAGAAAACCAATAAAGAAAACGGACCCGCCCTGGTGGGCATAGAACTCGCGAATCGTGAAGATTATGAGGCGCTGGTGCAACGAATGCAGGAATTTAAGTTCGAAATTATTGAGCTAAATAATGACCAGACATTGTTTGAATATTTGGTTTAAACTTTTTTCAGCCAATATTGTTTTGTAATGTATACTCGTAATGCTTGCATAACATTTTAATTACAGAATGGTGAAATGGTGGGATGTCAATTTTAATGGCAGCAGATTTGCTTTAACCATACAAAACACACAAATCATGAAAAAATTACTCTTAATCCTACTCTGTACCACCACGCTGGGCCTGGTGTCGTGCAAAAAAGACACCATCGTTCAGGAGACGCCGAACAGGACGATTATATTTAACATTGAGCCCAGTGAGTGGATACTTTCAACCGATGGAGGTACTTATACAGCTACAATTGATGTCAATGAAATAGATCAGCTAAATGTCGATATTGAAGGTATCTTAGTTTATCTTGATCATCCCGCAGAGGTCAATAGTTATATCCAGCTACCTTATGTTTATGAAAGTAATGCCTATAGCTATGAACATTTTAACGGAGGAATAAGAATTGATATTCAAAGATCCGCTTTTGCTACAGAAGATCCTGCAAAACCAACAGTTCGGATCAGGCTTAAGGTTGTTCTTATTCCGTCACAGGACGTTACCTAATACCAGATTTAAAATATTAAGAAACGGCCAATGTTCGCCTGAACGTGGTCGTTTTTTTTATGCTCGCCCCTGTTCAGTTGTATGGCCCTGATCTTTACACCATTCCGCTCCAGCAGCAATTCCTCATAAAAGCCTTTGTAATAGACATCTTTTACTTCAAAGCGTCTGCTGTTCCAGGAGCTTTTCAGTTCCACCCATTCGGGATAAAACACTGCCTGCCCTTCATTGATCTCGAGTCCCAGTTTCTTTGAATCTCCTGTATCCAGCACAACCGCATTCCCAAGGATCTGCGCAGTATAAATATGATCAGGATGGTTATAAATATGCGCCGGCGCACCCTTTTGCAATAAGCGTCCTTCCTTAAGGATCAGCAGTTCGTCTGACAGGAACAATCCGTCTGCCGGGTCATGAGACACCATCACTACGGTAACTCCCGTTTCGGCGGCTATTCTTTTGATATCTGCGCGCAGCTGGTTCTTTAGCAATGCATCGACCTGGCTAAAAGGCTCGTCCAGCAACAATACTGTCGTATCACTGATCAGTGCTTTTGCTATGGCTACACGCTGCTGCTCCCCGCCGCTGAGCTGTGTGATCTTTTTATCTCTGAGATGTTCTATGTGCAAATGCTGCATCATCTCTACAGTCTTTTCCTGCTTGGATCTTACGTCCGTATTGGACAGCATCGAAGCAATGTTGTCATAAACCTTGGCGTAGATATTCAGTGAAAAATCCTGCGTCACCATTTTCATTTCCTTATGCCCCGGTATCAGCTGTTCGTCAGGCCCAAGGATTCTTTTGTCCCTGAACAGCACTTCACCATCGTCTACCTTGAGCAATCCATAGATGCATTTGAGCAAGGTAGATTTGCCGCTTCCGCTTTCTCCGATAATGGCAACGATGCTCCCCTTCTTTATCGAAAAACTAATGTCCTGAACTCCCGATACCTGATCGGTCTGATATTGTTTGGTAAGGTTGTTTACACTGATGATCTGATCTTCCACATTTCAAAGATAAAACAAAAAAAATCCCGCAGTATAAATAGTGCGGGATTGGTTTTATTTGTGTGTGTTTGTTGTGTTTATAGGAATGTTACATCTAATGCTAAGGGCCTAGTTCAGCCCCAAAGTGATGCCAAAGGACATGTTCTTTATCCCTTTTTGAGGCGCACTGGCAAACATATCGTTCATATAGTATTTAGCAAAAATACCGAGGCCGCCGTATCCTAGCCTTACAGTACCCCCATAGCGAAAGGGTTCAAAATTATAGTCATCTTTGAATTTTTGTTTGCCGCGCTCATTGCTGATCTGTTTTACTTTACCGTTCAACAGGAAACTCACTTCCGGTCCGAATACAAAATAAAAGCGCTTGCCATTGTCATTCTCTTTGGTGCGCAGCTCAAAATTCAGAGGAATGTGCACATAACTATTAGAGAACCTGTTCTTCGAGAACTGGATCGTATCGGTCATATAGCTGAGCACCGGGTTATTTGGCTGCATGGTAATGTTCTTTTTTAAACGGATCAGTGTCCAGTCGAACCCACCAGCGATGTAGACCTTAAAATTTGAATTGAACCGGTAACCAAGTTGTAAAACATCAAATGAAACCGTACTGGTCTTGCTCGCTTTGTAATCCAGAAAGTCATTTTCAGGGGACAGCGTAAAACTTCCATTATCGATCAGCTTGGAAAACCCAAGATCAAAGCGGGTTAAAGTTATCCCGCCCACAAAACGGGCCTTATTTGCTTTGGCTTTCCGGACACTGTCGTCTTTCGAACGCTCATCGTCTTTGATCCCTAAAGTCATGCTAAACCTGGAATTACGCTTACTTGTAGTCGTAGTGGTAGTCACTTTAGTAGTGGTGGTAACGGTATCCTGCTGTGCAGTGGCATTTGGAGCTATCGCACCGGCAAGTCCGCTTACCATAAGTGCTGTTAATATCAGACGTTTCATATCGTGTGTGTTATTTGTTTGATCTTTTGCTAAATCTTATTATTCCCAGGTTCAGGGATACCAGCGATGAATTGTCGTCATCTGTATCAAACTGCACCAGTTTATTCTCTCTCTTATCTACTTTATTGACCACAAAGTTGACCAGATCACCAACATTTCTGATTCCCCTATGCTCCTGTGGTGCCGTTCCTGATATTGCATCCGCGCTATTCTCTGCGGGCAGGTCTGCATTGGCGATCATCACATTGTTAGCAGGAATGTTTTCCTTTGTCAACTCATTTACCGGTGTAATTGTTTCCTGTGGCTTATCATCAGGATGAACGATCCGCCGGTTCGGTTGCATCGCTGTCAAATTATTCTTTTCGTCCGCAGCGCTGAGTCTTGGGGCGATCACCAGCGGTGTACTTCTGTCAATCTTCTCTGCATCATCCTGCCCGGCAACTTTAGCGACAGCAGCATCACGCACTGCATTAGCCAAAGCATCTGTTCCAGGTACCACACGGCCAGCAACTTCGCCTGCAGACTGCAGTCTGATCCGCTCGGTTTTTGGGCTCAGCAGGCCAATACCCAGCGTCACCAACACTACCGCGGCGGCAGACCACCAGTACACCGGCAGACTCCGCTTGCGCTGAGGTTCCAGCTCTTCTGCTATATTTCCCCAAAGATTCGCCGATGGCTGTACTTCGGCATCTTCAAACCTGTCTTTAAACAACTGGTCAAATTCCTTATCCTGCATGTGTTGCATAATTTATGCCCTCCATTCTTATAATTTCTTCCCTTAATATCGCCCTTGCCCTCGACAACTGCGATTTACTTGCCCCTTCAGAAATGCCTAGTGTTTCAGCTATTTCTTTATGGGAATATCCCTCTATGATGTACATATTAAATACCATTCTGTATCCGTCTGCCAGTTTCTGGATCACCTTCATCAGATCCTGCATGCCCAGTCTGCTAAAATCAAATCCTGTTGCAGGCTGCTCATATGCGTCTTCGATAGATACTACATTCATGGCCTTCAAATTTTTACGATAACTTTCAATAGCCGTATTCACCATGATCCTCCTGATCCAGCCCTCAAAGGATCCCTCTCCCCTGTATTCTTTCATTTTTTGAAAAACTTTAATATATCCCACCTGCAATGCATCCTCCGCTTCCATCCTGTCTTGAGCATAGCGCATACAAACAGCCATCATCTTAGCTGCAGTCTGCTTGTACAGCGCCTCCTGCATCTTTCGGTTGCCTGCTTTGCAGCCTTCCAGCAATTCATCTATACTATATTGCGTCAATTTCATTTTGTGTTTGGTCCATAGAAGATGGGGCAATCCTCACAAAGGTTGCACGGCAATGAAGATAAATATAAAATAATTTTCAAGGGGAGGCACAGACCTAGCAGTCGTGCTTTTTTCGGTAGTATTTGTACCATTTTACCGCGGCCATGATGACCGCAGAAAATACAATCAGACCTATCAGACCGTAGATCCAGTTTACAGCGCTTTTGAGCACCACTGTAAACACAATAGCCACAAGAAGTATAGTTGCCACCTCATTCCACAAGCGTAGCTTAAAAGAGCTGATTTTGCATTTCCCGAGTTTCAGCTGCTTCATGATGCTCTGGCAAATGAAATGGTAGACGAGCAAAAGAACCACAAAACATAACTTGACGTGAAGCCAGGGCTGTTGTAATAGGCCAGGTCTTATTAAGATCATCGACACACCTGCCAGCACAGTCAGTACCATAGCAGGTGTAGTGATGATGTTCCAAAGCTTAGCTTCTATCTTTTCATATTCTTTTTGCAGGATCACCCGCTCTATGTCCGGGCGGTCGCTGGCTTCGGTATGGTAAATGAACAATCGTACGCTATAAAACAATCCTGCCATCCAGCTTACTACGAAGATGATGTGAACAGAAAGGACATAATAGTAGTACTGGTCCATTGTTATATTTTAATATTTAAAGTCTTTAACAACCTCAATCGCATATTTCACGTTATCAAAAGGGATGTCAGGCATAATACCATGTCCCAAATTGAAAATAAAACCCTTCTCGCCCCGCATGCGCTCAAACAACCTGAGGATTTCTTTTTTGATCACAGGTTTATCTGCATACAAAATATGTGGGTCCAGGTTGCCCTGAACTGCAATGCCTGCCGGAAGGCTGTTTTTGATGTTCAGCAAGTCAGCGTTCCAGTCTACCGAGATCACGTCAGGTTTGGCTTCAGCCATAATTGGCGCAAACACTGAACTCCCTTTGCAGAAAGATATAACCGGTATGTCTTTTCTGTTCAGGTTGGCAATGATCTCCCGGATATAGCGATGAGAGAACTCCTGGTAGTCATTCCATGACAATGCCAGTGCCCAGCTGTCAAAGATCTGTACAGCATTTACACCTGCAGCAATTTGCAGGTTCAGATAATCCGAAGTTACCTTAGCGATCTTCGCCAGTAATTTGTGCGCAAGCTCCGGGTGATTGTGCATCAGTAATTTGGTTATTTTAAAGTCTTTAGAAGAGCCGCCCTCAACCAGGTAACTCATCACGGTAAACGGCGCACCGGCAAATCCGATCAGGGGAATACTTCCATTCAGGCGCTGCTGAATGACTTCGATGGCATCTGCAACATACTGCAAACGATCCAGCACATTTACTTCCAGCGCATCTATATCAGCAAGATTACGAACCGGGTTGGCAAATTTAGGCCCTACCCCTTGTGTAAAGCTCAGGTCCCCGCCCATCGCCTCCGCGGTGACCAGTATATCAGAGAACAAAATCGCAGCATCTATACCCAGCAGGTCAACAGGCAGCATCGTTACGTCGGCTGCGATCTCAGGGGTTTTGCACATCTCCAGGAAGGAATACTTGTTTTTGATCTCCCAGTACTCCGGCATAAAACGGCCTGCCTGGCGCATCATCCATACCGGCGGGCGTTCTGTTTGCTTTGAAAATGCTGCGTCTAAAAATAAATTGTTCATCTAAAATCTAATTGGTTTTATAAGCGGTTCGCTTCTATCTCTATTTTATTAATTATCTCTTGTGCTTTGGGTGTGCTGGCCATTTCTTTGGCCCTGGCAATGTATGCCCTGCTCCGTTCCCCGTCTTTCTTACGCAAAGCGAGGTTGGCCAGGTGGATCATTACGAATGCCTTGTCGTTCTTACCGCCCAGGGGAAACCGGCTGGCAATCTGAAAATGACGCTCCGCAGTGTCGTATTCTTCTCGCTTCAGGGCGATATTGGCCTTCATAAACTCATAATATCCCCTTCTGTTTCTGGCCAGTCTGTCCGGGTTTGGAACCTCAGATAGTAAACGGGTTGCACTTTCGTGATCGCCTTTTTGAAAATATTTTGAAGCCAGTACCACAGAACTGTGTTTAAAATGACTCCACAATACAAAAGCAAAAAACAGCCCTGCCAATGCGGCCAGCTGTATCTGATCATAAAAAAGGCATGCAGCGGCGGCGAAAACAAAAAGCGCCATCAGTGCATACCTGCCTTTGTTGTTATACATTAATGAATGTCAGTGAATTTATAACCTACCCCTCTTATCGAGTGAAAATAAACCGGGTTTTTCTGATCCGGCTCAAAGTACTTGCGGAAGGTCAGAATAAAGTTGTCAATGGTACGGGTCGACGGATATACGTCATAGTTCCATACCGTTTCCAGGATCTGCTCACGTGATACAGCTTCATTCTTGCGCTCGATGAGCAATTTCAGCAGCATGGTTTCTTTTTTGGTCAGGGGCACAATCAGTCCGTCATCCTGTTTCAGCTCAAATGAATTGAAATAAATGGTTTTATCACCGATCTTATAGGAATTCAGCTCTTTCAGATCATCGGCTTTCAAGCTGCGTTTCACTAAAATACCGACCCTCAGGATCAGTTCTTCCAGGTTAAATGGTTTCACCAGGTAATCGTCAGCGCCTTTTTTCAGGCCCAATACACGATCTTCACTCGTATTTTTGGCCGTCAGGAAAAGGATAGGTACTTCAGTATTTTCCAAACGGATCGTTTCACATACCTGGAAGCCATCCATTTCAGGAAGCATCACATCCAGAATGATCAGGTTAAAACGTTCTTCTTTAAATACTTTAAGAGCAGTTTTGCCGTCTTTTACAGCATGAACTTTGTAGCCTTCAAGTTCAAGGTTTAGTTTGATTGCGTCTAATAGATGGTCTTCATCTTCAACCAGTAATATTCTTAATTTCTGTGGCATATCAGTTAAATGTTATTTCAAAAATTGCACCATGCGGTACGTTATCTTTAACGCTGATGTCAGCGTCATGACTCTGTAGAACTTCCTTAACAATAAACAGGCCTAAACCGGTTCCTTTTGATTTTCTGACATTTTCATCACCAACCCGGTAAAATTTATCAAAAATCAGCATCTTTTCGGTATCAGGTATACCTGGCCCTTTGTCAGTTACTCTCAAAAAAGGATGCCCGTCTTTACTTGTCAATTCTACTCCTACCTCCGCGCAAGGCCCTGAATATTTAACCGCATTCTCCACCAGGTTTGTCACTACCGATGATAGCGCAAACTGGTCGCCCATCACCTTTACTCCTGGTTTTATTAGCGGGCTGATCACCTGTTCACATCCACAGGAATGGATCTGCAGGCGGTCTGTGATCCTTGTCACCAGTTCAGAAAGGTCAAATTCTTCCTTAGGGAAGGAATAAGACCTGTTTTCAATCTTGGTAGCCAGCAGCATATTCTCAACCAGATCATCCAGTCGTTCAATATCTTTCAGCGAATTGTTGAGTAAAGAAGTCTGCCTTGCCTTGTCCAGATCACGTTTTACAATGGTCTGCAAAGACAGTTTAATGGCCGCCAGCGGCGATTTAAGCTCATGCGTCACCGACAGCAAGAAGTTCTGCTGCTGCTCTCTCAGCTTATCTTCCTTACTGATGGCCCGGTGTAAAAAATAGGCGCCTACACACAGCAGGAATAAAAATACCGATCCCTCACCCATTACCATTGCCATCCTGTCGCGTTCAAGTTTCACCACAAGGGTTCCCCAGGAAATCAGCTGTACCAGGGAATACAACAGCAGAAAGTAGAATATAACGATCGATTTTTTCAAAACTATGTGGCTTATACTATAAACTTAGATAAATATACCCATTAATTATTTATTCCTGAATACGACATCGAGGCTGTCAAATATTGCCCTTTTTGCCTTTTCAAGTTCAATTTTTGTATGCGCTGCAGATACAAATCCGACCTCATACCCAGATGGTCCCAGGTAAATACCTCTGTTTAGCAGTTCCCTGTGCATGATTTTAAATTTCTCCATACTTGCCGGATCAATATCTTCAGCAGTCTGGATCTTATCTTTATCGGTAAACGCTATCCAGAAGATCGAGCCCACATAAAATACTTTCAGCTTATAATTCCTTGCGGTTGCAAAACGCTGTATGCTCTCTGCAAATTCCGAGGCCTTGCTGTTCAGTTCTTTGTAAAAACCAGAACGCAGCAATTCCGTAAGCTGGGCAATTCCAGCAGCCATGGCTACAGGGTTTCCTGATAAAGTACCGGCCTGATATACACCACCATCGGGTGAAATGTGGGCCATAATTTCAGCAGATGCCCCATACATTCCTACCGGCAATCCGCCCCCGATAATTTTACCATAGGTAACAATGTCAGGCTTTATGCCATAATGTCCTGCCGCACCTTCAAATCCTAACCTGAACCCGGTGATCACTTCATCAAAAATCAATAATGCATTGTTCTCTTTGCATATCTTCTCCAGGAACTTAACATATTCCTCATCCTGCATCAGCAAACCATTATTGGCTGGTATCCCTTCAATGATCACGGCGGCTACCTGGTTTTTGAATTGGGCAAAAGCCTGTTCTAAAGCTTTTGTATCATTCAAAGCAATCACTATTGTTTCTTCTGCAAAAGACTTAGGCACCCCGGCAGACGAAGTTTCACCAAAAGTGACCAGCCCTGAACCCGCTTTTACCAGCAGGGAATCGCTATGGCCATGATAGCATCCTTCAAATTTAATGATCTTATCCTTACCGGTATACCCCCGGGCAAGCCTGATGGCCGACATTACCGCCTCAGTTCCCGAACTTGTAAACCTGATCTTCTCTACAAACTTGTTGTTCTTGATGATCAGTTCAGCAAGTTCATTTTCCAGAGCAGTAGGCGCCCCAAAGCTCATTCCGTTCTGCATCACTTCAGTTACCTTCTCACGTACCTTTGCATGGTTATGGCCCAGTATCAAAGGGCCCCAGCTTCCGCAAAAATCTATGAACTGGTTTCCATCAGCGTCCCATACAAAACAGCCATCTCCCTTTTGGATGAACAACGGCGTACCGTACACCGATTTAAAAGCCCTCACCGGGGAATTTACTCCTCCCGGAAAATATTTTTTTGCTTTCTCGTACAGCTCCGCCGATTTCTCCCTCGGGATATCCGGCTTACTTCCCGTATTCATGGGCAATTCGCCTTCATTCCCTGAAAACATTTTTTTTAAAGACTCCAACATAATTTACAACCAGTTCTTTTCTACAATATCTCTTATATGGTACGTTGTGATGATGCTTGCCCCCGCACGCGCAAAAGCATGCATGGTCTCCATCACCACTTTTTGTTCATCTATCCAGCCTTTTTGCGCCGCCGCCTTGACCATGGAATACTCTCCCGACACGTTGTAGCAGGCAATAGGCAGATCTGTATGCTGCTTCAGGTTATGGATTACATCCATATATGCCAAAGCCGGCTTCACCATCAATACATCCGCACCCTGGCTTTCATCCAGCAATGCTTCTCTCAAAGCCTCCTGACCGTTTCTGAAATCCATCTGGTAAGCTTTTCTATCACCTTTGCTCGGCGCACAGTCTGCAGCCTCTCTGAATGGCCCGTAATAAGCTGAAGCAAATTTGATGGCATGGCTCATAATGGCCGTATTCACGAACCCGGCTCCGTCCAGCACACTTCTCATTGCGCCAACCCGGCCGTCCATCATATCAGACGGTGCCAGCATATCAGCACCGGCCTGTGCATGAGTCAGTCCCATTTTTGCAATCAGTTCCACAGTGGCATCATTCTGCACATAATCATTCTCTATAATGCCGCAATGACCATGCGTAGTATAAGAACAAACACATACATCAGTTACAACATATAGATCGTCCCCAAAGTTTTTCTTGAGCAACCTTACGGCCGATGGAACCAGGGAATGGTCATGATAAGCAGACCTTGCGTCCTCGCTCTTCTCATCTCCTACACCAAACAGCATGATCTTGTTCACCCCAAGTTTCAACCCCTTCTCTACATCCCTGATCAATGTATCCTCAGAGAACTGACTGACACCCGGCATCGCATCCAAAGCTTGAACTACATTCTTGCCCGGCACAATAAAGTACGGGTAAATAAACATATCCTTAGATAACCTGGTTTCAGCAATCATTTCCCTCACTACAGGGTTCTTTCTCAATCTACGCGGACGGTGCAACATAACAATGATTTATTTAATATCTATTCCGAATACAGCCTCAGCCAATCCAATCTCGTCAGGAGAATAAGGCAGCGTATAAGTTACCCCCATCTCGTCAAACTTCTTGCCTGTCGAATTGCCTATGGCAATTACCTGTTGTCCGGGATCCAGTAAGTTATCCGCAAAGTAGGCATCCACATTACTCGGACTGGTAAAGATCAGTATATCGGCATGAGTCTGATCGATTTCATCCTCAACCACAGTTTCGTATATAGGAAGGTCTACTATCTTTGTATCCGCTTTCAGTAATTTCTGAATGCTCTGCAGGGAATCCTGTGCCCTTGGAAACAATACGGTTTTACCGGTTACCAATTCAGCAAATGTCTCAGCGACCTCGGTAATATCTCCGCTTTCGCCAACATAATCTGCCAGTTCACCATGTTTGCGCAGCGCGTCTTCAGATCCTCTCCCTACCACTCCAAACTGTACTTTTTTAGACAGCACCGGTTTCAGGTTAAAGAAGTACTCCACCGCGTTTCTGCTGCTGAAAAAGATCCAGTCTATATTTTTCAAATAAAAAGGATCGAGTACATTGACTATAGGAAAGGTGCGGATCAGCGATCTGCCTTCTATTTCAATATCATGTTTCTCCAGTGCTTTTCTAAAATAATTGTGCTCCCCGATCTCTCTGGAGATGAACACCTTTGAAGGTCTTTTCCTGTCAGCGGCAAACTTGCTCACTATCTTTTCTGCAAGGCCGTCCAGACTCTCCACCCTGTAAAACAAGCGGTCCGGAAAATCCTCGTCAGTTTCCGCTTTAGAAGTCCACACTTCAAATTTTCCGTCTTCTTTTTTGCAATAACAGCCCAAAGGCATATGGCACCCACCCTCAAACAGGTTCAGCACTTTTCTTTCCACTGCTATTTCGGCCGCAGTTTCCGGGTGATGGATCTTTTGAAGCAGTTCAAATAATTCACTATCACTCTCCCTGATCTGTATAGCAAGCGCCCCCTGTGCAGGTGCGGGCACCAGTTCAGTAGTGTCCACCACCTCAACATGAAATTCAGAAAGATCTATATTTAAACGGTTCACACCCGCCCTTGCGATCATTATGGCGTCATAGTCCTCATCTCGCAGCTTACCGATTCTGGTCGGAACATTACCCCGAAGGTCTTCAATATTCAGGTCCGGCCTTAACGCCAGCAACTGTGCCTTACGCCTGTTGGACGAAGTGCCCACCATCGCGCCGGTCTTCAATGAAAGTTTTTGGGTTACATCCACACAGTCCTTCAGGATCAGCAGCAGTTCAGAAGGGTCTTCACGTTCAGTTACCGCAGCAATAGTCAGCCCCGCAGGATGTACAGTAGGCAGATCTTTATGAGAATGCACAGCAATATCAATGGTGCCGGCCAAAAGTTCTTCTTCCAGTTCTTTAGTAAAGAAACCTTTGCCTTCCAGTTTATCCAGACGTAAATTTAAAATCTTGTCACCCTGGGTTTTGATGATCTTCAGGTCGGTTTCCACACCTATCCCCGCAAGCTTCTCCTTAATGAAGTTGGCTTGCCATAAAGCCAGGTCACTGCCTCTCGTACCTATAGTAAGTCTTTTCACGTTGATGCTAATTTTTCCGCAAATCTAGCTATTCTTTACCAATATCTCCTTTGCCATGACCATTGGTACGCTGATGTATTTTTTCTCCATATAATTCATCACGCGTTCCAGCACGAGCCTGGAGTTCTCATCCATGCCGCTGATTTCGTCGGCAAAGACGCCATTGATAGCAGTCTGCTTAATTTCCTTTATTTTCCGCGGCACACCACTCATGGCGATCTCTATCTCGCGCTGGCGCAATACCAGTTCAAAATCCTTAATGTTTTCCTCAATGATGTGTTCGGCATTGACCAGCTCATCATAGCGTTCCTGGATATTTTTACGGGCGATCTCTTTCAAAGATTCTACCTCTATAAAATGAACAGGAAAATTTTCAACCACTCCGGGAGCAGTATCATTAGGCACTGCCAGATCCACGATCACCTTTTTACCGGTATCGCCATTGAGCAGTTTTTTATAGATATCTTCAGTGATGATGGGCTCTGTAGCCCCTGTGCAGGTAATGATGACATCAAAACCTTTATTGTAATTTTCCAGTTCTGAGAGCGGGTAGGCTGTCCCGTTCAGGTCTTTAGCCAGTGATATTGCATTTTCAAGAGTTCTGTTGAAGACAGAGAAATTAGAGTATTTGTGTTTTTTGAGGTACTGAGCGATGAGTTTGTTGGTTTCCCCGGCACCGATGATCAGCAGCCTTGCTTCACTGGAACACATCTTGAGGTCACGGAGCTTGCGATAAGCAAGGGAGACAATAGAGACGGGGTTTTTGGATATATTGGTGTGGGTATAGACCTCCTTGGCAGTCTTGACAACCCTGTTCATGATCATCCGCATATAGTCTCCGGTAAATCCGGCTACACGGCACGCCTCATAGGCTTTCCGGATCTGCGCCAGGATCTCCTTTTCACCTACCACCAGGCTTTCGAGTGAACATGAAGTACGCAGCAAATGGTTGAAGGCTTCCGCCTGTTCGTATACCGACACCTTATCAATAAAATCGTCCATATACTTTTCCGGCAGCCCCATATCCAGTACGGTTAGAAAATGACGGATAAAATCCTTGTCAATAATATTTGAAGAAGTGAATACGAATTCGACCCGGTTACACGTTCCTACATAGAATATTTCTTTGACCCCGAGTACAGATTGGATATTCCTCAACCTGTCATCCAGCGTCTGCTCACATATCACCAACTTGCCCAGCGACTGCAGGTCAATATGTTTGTGCGTAAAAGCAATGATCTTTAAATATTCCAAAATGTATTACCCTGTTTATTTTTAGCGAAACAAAAGTAATAAGCGGAGGCTGTTCCACTGTCATTAGGCTGTAATTAAGAGCTATTTAGAAAGATTTTAAATTGACTGATCTTCAGTCAAACATCGGCTGAAAAAATTTGTTATATTGGCTAAACCTCATAACAGCAGTTACATATGATACAAAAAGAGCAGTTTTTACTGTCCGGTGCAGAAGGAAAAACCATATTTGGCGATTATACTTATGACGATAAAAACACAATAAGAGGCACCATAATTTTTGTCCACGGGTTCAAAGGGTTCAAAGATTGGGGTGCACACAACCTGATCGCCGGATGGTTTGCCTCCAATGGCTACCGGTATTTAAAATTTAACCTGTCGCATAGCGGTGTCAAGCTCGAAAATCCCGTTGATGTAACCGACATGGAAACGTTTGCCTCAAATACCTTCAGTAAGGAATTTTTTGATGTAGATGCTGTGATCAGCTATACCGCAGAAAATTTCCCCGATACTCCCATTTATCTTATAGGTCATAGCCGCGGGGGCGGGTTAGCGGTTGTAACCACTGCAAAAGATCGGAGGATCAGCAAGCTGATCACCTGGTCTACCATAGCAGATTTCTCCAGCCTGTGGAAAAAAGAACAGGAAAAGGAATGGATTCATGCCAGCACGATCACGGTGATAAATGCACGGACCCACGAAACAATGCCCTTAAACAGTACACTCTTATATGATTTCAGAAAACACAAGGAGGAATTTGATATTTTAAAAGCAGCGGAACGGGTCTCTGTTCCCTGGCTGATCCTGCATGGAGATCAGGATGTGAACGTTGACTTTAGTGTAGCGCAGCAGCTGGCACAGAGACAGATCAAGGCAAAAATCTATAAAATAGAAGGCGCCAATCATGTTTATGGCGCCTCCCATCCTTATAATTCTGATCGCCTGCCTGATCATTTACAAGAGGCAGCCGAAAAGACTTTAGATTTTATTTCACAGTAAACGGCACTGAAATATTACCCCATTCTAAAACAACTTTACCTGATTTGTCTATGGTAAAAGTCATTTTTTCCACGAAAGTTTTTGCTTTTCCTGTTTTTACCGGTACTCGAAGGGCATCATCCGCTTCTTTGTATTCATAAGAACCCCACTGATTTGCGGTCTTGTTAAAGATCCACACCCAATCCTGAGCTCCCGGGATAGAGTGCAATGAATATTTACCTGCAGGCAAAGCTTTTCCTTCGATGGTCACATCTTTGCTCACTTCAAATATAGTGGCCTCATTTGCTCCGGTACGCCAAACTTTACCGTCAAACGGTGCGATTTCTTTACCTACAGTACGTCCTTTTACGGATGGAGAGCTGTAATCGATCGTGATTGCTGTGCCTGATTTAGTTGTTCCTTTGGCAGTTGCAGGCGGACTCGGGCGCTTACTTTTATCTTCTTTAGGCTTGTCCTGAGCAGATACAGTTACTGAAGTAAACAAAGTCACAATTAGAGACAATACAAATATTTTTTTCATAACATTTAATTTTTTGATTGTTACTAATATAACAAATTTTTATTCAACTGTTATGTGCCCGGTAAAGAAGCAATTCTATTTGCATAAATCAAAGCCATATGCTAACTTTGAATTGCAAAGCACTTTTAAATGAGCAAGCAAACAGACAATTTTTACAATAAATTTTCATTCCTCTACCCTTTGGTGGATCTATTTCTGAAACCGCAAAAACGTAAGTTATTCCAGGAGATCAACAAACTGCCGCCCGGAGAACTACTTGAGATCGGAGTAGGAAACGGAAAGCATCTTCCACTCTGCAAAACCCACAAAATAACTGCGATCGATACCTCTTCCAGTATGCTCGAAACAGCAAGAAAACAAAAAAAGGAGAACATCGAACTTCTGCAGATGAACGGAGAGGACCTCTTGTTTCCGGACAAATCTTTTGATTATGTTATCCTCTCTCATGTTATCGCTGTTGTCGACAATCCCGAAAGATTGTTAGCCGAAACTTTCAGAGTACTAAAACCTGATGGGAAGGTCTTTATCCTCAATCATTTTACGCCGCGTAACTGGTTAAGGCACATTGACAAATCCTTACAGGTTATTTCTAAAATATTTCATTTTAAATCACTTTTTTATATCGACAGCTTATCTGAAATAAAAAAGTTTAGGCTTTTAAAAGAAATCAGCTTTGGTCAGCTTTCCTATTTCAAACTTTTAATCTATGGAAAGCTATGAAAAAACACCATTTTTTAATCATTGCATCCTTGTTGATCAGCTTATTCGTCTATTTGTTCTACCGCACAGAAAAGACAGTAGTCAACGAAATATTTATTTCGATCGTATCATTTAATATCTTTTTCGAAATGCGGGAGCATGTTACAAAAGTGCTCCCCCTAAACGAACACATCATTTACTCACTGCCCGAAGCACTATGGGTATTTTGCATCACACTAACGTCGAAATTCTTATTTATAAGGATCGCTAACCGTGAATTTGATCTAGTTTATACCCCTCTCGCATTTTCTATCGGTTTAGAGCTATTCCAGCTTCTTCACCTTACAAATGGACGATTTGATTTTTGGGATATCGGGCTTTCAATTTTATTTTGGACAATTGCCAATTACCTGATAAAGAATGCAATCGCAAGGCAAAATATGCTGATCCCATTTAACGCCCGGAGTTTAATCTGTCTGCTGACCTATCTGATTGTTTATTTGGCACACGTATGGAAATAATGAAATGCACCGAAGAATTGCATTTTTTTGTATTTTTGCTCCGCAACTACCAAACACACAATGAGACCTGCTTTTAAAATTTTGTACCATCTGGAAAATGGTACGCACCATATTCTTGAAATTAAGCGAACAGACCTGGATACCGGCACCGCTGACCTTTCTGATGTATTCAAATGGCTTTATATTGATAAGGAATCATTAACGATCAATCAACTCTGGTTTAAATCGATGGATTCATCAGGCCATGTAGAAGAACGTTTTTTTGAACAGGGTTATTTAAAATTCAATTCAAAAGAAGGCACCTTTATCGAGAAATTCAACTCCGCGCAACACCAGCTCATCAATAAGAGCAGCGAAAAACCGGTTGCAGAACTCACAAATGCCATAGAAGAATACCTGGACGGGCATTAAAATCTGGTATATATTGCCAGCTGGCCGACATTATTCGATGTATTACTTGTGATACCTTTAAGACTTTGGTTCATGTATCCCGCTTCGATATCTATTTTTTTGCTGAACCGGTACCCGATGGCAAAATATGCACGGTTTTGGTCAAATAAGCTGCCGTTCAACTTGTTTTTGTTTTGAATATTGAAAAACACTTCATCTTGCAGTGCGGCAAAAAGGCCTTTATCGAAGCTTTGAGCAGGTTTTTGCAAAGGCACTAAAAATCTGACAAAATAACGCAGACGCTGAGCAAAGAGATCATCATTTCCATACCGCTCCATGAAACGCTGTTCGAGCCTCAGCCTATGACTTACATTAACGATGCTGATTTTGTGCTTGTGTATGTATTGCTGCCAGATCCGGTGTTCAGTGAGTGTATTGTCTGCAGCGCCAATCAGTTCGGTATGTGTCTGCGTAAATAAATACCCCAGAGTAAGGTCATTATTACTATTGATAAAATAGGTGATTCCCGGCCTGATCAGAATATTCCTAAGCCCATCCCACTCGTCCTGGCTCCTGAACTGAGCATCAAAATGAATCCCCCAATCTTTACCGATCCTGGTACTGTTCATCAGGAACAACCAGCCGGTATTCTGTTTTGTGGTTTGTGCTTTGCCAGAAGTGCCGCACATGAACAACATCGCTAATAACAATAAATAGATACGCATACTAAGTTTTGTTCGTCTTTAGCCGCTAAAATAAAGAATCTTAATAATTATTTCTTAATGGATACATTTATTATATTCAACTCTGATTAATAATGATGAATATACTATGCAACTGAAAAGAAACCTTTGTTTTTTAATGCTTTTGATCAGCTTCGTTTCAATAGCCCGGGCACAAAAACTCAATGAATTGTCCAATTCTGAAAAAAAGAAAGGATGGGCACTGTTATTTGACGGCAAAACCACAAACGGATGGACCACCACCGGGGGCAAGCCTGTACCCGCAGGATGGGAAATTGAAGATGGAAATATAACGGCAATAGCCGGAAGCAAGGGCGGCGACATCATCACGGCAAAAGAATATACCAATTTTGAGCTAACGGTGGATTACCGGATTGATACTGCCTGCAACAGCGGTATAAAATACTTCTTCACCAAATATGATGAAGGGGGAAACCTGGGAATGGAATACCAGATCCTGGACGATGAACTGGCTGAAGACAATAAAAAAGCCAATCACCTCACCGGATCCTTATACGACATTCTGGCACCATCAAAATTGATGAAAAAAGTAAATCCAACGGGTGTATGGAACACCATCCGTATTGTTTCGGAAAATGACAGGGTCCAGCATTGGCTAAATGGGTTTAAGGTCCTGGAATACAAAAAGACCAGTGAGCGTTTTAAGGATGCCGTTGCCCTTAGTAAATTTAGCAAGACTGTCCCGGCCTTTGGTTCGGTTAAACAAGGCCACATTCTTTTACAGGAACATGGCGGTCTGGTCTCCTTCAGGAACATTAAGATCCGGGTGATTAAGCCTTAACTTCTGTCCAGTTGCCGTCTTCTTTGATCAGTTCAATCAGATCATCCAGCGCACGGCTGGTGTTCACATTCTTTTTCACCACCTCTTTACCGCGATAAAGCGTTATTTTATCCGGTCCGGTACCTACATAGCCATAATCAGCATCAGCCATCTCACCGGGACCATTTACGATACAGCCCATAATGCCTATTTTAATACCCTTCAGGTGATCTGTCCGCGAACGGATGAGCTGGGTGGTTTCCTGCAGGTCAAATAATGTACGCCCGCAGCTTGGGCAGGAGATGTATTCTGTTTTAGAGATCCGTGTGCGGGTGGCCTGCAAAATACCGAAACTGGTCGAGTTGATCAGTGACAATCCAAGCGTCTCCTCTGCACTGATCCATACTCCGTCCCCCATCCCATCGGTCAGCAAAGCCCCCAAATCGGTCGCCGCATACAGCATCAGGTCATCAGCTGCAACGCCCGGATAATCTCGTTTAATGATCACCGGAATTTTAACGCCCGTATTCATCAAAGCTATAAAAAACTCCCTTTGCGCTGCCATGCCATGCAGGGCCCGGGTTTCAAGGACCAGGATCACATTGCCTTTTAACGCCGAAAGATCATGCTGTCCGGCTTCTGAAGCATTGACCAGTACCAGATTCAGCTGCGCGTCACGAATAGCTGTCTCCTGATATTCTGCATAGGTCAGTAAAGGATGGCAATTGTTCCTGTCCTTCAGACCCAGCCAGGTCTGGTAGTTGTAGATTTGCTTCAGGTTACCGGGAAAAGAAAATGAAGGCAATGCATCACCCAGGTAAACCAGGTCACAGGCCTGGTTGGCCATATTGTATTTATCCAGTCCCGCACTGTATTTATAGCCTGCTGCCGTTAAAAAATAAGGATCTTTTAAATTCTGTTTGGACACATCCAGCATCACTATGGGATGGTAGTGCCCGCCTATATGCTGTACAGGAATCGTCAACCTGCGGTTGTATGCATAAGGGGTATACGGAAGCGTACCGATACTGATGCGTTCTCGTTGTACCGGTTCAATGATCTGCGCAGCTGTCCGCCTTTCATACCTCAGTGCCATCGCTTTGGCCACAGGGGCTTCAAATTCAGGGTCTTCTGTCAGCGAAACCCTGATGGTATCTCCAAGACCGTCTTCCAGCAAAGTACCAATGCCCACGGCAGATTTGATGCGGCCGTCTTCCCCGTCTCCTGCTTCCGTTACGCCAAGGTGCAAAGGATAATTCATTCCTTCTTTTACCATGGTTTCCACAAGTAAACGATAAGCCTGCACCATGACCTGCGTATTGCTGGCTTTCATAGAGATCACCAGGTTGTAATAGTTCTGGTCTTCGCACATGCGGATAAATTCCATTGCCGATTCCACCATCCCACGCGGGGTATCACCATAATGGCTCATGATGCGGTCAGAAAGCGATCCATGGTTAGTACCAATGCGCATTGCCGTACCATATTCTTTACAGATCTTTACTAAAGGCGTGAATTTTTTATAGATACGCTCCAGTTCTGCCTGGTAGGCCTGCGCTGTATATTCGATATTTTCAAAGCGCTTTTTATCGGCATAGTTGCCCGGGTTTACCCTTACTTTTTCTACGATCCGGGCAGCGGCCTCAGCGGCATTTGGGGTAAAATGGATATCGGCAACCAGGGGAACGGTATATCCGCGATAGCGAAGCTCTTTTTTAATGTTGGCCAGGTTTTCGGCTTCCTTCATGCTTGGCGCTGTGATGCGCACATATTCACAGCCGGATTCAACCATCCTGATCGTCTGCTCTACCGTACCTTTGGTGTCCATTGTATCTGTAGTGGTCATGGATTGAATGCGGATCGGGTTTAGCCCGCCCATAGGAACATCTCCAATCTGTACCTCACGCGTCAAAAACCGTGAATATTGACTCAGACTGTTACAATAGCCCCCATGTAATTCTTTTAAAAACACTGCTTCTTCCATTTGACCTGCAAATAATAATGCAAAGATAAAGATTATGTTTAAATCAACCGGTCTTTTATCACCAGTGTGTTTGCGATGATGTCATGGAAACATTGCTGTTTCTTGTTTAAAAAGCTGTACAGGTATCCGAAAAAGAAAGGAGCGGTAGAAAATACCTTCGCTGCATTGCGGCCGCAGGCACTGCTCAGTGAAATCCTGTTGCCTCCTAAATCCGATACTTTGATGTTGACCAGCCTTTTGCCGATGGTGGCTTGCTTTTCTGAAGATTCGGCTACACTGCTGTAAATAAATTTAACAACAGGGAGCAAAGGCAATCCGGCCAGGGCAACCAAAATGCGTTGTGTTTTTTCATCGATGAAAATAAAGCTCAACAAAATGACCAGTACATAGGCTGTTGTGATGAAGAAGTAATCTATTACAGAAGCAAGCAAGCGCTGATCGAAAGAAGCGAAGTATTGGGGTGCGGTCTTCTGAAAGCGAAAACCAAGAAGCTCACGCAGTTCCGGGAACTCGTGAGCTTCTTTATAATCGTCCATTCCCGGTTTTCTGATAAATGTTCCGGGCTGGACGTCCAGCGTTTTTAGTTGTGCCAGCTGATATGGCCCCTCAGGCTTCCCGTTGATGACAACTGTGTATTCAGTAACTTCAGGCTGCATTAATATCTTTTAACCTCAAAGCTACTCAATCCCCCGTCCAAATTGACAAATATCTTTTTGGCTGATGTTTTATAGTTTGGAGTTTCAAAGGTTCCGTCCGCCAGCTTGATAAAGCCTTCAAAATCTTTAGAGGACAAACCAGTTTTGGTTTTAATTCTGCAGCCTGAGTTTTCAGGCACATTGATCTTTACCTCCGCTACACCTGTTTTTATATGGACATCGGTGACAGGCAGCAAGTCCCCGAACTTAATGTCCAGTGCAGCTGCACCGCCATCAAAATTGAACGTACGCACCTTATAAGCAGAAAGATCAAAATCTACTTCTCCGGCCCCCATATTCATATGGATCTCCCAGTTGGGATTGGTATTTAACCTGAAGTCAACATCATTACTGCCATCGCCCATATTCCAGTTAGACTTGCCTTTCATCTTGAAATTTACAGTCGTCTGGGTATCATTTTTTGTCGTCTCCAGTGTAAAGTTGCCTGCTTTTCTTTCTACATGCGCTGCAATCAGGCTATCTGTAGCACCCTTGAGTTCAAATGACGTGCCTCCGCCGGAGATATTCAAAACAGTAAGCGCAGAAACTGAATCCGTATAAGGATGTGAAAAATCCAGCGTTTCATGATGATTTTCATCGGAATCCATGTTGTCCTCATGGACGCGGGTGCTTTCATTCATCCAGCTGTGGTGTTCGCGGCGTTCCTGTCCTTTATAGAACAATACGCCTAGTGTGATCACCAGCACAGCTATGGATATGATGCCCCCGATCTGGGACTTGTTCCTGTTGAAAAGGATGTTTACCCCGGCTATGATCAGGAATATAGGCCAGAACCGCCATACATTCCCCCAATAAAACTCAATGATGTTAAAGTTATCCAAAAGAAGTACTCCACCGATAAACAGCAGAACTATACCCCACATTATTCTATCCAGTTTCATAATTATATGTCTTTTTTGGTTAATCGGTCTGACAGTGAACTTCCTTCAGGGTTTTCCGGATTTGCGGGGCCTTCAGTCCCGGCAGCAGCTGCAGTACTTTCAGTATGCTCCGTCGGCGCAGGCCCCGTTTCAGCCGATACTTTTTCATCCTGCTGGGCTTTCCATTCTTCCCATGCGTTTTTGCGTTTGGATTTGAGGATAAAGCTCACCCCGATAGCTACAAATACGAGCGGCCACAGTTTACCGATGCTGAACCAGAACGGAATGAAATTAAACTCATTCATCAGGAAATAAAGTCCGATCACCAGCAGGAACAATCCGCCCACGGTACGCCCGGTCTCATTGTTGTTTTTCTGAAAAGGCTTAAAATCCTGCGGTTTTCCTGTTGTTTTAAAACTGTCTTCATTTATAGTTGATGATGTCCAGCTTTGTGAAGGCGCCGGATTCTCCGGTGTATTTGCAGGCTGCGAAAATGCATTTGGCGAATTGAAAGGATTTTTGCCTGCATAAAAATCATTGAACTTTGAAAACCGCTTCGCGGGATCATTGTTCACCGGCACGACGATCCACATCACGATGTAGACCAAAATACCTGTTCCCACCAAAAACACAGTAGACAGGACAAACAATAACCTGATTATCGTTACATCCACCTCCATGTACTCAGCAACTCCGGAAGATACTCCCGCAATCACTTTCTCGTGCTCATTTCTAAATAATCTCTTGTCCATAATATATGTCCTCCTATGTTTAAAACTGTACCGGTTTTATGGTTATCTCATCAACATTTACGCCACTGCTTAAATTCAATATGGTGTATATGGCATTCGCTATATCTTCCGGCTGAACAAAACGCCCGGCGGGAATTGTTGTTCCCTCCCATGAAGACGTTAGTGTTGAGCCCGGCAAGACAGCTGTTACCTTTACATTGTATTTTGATAACTCTTCCCTAAATACATGATTAAGACTCAGCAAGGCCGCCTTAGTTACACTGTACCCACCTGCATTTTCAACGATTTGTTTGCTGGCTACCGAGCAAATGTTAAAAATGTGCCCGGATTGCTGTGTACGCATCATTTTACCAAAGAACTTACTGGTATAATAAGCTGCATTCAGGTTCAGATTTAACTGCGTTTCGAACTGATCATCAGCCTCATCCAGCATTACCCCGGGAATATACGTCCCTGCATTATTCACCAAAACATCAGCCACCGGCATTTGTTTTTGCACCGCTTCACAGAACCTGTAAACATCGGCCTTCACACTGCAATCGGCCTCATGTAAAAAAACTTTTCTGCCGGTATGTCTCAATGATTCATAAAGCTGATCCAGACTCGCCCTGTTTCTGGCACATACCGCCAGATCGTACCCGTTCTCTGCCAATTTAATGGCTATTGCTTTTCCAATACCTTTGGTACCGGCTGTGATAATGGCATTCATGTTCAAACAGCTAATTTTGCGCAATATTACAAAAAAGCCATACATCGCAAAACTTTGCCGCATAAAGATTTGTTACCAACTCTGAATGCTGTCTTTATTCAAATTTTATTGTTTCTTTGTAATAATATTGCATCCGTACTATAGCTAAGTTTTCAAGAATGAATTTTACCAATTTTGGCAAGTATCTTCTGTTATTAAAGGCGGTATTCAGGAGACCGGAAAAATTTAAGATCTATCTGAAAGCCATTTTTAAACAAATGGATTTTATCGGCGTTGGTTCACTCGGGCTTATATCCATTATTTCGACCTTCATTGGCGCGGTTATGACCTTACAGATCGCTTTCCAGCTCGTCAGTGATTTTATTCCAAAAACCATTATTGGCTCAGTAAACCGCGATTCATCAATTCTTGAACTGAGTCCAACCATCAGCGCCATCGTACTTGCCGGAAAGATTGGTTCAGCCATCTCCTCTGAGATCGGCACGATGCGGGTAAGCGAGCAGATCGATGCACTGGAGATCATGGGCATCAACTCACCCGGATATTTGATCCTTCCCAAGATCATAGCCGGGATTACGATGGTACCTATTCTGGTGATCATATCTATGTTTTTAAGCATTACCGGTGGGTACATCGGCGGTACATTATCCGGAGCAGTTACTCCTGCGGAATATATGCAGGGAATCACCACCGACTTCAATCCATATACCATCACCGTAGCACTGGTAAAAGCATTTGTATTTGGTTTTATCATTACCTCAGTACCCGCATACGAAGGCTTTTATGTAAAAGGGGGCGCTCTTGAAGTAGCCCAGGCCAGTACCCGGGCTGTAGTAGTCAGCTGTATCTCCATTCTGGCATGTGATTACATCGTAACCCAGTTATTATTATGATCGAGATCAAGGACATCCATAAATCGTTTGGCAGCAATGACGTACTGATCGGTATCTCCGGTAAGTTCGAAGCCGGGGTGACCAACCTGATCATCGGAGGTTCCGGTTCGGGAAAAACTACTTTACTCAAATGCATGATCGGTTTACACCAGCCTGAGCAGGGCAGTGTAGAATACGATGGCCGCGAATTTACAACCATGAATTTTGAGGAGCGGATCGAGATCCGGAAAGAGATCGGGATGCTGTTCCAGGGTTCGGCGCTGTTTGATTCCATGACCGTTGAGGAAAACATCATGTTCCCGCTGAATATGTTCACTGAGCAGACACGCAGCGAAAAACTGGAACGGGTTAACTTTTGCCTGGACAGGGTAAACCTGGAAGGCAAGAACAAGCTGTTTCCTGCTGAGCTATCAGGAGGAATGAAAAAACGCGTAGGCATTGCCCGGGCAATAGCCATGAATCCAAAATACCTTTTTGTAGATGAACCCAATTCGGGCCTTGACCCTAAAACCTCCATCGTTATTGATGAACTGATCAAGGAAATCACTGAAGAATACAATACGACTACGATCGTGGTCACGCACGATATGAACTCGGTAATGGGCATAGGTGATTACATCCTGTTCCTGCACGAGGGCAAGAAATTCTGGGAAGGCTCTAATAAAGACATTGCCCATACCGACATTGAAGAACTAAATGATTTCGTTTTTGCAAGCCGTTTTATGAAAGCTGCAAAAGGGAAGTTTTAATATATCCGCTTTTTTATGATAAGCCTGCTAACGCCCACACACTGGAAAGACTATGAGTTGCTCGATTGTGGAGATTTTGAAAAATTAGAACGTTTTGGCAACCTCGTTTTATCGAGACCCGAACCCCAGGCTGTCTGGAAAAAGACCCTGTCCGAGCAGGAATGGAAAAAACAGACACACATCAGGTTCAAGGGCCGCTCGGCCACTTCAGGTGAATGGATAAAAAATTCCGCACACCTGCCCGACCGCTGGAATGTAACCTATAAAAATGATGACGTCAGTATTAACCTTCGTCTGGGCCTCACTTCATTCAAACATGTTGGCGTATTTCCCGAGCAGGCAGTAAACTGGGATTATATCTCTTCCTCTATCCGGAAAATGAAGACCCGCAGCCCAAAAGTACTGAACTTATTTGCCTACACAGGTGCAGCTTCACTGATCGCCAAGGCTGCCGGTGCCGATACTACTCACGTAGATTCGATCAAGCAGGTGGTCAACTGGGCCAACGAAAACCAGGAGCTTTCCAAACTTCAGGATGTGCGCTGGGTAGTTGAAGATGCGCTGAAATTTGTGAAGCGGGAACTCAAACGCGGCAAGAAATACAACGGGATCATCTTAGATCCACCCGCATTCGGCCATGGCCCGAACGGGGAGAAATGGAAACTCGAAGACCATATCCAGGAGATGATGCAAGAAGTCGTACAGCTGCTTGATGAAGAAGAGCACTTCCTGATCCTGAACACATACTCCTTAGGTTTTTCTTCAGTCATCGTTGAAAACCTCATCAAGACTTCTTTCCCACAGGTACAGAACCTGGAAACCGGAGAACTTTACCTGCAGGCCACCTCCGGCATTAAGCTGCCATTGGGTGTATTCGGAAAGTTCAATAGCTTTCAATAAGATTTTGTCATAAATAAGGCGCCGGGGACCTATTCCGACGCCTTTAACACACCTAAATCAGTAACACCTTACTGAATAGTTTCTTTTTTCTGCTTTGCAGAAACTCAATGATTTAACGAATAAGGAACTTCCGAAGCATGTGGGCAAACCCCGGAAGTATTCCTTTTTCTAACCAAACTAAACCAAATATTTACTTTTTCTGATCCCCTCCGGGATACTATTTAGAATCGTTTCAAATAACAGTACAAGTATAGTAACTTATTTAGAATAATTCCAAACAATTAGCACATTTATTTTTTGGGTCTTTCCTATTCTTGTTTTTTTATTCGTATCAAGAGTGTTATACTTGTAAGATTTTAATTGCCGGGCTAAACCGCGCAAAACAGTATCTTATCTATAAAAACACATACAAAATGAAATTATCTCCTCTTGCAGGAATTCTTTTAATCGGAATAGCCGCTTTCAGCATTTGTACAAGCTGTACTTCAGACGGAAAAAACGTTAAAGGAAAAACTAAAACTGCCAACGCAGGTGACTCTACTGCCGTAGAAGACACTACCGCTTCAAGACTGCCTGTAGATACGGCAAAATATGATGCGCTGCTGAAAAAACTGGCTAATGGTGACACCACCGGAAAATGGCCTGTAAAAAAACAGCCTTATCCGCTGGCTGGCGCCATCCTTCCGTTTAAACGTATTGTGGTTTACTATGGCAACCTGCATTCCAAAAAAATGGGTGCCCTTGGAGAGTATGCGCCCAAGGAAATGTGGAGAAAATTAAATGCGGAAGTGAAACACTGGGAAAAAGCAGACCCTGCGACACCAGTACAGGTAGGCTTACACTACATCGCTGCGGTTGCCAGCGGCACTCCGGGCAGAGACGGGAAATATATCAATCGCATGGCCAATAGCCAGATCGACTCTGTACTGAAAATTGCAAAGATGCGCCCAAATACAATCGTATTTTTAGATCTGCAGGTGGCTTTAAGCAACATCAAGGCTGAACTGCCACATATCGAGAAATATCTGCAAATGCCACATGTGCATTTAGGAATTGACCCTGAGTTTTCTATGAAAGACGGTTCTTTACCGGGTAGAAGGATAGGAACCTATGATGCAGCAGACATCAATTATGTGTCCCAATATCTTGCAAACCTGGTTAAAAAGAACAACCTCCCTCCTAAAGTATTTGTTGTACACCGCTTTACGAAAAAGATGGTCACCAATTATCAGAACATCAAACTTCGCCCGGAAGTGCAAATGGTCATGCACATGGACGGATGGGGTGAACCGGAATTAAAAAAAGGCACATATCGTCATTTCATTTACTCAGAACCGGTACAGTTCACCGGTTTCAAACTCTTTTATAAAAATGACTTGAAAAAGGCCCCTAACCGCCTGATGACGCCGGAGGAACTCTTAAAACTAAAACCTGCTCCTGTCTATATACAATATCAGTAACAACAGCTGAAATAAAAAAGGCAAAAGAGCCCCTGGATATTTTCCAGGGGCTCTTTTGTTGATGTCGTTCTCTAATAGAGAAGGTTTTGAGTTAAATCCCATGACGGCCTCTTTACGGTTCCATAACGGCTCCATAACGGGTTCGCCTCGGCTAAATCCAATTAAAACCCATGATAAAGCCGTTATGAATCCAACATAATGCTGACTTGGGTATAAGACCAGGTTCTAGGCAAGTATGCCGGATGAACCGGTCAGTAAGAAAAATTTACTTTATCTTTTGGATTGTCAAGTTTACTGCTTTGTCGTTTGCCGGCAACAACAGCATGGATCATATTGACCTGAGACTCGTGCTGCTCAAATAAAATATTGTTCTGGATGTTCAGGTTCCGGACAGGTTCTGTCTTATCGGTCTCAAAGTAGCACCACGCCGCTTCTTCCTCGATTTCATAACCGACATACTTCATCACAAGTTCCTTGTTATTCGCCTTTAATTTGAGATGCTCCTTAATGTAGCCCGAAATCAATGCGTCAACCTGTTTCTTATCTGCGGGTTTCAGTATGTTTACATTTGCTTTATATCGTTTGTCCAGGGCTTTTTCAAGATCATCAAAGAAAATACGGGTGCTTATCTGCAATGTCCCCGTCTTTTGATTTTGCTCAATTTCCGTCACACTCACATAAAACGGGTGAAAAATATTAAAAAGAATAACCAGTATCAGTTGTAACATCATTGTCTATATCGAACAAAATTAAATGATTAGTTTGCATTTTTTTCCAAAAATTACGACTTTCAGCGGCAATGCAGGATTTTCAGCTCTATTTTAACCTCGGATGGCACCATATTCTGGACTGGGAGGGCTACGACCACATCCTGTTCCTGCTCGCACTGTGCAGCGTTTACAACACCCAGGACCTGAAAAAACTACTCATCCTGATCACGGCATTTACCTTTGGCCATAGCATTACCCTGGCACTTAGCGTATGGCAGTACATCCACATCAACAGCAAGCTCATCGAGTTCCTCATCCCCGTAACCATATTGATCACCGCATTTTCCAATATCATCAGCAAAAAAAAGAAGCCAAAGAAAATGTTGTTCCGTTATCTGCTGACTTTGTTCTTTGGTCTGATCCATGGCCTCGGCTTTTCAAATTACCTGAAGAGTCTGATGGGCAAAAGTGCAAATATTATCGTGGAACTCCTTGGCTTTAATCTGGGACTGGAGTTTGGACAGCTGCTCATTGTTGCAGCAGCGATGCTCCTCTCTTTTATCCTGATTTGGATTGTAAAAATAAAAGCTTGGGACTGGAACTTCTTCCTTTCTTCAGCTATATTTGGGATCGCGTTTATTATGGCGGCTGAAAGGCTTCCGGCAATTTATTCATTATGAAACGACTGATACTTCTCTTTACAGTTATACTGTACGGCTCCGCCACTTATGCCCAATTGCTCAACCCGGGTTCCAATCATGGAAATAAGTTCGAGCAGTTGGGTACTGTATTGTCTGACCCAAACTCCTACCGTTCGGCATCCGGAGCACCGGGACCTGCATACTGGCAGCAAAGGGCAGACTACAACATCAATGCGGAACTGGACGAAAAGAACCTGAAGATCACTGGATCTGAAACGATCACCTATTACAACAATTCTCCGGACCCTTTGAGTTATTTATGGGTGCAGCTGGATGAAAATCAGCACAAGGCAACGAGTGACAATAAACTTACTGAAACCAGTAAGATGACGGATAAGATGACCTATAAAGCTTTATCGGCCATAGTTGGCGGTGAGAATGACCTGGGTGTAAAGATCATAAAGGTGACCAATGCAAGCGGCGCAGCCCTCCCTTATGTGATCAACAATACCATGATGCGCATTGACCTGCCGGCAGTACTGAAACCAAATGAAAAGTATACACTGAACATCTCCTGGAATTATAAGATCTCCGACCGCATGACTGTCGGCGGCCGTGGCGGCTATGAACATTTCGCGGAAGACGACAATTACCTGTTCACCATTACCCAGTGGTTTCCGAGAATGGCGGTTTATTCTGATTTCCAGGGCTGGCAAAACAAACAGTTTGAAGGGCGGGGCGAATTTGCACTAGTCTTTGGAAATTATAAAGTAAACATGACCGTGCCCGCAGATCATGTTGTGGGCGCCACAGGTCAGTGCCAGAACTATGCACAGGTGCTGGACGCAGCCAGTCTAAAAAGATGGAATACCGCACAAACGGCCAAAGCACCCGTCGAGATCGTGACCCTGGATGAAGTAAAATCCGGACTCGCTAAAAAATCTGCTGCAAAGAAAACCTGGACCTATACCGCAGAGAATGTAAGGGATTTTGCCTGGGTTTCCTCCCGAAGACTGGTATGGGATGCAATGGCGACAAATGTGGACGGCAAAAAGATCATGGCCATGTCTTATTATGGTCCTGAGGCCTATCCGCTGTACAGTAAATACTCTACTAAAGTTGTGGCGCATACATTAAAAGTATATTCTAAACACACCATTCCTTATCCGTATCCGGTGGCCATCTCGGTAGAGGCTGCAAATGGAATGGAATACCCGATGATCTGCTTTAACTATGGCCGGGCGGAAAAGGACGGCACTTATACGGAGGCTGTGAAGCTGGGCATGATCGGGGTGATCATCCACGAAGTGGGCCACAACTTCTTCCCGATGATCGTCAATTCTGATGAGCGGCAATGGACATGGATGGATGAGGGGCTGAACACTTTTTGCCAGTTTCTGGCAGAGCAGGAATGGGACAACAATTATCCTTCGGGAAGAGGTCCGGCACACAAGATCGTGGATTACATGAAAATGCCCAAAAACCAGCTGGAGCCGATCATGACCAACTCTGAGCAGATCGTAAACTTTGGCCCGAATGCCTATGCCAAACCGGCCACTGCTTTGAACATTCTGAGAGAGACGGTAATGGGCAGGGAATTGTTTGACTATGCTTTTAAAGAGTATGCCAAACGCTGGGCGTTTAAACATCCGACACCTGCAGACTTGTTCAGAACGATGGAAGATGCTTCTGCGGTAGACCTGGACTGGTTCTGGAGGGGCTGGTTCTTTGGTACTGATCCGGTGGATATATCCCTGGACAGTGTGCGCTATTACCGGATGAACAGCATGAAACAGGCTGTAGAAAACCAGGACAAAAAAGCCGTCTATGAACGGGACAACAAATACATCGGCAGGGAACGCAGCCGGGCCGCAGGAATTAAATTTGCTGTCGAGCAGGACACCAGCCTGCTGGATTACTACAACAAATTTGAACGTTTTGAAGTGGGCAAAACGGCAGACGGGGATTTTCAGGCTTATTATAATACACTTTCTGCTGAGGAGAAAAAGCTGTACGAAAGCAAGAAGAACTTTTATGAACTGAGCCTTTCCAATGTAGGCGGCCTGGTCATGCCGGTCATCATTGAGTGGACCTTCAAAGATGGCAGCAAAGAGACTGACAGGATTCCGGCTTATATCTGGAGGATGGATGAGCACAAGGTCACCAAGGTTTTTGCCAAGGAAAAGGAAGTAGTTTCTGTACAGCTTGACCCCTACCGGGAAACGGCGGATATCGATGAAAACAACAATGCCTGGCCCAGAAAGCTTGCGCCTTCCAGGTTTGAGCTTTTCAAGCAGAAAGAAGTGATCCGGGGCTCTTCGACCGGGGTAAATCCAATGCAGGAGTCAAGAAAGAAAAACTAAAACAGCTTAGTTTGCCCTTTGTCGTCAATATCCAGGTCATCCGGATTGGTGATCTCCAGTTTAATGTCATCTGCTTTTTTCGGGCTTGACCATGTTTTTTTCGGCTGTTCCGCTGGTTTTGGGGCAGGAGGAGCCTCAGCTACCGGTGTTTCCTCCTCTTCATCAAGAGCTGCGGATGCTTCAGGCAATGGCTTTTCCTCATCGTCTGCATCCTTATTCAGTGCCGGATCGATCAGTTCTTCATCAACAATATCTGTCAGATCTTCTTCAGTCTCCGGTTCTTCTGCGACCGCAGTGACTTTACTGCGTTCAGCGACCTCCGGTTCTTCGTTATTGGTGATGCTGATATTTTTAACTTCATGCTGGGTCAGCCTGTTGCCATTGGCCTTGATCCCCTTTACATCGATAAATTCTGTCAGCACCACTTCCAGAGTTTCGGGGATCTGGGTCTTACCTTTGAGCACATCAACGGTTAGTACCGCGGCCGGGTTGCTGGTCAGGTAAAGAAATTTAGAGCCACTCTCCTCACTGATCAGGCTTACCTTTTTACCCACAGATATGGGCTCGAAGACAAACCTTTTGATAAAGTAGTTCTTTGCCTTACCCTCATACTGAACCACGGTGAAAGGTTTTTCGGGATCAAATTTCTGGATCAGGATCAGATCTGCATCAAAGTGATTGCTCAGCTCAAAGGTACTCAGTTCGTACCAGCCATCTTTGTGTACCTGCAGGATCTTATCTTCCCCGTCAAATTCCCCGAGGTACTTGCCCCTGCCATCTACATTCAGCCTGCGCAGCAGCTCATCATACCAGATCTTCAGCCCAGATAACGTAGAAACGCCCTTGCTCTTCAGCAGGATCTTTTTGACAGGATACTTGGAAACAATATTGCCCTGTGAACCGCGGCCTTTTATAGCGATCTCTGCATAGTCCACATCAAACTGCAATTTCTTGAGCTTGGTATGCGGTTTAAGCTGTACGGTGATGATCTCTGCCTCACCGTTAGGATTAGCAGTAAAATAGAGTACTCTGGAACCCTTACTTCCTTTGGTCAGGTCATACTCCTTGTCACGTGTTACTCCTACCACAGCAAAGCGCTTGATGTAAGACACACCGCTGGAACCATCTTTATAGATCATGTTGTAAACGGTACGCTCATCGCCTTTCTTAAATACCTGGGCATGCAGGATACCTTTGCCTACAAAAGTTTTGTCAGCCACCTTGGTGATGGTGCACTTGCCGTCTTCACGAAACACAATGATTTCATCAATATCAGAACAGTCGGCGACAAACTCGTCTTTACGCAGACCGGTACCGATGAAACCGTCCTCGCGGTTCATGTACAACTTCACATTGGCCAGTGCCACTTTAGAAGCCTCTACCCGGTCAAACAACCTGATCTCCGTTTTACGCTCACGTCCTTTACCATATTTGTCCCTGAGCCTCTGGAACCAGGCGATCGCATAGTCGGTGAGGTGACGCAAATGGTTTTTAACCACTTTGATGTCGTCATTTAAGCTCTTCATCTGTTCATCCGCTTTTTTAACGTCAAAGCGGGTGATGCTGCTCATCGGCTTATCGATCAGCTTTTTGAAGTCTTCCGGAAGGATCTCCCGGTACAGGCTTGGCTTGAACGGATCAAACAAGCGGTTCAGCACCTCGACCACCCTGTCAAAATTATTGGAGTTTTCGTAGTCCGCATTTTTGTACATGCCTTCCTGGATGAAGATTTTCAGCAGCGAGCTGAAAAAGATCCGTTCCTGGAGTTCATGGAGTTTGATCTCCAGTTCCTGTTTGAGCAGGGCTTTTGTGTGCTGGGTATTTTGCGTCAGGATGTCATTGACACTCAAAAACTGGGGTTTATCATCCTTAATGACACAGGTATTGGGTGATATGGAAACTTCACACGAGGTGAAGGCATACAATGCGTCTATGGTCACATCCGGAGAAATACCCGGGGCAAGGTGGATAACGATCTCTACATGGGCCGCGGTATTGTCCTCGATCTTCTTAATCTTGATCTTCCCTTTGTCATTCGCAGAAAGCACACTGTCGATCACAGATCCCGTGGTCGTGCTGTAAGGAATCTCGGTAATGACCAGTGTCTTTTTATCTTTTTCGGTGATCTTGGCGCGGACCCTGATCTTTCCGCCCCGCATCCCTTCATTGTAAGCAGAAAAATCGGCCATACCGCCTGTAAAGAAATCGGGCAGGATGTTTGGCTTGTTGCCCCTTAGTATTTCCATAGAAGCATCAATCAGTTCCAGGAAATTGTGCGGCATCACCTTGGTGGCCAGCCCTACAGCAATACCTTCAGCACCCTGTGCCAGCAGCAAGGGAAACTTAACAGGAAGCGTAATGGGTTCATTGTTACGACCGTCATAGCTCAGCTGCCAGTCGGTCGTATCCGGATTAAAGACCACTTCATTGGCAAACTTTGACAAACGTGCCTCGATATAACGCGGGGCAGCAGCGCTGTCTCCGGTAACCGGATCGCCCCAGTTTCCCTGGCAATCGATCAGCAAGTCTTTTTGCCCGATCTGCACCATTGCATCACCAATGGATGCATCGCCATGCGGGTGATACTTCATGGTATTTCCGATCACATTGGCCGCTTTATTGAACCTTCCGTCATCCATTTCCTTCAGCGAATGCATAATGCGTCGCTGAACCGGCTTCAGGCCGTCGTTGATGTGCGGGACTGCACGATCTAGAATTACGTAGGATGCGTAATCGAGGAACCAGTTCTCGTAAAGCCCGTTAATAGGGATTACGGTATGCGTATTTTCTTCGTTTACGTTATTTTCTATTTCGTCACTCATCAAAAAAAGGGGTTTGGATTCTGTAAATATAAGGGATGAAAGCAAATTTAGGAACAGAAGTTTTTAACAGTTCTTTAAGAAATTGAAGGGATTTTAAACAATTCATTTGCACGGATTGTAGATATATGGAATAAACATATTTTCTGACCCGGATGGCATGGTTTTAGTTGTTAAAATTATATCATAAATCTCTCAAACTATTTCACTTGAATAAATATATACGCAAAAGTCTTAAAATTCTGCTTTGGATAATTGCCAGTGTAGTCCTTCTGGTGGTTTTAGTTGCGTTATCGTTGAATATCCCCTTTGTACAAAATTTCGTAAAAGACGAGGTCATCAGCTATCTGAAGAAAAAAACAAAAACAGAGGTGCGTCTGGAAAGCATTAAAATTGCCCTTCCCAAGGACATTGTACTGAACAAATTTTACATCGAAGACCAAAAGAAGGACACTTTGCTGTATGCGGAAAAGCTGTCGGTCGATATCAGTCTTTTTAAGCTGCTGGACAATAAGGTAGAGATCAACAACATTACACTGAAAAAGATAAGGGCCAATGTAACCCGCATTGATCCGGATACCTCATTTAACTTTTCTTTCCTGGTGGATGCTTTTATGTCTGAGCAGAAAAAACCGGAAGAGGAAGTAGAAAAGGACTCCACCTCTACCATGAAGTTTGCTATAGACAAGGTAAATTTTGAAGACATCGGGATCGCCTACCGGGACGATGTAGCCGGTAATGACCTGAAGCTGCACCTTGGTGAATTTAAAGCAAAGCTCAGGGAGTTTGATCTCGATAAGCAGCATTATGTGATCAAAACATTGGCACTGAGCAATACCTCGGTGAAATACCTGCAGCAAAAGCCCCTGACCCAGCTGGCGAAACACCTGGAAAAAAGTATAGACACCGCAAAAACGGAATCCGGCAAGTTGCCGCTGATCGAAGTACAGGATTTTGCATTCCGCAACATCAGGATTGCTTTTGACGACCGGATCTCGGGCATGAACGCAGATATAAATTTAAACCAACTCGCCCTCAAGCAGCTGTTTGTGGACCTGACCAATAGCAATTATAAGGTGGAAGCCTCCACGATAAACAACACAAAGATCAATTTCAATTCGACGGCCAACAAGGCCAATGTTGCTTTGACGGAATTGTCGATGAATAAATTGGCTGCCGATGTGCTCCATGGCAAGTATTCACTCGGCGATGCCAAACTCAGCAGGTCAAACATTTTGTTTGCCATGAAAGCGCTCCCGAAATCAACGGAAACTGCTAAAAGGGACACTGTTGTTAAATCTGACCCGCTTTCCCTCGAGGTAGGCCGTGTGACCCTCGCTGAAAACAACGTACAGTTTGACAACCTTGGCACTAAGACGGCTAAAGGTATGGATTTTAACCACCTTCGGTTTGCTGACCTGAACCTGCTCGCAGAGGCGATATCCTACAGCGATGCAGGAATAAAAGTGAACGTAAAAGAGGGAACATTTAAAGAGAAGAGCGGTTTCCAGCTTAACCAGCTGCAAGGTGATGTCGCTTATACCCAGAAAGAGATCAGGGTCAAAAACTTTAAGGTCAAAACCCCTAATACTTCTATTGAAAATAACACACAGCTCAACTACACCTCAATGGACGACCTGACCAAACATCCGGAACGGGTGAAGTTGTCCATGACGGTGAACAATACGGTGATCGGACTGAAAGATGCGGCCTACTTCAGTGATGCCATACCTCCAAACTACCGGAACGAAAAAATAAGGGTCAGCGCCAGTGCAAGGGGTTATCTGAACAATCTGGTAGTGCCCAAACTGCAGGTCAGCGGGCTAAAAAGTACGCAGATTGACATCAGCGGAACGGCCAAAGGCCTGCCGGATATCAATAAAACGGTGCTCGACCTGAAGATCAGGAAGTTTGCACTGACCAAAAAAGATCTGCTGGTCATCATTCCTAAAAAATCATTGCCGGCAAGTATAGAACTGCCAAACCGGATCGCCACCAACGGAATCTTCAAAGGTTCGATGACCAACTTTACCACGGGCTTTAATATCAGCACCGATATGGGCGCCGCCAAACTCGTAGCCAAAATGAGCGGGCCTAAAGGCAGAGAGCGCTATAGCGCTAATGTAAACCTGAACAATTTCAATGTGGGGCAATTGCTGAAGCAGCAGGCCACCATAGGCAGGATCACGGCCAGAGCAACTGTAAATGGAACCGGACTGGACGCTAAAAAAGCCGCGGCAAAATTCAATGCACAGATCGTCAGCGCACAATACAACAAGTATACCTATAAACTACTCAATGTAAGTGGTGATTACGCAAATGAAAAGCTGAATCTAAAAAGCAATATGGCCGACAGCAATGCCAATTTTAAATTGAGTGCTGCTGTAGACATTTCCGGTAAATATCCTGCCGTAAAAGCGGACATGAACCTGGTACAGGTCGACCTGCAGAAGCTCAATTTCAGCACAACCGAATTCAGGCTTGCCGGACTGGTTACTGCCGATATCAAAACAGCTGACCCCGACTTTCTTAACGGTGATGTCAGTATCCGCGGATTGCAACTGGTCAAAGAAGGCCAGAAGTTTAATATGGACACCATTGATGTGCATTCTGAAGCTTCTGCCGACCATAATCTGCTTACGCTCAACTCCGAAATCCTCAATGTAAAAGTAGATGGCAAGTACCAGCTGACCAACCTGGGCAGCGCACTCATCAACCAGATCAATAAGTATTATGAATTTGGCGAGGTCACTAAAATTCCTGATCAGCGCTTCCGGTTTTATGTGAATCTGCACAATCCTAAATTCCTTAAAAACTTTGTCCCGGAGATCAGCACCTTCTCCCCTTCTACCATGAGCGGACTGATTGACACCAAAAAAGACAGCCTGCAGATGAGCGCCTGGTTCCCGAGGGTGGTATACGGAGATTATAAAGTGGACAGCACACGCCTGGATGTGAACAACAAAAACCAGCAGCTGGACTACAAATTACAGATCAGAAGTTTCCAAAGTTCATCTATAGCACTATACAATACCGAACTGAGCGGGCAGGCCGCAAATAACCTCCTGGGTGTGAACGTATTTTTGAGGGACAGTAAACGTAAAGACAGGTATGTGCTGGGCGGCACGTTTAAGTCGATCAATAAGGACTATCAGTTTTCGCTGGATCCCAACAAACTGCTGCTCGATTATGAGAAATGGGCCATCTCCCCTGAAAATTACCTGCAATTTGGTAAATCAGGCATACTGGCCAACCAGTTTAACCTGAGCAAAGGCAACCAGCTGCTGAGCATCAACAGCACGGACAAAACGCCGAATTCTCCTGTAAAAGTGCAGTTTAAAGATTTCCGGATAGAGACCCTGACCAAATTTGCAGAGCAGGACAGTGCTTTGGTGGGCGGGATCATCAACGGCACGGTTGACGCAAAAGAGCTCATGGATACGCCGAAGTTTGAGGCCAACCTGACCATCGATCAGCTCCGCTATCAAAAAGACCAGCTGGGCACGCTTCGTGTGGCGGTCAATAACAATACCGCAAATGCCTACGAAATAAATGTGGCTTTGGCCGGAGTGCACGAATTGAGGGTGAACGGATTTTATTATACCAATACAGAAAATGCGCTCGACCTGACGGTCAACATTGACAAGCTGGACCTGAAGGAACTCGAAAGCCTGTCCATGGGCCAGATCAAAAAAGGTTCGGGCGCCATCACCGGACAAATGACTGTAAAAGGTGCAATAGCTTCGCCCAAAGTCATTGGGGACCTGAGGTTCAAGCAGGTGGCATTTACCGCTGCTTATGTCAATTCCTACCTGAGGATGCCTGACGAAACCATCAGCTTTACCGAGCAGGGCGTGAATTTTGATAATTTTACCATACTCGATTCTCTTGGCAGAAAAGCGATCATAGACGGCGGCATACAGACCACTGACTACCAGAACTTTAAGTTCAACATGGACATCAGGACCAACAATTTCCGTGCGCTAAACTCCACCGCCCAGGACAATGACATGATCTATGGTACCGTCTATCTGACCAGCAACATTAAGGTAAGAGGAGATTTGAACCAGCCCGATGTAGACATGAACATCACCGTGGAAAAGGGGACTAAATTCTTTTTTGCTTTACCGGTGGACGATCCTTCGGTGATAGACCAGGAAGGAATCGTACAGTTTATCGATGCCGATGCTGCACCTTATAACGGGCAGAAAGCACTGAACGGGGACAGCATCACTAAGTCGCCCATACAGGGAATGACCCTGAGCGCTACGCTTAACATAGACCCGGAAGCTGAACTGAACATCGTGGTTGATCCTTCAAATGGTGATGCGCTGAAAGTACGGGGACAAGCCAACCTGGTGGCCACGATGGATCCGAGTAAAACCAGTCTGACAGGAAGATATGAGATCACTGATGGCTCATATAACCTTTCCGTAGGCCCACTTGGTAAAAAAGAATTTAAACTGGTCAAAGGAAGCAATATCGTCTGGACCGGCGACCCGATGTCCGCCAATGTAGACCTTACTGCACTTTACGAGGTAAATGCTGCACCGATAGACCTGCTGAATGAGGCCGAAAATATGCAGGCGAAAACAAAATTACCAATCCAGGTCTACCTGATGATGAAGGAGGAACTGATGAAACCAAAAATATCGTTCAGGCTGGACCTGCCGGAAAATGAAAGGGGCGCACTTGAAGGACGTGTGTATACTAAGTTATTGCAGGTAAACAGGGATGAAAGTGAACTGAACAAACAGGTATTTGCGTTGCTGGCTTTAAACAGGTTCATCGCTGACAATCCATTTCAAAGCCTGGCTGGCGGCGGCGGTGGCGTATCTACACTTGCCCGCTCCAGTGTAAGCAAATTGTTGACGGAGCAGCTGAATAATCTCGCTTCTGATTTGATACAGGGAGTGGACATCAACTTCGGCGTCAACTCGTCTGAAGATTACTCTACCGGATCTTTGGAACAAAAAACGGATCTTGAAGTAGGCTTATCTAAAAAACTGCTGAACGACCGGCTGACCGTAACCGTCGGCAGTTCCTTTGGCCTGGAAGGCCCGGCCAATCAGAACCAGAAATCGACAAATATAGCCGGAAACGTGAATGTGGAATATGCCCTTTCGGCAGACGGCCGGTACAGGCTGAGGGCGTACAGACGCAACCAGAATGAGGGCGTGATAGAGGGGCAGATCATTGAAACGGGTCTTGGTTTTGCCCTCGTGGTAGACTACAATAAATTCAGGGAGATCTTCCAGAAAAAAGAAACCCGGGAACAGAGAAGAGAAAGAAGGCTGAAGAATGAGGCACGCGAGCAGGAAAACAGGAATAAAGAAGCATTAGAACAAAAACCTACCAATGAGACAACTAATTAGACCTCTTATATTGATTTGTTTATGTGCGGTGCTGGCTGCCTGCAGCAATACCCGCTATTTAAAACCGGGACAAAACCTGTATACGGGTGCTGAAGTAAAGATCAACCCAGACTCGACCGGAAAAATTGATGACCAGAAAGCGGTAAAGGGCACACTCGAAGAAAAGACCAGGCCACGTCCTAATAAATCGATCCTCGGATTGAAATTTAAGCTTTGGGTTTATAACATAGCGGGTGAGCCGAAAAAACCCAAAGGTATAAAGCATTGGCTACGCACCAAAGTCGGTGAGCCACCCGTGTTGCTCAGTGATGTCAAGCTGAAATACAACAATGATGTACTCACCAGTTACCTCATTAGTCAGGGTTATCTGCAATCGGAAGTCACGGGCGACACGGTCGTGAAGAACCGAAGGGCAAAGGCGATTTATACTGCGCTGACCGGGCCACGATACAAGATCAACAGCATCACTTTCCCCAAAGACAGCGGCAATCTGGCCAATATCGTCAACCAAAACAAAGACAAGACGCTCTTGAAAGTCGGGGATTTTTACGATCTGGAAACCTATAAGAATGAGCGGATCAGGATTGACAATGACCTGAAGGAAAACGGCTATTTTTATTTTAGCCCGGATTATCTCATCCTGCAGGTAGACAGTACCATCGGCAAAAGCCTGGTAAATATCACCGTAAAAGTAAAAGATATCGCGCCGGATGCAGGGCTGAAACCTTATACCATCAATAACATTAACATCTACCCTACTTATAGTCTGCGCCGGGACTCTGCACTGAGAAGCCTCCAACCGGTGAAGTTCAATGATTTTAATATTTATGACAACAGGAACACCTTCAAACCATGGGTGTTCAACCGCCTTGTGTTCTTTAAGAAAGATGAATTATACAACAGAAAAGATCACAACCAATCATTAAACCGGATGGTCAACATCGGGGTCTTTCAGGGTGTAAAGGCTGAATTTCTCCCGCTGGATAGTTTTAAAAACAACCAGCTTGACCTAAACATTTACCTGACCCCGCTAAAAAAGAACTCTTTGTCATTCTCCGTCACAGGGACCAGCAAGTCCAACAACTTTGTGGGTTCTGAAGTAAAGCTGACACAGACCACCAGGAATTTGTTCAGGGGTGCCGAGCAATTGGATGTGAGTGTGAGCGGTGGCTTTGAAACACAGGTCAGCGGGCAGTCCAAAGGCCTCAACTCCTATTCCTTTACGACGGAGGGCAAACTGACATTTCCCCGCTTCATTATTCCGTTTTTCAGGTTCAACAGTACCAATGCGTTTATACCAAAAACGATCGTGTCTGCTTCTTATCAATTGCTGAGCAGGGGCTCCCTGTACAGCTTGAACTCCATCAAAGGTGAATACGGTTATAATTTCAAAGAAAGCAAGTACAAGGAGCACACCTTTAATCCGATCTCTATCAACTATGTCCAGCCATCAAAATTTACTGACATTAAACAGCGTGATAGTTTATATAGGATTGGTCTCAGAGGCGCCCTTGAAAAACAATTCATCATAGGAAGCAACTACAACTTCACCTACACCAATCAAATGGAGGAAGAGCGAAGGAACAACCTCTATTTTAACGGAAGCCTGGAAACAGGCGGCAATGTATGGGGCCTTTTTGTAGGTAAAGACGCAGATGGGAATAAATCTTTCTTAAAAACACCGCTGACTCAGTTTGTGAGACTGGAGACAGATTTGCGGAACTACTACAAACTGACCCGCAATGTAGTATGGGCAAACAGGCTTAACCTGGGCTATGGCTACGCTTATGGCAACAGCAACACACTGCCTTTTGTACGCCAGTTCTTTGCCGGGGGAAGCAACGACATCCGTGCATTCCGTGCACGCGCCTTAGGACCAGGTACCTACAAGATGTCTGATACCGAATTCGCCGATCAGGGAGGTGATATCAAGGCGATGCTGAATACAGAGCTCAGGTTTAAAATTGTAAGTGTCCTGCATGGCGCCCTATTTGCAGATGCAGGTAACATCTGGCTCAGAAAAGAAGATAAAGGCACCCCAGCGACAGACGATGCGCCTGCGACCCTCGGCAAGCCGGGCTCAGGGTTCAAATTCAAAAACGCGCTGAACGAACTTGCCGTTGGTACAGGAGCCGGCCTCCGTGTCGATGCTACCATTTTTGTAATCAGATTAGATGTTGCCTTCCCGATCCGGAAACCTTATTTGGAACCAGGAAAACGCTGGGTCATAGACCAGGTTGATTTTGGCAGCAGTACCTGGCGCAAAGAGAATTTAATTTATAATATTGGCATAGGATATCCTTTTTAATATTGGTCATGACATTTTTAAAGAAAGCCACTCATTTTGTAAAAGCAACTGCCCACTTATTCATTGCGGCGGGCAAAGGGTTTATGGAAGACCGCGTAATGAAGCTCAGCGCCGCTCTCGCCTATTATACTATATTTTCTTTAACGCCGCTGATCATTATCGTGATCTCTGCAGCAACCTTGTTCCTGGGTGACAACATGGACCCCAATACCAAATTGTTTGGCGAAATCAGCGAAATGGTAGGTGCTGATGCCGCCAATCAGCTCAGGAGCTTTGTAAACAATGCAAACCTGTCAGGCAAAAGCACCATCGGACTGATCATCGGGATCGTAACCCTGATCGTAGGTGCTACGGCCATTTTCATCGAGATCCAGGACAGCATCAACCTGATCTGGAAAGTAAAGGCAGTTCCAAAAAAAGGCTGGAAAAAACTGATCACAAATAGACTCCTTTCTTTTTCTATGATCGCTTCACTCGGCTTTCTGCTGCTGGTTTCACTGGTAATCAATAGTATAGTAGTAGGTATTGGAGGCAGACTGGAAGGCTATGCTACTAAAATAGGCATTGAAAAGGTCTCAGAACTACTGATGCTCATTGTGACCAATGCCCTGACCCTGGCGGTTGTGACCAGTATTTTCGCCATCATATTTAAGGTATTGCCGGATGTAAACCTGAAATGGAAGCCTGCGCTGGTGGGCGCATTATTTACCGCATTGCTGTTTAGTCTGGGTAAATACGCCATTGGCATCTATATAGAAAAAGGCAATCCGGGCTCAGCATTCGGGGCCGCGAGCTCCATCATTGTCATCCTCTTATGGATCTACTATACAGCGATTATCCTGTATTTTGGAGCAGAATTTACACAAGCTTATGCGGAGCGGTATGCAAAGGGAATCACGCCAAGCAAATATGCCGTACATACCAAGATCGTAGTGGTGGAGCAAAAAGTAACCGTACTGCCTCCTCAGCACCCGGAAGATACCAAAGTGGATAAACCAACCGAAACTTAAGCCGATTCCGCCAGATCCTCATCCGCGTCTACTACATCATGTACCACCGCGGTTGTTGCGGCATCCTCATCTGCAGAGATCAATGCTTCTACGGTATCTTTTTCTACTCTCAGGTTCCTGATGATGTGCTGCTGCCTGTCGGGCGTGTTCTTACCCATATAGTACTCCAGCAAGCTTTTGATGGTCTGGTCTTTCAGGATCACAGGATCAAGCCTGATGTCCTTACCGATAAACAGTCCGAATTCATCAGGTGAGATCTCTCCCAATCCTTTAAACCTGGTGATCTCCGGTTTATTGCCAAGTTTCTCTATCGCTTTTTTACGCTCATCATCGCTATAGCAATAGATCGTTTCTTTTTTATTGCGTACACGGAACAAAGGCGTTTGCAGAATATAAACATGTCCCGCCCTGACCAGGTCAGGAAAGAACTGTAGGAAGAAAGTCATCATCAGCAGTCTGATGTGCATCCCGTCCACATCGGCATCGGTAGCGATCACAATGTTGTTGTAATGCAGGCCATCCAATCCGTCCTCAATATTCAGCGCATGCTGCAGCAGGTTGAACTCCTCATTTTCGTAAACCACTTTCTTGGTCAGTTCATAACAGTTCAAAGGCTTGCCTTTCAAACTAAAGACTGCCTGGCAATCCACATCTCTTGATTTGGTGATGGAACCGGAAGCCGAATCTCCCTCAGTAATGAATAGCGTCGTTTCATAGCGCTTATCATGATTGGTATTGAAATGTACCTTGCAGTCCCTCAGTTTCTTGTTGTGCAAAGAAGCTTTTTTTGCCCGGTCGTTGGCCAGCTTCTTAATACCGGCAATGTCCTTGCGCTCCCGCTCAGACTGCATGATCCTTTTCAGCAGTGCATCCGCAACATCAGCATGCCTATGCAGGTAATCATCCAGTTCTTTTTTAACAAAATCATTGATGAAAGTACGTACAGAAGGTCCTTCGGGGCCCATATTCTGAGAACCCAGCTTTGTCTTGGTCTGCGACTCAAAAACAGGTTCCTGCACCCGTACCGAAACAGCCGCTATAATGGACGACCTCACATCGGAGGCGTCAAATTCTTTCTTATAATATTCTCTTATGGTCTTTACCACCGCCTCGCGGAATGCTGCCTGGTGTGTACCGCCCTGTGTGGTGTGCTGACCGTTCACAAAAGAGTGGTAATCTTCACCATATTGCTGTCCGTGGGTCATCGCGATCTCGATGTCATTGCCTTTGAGGTGAATCACCGGGTACCGGATGTTCTCCACATCGGCGACCTTGTGCAGCAGGTCATACAATCCGCGCTCAGATAAAAATTTCTGCCCGTTGTAATTCACTGTCAAACCTGTATTCAGGAACACATAGTTCCAGATCATACTTTCTACAAAGTCAGATATGTAATGGTAGTTTCTGAAAATGGTCTCATCAGGGTAAAAAGTAATGGAAGTACCGTTGCGCTGTGTGGTTTCAATAACCTCATTGTCCAGCACGATCTCTCCTTTGGAAAACTCCACTTTCTTGGTTTTGCCGTCACGGTAAGACTGTACCACAAAATTGGCTGACAATGCATTCACTGCTTTTGTACCCACACCGTTCAGACCAACAGATTTCTGAAAAGCATTACTGTCATATTTACCGCCGGTATTGATCTTGGACACGCAGTCTATCACCTTACCCAAAGGAATTCCCCGGCCATAATCACGCACATTCACCTTATGCTCAGACACCGTAATCTCTATCGTGCGGCCGGAGCCCATAACAAACTCATCAATAGAGTTATCCATGATTTCCTTCAGCAGCACATAGATCCCGTCATCCTGCGCAGAACCATCGCCAAGTTTACCGATATACATACCGGGACGTAATCTGATGTGTTCCTTCCAGTCGAGTGAGCGGATGCTATCTTCGTTATAATTCGGTTCAGCCATGATGTAAATGAGTATAATACAAACATAACCGAATAATGCAGTTGAATCAACCACAAAGTTTCAACAAATACACATTCCGATTAAAAATTCTCTACTCTGAGTATTATATGTACCTTTGCAGCAGGGTGATATTCGTTCGCCTCATTTAATCACTAAAAGACAACACATTGTTATTTCAAGAACTAGATCTGATTGAGCCAATTTTAAAAGCGCTGCAAACAGAAGGTTATACACAACCTACCCCAATCCAGGAACAATCCATCCCATCTATATTACAAGGCAAAGACCTGCTCGGGTGTGCGCAAACCGGCACAGGTAAAACTGCTGCTTTTGCCATTCCTATGCTGCAGCTGCTGAGTAAGCCGCATGAAAATACCAAGGTACACAAGGCCATCAAGGCATTGATACTGACCCCAACCAGGGAACTGGCTATCCAGATCGAAGAAAGCTTCAAAGCTTATGGAAAAAACCTTCCGCTTCGTCATTTGGTCATATTTGGCGGCGTGGGACAAAAAGCACAAACGGATGCACTGCACAGAGGTGTTGACATTCTGGTAGCCACTCCGGGCCGTTTACTGGACCTGATGAACCAGGGCTTCATCAATCTCCGCGATGTAGAGATCTTTGTACTGGACGAGGCAGACCGGATGCTCGACATGGGCTTTATTCATGATGTCAAAAAAGTCATTGCCAAACTGCCTGCGATCAGACAGACCCTGTTCTTTTCGGCTACCATGCCAAAAGAGATCCAGAGCCTTGCAGATACCATTTTAAGAAACCCGGTCAAAGTTGAAGTAACCCCGGTATCTTCTACTGCAGAAAAAATTCAGCAGCAGATCTTTTTTGTTTCTAAAAATGACAAGAAGGACCTCTTGCTGCACATCTTAAAAGACAGGACCATTGAGACTGCGCTTGTTTTTGCCCGTACCAAACATGGTTCTGACCGGATCGTAAAAGACCTGATCAAGGCGGGAATAAAAGCGGAGGCCATACATGGCAATAAATCGCAGAATGCCAGACAAAGGGCACTGACCAATTTCAAAGCAAAGACCACCCGTATTTTAGTAGCTACTGATATCGCTGCACGTGGTATTGATGTGGACGAGCTGATGCATGTCATCAATTACGAACTGCCAAACATCCCCGAGACCTATGTACACCGCATCGGACGTACCGGACGCGCAGGACTGAGCGGTACAGCGCTTTCCTTTTGCGATGGAGAAGAAAAAGAATTCCTTGATGATATTGAAAAGCTGATCGGACTTAAAGTTCCGGTAACAGAAGACCACCCTTACGCGATGAGCTGGCAAAGCCTGATGGCAGGTGCTGCCGAAGCTAAAGCGAAAGGCAAGACCAAACCTTCAAGGGGAGCACGTCCGCAGCGTACAGAAAAACAGCCCAACCTCAGCGGAGCAAAGAAAACTCCAGGCAGTGGCGGTGGTGGCAGAAAATGGCACAATAAGAGCAGGTCGAGACCGGCTAGTTCTTAAGGATCTTTACACTGAAATTGTACTTACCTGAGCCGATTTCGATTTTGACCTGCTTGCTGTCTACAGCAGTCAGACGGAAAATCTTTGATCCGCGGATATCTTTCCCGCCCTCAAGAATAACCGAATCGGCACTGGCAGGTAAATAAACTATAGCCTTGCTATTGGCAGGAATCTCGACTTCGAGCGCAAATTCAAGCCCTGTTTTCTTCCAGGAGGACAAGATGGTACCATAAGGAGACTCATAGGTGACCCTGGCATTGGTCAGGTCACCTACTATTTGGGGTCTGACCTCTATGGTCTGATAAGCTATAGCACCTTTAGCATTACGTATCCCTCCTATTCCGCTATATAGCCATTCCATGAGGTGGCCCAGCATAAAGTGGTTATTGGAAACAAAACCATAGGCCTGCCAGGATTCGGTCAGCGCGGTAGCACCATGCGCCAGCTGCCAGCCATAGCCCGGCACATCTGAGCGGCTGTTCATGTCATAGATCACATCTGACCTGCCCGCATCATCCAGCACACGCAGCACATAACGATAGCCAATATCGCCGGCTGTCAAAGCGTTTCCGCGTCCTTTGATCTCCTTAACCAGGTTATCCACCACCGCTTGTTTATATTCAGGCTCAACCAGTTCCATATACACGGCCATTGCATTTGCAGTCTGGCTCCCGGTCGAATACTGCATGGTACTTTTATTAAAGAATTTCGTATTGAAAGCAGTTTTAACTTTCCCGGCCAGGTCACGGTATTTAGCCAGGTCATCAGTTTTATTCAGCAGTTTGGCAACCTTGCTGACGATGCTCAGGTTGTAATAATAAATTGCGGTGGCGGTAACGGCTTTAGGGGTCAGCTGTGCCTCGCCAGGATTTTTTGGCCCGATATCAAACCAGTCGCCCAGTCCGTGCGATAAAATATGACCCTGAGCCTTACCCTGCAGATAAGCAATGTATTTTTGCATCATGGGGTAGCTTTTAACCAATACTTCCTTGTCACCATACCATTCATAAACATACCAGGGCACAATGATCCCGCTGCTTCCCCATTCCGGAGAATCACGAAAACCGGCATCAAAATGCACATACTCCGGCGTAATGTCAGGCACCAGCCCATCTTTGGTCTGCCCGATAATCATATCGTCCACGATCTTTTTGTTGAGCGTAGCCACATCATAATTGTACTGGACAGAACCGCCCATCAAATGTGCCTGTTCCAGCCAGCCCAACTTCTCACGGTGCGGGCAATCGGTAAACACACTCACCATATTGCTTTTAATGGCCCAGTCGATCAGCGTATTGGTTTTGTTGAACAGCTCATTTGACGAGGTAAAAGTACCTGCCCGTTTGGCGGCATTCCTGATGTGCAGACTCTTGAGAGAAACCATTACCGGCTTGTTACCGGGATTGACTTCTTTTTCCGGAACAGCACCTTCCACCTGTATGTACCGGAACCCGTAGTAAGTGAATTTAGGCTGCCAGTGCTCAATGCCCTGTCCGCTCAGTGTATAGTCGTAATAATGTGGATCGCCGCTGGCAGACTGATTGACAGAACCGTCCTTGTTCAGCAGCTCTCCCGGAGAGATCCTTACTATGGCGCCGCGCTTGCCCTTTACTGCAATGGCCGGAATCGCCGAAGCATTCTGTCCCAGGTCGTATACCCACACGCCAGGTTTGACCTGCGTGATTTTAACGGGCGTAAAGTTTTCAAACACCTTTAATGGCTCTGCCATTTGGGAGTTCAGCACCGGGGATCCGCTTATAGCTATGGCATTTTTCCATGCTGTATCATCAAAGACCGGGGTATCCCAGCCTTTTTGTTCCAGCGTAGCATCATAATCCTCACCTCCGTAAATGCTGCTGAAAGTAACCGGGGAAGGTGCAGTTTTCCAGCTTTCATCAGTAATCACATTTTCCGTACTGCTGTCATTATATTCCAGTAAAAGACGGCAGATCAGTTTAGGATAACCATAAGCCCCTGTGATCTTCCGGTAACGCTTGTCCCTTGGAATGAAGTAAAAGCCATTGCCCAGGATCACACCCAGGGCATTACCGCCCTGTTTTATCTTTTGCGTCAGGTCAAATGTGACGTAAAGTGCCTGCTCATCATACTTGGTCCAGCCAGGATCCAGGAAATGATCACCAACTTTGACACCATTCAGGCTCAGGTCAAAATGCCCGAGACCAGATATAAATGCCGTAGCTCTTTTAACTGTTTTACTGACGCTAAATTTTTTGCGGAACAAAGGCAGCACATCATTCTTTTCCGGGAAATTACCTCGCATGTGAACTGCGGGAATGATTTTTTCCGTTTCACGCATTTCTTCATAGCCAATCCATTTCGCGTTCTTCCAGTCTTCTTTTTTTAGCAATCCCATCTGCCAGAAAGCGGTTTTACTCCAGTCGGAGCTGATGCCTTTATTGTCCCAGATCTTTACCTTGTAAAAATATTGCTTTCCGGGCTGCAGGGGCTTGCCTGCATACCGCACCTGGATCGAGGACGATGAAAGTACCTTGCCGGAATTCCATAGAGTTCCTTTACCGCTATTGAGTTCTGTTATTGTAGCCGCCACCAGGACTTGGTACGCAGACTGGCTTACGCTGCGGCCTTCTGCATTAAACTTCCAGCTCAATACAGGATTTACCGATTCCACACCAATGGGATTGGCTTTATATTCACACCTCAAAGAAATGATCTGAGGACCAGAAACGGAGAATCCGGATGCGGGCAGTAATAAAATAAGACAAAGTAAAAAGCAATAATAGCTGAAGTTCCTGTTCATGGGTCGGCAACAAAATATTTGGTTAGCAGCAATTCAGGCTGCATCTGCAATATGACAAATAACTCCAGTTAATGCAACCTGCACTATCCTGTTTTTTTGTATGCAATTGCATTCGCAATGATCCCTTTCTGTTACTATATTCTCATAGCTTCTTCTCAATGGTTGCTAGGGGGTTGAATGACCCCTGGGTTATACAACAGTGCAGGGACTCTGTTGGGGTAACCTTTTTAGGATTGCGACGTAATAGAATCATAAAACCAGCAATAAGGAGGTGGAAACGTATTATGAAACCATAACTAATGTTATATTGCTGAGCCAGTTTTTCACAGACGAAGAAACAGATAATGCTCATGAACCTTAAATCGCAAATTATAAAGAACATAAACACAATACGTTATTTTTTAACAATAGCAGCTGGATTCTGCATAGTTGCATGTAACCAAAACGAAGAGAAAAAAGGCCCTGTTAAAGTGGTAGATTATATCAAAAAGATAGAGGGACCAAGCGATACCTTATCAGCGCCTGCAGTACAAAAAGGGAAGGTGTTAATTTCCTATTCCGATTGTTATACCTGCCACACGGAAGACAAAAGAGCTAAAGGACCAGCTTTTAAAGACATTGCCGCGAGGTATCCTGTACAACAGGTATACATCGATTTACTTGCCCAAAAGATCATCAGCGGAGGTTTTGGCATCTGGGGGAACCCAGTGATGGACCCGCATCCTCATGTTACCACCCAGGATGCCCGGCTGATGGTAACTTATATCCTTTCGCTGAAAGAAAAATAATGCTTTTAACTGAGGCTACAGATTCCTCAAAAAATGAATCTCTCCTGTGGCCATCTCGATAGAAACCAATATCCTTCTGCCGCCTGCATACTCCTGTATGAACCAATCCGGATGCTCAGCGTTGCCCGCAGAAAAGGTCACTATTTGTCCATTCCTGAATTCATGCTGTACATTTTCAATTGCCGGAGTTAAACCGGTCTGAATTTGCAGGACAACGTCCTCACAAAATGTCTGAGTCTGGTTCATGTCGCTTTCGTTTAGATCTGGTTAGCAATAAACAAATATAATGCCTTAAATCTATGAAACATGATGTGTTGAAAATTCGTGAAATGTGGGGAATCTATTGAAGCCTCCTGTTCCCGAATTTATATCCATTGACAGACATGACCCTTTCAAACTCGTCAACGGTAAGTTTTCCAACACTTCGCTGCATCATGAGGTCCTGCCTCGTATATGAACTCATAAAATACAATGCGGTAATGTCTGTAATGTAGGTAAAGGGAACATACCCGCGATCTACCAGGCCCTGCAGAAACTTAGCGATCCGATCCATCAGAAGATTCGAAGCGCCGCTATCTTCCAGCAATTTCATCAGGGATTCTCCGTTGTCCAGCTGCTCCCTATGGTAGCGGTCAATCAGTTGAAGGGCACTCCGATATTGTTCTTCAGTAACTTTAACATTCATAACTTGTCCTTTAGTTGATCATTCGGTGTATAGCAAAAGTATATAAGTTTAACCTATCTTTCCAGTTAGCGGGCTGTTCAAAGTGTCCTTAAGCAGAACTTGAACAAAATGAATAAGGAAACAATTCATACAAAGGAGTTAAGTGTCATTAAATTAGTATTAATCTATTTAACCAAGTAACAGCAAAACCTGAAAGACTTAATGTATATATCACAATGAGGGGAGATTAAATAAAAGGACCGTAACGGGTCCTTTTATTTTTTCGCTGCGTTTCTTTATATTTACACTTGATATGCCAAATAAAAAACATACTGATGCTTTCAATATCAGCCGCTACTCTCTAAGCGGGCAGTTGCTGGAAACTTATCCCAATGCCAGAGTTGCCGCGCTGGCAATGAACTCTTCACAACAGCATATTTCTACCGCAGCAAGGAACAGCGGCAAAATTCATACTGCCTGCGGTTATATCTGGAGACGTGGAAATGCATTAGAAATTGATTTAAAACCTATATTAAAGAAAAAATGGTACGGTTCTTCACCGCTTGCGAGCCAACAGCAGACAGTCGGGCAATATGATCTTCAGGGGAACCTGATCAGGACGCATATCAATACCATAGCAGCGGCAAGGGCGGTTGGCGTACATCAAAATGGCATTCGTGATGTGATCAAGGGCCGTGGCTTAACTTATGGCGGCTTTATCTGGAGTAAAACCATCAGAAAAAAAATCCAGGTAGATCCAAAAATTGCCACGAATAAGTCCGGAATATCGCAATATGACCTGGACGGCAGGTGGATTAAGTCTTACAAAACTGGGCTGGAAGCGGCAAGGGAGACTGGTATCGGCAACGACAACATATCCCTCGCTATTAAAGGCAGTACATTAACAGCAGGTGGATTTTTGTGGCGTAAGGGGCACCAACTGAGAATTAACGTCAATGAACTGCGGAAACATCCGCGTTATGAAACCTCGGTATTGCACGAACACATGAAAGTCAAAAGGAAACAGTCCCGTCTGCTGATGGACCAGAAAAAAGTATAGATTTATGTTTTCCGGATGCGGATGATGTGCATCCAGTGCATCATTTTCATCAGCGGATATGTAGGATCAAATTCAAACCACCTGGAAGCAAAATTCGGACTGTTTGGCTTCTTATGGTGATTGTTCTGAAACAGTTCTCCCAGCATCAAAAAGTCGAGGGGCAGGGAGTTTTTGCTATGATCGTCATTGTCGTGATTTGAATAGCCATATTTATGACCGCACCAATTCACAATAGCACCATGTAAAGGGCCCATTAGAAAATGTATTGGCAGCAATAGGAACATCCACCATGCGGTTGCGAAAGTAACATAAAACCAAATATAGAACGCAATAAAAACGATCCTCGTGAACCATGAGTCGCCAATTTTATCAATTATTGGCCAGGAAGGATATTTGTCTCTAAACTGCTCTTCAGGTTCATGATTGAACTTAGCATAATTCAGGTAAATATTTTTGGTCTGGATCATCATTCCCCAGACATCCTTTACAAAATGCGGAGAATGAGGGTCTTTTTCTGTATCGCTGAATGCATGGTGCATGCGGTGCAAAATAGCATATGCTCTGGGATTTAAGAATGAAGATCCCTGAGACAAGAAGGTGATGGTGTAAAAGAACTTTTCCCAGAAGGGATTCATCTTAAACATTTTATGCGAAGCATATCTGTGCAGAAAAAATGTTTGAGAAAAAAGCGACAGAAACCAATGGGCAAGGAAGAATAATAAAATGATCATATATAGTATTAACGAAGATAAATTGTATTTAGTTCTATTTATCTCCCAAAATCGTCCTGTACGCGTACAATATCGCTTTCATCTGAAGGATTATTCAGATCAGTATGCTGCCAGATTTCTGAAACAATACCCCAGTCCTTCAAACCGATCAGGCGGTGTCTTTCACCTTGCTTTAACTTGATAGACTGGCCTGGAGTAAGCTCCTGCAATTCACCTTCTTCATCTGTATCGCTGGTGACCACACCAACAGTTCCGTTTACTACTCTCCATATTTCGGCACGGCGGTGATGGTACTGCCACGACAAACGGGTATCAGGGGCAACGATCAATATTTTAGGACTCAGTTTACCGGAGATCCGCAGCTCTTCCACGTTCAGCCCTTCAAAATAAACATTGGCAAATTGTTGAGCCTGATCTTCATCAATCACAAAAAAACCTCCCCACGGACGGGTCTCATCACGGTTCACTACATTAAAACCTTCAATTTTTAAGCGCTGTGCTACTCCTTCAAATATTTCTTTTTTCTGATCTGACATTTTATACCGGTATTATATTTTAATCCCCAAACTTAGATAAATTTGCTTTAAGAACCAATTCTACCGCTTTATTCCTCCCGGGAAAGTTTGTCAATTTCAAGCAGGTCATCATTCAGGGCCACAATGAGATCATAAAGTAAGGCTACATTTTTGTCATTGGAGTAGACTTTCTCCATGAGCAGGTCTGAATATTTTTCTAAAAATTCATCATAGAGCTCCTCAGGAATCTCTATCTCGTTTAACCGGATCTGGCAGCTCGTATGATACAAAAGCTGCGCTATTGAAAAGTAAACTGCGTTCAAATTGTATAGTACATCTTTATAGGTTTTACTCTCCCACTCTATAATGTAGGAAAAGAAATTATCTGATGCGAGCTGATTGTATTCCTCATTCTCCATTACCTCCATTTCGTCAAGGCTATTGATCAGGAAATAGGTTTTGGAGCAATCAATAACTTTATCAATCGAGTTCAGCAGGATCTGAACGACCGGATCATCAACAGATTCCAGCAATTCAAAATCATCAGAAGATATAGAATCGGGCTGTACCAGTCCTTTAAGATCAGACAGCTCATTTTCATAGGCAAGTATAAATCCATTTTTACAGTACTCAGAAATTATATGGCTAAGCACATGGGGCACAAGACCTTTTATAGCGTCATCTAACATCGCAGCTTTTTTAATTAGTGATGAAGTTAATTACATCCCCTGAGATAACAAAATCCGATCATCATATGCGAGGTTACAGTTGTCGCAATTCACCCTGTTTTTGGCGTATTTACGCCTTCAAACATTTCTGAAATGGCCGTAATTTTAACTCATTAAAACCAACATCATGAAAGCACAAACATTAAGTGACCTGCAAAAAGCCTCAGCTGATCTCCAAAACCTGATATCGGCTTTCAAACCAGAACAATTCAACAGTGTTCCTTTTGAAGGAAGCTGGACAGCAGGCCAGGTTGCCGACCACATTCTAAAATCTTATAGCGGTGTATTAGAGGTCATCATCGATCAGGCCGGACCAACGGAAAGGAAACCGGACGAAAAGATTGAGGCGATTAAAGACCTGTTCCTGAATTTTGACACCAGAATGAGTTCACCGGATTTCGTACTGCCTGCTGCTCCGCCGCACAGTCAGCAAACTTTGCTTCAGGAAGTAAATGACTTGTTAGCTAAGATGACTGCAGCGATCGCATCACAAGATCTTTCAGCGACTTACAATGCTTTCGAACTTCCCGGATTTGGCAAGTTTACCAGGCTGGAATGGGTCTATTTCCTGGTCTATCACCTGCAGCGTCACAATCATCAGCTGAATAAGATCTACCAAAAAATAAACTAAAAAAGCCTCCCGATTTTACACCGGAAGGCTTTTTACAAGGGTATATTACTTATTAAGCTGGTTATTGATCCGCTTAACGATATAATCAATATCAAAAGGCTTGCTGATGTAGTCATTGGCCCCGGCATCTAAACTTTTTTGTTTGTTCTGATCATTTGCAGACATGACAATAATCGGGATGTGCCCGGTAAATGGGTCGCCTTTTAAATCAGTACAAATATCTGTACCATCTCCGTCCGGAATCATTACATCAAGAATAAATAAATCGGGGACAGAGTCTTTTAGTTTACTTTTTAGTTCAGCAAAAGAGGAAGACAACTGGAGTTCATAACCCTCGTCTTTTAATAAGACACCGATTATATACCTTATATCTTCGTCATCTTCAAGTACATGTATTCTTTTTACCATTGTCGATTTGTTTTATGTTGGTTTACTGTCTGTTATATAAGCAACAATTTTGCCACATCTGGTAACTGAATACATTTGTTACCCTTATTTAGATTTTATCCATATCGCAATGTCATTGATCACTCCCGGAGATACATTCGCCGGTACGCTATATTGTTTCAAATCGCTTTTGTCCTTTTGCGCGATCATCATATGGTTGAGTTCAGGATATAATTTCAGTGTGGCAGTTTTCTTTGTACCTAAGGCTGTTTTCCACAGATTAAAATCCGTAACGGAAACCTGGGAATCATTTGCTCCCTGAGCTACAAAAATCCGCTGACTGATCAGCTTTTTGGCTGTCGTCACCTGATTGTAAAGATTAAGATCTACCCAATAAGCCGCAGGCAGACCAAAAATACTCGAGTCCGGTTTTAAGGTCCCCAGCTTTGTGATCCTTGACCTGTTCAATTCCTTTACAACACTATCAAGCTGTAATCTGCCCGCCTTTGTCGTATCTTTTTCCAGTTCAAACATATATTTGGTCTGCTCAACGATGAGGTCTGTCAATTTCCTGGCCGGGGCGGCGAGCAGGATAACACCTTTAAGATCCGGCGCCAATACAGCCGCTTTTGGTGCCATCATACCACCAAGGCTGTGACCAAGCAGGTAGATCTGTTTTTTATTTGCAGCAGGAATAGTCCTTGCCAGAGCGATTGCAGCCAGTGCATCATCCATTACTTCTTCTTTAACTGTAAATGTCCCGGCAAACTCCCGGGTATAGAGCATGGTCCTCTTTACGTAACGGATACTGGCAATTCCTTTTGAAGCTAAGCCGGATGCCAGGTCTTTAAACGGCTTGTTGGGGCCAAAGGTCTCATCCATATCCTGCGGACCGGATCCGTGTACAAGCACCACAATAGGATAGGTGGCTGCCTTTTTAGGGACGGTCAATATGCCAACCAGACTGTGCTTTGCAGTTTTCACATAGATCTCTTTTTCTTTATATAATGTGGTGTCTGCATAGGCGGGTGTAACGTAGGCAGCCCCCTTGCGGCTTGGCTGAAGAAAAAACCCGACCAACTTTTCAGTTTTATCAAATGCAAGGAGGAAGTCCTGACTGTCATTGGTAAACTTCCCCTCGAGGGTTACTACAAAATGCTCTCCCTGACTCTTACTGCTGGTCACCTGGATATTTTCCAGTTTGCCCAGTTTTTCAGCCAGTTTAATCCAGATCTGTTTCACATTGTCTTCTGAAACCTTAGCCTGAAAATTGGCATCAAAAAAACCATAGGCCTCGGTATATTTTTCTTCTGAAAGCAGTTTAAAGAAATCTTCTGAACGGCCGATCATGTTCAGGATGCCCTGTGAAAATGCCGAAGTTGTAAATAACAATAAGGTAAAAAGTAGTAAGATGGTCCGCTTCATATCGGGTTTAAATTAGTTTTTAATTGTGTAAGTGACCACTACCGGAAGATGATCTGAGGCATGGATATCATTGAGGACCTGGTGACTGCTGACTGTAAAAGGACTTCCCTTCTTCAGCAGTACAAAATCTATTTCATTTCTGGGATTCAGGTCGGGACTGGTTGGCTGACAGTCTGCCTGGCAGCTGCGGCTAAAATATTGCTCCAGTATCCGCATGGCGGGGGTTGCAGCTGTGAGGTTAAAATCCCCGGCAAGGATTACGGTGCCTTTACGTACACTCAGGATCTTGTTTATTTCAGCTACCTGCAGCAACCTGTGCTCATCTTTCAGGTCGAGGTGTGTACAGGCAAAATCAATTTTGATCCGGCCCGGAAGCGTGACATTAATGACCGCGAGGGAACGCTGTTCTGCTTTTAGCCCTTCTTTGAAGGGCAGCAGATGGCGTTCTGTTTTGTTGATCTTAAATTTTGACAATATGGCAATGCCATATTCCCCGCCTTCATGATCTATTCCTTTAGAAAAAAAAGCATACATCCCGGTAAGTTCCGCGAGTTTTTTCACTTCATCTATACCTCCGCTTCTTTTGGTCAGCACATCCAGTTCCTGCAGGGCAACCAGGTCAGGTGCCTGTCCCTTAATAACCTCAGCAATTGCTTCCAGGTCGATCAGCCCTTCCTTTGCAGGAGGATTTCCATGATGGATATTATAGGTCATTACCTTTAATGTTCCCTGCTGTGCATTTGCCCTGGGAGCAGCAAAGCAAACTACGGACAGCAGCAATGCTGTCAATAAATGACGTATCGATACTTTCATACTTGTCTGAGAGGAGCGGTTTCTATAGCTGTGAATATAAACTGGTTTCTTTTTGCTCCGTAAATATATTCAAATAACTATCATTTCGAAAAGCCCAGCTCTTTAAACAGCGATTCTTTATAATTACTCCCTATCGGAATCTCTGTATTACTGATGAATATGCGGTTCCCTTCTATATGGTCAATTTTTTCTTTATTGATCAGAAATGAGCGATGGGTGCGCAGAAAAAGTGACGCCGGCAGCAATTCCTCAAGATTTGAAAAGGGCATTTTGGGCATCAGTACGCTTCTTTCTGTTACAATCCTGGTGTAATTGCCCTGAGCCTCAGCATAAAGCAGCTCGTCATGCCTGATCTTGTAGATCTTGCCGTCAGTTTTGATGAAGATAAAATCTTCTGTTTTTGATGAAGCTCCTTCCATGACCTGCTGGTCCTTTTTATCTGGTTTGGCCTGAAGTTTTTCGAATGCTTTGTCTACCGCAATGATAAACCGCTCAAAAGAAAAAGGTTTCAGCAGGTAGTCGCAGGCGGCCAGGTCAAAAGCATCCGTAGCATATTCTTTATAAGCAGTGGTAAAAATGATCTGTGGTTGATTTTTTAGTGTCTTAGCAAAAGAAACCCCGTCGATGACCGGCATATTGATGTCCAGGAATAAAATATCAATGTGTTGTGACTGCAGGATACTTTTGGCTTCCAGTGCATTCCCACAGGAAGCCACGATATGGAGCATCTCCAAATGTTCGCAATAGCTTTTGATAATGTCCCTGGCTATGGGCTCGTCGTCGACAATCAGGCAACTGATCTTCATTTTATTTCATTTTTAGCTGAAGCTCTACCGTGTAAAATAATTCATCGCTTCTTACATTGAGCTCATGCGCATTGGGATAAAGCAGTTCGAGTCTTTTATTCACGTTTGGAAGCCCGACACCCCCGCTCCCGTTCAATATATTGTTTTCTTCCCCATCCTGCCCATAGCTGTTCCTGACAGAGAACAAAACAGAGCCACCCCATGTCCTGAGACTAATATCCACAAATATTTCCGGTGAAGCCGTATTTTTGGAATGCTTAAATGCATTTTCAATAAATACGATCAGCAGCATAGGCGCTATCTTAATTTCCGGATCTATCATTTCTTCAAGATCTGTGCTCAGCACCAGCCTGTCGCCGATCCTTATCTTTTCAAATTCGATATAGTTTTTGATATAGGCCATTTCATTTTTTAAAGGCACGTATATTTCACTGGCATCATAAACAGAATACCGCAGCAATTCTGAAAGTTTGAGCAATAAAGGCGGTATTTTCTGATGGTCCGTAATGGAAAGCCCGTACAGGTTATTCAAGGTATTGAACAAAAAATGAGGACTCAGCTGGGACTGTAAAAGGTTCAGCTCACTCTGGCTGTGTGCGGCCTGGCTTTTGGCTTCGGTCAGTTGGTTTTGGGTAACCGTATGCATCACCTTGATCATCATACCCGATGCAATGCTGATCAGTAAAAAGGGAAGCCAGAACAACAGCAAATTGATAGCGGTCCTCCCATTAAGCGGGAAATCGGCATGAAAGAAAAGCCAGGCTATGCTGGCTACAATAAGTAAGGCTAGTCCGGACAGCACATCCTTCGGAAAAGTCTTTAAACCAGAGGCCCATACCTGCGAGATATACCTTCCGGTAAAAACGCCCATGATAAAAAAAACGGTAGCTGCAAAAGCAACCGAATCATCTGCATATACCTGTATAGACTCGACGTATCCTTTTACCGCTATGTAGATTGGAATGCCGGCCAGGCAAGCCAGTATGAAATACAGCTTGCTGCCAAAAAAACCAAAGTTCGATTTCTCTTTTACGTTATTCATCTCATTTCTGTTTGCAACATTTTAACCATGCACAAATCTGGGCACAATGCTCCTCTAATAAAAATCCTGCGGACGAAAGGGCTAAAATGAGTGACAAATGACCGTTTATGGGTTTCAGTCGTTTTCGACACCCCATTTGCGGGTTCTGTCATCAGGTATCCAAGGTACAACATATTTTTTTTCCCGCCCAGTGACATCATTCAATATTTGCATCATCAATAACCCGAATCATCACTTAAAAAAATAAAAATGAAGACACGCTTCTTTCTTATTCTTGCACTAATCATTCCCATTGCAGGACTAACGCAAACGACAGAAAAAAAACCCATACAAAAAAAAGACACCACAAAGACAGCTGATAAAAACATCAACCTAAAAGAAGTCGTCATCAAATCCAAACGTCCGCTGATCCAGATGGAGATTGACAAGACCGTTGTAAATGTAGCTTCTATGATCAGCAGCGCCAGCAGCAATACCCTCGAAGTGCTGGAAAAAACACCGGGTGTAACCGTAAATGCAAACGGAGAAATTAGTCTCAATGGACGAGGCGGTGTGATGGTGCTGATCGATGGACGGCCGACTTATATGGGAGGCTCAGATCTGGCCAGCTACCTCAAATCAATCCCCGGAGGAAACCTCGACAAGATCGAACTGATGGACAACCCGCCGGCCAGGTACGATGCAGCCGGTAATGCCATCATCAACATCCGCATGAAAAGGAACAGGATAGGTGGATTTACCGGAAACCTGTCATCGGGCTATACCCAGGGAAAATTTGCCAGGAACAACAATTCTTTGAACCTGAACTACAACCACAAAAAAATAAATGTATTCAGCAACATAGGCTATAGCTATGAGAAAAATTATTCTTTGGACAGCTACAACAGGAGCTTTTTCAGCCCCGCCGACGTGCAGACTTCAAGGGTATTTCTGAACAATGAGCAGGAATACAAAAACGACGGGCTCAATACTACGCTCGGTATAGATTATGCCGCAACCGAAAATACGACCTACGGCGTCCAGCTCGGATTAAACAAGAACCAAAAAAATGGCTATCTGAACTCCAGCAGCAATAACTATAGTTTTGACAAACTGGACAGCCTCGGCAGGGGATATATTACAGGCGGCGACGAAAAGACCAATTTAAATACCAATTTCAATTTCACCCACCGCTTTGGCAAAAGTGGGAAAGAGCTCAGCGCCGATGCCAGCTACCTGCGTTACACAGGCACAGGCAACCAATCGCTGCAAAACCAGGTTTTCGAGTCCGACGGATTACTGTCAGGTTCTAATGATTTTCTATACCACATCCCGGCTGTCATGAACATTTACACCATCAAATCTGACTATGTCCACCCGCTAAAAAACAAGACAAAAATTGAAGCCGGATTCAAATGGAGTACTGTTAAAAACGACAATAAATCTGATTATTACCAGGTAGAAGGCCAGCAGCAAACCATAGACAACGGCAGGTCCAACCATTTTAAATACCGTGAAGATTTTAGTGCGGCTTACATCAGTGCGCAGAAGGCATGGAAACAATTTGGCATCCAGCTTGGCCTTCGTGCTGAACATACCAGCGCTGAAGGAATCCAGCTCGGAAACTCCGCAGTAGCAGGCAGCAGCTTTACAAAAAGCTATACCCAGTTCTTTCCGAGTGTATTCTTAAACTACAAACTGGACACCATATCCAGAAACACACTGGCCTTTGCCCTGACCAGGAGGATCAACCGGCCAAACTATCAGGTCCTCAATCCATTCGTATTTTACCGCGATCAGTATTCGTACACCTCCGGAAATCCTGAGCTGGTGCCCCAGTACCAATACCGTTATGAGCTTAAATACCAGTTTAAACAAACACTGCGTGTGGGCCTGAGCTATAACCATTTTACCAATGTCATCTTCAACACCACCAATGTGGTGGACAATATTTTCATCACCAAACCTGAAAATGTAACTGAGGGCTATATGCTCCTGCTAAACACAGGTGTATCCTTATCGCCAGCCAAATGGTGGTATTCGAACACCGAAATTCTGCTTTCAAAAATGGGACTTGACGGACAGGCCTATGGCGAAAAACTAAATCCCAGCACATATGTCGCCCGGATCAACCTGCTGAACCAGTTCCAGTTTGGGAAAGGCTGGAGCGCAGAACTGGGCGGCTATTATGCCAGCAGGGACCTCAACGGCCAGACATTTACCGCAGGAATGTACCGCGCCAATGCGGGACTACAGAAAAAGATCCTCAAAGACAAAGGAAGCATCAGGTTCAATATGGACGACATTTTTCACAGCTGGAAATACGAAAACCGCTCCATAGCACTGAAGCAAGCCTACTTTTATCAGGCCAGCGAATCGGACACCAGGAGATTCGGAATAGCTTTTACCTATAGTTTTGGCAGCGAAACCTTCGCCCGGAAAAGCAAACACCGGGACAACTCCCTGGACGAAGAAAAAGGAAGGATGCAATAAAAGAAAAAGCCGGGTTAAACCCCGGCTTTTTTGATGACTTCCAATGTTTTTCTTAAGCCCGTTTCTGCGACTTTCTGCAAATCTTCTTTCCAGTAGTTCGGATTGTACAACTCCAGCGAAACACAGCCTTTAAATCCTGTTGCTTTCAGGTCTTTTAAGATCTGCGGCAGAGGCAGAATCCCGTCACCGGGGTAAACACGGTGCTGGTCGCCCAGGTCTTCTACTGCAGCAGGAGAGGATGGCACATCGCCAAACTGAAAAATAGCAATTGAATTGCCGCTGATCATTTTCAGGCCTTCAAAACCGCCCTCAGATATGTACATATGATAAGTATCCGGGATGATCATCGCCTCGGGATGGTTGGCATCCATCGCGATCCCCATAGCTTGTCCCATTGTCTTTACCGGCTGGTATTTTACAAAGACCAGCGCCGGGTGGATGTTGAATTCCTTCAGCCCGATCTCCAGTATATCGCGGTACCTCGCGGCAATCCATTTCTGATTGTAGTTTTCTCCGGCCGTATTGGGAATGGTCTGAATGTGTTTCGCACCGATTTCAGCAGCCATACGCATCCGGTTCCGGGTGTCTTTTAATGACGCGTCAAATAGTTCTCTGGTAGGCGGCAGGGCGTTCCATAATCCGATCACACTTGGCACAAACAACCCAAGATCTTTGATCTCTTTTCCGAGGTCTTTCAGATTACCTCCCTTGGCCTCAAATTCCTGAAGTTCACCATCCCATGGCTCTATCGCGTCATAACCAGCTTTTGCTGCTATTTTTATTTTATCTTTCAATGAAGCGGGTCTAATTGTAGCGGTATCCAGGCAGATTGGCCATGGACTTACGCCTTTTTGATAACGCTTATCTTTTTTTTCGGTCTTTGAAGAGGTATTTCCAAGTGCTAATGAAGACGTTCCGGAGATTACGGCTGCAGCTGCGCCAAGATTAATGAAGTTTCTGCGATTCATGGTTATATTTAGGTTTGCAGCCCCAATATACAATTTAAAATAATATCACTTCACCTCTCGCCGGTAACAAAACGGAGAGTTTGAACCAGCAATTACTGTTTGTGAGTGTTTGCTCATGATGGTTTCAAATTACGGTAAAAGCAATTAGCTTTGATAAAAGATCAAAATATGACAACAGATTATTCAGGAAAGGCGAACAACGAGGAGATCAGGACAAGATTTGACAATGATGTAGAACGTTTCTCAAACCTGGAAACGGGACAACAGACCACCATTGATGCCCCGCTGACCATGGAATTGTGTACAGAAGCGGCAAAATACATCAGCCCAAATGCTAAAGAATTGCTGGACATCGGTTGTGGCGCAGGCAACTATACATTAAAAATGCTTAGCAAAATCCCCAACCTGAACTGTACTTTGAATGACCTGAGCCTTCCGATGCTGGAAAAAGCAAGAGAAAGGGCTGCAGCACAGACCATGGGCAATGTTGTTGCCATACAGGACGATATGCGGAACCTTGACTTGCCTGAAGATCATTTTGATATTGTACTGGCTGCTGCCACATTTCACCACCTGCGTGATGACGCAGACTGGGAACTTGTGTTCAGCAAGATCTACAAGGCATTGAAACCCGGCGGCAGCATCTGGATCTCAGACCTGATCGCCCATGATGCCGCAGCGGTCAGTAAACTCTTCGAGGATAAATACGGTGCCTATCTGGAAACCCTGGGAGGCCCGGAATACCGGCAAAAGGTATTCGACTACATTGCTTACGAAGACACTCCACGCTCGCTGAACTACCAGCTCGGCCTGTTGAAAAAGGTCGGGTTCAGAGCTACAGAGATCCTGCACAAGAACTCATGTTTCGCCGCATTCGGAGCCATAAAATAACATTAAAAAAAATCATCCTATATTTAAATTAAAATATAGTTGACGCGCTAAAAAAACAAACAGGATGAATCATTCCGAACACTTAAACCTGCTTTTGCTCAAGCTCGAAAACCTTCAGATCAGACATGAAGGTTTTGAAGCTGAGATCAAAGCATTAAAAGAAGAAGTCAGGTCGCTGCAATCCCCAGGCATTGCTCCAGAAAGAACAGTTCCTGCACCCTCCGCGCCGGCACCTGATCCTGATGTTGTTCAACCGGCGGTGCATTACCCTCCGAAAAAACCGGAATCAGTTTTAGCGAGCAGCAGTGTTCCGGCACCACTGTCAGAGCGCCCGGTTTTTTCCGAAGCCCCTGCGCAACCGAATTTTGCCAATAAATTTAAACGTGAAAATCTCGGTAAGTCTGACTTTGAAAAGTTCATCGGTGAAAATCTGATCAGCAAGCTTGGTATACTGATACTGATCCTTGGTGTAGCTGTCGGTGCAAAATATGCCATCGACCACGACATGGTCAGTCCTTTGACCCGGATTGTACTCGGCTATCTGGTAGGCATCTGCCTGATGGCGTTTGCCATTAAACTAAAAGCCAAATACGAGAGCTTCTCGGCTGTACTGGTAAGTGGTGCCATTGCCATTATGTATTTCATTACCTATGCAGCTTACGATTTTTACGGGCTGATCCCTCAGGCAATGGCCTTTGCACTGATGGTGATATTCACCTCCTTTTCAGTCGTTGCCGCAACGCAGTACAACAAACAGGTGATTGCACATATTGGTCTGGTCGGCGCATATGCCGTGCCTTTTTTACTGAGCGACGGGTCTGGAAAAGTGGTGGTGCTGTTTAGCTACATGGCCATAATCAATGTCGGGATACTGATATTGAGTTTTAAAAAGTACTGGAAACCACTATTTTATGTCTCCTTTGGGCTGACCTGGCTGATCTTCCTGGCCTGGCGGTTTGAGCTGGATTCAAGTGACAGCCATTTCAACACCTCATTGCTTTTCTCCGCGCTCTTTTTTATGATATTCTACGTGACCAACCTGGCCTACAAAGTGAGTAAGGCCGAAACTTTTGGCTTCGGTGATGTGGTCATTATCCTCCTAAACTCATTCATTTACTACGGAATAGGGTATTTCATTTTGTCAGAAAACAAGACCGGTGCAGAGCTGCTGGGCATATTTACCCTGATCAATGCCATTATTCATTTCGTAGTCAGCCTCATCATTTACAAAAGGAAGCTGGCCGATAAAAAACTTTTCTACCTGATCCTGGCCATGGTGATCACCTTCATTACAATGGCGGTTCCGGTACAGCTCAATGGTGGCTGGGTCACGGTATTCTGGGCCGTCGAAGCGGCTATCTTGTTTTACCTGGGCCGGGAGAAGAAGATCACCATTTACGAACGCCTTTCTTTCCCGCTGATATTCCTGGCATTTCTAAGTCTGTTACAGGACTGGACTGAGTACCTGGCTCCTTTTGGTGATACTCCTGAAACCATAAAACCCATTCTGAATGTTGGTTTTCTGATGGCCTGCATTTTCATTGCTGCGTTTACCTGGATGCTCAGCATCAGCAGAAAGCAAATCGACGATCCGCACAGACCGATAAAGATCGACCGGGTACTCAGCTTCGCGATCCCCTCCATCCTGGCCTTCGTAACTTACATGACTTTCAGGATCGAGATCGTCAAATATTTTGACGGGTTGCTTGTGCAGACCCAAATAAGGCTCAATCCTTCACAAAAAACAGATTATCCGTCATTTGCATCAAACTACGATTACGAATTACTAAAGACAGCCTGGATATTCATCTACAGCTTGTTCTTTACCGCTGCGCTGATTTTGTTTAACCTGAAAAAATTAAAGAACGAAAACCTGGCCATAGCCAATATCCTGATCACCCTGGTCGTGATACTGGCTTTCCTGCTACAGGGGCTGTACAACTTAAGTGAGCTCCGGGAGAGCTACCTGCTTCAGGGCAGTAAATATTTCATCAGCGGATCTATAAATATTGTGATCAGGTACATTTCATTTGCTTTTTTTGCTTTACTGCTGTTCATGTGCTACCGCCTGAGCCGCTCAGGGCTCACAAAGCAAAAGTCTCCGGCTGCATTTGATTATTTGCTGTATATTTCCCTGTTGTGGATACTGAGCAGTGAACTGATCAACATCATTTCCCTTTCAGGTTTAAGCGGCAGCTATAAACTCGGGTTAAGTATCTTATGGGGAGTATAT